>Ga0308167_1000019_pt1 | contig 420752 bp, 401 predicted proteins | sample PhyCR1_2_FD_202138 | JGI IMG/M metagenome (GOLD analysis project Ga0308167, IMG submission 202138) | Phyllosphere microbial communities from UC Gill Tract Community Farm, Albany, California, United States - DLSLRC.R1 | ecosystem: Host-associated > Plants > Phyllosphere > Unclassified | place...
ACCACGAGTCCTCGTTGAGGTCCATGCGGACGAGCACGTACGAGGGGATCCGGACGCGGGTGACCAGCTTGCGCTGCCCGTTCTTGATCTCGACGACGTCCTCCATCGGGACCTCGACCTGGTAGATCGAGTCCTCCATCGACATCGAGATCATGCGGTTCTCGATGTTCGACTTCACGCGGCGCTCGAAGCCCGCGTAGGAGTGGATGACGTACCACTTGCCCGGCTTCATCCGGAGTTCGGCCTTGAAGGCGTCGTACGGGTCGACCTCGGCGGGCTCGTCGTCGACCTCGTCGGCGTCGAGGGCCTCGTCCGCGGCGAGCGTCTCGTTCGCCTCGGCTGCGGAGGCGTCCTCGAGCTCGGTCTCCTCCTCGTCCTCGACCGCCTCGACGGCGGCCTCGGCCTCGTCGGCGGAGTCGATGTCGAGCGCGTCGTCGACGACGGCGTCGGCCTCGGGGTCGCGGGACTCGGCCAGCGCCGTGAGCGCCTCGTCGATGGAGGTGTCGACCGTGCCGTCGTCCGGCTCGTCGCTCGTCCCGAGGGACTCGGCGTCCTCGTCCTCGACGGAGATCGCGCGCTCCTCGGCGGACTCGACCGAACGGCCCTCGGCGGTCTCGACGTCGCCTTCCTGGTTCTCCTCGACCTCGGAGGACTGCTCGGCAGCCGTGGCGAGGTCGATGTCGTCGCGGGAGTAGTCAGACACTGCGGTTCTTTCCGTTCGGTGGTGCGGATCGGGTGAGTGGCCGGAGCGGTTCGCGTCCGTCGCCGTCTCGGGCGACCGTACTCCTGTCGGGGTCCGGCCAGGTGAACGGACGCAGCAGACCAGCCGTCAGGCCGGTCGGCGACGGGTCAGGCCGTGGGACCGTTGCCGAAGACGTAACCGACGCCGAGACCGAAGACGAAGTCGAGGATCGACACCAGGATCATCATCACGACGACGAAGACGAGCACGACGCCGGTGTAGCTGAAGAGCTCCTTGCGGGTCGGCGTGACGACCTTGCGGAGTTCGCCGATGACCTGGCGGATGAAGAGGACGACGGCAGCGATCGGGCCACCACGCTGAGCACGGTCGGCCTTGGCCTTCGCGACGACGTCGTCCGCCGTCGTCTCCATGTCCTTGCTCGCCACCTTCACACCTTCCAGACTTGCAGGGCGGACAGGACTCGAACCTGCAACCTGCGGTTTTGGAGACCGCTGCTCTACCAATTGAGCCACCGCCCTGTAGGGGTCGGAACCCCCTGGGGCACGTCCCGTCACCGTTCCGTGCGCCGGTGGTCGAGTGTACGGGAGTCCGTCACACGCTGTCCACTCGGCCGCTCCCCCCGGCGTGCCGCGCCGGTAGGCTGGCGGCCGTGAGCACCGCAGCCCCCGGCCCCGAGTCCACCGCCCCCGAGACCGCGACGGACTCCGTCGCCGCGACCTCCGACCGTCCGCGCATCGCGTCGCGCATCGCCGCGATCGCCGAGTCCGCGACGCTCAAGGTCGATGCGAAGGCCAAGGCGCTCAAGGCCGCCGGTCGTCCGGTGATCTCGTTCGCGGCGGGCGAGCCGGACTTCGCGACGCCGCAGCACGTGGTCGACGCCGCCGTCCTGGCCGTCCAGGACCCCGCGAACCACCGCTACACGCCGGCGACGGGCCTGCCCGAGCTCAAGCGGGCGATCGCCGAGAAGACCGCTCGCGAGTCCGGCGTCACCGTCGACCCGTCGCAGGTCATCGTCACCAACGGCGGGAAGCAGGCCGTCTACCAGGCGTTCCAGACCATCGTGGACGAGGGCGACGAGGTCCTGCTGCCCGCCCCCTACTGGACCACCTACCCCGAGGCGATCCGCCTGGCCGGCGGCGTCCCGGTCGAGGTCTTCGCGGGCAGCGACCAGGACTACCTCGTCACGGTCGAGCAGCTCGAGGCAGCGCGCACGCCGAGGACCAAGGCGCTGCTGTTCTGCTCGCCGTCGAACCCCACCGGCTCGGTGTACTCGGCCGAGCAGACGAAGGCCATCGGCGAGTGGGCGCTCGAGCACGGCATCTGGGTGGTCAGCGACGAGATCTACCAGGACCTGGTCTACGACGACGTCGCCTTCACGGGCATCCTCGACGCGGTGCCGGCCCTCGCCGACACCACGATCCTCGTCAACGGCGTCGCGAAGACGTACGCCATGACCGGGTGGCGCGTCGGGTGGTCCATCGGCCCGGCCGACGCCGTGAAGGCCGCGTCCAACCTGCAGTCGCACCTGTCGTCGAACGTGGCGAACGTGTCGCAGCGTGCCGCGATCGCAGCCCTCACCGGCCCGCAGGAGCCCGTCGCGGCGATGCGCGAGGCGTTCGACCGCCGCCGTCGCGCCATCGTCGAGGGGCTCAACGCGATCCCGGGCTTCGTCACCCCGACCCCGAAGGGCGCCTTCTACGTCTACCCCGACGTCACGGCGCTCCTCGGCCGCGAGTGGGCGGGTTCGACCCCGACGACCACGCTCGAGCTCGCGGACCTGATCCTCGAGCACGCCGAGGTCGCGGTCGTCCCGGGCGAGGCCTTCGGCCCCTCCGGCTACATCCGGATGTCCTACGCGCTCGGCGACGACGACATCGCCGAGGGCGTCCGGCGCCTGGCGGCGTTCTTCTCCGCGTAGCCCCCTCCGCAGCACGCAACGTGGGCGGTTCCCCGCAGCGCTGTACCGCTGCGCGGAGCCGCCCACGTTGCGTCTCGCGAGACTGCGACGGCCGGGAGGCGCGGCGTCCGTCCGTCCGGTGGTCAGCTCGCGCCGAGCAGGTCCCCCACCACGACCGGCTCCGGGACCAGCGAGACGCCGAAGCGGTTCAGGACGGTCACCTGGACGTACCGCGCGAGCTCGGCGACCTGGGCTGCGGTGGCACCCCCGCGGTTGGTCAGCGCCAGGGTGTGCTTCGACGAGATCGCGGCGTGCGACCCGGGGACCGCGTACCCGCGGTGCACCCCCGCGTGCTCGATGAGCCACGCGGCGCTGAGCTTCACGTCGTCGCCGGCCGGCCAACGCGGGGCCTCCGGCGGCAGCGTCTCGGCGAACCCGGCCGACACGATCGGGTTCGTGAAGAACGAGCCGGCGCTCCACGTGTCCGGATCGGCGTCGTCGAGGACCATCCCCTTGGACGACCGCAGGCGCAGCACCGTCGTCCGGATGGTCATCGGGTCGACCGGGGTGCCGAGCTCGACGCCGAGCGAGCCGGCCAGCTGGGCGTAGCGGACGGGCACGCCCTCGTCCACGGTGGCGCCGAGCCGGAACTCGACCGTCAGCACCACGCCTCGTCGCCCGTGCTTGAGCGTCGAGGTGCGGTAGCCGAGCGCCAGCTCGGCCGCGTCCACCCACGCGCGTTCCCCCGTCGACGCGTCGAGGAACTCGATGCGGGAGAGCACGTCGGAGAGCTCGACCCCGTAGGCGCCGATGTTCTGCACGGGGGCGGCACCGACCGTGCCCGGGATGCCGCTGAGGGCCTCCAGGCCGGTCCAACCGTTCTCGACGGTCGTCGCGACGAACCGGTCCCACGGTTCACCGGCCGCGACGCGGACGGTGACGCCGTCCTCGTCGGGCTCGGCGTCGACACCGCGCGTCCGGACGAGCACGACGGTGCCGGCGAAGCCGTCGTCGGCGACGAGCAGGTTGCTGCCGCCACCGAGGACGAGCCACTCGTCGTCCTGCCACGCGGTGTGCGCGTGCGCGACGAGCTCGTCGGTCGTGTCCGCGACCAGGAGCGTCGCCGCAGGACCTCCGACGCGGAACGTGGTGAGGTCGGCCAGTCGCGTCGACACGGTCAGCGGAACACCACCGTGACCTGCGCCTTGCCGAGCACGGTCTGCCCGGCGGCGGTCACGGTGAGGTCGATGCGCTGCGGACGCCCCTGGTCGTCGACGGTGCCGACCTTCGCGACGACGCCGACGGTCGCGCCCTGCTCGGGGTCGACGACGACGGGGCGGGTGAAGCGGACGCCGTAGCGCTGGACCCAGCCGCGGTCGCCGAGCCACTCGGCGACGGGCTGGACGGCGAGCCCCATCGTCAGCATGCCGTGCGCGAGCACGCCGGGGAGCCCGACGGAGGCGGCGACGTCGTCGCGGTAGTGGATCGGGTTGAAGTCGCCCGAGGCACCGGCGTAGCGGACGAGCGCGTCGCGGGTGAGGTGGACCTCGCGCTCGGCGACGACGGTTCCGACCTCGAGCGCGGTGGCGGGTGCGGTGGTCATGCGTCGTCTCCTCGGACCACGAGGGTGGAGGTCGCGGTGACGACGTGCTCCCCCGAGGCGTCCTGCATCGTGCTCTCGGCGGTCACCATGGCGTTGCCGCCGAGGGTCTTCACGCTGGTGACGGTGAGCGTGGCGGTCAGCTCGTCGCCCGCGACGATCGGCCGGTCGTAGGTGAAGGACTGCTCACCGTGCACGACGCGGGAGAAGTCGATGCCGGCGTCCGGCTCGGCCAGGAGCTGGGCGAGCGTCGCCTCCTGCACGACGACGGCGAAGGTCGGCGGGGCGACCACGTCGGTGTAGCCGGCGGCGCGGGCGGCGTCGGGCTCGTGGTGGATCGGGTTCGTCGCGAACACGGCGCGCGAGAACTCGCGCACCTTCTCACGACCGACCAGGTAGGGCTGGGCCGGCGGGAACGTCCTGCCGACGAGCTCGGGGTTCACTGACACGCGTGGGAGTCTACCGAGCACGCTCGACACACGCCCTCTCCCTGAGCATGCATCGGCTATGCTCGCCGCACGGTGTCCGGGGGGACGCCGGGTACGACTCCGGGGACGGGGAGGGACTCATGGAGCACACGACGCAGTACGCGGTCCACACGGGCGACCGGTGCACCGCCATGGAGGTCGCCGGCGCGGCACTCCGACAGACCGGGCACCGGGTCGAGTCGACCGGGGGCACGATCACCGCGACGATCGGCAACCGGCTGCTGACGATCCTGCTCGGCGCCCTCGTGCACCCGGCGCGGGAGTTCCGGCGGTACGAGCTCTCGACGACCGTCACGGGGACGTCGACCACGATCACGCTCCGGCACGCCCAGCACGCCACGGCGGTGTCCGGGGGCGGCATCGGTGCGGGGCGTCGGCGGAGCGCCCGGCAGCAGGTGGAGGCGACGCTCGAACGGGCCCTCCGGGGGGCGGGAGTGCTGACCACTCCCCCGCGCTGAGGCGCGACCGCGGAGCGTCACAGCGCGGCACGGGCAGGCACACCCGGCGAGAACGGGCGCGCCTGATGAGGACAGTCGTACCTGGCGAGAACGGGCGTACCTGGCGAGGACGGGCGTACCTGGTCTGCCAGGAACCCTCGGCATGCTCGATCCCACTCGGTACAGCGCCCGCGATGGGAAGGATCGGGCGGAGCGACGGGCCTCGGATCAGACCGATGACGCCCCGCCCCGCCTCGGCGACGCGCAGGGTTGGAACCGACGCGCCCTGGGACCGACGCGCCCTGAGCCGACGCGCCTCGAGACCGACGCACCCTGAGCCGATGTGCCTCGAGACCGACGCACCCTGGGAACGACGAAAGCCCGGCGATCTGGCCGCCGGGCCTGTGGTAGCGAGGACGGGACTTGAACCCGTGACCCCACGATTATGAGTCGTGTGCTCTAACCAACTGAGCTACCCCGCCGGAGATCCGGAGCGACAACAGCTCCGGGTCGGAGCCCCGAGTCAGGATTGAACTGACGACCCCTTCCTTACCATGGAAGTGCTCTACCACTGAGCTATCGGGGCGAGTGCCGCTCGGCGGCACCAGACGAGCGTAGCAGACGTGCGACGGTGGTCGGGAACCGGACGTGTCGCCCGGGCGTGCCGCCGCTCCTCCGCTAGTTCGCGTTGGCGCGGAGCCAGGTCAGCGGGTCCACCGGGACGCCACCGACGTGGATCTCCAGGTGCAGGTGCGGACCGGTCGAGTTGCCGGTCGACCCGACCTCGCCGAGTTCGTCGCCGACGGCGATCTCCTGCCCGGTGACGACCTTGAACGTGCCGTCCTTCATGTGGCCGTACACGCTGACGAACTGCTTGCCGTCGACGTCGTGCTGCACCCACACGTCGTTGCCGAAGCCGCCGTCGTGCGCCTGCACCTTGAGGACCGTGCCCGCGGCGACGGAGCGGATCGGGGTCCCCTCGCCCGGGGCGAAGTCGACGCCCATGTGGTTCGTCGAGCAGAACGAGCAGCCCTCGACCTGACGACCGCCGAAGCCCGACGTGATCGGCACCCCGGTCAGGAACGGCCACTGGATCGAGCCGTTCGGGTCGTTCGAGAAGGACGACGCGTCGACGTTCTTGTACTGCGTGGCGGACGTCACCGAGTACTGGTCGCGGGTGGTCTCGGCGTCCACGGCACCGTTGCCCACGCTGAGGGACTGTGCTCCGCCGGTGGCGGTGGCGCGAGCCGCGGTGGTGTCCGCCGGCGGCACCCAGAGCGCCTGCGCCGGCAGCGACGTCGACACGACCAGCCCGGCGGCGAACAGCAGTGCGCCGACGGCGGTGACCCGCGAGGCGTTCCGGCGGAAGGCGTCACCGCGCATGCTGCCCGTGGACACCGACGACGCCGAGGCGCTGCTGATGTGACGGGTCGCACGGTCGACGCGGGCGGCCGTGGCGGTGCGCCGTGCACGGCCGCGGCCGCGGCCGGCCTCCGGAGCCCTGCCGCTGGACGTCGGGGCGGTCGCGGGACGTCGCGCTCCCGACGGACGGACCGCATCCACGACCGGGGTCGGGGCGTGCGAGGCGTCCGCCGCCGGTGCGACGTCGGGCGAGACCGGCGCGGGCGGCGTGACCGCTCCGGCGGACGGTGCCGGCCGGACCGGTGAGGCCGGCGCGAGGTCGATCGGTGAGACCGGGGCTGCGGGCGTCGTCGGGGCGACGAGCTCGTCGAACGACGGCGCGTCGACCGGGGACTGCGGAGCCGCTGCGGAGCGCGGGGTGCTGGTCGCAGCCGCTCGACGCTCGGCCTCGATGCGTGCGCGTCGCGTCAGGTGCACGACCGGCTCGGTCTCGGTGCGGGTGGGCGTCTGCGCAGTCGTGGAGGCGTGGGGCATGTGTTCGAGGCTGATCCTGATCGAGGCACGGGGCGCTCGTGTGTAACGAGCAGATAACGGGACTGGAGCACGCTAGCAGGGGCCGTCGCGCACCGCCAGTCGTCTGCACGACCGTGCACCGTCCGCGAGCGGTGCCCCACCGGACCCTGCCGGCGCCCGGCGAGTGCGCCTCCGGGCAGTCAGTCGGCGAGCACCTCGGACTCGAGCCGACGGACCAGGGACTCCAGCTGGTCGGCGACGGCGGGGGCCGCGAACAGGAAGGAGCGCGTGCCGCCGGCCTCCCAGATCCGGACGCTCGCTCCGGCCTCGGCGGCGACGAGCGACCCCGCCGCCATGTCCCACGGGTTGATGCCGCGCTCGTAGTACGCGTCGACGGTGCCGGCCCCGACCGCGCAGCAGTCGAGCGACGCCGCTCCCGCGCGACGGACGTCCCGCACCTCGCCGATCAGGCCGGCCAGCACCGCGACCTGCTCACGCCGACGGTCGGCGGTGTAGCCGAAGCCCGTCGCGACGAGCGTCTCCGCGAGGGACGACGGGGTCGACACGCGGAGCGGGACGCCGTCGCGTGTCGCACCCTCGCCGGACACCGCCCGGAACACGGTGCCGGTCGCCGGCGCCACGACGATCCCCGCGAGTGCCTCCCACTGCGTCGGGTCCGCGCTCCCCCGCACGACGCCGATGCTCACCCCGTACTGCTCACTGCCGTAGAGGTAGTTGACCGTGCCGTCGATCGGGTCGACCACCCAGGTGATCCCCGTGGACCCGGCACCGGAGCCGGACTCCTCGCCGTGGAAGGCGTCGTCGGGACGCGCCTCGGCGATCCGCGTGCGGATGAGGTCCTCGACCTCCCGGTCGGCAGCCGTGACGACGTCGACGATGCTCGACTTCCGGTCGGCGACCTCGACCCCCTCCGCTCGTCGGCGGGCCGCGAGCGCTGCTGCCTCACGGGCGATCGACTCGGCGAGGTCGGCGAACTGGGCGGGAGCGAGGCTGTCGGGCATGGCACCAGCCTGCCGGATCACGCCCCGGAAGGACGCCAGGCCGGGAACGGCAACAGCCCCGTCCGGATCGGACGGGGCTGTTCGCTGTGGCAAGTGAGGGATTCGAACCCCCGAAGGCTACGCCGGCTGATTTACAGTCAGATCCCTTTGGCCGCTTGGGTAACTTGCCGTGTGCGCACCCGACCGGTGTGGTCACCAACCGAAGGCGCGCTGAAGAGCATACCGGACGTCGGAGGGTGCTCGTGACCACCGAACCGGGATCCCGTCGCGCCGTTAGGCTGTCCCGCATGGCAGACAGTTCCTTCGACGTGGTCAGCAAGGTCGACAAGATGGAGGCGGAGAACGCCCTCAACCAGGCCGCCAAGGAGATCGAGCAGCGGTACGACTTCAAGGGCGCCGACGCCTCGATCGCGTTCAGCGGCGAGGACGTCCTCATCAAGGCGAACTCCGAGGAGCGCGCCAAGGCCGTCCTCGACGTGCTGCAGACCAAGGCGATCAAGCGGAACATCTCGTTGAAGAGCCTGGACGCCGGAGACCCCTACCCCTCGGGCAAGGAGTACCGCATCGAGGTGAAGTTCAAGAACGGCATCGAGCAGGACGTCGCCAAGAAGATCGGCGCGTTCCTCCGCGCGAACGCCCCGAAGAGCGTCAAGAGCCAGATCCAGGGCGACGAGCTCCGCGTCTCCTCCAAGAGCCGCGACGACCTGCAGAACACGATCCAGCTCCTCAAGGGTGAAGAGTTCGACGTGCCGCTGCAGTTCATCAACTTCCGCTAGCGCCGCGCCCGTGGAGCACTGGCTCGGCGTCGCGGTCACCGTCCTCCTGGTCCTGCTGGACCTGGCGATCCGCGTCTTCTCGATCATCTACGTCCCCTACAACCGGAAGCCGCAGACCGCGACGGCCTGGTTGCTCGCGATCTTCCTGATCCCCTACATCGGGTTCATCGTCTTCATGGTCATCGGGTCGACGAAGCTGCCGAAGGCACGGCGCGAGAAGCAGACCGAGATCAACGCGTACATCCTCGAGCAGACCGAGGGCATCGAGCGTGTGCGCCGCGACCACCCGTGGCCGCTGTGGCTCGAGTCCGTGACGAAGCTGAACCGCGAGCTGGGCGCCATGCCCCTGGTCGGCGGCAACTCCGCCGAGCTCTACCCCGACTCGTACGAGTCGGTGCAGGAGATGACGCGGGCGATCGACCAGTCCCGGCGCTTCGTGCACGTCGAGTTCTACATCGCGACGATCGACGACACCACCCGGCCGTACTTCGAGGCGCTGGCCCGTGCCCAGGCACGCGGTGTCACCGTGCGGTTCCTGCTCGACCACTGGGCGAGCCGCGGGTACCCGGGCTACAAGGACACGCTCGCGTTCCTCGACCGGGCGAACATCGAGTGGCACCTCATGCTGCCGCTGCAGCCGCTGCAGGGGAAGTTCCAGCGGCCCGACCTGCGCAACCACCGGAAGATCATGGTCATCGACGGCTCGGTGGCCTTCACGGGCTCGCAGAACCTCATCGACCCGTCGTACGACCTGCAGTCGCACATCGAGAAGGGCATGGTCTACAAGGACCTGTTCGCCCGGTTCGAGGGTCCCGTCGTCGCGGGACTCAACGCCCTGTTCGTGACGGACTGGTACAGCGAGACCGACGAGCTCCTGCTCCGCGAGAGCGACCCCGTCCAGCGCGCCGACCGCGGCGACGCGCTCGACTGCCAGGTCGTACCGTCCGGGCCCGGCTTCGACGGTGAGAACAACCTGCGCCTGTTCAACGCGCTGCTGTACTCCGCACAGGAGAAGGTGTCCATCACCTCGCCCTACTTCGTCCCCGACGACTCGATGCTCTACGCGATCACCACGACCGCCCAGCGCGGGGTCGAGGTCGAGCTCTTCGTCGGCGAGATGGGTGACCACGCGATGACGTGGCACGCACAGCGCTCCTACTACGAGGAGCTCCTGCGCGCCGGTGTCCGGATCTGGCTCTACCGGGCGCCGACGATCCTGCACGCGAAGCACTTCACCATCGACGACGACGTCTCCGTCATCGGGTCGAGCAACATGGACATGCGGTCGTTCAGCCTCAACCTCGAGGTCTCGGTGATGGTGCGCGGCAGCCGGTTCGTCGATGCGCTCCGCGATGTGCAGGCCGCGTACAAGGACGCGTCGTTCGAGCTCACCCTGGACGCGTGGCTCGAGCGCCCGCGTCGGTCGCAGGTCCTCGACAACGTCGCGCGGCTCACCGCCGCCCTGCAGTAGGGACCCACGGCCGGGAGGATCGGCGACCGCCCGCCTCCCCGGTCAGGGCGCTGCCGGCACCAGACGGGTGAGGCGAGCGACCACGCGCTCGAGCGGTCCACTCCCGAGGAACGTGCGCCACAGCATCGCGAACAGCACCGAGCCGATCGCGAACCCCGCCCACACCGTGCCCGACTCCGGGTACTCCGGCAGCAGCGCGATCACGACGAGGTGCCCGGCGTAGACCGTCAGCGGCATCGACCCCACCGCGGCGAGCGGGAACGCGATCCGCGAGACCGTCCGGCCGCGGCCGTCGAACACCAGGGTGCACAGGGCGAGCACCGCCACCGCGACCCCGGCGGTCCCGACGACGTCGACGACCGACGACGAGTGGTCGCGCGGGGACAGCAGCAGCTGCGCGAGCGCCACGGCTCCCCCGCTGCCGTCCGGCGCCCACGGGACCCCGGGGAACGCCTCGACCCCGGCGTCGACCGGGACCGGCGCCAGGACGTTGCCGACCACGTAGGCCGCGACGGCGACCAGCAGCCCGGACGCGAGGAGCGCGACCTGCGCATGCCGCGCCTCCAGTCCGACCCTGGCGACCGCGAGACCGACCAGGACGTACGCCAGGAAGGTGACCACCGGGTAGACCAGCCCGAGTTGCACCTCCCACATGCCGGCGCCGGCGTAGAACGGTGCCGACGCGAGCGCGACCACGGGCGACAGCAGCGCGCACACCGCCGCGGCGACGAGCAACCAGCCCGGTCGCCACCGGAGCGCCGGCAGCACCAGCAGGAAGAGCGCGCCGTACGTGGGCAGGATGACGTAGACGGGTGTGCCGAGCGCCATGAGCAGGAGCCCGACCGCGACCACCGCCACGGCCCGGATCGCCAGCCGTGCCCGGATCCGCCCGATGGCCGGTGGTCCTGGCGGATCCGTCCGTCCGCTCGTCAGACCGATCGAGACGCCCGCGAGCACCGCGAACAGGGTGGAGGGCCGTCCGTGCGCCACGGCGGACCACGTGCCGGGGTCACCCCAGTCCACGGCCTCGGCGATGCCGCCGACGTGGGCCGCCATCATGCCGAGGAGCGCGAGCGCCCGCGCCACGTCGACGCCCTGCAGACGACCGGGCGCGACGAGCACGCCCCGCATCGCGGCGGGCGGTGCGGGGCGTGACGCGGTCATCGTGCTGCGGTCAGCTCGTGGGCGAGGGCGTGCGTCGGAGCGAGACGTCGACCATCTCGTCGCGCGGGACGACCTTGATGCGCTCGCGACCCTCCGCGGCGCCCAGGGCCTGCTCGTGCTCGTCGAGGGCGTGCCAGCCGTCGAGGTCGGTGTAGTCCACGCCGCGCTCGCGGAGCAGTGCCGGGACCGCCTCGGGCGACGGGTCGGCCGGCGTCCACCACGAGGCCTGGTCGTTGACGATGTGCTGGACGGTCTCCATCGCGTCGGACTTGGTGTGCCCGATCAGGCCGACCGGGCCTCGCTTGATCCACCCGGTCGCGTAGACGCCCGGGAGCGGCGAGCCGTCCTCGTCGAGCACCTGGCCCTCGCGGTTCGGGATGACGCCGGTCTTCTCGTCGAAGGGCACACCGGGCAGCGGGGAGCCGAAGTAGCCCACCGCTCGGTACACGGCCTGCACGGGGAGCTCGCGGACCTCGCCGGTGCCCTCGACGCCGCCCTCGCCGTTCGGCCGGGTGCGCTCGTACCGCAGTGCCGTGACGTGGCCGTCCTCGCCGACGATCTCGACGGGCTTCGCCCAGAAGTGCAGGTGGAGCCGGCGACTGGCCTGCCCGACCTCACGCGTGCGCCACTGCTCGAGGACACGGTTCATCACCATGACCTGCTTGTTGGTCTGGATCGCGGTGAGCGATGCCTCGTCGTGGTCGAAGTCCTCGTCGTACACGACCATGTCGACGTCGCGGAGCTCACCGAGCTCGCGGAGCTCCAGCGGCGTGAACTTCACCTGCGCCGGACCGCGTCGTCCGAACACGTGCACGTCGGTGACCGGGCTCGCCTGCAGCCCCTCGTACACGTTCGCCGGGATCTCGGTGGGCAGCAGGTCGTCGGCGTGCTTCGCGAGGATGCGGGACACGTCGAGCGCGACGTTGCCGTTGCCGATCACCGCGACGCTCGACGCCGTGAGCGGCCACGTGCGCGGCACGTCCGGGTGCCCGTCGAACCAGCTGACGAAGTCCGCGGCACCGTGGGAGCCGTCGAGATCGGCCCCGGGGACGTCGAGCTCGGCGTCCTTGATCGCGCCGGTCGAGAACAGCACGGCGTTGTAGTGCTGCTTGAGGTCGTCGAGGGTGATGTCCTCCCCGAAGCGCACGTTGCCGAAGAGTCGGACGACTCCGCGGTCGAGGACGTCCCGCAGGGCGTTGACGATGCCCTTGATGCGCGGGTGGTCCGGTGCGACGCCGTAGCGGACCAGGCCGTAGGGCGCGGGGAGCTGCTCGAAGAGGTCGATCGACACGTCGGTGCCGTGCGCCTCGCGCAGCAGGATGTCCGCGGCGTAGATGCCGGCGGGGCCGGCGCCGACGATGGCGATTCGCAGGGTGGGCACTGATGTCTCCAGTTCGTTCGGGCGGGTGCTCCCGATGGGCCTCGGTGGGCCCTCGTGTCAGCGGCTGCGTTCGACGACGGACTCGGCGAAGCGGGTCAGCGCGCGCTTCACGGTGCCGTCGGGCAGCGGTTCCAGGGCCTCGACCGCCTCCTCCGCCCAACGGACGGCGACGGCGCGGGTGGCGGTGGTGGCTTCGTGCTCGCGCAGCGCGGCGACGGCCGACCGGTACGGCGCGGAGTCCACGGCGTCGTCGGGGGCGTCCTTCACGTCGTGCTCGATCCGGGCGAGCAGGTCGGCCGCGCCGTCGTCGGCGGCGGCCAGGCGACGCAGCTGCAGCAGCGGCAGGGTGTCCACGCCGGCGCGCAGGTCGTTGCCGGCGATCTTGCCGGTGCGGTCCTTCGCCGGGGCGAGGTCGATGACGTCGTCGACGAGCTGGAAGGCGACGCCGACCTTCTCGCCGAAGGTCCCGACGGCGTGCAGGTAGGCGCGGTCGGCTCCGGAGAACATCACGCCGGCGCGGGCCGCCGTGGCGATCAGCGAGCCCGTCTTGTCGCTGAGCACCTGGATGTAGTGCTCGACCGGGTCGTCCCCGGGCTGCGGGCCCGTCGTCTCGTGCAGCTGCCCCATGCAGAGGCGCTGGAAGGTCTCCGCCTGCATCCGGATGCCCTCGGTCCCGAGGTCGGCGGTGATCAGGCTGGCACGTGCGAAGAGCAGGTCGCCGGTCAGGATCGCGACGTTGTTGCCGTAGGTCACGTGCGCCGCCGGGACCCCCCGGCGGACCGGGGCCTCGTCCATGACGTCGTCGTGGTACAGCGACGCCAGGTGGGTGGTCTCGATGCTCACCGCGGCCTTGACCACCGCGTCGGTCACCCCGTTGCCCAGCTGCGCGATGAGCAGCGTCAGCGTCGGCCGGATGCGCTTGCCGCCCGCCGAGAGCAGGTAGCGGCTCGTGGTGTCCGCCAGGGTGTCGGTCGAGCGCATGGCCTCCTCGAGGCCCTGCTCGACGAGCTCGAGCCCGTCGTCGACCGCGCTGATGAAGCGGCGCTCGGACGGGGTCGCGAACAACCGCTCGCCGATGCCCAGCGAGGCGCGGAGGCTCGGTGCGCGGCGTGCGACCGGGACGCTCGGGTTCAAGTGCTGCTCCGTGTTCGGGGTCGGGTGACCGGTCAGGCGTCGCCGGGTTCGACGCTCGGCTGCTCGCCGGTGTGCTGGTGCTCGCGACGGGCCTTCGCCCGGCGGGCGACGGACTCGCGGACCGTGCCCGCGACGGGCTTGCGGCCGCGGTGCAGCGCCACGATGCCCGCGGTCAGGTTGCGGTGGGCGACCATCGTGAAGCCGACGCCGCGCAGCCACTGGCTGAGGACCTGCTGGTCGGGCCACGCCTCGATCGACTCGGCCAGGTAGCGGTAGGCCGCCGGGTTGCTGCTCGACAGCCGCGCGATGCCCGGGAGCACGCGCTTGAGGTACGCGCCGTAGCCGAAGCGCAGGAGCGCCACGGGCGGCGTGGAGAACTCGCAGATGACCAGTCGGCCCCCGGGCTTGAGCACCCGGAGCATCTCGGTGATCGCCTGCATCGGGTCGTTGACGTTGCGCAGGCCGAAGGAGATCGTCACCGCGTCGAACGAGTCGTCGTCGAACGGCAGGTGCTCCGCGTCACCCTCGACGAACGTGATCTCCGGGTGCCGCTCGCGCCCGACCGCGATCATGCCCGCCGACAGGTCGAGCGCCGTGACGTCGGCGCCCTTCTTCGCGAACGCCGCTGCGCTCGTGCCCGTCCCGGCCGCGATGTCGAGCACCCGCTCGCCCGGCTGGGGGTCGACCGCACGGACCGTCGCGACGCGCCACAGCGGGGCGTTGCCCGCCGAGAGGATGTCGTTCGTGAGGTCGTACTTCGCGGCGACGTCGTCGAACATGGCCGCCACCTCGTCCGGCCGCTTGCTCAGGTCCGCTCTGCTCACCGCACCATCCTAGAGGTCGCGGCCCCGGGCTGCCCGGACGCCCGGCCGGGGTCCGGCGGGTCGCCGCGCGCGTACGATCGGTCCGTGACCCGAACCACCACGGCGGCCCCCTCGCTCACGGTCTCGACCCGGATCCTCGACGACCCGGGGGACGTCCTGCGCCACACCCTGCGGGACGCGCCGCTGGCGTTCGTCCGGAGCGGTGACGGCATCGTCGGGATCGGCGAAGCGGTCCGGTTCACGTTCTCCGGAGCCGACCGCATGCGGCAGGCGTCGGCGGTGTGGCGTGACCTGGTGCAGGGCGCCACGGTGGACGACCCCGTGCAGCTGCGCGGCACCGGGCTGGTCGCGTTCGGGTCCTTCGCGTTCGCCGACGACTCCGCCGAGCAGAGCGTGCTCGTCGTGCCGCGCGTGGTGATCGGCAAGCGCCGCGGCAAGGCCTGGCTCACCGCCGTCGACACGACACCGGACCCGCAGCCCCTCGCGTTCTCGCGGACCTCGGTACCGGTGCCGGCCGTCGGCGGGCACGTCTCGGTCGCCTTCGGCCCCGGCCGGGTCGACGAGGACGCCTACGCCGCGTGCGTCGCGGACGCCGTCCGTCGGATCACCGCAGGCGAGGCCGAGAAGGTCGTCCTGGCGCGCGACCTGGTCGGCACGCTGCCCGCCGGTGCCGACCGACGGGCGGTCCTGCTCGACCTGGCGGCGGCCTACCCGCAGTGCGTCACCTTCGCCGTCGACGGACTCGTCGGAGCGACCCCGGAGACCCTCGCCCGGACCGACGGCACGGAGCTCTCGGCGCGGGTGCTCGCCGGGAGCGCCGCGCGCGGCGACGACCCGGTGTCCGACCGGGCCGCGGCCGAGGCCCTGGCGTCGAGCGCGAAGGACGTCGAGGAGCACGGCTTCGCGATCACCAGCCTGCTGCAGGCGCTCCGGACCGTCGCCACCGACGTCCGCGCGGACCCCGAGCCGTTCCGGCTCCAGCTGCCGAACCTGTGGCACCTGGCCACCGACGTCCGCGCGACCCTGCCGGTCGGCACCACCTCGCTCGACGTCGCCGACGCCCTGCACCCGACCGCGGCCGTGGCGGGCACCCCCACCGACGTCGCCGTCCGACTGGTCGCCGAGCTCGAGGGCGTCGACCGCGGTCGCTACGCGGGGCCGGTCGGCTGGCTCGGCGCGAACGGCGACGGCGAGTGGATGCTCGCGCTCCGCAGCGCCCGGATCGACGACGACGGGACCGTGCGCGCGTGGGCCGGCGCGGGGATCGTCGCGGGGTCGGACCCGGCGCGCGAGGTCGCCGAGACCGCCCTGAAGTTCCGTCCGATCCGCGACGCGCTCGCCTGACCCCCGACCCCTGGCCTTCGGTCCCTGGCCCCCGTGGTCAGTCGGTCAGCGGCACCTCGACCACCAGGCGCTGGGCCGGATCGGTGAGTGCACCCTCGAGGTCGCCCCACGTCCCGGCCCGTCGGTAGGACCAGCCGAGACCGGTCACGACACGCTCGACGTCGACGTGCTGCGGCGTCGTCATCATGCGGCGCATGTCCTGCTCCGGGGTGGTCGCGGCGACCTCCAGCCCGCGGAAGATCGCACCGCCACCGTCGTTGCCGACGACGACCTGGACGCGGTGCGTCGGCTCCTCGGTCCCGGTGACGAACGCCCCGAGGTCGTGCAGGAAGGTCAGGTCGCCGACGAGCACCCGCGTGGTGCCGACGGAGTCGGGCGTCCGTTCGAGCGCGGCCGCGATGCCGAGTGCGGTCGAGACCGTGCCGTCGATGCCGGCGAGACCGCGGTTGGCGTGCACCCGGACCTTCTTGCCCGGGACGTGCGCGTCGGCGACACGGATGAGCTGCGAGGCACCGAGGACGAGCCGGTCGTGCGGCCAGGTGGCGCCCCAGACGGCGTCGACCAGCATGGTGCGGTCGACGGGCCTGCGACGCAGGGCGACCTCGTCGCGCAGGTACCGGTTGCGCTCGGCGCGGTCCCCCGACCGCTTCGCGTCGAGGTCCGGACCGGCGTCACCGTCCCCGAGGAGCGCGCGACTGGTCGTCACCCACCGCCCGACCCACGCGCGGTGTCCCGGGGTGGTGCGGCCGGTCACGCGCACGTCGGACACGAAGGTGGTCGCGGCGTCCGGCCGGGAGGCACGGGCCGGGTCGAACGGGTCGGCCCCGGGTCCGCGGACCACGATCGTCTCGACGTCGGCCCGCTGCAGCAGGGCCGGGACCTCGCGACTCAGCGTCGGGTGTCCGAGGACGACCGCGCGACGGACCGCTCCGCCGAGCTCGGGGTCGCGCAGCAGCTCGCGGTAGGCGACGACCAGGTTGCGCCCGAACCGCGCGCCGCTCGACACCTCGGCCAGCAGCGGCGCACCGAGCTCCCAGGCGATCCGTTCGGCGTCCTCGCCGGCGTCGTGTCCGGCGATGACGACCGTCGCGGGTGCGTCGTCCGGCGCGAGTTCGACGACCGGCAGTCCGGCGTGCACCCGACGACGGGCGTGGTCGGTGTCGACCTCGTCGTGCGGCACGGCGGCGACGTCCTCGGCACGCAGCCCGGCGGAGAGCGGTTCGCGGAACGCGACGTTCAGCTGGACGGGACCGGGCTGCCCGGTGTGCCCGGCGGCGACGGCGACGGCCTCCCGGGCGAGCGTCCGGACGGCGTCCGCGTCGACAGCGCCGTCCGCGGTGGGCGCCTGCACGTCGCGCACGAAGGACACGGCAGGGCCGAACATGCCCGGCTGGACCGTGGTCTGGTTGCTGCCGATGCCCCGCAGCTCGTCCGGCCGGTCGGCGGAGAGGACGACCATCGGCACGCCGGAGTGGTGCGCCTCGAGCACGGCAGGGTGCAGGTTGGCGACGGCGGTGCCCGAGGTCGTGACGACCGCGGCCGGACGGCCGGACTCGACGGCGAGCCCGAGGGCGAAGAACCCGGCGGTCCGCTCGTCGAGCCGGACGTGCACCGTCGTGCCGCCCGCGCGCTCGAGCGCGACCGCCGCGAGGGCGAGCGCCTGCGACCGGGAGCCCGGGCTGACGACGACGTCGGTCACCCCGGCACGGGCGAGTTCCCGCAGCAGTGCCAGGGCGAAGTCGGTGGCAGCGCTGCCGGACCCCGCGGACCCGTCAGCGATCGGCGGGGCGGTCGTCGTCTCGTTCGTCGCGGTCGCGTCGTTCATCGCGGAACTGGTCCTCGAGGTCTCGGAGGGTTTCGTCGTCCTGGTCCGTTCCGGTGCGGAGTGTCCCGGGGCCGCGCGGGCCGCCGAGGAAGTCGGGGTCGTCTTCGGGTCCACGGTACCGGGGCGTCGGCCCCGGGGTGGCGGGCGCCCGGCCGAGCACGAACCACAGCAGGCCACCGAGCACCGGGAGGACGAGCACGAGGAGGATCCACCACCCACGCCGCAGGGAGCGGATGCGCTGCCGCGGCATGGTCGCGCAGTCGATGACCGCGTAGACCGTGAAGGCCACGGCGGCGACGGCGATGATCAACCACAGACGGACCATGCGACGACTCTAGGCAGCGCGCCTGGGACCGGGCTGCCCGTCAGCCGGTGCACGAACGACGCCACGTAGGATCATCGGGTGAAAGCGTGGCTCGTCTACACCCTTGCCCGACTCGGCATCTTCGCCGCGGCGCTGGCGGTCCTGTTCGTCATCGGCCTGCGGTGGTACTGGGCGGCGATCGGCGCCGCGCTGATCGGTCTGCTCGTGTCGTACATCGCACTGCCCGGGCTCCGCGGTCGGGTGACCTCGGACATCGCCGCTCGCCGGGGTCGACCGGAGCGGGACGCCGACTCGGACTTCGAGGACGACTTCGTCGACGCCGCCGACACCGACGCGGCCGACACCGGTGCGCCCGCCGCCGACCGAGCGGTCTCGGACGCCGACCGGCACCGCGCGCGTCGCGAGCACGACGAGGACTAGTCCCGATCCTCGTCGGTCGGTCGGCCGAGCGGCCGCTCGACCTCGGTCGCCGCGTCCGACGCTGCTACGGCAGGAGGACCAGGGTCAGGCCGAGCACCACGCCGTAGGCGAGCGACGCGAACGACGACAGCTGCAGCGCCGTGATGAGCTCGCGGGGCTTGCGGGACGAGACGCCGATCGCGAGCGCGGGGAGCGCGAGCAGGAGCGAGAAGTACGCGAAGCCGGTGCGGAAGTACAGCAGCACGAACCAGAGCAGCACCACGTACGGCAGCATCAGGAACAGGCCGAACAGGACCCGTGCGACGGGGCGGCCGACGACGACGGCGAGCGTGCGCTTGCCGGCCTGTCGGTCCTCGTCCACGTCGCGGATGTTGTTGACCATGAGCACGGCGCAGGCGAAGAACCCGGCGGCGACCGCAGCCGCCCAGCCGCTCGTGGTGACCGCCTGGATCTGCACGTACTGGGTGCCGAGCACGGCGACCAACCCGAAGAACACGAAGACGAAGACCTCGCCGAGGGCGTTGTAGCCGTAGGGCTTCTTCCCGCCCGTGTAGTACCAGGCCGCGACGATCGCCGCCGCGCCGACGAGGAGCAGCCACCACGTGCCGGTGAGCAGCACGATCACCAGTCCGGCGACCGCAGCCAGTCCGAAGAACGTGAGCGCGACCGTGAGCACGGTGCGCGGCTTCGCCAGCCCCGCTCCGGTGAGCCGGGCCGGGCCGACGCGGAACTCGTCGGTGCCCCGGACGCCGTCCGAGTAGTCGTTGCTGTAGTTCACGCCGATCTGCAGGAACAGCGCGACCGCGAGCGCGAGCAGGGCGACCGCCAGGTGGTGGTCGCGGCCGAGGTACGACCCGAAGTCGCCCGGTTCACCGGAGTCGACGAACGCGACGCCGGTGCCGAGCACGACCGGCACGACACCGAGCGTGAGGGTCCGGAGCCGGGCGCCGCCGATCCAGTCGCTCGCGGTCGCCCGCTGCTTCGTGCGCTGCGGTGCCGCGGCCTTCGCCGGGTTGCCGCTGCGGCCCTTGACCGGGGTCCTGTTCTTCGTACGTGCCACGGCCGACCATCGTATCCGTGACCGCTAGGGGGTCGGTGCGCCCCCGCGGTCCGCGAGTGCCCGGACGGCCCGGCGGTCGGGCTTGCCGGACGCGAGCATCGGCACCGCGTCGACGACCAGGACCTCCGCGGGACGGGCCGCACGGCCCAGGGTCTCCGCGACGTGGGCGCGGACCTCGTCGAGGTCGAGCGGACGTTCCGTGACGACGACGGGCACCTCGCCCCACTCCCCGGACGTGCGCCGCGTGACGACCGCGGCGTCCTGGCCCGCGAGCTCGCGCACGCGCCGTTCCACCGCCCCGAGCGGGACCTTCTCGCCACCGGACACGATGACGTCGTCGAGCCGCCCGAGCACCCGCAGCCGTCCGTCGTCGTCGGTGGTCGCAGCGTCGCCGGTCCGGTACCAGCGGTGGCCGTCGCGCTCGACGAAGGTCCGGGCCGTGCGCTCGGGGTCGTCGAGGTACCCCTCGGCGAGCATCGGGCCGGCCAGTTCGAGGGCGCCGTCGACGAGTTCCGCGCGGACCGTCCCGAACGGCGTGCCGTCGTACACGCAGCCACCGCTCGTCTCGCTCGCGCCGTACGTCGTGACGACCCGGACACCGGCGTCGAGGGCACGCTGCCGGAGCGGTGCGGGCGTGGCCTGGCCCCCGACGAGCACGGCGTCGAAGCGGGTCGCGGCGGCGGTGGCGCGGGGGTCGTCGAGCACGCGGGCGAGCTGCACCGGGACGAGCGAGGTGTAGCGCCGCGGCGCCGCGGGACCGACGTCGAGCCGGTCCACCGCGTCGGCGAACGCCCGGCCGTCGAAGTGTCCCGGCGGGAGGACGACGGGCGTCGTGCCCGCCGTGACCGATCGGGTCAGCACGTTGAGCCCGGCGATGTAGTGCGTCGGCAGCGCGAGCAGCCACCGGCCGGGCCCGCCGAGCGTCGCGTCGGCGGACGCGGCGCCCGCGAGCAGCGCCTCCGACGACAGTGCCACGCGCTTGCCGGTCCCGGTGGAACCGCTCGTCTCGACCACCAGGGCGACCCGGCGGGCGACGTGCGACGGCGGGCGCGTGGGCAGCGCCGGGCCGTCCTCGGCGACGGGGAGCAGCGCGGGTCCGCCGGCGAGGGCAGCCTCCAGGCCGCGCAGCACCGCCGACGGGTCGGACGCGCCGACGGCGACCAGCGCGCGGTTCACCGGTGGGCCCGCGGGGTCAGTAGTGCCACGGGAAGGACGTCCACTCCGGCGGGCGCTTCTCGAGGAAGGCATCGCGGCCCTCGACCGCCTCGTCGGAGGCGTAGGCGAGGCGCGTCGCCTCGCCCGCGAAGACCTGCTGGCCGACCATGCCGTCGTCCACGGCATTGAACGCGTACTTGAGCATGCGGATGGCGGTCGGGGACTTGCCGAGGATCGTCTCGCCCCACCGGATCGCCTCGCGTTCGAGGTCCTCGTGCCGTACCACCCTGTTCACCGCGCCCATCTCGTACGCGCGCTGCGCCGAGTACTCCTCCGCGAGGAAGAAGACCTCGCGCGCGAGCTTCTGGCCGATCTGGCGGGCGTAGTAGGCGCTGCCGTACCCGCCGTCGAAGGACCCCACGTCGGCGTCGGTCTGCTTGAACCGGCCGTGCTCCGCGCTCGCGATCGTCAGGTCCGCGACGGCGTGCAGCGAGTGCCCGCCGCCGGCGGCCCACCCGGGCACGACGGCGATGACGACCTTCGGCATCATGCGGATGAGGCGCTGGACCTCGAGGATGTGGAGCCGCCCCATCGACGCCTGGGCGGCAGCGGGGTCGACGCCCTCCGGCGGGGCGCCCTCGTCGCCGACGTACTGGTAGCCGCTGCGGCCGCGGATGCGCTGGTCACCGCCGGAGCAGAAGGCCCAGCCCCCGTCCTTCGGGCTCGGGCCGTTGCCCGTGAGCAGGACGACACCGACGCGGGGGTCCTGTCGCGCGTCGTCGAGGGCGCGGTACAGCTCGTCGACGGTGCGGGGGCGGAAGGCGTTGCGGACCTCGGGCCGGTCGAACGCGACGCGGACGATGCCCTGCGAGACGTGCTTGTGGTACGTGATGTCGGTGAAGTGCTCAGCGACCGGAGCGGCGGTCCAGACGTCGGGGTCGAACAGGTCGGAGACGGGAGCAGCCATGTGCCCACCGTATCGCCGGCGCCCGGCGCCGGCCCGCGCCCGAGGCGGGCCGTGGTGCGGTGCCGTCCCGCGCTAGGTGCCCGAGAGGGCCTCGGGCACGAGGACGACGAGCAGCACGATGAGGATGACCGGGTTCGCGAAGAAGGCGAGCACGACCCCGATCGCGCCGTACCAACGGCCGAACGACCCGACCGCGGCGATGAAACCGAGCACCGCAGCGATGAGGGTGAGGAAGACCACCACGAAGCAGATGCCGAACGCGAAGGTGGTGTCGCCGCCCATGAAGACCGCGAACGCACTCGCGTCGACCGCGGCGGAGACGACGGCGAGCCCGAGGGCGATCTTGCCGACGATCGGGTTCCGACGCCGCCGGGCGGACCGTTCGAGGGCCCGGGCGTCGACGGTGTTCCGCTGCATCAGCCGCTCGAAGTCGCCCGTGTCACCGGACCGGCTCCCGGCGCTCGCCGTCGGCCGTGTCGTCCCGGGGGCGGCGGCGCGCTGCGGCGCCGTCGGTCGCGCGGCCCCGGAGCGCTGCACTGCCGAGCGCTGGGCTGCGGCACGTTGGGCCGCCGCGCGCTGGGCCGCGGTCGGCTGCGCGGCCGCACGCTGCGCTGCTGCACGCTGCGCGGCTGCGCGCTGCTGCGGATCCGACGCCACCGGCCCTCCCTCTCCTCGGTCCCCTCACGGACGCGCCACGGTGGTCCGTGGCGACGCCGGCGCTGGGCCGACCGGTGCATGCTAGTGCCCGGCCCTGGCGGTCGGCTCCGAGGAACCGGCGGGAGCGCTGGACGCGCGACCAGCCCCTGCCGCCCACCGCGTCCGGGCACCGCACCTGCCCGTGCGCGAGGATGGGGTGTGCTCCCCGACCTCGCCGACCTGACCGCCGACGCCCACGTCGTCGCACTCCCGATGCGCGTCCGCTTCCGCGGCATCACCGTCCGCGAGGCCCTGGTGCTCCGCGGACCCACCGGGTGGACCGAGTTCTCGCCCTTCGTCGAGTACGACGACCGGGAGGCGACCGCGTGGCTCCGGAGCACGATCGACTTCGGGTGGACCGAGCACGACCCCGCCGCCGACGCCGTGCCCGTCAACGCCACGGTGCCCGCCGTCGGACCGGACGCGGTCGCCGACCTCCTGGCCCGCTACCCCGGCTGCACGACCGCGAAGGTCAAGGTCGCCGAGCCCGGCACGAGCACCGACGACGACGTCGCCCGCGTCGCCGAGGTCCGTCGGGTGATGGGGCCGGGAGCGGCCGTCCGGGTGGACGCCAACGGGCTCTGGTCCGTCGACCAGGCCGTCGAGGCCCTCGAACGACTCGCGCCGTACGGACTCCAGTACGCCGAACAGCCGTGCCGGTCGGTGCCGGAACTCGCCGAGCTCCGACGCCGGATCGCGGGACTCGACGTACCCGTGGCCGCGGACGAGAGCGTGCGCCGGGCCTCGGACCCGCTCGCCGTCGCCCGTGCGGGGGCGGCGGACGTGCTCGTCGTGAAGGCCCAGCCCCTCGGCGGGGTCACCGCGGCACGGGCGATCGTGGCCGAGGCGGGGCTGCCGTGCGTCGTGTCGAGTGCGCTCGACACGTCCGTGGGGCTCGGGACCGGGGCGTTCCTCGCGGCGGCGGCGATGAGCCCCGGCTACGCCGCCGGGCTCGGGACGGCGGCCATGTTCGAGACGGACGTCACCGACACGCCACTGCTGCCGGTCGACGGTCGGGTGCCGGTCCGCCGTGCGGAGGTGTCGCGGGAGCTGCTGGAGCGGAACGCGGCATCGCCGGAGCGGACGGCGTGGTGGCTCGCGCGGCTGGAGCGCGTCCACGCCCTGCTCGCCGCCGCGTAGACCGGGCTGCCGCGGGCGACGACGAGGGAGCAACCGACCGAACGGTGTCCGGGCGGCGACGAGCGCGCAGGACGTGCCGCTCACGTCCGCCGGACGGGCGAGACTCGTCGGCCTCGACCGCCGAGCGTGACAGATCGTGCCCGCTCTCGCGAGGCAGGAACGCCCGGACACGACGGACGGGAGGCGCGGTGCCCGATGGCACCGCGCCTCCCGTCCGTCCCGGGGTCGCCGCCGCAGCGACGCCCGGTCGGCCTCACAGGCCGGAGTAGCTGTGCAAGCCCTTGAAGAAGACGTTGACGACCGAGAAGTTGAACATCACCGCGGCGAACCCGATGAGCGCCAGCCACGACGACCGCGCACCGCGCCACCCGCGGGTCGCACGCGCGTGGATGTACCCGGCGTAGACCACCCAGATGATGAAGGTCCAGACCTCCTTGGTGTCCCACCCCCAGTACCGGCCCCAGGCGCGCTCGGCCCAGACCGCACCCGCGATGAGCGTGAAGGTCCACAGCACGAAGCCGACGAGCAGCACGCGGTAGGTCAGGACCTCGAGCCGTTCGGCGTCGGGGAGCGTCTCCATGAAGCGGAGCTGCTTCGACGCGGGACGACCCTGGCGGTACGTCTGCACGAGCTGCGCCACGGCGAGCCCGGCGCCGAGGGCGAAGAAGCCCGTCCCGGCGATCGCGACGAAGACGTGGATGACCAACCAGTACGACTGCAGCGCGGGCTGGAGCGGCACGACGGGCACCCAGTAGTTCACGGTCGCGATGCCGAGCAGGATGATCGTCAGACCGGTGATGAACACACCGAGGAACTTCAGGTTCTGCCAGAGCTGCACGAGCAGGAAGATCAGCGTGATGAGCGCCGTGCCCGTGAGCGAGAACTCGAACATGTTGCCCCACGGGACACGGTCGGCCGCGATGCCGCGCAGGACCGTGGCACCGACGTGCAGCACGAGCGCGAGGATCGTCATCGCCATGCCGACCCGCTCGAACTTCGTCCCGCCGCCGCCGGGGCGACCCCGGTCGGCCTCGACCTTCTCGAGCACGACCGTCCCGCCCTGCACCGTCGCGACGGTGCGCGCGGCGGGCGCTGCCGGCGCAGCAGCCGAGGCGGACGCCACCTGACCCGACCGCTTCGCCATGTCGAGCGCGAACGAGATGAACGCGATGACGTAGACCGCCATCGCGGAGTACGTCAGGACGACCGAGTAGGTCGCGAGGTTGGTCGTCATGTCCGGGTTCACGCAGGGATCCTAACTCCGAGGTCCGACAGGTGCCTCTTGGCGATGTCGTCGACGGCGCGCTCGAGGTTGGGGTCCTCGCCGCGCGCCAGACCGGCGTACTCGAGGTCGTACTCGCCGTGCTCGGCTCCCCGGCGCGGGACCGCCTTCACCCACACGCGGCGGCGGGGCACGAACAGCGAGGTGAGCAGGCCGAGCACCGCGAGCACCGCGAACCCGGCGACGAACGCCTGCGAGGGGTCGTGGTGCACGTCGAGCGAGACGTAGCGCTTCACGCCGTCGAAGGTGATCGAGCCGGTACCGTCCGGCAGGGTCTTCGTCTGACCGGGCTTCAGCTCGATGCTCGGGGTCGTCGACTGCCGCCCGGCGATCTGCTCGAGACCGCTGGTATCGAGCGAGTACACGCTCTGCGGGACGCCGCTGTCGAGACCGAGGTCGCCGCGGTACACCTGCAGGGTCAGGAGCGGGTTCTGCGCGTCCGGGTAGGCACTGGCGAACGCGCCGGTCGACAGCTTCGACGCCGTCGGGTAGAAGAACCCGACGAGCCCGAGCTGCGACGGCGAGGCGTCGGGCACCTTGATGACGCCGGTGGACGTGTAGTTCGCGTCCTCGGGCAGGAACGGCACGACGTCCTGGAACGCCACGTTCCCCTTGCCGTCGCGGATCGTGACCTGCATCGCGTAGCCGTTGCCGAGCAGGTAGACGTTCGTGCCACCGACCGACAGCGGGTCGTTCACGCCGATGCGACCGGTCTTCGGCTCCTGGCCCTTCTCGCGGCTCGTCACCGTCGCCGAGTAGTCCAGTGCCTGGCCGAGGGCGTCGAGGTTCTTCTCCTCGTACGTCGTGGTGAACTTGTCGAGCGTCAGGTTGTAGCCCTGCAGGTCGGTCTGCCGGAACCAGCGGCCGGGGTTGAACGAGTCGTAGGAGCCGAGGACGTTCGAGAACGTCTGCCCCTCGACCAGGAGTCGCTGCCCGGTGTAGCTGAAGCCACCGCCGAGGCCGACCGCCACGAGCACGCCGACGAGCGCCGCGTGGAAGACGAGGTTGCCGGTCTCGCGCAGGTACCCGCGCTCCGCGCTCACGGAGTCGCCGAACCGCTCGACCCGGTAGCCGGACCGCTTGAGCAGTGCCGCCGCGCGCGTCACGGCCTCGTCGACGGACGGGAGGCTCGTGGTCGCGTCCGCCTCGACCGGGACGGACCGGTAGCCGGCGAGTCGGCCGAGACGCACCGGCGTCCTCGGCGGTCGCGTCCGGAGCGCCTGCCAGTGGTGCTTCGTGCGCGGGACGATGCACCCGATGAGCGAGACGAACAGCAGCAGGTAGATCGCCGAGAACCACACCGAGGTGTAGGTGTCGAAGACCTGCAGTGTGTCGAGCACGGGGAAGAGCTGCGGGTGGTCCGCCTTGTACTGCACGACGCCGTTCGGGTCGGCGGTGCGCTGCGGCACGAGGGATCCCGGGATCGCCGCGAGCGCCAGGAGCATGAGCAGGAAGAGCGCCGTGCGCATGCTCGTCAGCTGCCGCCAGAAGAAGCGGACGTAGCCGACGAACCCGAGCTTCGGCTGCGTCGGGCCGTCGTCCGCTCCGGGGGCCGGTGCGGCACTGTCGACGTGGTCGGACGGCCGCATCGGGTCGGCGCCCGCGGACACGTCGTCCGCGGACCCCGGTCCGCTACCCGACTGCTCGGGGGTGGTGTCGCGCTCAGACCGCGGGGACAAAGCTCTGGATCACCGCCCCGAGGCTCGACATGACGGCCGACCAGATGCCGGTGACCATGAGCAGACCGATGACGATCAGGATCGCTCCTCCGATGATGTTGACGGTGCGCATGTGACGCTTCACGATGCGGATCGCGCCGGTCGCCCACCCGGCGCCGAGCGCGACGAGGACGAACGGGATGCCGAGCCCGAGGCAGTACGCGACGCCGAGCCACATGCCCTGCCACGCGCTGCCGGACTGCACGCTGAGCAGGTTGATCGCTGCGAGCGTCGGCCCGAGGCACGGGGTCCAGCCGAGGCCGAACACGATGCCGAGCAGCGGCGCCCCGACCAGGCCCGTCGCGGGGGTCCACGACGGCTTGATCGAGCGCTGCAGGAAGGTGAAGCGTCCGATGAACACCAGGCCCATCGCGATCACGACGACACCGAGGACCTGCGTGATGAGGTCACGCCACCGGACGAGCCAGAAGCCGAGCGCACCGAAGACCGTCGTGTATGCGACGAACACCGCGGTGAAGCCGAGCACGAAGAGCACGACGCCGAGCACGACCCGACCGCGGCGCTGCCCACCCTCGGCGATCCCGCCGACGTACCCGAGGTAGCCCGGTACGAGCGGGAGCACGCACGGGGAGAGGAACGACACGAGCCCGGCCAGTGCTGCCACGGGCAACGCGACCAGCATCTGGCCGCTCAGGATCGCGTCCGCGAAGGGGTTGCCGGGCACGGGTCAGGACGCCTTGCCGTCGAGCTCGTCGCTGACCAGGGTCTGCAGGATGCTCTTGCCGTCGATCGCGCCGAGGACGCGGGCGGCGACGCGGCCCTGCTTGTCGAGGACGATCGTGGCGGGCACGGCGTTCGGAGCGATCTGCCCGGACAGCGCGAGCTGCACGGTGCCGTCGCGGGCGTCGAGGACGGTCGGGTAGTCGACGCCGAAGGTGCGCTCGAACGCCGCCGCCGTGCCCTCCTCGTCACGCACGTTGACGCCCACGAAGACCACGTCGTCGTCGGCGTACTGGTCGTGCACCTGGTTGAGGTACTTCGCCTCGGCCCGGCACGGCGGGCAGCCGGCGTACCAGAAGTTGAGCACGACGACCTTGCCGCGGAGCTCCTCCGCCGAGACGGTGTCGCCGTCGGTGTCCTTCGTCGTGAAGTCGACCGGGGCGCTCCGCTCGTCCGTCGCGACCTCGGTCACCGCACCGGTGCCGGAGATGTAGTTCTGGGTGGTGCCGCTGCCGTACTGGCGGGACAGGTCGTCGTTCGACGACGAGCACCCGGCGAGCGCCAGGGCTGCGATCACCGCCGAGGCCGCGACGGCGGCGATCCGGCTGCGTGCGGACATCAGACTGCTCCTTCGTCGACCGCGGACGCACGCAGGGACTGCGCGGGGTCCGCGTACCCGACCTCGGTGAAGCGACCGGACGAGGTGGCGGGCACACGCTCGAGGGTCGTGATGCTGGACAGGTCGCACCGACGCTTGCGCGGGTCGTGCCAGAGCGGCTCCCCCGCGAGCCTGCGGTGCACGGTCCAGATGGGGAGCTGGTGGCTGACGAGGACGACGTCGCCGCCGTCGACGCTCTCCCAGGCGGAGGCGACCGCGGCGAGCATGCGGTTCGCGATGGACTCGTAGGCCTCGCCCCAGCTCGGCCGGAACGGGTTCGCGATCCAGGGCCACTCCGCAGGGCGTCCGATGGAGCGCTTCGTGAAGCCGGGGCGCTGGCCCTCGTAGCGGTTCGTGGGCTCGATCAGGCGCTCGTCGAGCGAGACCTCGAGCCCGTAGGCGGCGGCCCAGGGCGCGGCGGACTCCTGCGTGCGCTGCAACGGCGACGCGACGATCCGTCGGACGTCGACCCCGGCGTCGTGCCAGGCGGTCGCCGATGCACCGGCCATCCGGGCGCCGAGTTCGCTGAGCCCGAAGCCGGGCAACCGGCCGTAGAGCACGCGCCCCGGGTTGTGGACCTCGCCGTGCCGGACGAGGTGGATCCGTGTCGCGGGCATGGGTTCCAGTCTAGGTCGCTCCACCGTCATCACCCGCCCCACAGCGGATTCACCGGATGTGCGACCGTTCAGCCCCTGCGACCGTTCGGCTCTGCCCGGTCGCTGCCGTCAGCCCAGCCGTCCGGTCAGTCGGCCGTGCAGTGCCACCGACCCGGTGTTCAGGTTCACGACCTCGACGGTCGAGCCGTGTCGCGCGTACCGCTGCTCCACGCCGTCGAGTGCCGCGACGGTGCTGGCGTCGAACACGTGCGCGCCCGACATGTCCACGATCACCCGCTCCGGGTCCTCAGCGTAGGAGAACCGCGTCACCAGGTCGTTGGACGACGCGAAGAACAGGGCACCGTGCACGCGGTACCGCACGGTGCGTTCGTCGACCGGCTCGCGCACCACGGACACGACGTGCGCCGCGCGACGGGCGAAGACGAGGGCCGCGACGACCACGCCCACCAGGACACCCGTCGCGAGGTTCTGGGTGACGACGACCACCACGACGGTCACGACCATGACCGCCGTCTCGCCGAGCGGCATCCGCCCGAGCGTGCGGGGCCGGACGCTGTGCCAGTCGAAGGTCGCGACGCAGACCATGAGCATCACGGCCGTCAGGGCCGCCATCGGGATCTGCGCGACGAGGTCGTGCAGCACGATGGTCAGGACGAGCACCGCCGCGCCCGCCGTGAAGGTCGACACCCGGGTCCGGGCGCCGGCGGTCTTCACGTTGATCACGGTCTGGCCGATCATCGCGCAGCCACCCGTGCCGCCGAAGAACGCCGAGGCGATGTTGGCGATGCCCTGGCCCCACGACTCGCGCCAGCCGCTGGACCGGGTCTCGGTCAGGGAGTCGACGAGCTGCGCGGTCAGGAGCGTCTCGATGAGGCCGACGATCGCGACCCCGAACGCGTACGGCGCGATGATCTGCAGGGTCTCGAGCGACAGCGGGACCGTGATGCCGCCGAACCCGGGCAGCGCGGTCGGCAGGGAGCCCTCGTCGCCGACCGTCGGCACCGCGACCCCGAACACGATCGTGATCGCCGTGACCACGACGACCGCGATCAACGGCGCGGGGACGGCCTTGGTCAGGAAGGGGAACGCGACGATGATGCCGATGCCGAGCGCCGTCAGCGGCCAGACCACGAACGGGACGTCGTCGCCGAGGAGGTTGGGCAACTGCGCCGTGAAGATCAGGATCGCCAGCGCGTTGACGAAGGCCACGTTGACGCTGCGCGGGATGAAGCGCATCAGTCGGGCCACCCCGAGGAAGCCGAGCACCAGCTGGACCACACCGCCGAGCACCACCGCGGGGACGAGGTAGGCGACGCCGTGGTCGCGCACGAGCGGAGCGATCACGAGCGCGACCGATCCGGCGGCGGCCGAGATCATCGCGGGTCGCCCGCCGACGATCGAGATGACCACCGCGATGACGACGCTCGAGAAGAGGCCGACGGCCGGGTCGACCCCGGCGACGACCGAGAAGGAGATGGCTTCGGGGATGAGGGCGAGCGCCGTGACCACGCCGGCCAGGACCTCACGGGTGAGGAGCCGGGGCGACCGGAGCGCGGTGAGGACGGTGGGTGCCGCGGGGGCGAGCGGTGCGAGGGACATCGCCAGTGACCATACCCTGACGTGAGGGGAGGGTTGTGCCGGGCAGACGAGCACTCCGAGCGATCTCGCGCGGCGGTCTGCCACCATGGCTCCCGTGCACGCGATCGACTCCCCCGCCCCGACGCCGGGCGACACCATGCACATCGGTGAGCTCGCCGAGCGCGCCGGCATGTCCCTGCGGACGATCCGGCACTACGACGAGGTCGGGCTGCTCGTGCCGAGCGGACGGACCACCGGAGGGTTCCGGGTCTACACGACGCAGGACCTCGAGCGACTGCTCGTCATCCGTCGGATGAAGCCGCTCGGGTTCTCGCTGGACGAGATGGCGGAGCTCCTGCGCGTCGTCGACGCCCTCGCCGACGCCGGACCCGAGGACCAGCCGGCACTCGCCGCCCGCCTCGACGCGTCGCTCGAGGACGCCCGCGCCCGGCACGCGAAGCTCGTCGAACGGGCCGGCATGGCCGAGGAGTTCATCGGCACGCTCAGCACGCTGCGCGCCACGCTCCCCTGAGCCCCGGACGACACCCGGCAAGCCGGAGACACCGCTCGGTCACCGGTCGACCTGCAGCTCACCGGACTTGATGAGCCGCGCCCGCTCCCGTTGTGCCGCCCGGAGTTCATCGCGCCACCGGAGCAGGTCGTCGTGGACCCGGATGATCCGTCGTGCCTCCCAGGGTCGGAAGCGGTACTGCCGTCGGATCAACTGCCGCCACTCGTCACGATCGCGTTCGATGAGCGCGACCACCGGGTCTTCCACTGCCATCTGCGTTCCCTTCCGTGATGAGGTCGAGCACGATCTTGCCGATCGCGGCGTCGTCGGCGCGAAGGATCTGCATTCTGGACATCGCCCGAGCGCTGAACCGACCGACCTCGGCCCGGCCGACGTCGCCGTCGCACACCTGGTCGACCGTCCACACGAACCGCGCCCAGGCCCGGTCGCGTTCCTCGCGCCCGACGTCCCGCCGCCACCGCACCAGCGCCCAGACGCCTCCCACGGCCGCGCCGACCAACGTCAGCACCGACCCGACCGCAGCCGCGACCACCGCCGCCACCGCGACGGGCGGCCAGGCCGCGAGCCCCGCTCCCGTTGCCGTCATCCGGGATCCCCTCTCGACTCGCGACCCGACCACACGGACGACGCTACGGACGCGCCGGGGCCGAACCGCGCCTCCCGGCCGGCGCTGTGGAGAGAACGGACCGGGACCCCACCTGTGGAGGAGGCCGTAGACTCGACGACCGTGATCGAACGCACCCGCATCGCCGACCTCGCCGCCCTCCCCGACGGCCCCGTTGCCGTCGCCGGCTGGGTGGAGACCGTCCGCGACCAGAAGAAGGTCCAGTTCGTCGTCCTCCGCGACGAGACCGGCGCCGCGCAGCTGGTGAACCCCGCCACGCGCGAGGCCGAGGACGGCGACGACGACGCCCAGGCCCGGCTCACCGTCACGAACGAGATCTCCGGGCTCGCGCACGGCACCTTCGTGCACGTCCGCGGCACCCTGAAGCACGACGAGCGCGTGAAGCTCGGCGGGCTCGAGGTCAAGGTCGGCTCGCTCGAGGTGGTCAGCGCCGCGAAGCCGGAGACGCCCATCGCGGACGACTCCTCGCTCGACAAGCGTCTCGACTGGCGCTTCCTCGACCTGCGCAACCGCAAGCAGAACCTGATCTTCCGCATCCAGACGACGCTGGAGCACGCGTTCCGCACGTACTGGGTCGAGCGTGACTACATCGAGATCCACACCCCGAAGCTGATGGCGTCGGCGTCCGAGTCGCGCGCCGAGCTCTTCCAGCTCGAGTACTTCGAGACCACCGCCTACCTGGCGCAGTCCCCGCAGAACTTCAAGCAGATGGCGCAGCCCGCCGGCTTCGGCGCGGTGTTCGAGATCGCGGACGCGTTCCGCGCGGACCCGTCCTTCACGAGCCGTCACGCCACCGAGTTCACGAGCGTCGACGCCGAGATCTCGTGGGTCGAGTCGCACGCCGACGTCATGGCGATGCACGAGGAGCTCCTCGTCGCCGGCTTCACCGCCGTCAAGGACAAGTACGGCAAGGAGATCGAGGAGGTCTTCGGCTTCGAGTTCGTCGTCCCGACCGCTCCGTTCCCCCGCGTCACCCTGGCCGAGGCCCGGAAGATCGTCGCCGACAGCGGACACGACGTCGTGCGGGCGGACGGCGACCTGGACCCCGAGGGCGAGCGTCGCGTCAGCGCCTGGGCGAAGGAGACGCACGGCTCGGAGTTCGTGTTCGTCACGGACTACGACGCCTCGATCCGCCCGTACTACCACATGCGTCACGCCGACGACCCGACGCTCACGAACAGCTACGACCTGCTGTTCAACGGCGCCGAGATCTCCACGGGTGCCCAGCGTGAGCACCGCGTCGACGTGCTCGAGGCGCAGGCCGTCGAGAAGGGCCTCGACCCCGAGGAGCTCGGCTGGTACCTCGACTTCTTCCGCTACGGCGTCCCGCCGCACGGCGGCTTCGGCATGGGCCTCGCCCGCGTGCTCATGCTCGCCCTGCACGAGCCGTCCATCCGCGAGGTCACCTACCTGTTCCGCGGACCGACGCGCCTGACCCCGTAGTCACCACCGACGACGACGGCCACCCTCCGACAGGAGGGTGGCCGTCGTCACGTGCGGGCCGGGAGGCGCGGGTCAGCTCTCCCAGTCGATGGCCGCCCGCCCCGTGACGAGCTCGCGGATCTCCGCTGCCGCCGCCTGGTGGTCAGGGTGGAACTGGTACTCGTCGAGACCGGCCAGGTCGTCGAACGTCGCCACGACGGCCAGGTCCTGGTTCTTCCCCGGGTAGGCCACGTTGTCGACGACCTCGAGCGACCGTATCGAGCCGATCGTGCCGACGAGCCCGGTCAGGAGCTCGCGGACGTGCTCGATCGTCGCGGTGCGGTCGAGGTCCTCGCGGACGGTCCAGGAGACGACGTGGTGGATCATGCGCTGGCCTCGGCCTTCTCTGCCTTCTCGAGGGCACCGTGCAGCCGGTCGGCGTCCACGTGCCAGTTGCTGTGGACCCGGCCGTCGACGAGGACGACCGGGATGTCCTCGGCGTACTCCTCGCGCAGCGCGTCGTCGTCGAGGATCGACCGCTCCTCGAGGGTGACACCGGGGTGGGCGGCCACGACCTGCTCCACGACCGGACGGGCGTCGTCGCAGAGGTGGCAGCCGGGCTTCGTCAGGAACGTCACGGCGGGCATGTCCCCCACGATAACGCGCCCGGGAACACGAAAGCCCCGGCGGACCGGGGCTTCGGGTGCAAGTACTGGACTTACTTCTTGTTGCGACGCTGGTGACGCGTCTTGCGAAGGAGCTTGCGGTGCTTCTTCTTCGCCATGCGCTTGCGACGCTTCTTGATGACAGAACCCATAGTGGACCTCGCTCGGAACGATGCAGATGTGTGGACACCGGGCCCGAAGAGACCGCGGAAAATCAACCCGGCCGAGTCTAGCGGAGCGCAGCGGTCCTGTCGAACGGGCGCGCGCCGGGCCGACCTCAGCCGACGTCGGCGATGCCGCCGCGCAGGAGTTCGGCGACCGCCGACTCCGGGACGCGGAAGGACCGGCCGAACCGGATCGCGGGGAGCTCCCCCGCGTGCACCATGCGGTACACCGTCATCTTCGAGACGCGCATCATCTCGGCCACCTCAGCGACGGTGAGGAAGCGCACGTCGTCGAAACTGCCGGTCATGGTCCGCCTTCGGGTTCCCGCGGATCGCGCGGGGTCGGTGTGACCAGTGTGGTCAAGGGCGAGTGTAGGGGCGCGTGGGACCACGTGTCCAGGAGACTCCGAGCGGACGCTCGACCGCGGTGCGCGAGGGGTCTCCGACCCGTCGGTCAGTCGTCCTCACCGCGGCGCGTGAAGCGCTTCCGGCTGCGGTCGACGACACGCTCCCAGCCCTGCTGCGCACCCGAGAACGCGGCGGTCGCGCGGTGCGAGGCCTCCGCCATGACGCGACCCAGCTCGGTGCCGACCTCGACGGTGGACCGCGCTGCGGTGCCGGTCCGGCGGAACGAGACCGGCTGCCCGTCCAGCGTCCACGAGGTCGTCGCCGGGGTACCGTCCGCGTCGACCGCTCCCGTGAAGGGGACGACCCACTCCTCGAGCCGGACGAGCGGCTCCGGGTCGAGCCGGTAGAAGCGGTGCTGGCCCTCCTCACGGCTGGAGACGAGACCGTGGTCGCGCAGGACGCGGAGGTGCTTCGACACGGTCGGCTGGCTGACGCCGATCTTCTCGACGAGCTGCCCGACGCTGAGTTCGCCGCCGGTGGCGTCCGAGCCGTACGCCGTCAGCAGCGCCCCGAGCAGCTCGCGCCGGGTCGGGTCCGCCACGACGGTGAAGATGTCGGCCATGCGGCAAGGCTAGCCGGACCCGTACGCATGTACCATGACCGCTGACCTGCCCACGGCTCCGGAGGCACAGGATGCTCGACCGCACCGAGCCGCTCAACCGGCACACGCCGACGAGCGGGGTGAGACGGCGTCTGGACGGCGCCCTCGGCGTCCTCCGGTCGTCGCCGTCGCGGCTCGCGATCCTGGTGTTCGTCGCGCTGATCCTCATCTTCACGACCCTGTTCATGACGCCCTGGGCGGCTGCGGACCGGACCCCGACGCACTTCGCGGACGCGCTGTTCACGGCGGCGTCGGTCGTCTGCGTGACCGGGCTGGCGACGGTCGACATGGCCACGCACTGGTCGGTCTTCGGCAAGGTGCTCATCGTCGTCGGGACCCAGATCGGCGCCGTCGGCGTCCTCACCTTCGCCTCGATCCTCGGCCTGGTCGTGACACGGCGGCTGGGGCTCCGTGCCAAGCTCATCGCCGCCGGCGACTCGAACCCGCTCCGCACGCACTCCGGCGCCGTCCCCGAGGGGCAGGCCGTGCGGCTCGGGGAGGTCGGCACGCTCCTGCTCACCGTGGCGGTGAGCACCCTGACGATCGAGATCGCGATCGGCGTGCTCCTGCTGCCGTCCACGCTCGCCGCCGGCTACCCGTTCTGGACCGCCGTCGGGGACGCCTTCTACTACTCGGCGATGGCCTTCACGAACACGGGCTTCTCGCCGAACGCCGAGGGGCTCACCCCCTTCGCGAACGACTACTGGTTCCTGTCGCTCCTCATGGTCGCGGTCGTGGCGGGCTCGATCGGGTTCCCGGTGATCCGGGCCGTCACCAAGCAGTTCCGCACCCCGCGGCGGTGGCCCATCCACGTGAAGCTCACGCTGGCCACCAGCGCGGTGCTGCTCGTCCTCGGCGCGGTCGTCTACACGGCGCTCGAGGCCTCGAACCCCCGCACGCTCGGGGACGCCGGCGCCGGACACACCGCGTTCCAGGCGCTGTTCTTCTCGACGATGACGCGGTCCGGCGGCTTCGCCACGATCGACGTCGAGCAGATGCACGGCGCCAGCCTGCTCGTCACCGACATGCTCATGTTCATCGGTGGCGGTTCGGCGTCGACGGCCGGCGGCATCAAGGTGACGACGCTGGCGGTGCTCTTCCTGGCCGCGGTCGCCGAGGCCCGCGGGCGCCAGGGCATGGAGGCGTTCGGGCGCCGCATCCCCGGTGACGTCCTGCGCGTCGCCGTCGCGGTCGTGCTCTGGGGGGCGACGATCGTCGCCGTCATGACCGTGGTCCTGCTGCAGATCACCGGCGACTCGCTCGACCGCGTGCTCTTCGAGGTCATCTCCGCCTTCGCGACCTGCGGCCTGAGCTCCGGCGTCTCCGCCGAGCTCCCGGAGGCGGGCAAGTACGTCCTCGCCGCCACGATGTTCCTGGGCCGGGTCGGTACAGTGACCATCGCCGCCGCGCTGGCCGCAAGCCAGAGCCGGCAGTTGTTCCGCCGCCCCGAGGAGAGGCCGATCGTTGGCTGACCGCCGTCCCCGCGCCGACCGTCGCGCACCCCACCCCGTCACCGGGGCCGTCAGCCACGACGCCCCCGTGCTCGTCCTCGGCCTCGGCCGCTTCGGCGCCGCCACCGCCGGACAGCTCGAGCGCCAGCACCGCGAGGTCCTGGTCGTCGACACCGACGCCGGCCTCGTCCAGAAGTGGTCGGACCGCGTCACCCACGCCGTGCAGGCGGACGCGACGGACATCGACGCCCTGCGGCAGATCGGCGCGCAGGACTTCGCGATCGCGGTCGTGGCCGTCGGTTCGCACCTCGAGTCGAGCGTGCTCATCACCTCGAACCTCGTCGACCTCGGCATCCCGCAGATCTGGGCGAAGGCCGTCAGCCGCTCGCACGGCACGATCCTGTCCCGCATCGGGGCGAACCACGTCGTGTACCCGGAGCGCGAGGCCGGCGAACGGACCGCGCACCTGGTGTCCGGTCGGATGCTCGACTTCATCGAGTTCGACGACGACTTCGCGGTCGTCAAGATGTTCCCGCCGCGCGCCGTGCGCGGCAAGGACCTCGCCACGACCGTCATCCGGACCCGGCACGGCCTCACGGTGCTCGGCATCAAGTCGCCGGGCAGGGCGTTCGTGCCGGCAACCCCGGACAGCGTCATCGGCGAGGACGACGTCATCATCGTCTCGGGGACCGAGACCGACCTGGAGCGCTTCGCCGCGCTCGAGTAGCGACCCGACGTCGGACGGGAGGCCCGTGGCGGACACGGCCACGGGCCTCCCGTCCGTCCCGTGGTCACGCCGGACGGACCGACCGGCGCCCGCGGTCAGGACGCGGCGATCTCCTCGGCCCGGGCGATCGCGGCGCGCGACGCGCGGGCGAAGGTGCCGGCGAGGTCGGCCTCCTGCAGGACGGCGACCGCACGCTCGGTGGTGCCCTTCGGACTGGTGACGGCGCGGCGCAGGTCGGCGGGCTCCCGCCCGGACGCGGCGAGGAGTTCGACGGCTCCCCGCACGGTCCCCTGCACCATCGTCGCGGCCTGCTCCGGGGCGAACCCGAGCGCCTCGGCGGCCTGCTGCCACTGCTCGACGAGCAGGAACACGTACGCGGGCCCCGATCCGGAGACGGCGGACAGGGCGTCGAGCTGCGACTCCGGCACCTCGATGACCTGTCCGGACGCGGCGAACACGCTCGAGGCGATCCCGACCGCGTCGTCGTCGGCCGTGGACCCGGCGCTGATACCGGTGACCCCGTGGCCGACGCCGATCGGGGTGTTCGGCAGCGCCCGGACCACACGGACGCCCGCCGGGACACGCGCCTCCATCGAGGCGAGCGTGGTGCCGACCGCGACGCTCACGACCACCGCACCGGGGTGGAGCGACGCGGCGACCTCGTCGAGGACCTCGCCGATCATGTAGGGCTTGACCCCGAGGACGACGAGCCCGGCCCCGCGGACGGCCTGCCGGTTCGCGTCCGGGTCGGTCTCCGTCGCCGACGCCTCGAGCCCACGCTCGCGCCATGCCGCCGCCGACGCTCCGGACCGGGTGGTGAGCGTCACGGTCGCGGGGTCGAGGCCGGCGGCGAGCAGTCCCTCGAGGACGCTGCCGGACATGGAGCCGACGCCGAGCATGGCGGTGCGGGGCAGTTCGATCGTCATGGTCCCGACCCTACCCAGCGCCCACGCCTAGGATCGGTCCGTCAGGGGGCCGCCTGCGGTGCGGGCCCGGTGCACGGCAGGGAGAAGGGACACCCGTGAGCGCTTCGGGAGGCACGAGGGCGATCGTCGCCGCACTCGCCGCGAACGTCGGCATCGCGATCGTGAAGTTCGTCGCGGCCGCGATCAGCGGGTCCGCCGCGATGCTCGCCGAGGGCGTGCACTCCCTCGCCGACTCCGCGAACCAGCTCCTGCTCCTGCTCGGCGGCCGCCGTGCCCGCCGCGCAGCCGACCGGGAGCACCCGTTCGGCCACGGCCGCGAACGGTACGTGTACGCGTTCGTCGTCTCGATCATCCTGTTCACCATCGGCGGCGTGTTCTCGTTGTACGAGGGCATCGAGAAGCTCGCCGACCCGCACCCGATCACGAACTGGTGGCTCCCCGTCGCCGTGCTCGTCGTCGCGATCGGCCTCGAGGGCTTCTCGCTCCGCACCGCCCTGCGCGAGGCCCGTCCGCACAAGGGCTCGCAGTCGTGGGTGCAGTTCGTGCGTCGGGCGAAGGCCCCGGAGCTCCCCGTGGTCATGCTGGAGGACACCGCGGCGCTGACCGGTCTCGTGTTCGCACTGCTCGGCGTCGGGCTCACCGTGCTCACCGGCAACGGGGTGTTCGACGCGATCGGCACGATCCTCATCGCCCTGCTCCTCATCGCGGTCGCCGTCGTGCTCGGCATCGAGACGAAGAGCCTGCTCGTCGGCGAGGGCGCGAGCGTCGCCGACGTGGAGCGCATCAGGGCCGCCGTGCTCGACGGTCCCGAGGTCGAGTCGATCGTGCACCTCAAGACGCTGTACCTCGGGCCGGACGAGCTCATGGTCGGCATGAAGGTCGCGGTCGACGGGGACCGTCGGCTCGGCGACGTGGCCGCGGGCATCGACACCGTCGAGCAGCGCATCCGCGCCGCGGTGCCGGTCGCCCGCGTGATCTACGTCGAGCCGGACGTCCTCCGGACCGGGCCGCGGCCGCCCACCGAAGCGATCGTCATCCGCGCCGCCGACTGAGCGCAGGCCCGTCGAGCCAGGCCTGTCCGGACAGAGCCGTCCGGGCAGGGCCGTCAGGGCAGAGCCGTCAGCGGCGATCGCGGAAGAACGCGTCGAGCAGGTCGGCACAGGCCTGCTCACGCACGCCCGCGACGACCTCGGCACGGTGCGGCAGACGCCGGTCCCGCGCGATGTCGTAGACGCTGCCGCTCGCCCCGGCCTTCGGGTCCCAGGCCCCGAACACGATCCGCGGCACCCGTGCGGCGAGTGCGGCTCCCGCGCACATCGGGCACGGCTCGAGCGTGACGACCAGGGTGTGCTCGGCGAGGTGCCAGTCCCCCGTCGCCTCGGCCGCCGCCCGCAGCGCGAGCACCTCGGCGTGGGCGGTCGGGTCCTGCCGGGCCTCGCGTTCGTTCCGGCCGACCGCGACGACCTCGCCCGCAGCGTCGAGGACGACGGCACCGACCGGCACGTCCCCGGTCGACAGGCAGGCACGCGCCTCGTCGAGCGCTCGGTCCATCGCCGCGGTGAACGGTCGTCCGGCTGGGTGCTCCACGCGTCGATCCTGCCCCATCGGCACGGTACGCTCGACACCATGCGAGTCCACGTCGCCGACCACCCGCTCATCACTCACAAGCTCTCGGTGCTCCGCGACCGGACCACACCCTCCCCGACCTTCCGTGCGTTGACGGAGGAGCTCGTGACGCTGCTCGCCTACGAGGCCACGCGCAGCGTCCGGGTCACCGCCACGCCGATCGACACCCCCGTCGCGCACACGATGGGTGTCGCGATCGCGAAGCCCCGTCCGCTCGTCGTGCCGATCCTGCGCGCCGGGCTCGGCATGCTCGAGGGCATGGTCAAGCTCGTCCCCACCGCCGAGGTCGGCTTCCTCGGCATGGCCCGCAACGAGGACACGCTCGAGCCGCAGACCTACGCGGAGCGCCTGCCCGACGACCTGTCCGGTCGGCAGTGCTTCGTGCTCGACCCGATGCTGGCGACCGGTGGCACGCTGGCCGCCGCCATCGACTTCCTCTTCGACCGCGGCGCGGAGGAGGTCACGTGCGTCTGCATCCTCGGCGCACCCGAGGGCCTGGCCGCCGTCGAGCAGGCCGTCGGTGACCGCAACGTGAGCATCGTCCTCGGCGCCCTCGACGAGAAGCTCGACGAGAACGGCTACATCGTCCCGGGTCTCGGCGACGCGGGCGACCGCCTGTACGGCCTGGCCGAGTAGCACCCGCTCCCCCGACGCCCCCGTCGACCCGGCTCCGGCCGTGTCGACGGGGGCGTTTCGCGTCTTCGGCGCTCGCGCGGGACGGTGTCGTCGTCGCGAGACGCCGCCGACTCGACGAGACACCGCCGCTTCCGGGTGCGTCTCGCGCGAAGGGCGGCGTCTCGCGCGAGAAGCGGCGTCTCGCGCGCAGACCGCGTCACGCGCACCGCGCCCCGCCCACGCGACGGCGGACGGGAGGCCCGTGGCGGGCCGGCAGCGCGCCTCCCGTCCGGCAGCGGGGTCCGCCCGACCACCGGCTGTCCGCTCTCGTCACCGTCCGTGCGGACGGTTGACAGCGCCTTGGTATACCGCGGATACTCGTCCCATGACTGCAACCGTGTCCTCCCGAGTCCTCTCCGAGGCCCTGGGGAACGCCGGCACCATGATGCCGGCGTCGGCGGTCATGCGTTGTCGAATGTGTGCCTGATCGGTACCCGTTCCAGCCGGATCCCCCGCGACACCACCCCGGTCGCGCGCGTGTGATCCCCGGGTGACAGCACCTCGGCGACGCCCCCACACCGCGTCCCGTCGGAGCGCAGACCACCCGTACCTCCCGGGAGGCCCCGGTCCACCGCAGGACCGCTGGGCGACACGGCGATCGGCCGTACCCGGACCGACGCACTCGACACCGCACGGTGCACCGCACCGCAGCCCCGCCCGGAGAACCGCCATGTCGCTCACGATCCCCCAGCCCCGCACCGCCCTCCGTCCCGCCACCACGGTGCCGACCGACCTCGGCACGGTCACCCCGATCCGTCCGCGTCGCACGCCCGTCGCCCCGCCGGTACCGAGCGGGATCCCGACGAGCCCGGTCGTCGCTCCGCAGCGGAACCGGGCGCTCCCGGAGGGCACCGAGGCGCGTGGCTTCGCGCTCTACGTCGGCATCGACGAGGCCGCGGCCGCTGCCGCCGGGACGAGCCTCGCGGCCGTGGTCGAGCAGCTCAAGGCCCTCACCGCCCAGCTCGTCCCGTCGTCGGAGACCTACGCCGCCGTCGCCGTCGCCGCCGAGGGGTCCGGGGGCCGCGACGTGGACGTGGTCCGTCTCGCGCTGCAGGACCGCTCCGCCGTGGCCGCCCGCAAGCAGGCCGAGAAGCCCGAGCCGGAGGAGACCGGTGTCGTCATCGACATCTCCCGGAAGCGCGTGACGCTCGACGGCGAAGCCGCTCCCCTGACCTACAAGGAGTTCGAGCTCCTGCAGTTCCTCGTGCTGCGCGAGGGCCAGACCGTCGACCGTGCCGCGATCATCGAGGGCCTGTGGTCCGACGACGAGGACGAGACCCCGAACGAGCGCACCATCGACGTGCACGTGCGTCGGCTGCGCTCGAAGCTCGGTGCGTTCGAGGAGATCGTGCGCACCGTGCGCGGCGTCGGCTACCGCTTCGACCGGCACGCCGACGTCGCGGTGCGCTACGCCTCGACGCCGTCGCCCGACCTCTTCTGATCTGCTCCGACGACGTTCGGCGAACTCGCAGCGAACGGAGCCCGGACACGCTGGCGCGCCGTTACCTGGCCGTTATACAGTCGGAGTCGCAGGCAGTGTTTGCTGTGGCACTGCCTGCGGAATGTGATTGCAGGACACTCTTGGTGCAAGGGAGAGGGCCGGTCGCTCAGAAGGCGACCGGCCCTCGTCACGTCCCGGCCCTCGTCACGTCCCGGCCCGGCCACCGGTCCGCTGTCCCCCGCGACCCGACCGGTGTCACACGCCCCTCGGTAGTGTGGACCGACCGTACGACCGGAGGGACGACGACCGTGGACGACGTACGCCGCAGCGACAAGGCGACCGCCGTCGCGGCCTGGGAAGCCCTGTTCCGGGCACAGGTGACCGTGATGCGCGCACTCAACACCGACTTCCCGGGCGGTGAGATCTCCTTCAACGAGTACGACGTCTGCTTCAACCTGTCGACGCAGCCCGGACGACGCTGCCGGATGCGCGACCTGACCGGTCACCTGCTCCTGACACAGCCGAGCGTGAGCCGCCTGGTCGACCGCCTCGCCTCGCGCGGCATCGTCGAGAAGCAACCCGACCCGTCGGATGCGCGCGGCGTGATCGTCGCCCTCACGGCACACGGCTTCGACGTCTACCGCTCGGTGGCGGTGCAGCACGCGCAGACCATCGCCGACCAGGTCGGAGCCGGACTCGACGACGACGAACTCCGCACCCTCACGGAGCTGTGCACGAAGCTGCGCACCGCAGCCGGCGGTACCGGTCTCCGTCCCCGTCCGTCCGAGGCGGTGTCCGCGTGAGCGGCGCGGTCGTCTGGCTGCGCGAGGATCTCCGGCTCGGCGACAACCCGGCGCTCCGTGCCGCGATCGACCACGGCGGCCCGGTCACCGTCGTGGTCGTGCTCGACGAGGAGTCCGCGGGCATCCGTCCCGTCGGCGCCGCGAGCCGCTGGTGGCTCCACCACTCCCTCGCCGCCCTCGACGCCGAACTGCGGTCCCGGCACTCGCGGCTCGTCCTGCGCCGTGGCAGTGCCGCGCGGGTGATCCCCGAGGTGGTCGCGCAGGCCGGGGCGGACGCCGTCTACTGGAACCGTCGGTACGGCAGGGTCGAGCGCGATCTCGATGCGGGGATCAAGAGCGCCCTGACGGACGACGGCACGGAGGCCCACAGCTTCGCGGCGAACCTGCTCTGGGAGCCGTGGACGGTGCTCACCGGTCAGGGCGAGCCGTTCAAGGTGTTCACCCCGTTCTGGCGAGCGGCACAGGCCATGCCCGAACCGCGGCACCCGCTGCCGAAGCCGCGCGACCTGCCCGCTCCCGCGGACGTGGACTCCGACGACCTCGACGACTGGGCCCTGCTGCCGACGGAGCCGGACTGGGCCGGCGGCCTCCGCGACGCGTGGGAGCCCGGCGAGGCGGGGGCGCACCGCAAGCTCGAGCAGTTCGTTCACGACGCGCTCGAGGACTACGACCAGCGTGACGAGCCCGCGATGGCGGCGACCAGCGACCTGTCGCCGCACCTGCGCTGGGGCGAGGTCAGCCCGTACCAGGTGTGGCACCGCCTGCACGGCGAGCTCGAGCCCGAGCAGCGCCGCCAGGCCCCGGCGTTCCTCCGCCAGCTCGCGTGGCGGGAGTTCAACTGGAACGAGTACTTCCACTGCGACGACATCGCGACCGTGAACGTCCGCCGCGAGTTCGACGCGTTCCCGTGGCGTGACGTCGACGACGACGAGCTCGACCGCTGGCGGCACGGGCGGACGGGCTTCGACCTCGTCGACGCCGGCATGCGGGAGCTCTGGCACTCGGGGGCGATGCACAACCGCGTCCGGCTGGCCGCGGCGAGCTTCCTCGTGAAGAACCTGCTCGTCGACTGGCGCATCGGCGAGCAGTGGTTCTGGGACACCCTGGTCGACGCCGACCCGGCGAACAACGCGGGCAACTGGCAGTGGGTCGCGGGCTCGGGCTTCGACGCCGCGCCGTACTTCCGCGTGTTCAACCCCGACCGGCAGATGGAACGCTTCGACCCGCACAAGGAGTACGTGCGGCGCTGGGTCCCCGCGGACGAGGAACGCCCCGAGCCGATGGTGGACCTCAAGGCCTCCCGGCAACGTGCACTGGACGCCTACGACCAGATGCGTCGCGCATGACGGTCCCGCGCGACGTGCTCGCCGAGGTCGACGCCCTGTTCGCCGCGCGGGTCGCCGACCGGGTCGCGCCGAGCAGCGTCTGGGGCGTGTTCGACCGGGAGGGCCTGGTCGCGTCCGGAGGACACGGTGACCGAGGCGACGGGAGCGCGCCCGACGCCGACACCGTCTACCGGATCGCGTCGTGCACCAAGAGCGTGACCGCGGCGACGCTGCTCACCCTGGTCGCCGAGGGGTCCGTCGCCCTCGACGACCCGATCACCACCGCCGTACCCGCGTTCGCCGAGGTCGCCCTCCCGTCGCCGGACGCCCCGGTGCCGACGCTCCGGATGCTCCTGACGATGTCCGGCGGACTGCCGACCGACGATCCGTGGGCGGACCGGCAGGAGTCGATCGACGACGACGCCCTCGATGCCGTCCTCCGGGCAGGGCTGCTGTTCGACTCCGTCCCGGGCACCCGCTTCGCGTACTCGAACACCGGTTACGCCCTGCTCGGGCGCGCGATCGCCCGAGCAGCCGGCACGCCGTACGTCCGGGCGGTGACGGACCGCGTGCTCCGGCCGCTCGGACTGACCGACACCGTGTTCAGCGCCCCCGAGGCGCGCGGTTTCGTCGTCGTCGGCCAGCGCGACGACGACGGGTCGTGGACCCCGCAGCCGATGACCGGGCCGGGCGCGTTCTCGCCCATCGGCGGACTCTTCTCGACCGTCCGCGACCTGGCGCGGTGGGCCCGGTACCTCGCGTCGGCGTCCACCGCTGCGCCGGAGGACGGGCCGGTCTCCCCCGCGGACCGTCGCGCGATGCAGCAGGCGATGCGGATCGTGCCGTCCTCGGTGGTGCCCGCGGCGAAGCGACCGACGGCGTACGGGTTCGGACTGTTCGTGGAGCAGGACGACCGCGCGGGTGAGATCGTGTCGCACTCCGGCGGCTACCCCGGCTTCTCCGCGCACGTCCGGTGGTCGGTGGAGCACGGCCTCGGTGTGGTCGCGTTCGAGAACGCCACGCAGGCGAAGGTCTCGGCGCCGGCCGAGCGGGCGCTCGACCTGCTGCTCGCCGAGACGCTCGACGCCCGTGCGGCGGCGGCGGCGGCCTCCACCACCACGAGCGGATCAGCAGACGCGCCGGGCGTCCGTCAGACCACGGAGGCCACGCACACCGCGCGTCGGGCCGTCACCACGCTGCTGCAGGCCTGGGCGGACCCGGCCGTCGACGACGACAGCGCGGCAGACCTCGGCGCCGCCGTCTGCACGCCGAACGTCCCCCTCGACCGCCCGTGGACCGCTCGACGGCGCGCCCTGCTCGAGTCCGCGCACGCCGTCGGTGCAGACCTCGCCGCCGCACCGGTCGACGAGCAGTCCTCGGTGCCGTCGCACCTGCGCTGGTGGCTGCCCGGCAACGCCGGCCGTCTGCGGATCGAGATCCGGCTCGCCCCCCTCGCGGCGGGTCGGGTGCAGAGCCTGACGGTGACGCCGGAGCGTGCCGAGCACTGAACCACGCGGACCGGCCGGTGATCGGCTAACATTTCAGGTGATCGTGTGCGCACGGTCGCCGACCGATCACTCGACCTCGCGGGAGACGCCATGCCCAGGAGACCCGACCCGACCCTGAAGCCCGCGATCGTCGCGAAGGTCGCCCGGCACCTGCAGGACACCAAGCTCGAGGACGCCTCCGTCCGCAGCCTCGGCCGGGTGCTCGGAACGAGCGCGTACCCGATCGTGTACCACTTCGGTTCGCGGGAGTCCCTGATCGACGCCGTGGTCGACCACCTGTCCGTCGACCAGGACCGGGCGCTCGACCCCGCCGCCGAGCCGTGCGCGCTCACCGACCACCTGCTCGCCGTCTTCGGCGGGCTCGACACCCCGGAGCGGCGACTCGCAGCCCGTCTGACGTTCGAGCTCGGCTGCGTCGAGGGCCTCGACGGCCGTGACCGCCAGCAGCGACTCCACCGACGACGGGTCGACGAGCTCGCGGCCTGGTGCCGTGCGCACGGCCGGTGCGGCACGGACGCCGAGCGGACTGCCCGGGCGGTGGTCGCTGCGGCACGCGGTGCCCAGTGGAGCGCACTCGTCGACCCCGACCGCTCGGACGTGGACGGGGCGCTGCGGGCGATCGCCGAGGAGCTCGCGTCGTCCGTCCGCCTGGCGGCCGCCTGACGGCCACACGGCACGACGCACGGACCGGCACCGTCGGATCGAGCGGCACCGTCAGACGGACCGGCACCGTCGGACGGACCGGCGCCGACGGACCGACCGGCACCGTCGGACGGATCGGCACCGACAGACGGACGGGAGGCGCGGTGCCAGCCGGCACCGCGCCTCCCGTCCGTCAGCCGGTCAGCACGTGACCGGCAGCCGCGTCACAGGGTGACGAACGACTGCGACTTGGCGTTCGCGAAGCGGGCCGCGACGTTCTCCCAGTCGACGATGTTCCACACGGCCTTGACGTAGTCGGCCTTGACGTTGAGGTAGTCGAGGTAGAAGGCGTGCTCCCACATGTCGAGCATGAAGATCGGCACGACGCCCAGCGGCACGTTGGCCTGCTGGTCGAAGAGCTGGAAGGTCACGAGCTTCTGACCGACCTGGTCCCACGCGAGCACCGACCAGCCGGAGCCCTGGATGCCGTTGGCGACGGCGGCGAACTGCGCCTGGAACTGCTCGAACGAGCCGAAGAACTCGTCGATGGCGGCGGCGAGCTCGCCCTCCGGGACCTTCGTGTCGGGGCCGAGGTTGGTCCAGAAGATCGAGTGGTTGACGTGGCCGCCGAGGTGGAACGCGAGGTCCTTCTCGAGCTTGTTGATCGCACCGAAGTTGCCGGACTCGCGCGCCTCGCCGAGCTGCTGCAGCGCGGTGTTCGCACCGGTCACGTAGGCCTGGTGGTGCTTGTCGTGGTGCAGCTGCATGATCTTGCCGCTGATGTGCGGCTCGAGGGCGGCGTAGTCGTACGGCAGCTCGGGCAGGGTGTACTCGGCCATTCGAGGTCCTTTCGATCTGGGGTTGGTGGAGCGGGCTCCGCGGCTCAGGAGAGCCGGGAACGTTCGGAGAGGGAGTGGAACTCCCGGTTGTGGTAGACGAGCGGCTCACCGTGCGCCTGACCCACCACGATGTCGAGCACCTCGGCGACGACGACGGTGGACGAGCCGATCTCGGTCGTCGATCGCGGTCGGCACCGCAGCGCCGTCGCGGCGGCGGGCAGGTACCGGTCCCCGGTCGGCAACGTGCCCCACATCGGGTCGTCCGCTGCGGGGCTGCCGGTCGCGGCGAACCGCTTGGCGAGGCCCACGCTGAGCGAGTCCACGAGGTGCACGACGAAGACGTCCGCGCCGAGCACGACGCCGGCCGAGCCGGACTTGGTCGACAGCGAGAAGACGAGCACGGGTGGGTCGACCGCGACGCTCGCGACGCTGGAGGCGGTCAGGCCCGTGGGACCGTCCGGCCCCTCGGCGGTGATGACCGCGACACCGGCGGGGTGTCCGCGGAAGGCGGCCTTGTACGCGTCGGCGGTCGTGGCCGGGGCTTCGTCGGGCATGGCAGTCGTGGTGTTCCTCCGGGTGGGATCGGCCGCGGCTGCGCGGCCACCTCCCAACGTAGGACCTCGACCGGGGTTCCGGTCAACGATTCCCAGCTTCGTCCGATCCCGGGCGCGCCGGACGACCCGGCTCAGTCGCGCTTGAGCATGACCACGGAGGCCGCCGCGGCAACGAGCATGAGCACCGCCGCCACGGCGCCGGTGATCGTCACACCGGAGTCGAACGCCGCACGAGCGCTCTCGAGCAGCGCCTGACCGGCCGAGCCTCCGAGGTCGGCGGCGGCCGACACGGCACCGCCGAGGGTCTCCTGCGCCGCCGTCCGCGCCGAGCCGGCGAGGGCGTCCGGCACCACCACGTGCGACCGGTACGCGGTCGCGAGGATCGTCCCGAGCACCGCCGTGCCGAGCACCGCGCCGATCTCGTACGCGGTCTCGGACACGGCCGACGCGGCACCGGCCTTGTCCGCAGGGGCCGTCGAGATGATGAGGTCGTTCGTGACGGTCTCGGACGCCCCGATGCCGATGCCGAGCAGCACGAAGGCGAACGCCAGCGCGACGATCGACGCGTGGTGCCCGAGGACCGACACCATCGCGTACGCGGCGGCCGAGAACGTCAGGGAGACGGCCACGACCCAGCGGGGTGCCACCCGCGCGACGATCGGCACGACGACGAGTCCGGCGACGATGGTGAGCACCGAACCGGGCACGAGCACCAGACCGGACGCGAAGGGGTCGAGCCCGGCGACGAGCTGCAGGTGCTGCGCGATGAAGAACAGGAAGCCGGTGAGCGAGAACATCGCGGCCATGTTCATGAGCACGCTGCCCGTGAACGCGGTGCTGCGGAACAACCGCAGGTCGAGCATGGGCGCGCGGGAGCGGAGCTGGCGGCGGACGAAGGCGATCCCGCAGAGCACGCCGACGGCGAGCAGCGCGATCGCGAACCCGCGCTCCTCGGGGTGCACGACCGACTTGATCGCCCAGGCGGTCGGGGCGAGGGCGCCGAGCGACAGGAGCATGCTCGGGACGTCGACGGGGCCGGGCTGCGGGTCGCGCGACTCCGGCACGGTGAACGGCACCGCGACGAGCATGACGACGAGGATCGGCACCGCGACGAGGAACACCGCACCCCAGTGGAAGTGCGCGAGCAGGACGCCGCCGACGAGCGGGCCGAGTGCGTTGCCGGCCGCGAACATCGTCGACCAGACGGCGAGCGCCATCCGCCGTTCCCCGGCGTCGACGAAGACGTTGCGGATGATGGAGAGCGTCGCCGGCATGAGCATCGCACCGAAGACCCCCATGACGGCGCGGGCTGCGACGAGCATCCAGGCCTCGGTCGCGAAGGCCGCCGCGACGGACAGCAGTGCGAACCCGGTCGCGCCGATCACGAGGATCCGGCGTCGCCCGATGCGGTCGCCGATGCTGCCCATCACGACGAGCAGGCCGGCGAGCACGAGGGGGTAGGCGTCGACGATCCAGAGCTGGGTCGTCGCGCTCGGGTCGAGGGCGCGCGCGATGGTCGGCAGCGCGAAGCTCAGCACGGTGTTGTCGACGGAGATGAGCAGCACCGGCAGCATCAGGACGGCGAGCGCCGCGAACCGTCGGGCGCGGCTGCCGGTGACGGCGGTGGCGACGGGGCTGGTGAGCAGAGTGGACACGGTGACTCCCTGGGGAACGAGCCGGACCAGGTCGACGGCGGACACTTTCGGTGGGGCAGACGAGACGGGACGCGGAAGTGGTCACGCGCCCCGTCAGGACTCCATGAGTGTACCGTCTGGACGGTTGTGGTTGCAAGTGCAACCAACGGGCGGACGGGAGGCCCGTGGCCGGACCGCCACGAGCCTCCCGTCCGCCCTCCGCTCCCGTCGGCGACCGTGCGCGCTCAGGCGGACTCGCGCACCAGCAGCCGGTGGCGGACCGTGCGCTGCACCGCCGCGCCGGAGCGCGGCAGGTCACCGGCCAGCATGCCGATGGCGAGGTCGAGGGCCTCGCGCGCGACCGCGTCGAGGTCGACCGCGAGCGTCGTGAGGGTCGGCGCGACGAGCGTGCCGATCGCCAGGCCGTCGACCCCGACCACCCGCACGTCGCCCGGCACGTCCACGCCGGCCCGGCGGCAGGCACCCAGGACCCCGAGCGCCATGAGGTCGTTGAAGGCCAGCACCGCGTCGACGCGACGGAAGCGCTCGAGCGCCCTGGTCGTCATCGCCGCGCCCAGCTCCGAGGTCGGGGCGTCGGCGATCGCGATCTCGGGCAGGTACCCACGGCGCCGGAGGGCGTCGAGCATCAGCCGGCCACGACCGCTCGGACGGCCGGTGTCCGACGCATCGACGATCACCGGGTGCCGGACCCCCGTGTGCACGAGGTGGTCGGCGAGGTCCTCGACCGCCTCGGCGGGGTCGATGCGGACGGCACCGCGGAGGACCTCGCCGGCAGGGTCGAGCTCCACCACGGGGACGGTGCCCAGACGCTCGATGAGCTCGGGCGCCCGGGCACCGAGGTAGCCGAGCACCACGTCCGTCTGGACCCCGAGCGCCTGGACCGCGCGGTCCGAGTCGCCTGCGAGCCCCGCATCGGCCAGCATGACGTCCCACCCACGACCCGCAGCGAGCCGGAGCACCGCCGCCGCGAGCTCCGGCGAGTACGGGTTCCGGAGGTCGTCGACGACGAGACCGAGCTGGCGGTCGCCACCCGTGACGAGCCCACGGCCGAAGCGCGACGGGCGGTAGTCGAGCGCCGCCGCCGCCGCGAGCACACGCTCCTTCGTCGCCGGGCTGATGCCGTACAGGCCGTTCACCGCGCGGGTGACCGTCTGGCGCGAGACCCCGGCCGCGGCCGCGACGTCGTGGATCGTGGCGCGCGCCGGGGTCCGGCCGACGGTGCGGCTCAGGCGCGCAGGTCCAGCCACGCGACCTGCTCCGCGCTGAGCTCGACCGACAGCCCCGTCATCGAGGAGCGGGCCTCGGCGATCGTGCGCGGCCCGAACAGCGGGAACGTCGGGAACGGCTGGTGCAGCACGTACGCCAGGGCGATCGCCGTCGCCGGCACGCCGTACTGCTCGCCGAGCTCACGGGCGCGACGCAGCCGCTCGAAGTTGTCGTCCGAGTAGTAGCAGCGCACCAGTTCGGCGTCGCTCGTGTCGTCCGGGGCGGCGCGGCCGGTGAAGAACCCGCGGGCCTGCGACGACCACGGCAGCAGCGGCACCTGGCGCTCCTCGAGCCAGCGCTTCGACGCCGGGTCCGTGGCGTGCTCGCAGCCGTCCCACGGCACGTCGTACGCCTCGGCCAGGCCGAAGTGGTTGCTGAGGACCTCGAAGCCGTGCTTCCCGTTCGCCGCCGCGTAGGCGTTCGCCTCGTCGAAGCGCGCCGGCGTCCAGTTCGATCCGCCGAAGACGCGGATCCGGCCGGCGCGACGGTGCTCGTCGAGGACGTCGACGAACTCCCCCACCGGCACGTCCGGGTTGTCGCGGTGCATCATGTAGATGTCCGCGTGGTCGGTGCCCTGACGCTCCAGGCTCTCCAGCAGCTGCCGGGTCAACGACTCCGGGTCGCAGTACGGCGTGTGCGCACCCTTCGTGATGACCACGACGTCGTCGCGGATGCCGCGGTTCTGGATCCACTGGCCGAGTCGTCCCTCGAGCACCCCGCCGCCGTAGACGTAGCCGGTGTCGAAGACGTTGCCGCCCTGCTCGACGAACATGTCGAAGATCGCGCTCGCGTGGGCGAGGTCGGGCTGGTTGTCGACACCCATCACCAGGCGGGACATGCGCTTGCCGACGCCGGGGACCTCGCCGTAGCGCATCGGGGCGTCGTCGCGGACGCGCAGCGGACGGCCGCTCACCGTCGGGACGTCGGCGGTCTCGGCCTCGAACGGGTAGCGCAGGCCGATCGCGGCGCGCCAGCGGTCGAGCGTGCGGGCGGTGGCGAGGCTCTCGTCCAGGGTCATCTGCGCCGCCTCGACCGCGCCTGACGCCAGCGCCGCCGTGGTCACGTCGGCCTCGAGCGCGTAGGGCTGCGCACCGGCGAAGGACACCGTGCGGGGCTCCTCGTCGACCGTGTGGACGGTGATCGTCGGGTCGGCGGAGAGCGTCCACGGGTCGGTCAGCACGATGCGGCCGCGCGAGCCGTGCACCGTGACGTTCTCGTCCTGCACGCGGACGCCGGTGCGGACGCTGGCGGTGGTGCCGTCGCGGTAGGTCAGGTGCGCGACCGTCCACTCGTCGACGCCGGTCGGCCCGAGGGTGCCGGTGGCGGTCAGCTCGACGGGCTCAGCGACAGCGACGCCCGTGGCGGCCTGCACGACCGCGGCGGCCATGGTCACCGGGTACCCGCCGACGTCGAGGATCCCGCCGCCGGCCGTGGCGACGTCGAACAGCCGACCGGTGCGCTCCTCGCTGCGGAACGCGAAGGACGCGTCGACGTGCACGACGTCACCCACGACGCCCTCGCGCACGAGGTCGAGCAGTGCGGCGGTCTGCGGGTGGAAGCGGTACATGTACGCCTCGACCAGCGGCAGTCCGGCCTGGCGGGCGGCGTCGGCCAGGGCCATCGCCGTGCCGTGGTTCGGGGCGAGGGGCTTCTCGCAGAGCACGGCCTTGCCGGCGTCGAGGGCGCGGAGCACCAGGTCGGCGTGGCCGGTGTGCACGGTCGAGACGTACACCGCGTCCACGGCGGTGTCGGCGAGCACGGCGTCGTACTCCCCCGCTCGGACGTCGGTGAAGCCGTGGTCGGCCGCCTCGTCCGCGAACGCCTGCGCCCGGTCGGTCGAGGAGCTGCCGGCGGCCACGAGGGTACCGGTGCTCGCAGGCAGCTGGGAGAGGAAGCGGCGGGCGATGCCACCCGGACCGAGGACGGCCCAGCCCGCTCTGGTCGGGGCCGGGGTCGCCGGGCCGTCCGTCCCGGGGCCGTCGGCGGGCGTGCTGGAGGGGGTCGCGGTCTGCGCTGACATGCGGATCCTGTTCGTGTCGTGAACCTTCACGGTCACGGCGACGCTAGCCGCGCAGATGCTGCGGGACAACCCGTTCGTGAACGTTCACGGAACCCGGCGGTCGTCACGGTCCGGACGGTTCCCTAGACTCGTCCGCATGGCAAGTGCCCGAGACCGTGTCCTGGACAGCTTCGTCGCCATCGTGTGCGAGGAGGGCGAGCGTCCGGCGACCCTCGACGCCGTCGCCGCGCGGGCCGGTGTCTCGAAGGGCGGGCTGCTCTACCACTTCGGGTCGAAGGCAGCGCTGGTCGAGGGGCTGTGCGAGCGCCTGTCCGACCTGTCCGCCATCGACGTCGACCGCATGCGCGACGCCGAGGACGGCGCTGCGCGGTACTTCGTGCGCAACTGCCTCTTCGTGGGCAGCGAGCTCGACCTCGCCCTGCTCGCGGCCAGCCGGCTGCAGCAGGCCGGGTACGAGGAGGCCGGGCGCACCCTCGACGAGACCGAGAACGCATGGCTGGAGACCCTGGTCGACGCACTTGGGGACGTCCCCACGGCGCAGGCGGTCAAGTTGCTCGGCGACGGGCTCTACCACCAGGCGTCCCTCGGCGCCGCGATCGCGACCGACGTCCGCCCGAACCGCGGCACCGTCGACATGGACGCCCTGCTCGCGGTCGTCGACCGGCTCATCGCGACCCGGCCGGCAGCCTGACGTCGGCGTCTCCCGGACGTCCGTGAACCGGTCCGCTCCTTCCTGGGGATAGACTGGTCCCGATCCACCCGCTCGAACCGGAGGTACCACCGTGGGCCGCGTCATCGCCGCTTTCTTCTCGATCCTGCTGCTGCTGGTGTCGATGTACCTGTTCGGGTTCGCGTTCCAGGTGCAGTCGGGGCAGGCCTTCGTCTTCATGGGCGGCCTCGTCCTCATGAGCCTCTCGTTCTTCCTGCCGATCCACGTCTTCGGCAAGAAGTAACCACAGCCGTACCGCGACGGCCCCGCACCTCTCCGGAGGGTGCGGGGCCGTCGTCGTCCGTGCGGGGTGCCACCGTCACGGTGTCTCCGTCGAACTGTGTCGAACCACGAATCCGACATCGAACCACGCGCCTCGGCTGGTTCGATGTCGGATCCGTGGTTCGTCGCGGGTCAGGCCATCTGGCGCAGGCTCCGCAACGAGAGGGCCGTGGCGATCGCCGCGTGCGCGGCCTCGGCGCCCTTGTCCTCCTTCGACCCGGGCAGACCGGCGCGGTCGATGCCCTGCTGCTCGTCGTCCAGCGTCAGCACGCCGAAGCCGACGGGCTTGCCGGTCTGCAGCGCGACGCTCGTCAGACCGTCCGTCGCCGCACTCGACACGTACTCGAAGTGCGGGGTGCCCCCGCGGATGATCACCCCGAGGGCGACGACCGCGTCGAACCCGCTCTCGAGCGCCGCCTTCGCGACGACCGGCAGCTCGAAGCTCCCCGGCACCGGGACGACCTGTGCGGTGGCGCCGAGGCGCTGCACCTCCCGCTGGGCTCCGGCGAGGAGGCCCCCGGCGATCGTCTCGTGCCACTGCCCGGTCACGATCGCCACCCGGACGCCCGTCCCGTCGACGTGGTCGCGCTCCGCCGCTCCTGCTCCGCTCATGGTGTCGTTCCCTCCTGGGGTGCGGACTCCGCCGCCGCCCGGTCTGCCGCCTCGAGCCACTCGACGAGTGCGGCGATGGTGATGACGGGCACGCCCTCGCGCGCCCCGAGTTCGACGAGGCCCGGCAGACGCATCATCTCGCCGTCCTCGCCGACGATCTCGCAGATCGCCGCCGCGGGCCGGAGCCCGGCTGCGGTGACCAGTTCGATCGCGGCTTCGGTGTGCCCGGCGCGTTCACGGACGCCGCCGGGTCGGGCCCGCAGTGGGACGACGTGTCCCGGGCGGTGCAGGTCGTCCCGGACCGAGGTCGGGTCGGCGAGCACCCGCAGCGTCCGTGCCCGGTCGTGCGCGCTGATGCCGGTCGTCACACCGACCGCAGCGTCGACCGTCACCGTGTACGCGGTGCCGCGGACGTCCTCGTTGTGCGCGACCATCGGGGGCAGGTCGAGCGCATCGGCGATCTCGGCGCTGACCGGGGCGCAGATGAAGCCCGACGAGTGCGCGACCGTCCACGCGATCCACTCCGGCGAGGCCGTCTCGGCGGCGAGGATCACGTCGCCCTCGTTCTCACGGTGCTCGTCGTCGGCCACGATCACCGGACGCCCGGCGGCGATCGCCGCGACCGCGTCGGCGATGCTCGACAGGTGCGGCCCGGCCGCCTGCTCGGCGCGCGGGGCGTCGACGGCGCTCACCGTGCCTCCGGGACGGGAGCCGTGGCGGCGTCGAGCCGGAGCATGCGGCGGACGTGTCGCGCGAGGACGTCGGTCTCGATGTTGACCCGGTCACCGGGCACGCGGGTACCGAGCGTCGTGGCTTCGAGTGTCTCCGGGATGAGGCTGACCTCGAACCAGGCATCGGTCGGCGGGACGTCCTCGGCGGAGACGGCGCTGACCGTGAGCGAGACGCCGTCGATCGCGACCGACCCCTTGTCGACGACGAGCGGGCTGAGGTCGGGGGCGAGCGAGAAGCGGACGCGCCGCCAGCCGTCACCGTCGGCGGTCTCGAGCACCGTGGCGGTGCCGTCGACGTGCCCCTGCACGATGTGGCCGCCCAGTCGGTCGCCGACCGAGGCCGCTCGCTCCAGGTTGAGTCGATCACCCACGTCGAGCGCGCCGTGCGCGCTCATGTCGAGCGTCTGCTTCATGACGAAGGCGGTGAAGGTCTCGTCCGTCTGCTCGACCACGGTCAGGCAGACGCCGCTCGTGGCGATGGAGTCGCCGTGCCGCGCGTCGGCGACGACCTTCGGGCCGCGGACGGTGAGCGCGACGGAGTCGCCGTGCTGCTCGACGGCGGTGACGGTGCCGAGTTCCTCGATGATGCCGGTGAACACTGGTGTCCTCTCAACGGGACTCCGGGGGTGCTCGACGATCGTCGGCATGGACGGACGGGTCGTGGCACCCCGGGTACGAGGGCACGTCCTGTCCGCCTGCGCTTCCTCCCGTCCGGACTCTCACCGTCGGTCCCGGAGTTCCGCCGGGTCAACATCGGCGGGGTTCGCACCCTGCGTCAGCTCGTGGACTGTCACCACCGGTTCGGAATTGCACCGACCCCGGAGCGCTTGCGTGACTGAAATGATACCCCACACACCGGGCGCCCGTCCGGGGCCGTTGCCCCGTGTGACGTGGAGACGCCTGCCGGGCACGGGACGGACGGGAGGCGCGGGGCGGCGCCGCCACGGGCCTCCCGTCCGTCGCGTGGTGCGTGCGGGACGCCGACGTCGGTCCGGCACGGCCGGACCGGTCTCAGCTCCGCCCGCGGACCAGCGCCACCGCCTGCCGCAGGGACAGGTCCGGCAGGTAGGCCCGCACGACGGCGACACCGATCGCCGGGAGTGCCACCGGGTCCGGGTAGGCGAGCACCAGCGGGTGCAGCTCCGGCCCGAACTTCGCCTTGAAGCGCAGCAGCGAGCGGAACCCGTAGACCGGTTCGAGCACGCCGCCCACCAGGTCGAGCAGGTCCTGCACGCCCTCGCCCGCGGGGGCACCCTCCGCGGACTGCGCGAGCGGTGCGGCGGACAGGCTGAGCCGCTCGACGTCGTCCTCGCGCATCCGCTGCGCCGCACTCGCGACGAGGAACTCCATCACCCCGTTCGGGGCCGCACCCGTGCGCCGCATCACGTCGAGCGTCCACCCCACGACCCTGCCGGCCCGGTGGCTCGGCAGCCAGCTCGTGACGGCGAGGACGGTGCCCTCGGGGTCGAGCGCGACGAGCGTGCGCACCGCCGGGTCCCGCATCTCGTCGACGCCACCGAGCGTGAAGCCCATCTCGGGCAGCTCGCGCTCCGAGACCCACTCCTCGGAGATCGCCTCGATCTGCCGGACCGTCGCCGGGGGCAGGTCCTGCCACGAGGACCACAGGGCGGTGATGCCCTCGCGGTCCGCCTTGTTCACGGCGGTGCGGACGTCCTGCTTCTTCTTGCCGCTCGTGGTCCACGTGCGGGGGTCGAGGTCGGCGTCCTCCGCGACCGGCAGCGTCTCCCACCCCTGCGCGGTGAGGGTCCCGGCGGCCTCGGTTCCGATGCCGTAGAAGACGGCGGTCCAGCCGTTGTCGTCACACCACCGCGCGAACGCGACCATCGCTGCGTCGCGGGCGTCCGGCCACCCGAAGGGACCGCCGACCGTCACCGCGACCCGCCCGTTGCGGCGGAACGCGACACCGGCGCGGCCGTCCTCGCTGAACCAGTACGCGTTGCCCTGCCAGGTGGTCATCCACCCGAAGGTGTCGCCGCCGGCGGCCTCGAGCAGCGTGCGGGCGCGGAGTCGGCTCTCGCGGAGTCCGTCGACGTCGGCGTCCGGCTCGACGGCGCCCGTGGGACGGACGGCGGCACCGGCCACGACCAGCCAGAGCACCGGGCCAGCGGCGCCGAGCACGAAGCGCAGCGCCGGGTCGAGGGACGCCAGCCGGTCCCAGAACACCACGGGCGACAGCGGGCCGAGCGCCGCGACGACGAGCCGCAGCGGGTCCGCGACCGTCTCCCGCGTGGACGCCGCGGTGACGAGCACGACGGTCGTCACCACGCCGAGTGCGACGAGGACGACCACGGCGAAGGTCACGACGCGTCGCCGTGCGGGCAGCACCGTGAACGAACGGCGGAGCAGCACGAGCACGAGCGCGGTGGCGAGCGGCACGACGACGGAGGCGGTCACCGAGACGGTGACCACGAACCGGTTCTCGGCCCCGTGCAGCTCCGCCGCCCCGGCGGGCAGGAGCCCGTAGGTCACGGCGGCCGCGACGGCGAGCACGGCGTCGACGACCACGGCGAGCCAGACCGCGAAGCGACTCCCCCGGAACAGCCCGAGGCCGGCGACGAGGAGCACGAGGAGCGGTGCGACCGCGAGCACGAGCGTCCACGGGTCGGTGGCCCGGTACGCCAGCAGCCCCCGCAGGCACTCGCCCGACGCGCTGTCCGCGTGGCAGCCGTGGACGGGGGTGACCGGCCCGGTGCCGACGACGGCCGCGAGCGGGGCCAGGAGCCCGACGCGGGCACGGGAGAGGAGCGCGATGACCGGACCCACGGCCGACACGAGGACCACGGTGCCGAGCAGGACCCGGGTCTCGCGGTGCGAGCTCCTGGTCCAGCCGATCCGGGCGGGGCCCCGGCGGAGCAGGTCGCCGAGCAGCCACCCGGCCGCCGCCGCGAGCGATGCGTAGAGGTCCGAGGCGTGTCCGGCGTACAGCAGCAGCGCGGCGACGACGGCGACGACGTTGACCCGGATCCGTCGGCGCCACAGCGGGCCGGCGAACGCGCTCGCGGTGACGATCGCCCCGACGATGGCCGTCCACGGGTCGAAGCTCGTCGCGCGTCCGAGCAGCAGCGCGCCGGCCGCGCGGCCGTCCTGGTCGACGAGGGCCGTGAGGGCGCCGAGCCCCGTGCCGACGACGGTGGTCACGACGAACGCGAGGGCCGTCCGCCTGCTGCCCATCAGTCGCTCCGACGCCCCGACGAGCGCCACGACCCCGACGAGGGTGAGGGCGAGCGCCAGCGCCCCGGTGGTGACGGCGAAGACCCGGAAGGGTCCGAAGTGCACGGTGTCCAGGGAGCCGGTGTGCCCGACGACGCGGACGACGAGGCCCGCGATCGAGGTGAGGAGCACGAGGACGACGACGACCGCCGTGACCGGGTGCCGCCGGGTCGACCTGACGATCCGCGACCCGAGGGCGGCCGCTCCTGACGTGGTCCTGCTCACAGCGCACCGTCCTCCTGCGGGAGACCGAGGTGTGCCAGGACGACCGGCAGTCCGTGGGCCAGCACGTACCGCACGGTGTTCCAGTCGTGCGCCGAACCCGGCGACACGATGACCTGCGTCTGCATGCCCGCACGGACCGCTGCGGCGTGCAGGGTCTCGGTCGACGCCCGGTAGGGGGCGTCGTCCTGACCGTAGCCGAAGACGGTGAGGTGGTCGTGGTACGGCCCGTGCGCCGCCATGATCGCGACAGGCGCCGCGGCACGGTAGGCGGCAGCCGAACCACCGAACGCCAACGCGGTGCTCCGCTGCGCGTCGCCGGTCACCGGGGCGAGCTCGCTCGAGATCGCCAGGGCGGCACCGAAGACGTCGGGGTGCTCGGTGGAGAACTGCATCGTGCACGTCGCGCCCTGCGAGAACCCGAGGATGCCCCAGGCTCCTGCTCCGCTGGCGACCGGCAGGTGCCGCTCGATCCAGTGCACCGTGTCGGTCATCACGTAGGTGGCGCTCCTGCCGAGGCGCCGGGAGTCCACGCACATCGGGTTCCGGTTCGGCGCCGCGAGCTGGTCCGGTGACACGACGATCGGGGCGAGGCCGTGGTGCGCGGCGGCGTAGCGGTCGAGGAAGCTGCCGAGGTCGCCGGTCTGGAACATGTCGGCCGGTTGCCCGGGCTGCCCGGAGAGCGCGACGAGGACGGGCAGCCGCGGCGGGTGGGCCACCTGTGCGGCCGGCGGGAGCCAGACCACCGCCTTGCGCGCCCGGAAGTGCGACACCGTCCCCGGGATCGTCACGCTGATGGTCTCGCCCTTCGACGGCATGCCCGCCGGCGCGTGCCAGTCCGCCGCGTCGACCTCGAGGTGCGACCCCGGGTCCGACAGCGGCGGCAGGTCCCGGCTCCGGTAGGGGTTGGTCGCGACGGCCTGCTCGATGTTCTTGTAGAACCCGAAGTCCACGTTGACGCCGAGGCCCGCCGACAGTACGAGCGCACCGGCCGCGGCGACGGCGAGGACCCGTGCGAGCCATCCGCCCTGCACCGCCACGACGAGCAGGAGCGCCACGCCCGCGAACGCGAACGCCACCCACATCCGGGTGACCGGGGTGAACTGCACGCCGAAGTCGTCCTGCACGTCGCCGGTCCACCACACGGCGACGAGGCCGATCGCCGCTCCGACCGCCGCTCCCCCGACCCGGACCGCGGCACGACGCAGCCGGTGCCGCTCGTGCACCGGACCGACCAGGACCCACCCGGCGAGGAGGGCTGCGAGGACGTACACCGGGACGAGCAGGCGGCTGCCGGTGATCGGGACGCGGAGGAGTTCGTGGAGCACGGGTTCATCGTGGCCCCGCACCGCTGCCGCACAGCCTCGGAAGCGCTTCCACTGCGCACAGGTTGGGCACTGATCGCTCCCAGGGATGCTCCAGGCGCTCCACAGCGGCATCCGGTTCGCGGACACGGGTCGGAGGGGCGCCGCGGACGACGCCCCTCCGACTCCCTGGTGTCAGGCGGTGCGCCTGCGGAGCACGAGCACGCCGGCTCCGAGGAGCAGGAGCAGGAACGCGATGCTCGCCGGGACCGTCTGCGAGCCGGCTCCGGTGTACGCGAGTTCCGGCTGCGCCGCCGGCGCAGCAGCGGCGGTCGTCCCCGTCGAGGACGCCACGGTCGACCGGGAGGCGCTGGTCGCCGTGACCGCGCCGGCCGCGGTGACCTCCGTGCTCGCGACCGGGACGGTGGTCGCCTCCGGCACCGAGGTGCCGGGGGTCGTCCCGCCCGTCGTGTCACCGGGCGTCACGCCCGGGTCCGTGCCGGGGTCGGTCCCCGGGACCGTGCCGGGGTCGGTCCCCGGGTCCGTACCGGGGTCGGTCCCCGGGTCCGTACCGGGGTCGGTCCCCGGGTCCGTGCCGGGGTCGGTCCCCGGGTCCGTACCGGGGTCGGTCCCCGGGTCCGTACCGGGGTCGGTCCCCGGGTCCGTGCCGGGGTCGGTGCCCGGGTCCGTACCGGGGTCGGTGCCCGGGTCCGTACCCGGGTCGGTGCCCGGGGTCGTGGTGCTGGTGCCGTCACCGACGATGCCGATGCCGTTCCCGCCGACGGTGATCGGCACGCTGATCACGGGGATCACCTGCGTCCCGCCGAGCAGACCGCCGTCACCGGAGGTCGTGCCACCCGCGACCGGGGTCGAACCCGAACCCGAGCCGGTGCCGGTCGTGCCGGTGCCGGTGCTGGTGCCGTCACCGACGACGCCGATGCCGTTCCCACCGACGGTCACCGGGATCGCGACCACCGGGGCGACCTGCGTCCCGGAGCCCACGCCGTCGTCACCCGACGTCGTGCCACCCGCGACCGGGGTCGAACCCGAACCCCCGCCGGTGCCGGTCGTGCCGGTGCCGGTGCTGGTGCCGTCACCGACGACGCCGATGCCGTTCCCGCCGATCGTGATCGGCAGGTCGACGATCGGTGACACCTGCGTGCCACCGAGCACAGCGTCGTCACCGGACGTCGTGCCACCCGCTACCGGGGTCGAACCCGAACCCGAGCCGGTGCCGGTCGTCCCGGTGCCGGTGCTGGTGCCGTCACCGACGACGCCGATGCCGTTCCCACCGATCGTGATCGGCAGGTCGACGATCGGTGACACCTGCGTGCCACCGAGCACAGCGTCGTCACCGGACGTCGTGCCACCCGCGGTCGGAGTCGAACCCGAACCCGAACCCGGGGCAGCGGTCGGCGCCGTCCCCGTCGCGGAGCCGTCACCGAGCACCCCGATGCCGTTGCCGCCGACGGTCACGGGGACGGACACGACCGGGGCGACCTGCGTCCCGGACGCGATGCCGTCCGAACCGGACGTCACCGGCTCGGCTGCCGGTTCCGGGACCGCCGGGCTGCTCGTCGCCGCGGCCGGAGCGGACGCCGGAGCGGCTTCCGCGTCACCCGCGACACCGACGGCGTTGCCGGTGACCGACACCGGAGCGGTGACGTCACCGACGACCTGCGTCCCCGACGCGACAGCGTCCGAGCCGGTCGTCGTCGGAGCAGGAGCAGGAGCCGGGGCGGGCGCGGGAGCCGAAGCGGGCGCCGGAGCGGTCGCCACGGCGTCGCCCCCCACGGCGACCGCGTTGCCGGTCGCCTGCACCGGTGCCGTCACGACGGGCGCGACCTGGGTACCGGACGCGATGCCGTCGTCACCCGAGGTGGCCGGGGCAGGGGCAGGAGCCGGAGCCGGAGCAGCCGGAGCGGGAGCCGGAGCCGAGCCGGTCGTGGACACGGCGTCGCCGAGCACCCCGAGGGCGTTCCCGGAGACGGACACCGGGGCACTGATCGACGGTGCCACCTGGGTGCCGGACAGGAGGCCGTCGTCACCGGAGGTCGTGGCGGCGTTCGCCACCGCGGTCCCCCCGAGCGTCAGGCCGCCGACGAAGAGGGTGAACCAGAGCCCTCTCGAGACGTACTTGTTCATGGTCGTTCGTTCCTCACTGATCGAGATCTGTCCTCCGACCGCGATCGCGGTCGGGTGGTGCGTGCCTGCCGTGCTGGACAGGCGCACCGATCTCAGTCAGGAGCGACGTCGTGGTCGCCGACGACGGACGCGGGGACCACGTCGTCGGCGAGGCTGCCGCGTGACCCCACGGCGAGGGAGAACCGGACACCGGAGGTGCCGTCGAGCCCGACGGGCGCGGCGCCCGCGGAGCCGGAGGTGGCACCGCCCGCGGCACCGGACACGCCCGGGCCGGACGGGAGGCCGTCGTGGCCGTCGCCGTCCGCCGGGACGAGCAGCGCCGCCCCGCCGACGGTCGCCGCGGCCGGCACCGGAGCGGCCGGGGCGGCAGCACCGACGACGGTGGCGACCGCCACGTGCTCGGTGGCCGGAGCGACGTCGCGTGCGACGTCACCCGGTACTGCCGGGACACCGGCCACCGTCAGTGGGCCGCTGGCGCCGTCCACGGCGACGGCGGAGGCCGGGGTGGGCGCGTCGTGCCGGACGCGCACCGGCTGCTCGTCCGTGCCGCCCACCGGGGTCGGCGCGGTCCCGGGGACGGGCGCCGTGCCTCCCGGCAGGAGGGGCGGCAGCGGGGCCGGCGAGACGGGGAGCGGCAGGACCGGCGTCACCGGGAGCGGCAGGACCGGGAGCGCGTCCTCGACGGGCGGGAGGACCTGCTCGACCGTGCCGGGCAGCGATCCGACGGTCGTCCCGACACCGTCGACCACGTCGTCGACCGCTCCGGTGACCGGCGCGGTGACGGTGCCGACGGTGTCGTCACCGAGCAGGTCGCGGGTCACCGGGAGGGCGCCGACCACGCTGTCGACCGTGTCGACGACGCCCGTGACGGGCCGTGCTCCCGTGACCGTCTGCACCGTCTCGGTGACGGGGCGGAGGGCGCCGGTGAGGGTGTCGGTGAGCGGCCGGGAGGCACTGCTCGCCACGTCCTCACCACCGGCGGTCGTCGGCGTGGCCGGGATCGCGGCGGTGCCGGTCGGCGGAGTCGGCGACGCCTGCGGCGTGGACGGGGCCTGCTGGGCCGCCGGCGTCTGCTGTGCGGTCGTCGTCTGCTGGGCCGCCGGCGTCTGCGGGCTGGTCGCTGGGACGGCCGGTGCGGCGTGCTGCACGACCGGCGGTGCCGGCGGTGCGGGACGCGCCGGGGCGGGAGCCGCGGCGGCAGGAGCCGGAGCGGCAGCGACGGGAGCCGGAGCAGCGGGGGCGGGAGCCGGAGCCGCTGGCACCGGGGCAGCGGCGGGCGGTGCGACGGCCTGCCGCACGGGGGCGACCGCACTGTCGACGGCCTGCGTCGCTCCCTGCACGGTGTCGCCGACGTCCTGGACCAGCCCGCTGACCAGCCCGCGCTGCTGCGGAGCCCCCTCGGCTGCTGCGGCCGGACGGGCACCGAGGAGCAGCGAGAGCAGCACGAGCGCAGCGGCGACCCCGACGCCCACGAGGGCGGTCCGGAGCAGCGCGCGCCAGGGGTCGCGCAACGGCTGGTCCATGCGCTCACCTCCTGATCTCGGCTGCGCACGTAGAGTGGTTGACCGGCACTGTACGCCGATCGATCCCGGACCGGAACCGGTCACGGAAGAAATTCTCAGGAAAGGCCGCACGTGGTCTCGATCTTCTCCGCCCCGACGCGCAACCTCGACATCGTGACGCTGCACGAGATCCTGCGGCTCCGACAGGACGTGTTCGTCGTCGAGCAGGAGTGCGCCTACCCGGACATCGACGGCCGTGACCTCGAGCCGGGCACGGTGCAGTTCTGGGCAGGGCAGGGCTCGGTGGACGCCACGCTCCGGCTGCTCCGCGAGGACGACGGCACCGAGCGCATCGGCCGCGTCGCCACCGCCCGGCACGCGCGGTCGCAGGGGCTCGGGGCGCAGCTCATGGAGGCGGCGATCGCCGAGTCCCGCTCGTCGTCGATCGCGATCAACGCGCAGGCGCACCTCGAGCAGTGGTACGGCCGGTTCGGCTTCGTGCGGTCCGGCGACGACTTCCTCGAGGACGCCATCCCGCACGTCCCGATGACGCGCACCCGCTGAGCGCACTGTCGTCCGCGTCCCGGGTCGGTGCGACGTCGGCCCGGGTCAGGCTCGCCGGCGCCGCAGCTCGTCGCCCGGGTCAGGCGCGCCAGCGGCGGAGCTCGTCGAACGACCGCCCCTGGTGCGCGCGGTCCGCGACGAGCCGCTCGAACACGATGTTCGTCTGCGTCGTCGCGACGGCGGGGTCCCCGCTCAGCTCGTCGGCGACGAAGTCCCGCAGCTGCTCCGTCGACGTGCAGGCGATGTGCACGAGGAAGTCCTTGTCGCCGGCGAGGAACGCCACGTCCTGCACGACGGGCACCCGGAGCAGGCGCTTCGCGAAGTCGCGCAGTTCGTGCCGGGCCGCGGCGTGCACGCGGACGGACACCATCGCCTCGATCGCGAACCCGAGCTTCGCGACGTCGACGTCGGCCCGGTAGCCGCGGATCACCCCGGCGTCCTCGAGCGCGCGCACCCGCGTCAGGCACGTGGACGGCGCGACCCCGACCGCGGCGGCCAGCCGGTTGTTCGGCATCCGGGCGTCGCCGGCGAGGGTCCAGAGGATGCGCTCGTCGACCTCGTCGAGGCGCGGTGCGGGATCGGGGCGACGGACGGTTCGGTCGGACACGCCCCGACGTTACCGCTGGTCGACCCCCGCGCTACATCGCCAGCGTCATCCCGACCACGGCGACCGTCATCGCGAAGACCTCACCGCTGCGGACGGCTCGACGGTCCTCGCGCGCCCACTCGTACCGGAGCAGCCACCCGCTGAACGCGCAGTAGCCGATCACACCGGCTCCGAGGACCGCGGAGAGCGCGATCCCGTGTCCGGCGTGCCCGTCGGACAGCCCGGTCGCGTGCCCCATCAGGAGCATGCCGGCCATCACGACCGACGACAGTGCCCGGTGCACGTCCATCGGCTCCGCCCGACGCCCGTCCGGCCGACGGCGCCGCAGCACGGGCAGCGGCGCGAGGAGCAGCAGCGTCGCCGCGGCCAGCAGCGTCCACGAGGCGCCCGCCTGCACGACGGGGAGCACCATCGCCGCGAGCATCACCGCGGCGGGGACGATCACACCCGGTCGGGGCCGGTAGCGGTCCCCCACGATGCAGCAGACCGATGCGAACTGCGGCACGACGAGCATCGCGTCGGCGACGGTCTCGTGCACGGCGGTCACGGCGAGCGGCGTCCGGGTCGGTCCGGTCGGTCAGTCCTGGGCGCGCGCAGCGGCCTTGTCGGCACGCTCCTGCTTCACGCGGGCGTTCTCGGCGTGCACCTCGGCCTGCGTCGCACGCTCACGCACGAGCCACTCGGGCATCTCCTGCAGGAGGGCCTTGACCTCGGCGGTGGTCAGGGGCTCCTCGACCCCGGCGCGCACCAGGCCGGAGATCGACACGCCGAGCTTCTGCGCGACGACCGGACGCGGGTGCGGCCCTTCGCGACGGAGTTCCTCGAGCCACGCCGGCGGCTGCGTGCGGAGCTCGTCGAAGGCGGTCCGGGTGACCGGCTCCGCGCGGAACGACTCCGGGGCTGCCGCCAGCAGGATGCCGAGCTTCTTCGCAGCCGTCTCGGGCTTCATCGTCTGTTCCTGCGCCATGCGTACCAGGGTACGGCCCCTACACTCGGTTGCATGACCGCGGCCCTCACCATCGCCTTCGTCCCGGGGGTCTCCCCCGCGAAGTGGGTCCGGGTCTGGCGGGAACGCTTCCCGGACGCCGAGCTCGGCCTGCTGCCGATCGGACCGACCGAGGTCGACGACGCGCTCACCGGCGAGGCCGACATGGCCTTCGCCCGGATGCCCGTCGGCGCCCACCTCAACGCCATCCCGCTCTGGACCGAGACGGCCGTCGTCGCGATGCCGAAGGACGCGTCCCTCGCCTCCTCCGACGTGGTGACCGAGGCCGACCTGGCCGACGTGCACGTCGTCGACGCCGGGCCCGTGCCGGAGGACGTGTCCGCCGCCCTCGACCTGGTCGAGGCGAACGTCGGGGTCGTCGTGCTCCCCCAGTCCCTCTTCCGCGCGTCCAGCCGCAAGGACCTGGTGGCGAAGCCCCTCGACGGCGCAGCGGGCACCCGGATCGCCCTCGTCTGGCGCGACGCGGACGCCTCCGACACCACCGAGGAGTTCATCGGTGTCGTGCGCGGTCGCACCGCCAACAGCTCGCGGAACGCCGCCGACCGACCGGGAGGCACGACGAACGCCGACGACGCCGGCTCGCGCGGCACGCGGGACGGCTCCGGAGCCGGTCGCGGCAGCACCGCCCGCGCCGGTGGTGGCAAGGCCACCGCGAAGCAGGCCGCCGGCGGCAAGGCGGGCGGCAAGGGCGCGCGCAAGCCGCGCGGGACCGGACGACCGGGCACCCAGCGACTCGGCAACGGCAAGCCGAAACGCGGGTCCAAGGGCAACCGGTGACGGACACGCGGCTCGTCCCGATGCCGGCCACGCGCCTCCCGGCCTGGCTGGACCGCACGATGGCGGAGTACGTCGGATCGCGCATGCGGGCCGGTGAGACCCGCGAGCAGGCCGAGGCGAACAAGCAGCGGTCGCTCGACCAGTGGTTCCCGGACGGGGCACCCCTGCCCGACCACTTCGTCTGGGACCTGGTCGACGACGCGGACGCCGTCGTGGGGTACCTCTGGATCGGACCGTTCTCGTCGGGCAGCACCGAGTGGTGGGTGTTCGACGTCGAGGTCGACGAGCCGTTCCGTCGCCGCGGTCACGCCCGACGGGCGCTCGAGGCCGGGCAGCGGGTCGCCCGTGAGCACGGCGCCACGAGCATCGGGCTCAACGTGTTCGGGTACAACACGGGCGCGCAGGACCTGTACGCCGCGCTCGGCTACCGCGTCACCGCGACGCAGATGCAGCTCCCGCTCGACTGAGCAGGGTCGATCCGGGCCCGAGACGCCGTCCCGCTCGGCCGTTGTCAGGCTCGGTCTCCGTCAGGCCCAGACGCCGGACGTGCCGCGTCGGTGACTGCCGACCAGGTGCGTGTCGACGATGCCGAGTGCCTCCATCAGGGCGTGCATCGTCGTGGGCCCGACGAACGCGAACCCGCGCTTCCGCAGGGCCGTCGACAGCGCCACGGACGCCTCGCTCGTCGTCGGGACCTCGGCGATCGTCCGCGGCGCCGGTGTCGCGTCCGGCCGGAAGGACCACACGAGGTCGGCGAGCCCACCGTCGGCGCGCAGGGCGATCGTCGCGTTCGCGTTCGTGATCGTCGCGCGGATCTTCGCCCGGTTCCGGACGATGCCGGCGTCCGCCATCAGGCGCTCGACGTCGTCGTCCCCGAAGACCGCGACCACGTCCGGGTCGAAGTCCGCGAAGGCCGCGCGGAACGCGGGGCGCTTGGCCAGGATCGTGCGCCAGGACAGCCCGGACTGGAACGCCTCGAGCGACAACCGCTCGAACACCCCGCGCTCGTCGCGGACCGGCATGCCCCACTCGGTGTCGTAGTACTCGCGGAGCATCGGGTCGGTCGCGGCCCAGACCGGGCGCGCGAGGCCGTCCTCTCCGGTCACCAGGCCGTCGGGGATCATCGTCGGGTCGTCGCTCACGCGTCCATCCTGGCCGACCGCACCGACGACCCCGGGGTCACCGGTCGGTGCCGTCGCCCGTCATCGCGGCCTGGTCCATCCAGACGTACTCCCACCGGTGGCCGTCCGGGTCGGTGAAGCTGCGCTGGTACATGAAGCCGAGGTCGGTCTCCGGGCGGTCCTCGTTCCCGCCGCTCATGACGGCGGCGTCGACGATGCGGTGCACCTCGTCCTTCGAGGCTGCGCTCAGCGAGTTGATCACCTCGACCGTCCCGGGGGCGGCGATCGTCCCGTCGGTGAACTCCTGGAACTTCGCATGCGTGAGGAGCATCACGTACACGGTGCTGCTCACGACGATGCACGCGGCGGTCTCGTCGGTGAACTCCGGGTTCACCGTGTAGCCGAGCGCCTCGTAGAAGCCGACTGCCCGGTCCAGGTCGGTGACCGGCAGGTTGATGAACACCATCTGCTCCACGGTGGTTCCCTTCGTCGAGCACCAACCTGGCGCAGCCGCCCGTCGAGCGCAACCGTTCCTCTCTGCAACCAACTGGTACGTCATACTCTGGTCACGTGGAGCGGGCCTACGTCGACGAGTCAGAGCCCGGCGGTGGGCTCGATAACACCAGCTACGTCCTCGCGGCGGTGGTGGTCGTTCAGTGCCGAGCCGAGACTGCGCGTGCGGCGGTCCGGTCAGCCAAGCCCTCCCGCATGCGGAAGCTGCACTGGTACGAGGCGCTCCGGACACAGCGCATCTCCTGGCTGGACCTGCTCGCCGTCGCGGCAGCGGTCTTGGTCGTTCGCTACGACGGTGCCCCTGCGCGAGCGGAGCGGCGACGTCGGTCGTGCTTGGAGCGCCTCGTGTGGGAGCTCGAGGTCCGCGGGGTGCAGCACGTCGTGCTCGAGTCGCGAGGAGCCTCCTGTGATGCTGCCGATCGGTCGATGTTCGATGCGCTCCGTCGACGAGGCGTCGGTCGATCGGTCCGGTACGAGCACGTCCGAGGGACGGACGAGCCCCTTGTCGCCCTCGCAGACCTGGCCTGCGGCGCGTACGCGTCCGGGATGCACGAGGAGATCGGCGCAGAGATCGTCGTCGTGCGCTGAAGCAACTCGTCGTGCGATGGAGCGAACCGACGTGTCGTGACACCGGGGCCCCGAGGCCCGGACAGCGCGAAGCCCCGGGCCCGCGCTGGCTGCAGGCGTATCCGGGGCTCACTTCCGGTCGAGCAACACGCGACCGACATGTCAATGCTAGGAACGATGACCGACGACGTCAACCGCCCCGTGCCTCCTGGCCGCCCGGTGTTTCCCAGAACGCTCGAAGTGGGGAGCGAGAACGGGCGTACCAGGTCGGATCGACCGACCAGGTACGCCCGTTCGTGCCGGGTACGCCCGTTCGTGCCGGGTACGCCCGTTCGTGTCAGGCGGGCCGTGCAGCCGCGCAGCCGCGCGCAGCGGGGTCAGACCCGCTCGCGCCCCTCGCCTGCGGCGCGCTGGTCGGCCTCGGCCTCGGCCTGCCCGACGATGTCCTCGGCGGGCACCGGGTTCAGCCGGTCCCACAGGAAGAAGAGCAGCCCGCCGACGAGCAGCGACAGCCCGACCCACAGGTTGATGTGGATGCCGCCGGTCTTCTCGGGGTCGGTGTCCCAGTGGACGATGCCGACGATGGTGGTGATCACGCCGTAGAGCACGAACAGGCCGCCGAGGATGCGGCGCAGGTCGAGTCGGCGGGTGGAGCGGACGAGCGCCGCCTGCTCCTCGGTGAGCTTCGTGGTGTCCTCACGCATGGGAGTACTCCTTCGGGTCCGGGCCTAGAGGAACGGCAGGTAGAGGGCGACGCACAGCACGAGCGCGACGGTGCCGAGCAGCGCGGGCGAGCGGTACCAGGCGGTGTCCGTCGCGACGGCGCCGGCGGTCATGTCGATCTTGCCGACGCCGTACACCAGGCCGCCGAGCTCCGACACGTCCTTCGGCTTCGTGGCGAGCGAGACGAGCACGCCGACGACGAGCACCGTGACGAACGAGATGATCGCGCCGTACATCGTCTCGGCGGTCGCCGTCGAGAACAGCGACGGGTTGACGAGGTACGCGATCCAGGTGATCGTCGGCGTCACGATGCCGAGCACGTAGCCCCAGAGCGCGCCCTGGGTGGTCATCCGCTTCCACAGCAGTCCGAGGATGAAGACGCCGAAGAGCGGTGCGTTGAAGAACGAGAACAGCGTCTGCATGTAGGTCATGATGTTGCCGGCCTGCGCGGCGAGGAACGCCGTGCCGATGCCGACGACCACGCCGACGACCGTGACCCAGCGACCGGTCTTCAGGTAGTGCAGGTCGGGCATGTTCGGCTTGATGTACCGCTGCCAGATGTCGTACGTGAAGACGGTGTTGAAGGACGAGACGTTCGCCGCCATGCCCGCCATGAACGAGGCGAGCAGACCCGTCACCGCGATGCCGAGCACGCCGGTCGGCAGGTACATCTGGATGAGCTTCGGGATCGCGTCGTTGTAGGTCAGCTCCCCCGAGGCGAACTGGTTGCCCACGACGGCCGCGGCGATGAGCCCCGGCACGACGACGATGAACGGGATGAAGAGCTTCGGGATCGCCGCGATGAGCGGGGTCCGGCGGGCTGCCGACATGTTCTTCGCCGAGAACGCGCGCTGCACCTCGGTGAAGTTCGTCGTCCAGTAGCCGAAGGAGAGCACGAAGCCGAGGCCGAGCACGATGGCGAGCCAGTTCGCCCCGATCGGGTTCGTGACGTCGCCGATGCCGGTGCCCGTCCAGGCCTGCAGGTGCTGCACGCCCTGGGTCTGCTTGATGGCCTCGGTGAGACCGCCCCACCCGCCGACACGGTGCAGGCCGACGATCGTCAGCGGCACGAGGCCCGCGATGATCACGAAGAACTGCATGACCTCGTTGTAGATCGCGCTGCTCAGGCCACCGAGGGTGATGTAGGCGAGCACGAACGCGGCGGACACCAGTATCGCGAGCCACTCCGGCCAGCCGAGCATCGCCTCGATGACGATCGCCATGGCGTAGAGGTTGATGCCGGCGATGAGCACGTTCGACACCGCGAACGCGATCGAGTTCACCAGGTGCGGCGCCTTGCCGAAGCGGCGGAGCATGAACTCCGGCACCGACCGGACCTTGGACCCGTAGTAGAAGGGCATCATCACGAGCCCGAGGAACACCATCGCGGGCACGGCACCGATGAGGTAGTAGTGCAGCGTCGCCATGCCGATCTGTGCGCCGTTCGCGGCCATGCCGAGGATCTCGGTCGCGCCGAGGTTCGCGGACACGAAGGCGAGGCCCGTGATCCAGGCCGGCATCGAGCGGCCGGACAGGAAGAAGTCCATGCTCGTCCGCACCTGCTTGCGGGCGGTGAACCCGATGCCGATGACCACCGCGAAGTACACGATGATCATCAAGTAGTCGACCCAGCCCAGTTCGAGCCGGATCCCGTTGGTCGCCGCAGCGAGAACCATGCGATCTCCACATCAGTGTGTTGCAGTCGGCAACTGCGCCGACCCGAGCGGGAACGTTACACCGCGATGTGACCGTTCACATAGCTCGCGCATCCGTCGCCGTCGCTGCAGCCCCGCCGCTCGGTAGGCTCTCCCCATGAGCGAGCCGGTCACCGACACCACGACACGCCCCCGGCGGATCCTCGTCCTGAACGGGCCGAACCTCGACATCCTCGGGCGTCGCGACCCGGCACAGTACGGCACCGTGACGCTCGCCGAGCTCGAGGCGATCGTGCACACCGAGGCGGCGGTCCACGAGCTCGAGGCGGACTTCCGGCAGACCAACTGCGAGGGCGAGCTCGTCGAGTGGCTGCACGAGGCGCTCGACGACTTCGTCGCGGTGGTCATCAACCCCGCCGCCTACGCGCACACCTCGGTCGCGCTGCACGACGCAGTCGAGGCACTGAGCGTCCCGGTCGTCGAGGTGCACCTCTCGAACACGTGGAAGCGCGAGCCGTTCCGGCACGTCGACCACGTCGCGACGGCGGCGACCGCGGTCATCGCCGGTGCGGGCGCCGACGGCTACCGCCTGGCGGTCGCCCACGTCGCGTCACTGGTGGCCGACCCGACCGACTGACGGCCTGGAGGCGCGGCACCCGCCCGCCACGCGCCTCCCGTCCGCCCCGCGTCCAGACGTCCCGTCCCGGTGAGGTTCCGAACGGGCGATGTACGTCACGGTCGCGCTCGACCGTGACGTACATCGCCCCCTCGGCGGACGACGCGCGGCGTGTCGTGCCCGCTCGGCGGCGCGTCGTGCGAGGGCGAGCGGCGGGCGGGCGGCGGCTAGAAGTCGGCGGGACGGCGGACGTCGTCGGCGCCGACGGCGGCGAACCCTCCGCGGACGATCGGCAGCGCGCGCCGGACCGCCTGGTCGATGCGCAGCTCGAGGTCGACGCTGGCGATGTCGTACCCGCCCTCGCGCTTGGTGAAGTCGCGCTCGTTCCCGAACACGCCGAGCGGCAGGGTCGTCGACTGGAAGAAGCCGAACAGCGGCCGCATCTGGTGCTCGACGAGCAGTGCGTGCCGGTCACTGCCGCCCGTGGCGGTCAGGAGCACCGGGGTGTCGACGAGGTCGTACTGCCCCACCCAGTCGAAGAAGAGCTTGAAGGCACCGGAGTAGGCGGCCCGGAACGCCGGGCTGCCGACGACGAGCACGTCCGCTGCCTCGACGGTCTCGAGCGCTCGCCGGGTGCGGTCCGACATCGCCTCGCGGGAGGGCGCGGCACCGAGGTCCGCGAGCAGGGGTCCGATCTCGACCTGTGCGGTCCGGGCGTCCGGCAGGTCCTCCGCCATGCGCGCCACGGTCGCCCCGACCAGGGTCGAGGTGCGCGAGGGGTCCGATGGGCTGCCGCTGACGCCGACGACGAGTGCTCCGTCCATGCGGTCGATGCTCACACGTCGTCCGAGGGCCCGTCCGGGTGTGACGACTTGTGTCGCCCACCAGCACGCGCGGGTACCGTCCGGGTGATGCAGACGTTCCTGCCGTACGCCGACTTCCGCGCCTCGGCCGAGGTCCTCGACGACAAGCGACTCGGCAAGCAGCGCGTCGAGACCCTGCAGGTGATGCGGGCGTTGACCCTGCCGGACTACGGCTGGCAGCACCACCCCGTCGTCGCCATGTGGCGCGGGTACCGCCCGGCGCTGATGGCCTACCAGGACGCGACGTGCCGGGTGTGGCTCGAGCGCGGGCACGCCGACACCTGCCTGGAGAAGACCCTGGCCGACCTCGGGCTGGTCCCCGAGGACCTGGTCGCGTACGAGCGCGGCGACTTCGCGGTGCCCGCGTGGAACACCGACCCGGCGGTGCACGCCTCGCACCGGTCGAAGCTCGTGCAGAAGGCGCCGGAGCACTACCGACCGTTGTTCCCCGACGTACCCGACGACCTGGACTACGTCTGGCCGGGCGTCCCCGAGCCGCCGGCACGCTGACACGCTCACCCCCGGGCACGACGACCGGGCGGCCGCCGCTCGACGGCGGGACGGCAGCTGCGCGGCCGTTCGACGCCACCGCGACCCGTCGTGGACTGACAGGGGGTGCGGCGCCGGTCAGGGTCCGGCGCCGCGTCCACGACGGGCGCGGCGGCCGCTCGGGCACGACGACAGGGGATGTCGTGTCCGGCGCCGGACGCGGTCAGGGGTGCTGCGTCCGGTCATGAGCACCGCGGGCCCCGGGGGGGGACGGGACCGCGCGGTGCTGGCCTCGGGTGGTGGGTTCCTCAGAGGTGTTCGGTGTCTCCTCGGTACCGGTCCGTCTCGCTGGGGGCGGGCATGGCCCGACGGAGTGCCGCGGTGCCGACCGTCGGGAGCAGGGCACTCACGACGGTGGCGAGTGCCCCCACGGTCGCGATGGCGCCGAGCGGGGCGGTGCCGAGGTCGTGCTGCGCGGCGAGTGCGATGGCGACCACGGTCGCGGGTGCCGGCAGGAGCTGGACCGCACGGAAGGGGACCTCCTGTCGGTCCCGGGTGGTGATCGCGTTCGCCATGGCTCCATGGTGACGGACGATCGCTGTCCGTAGAAGGGGGGACATCACCCCCAACTGTGGAGTAGAACGTCTAGTACACTCAGCTCAGGCGCCGAACCGCGGCGACCGACTCCGCGACCACCCGCACCACGACGGCCACGTCCTCGTCCGTGAGCCCGTCGTCGAACGTCAGTCGCAGGGCCGTGCGCGCGGTGTCCTCCGACAGCCCGAGGGCGGTGAGGACGTGTGAGGCCTCGGTGCTCCCCGCGGCACAGGCGCTCCCGGAGGAGGTCACGACGTCGCGCTCCTCGAGTTCGAGCAGCACGGTCTCGCCGTTGACCGCCGGCGGACCACCCGGCACCGCCGGGAAGCAGAACGACGCGTGCCCCGGGAGCCGACCCGCCCCGCCCAGCGCCGACCCGACCGGCGCCGCCCCGGTCAGCACGGCACCGGGCACCGACGCCAGCACGCCCTCGACCACGGCGTCCCGGGTCACGGTCGCACGGGCGGCAGCGGCGCCCCGGGCCCCCTCGACGAGCGACACCGCGGTGGCGAGGGCGACCGCTCCGGCGACGTCCTCGGTCCCCGACCGTCTCCCCCGCTCCTGTCCCCCGCCGTGCAGCAGCGGCTCGAGCGGTACCCCACCCCGGACCGCGAGTGCGCCGGTGCCCTTCGGTGCGCCGAGCTTGTGCCCGGAGAACGACAGCGCGTCGACGCCGAGCCGGTCGAGCCCGAGGGGCAGCCACGGAGCGCTCTGCACGGCGTCGGTGTGGAACCGGGCCCCGACGCGGTGCGCGACCGCCGCGAGGGCCGGGAGGTCCTGCACGGTGCCGACCTCGTTGTCGGCGTGTGCCACCGAGACGAGCGTGGTGTCCGGACGGACGACCCGCGCGAGCGCCTCGGGCGTCACGGTCCCGTCGCGTTCGACCGGCACGAGCGTGACGGTGAACCCGTGGTGGCGCTCCAGGTACCGGCAGCTCTCGAGCACCGCCTCGTGCTCGATCGCGCTCGTGACGACGTGCCGGCCGCGGGGTGCCGCGAGCGCGATGCCCTTGACCGCGGTGTTCGCACCCTCGGTGCCGCCGGTGGTGAGGACGACCTCGCCCGGACGGCACCCGAGGAACCGGGCGATCGTCGCCCGGGCGTCGGCGAGTCCCCGGGCGGCCGCCTCACCCACCCCGTGCGTGGACGACGGGTTGCCGAAGACGCCGGTGAGGTACGGCCACATCGCCTCGAGCACCTCGCGGCGGACCGGGGTGGTCGCGGCGCGGTCGAGGTAGAACACCGGGTCAGCCGCCGGTCACGTCGACGTCGAGCCCGAGGTCGAGCGCCCGCGCCGAGTGGGTGAGTGCGCCGACGGAGACGACGTCGACCCCGGTGCGCGCGATGGCGCCCACCGTGTCGAGCGAGACCCCGCCGGAGGCCTCGACGAGCGCACGGCCCGCGACGAGCCGCACGCCCTCGACGAGCTGCTCCGGCGTGAAGTTGTCGAGCATGATCGTGTCGACACCGGCCGCGACCACGGGTTCGACCTGGTCGAGCCGGTCGACCTCGACCTCCAGGTGGACCGTGTGCCCGAGCCGTCCACGGGCTCCGCGGACGGCGTCGCCGATCGCGGTGCCGCCGGCGAGCAGCACGGCCAGGTGGTTGTCCTTGGCGAGGACGGCGTCGGACAGCGAGTTCCGGTGGTTGTGGCCACCGCCGCAGCGCACGGCGTACCGCTCGACGGCCCGGAGGCCCGGAGTGGTCTTGCGGGTGTCGACGATGCGTGCGCCCGTCCCCGAGACGGCCGCGACGTACCGCGCGGTGACGGTCGCGATGCCGGACATCCGCTGCACCAGGTTGAGCCCGACCCGCTCGGCGCGCAGGACCGAGCGCGCAGGGCCGTGCACCGTGGCGAGGACCTGTCCGGCATCGAAGGGCTCGCCGTCGGCCAGGTGCAGCTCCGTGCGCACCGTGGGGTCGACGGCGTGCATCACGGCGGCGAACACCGCGCCGCCGGACAGCACGCCGGGTTCGCGGGCGGCCAGGGTCGCGGTCGCGCGGGCGTCGACGGGGATGAGCGTCTCGCTCGTGACGTCACCCCACGGAGCGTCCTCCTCGAGCGCCGTCTCGATCACGCGACGCAGGGCGTGCGGCGGGATCGTCCCGGGGTCGGCTGCGGTGGTGGTGGTCATGCGGGGACTCCCTGCTGGACGGGCGCGGTGCTGCTGGACTGCGCGGTGCTGCTGGACTGCGCTGTGCTGCTGGACTGGACGGAGGCCGGGGCGCTGCCGCGCCGGACGGCGCGGACCCACCCGGTCGACACCGGCGCGGAGGGATCGGTCTCCGGGTGGTCGGTGCGCGCGTGCGCCCCGCGCGACTCGGTCCGGGAAGCCGCCGCGAGCGCGGTGACCCGCGCCAGGTCGAGCAGGGCGCGGTCCTCGTGGTCCCGCACGGTGCGCGCCACCGGCGACCGGAGCGCAGCGAGCGCGCGACGTGCGGCGTCGAGTGCGTCCGCGTCCCGGAGCAGGCCGACCCGCTCCGTCATCTCGGTCTGGACCGCCTGCCGGAGGTCGGTGGCACGGTCCGGGTGGGCGGTGCCTCCAGGCCGTCCGCTGCGGTCCGTCCCGAACGGCGTCGATCCCGGCACCCCTCCGTCCTGCCGGGAGGCACGGTGCAGCTCCGCCTCCGTGCCCACCTGGTCGTCGGGGACGGTGCGCACGGGCAGGGCCGCGTCGCCGCGCAGGCGCAGCTGCGCGGGTCGTGGGGCACCGATCGCGTCGGCGGTCCGCACGCCGAAGACGAGCCCCTCGAGCAGGGAGTTCGACGCGAGTCGGTTCGCGCCGTGGACGCCGGTGCAGGCGGCCTCGCCGACGGCGAGCAGTCCGGGGAGGCTGGTGCGCCCCTCGCTGTCGGTGGCGATCCCGCCCATCGCGTAGTGCGCGGCCGGGGCGACCGGCACGCCCTCCCGCGTCCAGTCGAAGCCGGCCGCGCGGGTCGCGCGGGTGAGGCCGGGGAAGCGTGCGACGAGCCGGTCCGCGCCGAGCCCCGTGGCGTCGAGGAGCACGGGGGCGCCGCCCTGGTCGCGGACGGCGGCCGCGATGCCGCGGGCGACCACGTCGCGCGGCGCCAGCTCGGCGTCCGGGTGCACGGCGCTCATGAAGCGTCGTCCGGCGGCGTCGCGCAGGACGGCACCCTCGCCGCGGACCGCCTCGGAGACGAGCCCACCGTCGGGCACGGCCAGCCGGGTCGGGTGGAACTGGACGAACTCCAGGTCGGCGAGGACGGCCCCCGCCCGCCAGGCCGCTGCGACACCGTCGCCGGTCGCGACCAGCGGGTTGGTCGTCTCGCGGTACAGGTGGCCGGCGCCCCCGGAGGCGAGCACGACCGTGTCCGCCTCGATGCGTCGGGGCTCGCCGAGCAGGTCGAGCACGTCCACACCGACCACCGCTCCGTCCCGGACGACCAGGTCGGTGAGGCAGGTGCGCTCCAGGACCGTGACGTGCTGCCGGTGCAGGGCGGCGACGAGCGTGCGCTCGACCGCGGCGCCCGTGGCGTCGCCGTCGGCGTGCAGGACGCGCCAGCGACCGTGCGCGGCCTCGCGCCCGCGTGCCAGGTCGTCGCCGTGGCGGTCGAGGGACGCGGGGTCCGACGTCCGGTCGAACGGGACGCCCAGCGCGAGCAGGTCCCGCACCCGGGCGGGCCCGTCGGCGCAGAGCAGCGCGACGGCGCGCGCATCGGCCCCACCGACGGCCGCGACGTGGGTGTCGTGCTCGTGCAGCGCGACGGCGTCGTCGGCGCCGAGCGCGACGGCGATCCCGCCCTGGGCAGCGGCGGTGGCGCCGTCGGCGAGCCCGCCCTTCGTCACCAGGGTGACGTCGTGGCGGGCGCTGGCGCGGATCGCGGCGGTGAGCCCGGCGATGCCGGACCCGACGATGACGACGTGCACGGTGCGGTCCCCGGTGTCCTCGCGCGGGGCCGTCAGCCGCGGGGCTTCGCGGCGAGCATGCGCTCGAGCGCGACCCGGGCGTCGGCCTGCACGTCGGCGGGCACCGTGATCTCGTTGAGGACCTCGCCGCGGACGAGTGCCTCGAGCACCCAGGCGAGGTAGCCCGGGTGGATCCGGTACATCGTCGAGCAGGGGCAGACGACGGGGTCGAGGCAGGTGATCCGGTGCTGCGGGTACTCGGCCGCGAGCCGGTTCACCATGTTGATCTCGGTCCCGATCGCGAACGAGGTCGGTTCGGTGGCGGCGGCGACGGTCCGGCGGATGAGGTCGGTGCTGCCCGCAGCGTCCGCGGCGTCCACGACGGCCATCGGGCACTCGGGGTGCACGATGACCTGCACACCGGGGTCCTCCCGGCGGGCCTGGTCGATCTGCTCGACCGTGAACCGGCGGTGCACCGAGCAGAACCCGTGCCAGAGGACCACCTGCGCGTCGAGCAGGGTCTGTGCGTCGTTGCCGCCGAGCGCCTTCCGCGGGTTCCACATGGGCATGCGGTCGGTGCTGATCCCCATGGCCTTCGCGGTGTTCCGACCGAGGTGCTGGTCGGGGAAGAACAGCACGCGCTGCCCCCGCTCGAACGCCCACTCGAGCACGGTCGCCGCGTTCGACGACGTGCAGACGATCCCACCGTTCCGGCCGCAGAACGCCTTGAGGTCGGCGGCGGAGTTCATGTACGTGACGGGGATCACCGGCACGCGGCCGTCGGCGTCGGGCTCGGTGCCGTACACGGCGGCGAGCTCGGCCCAGGCCGCCTCGACGCTGTCGATGTCGGCCATGTCCGCCATCGAGCACCCGGCGGCGAGGTTCGGCAGGACCACACGCTGGTCGTCACGGGCGAGGATGTCCGCCGTCTCCGCCATGAAGTGGACGCCGCAGAACACGATGGCCTCGGCGTCGGGCCGGGTCAGGGCGGCGTTCGCGAGCTGGAACGAGTCGCCGAGGAAGTCCGCGTGCCGGACGACCTCGTCGCGCTGGTAGAAGTGGCCGAGCACGACGACCCGGTCCCCCAGCGTCGCCTTCGCCCGCTCGATGCGCTCGTGGAGTTCCGCGTCGCTCGCGGTCCGGTACTCGTCGGGGAGCTGCCCCTGCCGCGGTGCGGAGGTCGGGATGACGTCGGACATCGACGAGCCGGGGCCGTAGCCCGGGCGGCTGTCGAAGTCCCAGGTCGGCGCGGCGAGGTCGGGGGTGCAGGTGCTGCCGTCGGCCTTGCCGTTGGAGATGAGCTCGATCGTGGTGGCGATGGACACTGTGGTTCCTATCGGTTCTGCGGGTGGTGCTGCCGGGGGTGGGCGGGCTGCAGCGGGCCGTTGTCCGCGTAGGCCAGGTCGGGGTTCGAGCGGTACAGCCGAGCCGGGCGGTGCCGGTCACCGCTCGTGGTCTCGTCCGTCGCGATGACGGCGTCGGACTGCGCGACCTGTCGACGGAAGTTCGCGGGGTCGAGCGTCCGCCCGAGCACGGCCTCGTACACCCCGCGCAGCTCGGCGAGGGTGAACCGGTCCCCGAGGAACGCCTGCGCGATCCGCGAGTACGACACCTTGTTGCGGAGCCGCCAGAGGGCGTAGGCGACGATGTGGTCGTGGTCGAACGCGAGTGCGGGGTGCTCGTCGGCCAGGAACCAGCGGACGTTCCAGTCGTCGGGGACGGACTCGGCCTCGTCGGGGTGGACGAGCGCCCAGTAGACGATCGACACCACGCGGCTCGGCGAACGGTCGACGTCGCCGAACGCGTACAGCTGCTCGAGGTACCGCGGCTGCACGTTCGTCGTCTCGCGCAGGCGCGCCGCGGCGGAGTCCTCGAGCCCCTCGTCCGGGCCGACCCAGCCACCGGGCAGCGCCCACGACCCCTCGAACGGATCGGCGACGCGGCGCACGAGCGGCATCCACAGCGCCGGGGCACCGGTGTCGGGGTGCGGGCGCAGGGCGACGATCACGGTGGAGACCGCGACGCGGATGCTGGTGAGAGGTGTTTGTGTCATGATGACTCGAAGTGTTCGGGTTGCAATGACACTATCAGGCGGTTCACGGAACCGGAACAGCGCCGTAACGTGCCGGGTCCCCGACGTGCCTACATTGGCGCCATGACGACGGTGACGAGGGTGCACGCCGTGGTGTCCGGCTCGGTGCAGGGGGTCGGCTTCCGGTACTGGACCGCACGCAAGGCAGACGGGCTCGAACTCGACGGGTACGCCAGGAACCTGTTCGACGGGACCGTCGAGGTCGAGGCCGAGGGGCCGTCCGAGGCGGTCGAGGCCCTCATGGCGTTCCTCCGCACCGGTCCGCCGACCGCCACGGTCACCGACGTCGCCCGACGCAGCGTGGTCCCGCACGGCGACGGCGACGGGTTCGCGATCCTGCGCTGACCGCGCTCGGGGTGGACCTGTTCACGAGGACGACACACGGAAGCGGAATACTCGGATCCGTTCAGGCGGTTGCCCTGTCTGCGCGGTCCGCGCGCCCTCGTCCTCTCCGCCGTACTCCCCCGTCACTCCCCAGGAGCCCCGCATGACCCAGGCAGTCGATTCCGCCCCGCGCACCGGGAGCGTCTCGCAGCCCTCCGCCGGCGAGACCAGACTCGTGATCGGGCTGCTGCTCGTCTCCGCGTTCGTCGTCATCCTCAACGAGACGATCATGGGTGTCGCGCTCCCCCGGCTCATGGAGGACCTCGACATCTCGGCGGCCACCGGGCAGTGGCTCACCACGGGCTTCCTGCTCACCATGGCGGTGGTGATCCCGATCACCGGGTTCCTGCTCCAGCGCTTCAGCACGCGCCAGGTCTTCATCGCGGCGATGGCGCTGTTCAGCCTCGGTACGCTCGTCGCCCTCGCGGCACCCGGCTTCCCCGTGCTGCTCGTCGGCCGCATCGTGCAGGCCAGCGGCACCGCGATCATGATGCCGCTGCTCATGACGACCGTCCTCAACCTGGTCGAGCCCGCGCACCGCGGCCGCATCATGGGCAACATCTCGATCGTCATCTCGGTGGCGCCCGCCGTCGGCCCGACCATCTCGGGCCTGATCCTCAACGCGTTCTCGTGGCGCTGGCTCTTCGGGTTCGTGCTGCCGATCGCCGTCGCCGCGCTCGTGCTCGGCGTGCTCAAGGTCCGCAACGTGACCACGCCCCGCCGCGCGCCGCTCGACGTCCTGTCGGTCGTGGTCTCCGCCGTGGCGTTCGGCGGGATCGTCTTCGGGCTGTCCAGCTTCGGCGAGGCCGGGTCGACCGGGCCGCTCGTCCCCGTCCTCGCCCTGGTCGTCGGCTTCGCGGCACTGGCGTTCTTCGTCGTCCGGCAGACCCGCCTGCAGCGCACCGACAGCGCCCTGCTCGATCTCCGGACCTTCCGCACGAAGGGCTTCACGGTCCCGATCGTCGCGATGGGCATCAGCTTCATGGCGATGTTCGGCACGCTGATCCTGCTGCCGATCTACCTCGAGCGCGTCCTCGGGCTCGAGGTGCTGACCGTCGGGCTCCTGCTCCTGCCCGGCGGCCTGATCATGGGGCTGCTCTCCCCCGTCGTCGGCCGCATCTACGACCGCCGCGGCCCCCGCGTGCTCCTCGTGCCCGGGTCGATCATCATCAGTGCCGTCCTCTGGGCGCTCTCCACGGTCGGGGTCGACACCAGCGTGTGGTTCGTCCTCGGCGCCCACGTCGTGCTGAGCATCGGCCTCGCGCTCACCTTCACCCCGCTCTTCACCGCCGCGCTCGGTGGCCTGCCGCCGAAGCTGTACTCGCACGGCAGCGCGGTGCTCGGGACGACGCAGCAGCTCGCAGGTGCCGCGGGGACAGCGCTCTTCGTCACGCTCCTGACGATCGGTGCGGCCTCGGCGGGGGCCGACGCGGACGCCGCCGGGGTCGCCGCCGCGACCGCCTCGGGCGTGCAGACCGCGTTCCTGGTGGGCGGCGTCATCTCCCTCGTCGGCATCCTCACCTCGGCGTTCGTCCGCCGCCCGGCGACGCCCGAGGGCGCACCCGCCGGCGCCCCCGCGATGCACTGACCCGGAACACCACCGGACCGGGCCGGCGGTCCCCGGTGCCACGTCGACGACGGCGTGGCATCGTGGGCGGCATGCGGTCGACGGCGCGCGAGGTCAACTGGTCCGGTACGGTCACCTACTCGGCCGAACGGGTCGAACGGCCGCGCACCCTGGAGGAGGCCGCCGAGGTCGTCGCCCGGTCGCAGCGGGTGCACGGGCTCGGCACCCGCCACTCGTTCAACGACGTGGCGGACACCCACGGGGTGCTGCTCGACCTGACGGGGCTCCCCGAGGACCTCGTCGTCGACGCCGCCGCCGGCACGGCCTCGATGGGTGCCGGTACCCGCTACGGGGTGGTGGCGCCGGAACTCGACGCCGCGGGGGTCGCCCTGCACAACACCGGCTCGCTGCCGCACATCTCGATCGGCGGTGCGATCGCCACCGCGACGCACGGGTCGGGCACGACGCTCGGGTCGCTGAGCACCGCCGTCCGGTCGTTCGAGCTCCTCGGGGCGGACGGTGCCGTGCGGACGGTCCGTCGCGGTGACGACGACTTCGACGGGGCCGTGCTGCACCTCGGGCTGCTCGGCATCGTGACGCGCGTCGAGGTGGACGTCGAACCGTCCTACCGGATGCGCCAGGACGCGTACGGGCCCGTCCCGTGGGACCGGTTCGTCGCGCACGTGGCCGACGTGCACGCCGCGGCCTACTCGGTGTGCTCCTACACGGTGTTCGGGGACGAGGTCGGCGAGGTGCTGCTGAAGTCCCGCGTGCCGGACGGCGCCGACGACGTCGACGTCCCGGAGGCCCTGCTCGGCGCACCGCGGCTGCCGGGACGCCCGGCCGACGGACACGTCACCGCTCGCGACGGCACCGTGGGCCCGTGGTGGGACCGGCTGCCGCACTTCCCGATCGACGCGGTGCCGAGCGTCGGGTCCGAGGTGCAGAGCGAGCACTTCGTCCCGCTGCGGCACGCTGCCGCCGCACTGGAGGCCCTCCGCGGGCTCGCCGACCGGATCCAGCCACACCTGCACGTCTGCGAGCTCCGCACGATGGCCGCCGACCCGTCCTGGCTCAGCCCGACGCAGGGCGAGGACGTCCTCTGCATCGCGTTCACCTGGCGGAAGCACCCCGAGGCGGTCGCGGCGCTGCTGCCGGACCTCGAAGCACGGCTCGCGCCGTTCGACGGCCGGCCGCACTGGGGCAAGACGAGCTCGCTCGACGCCGACGCGGTCGAGGCCCTCTGGCCGCGCCTGCCGGACTTCCGCAGGCTGGTGGCGGCGGCCGATCCGGAGCGGCGGTTCGCGTCCGTGTTCGGTGAGCGGGTGCTGCGGACCTGAGCCGCGCCTCCCGACCGGGGCCACCCCTCACGCGACGGGGGTGACCGTCTTCGTCTCGCCGTCCCAGTGGCGGACCCCGCCGACGGTCAGGGTCTCCGACAGCGGGGTCGCCCGGAGCGTCGCGACCGCGGCGGGCAGGTCCTCGTCGCGCACCCGACGGGCGAAGGTGACGTGCGGCGACCAGCCGCCGGGCAGCGAGGTCTCCACGGCGTCGGGTGCCCTCCGGTGCACCGCCGCGTGGAAGGCCGCGAGGACCGGGTCCACGACGACGGCACGGACGAGCACGGACCGCCCGGCGCCGGCGGGGAACAGCAGGAGGCCACCGAGCCGGAGCGTCGTCGGCACCGCGGCGTCGAACCCCTCCGGGACCGGCAGCGCGTCGCCGGCCGCGAGGGTGATGTGCGGGTCGTTCGTCCCCGACCGGCCGAGGCTCGGCAGGTCGGCTGCCGTCAGGGCGTCCCACGCGGCGCGCACGGCGGCATCGGAGTCGGGGTCGAGGACGAGTTCGAGGCTGCGCACGCTCCGAGTCAACCAAGCCCCGCAGCGCCCGGTGCTCGCCGTGCGGCACCTGTGGAGAACGGCACGGATGTAACACGGCGGAACGGATCGTGCGTGTCGCGCCGCGGGCAGCCACACTCGGAACCTGGCCGCGGCATCCCGCGGCTCCCCACGCACCGCCCGTGCACGCCGCCGTCCGGGCTCGCCCCGCCCGGCCCCGCCCCACCCGTCCGGGCACGTCCCCCACGAGGAGCACCCATGTCCGCAGCACCCGTCCTGCCCCAGAAGCCGAAGGGCAGGCGCCCCGTCGGCTGGATCATCGCCGCCGCCGTCGTCGTGGTCGCGATCGTCGTCGCCGTCGTCGTGGCGGCCGTCCGCTCGGGCGGTTCCGGTGGTACCGCGGCCGGCAGCGGCACGCAGGAGACCGTGACGATCGGCGTCGCCGACAAGTCGCTCGGCTACTGGAGCACGTACACGAAGCTCGCGAAGGACGAGCTCGGCGTGACGGTGGAGCTCACCAACTTCTCGGACTACTCGCTGCCGAACCCCGCACTCAAGGACGGCCAGCTGGACATCAACCAGTTCCAGCACATCCAGTACCTGGCGGACTACAACGTCACCTCGGACGACGACCTGCAGCCGATCGGCTCCACCGCCGTGTACCCGCTGCCGCTGTACGCCACGCAGTACTCGAAGCCGAGCGAGCTGCCCGAGGGTGCGAAGGTCGCGATCCCGAACGACTCGATCAACCAGGCGCGCGCGCTCCTCATCCTGCAGTCCGCGAAGCTCCTCGAGCTCAAGGACGGCGGCTCGGCCTTCTCGACCACGACCGACATCGAGTCGTCGAAGGTCGACGTCCAGCCCCTCGACGCCTCGCAGACCGCGAACGCGCTCCAGCAGGGCTCCGTTGCCGCCGCGGTCGTGAACAACAACTTCGCCACCGCCGCGAAGCTCCCGACCAGCGACATCGTCTTCCAGGACGACCCGGCCAGTGCGAGCGCCGCCCCGTACGTGAACGTCTTCGCGGTGCGCGACGCCGACAAGGACAACAAGACCTACCTCGACCTGGCGAAGCTGTTCCAGGACCCGGCGGTGCAGAAGGCCTTCGCCAAGGACCTGCCCGAGGCCGTCGCCCGCGACGAGAGCGCCACGAAGCTCCAGGCCGAGCTCGCGACGGTCGAGCAGGACGCGAAGGCGGCCAAGCAGTAGTGCCCGCCCTCGTCGAACTCCGCGGCGTCTCGAAGCACTACCGCCGCGCCGACACCGGCGAGACCGTGGTGGCCGTCGAGGACGTCTCCCTGGACGTGCACCAGGGAGAGGTCCTCGGCGTCATCGGGTACTCCGGTGCCGGCAAGTCCACCCTCGTCCGCCTCGTGAACGCCCTCGAGCTCCCCTCGTCCGGCACGGTCACCGTCGGCGGCAGGGAACTCACCGCGATCCCGGAGAAGGAACGCCGCCTGGCCCGCCGGAAGATCGGCATGATCTTCCAGCAGTTCAACCTGTTCCGCTCGCGGACCATCGCCGGCAACGTCGCGTACCCGCTCAAGGTCGCGGGTGTCGCGAAGGCCGAGCGGGACCGCCGTGTGGCCGAACTCCTCGACTTCGTCGGGCTGCTCGAGCGCGCGCACGCGTACCCCGAGCAGCTGTCCGGCGGGCAGAAGCAGCGCGTCGGCATCGCCCGCGCGCTCGCCTCGAACCCCGAGCTGCTCCTCGCCGACGAGGCCACGAGCGCACTCGACCCGGACACCACCTCCGAGGTGCTCGCGCTCCTCCGTCGCGTGAACCGCGAGCTCGGTGTCACCATCGTCGTCATCACGCACGAGATGGACGCGGTCCGCCGGATCGCCGACCGAGTCGCCGTGATGGAGAACGGCCGCGTGGTCGAGGTCGGCGACGTCTACGACGTGTTCGCCTCGCCGCAGACCGGTGCGGCGCAGCGCTTCGTGCGCACCGCCCTGCACGACCGCCCCTCGGCGGAGCAGCTGGCGCGGCTGCGGGAACACCACCGCGGCCGCCTGGTCACGGTGCAGATCACCGACGAGGTCGGCCTGCAGAACCGGATCGACGCGGCCTTCCGCACCGCCGGGGTGTCGGCCGAGCTCGTGTTCGGCGGCGTCGGCGAGATCCGCGAACGCCGCATCGGGTCGCTGACCTACGAGTTGACCGCGGAAGACCCCGCCGCCGTCGACCGCGCGATCGGGGCACTGCGCGACGGACACGTCACCGTCGACGAGGAGGTCGCAGCATGAACGGCAACGGCTTCCAGAGCGTGATCGACACGTCCGACGTGTTCCTCGCCGCGATCCGCGACACCCTCGTGATGACGCTGGTCTCCCTCGTCTTCGCGGGCGTGATCGGCCTCGCGCTCGGACTGGTCCTCTACGCCACCCGTCCGGGCAACCTGCTCGGCAACCGGGCGGTGTACACGGTCGTCAACGTGCTCGTGAACATCGTGCGCCCGATCCCGTTCGTGATCTTCCTGGCCGCGATCGCACCGCTGTCGCGCGTCGCCGTGCAGACCACGATCGGCGTCCCCGCGGTGACGTTCGCGATCTCGCTCGCGGCGTCCTTCGCGGTGTCCCGGATCGTCGAGCAGAACCTGCTCGCCGTCGACCCGGGCGTGGTCGAGGCCGCACGGGCATCCGGCGCGCACCCCGTGTCGATCCTGCTGACGGTGCTCATCCCCGAGGGCGTCGGACCGCTCATCCTCGGCTACACGTTCATCTTCGTGGGCATCGTCGACATGACCGCGCAGGGAGCCCTGATCGGTGGCGGTGGCCTGGGCGAGTACGCGATCGTGTACGGCTCGCAGCGGTACGACTGGTGGATCGTCTACGTGTCCGTGGCGGCGATCGTGGTGATCGTCCAGCTCGGGCAGTTCATCGGCAACCGGCTCGCGCGAGCGACGCTGCGTCGCTGAGGCGCGGACCGGTCGCCCCGGCGATCGACGACGGACGGGAGGCACGGTGCCAGCTGGCACCGTGCCTCCCGTCCGTCGGCGGTGGCGTCCCGCCGCGGGGGCGGGTCGGGCGGGCACGATCCGTCACGCTCGACGCTGCTGACGACCGATCGCACCCGGTCGACGCCGGAGCCGCGGCATGTCCTACCCGCTGGGTGGACCCGGCGGCCGCGGCTCCGTGCTCGGCGCACCTGTGCGCGGCCGACGACGAGTGGGCAGGATCCGTCACGCCCGGCGCTGCTGGCAGCCGAACGTGCCCGCTCGACGGACGGACACGGCACGTCATGCCCGTTCGGCGGGACGGTGCCGGAACGCGGGCGAGGGACAGCGAGCACCGCGACGTGGCAGCGTCAGGCGGCGGGGGTCTCCGGGACCTCGACGGCGGCGGTCGCGACGCCGGGGTGCTCGTAGTGCGCGCGGACCAGGATCGGCCGGTGGTCGGAGATGCCCGCGGGCAGGGTCTCGACGCCGGCGATGTGCAGCCCGACACTCGTCGCGAAGTCGAAGTGGCCGGTGAACTTGCGGTAGCGCAGGTAGGTCGGCTGGTCGGACAGCGACAGCGCGAAGCCGTGCTCCTCGATCTTCCGGCGCAGGTTCGTCTGGAACCACGGGTAGTTGAAGTCGCCGACCATGATCGCCGGAGCCTCGTCGGACAGCTCACGGACGAACTGGTGGGCAGCCTCGATCTGCTTGCGTCGCAGGGAGTTCGTGGCCGTCAGCGGCGAGGCGTGGAACGAGGCCACGATGACCTCCGTCTCGGCCTCGGTGTCGCGGAGCCGCATCGCGATGAGCCGTTCGTGCGCGGGGGCGAGCACCCGGTCGTGCAGCGACTTCTGCAGCGAGTGGATGCTGAAGTCCTGCACCTCGAAGCGGTCGTCGCGCTTGTAGATCGCGAGACCGAGACGGTTGGCCTTCGTGGAGGCGGCGAGCGACAGCCCGGCGACCTCCGGCGCGAGGTCGTTGCTGTCGCACTCCTGCACGCAGATGACGTCCGCCTGCGACGCTTCCGCCAGGGCGGCGAGCTCGCTGTTGGCGGTGTGCTCGCGGAGGTTGTAGCTGACGACGCGCAGCTCGGTCGGCTGCACGGCGGTGCCGTCGGCGATCGTCCCCTGCTGCTGTGGCCCGGCCATGCTGCCTTCCGTCCTGGGTGTCTCGGTCACCCTGCCGCGGCAACCGTACTCGGCTGTCGCGGACAGTTGCTGTGACCGTAGCGCACCCGGGGTCCCCCGCGGGTGACCGTGTCGAGAACGGACAGCGGACGGCCGACAGCCCCGCCGGACAGCGGACGGCCGACAGCCCCGCCGGACAGCGGACAGCCGACAGCCCCGCCGGACAGCGGACAGCCGACAGCCCCGCCGGACAGCGGGACGGCGCCCGTCAGCGCGCCGCGGCCCGCACCCGTCGCGCCGGTCGCACCGTGTCCCCCGCGGTCCGGCTCATCAGGACACCCTCGACACAGGCCACCACGAGGAGCACGGCGATCACCCAGAAGGCCACGTCGTAGGGCCCGGTCCCGCCGAGCCCGGCCGCAGCCCGGATGGCCACGGCGGCGACGGCGACCCCGAAGCCCGCTGCGACCTGCTGCAGCGTCGACGAGAGCGTGTTCGCCGGCGTCATGTCCGCCTGCTCGACGTCGGCGAAGGCGATCGTGTTGTACGCCGTGAAGCCGACCGACCGCGCGGCGCCGCTCACCACGAGCAGCACGGCGAGCAGCCAGAACGGGGTGTCCTCGGTCAGGAACACCATCGCGACGACGCTCAGCGCTGCGATCGCGCTCGACACGACGATCACCGGCCGGTAGCCGAACCAGCGGAGGAACGGCGTGGTCATCGGCTTGATCCCGAGGTTGCCGACGAAGACCCACAGCACCGCGGACCCGGCGAGCACCGCGCTCCAGCCCCAGGCGTCCTGGAAGAGCAGCGGCAGCACGAACGGCACGGCCGACACGGCGAGCCGGAACAGGCTGCCCCCGGCGTGCGAGACGCGGAAGGTCTCGAGCCGGAACGACCCGAGGCCCATGATCGGGTGCGGGGCCCGACGGAAGTGCCGCACGGCGAGCCAGCAGCAGACGCCCCCGACCACGCCCGACACGACGACCGCGACCAGGGGGATCTCGTCGAGTGCGAGCAGGGACGCCATCACCACGAGCGAGCCGAGTCCGAGGCAGGCGAGCAGCGACCCACGCCAGTCGAACGGGACGCGTTCCGGAGCGCGCTCCTGCGGCACGAGGACCAGTGCGGCGACGAAGGCGATCACCCCGAGCGGGATGTTGACGAGGAAGATCCAGTGCCAGCTGAGGGTGTCGACGAGCACGCCGCCGACGAACGGGGCGATGATCGGTGCCGCGAGTGCGGGCCAGGTGAGGATCGCGATGGCGGTGACGAGCTGTTCGCGTCCGGCACTCCGCAGGACGACGAGCCGTCCGACGGGCACCATGAGTGCTCCGCCGAGCCCCTGCAGGATCCGCCAGAGCGTCAGCTCGACGAGCCCCTCCGACGCCGCGCACAGGGCGGAGGCCACCGTGAAGAGCGCGATCGCGCCGGTGAAGACCGTGCGGGAGCCGACCCGGTCGGTGAGCCAGCCGCTGACCGGGATGAACACCGCGAGCGTGACGAGGTAGGCGGTGATCGCGACGCCGATCGCGGCGGAGTCGACGCCGAGGTCGCGGCCCATCGCCGGGGCTGCGGTCGCGAGGATCGTGCCGTCCAGGAGCTCCATGAAGAAGGTGCCCGCGACGAGCACGGCCACCGCCGTGCTCCCCCGTCGTCGTGTCGTCGTCATCGTCGTCATCACGTCGAATGCTATGCCCGCTCGGTTTCTGCCCGACGCAGCCGGCAGGCGCCGGGGCGTATCACCGTTCTGCACCGCAGAATGGGCGGGACGAGGACGTTGCCCGGTGGACCCGGCACCGGGAGCGTTGCCCCAGGAGCACACCGCACGACGCAGGAGGACCGATGACGACCACCCCCGCAGCAGCAGGGCACCCCGTCCGCCCGCCGGGCACCGTCACGACGAAGGGCGCAGCCGACCCCGCCGCCCCCGTCCTCGGCCGGCACGTCCTCGACCACGCGCACCTCCCGGTGATGACGCTCCGCGAGTCCGCCCTCGCCCACAACACCGCCGTCATGCAGTCGTACGTCGACCGCCACGGGCTGCTGCTCGCCCCGCACATGAAGACGCACATGGCCCCGGCCCTCGCCGACCGCCAGGTCCGTGCCGGCGCCTGGGGCGTCACGGTCGCCTCCGTCCAGCAGGCCATGGTCGCGTGGGCACACGGCGTGCACCGGATCCTCGTCGCCAACGAGGTCCTCGACCCCGCCGGCCTCGCCTGGCTCGCCTCCCGCCGGAGCGTCGACCCCGACGCCGACGTGCTCTGCAACGTCGACTCCGTCGCCGGTGTCACCGCGGCGGCGAGCGCCGCCCGCTCCGTCGACGGCACCGTCCACGTGCTGGTCGAGGTCGGGTTCCCCGGCGGCCGGACGGGCGTGCGCTCGGCCGAGCAGGCGCGCGAGGTCGCCGTCGCGGCGCACGACGCGGGTCTCGTCCTCCGCGGGGTGACCGGGTACGAGGGGGGCCTGCCCGACGTCGACACCGCACGCGCCTGGGTCGCCGAGGTCCTCGCGATCGCCAGCGACGTGCGTCGTCTCCTCGCCGGCCGCACCCTGCTCAGCATGGGCGGCAGCGCCTGGTTCGACGGGGTGGTCGACGCCGTGCAGGGCCGCCCGGACGACGTCGACGTGCTCCTGCGCTCGGGCGCCTACCTCACGCACGACGACGGCTTCTACGCCGAGCGCACGCCGTTCGGCCGCCGCCCGGAGGAGGGCTCGCTCCGCCCGGCGATCGAGGTGTGGGGCCGCGTCACGTCCTGCCCGGAGCCGGGCCGCGCGCTGGTCGCGGTCGGCAAGCGCGACGTCTCGTTCGACGAGGGCCTGCCCGTGGTGCGCGGGGTCCGGCCGGGAGGCACGGCCCACGACCCGCAGGTCGTCCCACCCGGGGCGGTCACCGTCACCCGCCTCGACGACCAGCACTGCTACCTCGCCCTGGCCGACGGGGCGCCCGGGCTGACGCCCGGCGACGTCGTCGTGCTCGGGGTCTCCCACCCGTGCACGGTCTTCGACAAGTGGCGGCAGGTGCAGGTGCTCGCGGACGACGACACCGTCACCGAGACGATCGCGACGTGGTTCTGATGCCCGACGACGAGCAGTCGCCGCCGTCGCCCGTGCCCGCGCGCAACGCCGCACTGTCGCTCCGCCGGGGCCTGACGGTCCTCGACCACGTGGCCGACCGCACCCGGAACGGCGCCGCCTCGGTGTCGCTCGGCGAGCTCGCGACGGCCCTCGGCACCGCGAAGTCGACCGTGCTGCGCCTGACCGCGCCGATGGTCGAGACCGACCTGCTCCGCCGCACCCCGGACGCCGGCTTCACGCTCGGGCTCGGCGCACTGCTGCTCGGGCAGAGCTACCTCGAGGGCATCGACCTGCGCGCCGCAGCGGCGCCGTTCATGCGGCGTACCGCGGAGTCGACGGGCCTGACCTGTCACCTGGTGGTGCCGGACGGCACGGACATCGTCTACGTCGACAAGGTCGAGACCCGCGGAACGGTCCGGATGGGGTCACGGATCGGCCACCGCCTGCCGATGCGCAACACCGCCTCCGGCAAGGCGATCGTGGCGTTCGGCGACCCCGGGCTCCTCGGCGCGGTGCTCGCCGTGCCCGCGACCGCGATGACCGACCAGTCGATCACCGACGACGGACGCTGGCGGCAGGAGGTCGACCGCACCCGGGCGCGCGGGTACGGGATCGACGACCGCGAGAACGAGCCGGGCATCCGCTGCGTGGCCGCGCCCGTGCTCGACCACGCGAACCAGGTCGTCGGCGCGATGAGCATCTCGGGGCTGGCGTCCCGCTTCCCGGCGGCGGCGGTCCGCGAGCTCGGCGACGGGGTCGTGCGGACCGCGCTCGAGATCTCGGTCGCGCTCGGGTCCTCGTCGGCACAGCTCGCCCTGCGTCGCACGGCACCGGGTGGGGTGACCCGGTGAGCGCGCACACGGGGGTCCTCACCCTCGGCGAGACGATGCTCCTGCTGGCCGGCCCCGGTGTCGGCGAGGTGTGCGACCTCGACCACATGCGCGTCGACACCGGAGGAGCGGAGAGCAACGTCGCGATCGGGCTGGTCCGTGCGGGTGTCCCGGCCACGTGGGTCGGACGCGTGGGGGCGGACCCCGCCGGCGACCGAGTCCTGCGGGACGTCGGGCAGGCCGGGGTCGAGGTCGCCGCGGTCGTCGACCCCGAGCGTTCGACCGGGCTCATGATGAAGGAACGACTGCGGGACGGCCGGACCCGCGTGACCTACCACCGTCGACACTCCGCGGGCTCGGCACTCGCACCGGAGGACGTCCCCGTCGGGCTCGTCGAGCGGTCGGCGCTCGTCCACGTCAGCGGCATCACGCTCGCGCTCTCGGAGTCCGCCCGGCGGACCGTCACCACGGTGCTCGACCGCGCCGAGGCCGCCGGGGTCCCGGTGTCCTTCGACGTGAACCACCGGCAGAAGCTGCTCGACGCCGCGGTCGCCCGGGAGCACTACCGTGCCGTCGCCGCCCGTGCCGCGGTGGTCTTCGCCGGCGACGACGAGGCCCGCATCCTGCTCGGTGACCCGGACGGTGCCGGGGGCGACGGGGCGAGCCCGCTGCAGTCCGACGAGGACCTCGCCCGTGGGCTCGCCGACCTGGCCCGTGGTCGTGCCGTGGTGAAGCTCGGCTCCCGCGGCGCCGTCTCGGTCGTGGACGGACGGACGACCCGCCGCGCGGCGACACCGGTGCGCGTCGTCGACCCGGTCGGCGCCGGTGACGCGTTCGTGGCGGCCTGGCTCGCGGCGACGCTCACAGGGGCCGACGCGGACACCGCGCTCGACCGGGCCGCCGACGCCGGAGCGCTCGCCTGCACCGTCCCGGGCGACTGGCGGTTGCCGGTCCCCGGCGCGAGCACCGACCCGCTCACCGCCGACGCGTCGGACCCGTCAGACCCGTCGGACCCGTCAGACCCGTCAGACCCCCGAGCAACCGCTGTCGACACGGCGGTGCACGACCGCGTCGACCGCTGACCGCGACCACCACCCGTCCGGCACGAACCCGCCCGACCGATCCGAGGAGCCCCACAGTGAGCACCCACCACACGTCCACCGGCGACAGCCCGTCGGTGCCGGACCACGGCACCCGGCACGGCGCGGGTCCGGCCGTCGCGATCCTCCGCGGCGGCACGGGCGAGCACGTCGAGGCGGTCGTCGACACCCTGGTGGGCGCCGGCGTCCGCGCGGTCGAGCTCACCACGAACACCCCGCGCTGGCGCGAGGGCACCGCCTGGACCGCGCGACGGTTCGGCGACGGCGTCTCCGTCGGGGTGGGCACGGTCCTCGACCCGGAACAGGTCGACGACGCTGCCGACCTGGGGGCGTCCTTCGTCGTCAGCCCGCACCTCGACCCCGCGATCGGCGAGCGTGCCCACGAGCGGGGCCTCGGCTGGTACCCGGGAGCAGCGACGCCGACCGAGATCGTGCGGGCGTGGCGGCTCGGCGCCCGGGCGGTGAAGGTGTTCCCGGCGGCACAGCTCGGCGGCCCCGCGTACCTGCGGCAGGTGCTCGCCCCGCTCGACTTCGTCGACGTGGTCCCGACCGGCGGCATCGGGATCGACGATGCCGCCGACTACCTGGCAGCCGGTGCGGTGGCGGTCGGACTCGGCTCCCCCCTGGTCGGTGACGCCCTGGGCACCGGGGACACGGTCGCGCTGCGGTCCCGCGCGGAGCGGCTCGTCGCGGGGCTCGCCCGGTGACCACCACCGCGGAGACCGGTGCGCCGCTCGTGCTCCGCGGCGGGTCCGTCGTCGACCGGGACGGCCCCACCCGCGCGGACGTGCTCGTGGAACGCGGTCGGATCACGGCGGTCGGTGCGACGCTCCCCGTGCCGGACGACGCCAGCACGATCGACTGCGGTGGCCGCACGGTCCTCCCCGGGGCCGTCGACGCGCACTCGCACGCCGGGTCCCGGGTCTTCGACGAGGACGTCCAGCTCGCGCTGCTCCGTCAGGGCGTCACGTCGATCGTCACCGGCCAGGACGGCGTCGGCCCGGCCCCCGGCGACGGCAGGTGGGCGGGCCGGTACTTCGCGGCGATCGACGGCCCGCACCCCCGGTACCGCGGCGGGGGCACCACCGGCCTGCTGGCGACGTACGACGGCACCACGCCGCTGAACGTCGCGACCCTGGTGCCCGCCGGGACGATCCGGCACGAGGTGCTGGGCGACGAGGACCGACCCGCGACCGCCGAGGAGACCACGGCGATGCGCGCGCTCGTCCGCCGCGGGCTCGCCGAGGGAGCGCTCGGGCTCGCCACCGGGCTCGACTACGTGCCGGGGCTGTACGCCGACACCGCCGAGCTCGCGGCGCTCTGCGCGGAGGTCGCCGCCGTCGACGGCGTCTACGTGTCGCACGTCCGCGGCGGGTACGAGGCGAACCTCCGCGTCGGGCTCGAGGAGGTCGCCGAGATCGTCCGGTCGAGCGGGGTCCGTGCGCACGTGTCGCACCTGCACGCTCCGGTCGACACGGCCCTCGGCGTGCTCGAGGACCTGGCGGCCGCGGGGGTACGGCTGACCTTCGACGCGTACCCGTACTCCCGCGGGTGCACGATCCTGTCGATGCTGCTGCTCCCCGCCGCGCTCGCGCGCCCCGGCACCGACGACCTCGCCCGCGCGGTCGCCGACGACGCCGGACGCCGCCGGGTCCGCACCGCCGTGCTCGACCGGGTCACCGCGCGCCCGGACCTCGGACCGGGCTGGGCGGACCAGGTCACGCTCTCCCACGTGCCCTCACCGGCGCACCACGACCTGCAGGGCCGCACCCTGACCGACGCCGCCGCGGTGCGACGCACCGAACCCGTGGACCTGGCGATCGACCTGCTCGTCGCCTCCGACCTGCAGGTGACCGCGATCATGCGCGTCCCGCACCCGCGCTCCCCCGCCGACCTCGCGCCGCTCGTCCGGCACCCCGGGCACACCGCGGGGTCGGACGGCATCCACGTCGGCACGCACCCGCACCCGCGGGCCACCGGCACCGTGGCGCGGTACCTCGGCGACTTCGTGCGTGCCGGGCTGCTGTCGTGGCCGGACGCCCAGCGGCACCTGTCGACCACCGCCGTCGAGCACCTGCGGCTGGGCGACCGCGGGGTCGTGCGTGCGGGGGCGGTCGCCGACCTCGCGGTGGTCGACCCCGAGCGGGTGGCGGCGCGGTCGACCTACGACGACCCGACGGCCACGGCTGTGGGGACGGACGACGTCCTGGTGGCGGGCGTGCCGGTTCTCGCTGCCGGACGTCTGACGGGCACCACCCCGGGCGCCGGGATCCGGCGTGCGGGCGCGACGGCACCGAGGGGCACCGGAGGTCGGTGAGGTTCCGCTCAGGGAGCGGGACGGCGGGTGACGATCAGGAGGCGCTGGGCAGCACCGCGACGACGTCGATCTCCACGAGGATCCCGGCCAGGTGCGACTGCACGGTCGTGCGGACCGGGTACGGCTCCGAGAAGTGCTTCGCGTACTCCTCGTTGAAGGCGGCGAAGTCCCGGTCCGAGTGCTCGAGGTGGACGGTCGACTTCACGACGTCGTCGAGGGTCGCGCCGTGCTCGGCGAGGACGGCGGCGACGTTGGCCAGCACCTGGGCGGTCTGTCCGGCGACGTCGTCGGCCATCGCCCCCGTCGCCGGGTCCTGCGGCCCGAAGCCCGCGGTGTACAGGAACCCGCCGGCCACGATGCCCTGGCTGTACGGGCCGGCGGGTGCCGGGGCGTTCGCGGTGACGATGGCGGTCTTCGGCACGGGGACTCCTCTGGTCGTCGGACGCGGTCCGTCCGGGTGGGCCTCCAGGCTAGGGCCGGCCCCGCTACGCGGACCGACCACCCGCCGGAGCCGTTGCGGTGTGCAGAACGCGGGACGGGCCTCCCGGCCGACCACCGACGACCGGTCCGTCCGCGACCGGCCACCGGCGTGCCGGAGGGTGCCAGGCGACGGTCGGTACGCTCGGTCCGTGCCCACCGAGAGCCCTGCGCCCGCCGGAGCGGGCCGGTGAGCCGCACCGACGGCGCCGTCACCGGGACGCTCGCGAACGGTCGACGTCGCATCGTCGACCTGGCGACGAGCCTGCCCGTCTGGGCCGCGGTGCTGCTGGTGTGGGGCGGCGGCCGTCTCGTCTCCACGGTCTGGCTGGCGCTCGCCTACCCGTTGATGGCCCGGCAGATGCCGGACAACGCCATCTGGGGCAACGAGCACGGGTTCGGGTCGTTCCTCACCGCGTGGGACGGCCAGTACTACGAGCAGATCTCGGTGCACGGCTACCCGACGACGTTGCCGCTCGACGCCGCCGGGCAAGTCGCCCAGAACGCGTGGGCGTTCCTGCCGGCGTTCCCCTTCGCCATCCGCATGCTGACGGCCTCGACCGGGGTGCCGTTCGCCGTGGGGGCGCCCCTCGTCGCGCTGGCCGCCGGGCTCGTGGCGACGTTCCTGCTGCACCGGCTGGTGAGCGACCGTGCTGGCAACGCCGCGGGCATGTGGGCGGTCTTCTTCTTCACGTGCGGTCCGCTGTCGTTCCTGCTGCAGGTCGGCTACGCGGAGAGCACGTTCCTGGCACTGACGTTCGGCGCCCTGCTGGCGCTCGAGCGACGGCGCTACGGCCTGCTGACGGTGCTCGGCGTGGTCGCGGCGTTCACCCGTCCCGGGGCGCTCGCGCTGCCGCTCCTGCTCGGGGTCGTCGCACTCGTCCGCTGGGTGCGTGCACGACGAGCCGCCGCGGGCACCGGTGTGCGGTCCCTCGAGGCGTTCCCGGTGGCGGAACGCGTCCGGGTCGTCGCCGCCGGCATGGTGATGGCCGCGGCGGGGCTGGCCTGGCCGGTCATCGCGGCGCACGTCACCGGGCGGTCGGACGCCTACCTGGAGACCGAGATGTCCTGGTGGGTGAACTTCATCGGGCGGGTCGACTTCACGCCGATGACGCCCTGGTTCCTGATCGCCGGGCGGTGGCTCGGGGTCGGTGGGATCCTGATCGTGGTCGTCCTGCTCGTGGCGTACCCCGTCTGGCTGCTGCGGCGCTCGACCCGGGCGCTCGGCTCGACGACCGTGCTGTACTCCGCCGCCTACGCGCTCTACATCTTCGCGGTGTCCCTGCCGATGGCGTCCACCCCGCGGCTCCTCATGCCGCTCGCGCCGTTGTTCGGCTCCCCCGAGCTCGTCGCCCGGCCCTGGATGCGCTGGACGTTCGTGAGCTGTGCGCTCCTCGGGCAGCCGGTGCTCGTCGCGGTGCTCTGGCTGCTCGGCCCGCCCTGACCCCAGCGGTACGCTCGACGGAAGGCTCGCGGCACGCTCGCGAAACGCAACGTCGGCGGTTCCTCGCAGGGCTGTACCGCTGCGAGGGACCGCCGACGTTGCGTGGTGCGGAAGGGGGACGGGCTAGAGCTCGACGGTGCCGTGGTGGCCGGTGTCGGGCTGGCTCTGCTTGCCGATCGCGGCCTTCAGGGTCTGCACGAGGCTGCCGACCGGGCCGGTGTCCTGCGTCCAGTACTCGACCGAGTCGCCCTCGACGGTGAGGAGTCGGATGGTCGGGTCCTCTCGGCCGTCCGGGAACCACGCCTCGGCGAACGGGGACCACAGCTCGTCGATGACGGACTCGTCGCGGGTGACCGTCGCCGTGCCCGCGATCGACAGGTACCCGCCCTGCGACTCGATGGCGACGTTGACGTGCGGGTTGCGCGCGATGTCCTCCACCTTCTCGCTGCCGTCCTGCACCAGGAAGCGGAGGGTCCCGTTGAACGCCTTGTCCTGCACGGCCAGCGGACGGGCGTGCAGCTGGCCGTCGTCGCTGACGGTGGTGAGCAGGGCGGTTCGAGCGCCGTGGACGATGTCCGAGATGGCTGCGCGGTGGTCTGCCTGCGTGTCGGTCATGATGCTCCTGTTCGTCGTGCGCCCCGTTGTGCTCGACGTCCGGCCGGGCACTGCCCGGGCGCGTTCCGTTCCCGCCAGTGTGCCCCTCGTCGCTGGGACCTGCCCGCCCGGGTTCCGGCCCCCGCACGAGTGGCTGCGGCGCGGACGCCTGCCGCGCGGGACCGGGCGTGCAGGGCGGGAACGGGCGCACCTGGCGAGAACGGGCGCACTTGGCGACAACGGGCGTCCCTGGCGAGGACGGGCGCACCTGGCGACAACGGGCGCACCTGGCGAGAACGGGCGTACCTCGCGGAAATGGGCGTCCTTGGCGGAAACGGGCGTACCTGGCCGTCCGAGAACGGGAGGTACGCCCGGAACGATCAGGTACCGCGGTCGTCATGGGAAGGAACGGGCACGGACGGACACCCACACGCTCCGACCCAGCGGCCCCACACCGCGCCGCCCCCGGGGCCGAGGGTGACGCGTCAGGCGGCGGGCTCGCGGATCGTCGTCTCGACGTCGACGACCTGCGGGACGCGCGGCATCGAGGCGAAGCCGAACGCCACGGGCGGGTCGAGCGGGGCCAGGGACCCGAGCGGTTCCCCCGCCCAGGACCCCGTGACGGCGGTGACGTCGTGCGCCCCGGTCACGCCGTAGTACTCGCGGCGGCCACCACCGGCGGTGCCGGCCGTGCCCGCGCCGGGAGCGACCAGTCGTGCGACCGGGTCGATCACGCTGAGCCACCGCGGATCACGCGCGATCGGCTTCGGCACCATGCGGAGCACCCGCCCGAGCGGTGAGATGGATCCGACGTCGATCGAGGCGCGGAGCGGGCCGGCGTCGAGCTCGAGACCACGAGCGGTGCGGCGGGCGTCGATGTCGACCACCGACACCGTGTCGAAGCGGTAAGTCCCGGAGACGTACGCGGCCACGATCTCGTCCGGAGCGAGCAGCACGCTCGACCCGTCCGGCTGCTCCACGAAGACGTCCGTGAAGGCTCCGAACGGCGACCGGTCCCACATGCCGACGACGAACCGCACGCCGGACGTCGTGCCGACGCCCATGATGCGGCCACGGAACCGACGCTCGACGATGTTGGGGCGGGGCGACATGCGGTGGACGGTACCCGGCGCTGCCGTGAGTCGGCGTGACGGCGGTGGGGCGCGCCTCCCGGCCGACGGGACGCTGCCGGACCCGGCCCAACGGGAAGCACCCCGCGCCACGGAATCCCGTGGTGCGGGGTGCTTCTCGTTGTGCACGAGCAGGCCGCACCGGCCCGCCCCGAGCCGCACCGGCCCGCACCGGCCCGCCCCGAGCAGCACCGGCCCGCACCGAGCCGCACCGGCCCGCCCCGAGGAGGCGTCCGCCTACGGCACCGGCACCGGCTCGGCGAGCAGCTCGCGCACCCGCGGTGCGACCCGCGTGCCGTAGAGCTCGATCGACCGCATCATGTCCTCGTGCGGCAGGCGACCCGTCGCGTACCGCATGTCGAAGCGCGAGACGCCGAGGATCCGCATGTTCCGGGCGATCTTCCGCGCCACCGTCTCCGGCGACCCGACGTACAGCGACCCGCCGGCGGACAGTCCCGCCTGGTACTGCGCGGCGTCGAGGGGCGGCCAGCCGCGCTCGCGGCCCAGCCGGTCGGTGACGGCCTTGTGGTACGGCCAGTAGCGCTCGGCTGCCTCGGCGTCGGTCTCGGCGACGAAGCCCGGCGAGTGCATCGCGATGGGCTGCTGCGGGAGCTCGAGCTGCGTGAGCGCCTGGCGGTACAGCCGCGAGAACGGGGCGAACTGCGCCGGCTGCCCGCCGATGATCGCGAGGAACAGCGGCAGGCCGTAGGACGCCGCACGGATGACGGACTGCGGCGAGCCGCCGACGCCGATCCAGGTCGGGATCGGGCCGTGCTCGAGCTTGGGGAAGACGTCCTGGTCGACGAGCGCCGCGCGCTTCGTGCCGGACCACGTCACCGCGTCCCCACCGCGCAGGGCGTTCCAGAGCTGCAGCTTCTCCTCGAACAGGACCTCGTAGTCGGCCAGGTCGTAGCCGAACAGCGGGAAGGACTCCGTGAACGAGCCGCGGCCGAGGATCACCTCGGCGCGCCCGTCCGACAGGGCGTCCACGGTGGCGAAGCGCTCGTACACGCGCACCGGGTCGTCCGAGGACAGGACGGTGACGGCGGAGCCCATGCGGATCGACGAGGTGCGGGCGGCGATGGCGGCGAGGACGACCTCGGGGGCGCTGACCACGAAGTCCTCGCGGTGGTGCTCCCCGACGCCGATGAAGTCGATCCCGACCTGGTCCGCGAGGACGGCCTGGTCGACGACGTCGCGGATGCTCTGCGCGTCCGAGCGGAGCGACCCGTCGGCACGCTCGGTGACGTCACCGAAGGTGTCGAGGCCGAGCTGGACCGGCCCGATGCGCTCGGGTGCGGGCGGCGGGACGTCCGACGGGCGGTCGGTGCCGAATGCGTTGCTCATGTGCGCCTCCTGATCGATGCGTTTGCATGAACCCTAGCACCGCGGGAGCCGGACGTACAGCCCCGACGGCGCGCGCCCGGCGGGTCACCAGACCGCCGGCGTACCGTGCCGCGCATGGCGAACATCCCCGACCAGACCGGCCGTCGCATCGTCGTGACCGGCGCGAACAGCGGCACGGGCAAGGAGACCGCGAAGCGGCTCGCCGGTGCCGGCGCGAGCGTCGTGCTCGCCGTCCGCACCACCGCGAAGGGCGAGGACGCCGCGACCGAGATCCGCCGGGAGCACCCGGGCGCCGACCTCGAGGTGCGCGAGCTCGACCTCGCCGACCTCGCCAGCGTCCGCCGGTTCGCCGCGGGCATCGCCGACGACGGCCGTCCCCTCCACGTCCTGGTGAACAACGCCGGCGTGATGGCCCCGCCCGAGCGCTTCGAGACCGCGGACGGCTTCGAGCTGCAGTTCGGCACGAACTTCCTGGGACACCTGGCGCTCACGAACCTGCTGCTGCCGACGCTGCTCGGCACGGCCGCGGGCAGCGACGACGCCCGGCCCCCGCGCGTCGCGACGATGTCGAGCCTCGCCGCCATCCCCGGCAGCATCCGCTTCACCGACCCGCAGTGGGAGCGCGGCTACAACGGCTGGCGGGCCTACTCGCAGTCCAAGCTGGCCGACCTGCTCCTCGCGCTGCACCTGCACCGGCTGTCCGTCGAGCGGGACTGGCCACTCGTCAGCACGGCGGCCCACCCCGGCTACACGCGCACGAACCTGCAGTCCACCGGCCGCTCGCTCGGCCGGTCGCGTCCGGTCCGCGCGAGCGACCGCGCGCTCCCCTTCACGCAGGCGGTGGAGCAGGGCGCGGAGCCGCTCCTGTACGCCGCCGTCGGTCCGGCCGCGGTCGGCGGGGCCTACTACGGGCCGTCCGGGTTCGGGGGGCTGACCGGACCGACCACGACGGTCTCGGTACCGCGCTCGGCGCGCAGTGCGGACCTCGCCCGGTCGCTCTGGGCGGTCGCCGAGGACCTCACCGACACGCACGCGCCCGCCTGACCGCTGGCTCGGCACCCGCACCGGCCGGGAGGCACGACCCGACCGCGCCCCGTCGGCGTCAGAACCGCAGGTGGTCGCGTGCGAACGCGTCGATCACCCCCGCCTCGAGGGCACGCTGTCCGCGGGCGGTCGGGTGCACGTCGTCGGACTGCATCCACTCCGGGTGGCCGGACAGCGGCTGCCCGACGTCGACGTAGGTGCCGCCGTCGCGCCGGGTCGCCCGCTGCAGGGCGTGCGAGATCGTCGCCAGCTGCGCCGGCGGGGCCTGCTCGTTCCACACGGCGCTCAGCCCCACCACCCGGGCTCCGGGCAGATCGCGGTGGACGAGGGCCACGAGCTGGTCGGTGGCGCTCGTCACCTGTGCGTCGTCCTCGCCCAGGTCGTTCGAGCTCGCCTGCACGAAGACGACCCGGGGGCGCAGGTCGACCGCACGCTTGACGAGCCCCGGGTAGGCACTGGCGCACGCGTCCGGGTCCCCCGTGGCGACGACGCCGGCCCCGTCGCAGGACAGGTTCGTCAGCTGCCACCGTTCGGTCCGGGCGAGGAGCGCGGGCCAGGCCTGCTCTGGCGTCAGGCCGTGGCCGCCGCTCACCGAGTCGCCGATGACGACGATCCGCTCCCCCGGGGCGTGGTCCCAGGCGCGGCCGGTCGGGCTCGGCGAGGAGGCCGCGGCCACCGAGGAGTCCTCGCTGCAGCCGACGAGGGCGAGCGCGGTGAGGGCGGCGAGCGTCGTCGCGAGGACGGCTCGACCGCGGGGACGGCGCCGCGGAGCGGAGTCACCGATGCCCGCGACGGTGCGCGGGGAAGGCCGTGTGGTCGGGGTCACGACGGGGACCGTACGCCGCCGGACCACGGCGGGACCGGCCGGTGCGCTGCTGCTTCTCACAGCATCGGGGACGTCCGGGCGGGACGCTCACGCCCGGTGCAGCTCCACCGAGCCGTCGAGGCGTCCCGGGTGGGCGAGCCGCGCGTGCTGCAGCACCGTCCGACCGGGCCCGACCGCGGCGGCGACGACGGACAGCGTCGCGACGTGGCCGTCCGGCTCGACCGCGTCGCGCAGGATCGCGTCCGGGTGGTCCGGGGGCAGGGCCGCGGAGTCGGCGAGCACGCCGAACCAGCCGCTCCAGCCGTCGCCCGCGTCGTCACCGAGGTCGGCGGTGCGGAGTTCGTCGAACGGGCCGAGCGCCGGCGGTCCGGCCGGCGCCGGGGCCGCGCGGAAGGCCTCGAGCCACCGGCCGACCCGCGGCGCGGCGGGGTCGTCCGGGGCTCCGTGGGTCACCATGTGCACGCCGGGCTCGAGCAGGGTCGTCCGCACCGCCCTGCCGTCCCAGGTGTCGACGGCGGCGCCCTCGGCCGTGGCCCGTACCAGGTTGAACGCACGCGTGGTCGGGAGCGAGCCGCCCGCGCCCGGCGCCGCGCCGGTCAGCGCGTCGAGCGGCAGCACGCCGCGGGTGGTCCAGGTGCCGTCGTCGCTCGGCACCGGTTCGGCACGGTTCAGCACGACGGCGAGCCCCGCGGCGTCGGACGCGGCGAGCCACGCTCCGCCGGCCGACCGGTCGCGCACACCCCGGACGGCGGGGTCGAGCTCGGGCCACCAGGCGGCGGGCGGGTCCCAGGGACGGTCGGGCGACTCGTCACGGAGCGCCAGCACGGTGACGGGCCACGCGGCGCCGGGGTCGACGCGGACGACGACGGTGCACATGGGCTCGATCCTCGCACGGCCGTCCGGGTAGCGTGACCGACGTGGATGCTGCAGCAGGTCGCCGTCTGTCCGTCGTCGTCGGGATCACCGGGGGCATCGCCGCCTACAAGGCCGTGGGGGTCGTCCGCGACCTCGTCAAGCGCGGCCACGACGTGCACGTCGTCCCGACCGAGGGTGCACTCCGCTTCGTCGGACTGCCGACGCTCGAGGCGCTGAGCCGGAACCCGGTCACGACGAGCGTCTGGGACGACGTGGCCGAGGTGCGGCACGTGGCGCTCGGACGCCGTGCGGACCTGGTCGTCGTCGCGCCCGCGACCGCCGACTCCCTGGCGCGGATGGCCCACGGACTCGCCGGGGACCTGCTCGGGACGACGCTGCTCGCGACCGAGGCGCCCGTGGTCGTCGCCCCCGCGATGCACCCGCAGATGTGGGAGCACCCCGCGACCCGGGCGAACGTCCGGACCCTGCGCGACCGCGGGGTGCACTTCGTCGGGCCGGTGGTCGGCGCGCTGACGGGTGACGACGCCGGGATCGGCCGGATGGCGGAACCCGAGGACATCGCGGCCGCGGCGCTGGCGGTGCTCGACCGACCGACCGAGGCGGGCCGACGGGACCAGGGCGGGGCGGGCCTCCCGGCCGGCGCCGCAGCGGGGTCGGGGACGGGGGCGCGAGGTGACCAGGGCGACCTCGCCGGGGTGCGTGTCGTCGTGAGCGCGGGAGGGACGCGCGAGCCGTTCGACCCGGTGCGCTTCGTCGGCAACCGGTCGAGCGGACGCCAGGGCGTGGCGATCGCCGCGGACGCGGTCCGACGCGGCGCGACCGTGACGCTCGTCGCCGCGAACGTGGACGCCGGGCTCACCGCGGAGCTCGGTGCGACCGTGGTGCCCGTCGGGTCCGCCCAGGAACTCGCCGACGCGGTGCACGCCGCGGCGGTCGACGCCGACGTGGTGGTGATGACCGCCGCGGTCGCGGACTACCGACCGGCCGAGGTCCGCCCCGACAAGCTGAAGAAGGACGACCAGGGCGACACCATGACCCTCGAGCTCGTCCGCAACCCCGACGTGCTGGCCGACCTCGTCCGAGCACGCCGCACGGGGCAGGTCATCGTCGGGTTCGCCGCGGAGACCGAGCCCGACAGAGAGGCCCGGATCGCCCTCGGACGCGCCAAGATCGCCCGGAAGCCGGCCGACCTGCTCGTCGTGAACCACGTCGGGTGGGACGCGGGCTTCGAACGCGAGGAGAACGCGATCGAGGTGCTCGTGCCCGGCGGCGACGTCGTCCGGGAGACCTCCGGCAGCAAGGCGGACGTCGCCACGGCGGTGCTCGACCTCGTCGCGACCGCCCTGACCTGAGCGACGCCCGACACCCGCTCGGGCGAGGGCGTGCACGATGGGCGCATGCGACGACGCGAGCGCGCCCGACGTGCCACCCGGACCGCCACCATGCTCGCCGTGCTCCTCGGCGGAGCCGGCGTCACCCACTTCCTGCGCCCGCGGGGCTACGAAAGAATCGTGCCGGAGGGCCTCCCCCCGCGCCTGACCACGGTCGCCTCCGGCGTGGCCGAGCTCGGCATCGCCGCCGGACTCGCCGTGCCGGCCACCCGTCGCGCGTCCGGCTGGGCGGCGGCGGCACTGTTCCTGGCGGTCTTCCCCGCGAACGTCAAGATGGCCGCCGACCTCCTCGACAGCCCACGCGCAGGGCGCACCGCACGCCTGGTCGGCGTCGCGCGGCTCCCGCTGCAGGCGCCGCTCGTGGCCTGGGCCGTGCGCGTCGGACGACACGCGCCACGACGGTGACCGACGCGGTCCGACAGCGGGCGGCGGTCCCGCTCGTGCACCGGCCCGTCGCCGTGCACGCGTGGGAGGACATCGTGTTCGCGCACTGGCGGCGGGACCCGGCCTCGCTCGCCCGGCTCGTGCCACGCGGCACCCGGCCCGACGTGGTCGACGGCAGCGCGTGGGTGGGTCTGACCGCCTACGTGTTCCGCGAGACGGCCCTCCCGCCGCTCCCGCCCTCACGACGACTCGGTTCGATGACCGAGGTCACGATCGAGATCCCGACCGTCGACACCAGGGGTCGCCACGGCATCGTCTACCGCACGGTCGACACCGGCCACGTCCCCGCCATCGTCGCCGCGAACACGCTGCTCGGCGTGCCGTACACGTTCTCCCACGTCCGGGCGACGCGTCGCAGGGACACCCTCGACCACCGGTCGGTCCGGCACCCGGCCCGGGCGACGCACCCGGTCCGCTGGGCGCGGGCGCTCGTGCACGCGGGGAACGCACGCCCGCCGCGACCCCGCCCGCGGCACGACGTCCTCGTCCGGGTCACCGCGGGCGACGTCGTGGACACGCCGCTCGCCGCCGCGCTCACCACGCGCGCCGGCATCCACGCGCGGCACCTGGCGCAGACGCTCTTCTGGCAGCGGCAGCACGCGCCGCTGACCGTCCGCAGCGCCCGGCTCGAGCGGCTCGAGGGCGACCTACCGGACGCCGTCGGGCTGCCCGGGCTCCTCGACCGCGACCCCGACTCACTGCTCGTCGTGGACGCGACGACCGTGCGCTACGCGTGGGGCGAGGTGGTCCGGTGAGCGACGACCCGTTCGACCTCGACCGGTTCGTGCGTGCGCAGGAGGGCGTCCACGAGCAGGCACTCGCGGAGCTGGCGGCCGGCCGGAAGCGGTCGCACTGGATGTGGTTCGTGTTCCCGCAGCTCGCCGGCCTCGGGCGCAGTGCGACGGCGCAGCGGTACGCGATCGAGGGGCTCGCCGAGGCGCGGGCGTTCCTGGCACACCCCGTGCTCGGTCCGCGCCTGCTCGAGGCTGCCCGCACCGTCGTCGACGCACCGGCCCGGAGCGCGGACGACCTGTTCGGTGGGATCGACGCGCTGAAGGCGCGGTCGTCGGCGACCCTGTTCGCCAGGGCCGCCGAGGACCCGGCTCCGTTCCGTGCCCTGCTGGACCGGTGGTTCGACGGGACCGAGGACCCGGTGACGGTCCGGCTGCTCGACGCCACCTGAGGCACGGCGGCCGACGGACGACCGTTCACATATCAGGTACGGTGATCAGGCGTCGACACCGACCGGTCCGGCGCTCCCGACCGTCCACCGAGAACGAGGACACCCGCATGCCGGTCCCCAGCAGCGCCCCCACCGAGCACCAGCTGCTCCGCGACACCGTCCGCCACAAGATCCACGCCGCGATCATGGACGGCACGCTCGAGCCCGGTGAACGCCTCAACGACGACGAGCTCATCGCCTGGCTCGGCGTCTCCCGCACCCCGATCCGCGAGGCCCTCAGCCAGCTCGCCCGCGCCGGTCTCATCGAGATGGCACCGAACCGGTACACCCGGGTCACCACCCCGAAGGCCGAGGAGGTCGTCGAGGCGATGCAGACCCTCGGCGTGCTGTTCGGCGGGGTCGTCCGGCTGGCCGTCCCCCGGCTCACCGCGCCGACGCGGAAGAAGATCTTGGCGCAGCTCGACCGCACGATCACCGAGCTCGACGCGCACGACGTCCCCGCCGTCAACCACGACGCGCTCTCGGTCTTCGGGCTGTACGTCGACGCCTGCGGCAACGAGAACCTGCAGCGGGTGTGCCGCGACACGACCGACGGTCTCGCGTTCCGCCTGCGCCTGCCGAACCTCGACGAGCTCATCGACTGGGACCAGCTGACCGCGGACTTCCGCCGGCTGCGCGACGCGACCGAGAGCGGTGACAACATCGCCGCCGAGCTCGCGACCGAGGCGATCCACCTGCTCCCGGGCGAGAAGCGGCACCGCTCCAGCTGAGCGCACCTGTCACGTCGTACAGGAACGCCCGTCCCGGACCTCGGGACGGGCGTTCCTGCACCCGGCGTCAGCACCCCGCACGGCACTCGGTCACACGCCCGTGGGGACCGGTAGCATCGCTCCGACCCGCTCGAACAGCCTCGACCCGACGACCCGGGAGCACCGCATGAGCCACCGCCAGCCGGACCGCACCGAGATCGCCGCGCGCCTCGCCGCCGCCGTCGGACGCATCAACCGCCGTGCGCGCACCGACTCGGCCGCGCTGGGCTACGGGCTCGTCTCCGCACTCGCGACGATCCAGGCCGAGGGACCCCTGCGCCCCGGCGACCTGTCGCGGATCGAGGTCGTCACGAAGCCCACGATGACGCGCATCCTCACCGAGCTCGAGCAGCGCGGCTTCATCGAACGCGAGGCCGACCCGCGGGACGGCCGGGCGTTCATGGTGTCGGCCACCCCCGCTGGCATCGCTGCCGTCGAACGGGCCCGCTCCGACCGCACCGGCATCGTCGCCGGGCTCATCGCGGACCTGCCCGACGACGACGTCGACTCCATCGCCGCCGCCCTTGCCGCCCTCGAACGGATCGGCCAGGGCGAGCGCTCCCAGGAAGCACACACCTCCGGGCGCTGATCCGGCGGCGTCAGCACCGTTACCGAACCGTTACCAAGGGGTGGACGGACGGTTCTGCCAGGGCTTCCGGACGGGCTGTCCAGGCTGACACGTCATCGTGACGGCTTCGCCCGAGCAGGCGGCCACCCGGTCGCCCAGCGGCGGACGGACGGGCCCCACACCACCGTCCGGTCCTCCCCCGGCTCGCGGCTCCCCCACGACGGCCGTCCCGACGGTCGTGCACGCTCCCCCACACCCGCGTGCCCGATCCGGCGTGCCCGGGAGTCGCCCTCCAGCCGGCCGACCACCGGAACCGATGACGCGAACCACCCCCGAAGCCCCCATCACCGCGACCACCCGACGCCAGGCGCTCGACACCCCGAGCCGCCGTGTCCGCCGTGCGCTCCGCAGTCGCTCCGCCCTCGTCGTCGGGGGCGTTGCCGCCGTCGCCCTCGTCGGCGGACTCGCCACCGTCGGCACACAGCCGGCCATCGGCGAGGCCATCGGCGTCCCCTCCGCGAGCGCCTCGGCCACCCCCGCGCTGCACGGCGCGGACCTCGACCGCGCCCAGGCCGCCGCGACCATCGCGACCGCCCGCACGGTGCTCGCCGACGCGAACGACAAGACCGACACGCGCGCCCTCGAACGCCAGGTCGCAGCCCTGTCGGACTACCGCGGCATGTCCGGCTCCGCGATCACCACCCGCATCGCCTCGACCGTCGACGCCACGACGCAGGTCGCCGACGAGAGCGCGTCCCAGGACAAGGCGGACGCCGACGCGGCGGCAGCGGCAGCAGCGCAGGCGAAGGCCGACGCCGAGGCGAAGGCCGCAGCCGAGCGTGCGGCAGCGGAGGCCGCGGCAGCAGCCGAGCGCCTCGCCGCTGCGAACACCGTCGCCGGCGCCAAGGCCACGGCGTCCTCGATGGCGTCGTCGCAGTACGGCTGGGGCTCCGCGCAGTTCCAGTGCCTCGACAACCTGTGGACCAAGGAGTCCGGCTGGAACTACCGGGCCGTCAACCCGAACGGTGGCGCGACGGGCATCCCGCAGGCGCTCCCCGGCTCGAAGATGGCCACGGTCGCGGCCGACTGGCAGACCAACGCCACCACCCAGATCACCTGGGGGCTGCGGTACATCAGCGCGGCCTACGGCACGCCCTGTGCCGCGTGGGCCCACTCGCAGGCGAACAACTTCTACTGAGCCGCGAGCGGGTGACGGGCGTCACCGGATGACGGACGGGAGGCACGGTGCCGGCGGGCGCCGTGCCTCCCGTCCGTCCCGTGGTCCGTCGTCGTCGCCCTGCCGCCGTGCGAGCGAGCCCGTCCGGTCAGCCGACGCGCGCGATGCGCACGTCCACGCGGCCGAGCGCGAGCCCGCGCTCGCTCGCGACGCGGAGCGCGGCGTCGTGCGCCGCACGCGCCGCAGCCCGCGCGGGAGCCGATCCGTCGGTGCCGATGACGACGCGGAGGACGTCGTCGTCGAGCACCACCCGGGACACCGGCGCACGCGAGGCGAGCCGCCGGGCGGACTCGACCGCGCTGCCGAGGGTCGGCCGCGCACGGTACAGGTCGGCGACGCCGGGCGCCGCGAGGACCGCGGCCTCGATCGCCGCGGCCGTCTCGTCGTCGATGCTCATGCGCGGCCCTCCTCGTCGGTCGCTCCTGGCGCTGCCTGGTCCCCGTCGTGCGCGGGCGGGAGCGGGGGCAGGAGGTCACGGACGTGCACGTCGACCGCCGCGACACGGAGGTCGGTCTGCTCGGCGAGGATCTCGGCGACGGCCTGGCGGACGTGCTCGGCGGTGGCGTGGATCGGTGCCCCGGACCGGATCGCCAGCTCGACCAGGACCCGGACGGGTGCATCGAGCAGCGTGACGTCGCCCTGCAGCGCGCAGCGGGCGATCACGACACCGGGGACGACGTCCCCGGCCGTCCGGACCAGGGACCGGATGGCTCCCTCGGTCATCACGGGACGCTCGGTCGGGACGGACGGGCGCAGCGGGACGTCGCGACCGGCGCGGGCCTCGAGCGAGATGTTCGCCAGGACACCGCCGATCCACGACTCGTCCGCGGGTGCCTCCTGAGCAGCGGCGGTGTCGAGCGAGCCGAGGGACGACTGTCGGAGCCGGACGAGTGCGGCGAGCGCGTTCTGGCACGCCGCGGAGTCGTCGATGCTCGGGTCGGCCGGTTGCATCCCGGCGTCCAGGTAGTCCGCGAGCTCGTCGATGGTGTGGCCGTCGAGGTCCTCGGGTTCGAGCGCGTCGAGCGGTACGTCGTCGGGGCGCGTGCGGTCGGGTCCGGTCATCGCCATGCCTCCATGAGACGGATCATGTTCTTCCTCGCACGCGAGAGCAGGCCACGCACGGTCGACACCGGCAGGTCGAGCTCCTCGGCGATGTCCTCGTAGCGGTACTCGAGCATCTCCTTCATCACCCAGCACCGCCGCTGCGCCTCGGGGAGCTCGGCGAGGGCGGTCTCGACCGCCTCCTCGCGGGACCGGGCCTCGGCGACCCGCTCGGGAGCGTCGTCCCGCGGTGCCGCGACCTCGAGCTCGGTGACGTCGAGGTGCTCGCGCCGCGCCCGGATGCGGTCGATGCACTTGCGACTGAGGATCCGCATGAGCCACGACTTGACCTTGGCGCCGTCGTCGAGCGCGTCGAGCCGGTTCCACGCGGTGATGAAGGTCTCCTGCACGACGTCGTCGAGCTCGTCGGTCGATCCGAGGGTCCGCCGGGCGTAGGCCCGGAGCAGGGGTGTGTACCGCCGGATCAGGACCTCGAACGCCCGGACGTCGCCGTCGGACGAGCGGCCCGCGAGGACGGCGTCGTCGAGGTCGGCGAGGGGCTGGTACGGCACACCACCCTTCTACCGGTCAGTGGTGGAGGAAGTCTGGGCGGGTGGCCGCGCACGACGGTGGGCTCGGCTCCGTGACCCCGGTGCGCCAGGATGTGGGCATGAGCCACGTCACCGCCGTCTGCCGCGTCGACCAGCTGCTCCGCGACGCAGGCACGATCGGCATCACCGCCATCGACAAGCGCCCGGTCGTGGGGCCCGTCCGTGTCCGCCCGCTCGGGCTCCACGCCGACGTGCAGGCGGACCGCAAGCACCACGGCGGCGAGGACCAGGCGGTGTACGCCTACGCCGACGAGGACGCCGCGTACTTCGCCGAGGCCCTGGAGCGCGACGTCCCACCCGGGCTGTTCGGCGAGAATCTCCGCACGAGCGGGGTCGACGTCACGGGTGCCGTCACGGGCGAGCGGTGGCGCATCGGCGAGACGCTCGAACTCGAGGTGACCATCCCACGGGTGCCGTGCGGGACCTTCGCCCGCCGGATGGGGATCCCCGGCTGGGTGAAGCGGTTCGCCGCGGAGAACCGGCCGGGTGCCTACCTCCGGGTCCTGCACAGCGGACCGGTGGCAGCCGGCGACCCGGTGGTCGTCACACACCGCCCGGAGCACGGCGTCACGATCGGCGAGATCTCGGCCGGCCCGTCAGCCGAGCGGGCCCGCGCGGTGCTGGACTCCGGCGACCGACTCGCCCCGACGGTCGTCCGTGACCTCGCGAAGGTCCTCGCGCGCGGCCGGGTCTGACCCTTCCGCCCGACGGCGCGCTGCCGGGTCGAGGGGGCGCCGGTTCCGCGGGAGACCGGCGACGACCAGGTCGTACGAGTTCGCCACGAGGTCCTCGACCATGGTCTCGTCGAGACCGTCCCCCGGTGACAGCGTGATCCAGTGACGCTTGTCCATGTGCCACCCCGGGCTGATCTCGGCGTGGTCTCGGACGAGTGCCGCCCCGTGCGGCGGCGCGCACTTCAGGTTGACGATGGGCACCCCGCGCAACGTCGTGGCGAGCACGAACATCCGGCCGACCACCTTGTGGACGACGGACTGCTCGCCGAAGGGCTGCGTCTCCTCGACCGCGGGCAGGGCCAGTGCCGTCCGGAAGGTCACCTCGTGCAGTGCTGCGCCGTCCATCGCACCAGCATGCCGCACACGCCTCGTTCGGGGGGATCAAGGAATGAGTGCTGCTCGGGTACGCTCGGTCCGCCGTGCACCCGACGCGGCGGCCGCGCGAGCGGTCACGACCCGTCCCAGGGGAAGAACCCGTGCGCATCATCCACAGCCTCGGCGTCGCCGCCGTCACCACCGCTCTCGCCGCGTCCGTCGTGCTCGGCGGCGCGACCACCGCCTCCGCCGCGCCGAAGACCTACGCGAACTGCACCGCCGTCCACAAGGTGTACTCCGGTGGCATCGCGAAGAAGTCGGTGACGAAGAACCGGGTGACCTCCGGCGGGAAGACCACCTACCGCGCACTCAAGGGCACCGTCAAGAAGGACGACGCGCTCTACGGGGCCAACAAGAAGATGGACCGCGACGGCGACGGGATCGCCTGCGAGAAGAGCTGACGTCCGACGGACCGAGCGGCCGGCCAGCCCGGCGACGGACCGCTCGGTCGACCGGGGCGCTCGATCGCCCGGCGCTCGCGGCCGCCCGCGGCCGCCCGCGGTCAGAGCGTCGGGACGCCCTCGTGCCCCGACCTCGGCCGGGCCGTACCGGCGACGCCGGTGACGACGGAGCCCGCGGGGACGTCCTTCGTCACGACCGTGTTCGCGCCGACCACGGAGTCCGCGCCGATCGTGATCGCGCCGATCAGCGACGACCCGGCACCGAGCACCACGCGGTCACCCACGGTCGGGTGCCGCCGCCGCCCCGGACCGTGCTCGCCCCCGCGCCCGCCGAGCGTGACGCCGTGGAACACCAGCACGTCGTCACCGATGACCGCCGTCTCCCCGATCACGACGCCGAGGCCGTGGTCGATGAAGAAGCGCCGGCCGATGCGGGCGCCGGGGTGGATCTCGATGCCCGTGATCGATCGAGCGACCTGCGCGACCACCCGGGCCGCGAACCGGGATCCAGGGAGACCACGCGCGAGCCACAACCGGTGCGTGAACCGGTAGGTCCAGATCGCGTGCAGCCCCGAGTAGACCACCGCGTTCTCCAGGTCACCCCGGGCAGCGGGGTCACCGCGGCGTGCCGCAGCGAGATCCTCGCGGACCCGCCACAGCACGCCGCGTCGGACGGCACGCGTCACGCAGTGAGTCCCTCGAACAGCGGCGTGGACAGGTAGCGCTCGCCGGTGTCGCACACGATCGCGACCACGCGCTTGCCGGCGTTCTCCGGACGGGCGGCGATCTCGACGGCGGCGTGGATGATCGCGCCCGACGAGATGCCGGCCAGGATGCCCTCCTCGGTCCCGAGCGCGCGGGCGACCCGGAGTGCGTCGTCGAGCTCGACGTCGAACACCTCGTCGATGACCTCACGGTCGAGGACCTCGGGGACGAAGTTGGCGCCGATCCCCTGGATCTTGTGCGGCCCCGCCTTGCCCTCCGTCAGCAGCGGGGAGTCCTTCGGCTCGACGGCGACGATCTGCACGCCCGGCACGCGCTCCTTGAGCACCTGACCGACACCCGTGATCGTCCCGCCGGTCCCGACACCGGCGACGAAGACGTCGACGTGGCCCTCGGTGTCGCGGAGGATCTCCTCCGCCGTGGTCCTGCGGTGGATCGCGGCGTTCGCGGCCGTCTCGAACTGGTGGGCCAGGATCGCGCCGGGGGTCTCGTCGACGATCTGGCCCGCGCGCGCCACGGCGCCCTTCATGCCCTCGGAACCCGGGGTCAGGACGATCTCGGCGCCGAAGGCACGGATCAGGGCACGCCGCTCGACGCTCATCGTCTCGGGCATCGTGATGACGACGCGGTAGCCGCGGGCGGCGCCGACCAGCGCCAGGGCGATGCCGGTGTTGCCGGACGAGCCCTCGACGACGGTGCCGCCGGGGCGCAGCTCGCCGGACTCCTCGGCCGCGTCGATGATCGCGACACCGAGGCGGTCCTTGACGCTCGAGCCCGGGTTGTAGAACTCGAGCTTCGCGAGGACCTCGGCGCCGTCGGCCTTCGGCAGGCGGTTGAGCCGGACGAGCGGGGTGTTGCCGAACGCCTGCGAGATGTTGTCGTAGATGGTGCCGGTCATCCGTTGTCGTCCTCCGGGTCGAGTTCTCACGCCGTCGGTGGCGGCGCTGCGGTCCGCTCGCGATCCTAGCGACGGCGCCCGGTGTTCCCCTGTCGATGACGCCCCTTGACACGGCGGGCGCACACCGCGCCTCCCGGCCACCCCTGCCCCACCGCGCCCGCGCCCGCGCGGCTCAGCGCAGCGCGCTCCGCGCGAACCGCTCGTCCGTCGCCTCGAGGACCCGCAGCACGTTCCCCCCGGCGAGCGCCCGCAGGTCGTCGTCACCCCAGCCGCGTCGCCGCAGCTCCTCCGCGAGCACCGGGTACCGCGACACGTCCCGCAGGTCCGGCGGCAGCACGGGCGTGCCGTCGTAGTCGCCACCGAGGCCCAGGTGGGCCGCGCCCGCGACCTCACGGGCGTGGTCGACGTGGTCGGCGACGTCCGCCACTGTGACGAGCGGCGGTTCCCCCTCGGACCCCGCTTCCTCCCAGTCGGCCCACGCGCGGGAGACGAACTTCGGCACGAAGGTGATCATCACGACGCCCCCGTTGTCGGCGAGCCGGGCGAGCACGTCGTCGGGCACGTTCCGCGGGTGGTCGTCGACGGCGACGGTGGACGAGTGGCTGAAGACGACCGGCTGCGTCGCGACGTCGAGGGTGTCGCGCATCGTCGCCGGCGCGGTGTGCGACAGGTCGACGAGCATGCCGATCCGCTCCATCTCGGCGACGACCTCGCGTCCGCGGTCGGTCAGGCCGCCGTGTGCCCGGGCACCGGTGGCCGAGTCGGCCCAGGTCGTGTCGTCGTTGTGCGTCAGCGTCATGTAGCGGACACCGAGCCGGGCGAAGGACCGGAGCACCGCGAGGTCGTCGCCGATGGAGTGCCCGCCCTCGGCGCCGAGCAGCGACGCGATCCGTCCGGCGTCGACGGCAGTGCGCAGTTCGGCAGCGGTGCGGACGAAGGTCAGGTCGTCGGGGTACCGCGCGATGATCCGGTGCGCGGTGTCGATCTGCTGCAGGGTGGTGCGCACCGGGTCCGGGTCGTCCGACGGCACGAACACCGACCAGAACTGGCCCACGACCCCGCCGGCCCGGAGCTTCGGCAGGTCGGTGTGCAGCGTGCCCTGTCCGCGGTCGATGCCCTCGACGCCGGAGTGGTGCGACTCGCGGCGCTCCCACGGGAGGTCGTTGTGTCCGTCGATGACCGGGAAGGCGAGGGTGTCGAACGTCATGTCGCCGACGCTACCGCGTGGTCGCGCCGTCGCTAGGCTCGCGGTGTGCTCCCCGTGACGCTCCGGACCGACCGGCTCGTGCTCTCCGCGCCGGGTCCCGCCGATGCGGAGGCCGTCATCGCGTACGCGAACGACCCGGACGTCATCGCGTTCACCCCGGTCCCCGTGCCGTACGGGCACGCCGAGGCCCGTCAGTGGCTCGACCTGGTCGAGGTCGGGTGGCGTGACGACACCCGGTACGACTTCGGGATCCGCCGTGCGGAGGACCCCCGGCTGCTCGGTACCGTCGGCGTCTTCGGCTTCGTGGACGGCGCCGGCGAGATCGGCTGGGCGCTGCACCCCGACGGCCGCGGGCAGGGCCTGATGGCCGAGGCCGCCGATCGTGTGCTGGCGTGGGCGTTCGCCGCACCGCCGGACGGGCTCGGCCTGGTGCGGGTGCAGTGGCGCGCACTCGGGACGAACGCCGCGTCGTCCGCGACGGCCCGGCGGATCGGCATGCGCTTCGAGGGTCGGTCCCGATCGGCCGTCGTGCACCGGGGCGCCCGCCACGACCAGCTGCTCGCCGCGGTGCTGCGCGACGACGACCGCACGGTGCCGCAGGTCTGGCCGGACGCGTGACCGTCGCCTTCCGGGTGGTCACCGAGATCGCCGCTCCGGTGGAGCGCGTCTTCGCGCTGTCGCTCGACATCGGCGCGCACGAACGCTCGATGGCCGACACCGACGAACGCGCCGTGGCCGGGACGACGTCCGGCACGATCGGGCTCGGCGAGAGCGTCACGTGGCGCGCGCGGCACTTCGGGATCGTCTGGTCGATGACGAGCAGGGTCACCGCCCTGGAGGCTCCGGGTCGCTTCGTCGACGAGCAGGTGCGTGGTCCGTTCGCCCGGTTCCGGCACGAGCACCGGTTCGAGCCGTCGGCCGACGGGACGCGGATGGTCGACGAGGTCGTCTTCCGGGCGCCCCTCGGCCCGCTCGGCTGGCTGGCCGAGCGGGTAGCGCTCGCCCGCTACCTGCCGCGGTTGATCGCCGCGCGCAACGCATCGCTGCGCGACGAGCTCGAGCGGGACGAGGACGGTCAGCGGGGGGCGAGCTCCCCGAGCGCGTCGTAGGCCGCCGCCACGGCGTCGACCCGGGCACGCCCTGCCGGCCCGGAGGCCTCGTACACGTCGTTCGCGATCGCCGCGACGACCGCGAAGAGCGCCGCCATCGAGTCGAACGCCGACGGCGAGTCCACCGGGCAGAGCACCGCGGTCGCCGCGGGCGCCGCGATCACGGCTGCGGTCGGGTCGCCGAGCACGACCACGTCGGCGCCGGTCGCGACGCAGTGCCGCACGAGCCGTTCGGCACCCGCCGCGTGCCGCCTGACCGTGACGAGCACGACGAGGTCGCGGCGGTCGAGGTCGGCGACCTCCTCGCCCAGGCGCTGCCCCGGTGCCGGACCGATGCGGACGTCCGGTCGCACCTGGGCCAGCTGCGACCGGAGCTGCATGGCGACGGGGTGCGCGCCGCGTTCCCCGAAGACGAGCACCCGCCGGGCACGGACGATCCGGCGGGCGAGCCGGACGCGGTCGGCCCGGGCGAGCGAGGCGAACGCGGCGTCGAGGTTGCGTGCCTCGACGGCCCGCTGGTCGACGTGCGCGGCGTCCTCGGCAGCCCACGGCAGGCCGCTCCCCCGCGCGGACATGAGCTCCTGGCGGACCTCGGCGGCGTCCTGGAACCCCAGGGACCGGACGAGCCGCGAGACGGTGGCCTTCGACGTGCCCGACTCGGCCGCGAGCTCGGCGGAGGTGCCGACGAGCAGCAGCTCCGGATCGTGCCGGACCATCGCGGCGACCCGGCGTTCCGCGGGCGACAGGCGGTCCCAGACCGCGTCCACCCGGGCACGGACGTCGGGCGCGGCGCTCACCGGGTCTCCGCACGGTCGTCGGCGATGCGCTCGACGGCGACGGCCAGCGCGTCGAGGCCGAGCGCGACGTCGTCCTCGGAGACGAACTCGTCCGGGTGGTGGCTGATGCCGTCGGGGTTGCGCAGGAACAGCATCGCGACGTCGGTGACCAGCCCGAGGGACATCGCGTCGTGCCCGGCGCGCGAGAAGAGCTCCGCTGGTGTGGCCTCCCCGGTCGCGGCGATCCCCGCACGGACGGCGTCCATCAACGCCGGGGCACAGAACACCGCCGGGGCACGGTGCACCTCGGTCGGCGACACGGTCACGCCACGACGGGCTCCGATCTCGTCGAAGACCGCCGTGATCGACTCCCAGACGCGGTCACGTCCCTCGTCGAACTCCCCCCGCAGGTCGACGCTGAACCGGGCCAGGCCGGGGACGACGTTGACCGCCCCGGGCTCGACGGACATCGTGCCGACGGTGCCGACGTGCTGCTCGGCGCGACAGATCCGCTCGACGGCGAGCGCCGCCTCGGCCGCGGCGAGCAGCGCGTCGTGACGCCGCTCGTACGGGGTGCCGCCGGCGTGCCGTGCCTCGCCGACGGCCTCGACGGTGAACCGCCGGGCGCTCGCGATGCTCGTGACGACACCGAGCGCCTGCCCCGCCTGCTCGAGGTGGGGGCCCTGCTCGATGTGCGCCTCGAGGTAGCCGACGAGCCGCTCCGGGGGCAGTGCCGCCTCGCCGACGCGTTCCGGATCGAGCCCGAAGTCGGTGAAGGCCCGGCGGAGCGTGACACCGTCGCCGTCCTCGAGGTCCCACCACGCGTCGTCCCAGACCCCCGCCACGGCCGACGAGCCCAACAGTGCCTTGCCGAAGCGCGTCCCTTCCTCGTCGGAGAACGCGATCACCTGCAGCGCGAAGGGCAGCGGGCCGGAGGCCGTGAGCCGCGCGACCGTGCGGATCGCCATGAGCACGCCGACCACTCCGTCGTACCGGCCGGCGTCCACCACGGTGTCGAGGTGTGAGCCGAGCAGCAGCACGGGTGCGTCCGGCGTCGCACCGTCGACGATGCCGTGCAGGTTGCCCGCGGCGTCCTGCCAGGTGCGGAGTCCGGCGTCGCGCATCCACTCCGCGACCACGGCGTTCACCCGGGCGTGCTCCGGCGACAGGTAGACGCGGGTGGTGCGTCCGTCGTCCTGCGAGATCCCGGCGAGCGCGTCGCACCACCGGACGATCGTCGCGGCGTCGGCGATCGCCCGGGTGCTCGCGGTCGGCGCCGCGGGGGCCTCGGCCGTCGCGGGTCCGGTCGTCGTCGTCACAGGGCTGCCCCGACCGGCGCGACGCGGCCGGCGTGGACGTCGAGCGCGGCGTCGACCCCGGCGCCCTGCGGGACGGCGTGCCCGGCCCGGCGCAGGCAGTGTTCGAGGGCGGCCAGCGTGCGCACGACGGTGTCCTTGCGGGCGTTGTAGCCCATCGTGCCGATGCGCCAGACCCGTCCGTGCAGCGGCCCGAACGAGGTCCCGATCTCGATGCCGTGGTCCTCGAGCATCGCGCCGCGGACCTCGTCGCCGACGACGCCGTCCGGGATCTCCACGGCGACCACGTTGTGCATCTTGTGCGCGACGTCACCGAACACCTGCAGTCCGAGCGCCTCGACCCCGGCGAGCATCGCGCGACCGGCGATCGCGTGGCGCTCGACCACGGCGTCCCGCCCCTCCTCGAGCAGGATGCGGGCGCACTCGTTCGCGGCGTAGAGCATCGACGCGGCCTCGGTGTGGTGGTTGAGGCGCCGCGGGCCCCAGTAGTCGAGGATCATCGCGAGGTCGAGGTAGTTCGAGCGGATCGGGTCGTCGGACACGACGTCGTCGGCCTCGCGGATGCCGGCCTCGATGCTGCGGCGACCGTCGAGCACGGCCACGGCACGCGGCGACAGGGTGATCGGTGCAGTGCCGGAGGGGCCGCCCAGGCACTTCTGCAGGCCGGCGCTCACGACGTCGATGCCCCAAGCGTCGGTCTCGAGCGGGTTGCCGCCGATGCTCGCCGTCGCGTCGGTGTAGAGGAGGGCGCCGTGCCGGTCGCAGATCGCCCCGAGCTCGTCGAGCGGCTGGTTCATCGTCGTCGAGGTGTCGCCCTGCACGATCGCCAGGACCTTCGGTCGGACCCGGCGCACCGCGTCCTCGATCACGGACGGCGGGAAGATCTGCCCCCACGCGGTCTCGATGGTGTGCACCTCGGCACCGGCACGGGTCGCGATCTCGGCGAGCAGGTGCCCGAAGCGTCCGAAGACCGGCACGAGCACCCGGTCCCCCGGGGCGAGCAGTGACACCAGGGCCGCTTCGATGCCCGCGCGGGACGTGCCGTCGACGAGCACGGTGGCGTCGTTCCGTGTCCCGAAGACCTGGCGGTAGAGCTCCTGCGTCGCGGTCATCGTCGTCGTCATCCACGGGTCGTACTGCCCGACGAGCGGGGTCGACAGCGCGCGGAGCACGCGGGGGTCGGCGTCGATCGGCCCCGGTCCCATCAGGAGTCGGGCGGGTGGGTTGACTGGCTGCGTCATGATGCCTCCGTTCCGGGAACGAGCGTAGCGAAACGTCCGTTCCGTGCGTGTTGCGGCGCCGCGGGGCGGTCGAGCAGGACCCCCTCGACGGCGGTGACCCCGTGGCCGGCCGTCGCCACGAGCCGCCCGCGGAGCCAGGTCTCGGTGACGACCCCGAGCGTGTGCAGGCCGGCGTACGCGGACACCGGGTTGCGGTGGGCCAGGGCCGACACCTCGACGACGCCCTCGGCCGCCGGGTCGAGGACGGCGAGGTGCGCGACCGCACCCGGCGCGATCCGACCGCGGTCGTGGAAGCCGACGATCGCCGCGGGGCCGGTCGTGAACCAGGGCAGGACGGCGTCGAGCGGGAGCCCCCGGCGCACGGCCTCGGTCCAGACCGCCCGGAAGCCCACCTGGAGTCCGGCGATGCCGCCCCACGCCGACCCCCAGTCGTCGGTCTTCAGGTCGGCTGTGGACGGCGAGTGGTCCGACACGACGCAGTCGATCGTGCCGTCGAGCAGCCCCGCCCAGAGCGCGTCGCGGTTCGCGTCGTCGCGGATCGGCGGGCAGCACTTGAACTCGGTCGCGCCGTCCGGGATCGACCCGGCCTCGAACGCCAGGTAGTGCGGACACGTCTCGACGGTCACCCGGACCCCGTCGGCCTTCGCGGCGCGGATCATCGGGAGGACCCCGGCGTCGGACAGGTGCAGCACGTGCACGCGGGCACCCGTCGACCGCGCGCCGTCGAGGACCCGCGCGACCGCGGACTGCTCGGCGCTGCTCGGACGGGTGGCGAGGAAGTCGGCGTACCGTCCGCCGAGCGTCTCGTGCGGCACGAGGTGGTCCGGGTCCTCGGCGTGCACGATGAGCAGGGCGTCGAGCTCGGCGACCTCCTCGATCGCCGCTCGGAGCTGTACCGGGTCGAGGTGCGGGAACTCGTCCACACCGCTCGGCGCGGTGAAGCACTTGAAGCCGAAGACCCCGGCGTCGTGCAGCGGACCGCGTGCTCCGGCGTTCGCGGGGACCGCGCCGCCCCAGAACCCGACGTCCACCGCGACCCGGCCCGCGGCGCTCGCCCGCTTCACCGCGAGGGCGTCGACGTCGACCGTGGCCGGGATCGAGTTGAGCGGCATGTCGATGATCGTGGTCACGCCGCCGAGGGCCGCCGCCCGCGTGGCCGAGGCGAAGCCCTCCCATTCGGTGCGACCGGGTTCGTTGACGTGCACGTGCGTGTCGACGAGCCCGGGCAGGAGCACGTGCTCGTCGGGCACGGTGCGGTCGAGCGAGGCCGCGACCGCGGCACCGAACGGCAGGACCGCGTCGACCACGCCGTCGCGGACCACCACCGCGGCCGGGCGGAGGACGCCGTCGACCCACGCCCGCCGAGCGCGGAGCACCAGGTCGGCGCCCACCGCGGCGCTCATGCCGAGGCCCCCGCGAGCACGATCGGCGCGGAGACGTCGGACCTCTGCAGCGTGAACCCGGACAGGAGCCCGGTCACCGGCTTCGGTGGCGGAGGCGCGTACTCGCCGGTCTTGCCCGTGCGCAGCCCGAGCCGGACGAGCGACTCCGCGAGCACCGTCGCCGCAGCCACCCCGTCGACCACCGGCGCACCGATCTCGCGCGAGACCTCGGCACAGAACGCGGCCATGCCCGCGCAGCCGAGCACCACCGCATCGGCGCCGCCGGCGAGCACGGCGCGGCACTCCTCGACGACGAGCTCCCGGGCGCCCGACGTCGGATCGTCGAGCTGCAGCACCGGCACCTCGCACGCACGGACCTCGGTCACCAGGGACGCGAACCCGTAGCGCTCCGCGAGCTCCCACGCCCGTCCGGTCGTGCGCGCCAGCGTCGTGACGACCCCGAACCGGCGCCCCAGCATCGCAGCGGCGTGGAAGCCGGCCTCGGCGATCCCGAGCACCGGCCCGACGGCCAGCTCGCGCGCGGCGTCGAGACCCGGGTCGCCGAAGCACGCGACGACGTACGCGTCGACACCCTCCTGCTCGCCGAGCGCGATCTGCTCCAGGAGCCCGGGGACCGCCAGGGCCTCCTCGTAGTGACTCTCGATCGAGGCGGGTCCGGTGGTGGGCGTCACCGCCTCGACGACGGTGCCGGGTCCGGCGACCGCGGCCGCGCCGCGGCCGATCGAGGCCGTCATCGACGGGGTGGTGTTGGGGTTGACGACGCGGATGCGCAAGCGGAGCCTCTCAGGCGGGGGTGGGGACGAGGAGGAGGTGGTGGACCCGGGCGGCGACGGTCCGGCCGGGAGGCGTGTCGCGCCTCCCGGCCGGGGTCGGTGCAGGGGTGTGGCGGACGGTCAGTCGCGTCCTGCCGCCGCGCCGTCGTCGACCGTCGGGTCCTCCGATGCCAGCACCGGCATCCGCGGCGACCGACGCTCGAGCGCCCAGAAGACGACCAGCCCGAGCCCGCAGCCGATGAACCAGCTGTAGTTGCTCAACCACGGCAGGACACCCGTCGCGGGCGGCAGCACCGCACTGGCGACCGACACCGCGCCGGCGAGCAGCAGGGTCCACATCGCGTTCGGGTTCCAGCCCGCGCGGTACCAGTACCGGGCGGTGGGCTCCTTCGTGTACATGTCGTCGACCGCCACCCGCTGCTTCGCGACCAGGTAGTAGCCGGCGATCAGGATCCCGAACAGCGGGCCGATCAGCGCGCCGAGGATGCCGAGCGTGTAGAGGATGGCCTGGTCGTTGCCGTACCAGTTCCACGGCGTCAGCAGCACGGAGCCGACCGCGGCGATCATGCCGCCCGTCCGCCAGCTGATCCTCCGCGGGGCGACGTTCGAGAAGTCGAACGCGGGGCTGATGAAGTTCGCGACGATGTTGATGCCGACCGTCGCGGTGACGAACGTCAGGCCGCCGAGCAGGATCGCGAACGGTGCGTCGATCGCCTGGACCGTCTCGATCGGGTCGGTGATGAGCTTGCCGAACACCGGGACCGTCGCGCTCGCGCAGAGCACGGTGAGCACCGAGAAGAACAGGAAGTTGATCGGCAGGCCCCAGAGGTTGCCGCGCTTGACGGCTCGGAACGAGCGACCGTAGCGCGAGAAGTCACCGAAGTTCAGCATCGGACCGGAGAAGTAGCTGACGACGATCGCCACGGCCGAGAGCATGACCGGGATCGAGGCACCGAACGACATGGGCGCGCCCGTGTGCAGCGTCAGCGAGATGTTGCCGACGCCGGCCCGGGCGACGAGGTAGACGGCGAGCGCGATCATCACGACGTAGACGGCCGGACCGGCGAAGTCGATGAAGCGGCGGATCGCCTCCATGCCCATCGAGAAGAGCGCGGCCTGCGCGACCCAGAGGATGCCGTACGAGATCCAGCCCAGCGCGGAGAGCCCGAGGAACGAGTGGTCGAGCAGCGACGCTGAACCCGGGACGAACTTCAGGAACACGATGTTGAGCGACTGCGCGGCGAGGAAGGTCTGCACGCCGTACCAAGCCGTCGCGATCAGGCCGCGGATGACGGCGGGGACGTTCGCCCCGATGACGCCGAACACCGCGCGGTTGATGACCGGGTACGGCACCCCGGTCCGCTGGGACGGCTTCGCGACGAGGTTGGCGAACACCTGCACGATGAGGATGCCGACGACGAGGGCGACGAGCACCTGCCAGCTCGCGATGCCGAGCGCGAAGAGCGACCCGGCGGTGACGTACCCGCCGACCGAGTGCACGTCGGACATCCAGAAGGCGAAGATGTTGTAGCTCGTCCAGCGCTGCTCGCGCAGCGGGGCGAGGTCCTCGTTGGTGAGCGCCGGGTCGTACCCGGGCTTGACGATGCCGGCGCCGGCGGCTGCCGACGACGTCGTCCGGGGGGCGTGGGGCGCGGCGACCGGGGTCGCGATCTCTGTGACCAAGACGTCCTCCGTGGGAGTGTGCGACGGGGGTCCCCGCTCGAGGACGACGCTACGAAGGCACTTCGCGTCGCCCGTTTCCCTCGTGTAACGGTCGTGTGACACGGACAGCCCGCTGGAACGCTCGTTCCGGGCGGCAGCTGCGGGATGCCGCAGGGAACGCCGCAGGTCCTGCCCTAAGCCCGTCCCGGCCGCCCGACCGGCTCCATCATCGAGGGATGACCACGGGCATCCGGATCGACCACGTCGGCGTCACCGTGCCGGACGTGGAGGCCGCCACGGCGTTCTTCGCGAACGCCTTCGACGCCGTCGTGCTGTACGACGTGCGCCGGACCACCGACGAGCCGAACGGCACACCGGAGGCCCACCGCTACCTCGGCATCCCGTCGTCGATGGCGCAGGGCGCGATCCGCATGCTCGCGCTGCCCGAGGGACCCGGACTCGAGCTCTTCGAGTACCGCGGGCCCGACCAGCGCGCCGCCGCACACCCGTCGGACCTCGGGTGGCAGCACCTGGCGCTGTACGTCGACGACCTCGACGCAGCCCTCGCCCGCGCGGAGTCCGCCGGTGCCGTCCGCAACTCGGAACCGCGGCCGCTGCGTGGCGAGGAGGCCGGGGAGGGCAACCGGTTCGTCTACACGCGCACCCCGTGGGGGTCGACGCTCGAGTTGGTCACCTACCCGACGCCGCAGCCGTACCTGCTGCACGCGCCGCGGGCGAAGTGGGCGCCGTGGCCGGACGTCGCCCAGCTCCGGCAGCTGGACCGGGCCTGACCGCATCCGGCTCGTGACCGGCCTGGAGGCACGGCTCGCGGCCGCCCCGCCGCGCACCTCGGGCGCGGGGCCCGTCCGGTACACGGCGGTCGCGCCGTGCTCTGCCGTGCGGTCCGGCGGTGCGGGGAAGGGTCAGCGTCTCGGGCCGAGCGCGGACTCGATGCGTCTGATCGTCCGGCGCATCGCGTACTCGTCCTGCGCCGGCTGGTCGTCGGCCACCCACAGGCGGACCGCTCCGGGCCCCGATGTCCTGGGCGCGAGGTGGACGACGATCCCCCACCGGTACGCGACGCCGCGCGGGGTGGGCTCGCTGAAGACGTCGAAGCCGAGCACCTCCGACCGGAGGGCGATCGGTGTCCCGTACTCGTCACCGTGCGTCGGCCAGCTCGTGATCCCCGTCCGGTCGAAACCGAGGTCGCACGGGAACCGGACGCGCAGCGACGGACTCCACGCCGAGAGGTCGTTGGCCGTCGCGTCCGTTGCGTGCGCGGTGACGAACGCGGTGCCGGGATGGGTCTCGGTCTTCCGCCGGAGGCGCGCCAGCCGGCGGTGGTTGACCTCTGTGCTGACGCAGGCGACGCCGAAGAAGAACGTGATGAGGACGCCGAGACGGAGTTCGACGGACTGGGCCCGTTCCCCGTCGGTGCCGATCAGGACCGCGAGGACGATCGTCGCGACTCCGGAGACGACGGTGACGGCGGCGAGGACGATCGTCGAGGTGCGCACGGCTCGACGATGCCAGGATCTCGTCGCGGCGTCACGGACTCCGCGGGTCGGCGGGTGACCGGTGGCGGATCGTCCATCGGCACAGCTCGGTCGACGTGAGCACCTCGTCGAGTCGCGCCGGCCTCTTTCCTGGACGACATGGCGGAACTCGTGCAAGTGCCTGGTGTCCATCGCGCCGCAGACCGGGCTTGACTGGGATCATGCTTGAAGTCCGAACGCGTGCTGCACGCTCTACGGCTCAGTGGACGGCATCCGCGCCGGTCGACGTCGTTCGCGAGCGGTTCCTCCACGAGATCTCACAGTCCGCACGCGCGCGCGTCACGATGAGTACGAGCGACGCGATCGAGGCATCGGTGCGAGGTAACGCGTTCTCGTGGGGTGAACGGATCACAGTCAGGCTGACGCCGACCGGGAACGGAACGAGCGTCGCCGTGGAGACGCGACCAGCAATGCCGTCCACGCTGTTCGACTAGGGTGAAGGCGAACGAGACATCCGCCTCTTGCACGCCGCCGTGCTCGGGGTCGGTGGCGAATCGTCCGAGCATCCCCCCGTCAACGGCGCTCCCGCCAGGCTCGGGAGGACTTCGAGGATGGCGAAGCCACTGGGATGGTTCGTCGTGGTGGTCGCCGTCATTGCGCTGATGTTCGCACTGTTCAACTTGGTGGTGAACACCGAGCGCGTCTGGTCCTGGCTCCCGCTCCTCGTCATCATGTCCCTCGCGCTCGTGGTCACCATGGACGATCTGCGGCGACGCTGAAGATGCAGTCGTAGGTCCCCGTGCCAGCGACGGAGTGCCCGGGCCGTCCTCCTCGGAACGGTTCCAGCACCGTCGAGACCAGGCGGTCGCGCTCGACTCCGTCCCAGTCCGAGGAACGGCGGTGCGATCGAGCGGGGTCCAGGAAGTCGTCGCCGCGGAGGCGCACAGCATCGGGCAGTGCTGCGACGAGGCTGCGTGCGAGCGTCGACTTGCCGGAGCCGCAGAAGCCGGAGGACGACCAGCGGGTGCCCCACGACCCGCGCTCGCTCGGCGATGTGCTCGAGGACGGTGTCCTGGTCCGACCGGCGAGTTCACGAGGAGCGGTCGCTCCCGGCATCGACCCGGTGCGCATCCACTCACCGACCGGGACGGAACTGCACCTGGTCGGAGGTCGATGACGAGCAGCGCAGTGACGGTGGGCATGCCCGACCCTCTCACCGGGCGGTTCCGGGAGGGACTGGCTACCGGGAGGCCTCGGACGTCGTCGCGCGGAGGCGGTCGTCGACCTCGCGAGCTTCGGCGGACGACCCGAACGCGAGGGTGACCTCACCGCCGGTGAGGGGTTCCATGACCTGGGGCGCCGAGATCACCCTGCCGTCGAGGAGGATCGCCATGCGCTCGTCGATCGTCTCGCGGGTGGCCGAGGCCAGGACATCGCTGTCGGTCCTGTCGAACTGCAACACGATCGACCCGCCCGCACCTTCGCCGTCGGAGCGGTGCGCGGAGGTCGGCGTGATCGACCCGAGCGACTTCGCCAACCGGTAGGTGGTCGCGCCGTCCTGGTCACACGCCGACGCTGCGACGTCAGTGGTGACCGGCGGCGCAGTGCACGCCTCCTCGACCTCCGACACGACGGCTCGGAGCTGCAGCGACTTCATCGCCGGACCGTCAGCAGTCGCGCAACCGGTGAGGACCGCGACCAGGCCAGCGGCGGCCGCGAGGCGGGTGAACCGTGGACCCTTCATCGCACCAGGGTAGGACTCGACGGGAACGCACGACAGTCCCCCGTCCTCCGGCTGCCCCGTAGTGTCGTGCTGATGTCAGACATTCCGTACGGCGAAGTCCCCGCCCTGCCCGTTGCATCCGTCTTCGGCATCATCGTCTTCGTCGTGCACCTGGTGTTCCTGCTCCGGTCCGGACGGTTCACCTGGCAGCGCGCGACCGTCGCTGGGGTGATCGCTGTCTACGCCGCGGGCATCCTCGCGAACACCGTCTTCCCCGTGTTCCTCGATCCACTCCCCGACGCTGAGCCGTGGACGCCAGCGCTGGCGCTGATCCCGTTCTCCGATTACGAAGCTGCGGACGCGGTGACCAACGTGGTCGTGTTCGCCCCGCTGGGCGTCCTGATCCCGCTCCTGATGCGCCGCCCGTCCTGGTGGAAGGTCCTCCTCGCCGCCGCGGCGGTGAGCCTGGCGATCGAACTGCTGCAGCTTGCTGCGCAGCGGCTCTTCTCCGGTGGCCACGTCGCCGACGTCGACGACTTCATCTGGAACACCGTCGGTGGGGTCCTCGGCTACGCGGTCTTCGTCCTGGCGTCACGGACGCCGGGCCTGTCCCGTCTCCTCGACGTCTTCCGCTGGCACCCGGCACCGAGGGAAGAACACGTCGCCTGAGATCGTACGATGCGGCATGATTGCTGCTGTGGAACCGTGGACCTGGGCGACGACCTACAAGCTCGTCCTGACGAGCTACATCTGGCTCGCCGGAGCTGTCGCTCCGACCGGTGCGGTCATCACCTGCATCGTCATCGCCATCCGGGGCGGTGTCTCGCTCGACGGAGCCGCCAGCGCCCTCCTGTTCGTCGTCGTCTTCGTCGTCGTCTTCGCCGTGATCGCCGCCGTCGGCGCTGCCGTGGCGCTGCCGTTCACCCAGCTCCTCGGCCGCGCGCTCCGACGCACTCGGAGCCGTGCCGTCCGTGTGAGCGCACATGCCGTCCTCGGCGGAACACTCGCCGCGATCGGCATGCAGGTGCTCCTGCTGGCCTTCGAGGACGACCACCTCACTTGGCAGTACCCACTGGCCGTCTCGGTCCCCGCAGGGATCGCGGCTGCCATCGGCCGCTGGCGACTCGACGAAGCGGAACGCCGCCGGTCGTTGCTGTCCGAGTAGCCGATCGGGTACCGAGTCCCGCGTCAGCACTCATCGCTTGCTGGTGGTCGCTCCCGCCAGAGGACCTCGTCGTCGCAACGGGTGCTCGTCGGGTGCATCCCGATCCGCAGGGCGACACGTGCTGAGGCTCCGTGCTCCGGGTGGATCCGCGCCCTGAGCTCCCGCACGTCGACCGAGCGCAGCCACGTCGCTGCGCGCTCCGCGGATTCGGTCGCGAACCAGTGCCCTTGCGCGCTCGGCGTGACGAGCCAGGCGAGGTCCGCCGTCGTGACCTGGGCGGTCCGGTGCAGGGTCGCCTGCACGAACCCGATCGGCGCGCGGCCCTGGCGGGGGCGGATGATCCAGTTCAGCCACCCTGCGGTGCCGTCCTGGGACCGACCCCGGACCTGACGGGTGTAGCGCGCACGGAGTTCCTCCAGGCTCGGCGGTCCGCCGCCGGTGAAGTGGTACAGCTCCACCGGCGCGAGCACGTCCACCATCACGTCGGCGTGTTCGACGGTCAGGGGTTCGAGGCAGAGACGGTCTGCGCTGAGCGGGACGGCGCGCGGCCACGGCATGCTCGCATCCTTCCAGCTGTTCAGTCGGTCACCGGACGTCCGCCGAGACCAGCAGTCACGGGCCGGAGGCGTTTCCCAGCACCGAGCGTCACCTCCTGCTGCACGGAGGTGCGCACCGTGACGGCGGTGTCCGCGACGTGACGCGTGCTGGTCGGGAACCACGCGCGGCCGGGGGTGACCAGGATGAGGAGACCGTCGACGTCTCCGACGGCAGCGAACTCGCTGGTGGGCTCGTTCCCGTAGGGCTGGAGGTCTGCTGCTCGCAGGGTCGCGACCGCGGCGAGGACGTCCGGGACTGCCATGCCGATCTCGCTCACGCACACGAGATCGGCAGCGCCGAAGGACTCCACCTCTCGGGGAGGCAGGGCTCGACGTTCGATGAGTTCCAGTACCTGGTCATCAGGGCCGTCGAAGTACATCGACCGCGAGTCCCACGACGGGGGTCCCCCGAACTCCGTCCGATCGTCGACCGACAGGAGCAGCACGCGCTGTCCGAGCCACCGGCGGGCCAGGTCGAACGACCCGGTCGGGATGCTGAACGCGAGGTGGTGCGCGCCCTCGAAGTCGCTCTCCACGAAGCGCAGCCGGCTCGGGCCGATGGCCACGGTCACGCTCGGACCGTCCCGCTCGACCTCACACCCGAGTCGTCCGAAGAACCCTGCGACCACCGACGCGGACCGTGTGGGCAACAGGGCTTCTCCGATCTGCATGCGTCCACCTCACACCCGTGGCCCTGGACCATCGATCACCGGACGCGCACCATGAGCTCGGACGGGTCAGCCGACGGTGCGAAGCCGAACTGCGCGGAGAGACCGTGTGCATCTCGGGTCGACGGGAGCGTGCGCTCCAGGCCGGGCAGTTCGAGGTCCTCGCCCACGGCAGCGAGGAGCATCCCGCCCTCTCCTCGACCACGTACTCCCGGTGCGACGAAGGTCGTCGTTCCGCGCCCCTCGGCTCCGGTTGCTCGCACGTCGTGATCGCGACGACAGTGCCCGTGGGCCGAGCTGTCCGGTGGAGCGCGATACTGATCGGATGACAGCACCACTCGTCTCGGACGTCGCGCACGCCGGGCTCACCGTGGACGACCTCGACGACGCGCTGGTGCTGTGGTGCTCCGGTCTCGGCTTCGCGCTCGAACGGACCTTCACGCTCGACACGCGGACCACGACTGCGACCACCGGTGTCCAGGGATCCACCATCCGTGCAGCCACGGTCACGCTCGGGGACCAACGGATCGAACTGCTGCAGTACGACCCTCCCCGCTCGGGTCGAGCATCCGACTCCCCCGCGCACACCGGCACGGTCCACATCGCGCTGACCGTGTCGGACCTCGACCGCGTGCTCGACCTCTGCGCAGCACACGGCTGGCGGCCCGTCGGGGAACCGCACGAGATGACCAGTGGCGCCCGGACCGGCACACGGATCATCTACCTCGAGGGTGCACTCGGGGGTTTCCTCGAACTGATCGCCCCACCGCAGCTTCCCTGACGCCACGAGCGGGAACGGCCTCGGGTCGGTCCCGGGAGCGCATCGCCCTGACGCGAGTGGACGCTGATCGCGATCGCAGACGCGACCGTCCCCGTCCGGTCAGAGCGCGTGCGTCCCGAGCAGCGCCCCGGCCACGTAGGTCGCCGAGAGCGCGAGCGCCCCGCCGACGACCACCCGCAGCGCCGCGCGACCCCGACGGGCACCGCCGAGCACCGCACCGGTCGTGCCGGTCAGGGCGAGCGCGACGAGCGAGGCGGTCACAGTGACCGGCACACGGAGGGGTTCCGGCGCGAGCAGTATCGCGAGGAACGGCAGCAGTGCGCCGACCGTGAAGGTCGCCGCCGACACCCAGGCGGCACGCCAGGGGCTGACGATCTCGTCCTCGGCGTCGTGCAGGGCCGCTTCGGCGCGGCGACGACGGACGTCGGGCCGCGTCAGCTCCCGCGCGACGGCATCCGCGACGTCCCCCTCGACCCCGAGCGACCGGTAGTGCGCCGCGAGCGCCGGGGCGTCCTCGGCGTCGGCCTCGAGCTTCGCCTGCTCGGCGGCCTGCCCGGTGCGCTGCGCGTCGCGGGCACCGCTCACCGAGATGTACTCGCCGAGGGCCATCGAGATTGCCCCGCCGACGAGCGCCGCGGTGCCGGCGGCGACGATCGGCCCCGTGCCCGCGCCGGCTCCGGCGACCCCGACGAGCACGGCCGCGACGGACACGATGCCGTCGTTCGCGCCGAGCAGCCCGGCCCGGAGCCAGTTGAGCCGCGCGGCGCTGGTGGCGTCGTCGTGCTCGGAGGTGGGGAGCGAGAGGTCCGAAGCGGTCGACATGACGGCCATCGAACCACTCCGGAGCGGTTCGCGCCAGCAAGGTGAGGCAAGCCTGATCAGGGCTTTCGTGGTGAGGTGAGCCTCACCTCACCGAACGGAGGCCGCCTGCCAGACCCGGGTCGGACGGCCGTTCAGCGCGTGCGGGAACGAGTCACCGACCGGTCGGAAGCCCGCGCTCGTGTAGAGCGCGAGGGCGGGTGCGTTGTCGTCCAGCGCGTGCAGCTCGCACCGGTCGTGCCCGGCGGCTGCGGCGGCGTCCACCGCGGCGGTGAGCAGTCGACGGCCGAGTCCGTGCCCCTGTGCCGCCGGCGCGACCGCGAGGAGGCTGAGGTACGCGCCGTCGCTCGGCGCGCCGCCGGTGCCGGGTGCGGTGACGAGGGCGAACCCGAGCGGGGCGCCGCCGTCGTCGGCGACCACCAGGGCCACCCGCTCTGCGGCGAACTTCTCGTGCGCACGTGCGCGCACGGCGTCGGAGGCCGGCACCCCGTCCCGGTCCGCGACGGCGGCGACCCAGAGCGCGATGCACGCGGCCGCGGTCGCTTCGTCGTCCGCGGTGCGCACGACGAAGGACGACCCGATCACCCGACCACCATACGTCGCACGCCCCGACCGGCGGTCAGGTCTGAGCCCGCCGCGCGATCGGTCAGACGGTCGCCCGCGAGCCGACCCGGTACCGGGCTCCGCGGTGCTCCTCCGGCAGCCGGTCGCCGCGGCCGTGCAGCTTGTGACGGAGCGACCCCTCGACGTACTCGTCCGGGTAGGCACCGCGCGCGCGGAGCTCGGGCACGACGAACTCGATGACGTCCTCCCACGTGCCGGGGGTCACCGCGTACGCCAGGTTGAACCCGTCCACGTCGGTCTGCTCCTGGATGTCGATCAGCTGCTGGGCGATCGTCGCCCCGGAGCCGACGGCGACCGGACCGAGGCCGCCGATCGCCGTGTGCTCCGCGATGTCCCGGACCGTCCAGTTCGACCCGTCCTCCCCCGTCGCCGCGGACAGGTTCGCCGCCGCCGACTGGATCGCGTTCGACTCGATGTTGCCGAGCGGCTCGTCCAGGTCGTACTGCGACAGGTCGACGCCCATCCAGCCGGAGTTGAGCACGAGCGCGCCCTCGGCCGACGCGTACGACCGGTAGTCGCGGTACTTGGCCTGGGCTGCCTCGTCGGTCTCGTCGGTGATGACGGTGAGCAGCGTGTAGACGCGGGCGGCGTAGCGGTCGCGACCAGCGGCCTCCAGGGCGTCACGGATCCTGCCGACGGTCGCGGCGAGCTGCGGGATGGTCGGCGCGCCGACGAAGACCGCCTCGGCGTTCTCGGCGGCGAAGCGGATGCCGCGGGGCGAGGCGCCCGCCTGGTAGACCACGGGGCTCCGCTGGACCGAGGGCTCGGTCAGGTGGATGCCGGGCACGTCGAAGTGCGTGCCGTGGTGCTCGATCGGGTGCACCTTCGACGGGTCGGTGAAGACACCGGTCTCGCGGTCCTCGACGACGGCGTCGTCCTCCCACGAGCCCTCCCACAGCTTGTAGAGCACCTCGAGGTACTCGTCGGCGACGTCGTAGCGGTCGTCGTGGGAGAGCTGGTCGGTCTGCCCCATGTTGCGCGCGGCGCTCGGCAGGTACCCGGTGACGACGTTCCAGCCGATGCGGCCCTTCGTCAGGTGGTCGAGCGTCGAGATACGCCGGGCGAACGGGTACGGGTGCTCGTAGGCAGTGCCCGCGGTGATGCCGAAGCCCAGGTGCTCCGTGACGGCGGCCATCGCGGAGACGAGCAGGATCGGGTCGTTCACCGGAACCTGCGAACCGGTGCGGAGCGCGGCCTCGTTCGTCCCGCCGTACACGTCGTAGGTGCCGAGGACGTCGGCGATGAAGATGCCGTCGAAGCGCCCGCGCTCGAGCAGCTGCGCCAGGTCCGTCCAGTACGACAGGTCGTTGTAGTACCGCGAACGGTCGCGGGGGTGGCGCCACAGCCCCGAGGACTGGTGCGCGACGCAGTTCATGTCGAACGCGTTGAAGCGGATCTGCCGGGTCTCGTTCGTCGAGGTCACGCGGCGAAGCTACGTCCAGCAGCCCGACGCGTCACGTGAGGTGACGCCGTGTGACGCCCGCCCGACGCACGGCGCCGCGGACCTGAGTCGATCTCGCGTGGCAGCATGGCGGCGTGCCCGTCGTCGAGTCCCGCTGCGTCGTCCCCGTCCCCGTCGCGGTCGCCTTCGCCGTGTCACAGGTGCAGGGACCGGTCCGGAAGCGCTGGGACCCCTTCATCCGTCGACAGCACCTCATCGGCGCCGACGCGCCGGCGAAGGGCGTCCGGACCTTCACGGTGCAGCGCTCGGGCCTGCGGATGGAGAGCGAGTACGTCTCGTACAACCCGCCCTCGAACGTCGGCATGAAGATGACGAAGGGCTCGTGGTTCTTCGAGAAGATGGGCGGTGGGTGGCGCTTCACGCCGGTGGAGGGCGAGCCGGGCCGCACGCTGGCGGTGTGGCGCTACAACTTCACGTGCCGACCCGCCTGGCTCGCACCGCTGGCCGAGCGCATCGGCGCGTTCGTCCTGCAACGCGACATCGACCGACGGATCGCCGGGTTCGCCCGGGGGTGCAGCGACCCGGTCGTGCTCGCACACGTCGGTGCCGCTCCTGGGAGCTGACCGGACCGGTTCAGACCGCGGTGGCCTCGCGGACGGCAGCCTCGGCAGCCACCCAGGCGAGCATCCCGCACTTCACCCGCATGACGAACTTCGAGACGCCGTGGAAGGCGACGAGATCCTCGAGGACGTCCTCGTCGGGCTCCCCGGCCCCGCGCGACCGCATCATCGTGCGGAAGGACTCGGTGAGCTCGAGCAGCTCCGGGACGGTCCGGCCGACGGCCATGTCGGTCAGCACCGACGCCGAGGCCATCGAGATCGAGCACCCGTCGCCCTGCCAGCCGATGGCCGCGATGCGGTCCGACCCGGGCTCGAGCCGCACGCTGACGGTGATCTCGTCGCCGCAGGTGGGGTTCCGTTCGAAGTGCGACGCGTCGGCGCCGTCGAGCACGCCGTCGCCGTGCCGCGCTTTCGCGTGGTCGAGGATGACCTGCTGGTAGAGGGAGTCGAGGCCGTTCACGAGGCCGCTCCGAAGTACCCGCGGACCTCGCCGACGGCGGTCAGGAAGCGATCGACGTCCTGCTCGGTCGTGTACACGTAGGTGCTCGCCCGGCTGGTCGCGACGAGTCCGAGCCGACGGTGCAGCGGCTGGGCACAGTGGTGCCCGGACCGGACCGCGATGCCCTGCGCGTCGAGGTACTGCGAGACGTCGTGGGCGTGCACCCCGTCGACGTCGAAGGACACGAGTCCGGAGCGCGGCACCCCGGCGGGCGGGCCGACGACCCGGATGCCCGGCACCGCCGCCAGACCGTCGAGCATCCGGCGGGCGAGGTGCTCCTCGTGGGCGCGGACGCGTTCCATGCCGATGCCCTGCAGGTAGCGGACCGCCTCGGCGAGTGCGACGGCCTGGGACACCGGCTGCGTCCCGGCCTCGAAGCGCTCGGGCGCCGGCATGTACTCCGACGACTCCATCGTCACGGTCGTGATCATCGACCCACCGGTGCGGAACGGCGGCAGGGCGTCGAGGAGTTCCCCGCGACCCCACAGGACGCCGATGCCGTTCGGCCCGAGCATCTTGTGCCCGGAGAACGCGGCGAAGTCGACGCCGAGCTCCTGCACGTCGAGGGGCCGGTGCGGCGCGGACTGGCACGCGTCGAGGACGACGAGGGCGCCCTGCGCGCGGGCCGCTGCCACCACCGCGGCGACGGGCGCGACCATGCCGGTGACGTTCGAGACGTGCGCGAACGCCACGATCCTCGTGTGCTCGGTGATCCGGGAGACCGCGTCCTCGGCGGTCCAGGTGCCGTCGTCGGCCACCGGGACCCAGCGCAGGGTCGCACCGGTGAGCGCGGCGAGCTCCTGCCACGGCACGAGGTTCGCGTGGTGCTCGGCCTCGGTGACCAGGACCTCGTCGCCGGGACCGATGCGGAAGCGCTCCGCCGCCGCTCCCCCGCGTCCGCGGCTGGCGTTGGCGATGCCGTACGCCACGAGGTTCAGCGCGTCGGTGGCGTTCGCCGTCCAGATGACCTCGGACGGCGACGACGCCCCGACGAAGCCGGCGACCGTGGCCCGTGCGTCCTCGTAGGCGTCGGTGCTCAGGGCCGCGAGCGTGTGCGCACCGCGGTGGACGGCCGCGTTGTCGTGCTCCAGGAACCGTCGCTCGGCGTCGAGCACCTGTCGCGGCCGCTCGGCCGTCGCGCCGGAGTCGAGGTACGCGAGCGGCTGCCCGTTCACCTCCTGCTGGAGGATCGGGAAGTCCCGCTTGATCGCGGCGACCTCGGACTCGGTCAGCGGCTGGTTCGGGGCGAGCACGGTCACGCGGTCAATCGTGGTCGGTCCCGCCCCGTGCGTCCAATCGCCTGCAGCGGACAAGGAGCCGGAACGGCGGCGGGACGCAGGCAGGCCGGCCGCTACTCGTTGCCGATGCGCTTGTCGGCCTGCTCGCGTGCGGCGTCGATCTTGTCGTCGTACTTGCCGCCCGTGGCCTTCTTCACCGCGTCGGCCACACCGCCCAGGACCTTGTCGCTGACGTCCTCGGCCTTCTCGCTCTTCAGGGCGTCCTGGACCTTGCCGTCCTTCAGGAGCTCCTGTGCCTTCTTCGTGATGTCGTCGAACCCCGCCATGGACGGCTCCTCACCTCGTGCGGGGCCCGTCGCCCCGACCTGCCGCCGATGGTAGGCGCGGCCCCGGCGCCTGTCCGGGTGGGCCGGCCCGGTGTCGCGGCTCCGGCGCCTGTCCGGGTCGCGGCCGGCCCGGTGTCGCGGCCGGCCCGACCCGGTCCGGACGGACGACTCAGACCATCTGCGCGCTGCGTCGCCGCGCGAGCAGGTAGGAGACCGCGACCGAGCCCGTGATCGCCAGGAGCGACGGGATGAGGATGTCCGTGCCCTCCTGCGTGAACTCGACGACGAGCACGAGCGCGGTGAACGGCGCCCGCATCGTGGTCGCCAGCAAGGCCGCCGCGCCGACGAACGCGAACGCCGCCAGGCTCGAGCCGTCAGCGGGCCAGAGCAGCACCCACAGGCCGCCGAGTGCGGCGCCCACCGCGGAGCCGACGGCGATCGAGGGCGTCAGCGTGCCACCGACCGCACCGGCACCGATGGTCGCCGAGGTCGTGATCGTTCGGATGATGCCGAGGAGGAGCAGGAACACGATCGGCGACAGCCCGGCGAACGTCGGCGCCTCGGTCGTGGCGTTCATCGCGACGAGGCCGAGCGCGCGCCCGTTGCCGAGGATCTCCGGGAACGGCACGGCGATGAGCCCGACCATCGCGAAGACGACGGGCAGCACGACGAGCAGGTGCCACCCCTTCGGCGCCGTGGCCTGCAGCCGGTTCGTGAGCTTCACGAAGCCGACTCCCGCGAACCCGAGCAGCGGCCCGACGACGACCGCCCAGACCAGCAGCGACGGCGACAGGTGCATCGCGGGCACGTCGTAGAGCACCTCGTCCGGGATCACGAGCCGTGCGGTGAACGCGGCGATCGCGCTCGTCGCGAAGGCCGGCAGTGCGGTCGCGAACGTGAGTTCACCGAGCAGCACCTCGACCGCGAAGAGCGCGCCTCCGAGCGGCACGTCGTACACCGCCGCCAGGCCGGCAGCAGCACCGCAGGCGACGAGGATGCGCGTCTCGCGCCCCGTCAGGCCGGCACGAGCGGTGACGAGCTGGGACAGCCAGGCACCGATCTCGCGGGGCGCGACCTCCTTGCCGATGGAGGCGCCGAGCCCGACGGCCAGGATCTGCACCGCGGCGTTCGCGACCGTGGCGAGCGCCGGCATCCGGTTGCCGTCGACCGCGCCGGTCACCGACACCACGGGCTTCGCCCACCGCCGGAGCGCCCACCACGCGACGCCCGTGAGCACGCCGGCCGCGGCGAGCGCGAGGAAGCGGTTGAGCCCGGAGGGCGCATCGGCCGCTTCGCGGTGCCCGCCGAACGGGTACCCGAAGGCGACGAACTGGATGGCCTGCAGGGCGAGCCACACCGAGATGCCCGCGACGCCGCCGGCGATGCCGACGAGCCCGGTGATCACGGCGAGCTTGAGGGCCCAGACCGGCGTGGTCGTGCGTGTCGCGTTCCCGGTCTGCGGCATGACCGGAAGCCTAGCGGCGATCGGGACCGGCCCACGGACGGCCGACGGCACCCGTGGACGGACGGGAGGCCCGTGGCGGGGCCGCCACGGGCCTCCCGTCCGGCTGCTGGTCGCGTCGCGGTCAGACGGCCGTCACGCGGAAGGGGACCACCCGGTCGGCCGGCAGGAGCGGCGGCTGCAGGCCGACCTGCTCGAGCACGCGGCCGCTGAAGACGCGGTCGCCGGCCCACCAGTCGGGCGCCCGGACCTCGTGGTCCTCACCGACCAGGACCGGGTCGACGCGGTACCGCGTGTCCGGGTCGAGGTCACGGAGGACCACGCGCCCGATGCCCGACACCTCGGACCGGCCCGTGCTCGCGACGAAGAACACGGCCTGGCGGCGGTCCTCGGCGACCACGCCGTAGACCAGGCGCGTGGGGTCGACCTCGTCGACGCGGACGAGCAGGCCGCCGTGCAGGAGTGCGCGCCACTCCTTGTGCAGCGCGATCCACGACGCGAGGGTGCGCTCCTCGTCCGCGGTGGCCTGCGCGAGGTCCCACTCGATGCCGAAGTGCCCGATCAGCGCGGTGCCCGCACGGAAGGACACGTCGTGGAAGCGGCCCGTCGTGTGGTTCACCCCGCTGGCGACGTGCGCGCCGAGGAGCTCCGGCGGCAGCAGCTGCTGCGTCCAGCGGTGCATCTGCTGACGCTCGAAGGGGTCGATGTCGTCGGACACCCACACGCGGTCGGTGTGCTCGATCACCGCGAGGTCGACGCGCGCACCACCGGACGAGCACGACTCGATCTCGAGCCCCGGGAAGCGTTCCTTGAGCGTCGCCATCAGGCGGTAGGTGGCGAGGGTCTGCTCGTGCACGGCTGCCCCGCCGCCCGGGTGCCCGGCCTCGACCAGGTCGCGGTTGTGGTCCCACTTGACGTAGTCGACGCCGTACTCGCCGATGATCGCGGTCATCCGCTCGAGCACGTACGCGTACGCCTCCGGGATCGCGAGGTTGAGCACCTGCTGGTCGCGCGAGCGGACGGGCAACCGGCCGTCCGCCTGCATGATCCACTCCGGGTGCGCCCGGGCGAGGTCGCTGTCCTCGTTCACCATCTCGGGCTCGAACCACAGCCCGAACTCCATGCCGAGGGCACGGACACGGTCGACGATCGGACCGAGGCCGTCCGGCCAGACGTCCTCGTCGACGTACCAGTCACCGAGACCGGCGTGGTCGTCACGGCGACCGCGGAACCAGCCGTCGTCGAGCACGTACCGCTCGACGCCGAGCCGGGCGGCCCGCTCGGCGAGGTCGGTGAGGCGGGCGAGGTCGTGGTCGAAGTAGACCGCCTCCCAGACGTTGATCGTCACCGGCCGCGGGGTCGACGGGTGCTGCGGGCGGCTGCGGAGCCAGTGGTGGAACCGGCGGGCCTGGTCGTCGAGGCCGTCACCCCACGCGCCGTACACCCAGGGGCCCTCGTAGGTCTCGCCGGTGTCCAACCGGACCTCGCCGGGGAGCAGGAGCTCGCCGCCACCGGCCACCTGGCGCCCGGTCGCGAGCCGCTCGGCGAAGTGACGGTGGTTCCCGCTCCACGCGGTGTGCACGCCCCAGACCTCACCGCGGGCGAACCCGAACCCGGGCTCCCCCACGCTGAGCACGGTCGCGGCGTCCGCTCCGGTGCGACCCTTGCGGCTGTCGCGCTCGTGCGTGCCGACGACGAGCTCGCGACGCTGCGGGGTGCGCTCCTTGCCCCAGCGGCCGGCGAAGTCGAGGACCTCGCGGGCGCGGGAGGGCACGGGCAGCGCCACGGTCAGGTCGTCCACCGTGTAGGTGCCGACGGCGGTGTTCGTGACGGCGGCGCGGGCGCGCACCAGGCCGGACACGAGCAGCTCGAGCGTCACGCGGACGGCGAGGCCCGCGGTGGTGTCCTCGGCCTCGGCGGTCACGTGGGTGTCGTCGACGTCGATCGCCGTGACGGTGAAGGCCGGTGACCAGTCGCGACCACCACGGTGGCCGGAGAGCCCGGGGCGACCGGTCCACCCGCGGTGCGGCTCCGGCAGCAGTGCGAGGCGGACGGGCACGTCGGCCTCGTTGTTCGCGACCGGGGCCACGTCGGCGTCCGCGAGGGCGACGAGCTCGTCGTGGGCGAGCGGCCCGAGGGCAGCGCCCCAGTGCACGACGGCGGGCAGCGCGCCGTCGCGGCAGTCGAGCACGACGGACACCCCACCGGCGGTCAGGTGGACGAGGTCGTTCGTGGTGGTGGGCATCGTTGCTCCGGTCGGCGTCGTCGACGCCTGTGCGTCGTGGGCACGACGAGCCTGGCTGGCGCGGCGCGTGCTGCGCAACACGACGCGCGAGGGTCCGCGGAACCGGCAGGCCGGGCCGTCCGGGACGGTGGGTCGTCAGAACCAGCGCTTCACCTTGAAGACGACGAACAGGATCGCGGCGAAGGCGACCATCGCGACGATCGACAGCGGGTACCCCCACGTCCACGACAGTTCGGGCATGTGCGTGAAGTTCATCCCGTAGATCGCCGCGATGAGCGTCGGCGCGAACAGGATCGCCGCCCAGCCCGAGATGCGCTTCGTGTCGTCGTTCTGCTTCTGCGCGGCGAGGGTCGAGTCGACCGTCAGCGCGTTCTGCAGCAGCTGTCGGAAGGTGTCGAGTCGCTCGACCGTGCGGATGACGTGGTCCAGGACGTCGCGGAAGCGGCGCTGCAGCTCCACCGGCAGGTGGTACTTCTCCGCGCCGCGGTGCAGGTTCTCGATGATGCCGATGAGCGGACGGGCCGCGCGTTGGAAGTCGACGACCTCGCCGAACAGCTCGTAGATGCGCCTCGACACCCCCGCCACCCCGGAGAACAGCTGGTCCTCGATCTGGTTGATGTCCTCCTCCAGGCCGTCGATCACCGGTGCGTAGCCGTCGACGATCGAGTCCATGAGCGCCCAGAGCTGCGCCTGCGGTCCCGCCGTCACGAGGGCCGGCTTGCCGCTGAGCCGTCGGAGCGCGTGCGGGACGGCCTGCGCGCCACGTGGGTCCGCCGGGACGACCGCCAGGAAGAAGTCCTGCCCGACGAAGGCGTGCACCTCGCCGAACTCCACCTCCTCCGGGCCGTCGTGGTAGACCGCCGGCTTCAGCACCGTGAAGAGCGTCGAGCCGTAGCGTTCGAGCTTCGGGCGCTGGTGCCCCTCGGCGGCGTCCTCGACCGCGAGCTCGTGCAGCCCGAGGGCGACCGCGACGTCCCCGAGCTCCTCGGCGTCGGGGCGGTGCAGCACGATGCACGCGCTGGCGCCCTGCTCGCCGATCATCCGGAAGGTGTCGTCGAGCGACGGGCAGGCGATGGGGGCGATGCGGTCGACGTAGACGGTGTTGAGCTCGACGGTCACGATGCCACCGTACGCACCGCCCGTCGGCCCGTCCCCCGTCCACCTGGACGTCGGCTGCGTCCGACGCGACGGCACGGGCCTACCGTACGGGTCATCAGCATGCTGACGAACGGAGCGGACATGAAGAAGATCTGGAAGCGCATCGCGGTCGCCGTGAGCGCTGTGGTGGCAGTGGTCGGCGCCTTCGTCGGCTCGGGCGCAGCGGGCGGGACCCCCATCGCCGAAGCGGCCGGCGGTGCACTCTCGGCGTCGTCGACCGCGATCGCACCGGCCGGCCCCGCGTTCTCGATCTGGAGCGTCGTCTACGTCGGGTTGATCGCCTACACGGTGCGGCAGTTCTTCCGCACCGCCGACGACGAGCGCCACGAGCGCCTGTTCGTCCCCGCGGTGCTGTCGCTGCTGCTCAACGCGGCGTGGATCCTGTCCGTGCAGTTCGGGTTCCTGTGGGCGAGCGAGCCGATCATCGTCGCGCTGCTCGGCGTCCTGGTCTGGGCGTTCGCGGTGCTGCGGCGGACGCGTCCCTCGGGTGCCGTCGAGGCGATCGTGACCGACGGGACGTTCGGGCTCTACCTCGGGTGGGTCTGCGTCGCGACCGCGGCCAACACCGCTGCGGTGCTGACGGCCGCGGGCTTCCGGGGCTTCGGACTCGGGCAGGACGCCTGGGGCGTGCTCGTCGCCGCGGTCGCCGGGCTCGTCGGGGTGCTCCTGGCGATCTGGGGCGGCGGACGACTCGCACCGACCGCGGCGCTGTCCTGGGGTCTCGCGTGGGTCGCGGTCGGACGGCTCGACGGGCCGCTCGTGTCCGTGCCGACGGCGGTCACGGCCGTCGTGGCGATCGCCGCCGCGGTCGTCGTCACCCTCGTGGTGCGCGCCCGGGTCGGCTGGGCCGCGCGCTCGCGCGGGGCGCGCGGCGCGGCCGGCGCCGCGGCCCGCGCCGCGTAGCCGCGGCGCCGGCGCGCCCGCGCGGCGCAGCCGCGAGACTCGGCTGGGCGGACACTTTCGTGGCGTTCCAGCCGCGAAAGTGTCCGCCAGGCCGAGTCTCGCTGCCTCGCGCCGGCGCGTCAGCGCGCGGCGGCCGCCAGGCCGTGCGCGGCCGCGACGGCCTCGTTCACGACCTGGCCGGCGTGCACGTTCACGCCCTTCGCGAGGGCCGGGTCGACCTCGGTGGCCCGCTCCCACCCCTGGTCGGCGATCGCGAGGGCGTAGGGCAGCGTCGCGTTCGTCAACGAGATCGTGCTGGTGCGCGGGACGGCACCCGGCATGTTCGCGACGCAGTAGTACACGGCGTCGTGCACGCGGAAGGTCGGGTCGTCGTGCGTGGTCGGCCGCGAGCCCTCGAAGCAGCCGCCCTGGTCGATCGCGATGTCGACGAGCACCGACCCCTGCCGCATGTCCGCGACCATGGCGTCGGTCACGAGCTTCGGCGCCGAGGCACCGGGGATGAGCACCGACCCCACGACGAGGTCTGCCTCGCGAAGCGCATCGGCGATCGCGTGCGACGACGACCGCAGCGTCGTGATCCGACCGTCGAACCGGGCGTCGAGCGCACGCAGCCGCGGCAGGCTGATGTCGAACACCGTGACCTCGGCGCCGAGTCCGAGGGCCATGGTCGCGGCGTGCTCCCCCGCGACCCCGCCGCCGATGACGACGACCCGGCCGCGCGGCGTCCCGGGGACCCCGCCGAGGAGCAGCCCGCGGCCGCCCTTCGTGCGCATGAGCTGGTCGGCGCCGACCTGCACGGAGAGTCGCCCGGCGATCTCCGACATCGGCGAGAGCAGCGGCAGCGACCGGTCCGGCAGCTGCACGGTCTCGTAGGCGATCGCGGTCGCACCGGAGGCGACGAGCGCGTCGGTGAGCGGCCGGTCGGCAGCCAGGTGCAGGTAGGTGAAGAGCACCTGTCCCGGACGGATCGACGCGTACTCGGAGGCGACGGGCTCCTTGACCTTGAGGACGAGCTCCGCCTGCTCCCAGACCTCGGCGGCCGTGTCGACGACGGTGGCCCCCGCAGCCCGGTACTCGTCGTCCGAGAAGGATGATCCGGCTCCGGCGCCGGCCTGCACGAGCACGCGGTGACCGTGCAGCGCGAGCTCATCCACACCCGCCGGCGTGGCCGCGACGCGGTACTCGTTGTTCTTGACTTCGGTGGGGACGCCGATCAGCATCACGGACTCCTTCGTGGGCGGTGCAGGACACTTCCACGATGCGCCGGAGTTCGTTTCGGATGGGATTCCGCCGAACATCTGCACGGTCTCCGCCGATACGGTCGCACGAGATTCGGCTCGGCCCGCGCACGCCCCGGGTGGTCAGTGCGCGCGGAGCGACTCGCTCGGCAGCTCGCCGAAGCGGGCGCGGTAGGTCGCCGAGAACCGGCCGAGGTGCCCGAACCCCCAGGCGCGAGCGATGTCCGCCACGCTGGTGTCGTCGCGGTCACCGCGGAGCAGGTCCCCCCGGGCGCCGTCGAGCCGCACGCTGCGCAGCAGGTCACCCGGCGTCTGGTCGAGGTGCCGCCGGAGCGACTGCTGGAGCCCACGCGGACTGAGCCCGGCCGCCGCAGCGATCTCGGCGGTCCCGATGGCGTCCCGCGCGTGGGCGTGCACGTACTCGAGCGCCAGCCGCAGTCGGGCGTGCTCCGGACCGTTGCCGGTGACCGTCGACTGCCAGCGCTCGCGGTGCGGGAAGGCGTCGACCGCCGCGGTCACGAAGGCGTCGACGATGCTGCGCCGTGCCGCCGGGCTGAGGTCGTTGTCGCTGTGCAACCAGGTCGACGAGTGCGCGCGCACGACCGACTGCCAGGTGCGCACGCCGTCGGCGGTCGGACGGTGCATCGCGTCGAACGTGAAGTCGGCATCGCCCAGGAGCGACCTGACGTGCGCCTTGTCGAGCTGCACCAGGTTCAGCCCGATGTCGCGGTGGTGCAGTTCGTACGCATCAGGCAGGACCACGGGCACGCCGGGCTCGAGGTCGATGCTCCGGCCGCCGAAGGTGAGGGTACTGGACCCGGACCGCAACCACGCGACGAGGACCTGGTCGTCCACGACGCTCTCGGTCCGGAGGTCGACGAGGAACCGGGCCGTCCGCAGGGACAGCAGCCCGTCGCTCACCCCCGCGAAGTCCCACTGTGGGCGCTGTCGGGTCCGTCGGACCCGGGGCGCCCGGAAGTCGTAGTCGCCGGTGAAGAACGACAGGGCTTCATCCACGTCGGTGCCGGCGATGCGGCGGAAGGAGCGGCCGTCCGTCGCGGTCGCAGGTGCCGCCGGGACGGCGCCGTCGGACTCCACCCGATCGGGGTTCTCGTGAGAAGGCACCATGGACCAGAACCTACGGGGCACCACCGACAAAGTAGGTCGGCACCTGACCCAAGCGGAGCGGTCAGGGCTGCAGGATCGCCTGCCCGACGCTCTCGTCCAGGATGAGGTCGGTGACCAGCCCGGCCGCGAGCGCACCCTTGAGCGACGCCGCCTTCGAGCGCCCGGCCACCACGCAGACCCGACGCGGCGCCCGCTTGATCGTGTCGAGGTCCGGCGCACCGGCCCGGGTGTTCACGCCGATGTCCTTCCACGAGCCGTCGGCGCGGTAGAACACGGTCGAGACGTCCCCGACGACGCCGGCCTCGGTGAGCTCGTCGCGGTCGGACGGGTCGAGGTACCCGCCCGAGTACACGTGCGACGGCACCGGCGCCTGCGGGGCACCGACGCCGAACACGACGAGGTCCATCCGCTCGTGCAGGTCGAGGACGCGGCGGATCGAGCGCTCGCGGAACAGCGCCTCCTTCGTCGCCGGGTCGTCGAAGAACGCCGGCACCGGGAACTGCTGCACGAACGCGCCGTACGCCTCGCCGAACCGGCGCAGGATCTCCGACGCGTAGACGATGCCCGTGGTGCGGGTGTTCGCGGCGCCGTTGATCTGCACCACGGTGGACCCGTGCGTCGTCTTCGGTACGAGGTAGCGGCTCACCGCACTGACGGTCGATCCCCACGAGATGCCGATCACCATGTTCGACTCGACGTACTGCGTCAGGATGCGCGCCGCGGACAGCGCCACCCGCTCCAGCCGGTCCACGTCGCTCGTGTGGTCCGGCACCGGCACGACGTGCGCGTGAACGCCGAACCGCGCGCGGATGTTGCGACTGAGCGCGGCGGCCTGGTCGAGGGGCGAGCGGATCTGGATGTCCACCAGCCCGGTGTCCCTGGCGTACTTCAGGAGGCGCGACACCGACGACCGCGAGGTCCCCAGCTCGTCGGCGATGGCGTCCATCGTCAGGTCCTGCAGGTAGTACAGGTGCGCGGCGCGCAGCGCCTGCTGCGTTCGCATCGGCTGCGCTGCGTCACTCACGGAACCGAGCATGCACGGACGTGCAGGGCCTCTGCAACCCCTGTCGCGCCTCCCGGCCGTCGCCCCCGCACCCGCAGCGGCGTCGGCAGCCGGCCTGCCGACCCGATCGACACGTGTGCTGCACGTTCGTGCACGCAAGTTGCCCGCCCTCCCACACAGGCGCACCATCGGAGGAGTCCCACGGAACCGACCAAGGAAGCGACGCACCATGTCGAAGAAGACGCAGCCCCGGAAGACGGTCAGCGCGCTCACCGAGCGCCCGAACGCACAGGTCCTCATCGTCGGTGGCGGCATCAACGGCATCGCCACCTTCCGCGACCTCGCCCTGCAGGGGGTCGACGTCGTGCTCGTCGAGCGCGGCGACTACGCCGGCGGGGCCTCGGCCGCGTCGAGCCACATGATCCACGGTGGCATCCGGTACCTCGAGAACGGCGAGTTCCGTCTCGTGCGCGAGAGCGTGCAGGAGCGCAACGGCCTGATCCGCATCGCGCCGCACTACGTGAAGCCGCTGCAGACCACGATGCCGATCTTCTCGACGTTCTCCGGCATCATGAACGCTCCGCTGCGCATGCTCACCCACAAGCAGCGCTCGACCAAGGAGCGCGGTGCCGCGCTCATCAAGATCGGCATGACGATCTACGACTCCTTCTCGCGCGACGGCGGCTCGGTGCCGAAGCACCGCTTCCTCACCAAGAAGGCCGCGCTGGCCGACATGCCGGCACTCAACAAGGACCTCAAGTACACGGGCACCTACTACGACGCCTCGGTGCACGAGCCGGAGCGCCTGGCGCTCGACGTGCTCAAGGACGGCCTCGCCGCCGCGCAGGGCACCGGCAGCGCCGCGACCGCCCGCGCCGTCAACTACGTCGAGGCAGCCGGCACCCGTGACGGCGGCGTCGTCCTCCGCGACCGGGAGACCGGCGAGGACTTCGTGTTCACCGCCGACGTGGTCGTGAACGCGTCCGGCCCCTGGACCGACCTGACGAACCAGGCCTTCGGCGGCGAGACGAAGTTCATGGGCGGGACGAAGGGTTCCCACATCGTCGTCAAGAACGACGAGCTGCTCGAGGCGACCAAGGGCCGCGAGCTGTTCTTCGAGAACAACGACGGCCGCATCGTCCTCATCTACCCGCTCAAGGGCCGGGTGCTCATCGGGACGACGGACATCGACGCGGACCCGTCGAAGCCGGTGACCACGACGGAGGAGGAGATCGACTACTTCTTCGGCCTGGTGAAGCACGTCTTCCCGCAGATCGAGGTCACCCGCGACCACATCGTCTACAGCTACTCGGGCATCCGCCCGCTCCCCCGCCACGAGGACACCGCCCCCGGCTTCGTGTCCCGCGACTACCGGATCGTCGACACCCCGATCGCCGGCCTCCCCGACACCACGGTGCTGAGCCTGGTCGGTGGCAAGTGGACCACGTTCCGCGCCCTGGCCGCGCACCTGTCGAGCGACGTCACCACGAAGCTCGGCACCGCCCGGAAGGTCGACACGACCGGCATGGCGATCGGCGGCGGCAAGGACTTCCCGACGACCGACGCGCAGCGGGCGCTGTGGATCAAGTCGCACCGTGACGGCCTCGACGAGTCCGTCGTCGAGGGGCTGCTCGAGCGCTACGGCACCCGTGCGGCCGAGGTCGTGGACGTCCTCACCGACGGCCCGGTCGAGCCCCTCGAGTCCGACCCCTCGCTCACGCGGGCCGAGGTCGCGTACTTCGCGCAGCACGAGCAGGCGGTCCACCTGGTCGACGTGGTGCTCCGGCGCACGAACCTCGCCTTCGTCGGCGGCGTCACCATCGACCTGCTCGACGAGCTGGCGGACGTGCTCGCCGACACCCTGGGCTGGGACACCGAGGAGCGCGCGGACGAGGTCCAGCGCACGCTCGACGTCCTGCGCGAGTCGCACGGCGTGATCGTGCCGCTGCACACGACGGCGCAGCCCGCGTAGTCCACGCGAGCGCAGACGGACGGGAGGCGCGGTGCCGGCTGGCACCGCGCCTCCCGTCCGTCGCGTGGTCACGCACTCGCGCACCGCTCGGATCACCAGACGCCGCCTTCCCGACGAGACGCCGCCTTCCCGACGAAACGCCGCCTTCCCGACGAAACGCCGCCTTCCCGACGAAACGCCGCCTTCCCGACGAGACGCCGCCGAATCGGGCGGCGTCTCGCTCGACTGCGGGCGTCTCGAGTCGACGCCGGCGTCTCGGGCGCGGCTCGGCCGTCAGAACGCGTCGCCGGTGGGGTCCTGCGCCGTCCGGTCGATGAGGTCCTCGCCACCGACGGGCTCGCCCTCCCAGTCGACCAGGCGCCAGCCGTCCTCGAAGGACCCCTCGACCTCGACGATCCCGGTGTTCTCGAGGTGCCGCTTCGTGCCGAACTCGTCCGGGGTGTTCTGCGCGACCGCGCTGGCCCAGGTGCGGATCGCCGCGCCGTGGCTGAACGCAGCCGCGACCTCGACCCCGGTCGCGAGGATCTGCCGCACGGCGTCGTCGTAGCGCGCGAAGAAGTCATCGCCGCTCTCGGCACCGGGCATCCGGCCCGCGCGGTCCCCCGCCGACCAGCCGTGCACGGTCGAGATGTAGAGCTGCACCGAGGTCCGGTCGTGCTTGCCCTGCAGGTCGCCCGCCTCGATCTCACGGAGCCCCGGCAGCACGACGGGTTCGAGCCCGAGCGCCGCAGCGAGGGGCGCGGCGGTGTGCTGCGTCCGGACCATGGACGAGACGAAGAGCCGCTCGATCCCGCGGTCGGCCAGGGCCGCGGGCAGCGCGTCCGCCTGCTGCTGCCCGAGCTCGGTGAGCCCGGGCCCGGGCACCTCGGCGTCGAGGACACCGTTCACGTTCGCGGGGGTCTGGCCGTGCCGGATGAGCAGGAGTCGCATGACCCCACCCTACGGACGGCCGGTGACCTACCCCTGGCGGGCCTTCCAGCGTGGGTCGCGCTTGTTGATGACGTACACGCGACCGCGGCGACGCACGATCTGCGAGCCGGGGATCTTCTTGAGCGCCTTGAGCGAGTTGCGGACCTTCACGGGGGTCTCCTTCCTGCACCGGCTCCTTATTGAGAACGGTTGTCATGTAGGGTACTCGACATGCGCCCCGCAGCAACCACCCTCGTCACCGCCCTGCACGATGCCGACGCCGTCCGTGTCGCCGGCAGGATCAGCAGCGGCCACCGCATGCACGTCGCCGGCAACGCCCTCGCCGCGGCCCGGGGCATCGCCGCGCGGCGCGACCAGCTCGACCGCGTGTGCGGACCCGACGCCGACCACGACCTCGTCGTGACGCTGGCGCCCGAGGTCGACGTCCGCGCGGTCGGCATGATGCTCGCGAACGCCGCGCGCTCGGAGACCGGGGACGACCGGATCCTGCGCCACGTGGTCGCCGTGCTCCGCGCGGACGACGTGGCCCACCTGCTCTGGTCCGACGTGGACGACGCCTTCGTCGGCCGAGCGGGTGGTCTCCGTCGTCGAGTACGCCACGGTGATCGCGCTCGACCGGGTCGAGCCGCTGTCCGGGCGACGACGTCGCGCCCTCGTGTCCCTCCTCCACCGCATGGCACCGCACGCGGTGATCGTCGCCGCGCCCGCCGTGCGCAGCGCCCTCGACCTGCCGGCGTCCAACGGCGGCGCGGCACGGCTGCTGGCCTCGGGGGCGGGGTGGATGCGCGCCCTGTCGTCCGACTCCGGCCGGACCGACACCGGGCGCGGTCCGCGGGACGACCTGGTGACCGTGCGGTACCGGGAGCCCCTGCCCTTCCACCCGGGGCGGCTCGCCGACGTCATCGCCGACGACCTCGCGGCGGGGGCGAACGGCCGGGTGCTGCGCTCGAAGGGCTTCTTCCGACTGGCGTCCCGGCCGGACCACGTCGGCTCGTGGTCGAGCTTCGGCGCGATGCTGGCGCTCGACCCGACCGCGAACCCGTCGTGGGACGAGGACGCACCGGTCGGTCAGGCGAGCTGGTTCGTCGGCGAGCGCCTCGACGTGCACGCCGTCGAACGCGCGCTGGACGGTGCGCTCCTCACCCCGGCGGAACTGCTCGCCGGGCCCGACGTGTGGCGTCGGTGGCCGGACCCGTTCCCGGTGTGGCCGGCGCTCGACCCGTCGCACGAGCACCGGCACGACTAAGCGCCCCGGACGGCCGACCGGCCCGGGCGCCGGCGGCGGCACCGACGGCGGAGCACTGATCGCCAGGGACGTGGGAACCCCCGGAGACGCGGGTGACGCGCGAACCGCGACGTTGCACGCGTCGATCGACACGTGCAACGTCGCGAACCTGGCACCTGGCACCTGGCACCTGGCACCGCGCGTCGGGCGCCGCGCGCCGCCCCGGGCCCCGGTCACCCGGCGCCGGTCAGCCGCACACCGTCAGCGCTCGGCGGCTGCTTCCGCCCGGTCCTGCGCCGCGAACGGCAGGTCCCCCAGGTCGAGGTTCGGGTTCGTGTCCTGCGTGAGCACGAGCTCACGGGCCTCGTCCTCGGACTCCACCGCGGGCATCGACCCCGGCAACGGGCGCTGCGACGACTCCCGCATGCAGAACACACCGACCGCTCCGACGACGCTCATCGCGACGAGGAAGTACGCGGGCGCCAGCTGGTCCCCCGTGGCCGTCAGGAGCGCCTGCACGATGAGCGGCGTCGTCCCGCCGAACACCGCGATGGCGATGTTGTAGGCGAAGCCCATGCCGCCGTACCGCGTCGACGTCGGGAAGAGCGCCGGCAGCGACGCTGCCTGGTTCGACACCCACAGCGCGGTCATCAGCGCCAGCAGCCCGAGCCCGGCGAGGGTCGACCACTGCGCGCCGTGCCCGATGAGCAGGAAGGCGGGGACGGCGAGCACGACGGTCGTCCCGGCGCCGATCCACATCACGGTGCGGCGACCGATCCGGTCGGACAGCCGTCCGGCGACCGGCAGCATCACGGCGAGCAGCACGAGCACGGGGATGGTGAGCAGCGTGCCGTCGATCGCGGAGTAGCCGAGCGAGTCGGTGAGGTACGTCGGCATGTACGAGGTCAGCGCGTAGCCGACCGTGTTCGATGCGCCGACGAGCATGATCGCGATGACGATGGGGCGCCAGTGGTCGCGAACCATGACGAGCACGTTCGCCGGTCGGCCGCCCGCTGCGGCCTCGCGGTCCGACGCGGCGGCCTCCTGCGCGGCCTGGGTCGCCTGGAACACCGGCGACTCCTCGATGCGCAGGCGGAACCAGATCGCGACGACGCCGATCACGCCGGCGAGCAGGAACGGCAGGCGCCAGCCCCAGGCGGTCATCGTCTCCTCGCCCAGCGTCACCTGCAGCACGGTCACCACGGTCGCACCGAGCGCGAAGCCCATGTAGCTGCCGAAGTCGAGGATGCTCGCGAAGAAGCCGCGCCGACGGTCCGGGGCGTACTCGGTCACGAACGTGGTGGCCCCGGCGTACTCACCACCGGTCGAGAACCCCTGCGCGAGCTTCAGCACGACGAGCACCACCGGAGCGACCGCACCGATGGTCGACCACGCCGGCAGGACCCCGATGAGGAAGGTCGACGACGCCATCAGGATCAGCGTCGTGGCGAGCACCTTCTGACGTCCGAGCCGGTCCCCCAGCCGCCCGAACACGATCCCGCCGAGGGGCCGCGCGACGTAGGTCGCCGCGAACACCCCGAGACTGAACAGGATCTGCACCGACGGTTCGGCCGTGGGCAGGAACACCCGGCCCATCGTGACCGCCAGGTAGCCGTAGACCCCGACGTCGTACCACTCCATCGTGTTGCCGACGACCATGCCGCTGACGGCCCGGCGCATCATGCTCCGGTCGACCACCGTGACGTCACTGACGCGCAGACGTCGGGGTGGTCGGGTGCTGGTACTGCTGGGGTCGGAACCCATTCGCGATCTCCTCGTGGTGGGGCGGGCCGGTCGGTACCGGCCCGGGACAGCCAGCAACGCTAGGGAGCACGGGGCCGGGCACTGCCACGGGATTCACAGGGAACGGCGTGTCACCCGGACGGGGGTCCCGCCCGATCCGCATGCCCGTGCCGATGGGGCGCGAGGTCACGAGCCGGTAACGTCTGCCCCATGGCGATCCGACCGGACACGAAGAACTGGACCTGGGTGATCCGCGCGGCGTGCCCCGAGTGCGGCTTCGACGGCGCAGCCCTCGCCTTCCGCGACGTCCCTGCCGTGATCACGGAGAACACGGCGGCCTGGCCGGAGCAGCTCGCCCGTCCGGACGTCCGGCAGCGCCCGGACGACCACACGTGGTCGCCGCTCGAGTACGGCGCACACGTCCGCGACGTCCACCGGAAGATGACCGAACGCCTCCGCCTCGTGCTGTCCGAGGACGGCCCGGCCTTCGCGAACTGGGACCAGGACGCCACCGCCGTCGAGGAGCGGTACGGCGAGCAGGACCCGGCGGTCGTCTCCCGCGACCTGACCGAGACGGCTCGCGACGCCGCGGCCGCGTTCGCCGCGGTACCGGACGACGCCCTCGGGCGGACGGGTCGGCGGTCGGACGGCAGCGTCTTCACGGTCGCGACCCTCGCGACCTACTACGCGCACGACCCGGTGCACCACCTGTGGGACGTCCGCAGGACCGCCCGCACGACCGACTGACGGTCGGGACACGGGACGGACGGGAGGCGCGGCACCGGCCCGCACCGCGCCTCCCGTCCGTCGACGGTGCCGTCCCGACGGCGGGCGGCACGCGCACGGGCGACGCGGCCGAGGGTGCCGCTGTGCACGGCCGGGTCAGGCGAGCGCGTCGAGCAGGGCGCGCGCGGTCGCGGCGTCGGTCACCAGCTCGTTGACCATGCCGGCGCGGACCGCGCCGACGATGCTCGGCACCTTCGCCGCCCCCACGGCCACACCGACCGCGTGCGGGACGCCGGCCAGGACGTCGCGCGAGGTCCGGACCATGCGCTCGCTGCCGGGGAACTCGATCGGCGAGCCGTCCGCGGCGAAGAAGTTGAGGCAGACGTCACCGGCGGCCTGGTCGAACACGGCGTCCTCGACCGGGATCCCCCGTGCCAGCGCGTCGCGGGTCGGGGTCGGTGCGCCGACGCCGAGGATCGCACCCTTGGCCCGCCCCCACAGCCCGACCACGTGCTGGAAGGCGGGGTCCTCGTCGAGGGTGGCGCGCATCGCGGCGGACGGCAGGGCCTGCGCGAAGAGGAACGCCGGGATCGCACCGGAGTGCTCGGCAGCGGTCCGCGTGATCTCGTTCGTCTGGAACCAGGGCATCGGGTCCGCCTGGCCGCCCACCGTCGGGACGATCTGGACCCCGGCCAGCGGCGGCATCCCGGCGTGTGCGACGTCGTACACGGTGCGACCGGAGGACATCAGCACGGCGTCGCCGGGCGTGAGCCCCATGCCCTCGACCGCGGTCGCGATGGGGGCGGCCAGGTCGGCGCCGAGCGTCGCCTGGTGCGTCACGGCGGCCAGGTGCACGGCTCGGAGTCCGAGCACGACCTGCAGGCGCTCGGCCAGTGCGACGGTCTCGTCCTGGAAGGGGTCCACGACGTCGATCCGGACGAGTCCGGCGCGGCGGGCCTCGGCGACGAGACGGCTGACCGTGGGACGGGAGACCCCCAGGCGCGACGCGATCTCGACCTGGGTGGCGTCCTCGAGGTAGTACATCCGCGCCGCCTGGTACACGGTGTCGAGCGGGAAGCGGGCCCGGGCCCCCTCGGCGCCGGTGGTGCTCTCGGAGGACATGCTGCGGACCCTTCGGATCGGTCGGACACTCGGATCGTAGTCCGACCGGGGGTCACCGGATCGTGAACCCGCCGTCCACGCGCAGGTCGGCGCCGTTCACCATCGCGGCACCGTCGCTCGCCAGGAACAGCACCGCGGCGGCGATCTCGGCGGGGGTGGCGAAGCGACCGGTCGGGATCTCGTCCTGGTGGCGGAGCCCCGCCTCGTTCGCCCAGGCCGCCCGGCCGAGGTCGGTGAGCACGACGGTCGGCGAGACGGTGTTGACCGTGACCCCGCGTCCGCCCCACTCGAGTGCGAGCACCCGGGTCAGCCCGAGGACGCCGGCCTTCGACGCGCAGTACGCCGCGTGCCGGTCGAGGCCGACGTGTGCCGCCTGCGATGCGATGTTCACGATCCGACCGCTGCCCGCCGCGAGCATGTGCCGCCCGACCGCCTGCGCCAGCCGGAAGGTCCCGGTCAGGTTGACGTCGAGCGTGCGCGCCCACGCGCCGCCGTCCAGGTCCTCCGCTGCGTCGAGCGCGACGATGCCGGCGCAGTTCACCAGCACCTCGATCGACCCGGCGGCGTCGACGACCTGCTGGACCGCCGCCGAGACGGAGGCGTCGTCCGTGACGTCGCAGGCGAGCCCGAGGTGCGCACCGGTGGGGACGTCGGGCAGCCCGGCGGCTGCAGCGGCCGAGGCGTCCGTCCGGACGTCGACGATCGCGACCCGGGCCCCGCGCGACGCGAAGGCGTGGGCGATCGCGTTGCCGATGCCGGACGCCCCACCCGTGACGACCGCCGTGCGGCCCGTCAGGTCGTTCGTCAGGTCGACGGCGTCGGGGCCCGGTCGGAGTGCGGCGGCGAGGTCGGTCTCGGTGGCGGTGGTCATGGTCGCTCCCTTGCGATGCGCGGTCGTGGTGTCGGAACGATAGCAGAAATTGTGTTCTGGACATCTGTTCCCGACCGTGTACAGTCGTCGCCGAACCATCGGAACGGGCACACCGCCCGGCTGACCAACGGAGGACCAGCTCATGTCGACGACGACGACCGAGACCCCGGCGCAGGGCGACGCGCACCGCGAGATCCCGACCACGATGCGTGCCGTGGTGGTCCACGGTCCGGGCGACTACCGACTCGAGGAGCGTCCGGTCCCGCAGCCCGGACCCGGTGAGCTCCTGCTCCGCACCGACGCCGTCGGCATCTGCGCGAGCGACCTGAAGTGCTACCACGGCGCGGCGAAGTTCTGGGGCGACGAGAACCGCCCGGCATGGGCGGAAGCCGACCGGATCCCCGGCCACGAGTTCGTCGGGACGATCGTCGCCGGCGCCGACGACGCGCTCGCGAAGCGCGGTGTGGCACTCGGCGACCGCATCGCCTGCGAGCAGATCGTGCCGTGCTGGGAGTGCCGCTACTGCCTCGAGGGCGCCTACTGGATGTGCAACGTCCACGACATGTTCGGCTTCAAGGGCTTCGACGGCGCGATGGCCGAGTACGTGCTCGTGCCGAGCGGGGCTCTGACGCACCCGGTGGACCGCGCGCTGCCGGGCCAGGTCGCTGCCTTCGCGGAGCCCCTCTCCTGCGCCTTCCACGCCGTCGAGCGCGGCGACATCCGGTTCGGCGACACGGTCGTCATCGCCGGCGCCGGTCCGATCGGTCTCTCCGCGATCGCCGGCGCCCGCCAGAAGAACCCGCTGCGGATCATCGCGCTCGACGTCGTCGACGAGAAGCTCGCGCTCGCCCGCAAGGTCGGTGCCGACCTGACGATCAACATCGCGCACGAGGACGCCGTCGCCCGGGTGAAGGAGCTCACCGACGGCTACGGTGCCGACGTCTACATCGAGGCCACCGGCCACCCGTCCGCGGTACCGCAGGGCCTGAACCTGCTCCGCAAGCTCGGCACGTTCGTCGAGTACTCGGTCTTCAAGGACGCCGTCTCCGTCGACTGGTCGATCATCTCCGACGACAAGGAGCTCGACGTCCGCGGGGCACACCTCGGTCCGCACACCTGGCCGGCGGCGATCAAGCTGCTCGAGTCCGGCACGCTGCCGATGGACGAGATCTGCACGCACCAGTTCCCGCTCGAGGACTTCCAGCAGGCACTGGACCTGGTCGGCGACTCCGCCGGTGCGTCCGTCAAGGTGTCCATCATCCCGTCGCTGTCCGCACCGACCACGTCCGCGCCGACCACGTCCGCCGCGCGGGCCTGACACCCGAGGAGTCCCCGCGATGTCGACGACGACCGCGCGCACCACCGCCTCCACGCCCCCCGCCGGCCGGTCCGAGGGCCGGCTGGACCGGATGGGGATCCCCCGTCCGCTCGCCCTCGGCTTCGTCGCCGTGCTGGTCTTCATGACCGGCAACGGCGTCGAGTCGAACTTCATCACCCCGCACATGGTCGCGGTGCTCGGCAGCCCCGAGGCCACCGTGGCGACGATCGTGACGTTCTACAGCCTCGCCGCCCTGATCGGCAGCTACGTCTCCGGCGCCCTGTCCGACCTGGTCGGTCCGCGCCGGGTGATGATCCTCGGCTTCGCCGTCTGGGTCGTCTTCGAGGTGCTGTTCCTGCTGGCCCTGGAGGTGCAGAGCGTGCCGTTCGCCGCCGTCGCGTACGCCCTGCGCGGCTTCGGCTACCCGCTGTTCGCGTTCGCCTTCCTGGTGTGGGTGAACATCACGACGCCGGTGGAGCGCAACGGCTCGGCCGTCGGCTGGTTCTACGTCGCCTTCACCGGTGGGCTGCCGACCCTCGGCTCGCTGTTCGCCATCGGGGCGATCCCGGTGTTCGGCGGCGGCACGGTCGGCGAGGCGGGCGCGATGGTCGCATCGATCGGCCTCGTGGTCGTGGGCTTCCTGATCATGCTGTTCGGCGTCCGCCTGCCCAACGGCTTCACGCGGATCGCACCCGCCGGTGAGAGCGCCTGGCGCGTGATGACGAGCGGGATCCGCCTCACCGCCACCCGGCCGAAGATCCTGATGGGCTTCCTCGTCCGCCTCATCAACACCGCGCCCGAGTTCGGCATGTTCGTCGTGCTGCCCGCGATCATCGCGAACGACCGCGGGTGGGGCCAGAGCCGCTGGCTGCTCATGACCGTCTGCGTCTACGCGACGAACATCCTGGTCAACGCCCTGTTCGGATGGGTCGGCGACCGGATCGGTTGGCAGCGCACGGTGAAGTGGTTCGGCATCGTGGGCTCGGCGACCGGGCTCGTCGCCTGGTGGTACGTGCCGCAGCTCGTGCCCGCGGGCTCCGACTGGGGCTACGTGCTCTCGGTCGTCGCCGGCTGCGTGTTCGGCTGCCTGCTCGCCGGCTTCGTCCCGATGGGCGCGATCATGCCCGCGCTCGCCCCGGAGCACAAGGGTGCCGCGATGGCGATGTACACCACCGCTGCCGGTGGCGCGGCGTTCCTCGGCACCGGCGTCGTCGCCGCGGTCTTCGCGCTCGGCGGCGGCGGCCAGGCGGTGACCTGGACCTTCGTCGGCCTCTACGCCTGCGCCTTCGTGATGATCCACTTCCTCGACGTGCCCCAGGGACGCCCGCACCGCGGCACCCGCTGAGGCCCGCCGAGCCGATCCCGGGCGGCGGTGGCCGTCCCGCCGCCGCCCGGTCCCCGACCCGTCCCCTCCGACCCGACCGACGCACCCGGTCGTCCGACCCGATCCTGACCCCATCCACCGGACCCCGGTCCACCGCACGACAGGAACGCACGCCATGACCACGATCCACGACGACCCCGAGGACTTCGCCGACGACCAGCTGGCCGGCTGGCTCGCCCTGTACGCCGACCGGGTACGCGGCGTGCACGGCGGGGTGGTCGCCCTCCCGACCGAGGGCGCCGACCGGCAGGTCGCCGTCGTGGTCGGCGGCGGATCCGGGCACTACCCCGCGTTCTGCGGCGTCGTCGGCCCCGGCTTCGCCACCGGCGCCGTCGTCGGCAACGTCTTCACCTCGCCGTCCGCGGCCCAGGTGTACTCGGTGGCCAAGGCCGCCGACCAGGGCCGCGGCGTCGTGCTGTCGTTCGGCAACTACGCCGGTGACACGATGAACTTCGGCCTCGCCGCCGAGCGCCTGCGCGCCGAGGGCATCGACACGCGCATCGTCGTGGTCACCGACGACGTCGCGAGCGCCGACGAGGTCGCGCAGCGGCGGGGCATCGCCGGCGACTTCTCGGTGTTCAAGGCGATGGGTGCCGCCGCGGCGGCGGGACTCGACCTGGACGAGGTGGAGCGCGTCGGCACCGCGGCGAACGCCGCCACCAGGACGATCGGAGTCGCGTTCTCGGGCTGCACCATGCCCGGCGCCACCGAACCGCTCTTCTCCGTCCCGGACGGACACCTCGGCCTCGGCCTCGGCATCCACGGTGAGCCGGGCATCCGGGACGTCCCGGTGCTGCCCGCGCGGGAGCTCGCCGCACTGCTCGTCGAGCGGCTGGTCGCAGAACGCCCCGAGGGCGCCGGGCCGCGGGTCGCACCGATCCTCAACGGCCTGGGCGACACCAAGTACGAGGAGCTCTTCCTGCTCTGGGGCCGCGTGCTGCCGCTCCTCGAGGACGCCGGGCTCGAGGTCGTCGAGCCCGAGGTCGGCGAGCTCGTCACCAGCCTCGACATGGGCGGCTGCTCGCTCACGCTGCAGTTCCTCGACGACGAGCTCGAACAGTACTGGCGCGCGGACGCCTACACGCCGGCGTACCGCAAGGTCGCCGCTCCGGTCGCGGCGCTCGTGCCGGCCGACGCGGTGGCCGAGGCCGAGGCGGAGGCGACCGTCGTGCCGGACGCGACCGAGGCCTCCCGGCGGGCAGCCGAGACCGCCCGCGCAGCCGTGGTGGCGATGGACGCGCTGCTCCGCGAGCACGAGGAGACCCTCGGGCGCATCGACGCGGTCGCCGGCGACGGCGACCACGGGCGCGGCATGGTCAAGGGTGTCTCGGCGGCTCGCCGGTCCGTCGAGCAGACCGACCCGGCCGCGGGTGTCGCCTTCGTGCTCGGTCGGGCGGGTGACGCCTGGGCGGCGTCCGCCGGCGGGACGTCCGGTGTGCTCTGGGGCGCGGCCCTCGAGGCCTTCGGTCGTGCGCTCCGCGACGACCGGGAGACGTACGGTCCGGCCGACGTCGTGGCTGCCGCGCAGGCGTTCGCGGACTCGATCGTCCACCTGGGCGGCGCGGCCCGCGGCGACAAGACGCTGCTCGATGCACTGCTGCCCTTCGTCGACCAGCTGCGGTCCTCGGTCGACGACGGCGCCGACCTGCCGGCGGCCTGGCGGACGGCAGCGCGGGTCGCCGTCGAGCAGGCGGAGGCGACGGCGGACCTGCGGCCGAAGGTCGGGCGGGCCCGACCCCTGGCCGAGAAGAGCGTGGGGACGCCCGATGCGGGCGCCACCTCGATGGGGATGGTCCTCACACGGATCGGCGAGGTGCTCGCCGACCGCGCACGACGCGAAGGAGTGGACGCATGACGCTACGACTGGTGGTGGGCTCGGACGACGCGGGCTTCGACTACAAGGAGGTCATCAAGCGGGACCTCGAGGCCGACGACCGCGTGGCCAGCGTGGTCGACGTGGGCGTGGACGCGGACGGCCACACGGCGTACCCGCACGTCGCCGTCGACGCCGCCCGGATGATCGCGGACGGCGAGGCCGACCGGGCGATCCTGGTCTGCGGCACCGGGCTCGGCGTCGCGATCAGCGCGAACAAGGTCCCCGGCATCCGGGCCGTCACGGCGCACGACTCGTTCAGCGTCGAGCGGTCGGTGCTGTCGAACGACGCCCAGGTGCTCTGCATGGGCCAGCGGGTCGTCGGCATCGAGGTCGCCCGGCGGATGGCGAAGGAGTGGCTCGGGTACACGTTCGACCCGTCGAGCGCGAGCGCGGAGAAGGTCGCCGCGATCTGCGGCTACGACGGCTCAGCGCCCGTCGGCACCGACGCCGGAGGCGCAGCCGGCACCGACGCCGGAGGCGCAGCCGGCACCGACGCCGGAGGCGCAGCCGGCACCGACGCCGGGGTCAGCGCCACCGCGTGACCTGACGCCGGTCGCCCCCTCGGGACCGCCGTCGCACCCGCCGGACCGGCCGGTGCGGTGGCGGTCCCGTCGTCGCGCTGGCGGCGCGCCAACCGGTGCACGACCGGCACGGTCGCCTCGTAGAGCTCCCGGTAGTCCCGGTACCCGAGGTCGTACCGCTCAGAGGCCACCGGATCCGGTTCGATGACGACCGCCGGCGGGTTCCAGGCGCGGATGTCGACGCGGTCCGCGCCGTCGACGAGCAGCGCGGCCAGGTACGCCGTGCCGAAGCACGCCCCCGTGGTGACGGACGGGATGGTCTGCGGGAGCCCCGTGACGTCCGACACGATCTCCGGCCACAGTCGTCCGAGCACCCCGCCGCCGGCGCCGACGAGTTCGTGCACGTCGATGCCGGCCCCGCCCAGCACCTCGAGGTTGTGGCGGACCGCGTAGGCCGTCCCCTCGAGCGTCGCGCGGTAGAGGTCACCACGCGTGTGCCGGACCGTCAGCCCGGCGACCACTCCGCGGGCGTCCGGGTCCGCGATCGGGGTCCGCTCCCCGGCGAAGTAGGGCAGGACGAGCAGTCCCCCGGCGCCCGGACCGGCGGCCCGCGCCTCGGCGAGGAGTGCTGCGCGGTCGCCGTCGACGAGCCGCCGGAGCCAGTCGGTGACGGCGCCGGAGGTCGCGGTGCCCCCCGCGACGCAGGGCTGCCCAGGGCGGGTCCCGACCGTGGTCCACAGACCCGGGACCGACGTCGGTCGGTCGGTGGGCGCGATGAGGAACATCGTCGAGCCGTACTGCAGGAACACCCGCCCCGGCGCGGGGACGCCGGAGCTGACCCCCTCGGCCCACGCGTCGATGGTCCCCGCGATCACCGGGATCCCGGCCGGGAGGCCCGTGGCTGCGGCCGCGGCGGCCGTCACGTCACCGGCCCGCTCGCCGGGCCAGAGCAGCCGCGGCATCCGCAGACCGGGCGCGAGCCGCGCGCACCAGTCGTCGATCCAGCGCTCGGCGTGGACGTCGTACAGCGGGGTCGTCTGGCTGGCCGAGTGGTGGTCGAGGACGTACTCGCCGGTGAGCTGCTCGACGATCCGCGACGAGGGCATCGTGAACCGTCCGGCACGACGCCACGTGTCGGGTTCGTTCCGGGCGAGCCACGCGAGCTTCACCCCGGCGGCCTGTGTGCTGAGCCCGCTGCCGCACCGGGCACGGACGGCGTCGTCACCGCCGAGCTCCGCCGCGACCTCGTCGAGCATGTCCGCCGTGCGGGTGTCGACCCCGTAGAGGATCGCGGGCCGCAGCGGCCGTCCGTCCTGGTCCGACAGCAGGACGCACGGACCGATGCCGCTGACCCCGACCGCCTCGACCCGCGCGTGCGGGACCCGCGCGAGCAGCTCGGTCGTCAGGTCCACGAACTCGGCCCACCAGGCGTCGCCGTCCATCTCGACCCGCCCCTCGACGGGGCGGTCGACGCTGTGCTCCCGGCAGCCCTCGGCGAGCACCCTGCCGTCGAACCCGGCCAGCAGCGCCTTCGTGCTCGAGGTACCGATGTCCAGTCCGAGGACCGCGCGCATGCCGTCTCCTTCGCCGCCGTGTCGTCCCGTCGCCGGGCGGACCGATCCTACGAGTGCCGGGCACCGGGACGACAGCCGCGGACGCCCAGCCGACTGTCGGCAGCCCGACGTACGGTGCTCGCGACCCACCGCTCCACCGAAGGGGACACGATGCAGAAGTCAGCCTGGCTGCCCGCCGCGATCGCGCCGGTCGTCGTCGCCGGCGTCATCGCCGCGCCGGTGATCGCGAACGCCGCTGCCGAACCGGTGGCGGGCTCGGACCCCACCGCGGCCGAGGTCCTCGCGAGCATCGCGGGGTCCCGGGACGCCCAGTACTCCGGCACGCTCGCGCAGACGAGCGACCTCGGGCTGCCGGAGCTCCCCTCGGGCAGCGGCGGCTCCTCGCTCGAGGGCGACGCGTCCGACGTGCTCGGACTGCTCACCGCCGCGCACACCGCGCGGGTGTACGTCGGTGGCGAGGACGAACAGCGCTTCCAGCTGACCCAGCAGCTCGCGGAACAGGACGTGGTCCGGAACGGGTCCGACGTGTGGACCTGGGACTCGAAGGAGCGCACTGCGGTGCACCTGACGCTCCCCGCGGACGCCGACGCCCCCACCGCCGGCGCGACCACGCCGGCGCAGGCGGCCGAGCGTGCGGTCGACGCGATCACCCCGAGCACCCGGGTGTCCGACCCGACGACGGTCCGCGTCGCCGGACACGACGCATGGCAGGTCACCCTGACGCCGAGGTCCGACGACACCCTGGTCGGTTCGGTCCGGCTCGCCGTCGACCAGCAGACCGGGCTGCCCCTGCGCGTCACCGTGACCGCAGCCGGGCAGCAGGACCCGGCGTTCCAGGTCGGGTTCACGAGCCTCGACTACGGCGCGCCCGACGCTCGACTGTTCGACTTCACCCCGCCGTCCGGCGCCGAGGTCACGACGAAGGACCTCTCGGACGCCCACCGGCACGGGCAGGGCGGTCGGGCGCACGGCGACGACCGGAGCGGCGTCGGACCGACGGTGACCGGCTCCGGGTGGGACAGCGTCGTGGAGCTGCCCGCCGGCGACACCGCCGGACCGGGTCGGGACTCCGACGCCTCGGCGCTCCTCGACCAGGTGACGAAGCCCGTCGACGGCGGCCGCGCACTGCAGACGTCGCTCGTGTCGGTCTACCTGGCGGACGACGGCCGGGTGTTCGCCGGCGCCGTCCCGGTGTCCGCGCTGGTCACCGCCGCCAAGTGACGACAGCCCCGCAGCCGGACCGGGCAGCGACGGAGCCCGGCCGGTCCGTTCCCGACCTCGCGATCCGGACGCAGTCGCTCGTCAAGGTGTTCCGCCGGCAGCGCGCCGTGGACGGCATCGACCTGGCCGTCCCGCGCGGATCGGTCTTCGGGTTCCTCGGACCCAACGGCTCCGGCAAGACCACCACCATCCGGATGCTCCTCGGCCTGTCGGCGGCGACGAGCGGCACGATCGAGGTGCTCGGTCGTGCGGTACCGGGCGCGTTGCAGGAGGTCCTCCCCCGCGTCGGCGCGCTGGTCGAGGGTCCGGCCGCCTACCCGTACCTGTCCGGTCGGGCGAACCTGCAGCGGTTCGACGCGGCGGACCCGACCTCCGACCCGCGCACCCGCCACGACCGTGTCGCGACGGCGCTCGACCGCGTCGGGCTCGGCCACGCCGCCGACAAGAAGGCACACGCCTACTCGCTCGGCATGAAGCAACGCCTCGGCCTGGCGGGCGCACTGCTCGCGCCGCGTGACCTCCTCGTGCTCGACGAGCCGACGAACGGCCTCGACCCGCAGGGGACCCGCGAGGTCCGCAACCTCATCCGCTCGCTGGCCGACGACGGCACCACGGTCTTCGTGTCGAGCCACCTGCTCGCCGAGATCGAGCAGGTCTGCACGCACGCCGCGGTGATGCGGAGCGGGCGCCTCGTGGCGCAGGGGTCCCTCGACGAGCTCCGGGCGACGGGCGGACGGACCCTGACCGTCCGGACCCCCGACGTGGGCGAGGCCTCGGCGGTGCTCGTGCGGTTGGGGCTCTCCCCGCGTCGGGACACCGGTGCGGACGTCCTGGTCGCCGACCTGCCCGACGACGTCCTGCCCGAGACCGTCACGGCCGACCTCGTCCGTGCCGACGTCCGGGTCCGGGGCGTCGCGGTGGGCGGCGGCACCCTCGAGGACCTGTTCGTCGCGCTCACCGGAGAGGGGTTCGATGTCGCAGCCTGAGCCCGTCCGCCGTCCCGTCCGCCCCTTCGCCCTGCTCGGGTCGGAGCTCGCGCTGCTGTTCCGGCGCCGCCGGACCTGGGCGATGCTCGGTGCCCTCGCCCTGGTCCCGGTGCTCATCGCGATCGCGGTGCGCCTGACCACCGACGGTGACTCCGGTGGTCCCGCGTTCCTCGGGGACATCACGAACAACGGCCTCTTCGTCGCGTTCACCGCGCTCACCGTGTCGATCCCGCTGTTCCTGCCCCTGACCGTGGGGGTCGTGTCGGGGGACACGGTCGCGGGCGAGGCGTCGCACGGCACGATCCGCTACCTGCTGGTGGCCCCGACCGGCCGCCTGCGGTTCATCCTGGTCAAGTACGCCGCCACGGTCGCGTTCTGCCTGGCCGCGACGCTCCTCGTCGTGCTCGTCGGCGCGGCGATCGGCGCACTGCTCTTCCCGATCGGCCCGGTGACCCTGCTGTCGGGGACGCAGGTCGGCGGCTGGTCGTACGCCGGCCGCGCACTGCTCCTCGCGCTGTACGTGGCCCTGTCGATGCTCGGGCTGGCCGCGATCGGGCTCTTCGCCTCGACGCTGACGACGGTGCCGGTCGGGGCGATGGCCGCGACGGTCGTGCTCGCCGGGGTGTCGCAGGTGCTCGACCAGCTCCCGCAGCTCGACTGGCTGCATCCGTTCCTGTTCTCGCACCTGTGGCTCGGCTTCGGCGACCTGCTCCGCGACCCGATCGCGTTCGACTCCTTCGGGGCGAACGCGCTGCTGCAGCTCGGCTGGGTGGCCGTGTTCGGGGCGCTGGCGTACGGACGGTTCGCGACGAAGGACGTCCTCAGCTAGCCGACGCACGCTCTCCCGCGCACGCATCGGGCCCGGCCTCCTGCCGGAGACCGGGCCCGATCGTCGCGCGTGTGGTTCAGGCCTCCGGGCTCGCCGACCCGCCGGCCATCGTCTCGGTGTCCGCGCCTCGTGCATCGGCGTAGCGGTCGCGCAGGTCACGCGCCTTCTCCGAGCGGTACCAGTCGAGTCGCGCACCGGTCTCCACCGTCTGCATGCCGATCACGACCTTGCCGCGGGAGCGCATCTCGGCCAGGTCCTCGTAGGCGTCGACGATGTACTCGAACGGGTAGAAGCCCGAGATGAGCACCTGCACGCGGCGGTCCTGCACGGCCTTGCCGAGCAGGGTGAGCAGGTCACGGGCCTCCTCGTCGTCGGCCGGTGCCCGCAGGAACCGGATCTCGACGTCGCGGCGGTGCTCGGAGGTCACCAGCCGCTCCGACGGCACGCCGAGCCGCGATGCGAGGTCCGCTGCACCGCCACCGCCGTGGTTGTCGATGAACGCGGTGATCGGCCGGCCGGCCGCCATCTGCCGGATGCGGTCCTCCTCGCCTTCGCCGTACGCGACCGGCAGCGTACCGATCTGCCGCAGGTAGTCGTGGTTCCGCGGGCTGCCGAGGGCGATGACGGTCGCGCCGGCATCGTGCGCCAGCTGGCACTCGATGTGCCCGACACCGCCGGCAGCGGCGGAGATCACGACGGTGTCGTCGGGCCCGAGACGGAGTCCGCGGACGATCGTCGCGGCGGTGGCGCCGGCCAGGTAGAGGCCGCCGGCGACCTCCCACCCGACGTGCTCGGGCTTCTTCACGACCGCACCGCGGGGCACGCGGATCCAGGTGGCGTGGGCACCGCCCTCGGGCGCGTGGCCCATCACCTCGTCGCCGACCTTGAGGTCACGGACCTCGGCGCCGCGGGCCCGGACGATGCCGGCGAAGTCGACGCCCTGGTGGGCAGGGAACTCGAGGTCGATGTGGTCGCGCAGCTTCCCCTCGCGGAGGAACCGCTCGACGTGGTTCAGGCCGGCGGCGACGACCTCGACGACGACGTCGCCGGGTCCGGGCTCGGGACGTTCCTGCGGGACGAGGTCGACGACGTCGAACCCGCCGTACCGGTCGTACTGCACTGCACTACCGATGCGCATGGGGGACTCCTTCCGTGGGCATGGCTCCGGTGTACTCGCGACGCCGGAACGGTGTCCGTGAGCGAGGGGTACCAGGCGCCGTCAGCGCGCGGCGGGCCCCGCCTGCTCCGCGATCCGTGCCACCGTCTCGGCGTCGAGCGCGAAGGCGAGCACGTCGCGGTCCGGGTCGGGGACGCGGACCGGTGTCGACCAGACGGAGCCGTCGGTGGCGACGTCGACGACCAGTGCGCCGTGGGCGACGTGGGCGGACTCCTCGGCGTACGGTCCGACGACGTCCGTGTCGTTCGCGACCCCGGGCGCGACGAGCACCGGGACGCCGGCGAGCGACCCGGCGCTGTGGTGGTGCTGGTGCCCGCCGAGCACCACCCGGACGTCCGAGCCGTCGAGGAGCTCGGCGAGGTCCTCGGGGTCCTGCAGGCGGAGGGCCTCGTGCAGCAAGGTCGGCGAGGGCACCGGCGGGTGGTGGAGCACGACGACCGTGCCGTGCGGGACGGGCTCGCCGGTGAGCGCCGCGCGGAGTCGCTCGAGCGCGGTGTCGCTGAGCGCGCCGTAGCCGGCACCGGGGACGCTCGTGTCGACCGTCACCACGCGGAAGCCGGCGACGACCGACTGCCCGGAGACCGGCACGGACGGCGGGACGTACTCCATCGTGTGCGCGAGCGGCGTGCCGCCCTCCCCGAGGACGTGGCCGTTCGCGAGGACCTGGCGGAAGCCCTCGCGGAGGTCGTGGTTGCCGGGGACCAGGACGAGTGCGGCGCCGTGCCGCTGCGCCCAGGCGCCGATCCGCTCGCGAGCGGTGCGGTAGGACGCGGGACTCCCGTCCTCGGACACGTCCCCCGAGACCACGACCAGGCCGACGCCCGGGACCCCGTCGACGTGCGCGAGCACCGCGTCCAACGCCGCCGTCGTGTCGACCGACCCCTGGTGCAGGGCACCGTCACCGGTCAGGTGCGTGTCGGAGAGGTGGAGGATGCGGAGGGTCCCGGCTGCTGGCGGCTGCATGGGCCTCACCGTAGCGACGCCGGTGATCGACGGACTGGACGGCGGGTCGGTGTTGCCTGGTGATCGACGGACCGGACGGCGGGTTAGCGTTGCCCGGTGACCGACGCTCCGATCGACCTGCGCTCCGACACCGTGACCCGCCCGACGCCTGCGATGCGCCGAGCGATGGCCGACGCCGAGGTCGGTGACGACGTCTTCGGCGAGGACCCGGAGACGAACGCCCTCGAGCGCGAGGTCGCCGACCTGCTCGGCCACGAAGCCGGGCTCTTCACCCCGACCGGCTCGATGGCGAACCAGCTCGGGCTGCGGCTGCACGTCGCGCCGGGCGAGGAACTCCTGGCGGACGTCCGGGCCCACGTCGTCCGCGCCGAACTCGGTGCCGCGGCGGTGTTCTCCGGCATCACGACGCGCACGTGGCCCTCGGAGCGCGGACGCCTCGTCGCGGCGGCGGTCGCGGAGGTGGCTGAGCCGAACGCCGGCGCCTACAGCGTGTCCACGACGGCGATCGCGATCGAGAACACGCACAACTTCGGTGGCGGGACCGTGCAGCCCGTCGACGAGGTGCACGCCGTGCAGGCGTTCGCGCGGGAGCACGGCATCGCGGTGCACCTCGACGGTGCCCGGTTGTGGAACGCCCACGTCGCGTCGGGGATCGCGCTGCGCGACCTCGCCGCGGGGTTCGACACCGTGTCGGTCTGCCTGTCGAAGGGGCTCGGCGCGCCGGTCGGCTCGGTGCTCGTCGGCTCCCGGGAGCACGTCGCCGCGGCCCGCACCTGGCGGAAGCGCTACGGCGGGGGCATGCGGCAGACGGGCTTCCTGGCCGCGGCGGGCCGGTACGCGCTCCGGCACCACGTCGACCGTCTCGCCGAGGACCACACCAACGCCCGGGTGCTCGCGTCCGCGCTCGACGTCGACCCCGCGACCGTCGACACGAACATCGTCTTCGCCGAGGTGACCGATCCGGCAGCCTTCGTGGCCGCGGCCGCCGAGCGGGACGTGCGGGTGATGCAGCTCGGCCCGAGGCACGTCCGGCTCGTGACGCACCTCGACGTCAGCGCCGAGCAGGCCGCCCGTGCCGCCGAGGTCCTGGCGGCGCTCCTCCGCTGAGGGGCCGCGAGCGGCCGCCGGGCGCTCGCGTCCCGCGCCCGGTCAGTCGCACATCCAGCGCGAGCCGAAGGCGTCGTGGACCCGACGCAACGCGTCCGGGGTCCCCCACTCCTGGACATCGACGCAACCAGGACCGGCCTGCGCCGCGACGACGCCGAACCGCCCGACACCGCTGTACGCGTACCGGACGCCCGACGCGGCAGCCTGCGAACCGGTGCCGAGCGATCCCCCCGGCAACTGCAGCTGGCCTCCGTCGGGGAAGACGAGCACCTGACCGGTCGGCTCGCACGCTGGCGGGTCGTCGGACGCCAGGGCGGAGACCGAGACGGGTGCTGCGCCGTTGCACACCGGGAGCGGGGCCGCGTCGCTGCCCGTCAGGGTGAGGACACCCTCCTCCGGACCGACGGCGACGCACCCGGTGCACAACACCGCGAGCAAACCGAGGACCGTGGGAACGAGGACGGGTCGGATCGTCACGGGCCCAGTCTGCCGCGGACCGAGCCGCGGTGTCACTGATCGGCCCAGGGGGGGGTCGGCGGTCGGTCGGTCGGTCGGGTTCAGCGGTACACGTCACGGCGGTGGCCGATGACCAGCACGAGGACCACCAGACGATCGTCGACGATCTCGTAGACGATCCGGTGGTCGCCCACACGGACCCGGAACTCGCCCGGCCGGCCGACCAGCGCGGTCGCCCCTGGCGGACGCGGCGTCGTGCGGAGCAGGACCAGGGCGGCGAGCAACCGCCGCTGCACGACCCGGTCGAGCTTCGTCAGCGCCTTCGCGGCACGCTTGGTCAGCTCGACCCGGTACTCGACGGGCGAGGCTTCACCCAAGCGTGATGCCCAGCTCGCGGGCGACCTGCTCGAGGGGCAGCGTCTCCGGGTCCTCCGCGAGTTCCCGCCGAGCGCGATCGACAGCGGCCCGGTCCATCGCGTCCTCGAGCGCCTGCAGTGCCCGGCGAGCCAGTTCCGCCTCGAGCACGACGACCTGCTCGCGGCCGCGGACCGTGATGGCGACCGGTTCGCGGTGCGCATGGTCGATGAGGTCGGACCATCGCTGGCGTGCTTCACTCGCGGGCAGGTTGTACATGTACCGATCGTACGACTCGTACGTCCGGTCGGGAAGGGCTCGGTGGCAGCGGATCGGCGGTCAGGTCGCGACGGCGGGGGTCTCGGCGGGCAGCGGGAAGGCCAGCGGATCGGCGTGCACGAGGTCGAGCGCACGCGCGACGGCGCCGAGGACCACGACGTCGCCGCCGAGCCGCGACGGCACGACCTCGGGCGTCGGGTCGTACTCCCAGGCAGCCAGGTGCTCGCGCGCCCGCTCGATCACGGGAGCGGCGGCGTCGGCGATCGCTCCGGCGACGACCACGCGGTCGATGTCGAGCAGGCTCGCGAGCAGGACGCAGACCCGGGCGAGGCGGTCCCCCAGGCGGTCGACGACCTCGAGCGCCACCGGGTCGAGCAGCGCGGCGGCGGCGAACACCGCCTCGGCGCCCGGCTCCTCGACGCCGCCGAGCAGGGAAGCCGGACCGATGCGCCCGTCGGCCCGCGCCGCGCGGACGAGCTCGCGGGCGGTGCGTCCGATGCCGTTCGACGAGGCCACCCCGTCGACCAGGTCGAGCACCCGGAGCTCACCGGCACCGCCCCGGGCACCGCGGAGCAGCACGCCGTCGACGACCAGGCCGGCGCCGAACCGCTCGCCCGAGAGCAGCGCCGCGAACGAGGCGTCCCCCGAGGAGGGCCGTTCGGCCAGCGCGGCGGCGTTCGCGTCGTTCTCGACCACGACGACACCGTGGGGCACGACGTCCGAGAAGCCCGGGTTCATGCTGTCCCAGAAGCCGCCGTCGCGGGGTGACGCACCGAGCGCGTCGACCGGAGCCGGGATGCCGACGACCGTCACGAGCACGCGGGCGGCGTCCACGTCGGCCGCGGTGAGTGCCGCCGCGACGGTGTCGGTCGTCACACTGAGCCGGACGGGCACCTCGAGCCCGGACTCGCCGAGCGCCCCCTCGGTGCGGGCGAGGACGGCGCCGCGCAGGTCGGCGACGAGCGCGGTGACGCGGTGCTGCCCCGCGTCGACGCCGACGACGACCCCGGCGTCCGCGACGAGTTCCCAGCGCCGGGCGGGCCGGCCCTTCCGGTACTCCCCTGCCGTGCGGGCGTCGTCGAGGTCGCGGAGCCAACCGAGCCGGACGAGCTCCGCGCACGCGGCGAGGACGGTCGAGCGGGTCAGCCCCGTGGCGTCGATCGCCTCGGTCGCCGTGAAGGCACCGGACGACGGCTCGAGGGCGTACGCCAGGACCGTCTCGGCGCTGGTCGCGCGGGGGGTCACACGGCGTTGTGGCATGCGCCGACCCTACCGCGACGCGACTTGCTTGCGCGATTAGATTTTCTGAGTACATTTAGTCGCGCGAGCCGACACCGACGCCGGCACGCGAGTCGGAACGGCAGGGACGCCGGGTCCGGACGGACGGAGACGACGTGCAAGCACACGCCACCACCAGGAGCACGGCCGGGGTCACCCGCCGCGGGTTCCTGCTCGGTGCGGGCGGCATCGGCGCGGGCCTGGCACTCGCCGGGTGCGCCCCGCTCGGAGGATCGAGCAGCCGACCCGAGACGATCACCTTCTACGTGTCGAAGCCCGAGGTCATCGGGTACTTCGACGACGTCATCGCGAAGTTCCACGACAGCCAGTCGACGATCCGCGTGGTCCGCGACTCGACGTCGAACATGTCCGCGAACTTCGTCCGGAACCGACCGCCGGACCTCGGGTGCCTGAACTACAACTACGCGATGGTGTCGTTCGTCGAGCACGGGGCCCTGACCGACCTGTCCGACCTGCCCGAGAAGGACACGATCAACCCCGACCTCTGGCCCCTGATGCGCCAGACCGCCGACTACCCGGGCCGGACGAGCGTCCTGCCCTACTCGGTGACCGCCGCGTCGGTGATCTACGACAAGCAGCTGTTCGCGCAGCAGGGTCTCGAGGTGCCGACGACCTGGAGCGCGTTCACCGACGTGTGCGAGCGTCTCGTGAAGGCCGGGATCACCCCGATGTACGGCACGTACAAGGACAACTGGACGATCGCCCAGGGCATGTTCGACTACTCGGTGGGCGGCATGCTCGACGTGCCGTCGACCTTCGCGGCGCTCGACCGCGAGGGCACCTCGGTCGGCAGGGGGTCGGCGGTGTCGTTCGAGAAGGACTTCGCCGCTCCCGTCGGCCGCGTGGTGGACCTGCTGCAGTGGCACCAGCAGGGCGCCGCCAGCCGGGGCTACGGCGACGGCAACCTCGCGTTCGCGCAGGGGAAGGCGGCGATGTACCTGCAGGGCCCCTGGGCGCTCGGCGAGATCGCGAAGACGAACCCCGACATGGACCTCGGCACCTTCCCGTTCCCGGCGACCGACGACCCCGCCGACAACAAGGTGCGCGTCAACGTCGACCTCGGGCTCTGGATCCCCGAGGCCTCACGGAAGCAGGAGGCCGCCCGCGAGTTCCTGTCCTTCCTGATGAGCCCGGAGATCAGCGACCGGTACAACGCCGACAACAACGGCTTCGGCGTGCGGAAGGACTCTCCTCCGGTCTCGAACCCCGCGCTCCGCGGCATGCAGGACTCGTACGACCAGGCCGCGTTCTACCTCGGCGCCTCGCAGCTCATCCCCGCCGAGATCCCGGTGGCGAACTACCTGCAGTCCATCGCCTTCGGCGGTGCGCCCGACCCGCAACTCCGCACCCTCGACGGCGACTGGGCGCGGCTCGCGCTCCGGTCGGCCGCGTAAGGAGACGACCTTGGCCACCACGACCACCGAATCGATCACGACGGCGGACCGCCGCCGCCGGGGCGGAGCCGCACCGCGCCTCCAGGCCGGCGTCCGCGGACGCGCCAAGCGCGTCGATCCGCTCTTCCTCCTGTTCCTCGTCCCCACGCTCGTGCTCTTCACCCTCGCCATCACGCTCCCCGCAGCGATGGGCATCGTGCTGAGCTTCACGAACTCCGTCGGCTTCGGCGAGTTCCGGTTCACCGGCCTGACGAACTACGTCGCGGTGTTCTCCGACCCCGCGATCCTGCAGGCGTACCTGTTCACCATCGGGTTCTCGCTCGTCACCGTGCTCCTGGTGAACGCCGTGGCGTTCCTGCTCGCGATCGCGCTGACGTCGAAGATCCGCGGCAAGATCGCGCTCCGCGGCGTCTTCGTCCTGCCGATGGTGATCTCCGGCATCGTCATCGCCTACGTGTTCTCGTTCCTCTTCGCGAACAGCCTGCCGGCGCTCGCGACCACGCTCGGCATCGCCCCGCTCGAGCAGAGCATCCTGGCGAACCCCGACCTGGCGTGGGTCGCGATCGTCGTCGTGACCGCCTGGCAGGCGATCCCGTCGACGCTCCTCATCTACATCGCCGGCGTCCTGTCGATCCCCGGCGAGGTGTACGAGGCCGCGGCGCTCGACGGTGCCAGCGCCTGGCGGCAGCTGGTCTCGATCACCGCACCCCTGACGGCGGGCTACATCCTCATCAACCTCGTGATCGGGTTCAAGAACTTCCTGAACTCGTACGACATCGTCGTCGGCCTGACCGACGGCGGCCCGGGCACCTCGACCACGACGGTCGCGATGTCGATCTTCAAGGGCTTCAGCGGCGGCGACTACGCGTACCAGATGGCGAACGCGACGATCTTCTTCGTGATCGCCGTCGTCATCGCCGTCATCCAGCTGCGGGCGACCCGCGGGAAGGCAGCGCTCTGATGACCATGCAAGCACCCCTCCGCCCGGGCACGACGGCGACCGGCAGCATCCGGTCGGTCGACGCCGACCGCACCGCCGGACGCCGCGGTGAACGGTTCAACTGGCCGGTCACGATCGTCCTCGCGCTGTGCACCCTGTCCGTCCTCGTCCCGCTCTACGTCACCGTGACGATGGCGTTCAAGACCACGACGCAGGCCGTGGACGGCAACGCGTTCTCGCTGCCGGCGCCGTTCAGCGTCGACGGCTTCGTGCAGGCCTGGGAGCTCACGGACTTCCCGCGGGCGTTCGGCGTCTCGGTGCTCATCGCGGCGATCACCGTCGTCGGGACGATCCTGCTCGCGTCGTTCACGGCGTACGCCATCGCCCGGAACTGGGAGCGCCGCTTCTTCCGCTGGTCGTTCTTCTACCTGCTCGCCGCGATGTTCCTGCCGTTCCCGGTGCTCGCACTGTCGCAGGTGAAGCTCACGGGCCTCGCCGGGCTGGACAACCCGTTCGGCGTCGCGATCCTGCACGTCATGTTCCAGCTGTCGTTCAGCGTGCTGCTCTTCACCGCGTTCCTGCGCTCGATCCCGGCCGAGCTGGAGGAGAGTGCCCGCATCGACGGTGCGAGCACGGGGCAGGTGTTCTGGCGACTGGTGTTCCCGCTCCTCGCGCCGATGAGCGCCACCGTCGGCATCTTCGCGTTCCTGGCGTCCTGGAACGACTTCGTGATGCCGTCGCTGATCACCTCGGACCCGGCGCTGCAGACCCTGCCGGTGCTGCAGCAGATGTTCCAGACGCAGTTCAGCAACAACTACAACGTGTCGTTCGCCTCGTACCTGATGGCGATGGCCCCGGCGATCATCGTCTACCTCGTCACCCAGCGATGGGTGATGGCCGGCGTGACCCAGGGCGCGATCAAGTGACGCCGACGTCGCCGTCCGCGACCGCGACCGCGGACACGAACGCAGCCGCAACGACCACGACCACCACCCGCACGAACAACGAAAGGCCCGACGTGACCGACACGCTCGTCCAGCCCGCAGCCGCCACCGACGCCGAGACCTGGTGGCGCCAGGCGAGCGTCTACCAGGTGTACCCCCGCTCGTTCGCCGACGCGGACGGCGACGGCATCGGCGACCTCCGCGGGGTGACCTCGCGGGTGCCGTACCTGTCCTCCCTCGGCATCGAGGCCGTCTGGCTCAGCCCGTTCTACCCGTCGGCGCTGGCCGACGGCGGCTACGACGTCGACGACTACCGCGACGTCGACCCGCGTCTGGGCACCCTCGCCGACTTCGACGAGATGGTCGATGCCCTGCACGGCGCCGGCATCCGGGTCATCGTCGACATCGTGCCGAACCACACGAGCGACCGGCACGCGTGGTTCCGCGAGGCACTGGCGTCGCCGAAGGGCAGCCCGGCCCGGGACCGCTACGTGTTCCGCGACGGCACCGGTCCCGACGGGTCCGAGGCGCCGGCCGACTGGGTGTCGATCTTCGGCGGCCCGGCCTGGACCGCCGTGGGCGACGGCCAGTGGTACCTGCACAACTTCGCGACGGAGCAGCCCGACCTGAACTGGGCGAACCGCGAGGTGCGCGACGACTTCCTGCACACGCTGCGCTTCTGGTCGGACCGTGGTGTCGACGGCTTCCGCATCGACGTGGCGCACGGCCTGGCGAAGGACCTGCCCGCGGGCGAGCTGCCCACGTGGGCCGAGGTGCTCGCCGCCCCGAAGGACGGCTCGCACATCCTGTGGGACCGCGACGACGTGCACGAGATCTACGCCGAGTGGCGGACGGTGTTCGACGAGTACACCCCGGCACGGACCGCCGTCGCCGAGGCCTGGGTCGCAGCCGACCGCCGTGCCCGGTACGCCAGCGCCGAGGGACTCGGGCAGGCGTTCAACTTCGACCTGCTCGAGGCGGACTTCGACGCACAGCAGTTCCGCACGATCATCGAGTTCAACCTCGGGCTCGCCGAGCAGTCCGGCTCGTCGACGACGTGGGTGTTCTCGAACCACGACGTCGTCCGGCACGCCACCCGCTACGCACTGCCCGCCCGGAACGGCGACGAGCAGAAGCAGGGGTCCGCGTGGCTGCTCGCGGGCGGTGACCAGGCGGCGCTCGACCGTTCGCTCGGACTCCGTCGGGCCCAGGCGGCGACGCTCCTCGAGCTCGCACTGCCCGGCTCCGCCTACCTGTACCAGGGCGAGGAACTCGGCCTGCACGAGGTCGGCGACATCCCCGACGCCGAGCGCCAGGACCCGGCGTTCTTCCGGAACCCGGGCGTCGACGTGGGCCGTGACGGCTGCCGCGTACCGATCCCGTGGACGCGGCAGGGTTCGTCGTTCGGGTTCGGCGACGGCGGCTCGCACCTGCCGCAGCCGGCGTGGTTCGCGCAGGTCTCGGTCGAGGCGGAGGACGCCGACCCCGACTCGACGCTGAACCTGTACCGGAAGGCCCTGGGCCTGCGCGGCCAGCTGCAGTCCGAGGAGCACCTCGAGTGGCTCGAGACCGGTCGCGACGACGTGCTCGCGTTCCGCCGGCCGAACGGCTGGACGAGCGTGACGGTGTTCGGCGACGAGCCGTACGCACTCCCCGCCGGCGAGCTGCTGCTCGCCTCCGCGCCGGTGGCAGACGGCGCGCTGTCGGGTGTGGGGACCGCCTGGTTGCGTTCCTGACGGAACCCGGTGGCGGACGGGAGGCGCGGTGCGGGCAGGCACCGCGCCTCCCGTCCGTCGTGTGGTCACCTCGGTCGTCGCCCACCGGGCAGGACCGGGCGTACCAGGTGGGAACGGGCGTACCGGGTCGAACCGTTCGACCAGGTACGCCCGTTCTCGCTTCCCACCGCACGTGCGATGGGAAGGAACGGGCGGGCGGAACTCGCGGCGGCCGCCGGTAGGGTCGGCAGCATGAGCGGCGCGAGCATCAGCGTGCGGGACCTCGTCATGCGCTTCGGGGACCGGGACGTCGTCGACGGGCTGTCGTTCGACGTGGCCCCCGGCGAGACCTTCGGGCTGCTCGGCAGCAACGGTTCGGGCAAGACCACCACGATCCGGGCGCTGCTCGGCATCACGACGCCGACCTCCGGCACCCTGCTCGTCGACGGCGCACCGTACCGACCCGCGACCGGCGGCATCGGGTACCTGCCCGAGGAGCGCGGGCTGTACCGCAAGGAGTCCGTGCTCGACGTCATGACCTACTTCGGCACGCTGCGGGGCCTCCGCCGCACCGAGGCCGCGGCGTGGAGCACCGAGTACCTCGAGCGCGTCGGGCTCGCCGACCGCGCGAAGCTCCGTGTCGACAAGCTGTCCGGCGGGCAGCAGCAGAAGGTGCAGCTCGGCATCACGATCATGGACCGACCGCGCCTGCTCATCCTCGACGAACCGACGAAGGGGCTCGACCCGGTCAACCGTCGGCTGCTCCTCGACCTGGTCGACGAGCGGAAGGCGGACGGCGCGACCGTGGTCCTCGTCACGCACCACATGGACGAGGTCGAGCGCCTCTGCGACCGCATCCTGCTGCTCAAGGACGGCCGGGCAGCCGCGTACGGCAGCATCCCCGACGTGCAGGACGCCTTCGGCGGCGCCGTCGCCCGGGTGCAGCTCACCGGCACGGTCCCCCGTTCTCCCCTGTACCGCCTCGCCCGGCACGAGGGTCACGTCGCCCACCTGGTGCCCACCGAGGCAGCCGCGGTGGACGGGTCGGACATCCTCGCCGCGCTCGTCGGCGCAGGTGTGCACGTGACCGCGTTCGAGATGCGCCGCATCCCGCTCGACGAGATCTTCGTCCAGGTCTACGGCCACGACGCCGGGGCCGACCAGGCCCCGGCCGGCCGGGCGTCGACGCAGCACTCCACCGCGAGCGGGGCGGCGGCGTGAGCCGGCTCGGGACGGTCGTGCGCTTCGAGTTCGTCCGCGCCGTCAAGAAGCCCGCGTTCTGGATCGGCACCCTCGCGCTCCCGATCGTCGTCGTCCTGGTCTCGGTGCTCGTCGGCGTCGGACAGGCGGCCGGCTCCGACTCGATCTCGTCGAGCGCCTCGGCGGCGAAGACCTCGTTCCGGTACGTCGACCACTCGGGCCTGGTGTCGGCGCGGGTCGCGGCCGAGTGGGGCGGGTCGCCGTCCGACGACCCGGCCGCCGACCGCGCGGCCGTCCGGGCGGGCACGCTCGAGCTCTTCGTCGAGTACCCGGAGAAGCCGTCGGCGCAGGCGATCCGGCTGGATGCCGCCGACCGCGGACTGTTCGAGAACGGTGGCTACTCCTCGCTCGCCGAGCGGGTGCTGGAACGCAGCGTCGCGGCCTCGGTCGGTGACGAGGAGGCGGTGGCGCTCCTCCGCGCCCCGCCGTCGACCGACCTGACCACGTACGCCGACGGCCGCGTCGCCCCGGGCTGGCTGTCGATCGTCCCGCCGCTGCTCTACGCCCTCGCGTTCTTCGGCATCGTGATCCTGCTCGCGACCCGCATGGTGACGGTGGTCGTCGAGGAGAAGGAGAACCGCATCTCCGAGATGATCCTGACCGCGGTGACGGCCGGTGACCTGATCCGGGGCAAGGTCCTCGCCATGTTGCTCGTCGGGCTCGTGCAGGTCGGGGTCGTCGTGCTGCCGGGGCTCGCGGTCGCCCTGGTCGCACTGCCCCTCGTCGCGTCGCGGCTCGGCGGCCTGACGGTGGACCCGTGGCGGATGGTCGTCGGTGCGCTGCTGCTCGTCGGCGGGGTGCTGCTCGCCTGCGGGCTCTTCGTCGCCGTCGGCGCTGCGGTGCCCTCGATCAAGGACGCCTCGACGCTGCAGTCCGCCGCGATCTTCGCCCTGATCATCCCGCTCTACGCGGCGTTCTTCGTGATGACGACGCCGTCGTCGCCGGTGGCGGCGTTCTTCACGTACTTCCCCACCTTCACGCCGATCACCGCCATGGTCCGGAACGCCGTCGGATCGCTGTCCGTCGTCGAGTCCGTCGTCTGCATCGTCGAGGTGTTCGCCGTGGCCGCGGTGCTGCTCTGGTTCGCCGAGTACCTGTTCCGCCACTCGGTGGCGCAGTACGGGTCGAAGGTCACGGTGCGGCAGATCGCCGGCTGGCGCCGGGGCCGAGCCCGGGCACGCTGACGCGGTCCGACGAACGCGGGTCGTCGACGGGCCGACGGGTGTCGACGGCGGCACCGCTCGTGGGTCAGCCGCGGACGAGCGCCTCGTCCACGTCCCAGGCCACGGCTTCGGGCTCACGCCAGCCGTGCCGGAGCGTGTGCACGGCACGGTCGTACTCGACCAGGACGTCGAGGTACGGCCGGACGAGCATCTGCAGCTGGAGTCCCTCGTAGACCGCGAGCAACTGGGTCGCGGCCTGGTGGGCGGGGATGCCGATGGTCTCCAGACCGGCGTCGACGTCGCGCTGCAGCCCGACGGTGAGCTCCTCGACGTACTCCTCGAAGCGCTTGCGGAAGAAGCCGGCGAAGTCCCGTTCGGACGCGGCGAGGGTCACGACGCCCGCGAGCACCCGGACGAGACCGGGGTCGGCGACGTCCTCGGCCAGGGTCATCCGCACGTGCTCGAGCGTGCACCGCGGCACCGACGACCGGCGGGATCCGCGGAGCTGCAGCCAGCGGTCGTAGACCACCAGGAGCAGTCCGTCCCAGGTCGGGAAGAGCCGGTCGACGACCGTGCGGTCCACGCCGCAGGTCTCGGCGACCGTACCGGCGTCGACCTCGTGGAACGGGTGCAGCCGGTAGGCCCGGATCGCCCCGCGCACGATCCGCTCGGCCAGCGACGCGTCGCCCTCGACGGACCCGCCGTGCATGTCTGCCATCCCGACAGTCCACCGCACCCGGCCCCGGCGTGTCTCCACCCAGTGCGGGGGTCAGGCAACACCTGTCGAGCGCGTCAGCCCACCGTCACCGGCGCCGCCGACGGCTTGCGCCCCTGCTGTACCCAGACGAAGAACCCGGTCAGGGTGAAGGCGCCGTAGAAGACGTACATCAGCCCGGACGCGTAGTAGCCGGCCGAGAAGAGCAGCGGCACCCCGACCAGGTCGACCGCGACCCAGATCAGCCAGAACTCGACCCAGCCCTTCGCCATGCCGTACGTCGCCAGCACGGACCCGACGAAGATCCAGGCGTCGCTCCAGACCGGCTCGTACGAGCCGAGGGCCCGGAACACGGGCGTCAGGACGGCGGTGCCGCCCACCAGCGCCAGCACCAGCAGCCCCCGGGTCGACCAGGAGGCCCACCGCGGCTCGACGACGGTCGTCGCCTCGTCCGCGCGGTGCGTCCACCGGTACCACCCGTAGACGCTGACGACGATGAACATGACCTGTCGGCCGGCCTGTCCGAGCAGGTTCACCGGGTTCGGGGTGTCGAAGAGCGCACCCATGAACACCGTGAAGAGCAGGGCGTTCCCGAGGATCCCCACCGGCCACGCCCAGACCCTGCGACGCATCCCGCCGAGCGCACTGAGCAGCCCGAACACGTTGCCGATCACCTCGCGCCAGAGCACGGTCTGGTCGCCGATGACGAGCTGCGCGTCGAACAACCACCGCACGATGCCCATGGGCCCTCCTCGTTCCGAGACCGTGCAACCGTACGGGCAGCGGGCGCATTCCTCCGGCCGCGCGACCCCGTGTGACGTGCCGGTCTAGGCTCGGGCAGCGTGACGGACGGGCTCGTGGAGGACGCGGTGCGGCGAGTGCAGACCCTGCTCGACCACGCGGCCGCGCGCCTGCGGGCAGCCGGCGTCCGCGACGAGGCCCTCGGCGAGTACGTCGAGCCCCGCGCCGTCCTCGGGATCCGTCGGGAGCCGACGATCCGCTCGCTCGGCCGGGTCTGGCGCGTCGGAGCCCTGCTGCTCGGATCGTCCTCCGAGACCGCCGGCGGGGTCTGGGCGACCGGGCAGATCACCCGCGTGACCGACCCCGGACGCCAGCAGTTCGTCTCGGTCTCCGCCGAGGTGCGCCGCGCCTACCGGGCGGCCGCGGCGAAGGGGCACTTCGCCGCGGGCGACACGGTCAACCACGGCGCGGTGCCGATCCCGCTCGACGACTCGCTCGTCGGGGCCGATGGTGTGCTCGCCGTGGTCGACGGCGAACCGGTCGTCCGCTGGTCCCCCACCTCCGGGACCGCCGTGCCGCTCGAGGACTACCTGCGGGACCGGGTCGCGCTGCTCGTGGACCCGCCGAGGGGCGCGACCGACTGAGCTGCGTCCGACGCAGGTCGGACGGTCAGGCTCCTCCGGAGTCGGACTCCCGACGCCCCGCCGCCACGCGGTCGAGCCACTCCGCCAGGACAGCGCGCTCGGCTGCCGTCAGTCGGTCGAGTTCCTCGACGCCGGCGCGCAGGGTCGACGCCGCGGTGCGGAGCGCCCGGTCGGGACCGGCGACGACGTCGCGCTCGGGGACGACGACCTGCGCCTCGACCGCGGCCCAGACCGTCTCGGCCAGGGCAGGGTCGCGTCGGCCCTCCGGTTCGCCCAGGATCGCGAGCACGGCACCGGTACCGGCCGCGTGCACCAGCCGGACCGCCTCCGACGCCCCGACGAGGAGACGTCCGGCCACCGCGACCCGTCGCAACCGTTCCTCGAGCACACGCAGCCCGGCCGCAACGGCGGGTGACCCTCGCCCGCGACGCGGGTCGCTCATGATGACGAACAGGTCGGGGTTGGCGAGCCCGAAGGCGATGGTCGCGTCCCATCCCGCGCGGAGCGCCTCGACCGGGTCCGTCCCGTCCGCTCCGGCGTCGTCGACCATCGCGGCCTTCTCGGCGCTGAACACCGTCATGACGTGCTCGGCGACCGCGTCGAGCAGTCCGTCCTTGTCCCCGAAGAGCCGGTAGATCGTGGGCGCCTGCACTCCTGCTCTCGCGGCGACCGCTCGCGTCGTCACCGCGTCGACACCGCCGTCGTGGAGGAGCTCCGCAGCGCCGACCACGATGCGCTCGCGGACGTCGCGACGGGAGTCGATCGCCGGTGCGGTACTGGTCACGGATCAACGCTAACAGGTGCTTGCTTCCACCGGAAACCAGCGCTACGGTTCTCGTGTTTCCACCGCTAACACGAACGAGGCCACCATGATCACGATCACCGGAGCGACCGGCGCACTCAACGGCGCCACCGCCGACCACCTCCTCGACCACCTCCCGGCATCCCGGCTCACGGTGGTGACACGGGACCCCGCACGCGCCGCGCGGTTCGCCGAGCGCGGCGTGACGGTGCGTCACGGCGACTACGACGACCCGGCGGGCCTGGTCGAGGCCTTCGCCGGCTCGGACCGCCTGCTGCTCGTCTCGTCGAACGACCCGGGAGGGGACACCGTCCGGCAGCACCGGAACGCCGTGCAGGCCGCGGCGAGCGCCGGCGTCGGACACGTCTTCTACACGAGCCACCAGGGCGCGGGAGCGGCGTCCCCGTTCGTGCCGGCACAGCACCACGCCGCCACCGAGGACCTGCTCGCCGAGTCGGGCCTCCGGTGGACCTCGCTCCGGAACGGCTTCTACGCCCACAGCCTGCAGTGGCTGCTGGGGCCGTGGCCGGAGACGGGGACGGTCGCCCTGCCGGCAGACGGACCGGTGTCCTGGACCGCCCGTGAGGACGCAGCCGAGGCGGCCGCCGCCCTGCTGCTGCAGGAGACGCCGGCCGAGGGACCGGTGACCGTCACCGCGACCGCGGCACCGACCTTCGGGGAGCTCACGGACCGGCTGGCCGAGCGCGTCGGTCGCGACGTCGGCTTCCGGCTCGTCGACGCGGAACAGTGGGTCGGCGGCGCCGTCGCGGCGGGGCAGGACGAACGCATGGTCCGGTTCCTGCTCGGCATGTACGAGGCAGCGGCCGGAGGGTGGTTCGCGGGGACGGACCCGACGCTCCGGACGCTGCTCGGCCGCGAGCCGAGGTCTGCGGACGACGCACTCGACGCCGTCGTCGCCGGCACGCGCTGAGCGGACGCCGTCGTGCCGGTCGGCCTGCCGCGAGCGCGACGCCCCGGCCGACCGGCCGACCGGCATCAATGGCGCGACCGCGCGGTGAGCCACTCGTCGAAGGACGGTCCGACCACCTCCGTACCCACGTCCGGCAGGAGCGCACCGTCGCGGAACGCGCGCCCCAGCCGACCGGGGATGCGGAGCGGCAGCGCACGGATGCCGGGAGCGGGCAGCGACTCCGTCATCGCCAGCAGTGTCGTCCGCCGCGGCCCGGCGACCTCGACGCGTCGCTCCCTGCGCTCACCCGAGACGACCTCCGCCACGACGGCGGCCACCGCGGTCAGCGCCACGGGAGCGATCGTCATCGCCGGGACCAGCGCGACGCGACCGACACCGAAGCGCTCGGCGTTCTGCTCCGCGAACTCGTGCCACTGCGTCGAGCGCACCACCGACAGTTCGGCACCGGTCGTCGCGGCGGCCCGTTCCTGCGCTGCCTTGCCGGCGAAGTAGCCGTACCCCTGCACCTCCGGACGCTCGCACCCGAGGACCGAGAGCAGGACGTGCCGCGCCCCGACCGCTGCGGCAGCCGAACCGATCGCGGTGGTCGACCGGACGAAGAAGTCGGTGGCTCGTCGGCGGCGCGTCGTGAAGCGACCGGTGGCCTCGACCACCACGTCGGCACCCCGGAGCACAGCCGCGACGTCGTCGCGCAGGACGTCGAACCCCGTCCGCCGCGACGACACCTGCACCGCCCAGCCCCGCGCGGCGATCGCCGCTCCGATCGCTCGACCCGATGCTCCCCCGCCGACGACGACTGCGCGCACGACACCCTCCCGATCGATCCTCTACAGATGTAGAGAACAGTACGATGTCCTGGCCGAGAGGGGAAGCCATGGGACGACGCGACGACCTCGCCGACGCGGCGGTCCGTCTCGTGGCGCGCGGCGGCGCGCGGTCACTCACCCACCGCGGCGTCGACACCGAGGCAGGGGTCCCGCCCGGGTCGACGACGTACTACGCGTCGACCCGGCACGCACTGCTCGCGCTGGTGGCGGCGCGGATCACCGAGCAGCTGGCGTCCGACGTCGCCGGACTCCAGCTGCCGGAGGACCCGGACGACGCCTCGGTCGTCGCGGTCGCCACCGGGTTCCTCGACGCACTCGCTGCTCGCGGCGATGCACAGGCCGCCCGGCTCGCGCTCCTCGTCGAACTGCGCGACGACCCCGGACTGCGTGCTCCCCTGACCGGCGCCGACCCGGTGCGTGACGACCTCGTCCGAGCGGCACGGACCCTGCTCGACGGCATCGGCGTCGTGGACCCGGACGGCTCAGCACGGGACCTCGTCGGGATCGTCGACGCCCTGCTGCTCTACCGGGTCGGCGCGGTCGCCGCCGTCGATCCGCACGCGGTGCTCACGGCCTACGTCGCCGGGCTCCCGCGGAGGTGAACCCCGCGGTGGTCAGGCGCCGAGCCCGTCGACCACCGCAGCACGGGCCATCGCGTCGACACCGTCGCCGAGCGCTCCCCTGCTCACCGACCAGAGGGCGGACTCGACCAGCCGCGCCGTGCACCAGGCGGCGATGCGGTCCGGGGACTGGCCGGTCGTGTCCGACAGCACGGCGACCCGGTGCCGGACGGCGCGCAGGGGGTCGCCCGTGCGGAAGGGGTCGTCGACCTGCACGAGCACCGGGCTCAGGTCGTAGGCCGGGTCGCCGACCATCGGCTTCGGGTCGATGACGAGCCACGGCTCCCGGACCGCCGCGAGCACGTTGCCGGGGTTCGCGTCCCCGTGCACGACCACCGAGCGTGGGGCGTCGCGGGGCAGGGTGCGGAGCAGGTCGGTGCCGCGGCGCACGAGTCCGGGGTCGAAGGGTGGCGCGAGCTCGAGCATCCGGGCTTCGGCGAGCGCCGCCCACTCCGCGGCGACGTCGGCGACGGACTCGAACGGGTGGTCGTCCGGGAACCTGGTCGCCCAGAGCCGCGTGAGCAGACCACCCGCGGTGCGCAGGCGCTCCTCGGCCGGCACGTCGTCGCGCTGCACGAGGCGGGTGCCGGGGTCGCAGCGCTCGAGCAGCAGCACGAAGGGGTCGCCCGGGTCCACGGCGAGCAGGCGGACCGCCCCGGCGCCGTCCCACCACCCGAGCGCTGCTGCCTCGTGCTCGGCCTCGCGGTGCGGCAGGGACAGCTTGAGGACGGCATCGCCGCCGTCGGGCAGCCGCACTCGGACGACGTGCGAGACGCTGCCGCCCGCGTACGGCTCGCCGGGGCGCAGGTCCCAGCGCTCGACCGCGCGGGCGAGCAGACGCGGGACGGACGCACGCCAGTCCTGCTCGGTCGGCCACATGCTCGGAGCGTACCGAGCGCCGGGACGGGGGTGGCGGGGCGGGGGCGATCCGGGCCTCCAGTCCGACCCGTGCAGGGGGCGTCGCCGACGCCGGTCGTCGGCGGCCCTCGGTCGCACGACGTGCCGTCGGCGGCCGTTCCGGTCGCACGACGTGCCGCGCCCGCCGAACACGAGCGGCACGTCGTGCGACCGGAACGCGGCCGCCGGGCCAGCCCTGGCCGCCGACGCCGACGCCGGGGCACACGCGCCGTCAGCCGGGCGTCACACGCCGCCGGTAGCGTCCGGGCATGGCACCCGACCACGGCAGCACCGACGCCGGCAGCACCGACCGCACCCGGCTCGTCCTCCCGGGGCAGTACGGACCGCTGTTCGACGACGGCGGCCCCGCGCTGGTGGTCGAGGCGCGCGAGTTCTTCACCGCACGACCGATGCACCGGGCGAAGGCACACCTCTGGTTGAGCGCCCTCCGCCACCGGGTGCGGAAGCTCGGCGACCGGGCCGAGCACGTGCGGGTCGAGGGTCTCAAGGACGCCCTGGTCGGCCGGGACGACCTCGACGTGGTCGACCCGCCCTCCCGCACCCTGCGCGCGCAGGTCCGACACTGGGGCCGTGGCACCGAGATCCGGCCGAGCCGCGGCTTCATCACCGACGAGGCCGAGTTCGCCGAGTGGGCCGCCGAGCGCACCGGACGCTTCCGGATGGAGACCCACTACGAGCGGGTCCGCCGCCGCGAGGGCTGGCTCATGCACTCGGACGAGCCGATCGGCGGGAGGTTCAGCCTGGACGACCAGAACCGGGAACCACCGCCCAGGGGAGCGACCACGCTCGGGCTGCCCGATCCGTGGTGGCCGACCGAGGACGAGATCGACGACGAGGTCCGCCACGACCTCGACCGCTGGGAACACGACGGCCTCGTCCGCTTCGTCGGCAGGGACGACACCCGCCGCTTCGCCGTGACCGCCGACGAGGCCCGGCAGGCCCTCGACGACTTCGTGCAGGTCCGGCTCGGGGACTTCGGGCCGTTCGAGGACGCCACGCTGACGAACGACTGGACCATGGCGCACTCGCTGCTCAGCGTGCCGATGAACCTCGGCGTGCTCGACCCGTTCGAGGTCGTCGAGGCAGCTCTCACCGCGCACCGCGACCACGACGCCCCGCTCGCGAGCGTCGAGGGCTTCGTCCGCCAGGTCGCGGGCTGGCGCGACTACGTCTGGCACCTCTACTGGTGGTTCGGCGACGACTACGGCGCCGAGGAGAACGCCCTCGGCGCACACGAGCGGCTCCCCCGCTGGTGGCAGGAGCTCGACGCGTCCGAGATCGACGCGGTCTGCCTGTCCACCGCGTTGGAGGGCCTGCACGACCACGGCTGGCTGCACCACGTCCAACGGCTCATGGTGCTCGGCAACTGGGCCCTGCAGCGGGGCTACGACCCGGTCCACCTCACGGAGTGGTTCACCGACGTGTTCGTCGACGGCACCGACTGGGTGATGCCCGCGAACATCATCGGGATGTCGCAGCACGCAGACGGCGGGATGGTCGCGACGAAGCCGTACGCCTCCGGTGGCCGCTACATCGACCGGATGTCGGACCACTGCGGCGGGTGCCGCTACGACCCGACGAAGCGGCTCGGCGAGGACGCGTGTCCCTTCACCGCCGGCTACTGGGCGTTCCTGTCGCGCACCGAGCCCGCGCTGCGGGAGAACAACCGGATGGCGCGGCCGCTGCAGCAGATGCGGAAGCTGGCGGACCTCGACGAGGTGGTGGACCAGGAGGCGCGGCGCGGCACGCCCTGACCGGCCACGCGTCCCGTCGTGACCAGGCGTCGGACGGGAGGCCCGTGGCGCCGCCACCACGCGCCTCCCGTCCGACGCCGGTCACCACCGCGCACGCAACGCGTGAGCCCGTGGAGCAGCAGACGTCGGGTCACCCCCGTCCACTCGGCGGTTGCTGCTCCACCGCGCGAGGGAGGCGCCCGCGTGGAGCGCACCGGTAGGGTCGGCTCGTGGCCAGCAACGACGCATTCGACGACCGCTACGACCTGCGCGAGTTCGCGCCGACGACCGACGCCGAGGGGGCGCCGACGCCGGAGACCGAGGCGTGGATGCGCGCCGTCGGGTTCGGGTTCCACGAAGCCCACCCCGACGCCGAGGGTGCCGCGCGGATGGCGTCGCACTTCCTGGAGGACCAGGAGACGTTCCTCGGCGTGTACCTGCGCGACCCGTTCCCGGGCTCGGTCGACGAGACGTGGCCGGCCGGGACCTTCACCTGGTTCCGCAAGCGCCTGACGTGGGCCGAGGGCGCCGCGATCGACACGCAGGCGATCTCGGCCGTGACGGTCCGACCGACCGAGCGTCGGCGCGGGATCCTCCGCCGCATGATGACGCACGCGCTCGAGCGCGGCGTCGCCGAGGGCTACGCCGTCGCGTCCCTCACCGCGTCCGAGGGCACCATCTACCGCCGCTTCGGCTTCGGCTGCGCGATCCGTGAGCGGGCGGTGACCGTCCGCCGCGAGCGGGCACTGCCGCTGCTCGCGCCGACCACCGGCACCGTCGCGGTCGTCACGCCGGAGTGGCTCGCCGAGGGCACCGGGCGCGCCGTGTTCGACCGGTTCGACGCACGCACCCCGGGCTCGATGGTCCGGAACGCCGGCACGTGGCCGATCGTGTTCGGGCTCCGCGACGGCGAGGGCCAGCCCGCGAAGGACGTCCGCGCCGCGGTGCACCGCCCCGACGACTCCGACGAGGTCGACGGCTACGTGACCTGGCGCGTGAAGGAGGGCAAGGGCGACACCGTCCTCGAGATCGTCGACCTGGTCTACGCGAACGATGCCGCGTACCTGTCGCTCTGGGAGTTCCTGCTCTCGATCGACCTGAACGACGTGGTGCAGTACAGCCGCTCGCGGCTCGACGACCCGATCGTCGCGGCCCTCGGCGACAACCGCGCCTACGACGTCGAGCACGAGGAGGACCACGTCTGGCTCCGGGTGCTCGACGTGCCGGCGGTGCTCAGCAGCCGGCCGTACGCGGTCGACGGTTCGGTGACGCTCGCCGTCTCCGACGCGATGAGGTTCGCGTCGGGCACCTACCGGCTCGACGTCACCGACGGGCAGGGCACGGTGACGCGCCTGTCCGACGGCGCCGACGGCGAGGCCGACCTGCGGCTCGACGTGGCGGACCTCGGCGCGGTGCTCATCGGCTCGGTGTCCCCGGTCACCCTCGCCGCGGCCGGACTCGTGCGTGCGGCGGACCCGACGGCGCCCGCGCTGCTCCGGGCGATGCTCACGCCGGCCCGCACGCCGCACGGGATCACGTACTTCTAGGCGTGCGCCGGGCGCGCCGCCCGCTGCACCACGACCAACCGGAAGCACCTCGCGCCACGGAACCCCATGGCGCGAGGTGCTTCCGGTTGTGCAGCAGCACGCCGCACCACCAAGCGCGCCGACACATGGCGAGCCGACGTTGCGCGTCGCGGGCCCGGGCTGCCGGCCGAGCGGGGACGGGCACCTACGCCCGGCGACGCACCCGTGGGTCGACGAACGCGTAGACGACGTCCACGATCACGTTCGCGGTGACGATGAGCAGCGCCGAGAACACCGTGAAGCCGACGACCACCTGCAGGTCGAGGGTGTGCACCGCGTCGATGAGCAGCGCTCCGAGGCCCTGCATCGAGAACACCTTCTCGGTGATGACCGCGCCGCCGAGCAGCGACCCGAGGTCGAGCCCGAACAGCGTCACCACGGGCAGGATCGCGGTCCGGAGTCCGTGCCGCACGACGACCTGCCGCTCCCGCAGGCCCTTCGCACGCGCGGTCCGGACGAAGTCCTGCGACATCGACTCGAGCATCTCGCCGCGGGTCAGCCGCGCGTAGATGGCCGCGCTGATGAAGGCGAGCACGCACCACGGCAGCACCAGGTGCGTCACCCACCCGACCGGGTCCTCGACGAACGGCACGTAGCCGCTCGTGGGCAGCCAGCCGAGGGTGAACCCGAACAGCAGGATCGCGAGCAGCCCGATCAGGTACGCGGGCGAGGACACCCCGGCGACGGCGACCGTCATGACGGCGCGGTCGGCCAGCGTCCCCCGCTTGAGCGCGGACACCGTGCCGCCCGCCACACCGGCGACGAGCCACAGCACAGCCGCCCCGACGGCGATCGACGCGGTCACGGGCAGGCGCGACGCGATGAGGTTCGTGACGCTGTCGTGCAGCTGGAACGAGTACCCGAAGCACGGTGCCGCGCACGTGATCGTGGAGGCTCCGGAACCGAAGGTGCGGCCGGCGAAGATGCCGGCGAGGTACGCCCCGAACTGCGCGAACCACGGCTTGTCGGTGCCGAGGAACGCCTGCACGTCAGCGAGCCGCTCGGGCGTGCACGGCTTGTCGCAGATCGCCCGGGCCGGGTTCGTGGGCAGCAGCATGAACAGCGCGTAGGTGATCGCCGCGACGACGAACAGCACGACGACGGCGCCGAGGATCCGGACGGCCAGGAAGCGGACGGTGCTCATCGGTCGCCCCCGCGCGGGTCGAGGGCGTCGCGCAGGGCGTCACCGAGCACGTTGAAGGCCAGGGTGATGAGGAACAGTGCGGCTCCGGGGAAGACGAGGTACATCGGATCGGTCTGCACCCAGCCGATCGCGTCGCCGATGCTGCGGCCCCACGACGGCGTCGGCGGGTTCACCCCGACGGCCAGGAAGGACAGCGCGGCCTCGGCGCCGATCATCGACGGGATCGAGATGGTCGCGTAGACGGTGATCGTCGCGGCGAGGTTCGGCAGGAGCTGCTTGCGGATGACGTGCCAGCGCCCCGCACCCATCGCGGTCGAGGCGACGACGTAGTTCCGGCTCACGAGCGAGAGCGTCTGCCCGCGCACGACGCGGGCGACGGAGGGCCACCCGAAGAACCCGATCACGAGCACGACGAGCAGCGGCTTCGGGAACGAGGTCGGCACGACCGCGGTGAGCGCGATCATGAAGACCAGGGACGGGAACCCGAAGATCACGTCGACCACGCGCGACAGCACCCGGTCGTACCAGCCGCCGAGGAACCCGGTGGTGACACCGACGAGCACCCCGATCACGATCGACATCGCGGTCGCGGCGAGCCCGATGCCGAGCGAGGTCCGTGCGCCGTAGGTCACGATGGCGAACAGGTCCCGCCCGGTCAGCGGCTCGACGCCGAACCAGTGCTCGCCGCTCACGCCGCCGGCAGCACCGCGGGGAGCCCCGAAGTCGTTCAGTGCGTCGACGTCGTAGCTGTACGGGTTCCGCCCGGTGGCGGCGGCGATGAGCGGTGCCGCGATCGCCACGACGATGAACACCGCGATGACGATCGCGGCGGCCACGGCCCAGCGGTCCTGACGGACCCGGCGCACCACGGCGCGGAACCCGGTGGTCCGACCGGCCGACGCGGAGACGGGCCGGTCGACGACGTTCGCGGTCACGAGACCACTCCTTCCCAGGCGCGCCAGGCCTCACGTCGGGCGGCCTGTCGCGCGGGATCGGCGACCGGGGCCGCCGCGAGCAGCATGCGCGTGTAGTCCTGCTGCGGGTGGTCGAGCACGGCGGAGGTCGCGCCGCGCTCGACGATGCGGCCGTCGTGCAGCACGACGACGTCGTCGGCGAGCTGGCGCACGACGGCCAGGTCGTGGCTGATGAGCAGCATGCCGAAGCCGAACTCGTCCTGCAGGTCTGCGAGCAGGTCGAGCACGGCGGCCTGCACGGTGACGTCGAGGGCGCTGGTCGGCTCGTCGGCGATCACCAGGGCCGGTCGGAGCGCCAGTGCCCGGGCGACGGCGACGCGCTGCCGCTGGCCGCCCGACAGCTGGTGCGGGAACCGTTCGGTCCACGACGGGTCGAGTTGCACCGCGGACAGGAGCTCGCGGGCGCGGTCGGCGCGCGAGGCCGGTGTGCCCTCGCCGTGCACGAGCAGCGGTTCGGCGATGCTCCAGCCGATGGTCTGTCGCGGGTTCAGCGACGACGCCGGGTCCTGGAAGACGATGCCCACGCGGCTGCGGAGCTCGCGCAGGCGCTTCCCGCGTGCGGTGCGCAGGTCGTTGCCGTCGACCTCGACCGAGCCGTCCACGACGGGGACGAGTCCGGCGAGCGCGCGGCCGATGGTCGACTTGCCGGACCCCGACTCCCCCACCAGGCCGAGCGTCCGGCCGGCCGTGAGTTCGAGGTCGATCCCGTGCACCGTGGGGTCGCCGCGGCGTGCGTAGCGCACGGCGACGTCGCGCAGGCGCGCGACCGCGGGTGATGGCCGGGAGGCACGAGACCCGGCCTCCGACCCGGCCGCGGCCGACGGTGCGGACGCGGGGTGTGCCTCCAGGGCGGGGACCGCGGCGAGGAGCTCGCGCGTGTAGTCGGCCCCCGGGTGCGCGAAGACGTCGGCGACCGCTCCGTGCTCGACGGGGTCACCGCGGCGCATCACCAGCACCTCGTCGGCGACGTCCGCGACCACACCCATGTCGTGGGTGATGAGCAGGACGGCGAGGTCGCGTTCGCGACCGAGCCGACGCAGCAGGTCGAGGATCCCGGCCTGGACCGTCACGTCGAGTGCGGTCGTCGGCTCGTCGGCGAACAACGCGACGGGGTCTCCCGCGAGCGCCATCGCGATCATCGCCCGCTGGAGCTGCCCGCCGGACAGCTCGTGCGGGTAGGCCTTCCGGATCCGGGCCGGGTCCGGCAGCCCGGCAGCCCGGAGCAGCTCGTCGACGCGGGCGGAGACGCCCGCCCGGTCCAGGTCGGTCGGGTGCGCCCGCACGGCCTCGGCGATCTGCGTGCCGATCGCCAGCACGGGGGTGAACGAGTTCATCGGTTCCTGGAACACGACCCCGATGCCCGCACCACGGACGGCGCGCAGCTCGTCCACGGAGGCGCCGATGAGCTCGGTCCCGCGGAACCGGGCGCTGCCCGACACACGGGCGGAGGGTGGCAGGAGTCCGAGCACGCTCATCGCGCTGACGGACTTGCCCGAACCGGACTCGCCGACGAGCGCGAGCACCCGGCCGGGCGTCAGGGTGAAGGAGACGTCACGGACGACGGGCTCCGCGTCGCCGAACGCGACGCGGAGCCCCTCGACCTCGAGCAGCGGTGCACTCACTGCGAGAGCGAGACCTTGAGGTAGTTCGGGTAGGCCGGGAAGTCCGCGATGCGGAAGTTCTCGACGTTCGACCCGGCCAGGAAGGACTGCTTCGCGTAGATCAGCGGGACGACGGGGGCGTCCTCCATGATCCGCCGGTCCGCCTGCGCCCACAGCTCCTGCGCCTCGGACTGGTCGACCGTGCCGGTCGCCTTCGCGATGAGGGCGTCGACCTCGGGGTTGCTGTACTTCGAGACGTTGTACCCGCCCCCACCGATCTCCGACGAGTCGTAGAGCGGCTGGATGTTGGCGTTCGCGCTCGGGAAGTCCGGCTGCCAGCTCGACAGCGAGAGGTCGAAGTCGGTGCCGTTCGTCGTCGCCTGGGTGAACGAGTCGTAGTCGAGCGGCTTGAGCGTGACCGTGATGCCGGCGCGCTTCAGCCCCGCCTGCAGGGCCTGCGCCTGGGACAGGTAGGTCGGGTCGTTCTGCGTCACCAGCGTGAGCTTCAGGTCCTCGGCACCGGCGTCCTGCAGCAGCGCCTTCGCCTTGTCGACGTCGCCCGTCGCGCCGGTCTCGTACAGGTCGTAGTCCTGGCGTCCGGCGATGCCCGGCGTCACGAGCGTCGACGCGTACTCGCCGGCGAGCGCGCCGCCGGCAGCGATGCGGAACGACTTGCGGTCGACGGCGTACTGCAGCGCCTGGCGGACCTTCAGGTCCTTGAGCGCCCCGCGCTGCGTGTTGATCGCCATGTAGGTGATCGGGCCGGCCTTGCTCGTCGCGAGGCGGTCCTGCGCAGCGGGGTTGGCGCGCACCTGGTTGAGCTCGGCGGCACCGAGGAACTGCGCACCGAACGCGTTCTTCGCGTCACCGTTGTCGGCGATCAGGCTCTGCGTCGTGGTCGACGCGTCCTGGCTCTCCTTGAAGACGATCTTCGACGGACCGGCCGTGCGGATCGCGTCGGTCTTCGCGCTCCACTCCTTGTTCCGGACGAGCGTCACCTGCGAGCCCTGCGTGTTCGACTCGATCTGGTACGGGCCGCTCGACACGGGCTTCGCGTCGTACGCGCCGGTGTCCTTGCCCTCGCCCTCGGGCACGGGCGCGAACGCCGGCATCGACGCGAGCCACGGCCAGTCGCCGTACGGGGCGTCGAGCGTGAAGACGATGGTCTTGTCGTCGGGGGTCTCGATGCTGTCGAGCGTCTTCCCCTCGAACGGGCCCTGGTAGTCGGAGCCGCCGACCAGCAGGGACTTGTGGTAGCTCAGGCCGCCGGTGAGGTTCGGCGCGAAGGACCGCTCGATCCCCCACTTGATGTCCTTCGTGGTGATCGGCGTGCCGTCCTCGAACTTCAGGCCGTCCTTGAGCGTGTAGGTCCAGGTCCTGCCGCCGTTGCTCGACTCACCCGTGGTGGTCGCCAGGTCGGGGACGACCTTCGCGGTCTTCCCGGGCTGGACGTCCCACGTGGTCAGGCGGCGGGCGACCAGGCCCATCGAGGTGATGCCGAGGCTCTGGCTCGTCGCCGGGTCCCAGTGCAGCGCGGTCTGCGCGGTGAGGATGTCGAGCGTGCCGCCCTTGCTCGTGCCGGTGGACGCGTCGTCCGACGCGCCGCCACCCGAGCAGCCGGTCAGCACGAGGGCTGCGGCGGCGGCGACGGCCGCGGTGATCGTCAAGCGCTTGGGGCGGTGCATGGTGTGCTGCTCCTCGTGGGGGGTGGGGGTGTCGAGCGCCGCCGACCGGGGGTCCGGTCTGCTGCGGCCCGCGTCGTCGTGGTGGACGGGGTGTCCGTCCCGGTTCGGGTGGCCGGGCGGTCCATGGTGGCACCGGTCGGTGCGCGGACCCGAACGCTCGCGTGGTCCGGACGACATGCAACGCAACATTGCACGACGCAACAGCACAACGCCTGCGGCTCGAGCGTATTCCCGCGGCGCACAGGGCGTCCGGTCACGCGCGACGGACGGCGACGACGGACACCGGTCGGGAGGCGCGGCGCGGCCCCGTCAGGCCGTGGCCGTCGTCCTCGCGGCGCGTCCGGCGATCGCTCCGACCCCGAGCGCCGAACCGAGGAACACGACGGCGAGGATCGCCCAGCCGGCGGTCCCGAGGTCGACGGCGGTGAGGGTCACCACGGTGGGCGCGATCATCGCAGCGACCGCGTACCCGGTGCCGTACACGCCCTGGTACGCACCGATCCGGTCCGCCGGTGCGAGCTCGAAGCTCAGCGCCCACCCCGCCGCACTCGACGTGATCTCCGCGAGCGAGTGCGCGACGGCCGCGAGGACGAGCACGGCGGTCGCAGTCGCAGCCGGCACCCAGTCGTCCCCGCGGACCCACCCGGCGGCGGCCCACAGGCCGCACGCCACCGCCATGACCCACCCCGCGTGCCGCATCACCCGGGCCGCTCCCGCGACGGTGTCCGTCCCGCGGCTCAGCCGGACCTGCAGCAGGACGACGATCACGGTGTTCACGAGCAGCAGCGGCGAGACGAGCACGTCCGGGGCGACGGTGTGCTGCACGATCCAGATCGGCACCCCGACCTCGAACAGGCCGAACTGCATGCCGAACAGTCCCGTCAGGGCGGTGACGGCGAGGAAGCGCACGTCGCGGTAAGGGCTCCGGCCGGCGGGTTCCCGGCGCACGATCGTGCCGGTGTCCGTGCGGTCCGCGGGAGCCGCGTCGACGCGCGCCGCCGACAGACCCGCGACGAGGACCGCCGACGCCAGGAACAGCGCGCCGGAGAGCGCCATCGTCACGCGGTAGGCCTCGCCGGTGCCGATCGCGAGCGGGACCGCGGCGAGCGCGGTGCCCACGCCGATGCCGACGTTCGTGACCGTGCGCATGGTCGCCCGGACGCGGACCCGCTCGGTGCCCGGGAACGCCCGGCCGACCGCAGCGCTCCGGACGGCGCTGCCGCCCTGCTGCGCGAGGGTCACGACGGACGCCGTCGCGACGAGCGTCGGCAGGTCGTGGACGAGCACGTAGCTGATGAGCGCGAGCCCCTGCACCAGGTGCAGCCACACGAGCATCCGTCGCGCGCTGAACCGGTCCGCGAGGTGCCCGAACACGAGCGACGCGGCGACGCCGACCGCGCCGGCGACCGTGAGGCCGAGACCGACCGCGACGGCCGGGAGCCCGACGATCGTGATGAGGTACAGCGAGGTGAGCGTGAAGAAGGCACCGCGCCCGAGGGTGTCCACCAACGTGACCGTGAGCAGGCGTCGGAGCGTCGGGTCCTGTCGGACCAGGGTGCGGATCGGGACCGGTTGCGCCGTGGTGCTCACGGTCCTGTTCTCGCAGCAGCGCGGTGCTGACCAGAACGGATGTAGCGTCAGGCTTCATGATCCGCTACCGACTCGAGCCCTCCGACGTCTCGGCGGTGCGGTTCGGCATCTCGCCGCTGTCGGAGCTCGGCCTCGGGCTGCGCGCCTTCCGAGCACCGGAGCGGTACCCCTTGCAGCGGCCGTGGCTCGAGCGCATCGCCGGCGTGCTGCCCGTCCTCGACCGCCCCGTCCTCGCCGGCCTGGTCGACGAGCGCCGGTGGGTCGCGGACTTCGTCAACCCCCGTCCGGAGTCCCCGCTGGGGTCGTTCGACGACGAGCTCCGTGCCCTCGGCCGGATCTCCCCCTCCCGGCTCCGGACCGACCTCGAGCGGGTGCACGCCACCGTGCCGGACGTGTTCGTCGGGCGTCACGAGGACGTCGTCGACCGGCTCGTCCGGGCGCTCGCCACGACGTGGGAGCTCTGCTTCGCACCGTACTGGCCGCGGATGCGCCGCGTGCTGCAGGCCGACGTGACGCACCGCGGCCGGATCGCCGCGCACGAGGGCGTCGGTGCGGTGCTCGGTGGGCTGTCCGAGTCGGTGCGCTTCGACGGCCGACACGTCGACGTCCGGTTGAGCAGCCCGATCGCGCGCGACCGCCCGGTGCAGGGCGAGGGACTGACGCTCGTCCCGTCGGTGTTCGTCGTCCGCGCGTCGACGCCGATCGACGACGACATGCCCCCGACCGTCATGTACCCGGCGCGGGGGCAGGGCGCGATGTGGTCGACCGCGTCGCACCCCGACGCCGGCGCCGTCCGCGACCTGCTCGGGGGCACGCGGGCCGCGCTCCTCGACGCGCTCGGCGAGCCTGCGTCGTCGACCGACCTCGCGATGCGGTTCGGCGTCTCCACCTCGGCCGTCAACCAGCACCTGCGGGTGATGGAACGGGGCGGGCTGCTCAACCGGACGCGGTACGGCCGCGTGGTGCTCTACTACCGCAGCACCGTCGGCGACGCGCTCGTCCGACGGGAGTGAGCGCGTCGCCGGCGGGCGTGTCAGCGATCGAACAGCCCACCGAGGAAGTCGTTGCCCAGGTTCGACGCCTGCTCGCCCAGGCCGGATGCCTGCTCGCCGAGGCCGGACGCCTGCTCGCCCAGTCCGCCCAGGAACTGCTCGCCCTCGGCCGCGAAGCCCTCGACGCCGCCGCCCAGGTCCGCGAGACCGAGGTCACCCATGCCCGAGGCGATGCCCTCGAAGTCGACACCGAGGTCGGCCGCGCCGGCCAGCACGGGTGCCGCCGCTGCGCTCACCACCGCTCCTCCGGCGACCGCCACCGCGAGACCACCGAGCGCCACCGCACCGGCACCGACGGCAGCACCGCCGGCGAAGGCACCACCCCTGCCGCTGCCCGGTCGCCCGGAGCCGCCGAGCACGCGGCGGATGAGCCCGGGTCGGGACATCTCGCCGCGGGTCATCGCCCGTGCCATGCCGCCGGACGAGTCGTCCCGCAGGTGCTCGTGCGGCGGGAGCTCCGAGTTCAGCCGGTCCCGAACCTGCTGCCGCTGCGCCGGGGTGAGCCGCGCGAAGGCGTCGTGGTGCACCTGCTCGATCTGGTCCGGGCTCGCCGTCCGCAGCAGGTAGTCGTACTTCGCCAGGGCGATCTTGTCGGCGTCGGCGTGCCCGCCGTGCGCCTGCGGCTGCTCCGGGTGCTGCTCGGTCCGACCGTACTGCTGCTGCGGCTGCCCGTACTGCTGCTGTCCCGGCTGCTGCTGTCCCGGCTGCTGCTGTCGCGACCGGTCGTCGCCTGTCAGCTTGTCCGCAGCAGTCCGGACGATGTCACGCCAGTCGGTCCCGCCCCCGGTGCCGTGCGGGTTCTGCTGGTGGCCGGCTGCGGCGTTCCCCTGCGCGCGCTGCTTCTGCATCTGCTTGTCGATGACCTTCGAGGCCATGCCGAGGATCCGGTTGAGGTTCGCCATGCCCCAACCTTTGTGATCACACATGTGAGCACTCAGCGACCGAGCAGTGCGCCACCCGCCGATCAGGTCCGAGAGCGCTGGGAGCGACGGAGCGGTCGGCGCGCAGACTGCGGCGCGCGGTGCGAGCGACCCCGATCCGGTGGTACATCACCGGACGGTTCGGGAGGGTGTCCTCGGCCGTGCACCCGCCGGAGCGCGGCCAGGTGGACGTGCGAGGCCCGGATCTGCAGGAACAGATCCGGGCCTCAGTTCGCCTTCCGAGTGGAAAGCCAGGGATGCAAACCCATCCCCGAGCTCAGCGCTCGGACCGATGGTAGCCGAGCCCGCTCGGCTTCGCATCCCTGGCTCGAAGCTCTTCGTGTCCGCCGGCGACGACACCAGGAGGTCCTCGATGTCGCGAGACGACGACGGCCGGAACAGGCGTCACGCGCTCTGGCTGGGGATCGCGAGCTTGCTCGTGAACACCACCAGACTGCTGGTCGACCTGCTCCGCAAGGGCTGAGGATGCGGGTGCCCCTCGCCGCCACCAGCGGCGAGGGGCACCCCGTCGGTCAGGACCGCAGGCGCGTCAGGACGGCAGGCGCGTCAGGACGGCAGGCGCGTCAGGACAGCAGGCGCGCCAGGAACGCGTTGCGGAACCGCCCGGTCGGGTCGAGGTCCCGCGCGAGCGCCGCGAAGTCGTCGAGGCGCGGGTACGCCTCGCGCAGGCGTTCGACGCTCGCGGCGGAGACCTTCCCCCAGTGCGGGCGGGGATCGAAGGGCGCGAGGACCTCCTCGATCCGCTCGACCGCGGCAGCCACGGCCTCGGCGTCCCGTCGGAAGGTGAAGTGCAGCCCGACCGACTGCCGTCCCGACGAGGGCGCCAGCCATGCCGTGTCGGCGGCGATCGTCCGGACCTCGGCCGCGATGAGCAGCGGCGCGAAGAGCGGCTCGAGCGGGCGCAGCGCATCGAGCGCGGCGACGGCGTGCTCTGCGGGGACCAGGTACTCCGCCTGGATCTCGGCACCGGTGGACGGCTCGAAGGTCGATCGGAAGTGCGGCAACCGCTCGGCCCACGGCCCGGGGACCCCGCCCTGCTCGGTGACGCTCGCGGCGTCGTTCTCCCCCGGGTGCACGGGCCCGCCCGCCCGACGGGCACCGAGCGCGACGAGGTCGACCGACGGTGCAGGTTCGTCGACGCGGTGCTTCGTCCAGACCTGTCGGGCACCGCGGTCGTCGAACGAGGTGAACAAGGACACCGAGTACGCGTCCGACACCACCCGGTCGAAGTGCTCGAGGACGGCGTCCCACGGCAGGTCGAGGTGCACGGTCGTGGCCACCTGGAACGTCGGCTCGATCGCGAGCTCGACCGCGGTGACGACGCCGAGCGCACCGAGTGCCACCCGGTGCGCGTCGAGGGCGCCGTCCGGCGACGACGCGTCGACCCGGACGACGTCGCCGGAGGCCCGGACGACCTCGAGCCCGACCACCGCCTGCGCGAGCGACGGGTTGCGGACGCCGGAGCCGTGCGTGCCGGTGGCGACCGCGCCGGCGACCGAGATGTGCGGCAGGGAGGCGAGGTTCGCGAGGGCCCAGCCACGAGCCTCCAGGCCGGCCGCCACCTGTGCGTGCGTCATGCCGGCGGCGACCCGCACCACGCGCCGGTCGGCGTCGACCTCGAGCACCGGCGGGAGGCCGGCGAGCGTGACCTGGACGGCGTCGGTGTCGGCGATCTCGTTGAACGAGTGCGTCGAGCCGAGCGCCGTCAGGCGCGGCGTGGCCGCGACGAGCTGCCGGAGCGCCGCCACCGAGGTGGGGCGCTCGAGCGCGGAGGCGCGGTAGGTGACGTTCCCCGCCCAGTTGGTGCGCGTCGTCGTGGCCACGGTCACGGTCCTAGAACCCGCGGTCGAGACGGTGCCACGCCTGCTGCAGGCGGAGCTCGTCGCGGAACCCGCGAGCCGTGGTGTGCTCGTCGATGACCAGGAACTCGGTGCCGACCATGGTCGCGAGGTCCTCGACGACCTGCAGGCCGACGGCCGTCGTCATGACGGTGTGGTGCGCGGCGCCGGCGGTGAGCCAGGCCTCCGCGGCGACCGGGAACGACGGACGCGGCTCCCAGACGGCACGGCCGACCGGCAGGTTCGGCAGCGACTCGGTCGGCGGGACGACGTCGACGACGTTCGCGGTGAGGCGGAAGCCGTCGCGCGTGTCGGACAGGGCGACCACGACGGCTTCGCCCGCGTCCGCGGTGAAGACCAGGCGCACCGGGTCGTCCTTGCCACCGATGCCGAGCGGGTGGATCTCGAGCGTCGGCGTCGCGGTGGTGAGCGTCGGCGAGACCTCGAGCATGTGCGCGCCGAGGATCTTCTCGGCACCCGGGGTGAGGTCGTACGTGTAGTCCTCCATGAGGGAGGCACCGCCGGGCAGGCCCGCACCGGCGACGTTCATCGCGCGGACGAGGACGGCGGTCTTCCAGTCGCCCTCGGCGCCGAAGCCGTAGCCGTCGGCCATGAGCCGCTGCACCGCGAGGCCGGGCAGCTGCTTGAGCGTGCCGAGGTCCTCGAAGTTCGTCGTGAACGCAGCGGAGCCGTTCTGCTCCAGGAGTGCACGGAGGCCGAGCTCGATCGCGGCGCCGTCGCGGAGCGCCTGGTGACGGTCACCGCCGTCGCGCCGCAGCGACGCGTCGACGTCGTAGTCGCGCTCGTAGACGGCGACGAGCTCGTCGACCGCTGCCGTGTCCGCCTCGGCCTCGGCCACCGCTGCGGCCAGCTCGTTCACGGCCCAGGTGTTCACCTGCACGCCGAGCTCGATCTCCGCCTCGGTCTTGTCGCCCTCGGTGACGGCGACGTAGCGCATGTTGTCGCCGAAGCGCGTCAGCTTCAGCTCGCGGACGGCCGCCGCACCGGCCGCGGCGCGCGTCCAGTTCTCCACCCGCGAGACCACGCGCGGGTCGGACACGTGCCCGACGGCGGTCGCGTGCCGGACGCCGAGGCGGGCCAGCGCGTAGCCGAACTCGCGGTCGCCGTGCGCGGCCTGGTTGAGGTTCATGAAGTCGAAGTCGATGTCGCCCCACGGCAGCGCGACGTTCGCCTGGGTGTGCAGGTGCAGCAGCGGCTTCGTGAGCGCCTGCAGGCCACCGATCCACATCTTGGCCGGGCTGAACGTGTGCATCCACGTCGTCACACCGATGACCTTGTCGTCGGCGCTCGCCTCGATGAGCGCGCGACGGATGCCGTCGGCGTCCTTGAGCACCGGCTTCCACACGAGCTTCACGGGCAGTGCACCCGCGAGCTCCGCGTGCACGGCCTTGCTCTGCTCCTCGACCTGGCGCAGGGTCTCCTCGCCGTACAGGCCCTGCGACCCGGTGAGGAACCAGACCTCGTAGCTGTCGAGGGTGGCCTGGGGGTTCACCTGCGTCATCGCATGGCTCCTTCGGGGTTCTGTCCGTAGACGTTCTGGTAGCGATCGAAGAGTCGATCGATGTCGTCGGGGGCGATCGGCACGAGCTCCCCGCCCTGCTTCGCGATGTGCACGGTGCGCGCGACGTCCTCGCACATCACCGCCGCCTTCACGGCGTCCTTCGCGTCCTTGCCGATCGTGAAGACGCCGTGGTTCTGCATGAGCACGGCGCGGCTCCGGTGACCGGCGAGGGTGTCGACGATGCCGCGGCCGATGGAGTCGTCGCCGATGATCGCGAACGGGCCGACCGGGATCGGACCGCCGAACTCGTCCGCCATCGCGGTGATCACACAGGGGATCTCCTCGGCGCGGGCGGCCCATGCCGTGGCGTACGTCGAGTGGGTGTGCACGACGCCGCCCACCTCAGGCATGTTCCGGTAGACGAAGGCGTGCGCGGCGGTGTCGGACGACGGGCCGTGCGCGTTGCCCCACCCGTCGGCGGGCAGCCCGTCGAGGGTGCAGACCACCTGGTTCTCCGGGGTGAGGTCGTCGCTGGAGACCCCGCTCGGCTTGATGACGAACAGGTCGGTGCCCGGCACGCGCTCGGAGACGTTGCCGCCCGTCCAGATGACGAGGCCGTAGCGGACGAGCTCGCCGTGCAGGGACGCGACGCGCTCCCGCGCCGCGGCGACGGCCGCCCTCGTCTCGTCCGTGATCGGTCCGGTCATGCGGCTGACTCCTTCTCGGTCTGGAGGCGCGCCTCGACCACGTCGGTCGGCTCGCCCTGGTCGGTCGGTGCGGGCTGCCCCGTCGGTGCGGCCTGGTCCGTCGGTGCGGCCTGGTCCGTCGGTCCGGCCTGGTCGCTCGCCACGCTGGTGCGGGTCGCCGCGGCGGCGACGTCCTGCACGGGGAGGGCCGTGCGGTAGCGGGCCAGGTAGTCCTGGAAGCCCGCGACGTCGCGGTCCTCGGGCTCGGCGACGTGGACCGCGTCGCCGCGGAACACCGTGTCGGCGAGGAAGTCCTCCAGCGGGCGGTCGGTGTGCTCCAGGTACGCCGCGAGCACCGCGATGCCCCAGGCGCCACCCTCGCCCGCGGTCTCCTCGAGGGCGACCGGCACGCGGAGCGCTGCGGCGAGCAGGCGCTGCGGGGCACCCGGCGTGCGGAAGAGGCCGCCGTGCGCGGTCATCCGGTCGACGGCGACCTCCTCGCCGTGCAGGACGTCCATGCCGATCGCGAGGGTCGCGAAGGCACCGTGCACCTCGGAGCGGACGAGGTTGCCGAGCGTGAAGCGGGCACCGGGGGTGCGCAGCAGCAGCGGTCGGCCGTCCTCGACGTGCGTGACCGGCTCGCCGGCCAGGTAGTTGAAGGAGAGCAGCCCGCCGGCGTCCGGGTCCGCGTCGGCGGCCTCGGCCAGCAGGGTGGCGTAGACGTCGTCGACGGGGACCGACGCGCTGCCGGTCCGTTCGCTCGTGGCCTCGGCGAACCGGCCGAAGACACGGGCCCAGGCGGCGATCTCGCTCGCACCGTTGTTGCAGTGCACCATCGCGACCGCGTCACCGGCCGGGGTCGTGACGACGTCGAGCTCCTCGTGCGGGGTCCGGAGCGCCCGCTCGAGCACGACCATCGCGAAGATGCTCGTGCCGACGCTGACGTTGCCGGTGCGCGGGGCGACGGCGTTCGTGGCCACCATGCCCGTGCCGGCGTCGCCCTCGGGCGGGCAGAACGAGACGCCGGGCTGCAGCGTGCCGGTGGGGTCGAGCCACGTGGCTCCCTCGCGGGTGAGCGCACCCGCGTCCTCACCCGCGACGAGCACCTCGGGGAGCAGGGCGCGGAGGTCCGGGACGCGGTCGCCGAGCAGGTCCTGCGTGGCGGCGAGCATCGACGCGTCGTAGTCGCGGCGACCGGGCTCCCCCGGGGCGCTCTCGACCGGGCCGGACTCGATCGGGAACATGCCGCTCGCGTCGCCGACGCCGAGGACGTCGCGGCCCGTGAGCATGCGGTGCACGTACCCGGCGAGCGTCGTGACGCCGGCCAGCTGGGCGACGTGCGACTCGTCGTCGAGCACGGCCTGGTACAGGTGCGCGACCGACCAGCGCTGCGGGACGTTGAAGTCGAGCGCGGCGCTCAGCTGCTCGGCGGCCGGGCCGGTCGAGGTGTTGCGCCAGGTGCGGAACGGGACGAGGAGCTCGCCGTCCTCGTCGAACGCCAGGTAGCCGTGCATCATCGCCGAGACGCCCGCCGCGCGGAAGGCCGTCGGGCGGACGCCGAACTGCCGCTCGACGTCGGCGACCAGGTCGGCGTAGGCCGCGCGGACACCGGTCTCGACGGCGACCAGCGGGTAGGTCCACCGCCCGTCGACGTACTCGTTCTCCCACTCGTGGGAGCCGCTCGCGATCGGTCGGAGCTGCTCGTCGACGAGCACGGCCTTGATCCGGGTGGAGCCGAGCTCGATGCCGAGTGTCGTGCGGCCGTCCTCGACCTGCTGCCGGCGGTCGTCGCTCATGTGTCCTCCCGAGACCTCGTCGTCCTGCGTGAGCGCTCACATCCTGGCACGTGAGCGCTCACGCCTGCAACGCGTCGGCGCGCCGCCCTGCTCGCGCGCGCCGGGCTCCCGCCCGCTCCCGCCCGCTCCCCCCGCTGCTCCCAGCGCCGAGCGGGCACGATCCGTCACGCTCGACATCCCTCGCCGACACATCCCTCCCGCTCGGCGGCGACCCGGCGGCAGGTCGTGCCCGCTCGCGCAGCCGGGCTGCGCTCTCCACCGAGCCGTACCGAGTCCCACCGAGCCCCACCGAGCCCCACCGAGCGGGCACGATCCGTCACGCTCGACATCCCTCGCCGACACATCCCACCCACTCGGCGGAACGCCCGCGGCAGGTCGTACCCGCTCGCGCAGCGAGGCTGCTCTCTCCACCGAGCCGTACCGAGCCCCACCGAGCCGTGCCGAGCCCCACCGAGCCCCACCGAGCGGGCACGATCTGTCACCCTTGGCCCCCCTCGCCGACACATCTCGCCCGCTCGGCGGCAACCCCGCGGCAGGTCGTGCCCGCTCGGCGGCACGCCCGCGGCAGGTCGTGCCCGCTCGCGCAGCCGGGCACCCCCGCCCGCCGCCCGGCGCCGGGCGCCCGGCGCCCGGCGCCCGGCGCCTGCCGCCGGACTACGCGCCGAGGGTGCTCTCGCGGACGACGAGCGACGGGGTGACGGCCGTCGAGACCGGACTCCCGCCGGCCACGAGCTCGAGCAGCGCCCGGCCCGCGATGCGACCGAGCTCGTCGAGCCGCATGTCGACGGTGGTCAGCGGAGGCCGCGACGCGAGCGCCACCACGTCCCAGTCGTCGTACCCGGTCACGGCGACGTCCCCCGGCACCGACCGCCCGGTCTCCCGCAGTCGGTCGCACACGCCACGGGCGATCTGGTCGTTCCCGCACAGCACCGCGTCCACCGCGGACGGCTCCCGGTCGAGCAGGTCGACGGCCTGCCGCCCCCAGCGCTCGGACCACTCCCCGTGCATCGGAGCGCCCACCATCCGGTCGCCGAGCACGGGGGCAGCCCCGCGCGCCCGGTCGACCGCCGACCGTGCGTCCTGCGGGCCCGTGACGACGGCGACCCGATGCCGCCCGAGTCCGACCAGGTGCGCCGCCGCAGCAGCAGCGCCGGCGGGGTCGTCGAGCGTAATCGAGACGTCTGCGGGGTCGGTGGACGGGGTCAGCGCGTAGACGACGGGCACCGGGACCGGCACCTCGATCGGCGGCCGGGCATCGGCGGAGCGGCCGGTGACGATGATGCCGTCGACGCCGCGGGCGACGAGCGACCGGAGGTAGTGGGCCTCGCGCACGTGGTCGTCGCGGGTGTCGGCGACCAGGACCATCACCTCGCCGGCGGAGAGGGCGTCCTCGGCCCCGAGCAGCACCGGCATCGTGAACCGTCCGAACGAGTCGGTCGTCACCATGCCGACCGTCCACGTCCGACCGGAGGACAGCGCACGGGCACGTGCGTCGCCGACGAACCCGAGCTTCTCCGCCGCGTCCTTCACCCGCGCCCGGGTCTCGTCGCGCAGCTGCCCGGTGTCGTTCAGCGCCTTCGACGCCGTCCCGATGGACACCCCGGCGAGCGCTGCGACGTCGCTGATGCGAGCGAGTCGGGCTCTGCGGTCCGTGGCCACGGCAACGTCCTTTCCGGCGGGAGCCCGGACGACCGAGCCCGCGCTGATCCTAGGCGACTGCGCTCTTGTGCTACCGCACCACCTGTCGTACCGTCGTCCCGGAAAGCGCTTTCCGCACGGACGGCCGCCAGTCAGACGCAAGGAGGCGCCATGACCACCACGACCGGAACCCCGACGGCCACCCCCGCGACGGGACGCGGCGCGCGGACCGCGACCCCGGTCCTCCCGACCCCGGGTGCGCACCTGGCGTCCCGTCCGCTCCCCGCCGGCGCTGCGCGCATCACCGGGGGCTTCTGGGCGCTGCGCCAGGACCGCAACGGTCGCGACGCCGTCCGCAGCGGGTACGAGCGCCTCCGCGACGCAGGGAACTTCCGGAACCTCCGCATCGCCGCGGGCGACGAGCAGGGCGAGGCGGTCGGGCCGATCTTCATGGACTCCGACGTGACGAAGTGGCTCGAGGCCGTTGCGTGGGAGTACGGCCGGGCCCCGGCCGACGACCTGCTCGAGCTGCAGCGCGAGGTGACGGCGCTCTACGCCAGGGCGCAGGCGGAGGACGGCTACCTCGACTCGGTGCAGCAGGTCCGGGGCGGGGGCGAGCGGTACGTCGACCTGAAGTGGAGCCACGAGATGTACTGCGCCGGGCACCTGTACCAGGCCGCGGTCGCGCAGCACCGCGCCACGGGTGACACCGGCCTGCTCGAGGTGGCCGTGCGGAACGCCGACCACCTCGTCCGGACGTTCGGCCCGGGCGACGACCGCACCCAGGACGTCGACGGCCACCCCGTCGTCGAGATGGGGCTCGTCGAGCTGTACCGCGAGACCGGCACCCGCGCCTACCTCGACCTGGCGCACTGGTTCGTCGACGCCCGCGGGCGCGGCATCATCGAGCGCGCCGGCGGCGAGCCGACGTACTTCTCCGACCGGGTCCCCGTCCGCGAGGCCACCACCGTCGAGGGCCACGCCGTCCGCGCCGTCTACCTGGCCGCCGGTGCCGTGGACGTCGCGATCGAGACCGGCGACACCGAGCTCCTCACGGCGAGCGAGCGCCAGTTCGCGGACATGACGGCCACGAAGGCGTTCATCACCGGCGGCCTCGGCGCCCGCTGGGACTGGGAGGCGTTCGGCGACCCGTACGAGCTCCCGACGGACCGCGGCTACGCGGAGACGTGCGCGGCCATCGGCGGCATCCAGTGGGCGTGGCGGCTGCTGCTCGCGACGGGGAAGCCCGTGTACGCCGACGCGATCGAGCGCCTGCTCTACAACGCGTTCCTGCCCGGCGTGAGCCTCGCCGGCACCGAGTACTTCTACGTCAACCCGCTGCAGCACCGCGACGGCGCGCACCAGGACGAGAACCGCTCCCCCGCCCACGGACGTCGCGGCTGGTTCGACTGCGCCTGCTGCCCGCCGAACATCATGCGCACGTTCGCGAGCCTCGACGGGTACCTGGCGACGGCGACCGACGGCGGCCTGCAGGTCCACCAGTACGCGGACGCCGACCTCGGCCCCGTCCACGTCGCGACCGGCTACCCGCACGACGGCCGCGTGGTCGTCACGGTGACCGAGGACGGCCCCCTGGCGCTCGGACTCCGCATCCCGGCATGGTCGGACACCACCACCGTGACCACCCCCGACGGCACCGCGACGCCGGCGCCCGGCACCCTGCACGTGGTCGAGCGCGCGTGGACGGCCGGTGACACCGTCGAGCTCGCCTTCGACACGACGCCGCACCGCTACGTGGCGGACCCCCGCATCGACGCGGCACGGGGCCAGGTGGCGATCGAGCGCGGGCCGCTCGTCTACGCCGTCGAGCAGGCGGACCAGCAGGGCTTCACGGTCGACGACCTGACGGTCGACGCGAGCGCGCCGGTCACCGAGGAGCGCCGCGACGACCTGCTCGACGGCGTCGTCACGCTGCGCGTCGCCGGGCACGCTCCGGCGCGGCACGAGCAGGCGGCGTGGCCGTACCGACGGCTGGAGCGGACGGGAGGCGCGACGCACCCCGCCGACGCCACCCCCGTGACCGAAGCGGCCGGTCCCACGACCGCGGCCGGTCCCGCCGGAACGACCCCCGTCACCGACGCGGCCGGCTCCGCGACCACGGCCGGTCCCGCCGACGCGACCACCGGCCTCCAGGCCGTCACCGCGACCGCCGTGCCGTACTACGCCTGGGCGAACCGCGGCCCCGCACCGATGCGCGTCTGGCTGCCGCTCGCCCACTGAGCGCGGCACCGCCCAGGTCGCACGACGTGCCGTCCGTCCGCGCGACGGACGGCACGTCGTCCGACCGGGACGACCGCTGGCGGCACGTCGTGCGACCGGACGACCGGCACCGCCGCTCAGGCGGAGCGCCGCACCACGAGCTCGGGCAGCAGCAGCGTCTCGTCGAGGGGCTCCCCCTCGACGACGGCCCGGACCGCCTCGAGCACCCGCTGCCCCATCGCCATGAAGTCCTGGCGCACGGTGGTGAGCGGCGGGGTGAAGTGCGCGGCCTCGGGGATGTCGTCGAACCCCACCACGGCGATGTCGTCCGGCACGCGGAGTCCCTCGTCGGCGAAGGCGTGCAGCACCCCGAGCGCCATCTGGTCGTTGCCGGCGAAGACCGCGTCGACCGCGTGCACGTCGATCGTCCGCGCCGCCGCGAAGCCGCTCGCCGGGGTCCAGTCGCCGTCGAGCACGACCGGTTCGAGTCCGGCGTCGCGCATGATCCGCCCGTAGGTCTCCCGGCGGACCTCGGACTCCTGGGACACCGCGGGTCCGGCGATGTGCACGACCCGGCGGTGCCCTCGGGCGAACAGGTGCTCCATCACGAGCGTGGTGCCCGCGGCCTGGTCGATCGCGACGGCGGCGACACTGCGTGCCGCCGGGGTCCGGACGGCGTCGCGCTGCACGGCGTTCGCGACGACGACCGGCACGGTGACCGGGATCGTCAGCGACGCGAGCGCGTCGAGCACGCGGTTGTCGGCAGCGACCAGCACGATCGCGGCGACGTCCTGCGCGAGCAGCGTGGTGAGCGCCCCGGACAGGTCCACGGGGCGCGGGTCGTCCGGCAGCGTCGAGAGCAGCACGTGGTACCCGGCCGAGCGCGCGGCCCGCTCGAAGCCCACCGCGGTGCTCGACGGTCCGTACAGCGCGTCGCCCGCGGTGATGATGCCGAGCGCGCGACTGCGTCCGCCGGCGAGGGCGCGGGCGGCGGCACGCGGACGGTAGCCGAGCTCGGCGACGGCGTCGGTGACCTGCGACCGGTAGGCGTCGCGGACGGTCGGATCGCCGTTGATCACGCGGGAGACGGTCTGGTGGGAGACCCCGGCGCGCTCGGCGACGTCGAAGATCGTCGGGGCCTTCCGGCGTCTGCCGCCGGGACCCCCGAGCGCGGTCGTTGTCGTCACGTGGCCGAGCGTAGCGTCCGGTCCGCTCGGCGCAACAACATCTCGGAACGGTCACGACGAGTTGACACCCCGGTACGGAACCCTCAGTATGTGAGCGCTCACACGAGCACATCCCACGGGGCACAGCAGCCCCAGCACCCGAGCGCGTCGAGGACGACGCGAGAGGAACAGAGGTACTTCGATGATGAAGCGCAGGATCATCGCGGGGGTCGCGGCCCTCGGCATCGCGTTCTCCCTGGCAGCATGCTCGGCCGGCGGCCGTGCGTCCACCGAGGGCGGCGGCGACACCGCGGACGGCAACAAGGGCGCCCTCGTCGGCGTCGCGATGCCGACCAAGGTCTCCGAGCGGTGGATCAAGGACGGCAACGCCGTCAAGAGCGACCTCGAGAAGGCCGGCTACAAGGTCGACCTCGAGTACGGCGACAACAAGGTCCAGCAGCAGGCCCAGCAGGTCAGCAACATGATCACCAAGGGCGCGAAGGTCCTGATCATCGCGTCGATCGACGGTGGCGCGCTCTCCGACCAGCTCGACGCCGCCGCCAAGGCCGGCATCAAGGTGATCTCGTACGACCGCCTGCTCACGGGCAACAAGAACGTCGACTACTACGTGTCCTTCGACAACGAGAAGGTCGGCGTCGACCAGGCGAACAGCCTGCTCACCGGCCTGGGTGTGCTCGACGCTGACGGCAAGAAGACCGGCGAGAAGGGCCCCTTCAACATCGAGGTCTTCGCCGGCTCGCTCGACGACAACAACGCCGGGTTCTTCTTCAACGGCGCCATGAAGACGCTCAAGCCGTACCTCGAGGACGGCACGCTGAAGATCCAGTCCGGCCAGGACCAGCTGTCCCAGGCCGCGACGCAGCAGTGGGACCCGGCCACGGCCAAGGCCCGCATGCAGAACCTGATCGCCAAGTCCTACTCGGGCGGCACCACGCTCGACGGCGTGCTCTCGCCGTACGACGGCATCTCGATCGGCATCATCTCGGCGCTCCAGGGCGCCGGGTACGGCACGAGCGACCGTCCGCTCCCGACCGTCACGGGCCAGGACGCCGAGGCCGCCTCGGTCAAGTCGATCATCGCCGGCCAGCAGTACTCGACGATCTACAAGGACACGCGCAAGCTCGCCAAGCAGTCGGTCACCATGGCCGAGGACCTGCTCACCGGCAAGAAGCCCGAGGTCAACGACACGAAGAGCTACGACAACAAGGTCAAGGTCGTCCCGACCTACCTGTTCCAGCCGACCGTCGTGACGAAGGACAACTACAAGGAAGTCCTCGTCGACTCGGGCTACTACACCGAGGCCGACCTCAAGTAGGACGCAACCCATCTGTCGGACTGGAGGCGCGGGTCGACCCCGCCCCGCGCCTCCAGTCCGTCACCACCCGCGCGCCCACGCGCGGACGACGAAAAGGCGGTCCCACATGGCGGACACCATCCTCGAGATGCGTGACATCACCAAGACGTTCCCCGGGGTCAAGGCGCTGCAGGGGGTCTCGATCGAGGTCGAGCGCGGCCAGGTCCACGCGATCTGCGGCGAGAACGGCGCCGGCAAGTCCACCCTGATGAAGGTGCTGTCCGGGGTCTACCCGCACGGCTCCTTCGACGGCGAGATCCTCATCGACGGATCCCCCGTCGAGTTCGGCGACATCAACGGCTCGGAAGCGGCCGGGGTCGTGATCATCCACCAGGAGCTCGCGCTCAGCCCGTTCCTGTCGATCGCCGAGAACATCTTCCTCGGCAACGAACAGTCGAAGGCCGGGTTCATCGACTGGAACAAGACGAACCTCGCGGCCGCCGAGCTCCTGCAGCGCGTCGGCCTCAAGGACAACCCGGTCACGAAGATCGTCGACATCGGCGTCGGCAAGCAGCAGCTCGTCGAGATCGCGAAGGCCCTGTCGAAGCGGGTGAAGCTCCTCATCCTCGACGAGCCGACGGCAGCGCTGAACGACGACGACTCGGCGCACCTGCTCGACCTCATCCGGTCGCTGCAGGCCGAGGGGATGACGGCGATCATCATCAGCCACAAGCTCAACGAGATCAAGGCGATCGCGGACAAGGTCACGATCATCCGCGACGGCAAGACCATCGAGACGCTCGACATGCACGCCGACGACGTCTCCGAGGACCGGATCATCCGCGGCATGGTCGGTCGCGACCTGTCCAGCCGCTACCCGGAGCGCGAGCCGAAGATCGGCGAGGAGCTCCTGCGCATCGAGGACTGGACCGTCCACCACCCGCTCGACGGCTCCCGCGAGATCATCCACCAGGTGAACCTGAACGTCCGCGCGGGCGAGGTCGTCGGCATCGCCGGCCTCATGGGCGCCGGCCGCACCGAGCTCGCGATGAGCGTCTTCGGGCACTCGTACGGCACCGGCATCTCCGGCACCGTCTACAAGCGCGGGGTGCCGATCAAGACGAACACGGTGACCCGGGCGATCGACAACGGCATCGCCTACGCCACCGAGGACCGCAAGCGGTACGGCCTCAACCTCATCGACGACATCAAGCGGAACATCTCCGGCTCGGCACTGGGCAAGCTCGCCGACTGGGGTTTCGTGAACGCCTCGAAGGAGACCACCGTCGCCGGCGGCTTCCTGAAGAGCATGAACATCAAGGCGCCGAACGTCGACGCCGTGACGGGCAAGCTCTCCGGCGGCAACCAGCAGAAGGTCGTCCTGTCGAAGTGGATGTACGCCGACCCGGACGTGCTCATCCTCGACGAACCGACCCGCGGCATCGACGTCGGCGCGAAGTACGAGATCTACACGCTCATCAACGACCTGGCCGACCAGGGCAAGGGCGTCATCGTGATCTCGTCCGAGCTGCCCGAGCTGCTCGGGATCTGCGACCGCATCTACACACTCTCCGAGGGCACGATCACCGCTGACGTGCCCCGCTCCGAGGCCACGCCAGAGGTCCTCATGCAGTACATGACCCAGGAACGGGAGACCCCAGTCAATGAACGCGCTTAAGTCCGCCGCCGGCTACCTCACCGGGCAGCTCCGACAGATCGGCCTGTTCATCGCGCTGATCGTCATCGTCATCTTCTTCCAGGTGGCGACGAACGGCATCACGCTGGCCCCGATCAACGTCTCGAACATCATCGTCCAGAACAGCTACATCCTGATCCTGGCGATCGGCATGGTCATGGTGATCATCGCCGGCCACATCGACCTGTCCGTCGGGTCGGTCGTCGCCTTCAGCGGTGCGATGGCGGGCGTCATGATCACCCAGTGGGGCCTCCCCTGGCCGGTCGCGGCGCTCCTCTGCCTGGTCGTCGGCGCCCTCGTCGGTGCCTGGCAGGGCTTCTGGATCGCGTACTTCGGCATCCCGGCGTTCATCGTGACGCTCGCCGGCATGCTCGCGTTCCGCGGCGCCACCCAGATCGTGCTGCAGAACCAGCAGATCTCGCCCTTCCCGGAGGGCTTCCGCTCGCTCGGCTCCGGCTTCCTGCCGTCGTTCGGCACCACGGGCTACGAGCCGCTCACGATGATCCTCGGCATCGCGGCCGCCGCCGTCATGGTGATCTCGGCCTTCCGGGGCCGCATCACGCGTCGCAAGTACCAGCTCGAGAGCGAGCCGTTCGCCTGGTTCATCGTGAAGACGGCCTTCGGCGCCGCGCTCGTGATCTACGTGGCGCTGCTCCTCGCCAGCTACAACGGCACCCCGATCGTGCTCGTCGTCCTCGGTCTGCTCGTGGTCGTCTACTCGGTCGTCATGCGCAGCTCGGTGTTCGGTCGCCACGTGTACGCGATCGGTGGCAACGCCCTCGCCGCGCAGCTGTCCGGCGTCAAGACCAAGCGCGTCACGTTCCTGCTCTTCGTGAACATGGGCGTCATCGCGGCCCTGGCGGGCGTGGTCTTCACGGGCCAGCTCAACCTGGCCGCCCCGGGTGCCGGCAACGGCTTCGAGCTCGACGCCATCGCGGCCGTGTTCATCGGTGGCGCCGCCGTCACCGGCGGCATCGGCACGGTGCCGGGTGCGATCGTCGGTGGTCTCATCATCGGCATCCTGAACAACGGCATGTCGATCCTCGGTGTCGGCACCGAGTTCCAGTCGCTCATCAAGGGCCTGGTGCTGCTCGCCGCCGTCGCGTTCGACGTGTTCAACAAGCGCCGGGCGGCGTCCGCGCGCAAGTAGCGGTCGATCCCCCTTCGCCGAGGCTCGGGTCGGCGGACAGTTCCGTGGTCGTGGGACCGCGGAACCGTCCGCCGGCCCGAGTCTCGTTCTGTACGCGGAAGCGTCAGGCGGTCAGGACGGCCCAGGCGGCGGCCGGGAGGCGCAGGGTGCCGTCCCCCAGATCGCCCCCGCCCGCCTCGACCCGCGTCGCGTCGGCTGCGGGCACCTCCACCGGGTCGTCGGCCAGGTTCAGGGCGGTCACCACCGCGGCGTCGGCCGTCGCGGTGCGCAGGACCACGGCCGTGTTGGTCAGGTGGACGACGTCGGTGTGCGCCCGGTGCAGCCAGGGGTTCCGCCGACGCAGGGCGACGAGGGCCTCGTGCGCGTGGGTCAGGTCGTCCGGCTCGGGCGGCGTCGCGGGCAGCTCCGGACGGACGGCGTCGTCGCCACCCTCGCGTTCCTCCTTGACCCCGGTCCAGCCGTACTCGTCCCCCGCGTAGACCACGGGGGTGCCGGCCACGGTGAACAGCACCGCGGCGGCGTGCCCGGCGAACCGCTCCCCCACCGCGCTCGCGATCCGCGTCACGTCGTGGTTGCCGACGAACGTGGTGGGGACGAACGTCGCGAGCAGGGCATCGTGCCGCTCCACGGCGTGTGCCAGCTCGAAGCAGTTCCGGTCGGCGATCCCGTGCCAGACCGCCTGCCACAGCTCGTACTGCGTGGTGGAGTCCATCGTCGACGCCGCGACGATCGCAGCTGCGTCACCGTGGATGACCTCGCCGCTGAACCAGGCGTCGGGGTACTGCTCGCGCACCCGCGGCAGCACCCGTGCCCAGAACGACGGCGGCACGGCGTACGCGGCGTCGAGCCGCCAACCGTCGACCCCGCGGGCGAGCCAGTAGGTCATCACCTCGACCACCAGGTCCTCGGCGGCGCGGCCCTCGTGGTCGAGCGCGACGAGGATGTCGTGCCCCTCGAAGTCGCGGACCGGCACGGGGTCCCCTGCCTGCCAACCGGACCGTTCGACCGCGAAGAGCTCCGCGGTCGGGGCGTCCGGGCCCTGTTCCTCGAGCGCACGGAAGGCGGGGTGCTCGCGCCCGACGTGGTTGAACACGCCGTCGAGCACGACCCGGACACCGCGCTCGTGGGCGGCCCCGACCAGCGCGACGAGGTCGGCCTCGTCGCCGAGTCGGGGGTCGACCCGGAAGTGGTCGACGGTGTCGTACCCGTGCGTCGAGCTCGCGAAGACCGGCCCGAGCAGCAGGCCGTTCAGCCCGAGGGCGACGACGTGGTCGAGCCAGGGCACGAGCCGCTGGAGCCGGTGCTCGACCGGACGGTCGTCGACGGGCGTCGTCGGACGGACCTCGGGGCCGACCGCGCCGAGCGGGTAGACGTGCCACCACATCTCGTGTTCGACCCAGGCGGGTCCGTGCGGGCGGGGGTCGTTCGGTTCGGGCTCCACCGGTCCGATCGTGCCAGCCGAGCCTGTGCTGTGGGTCGTGTCGGACCGCAGGACCAGGATGGTGCGCATGGGACGAGCGATCAGGACCGCTGCGGACGCCTCGGCATCGCAGGAGGCGCACGCGGAACGGACCTGCGCGTCGTGCGGTCGGCGGATGCCGTCGTCCGCCTCCCCCGACGCGAAGTGGTGCTCGGCTGCGTGCCGGAAGCACGGCGTCGACGCCACCGACCGTGCCCTGGAGCAGCGGATCGACGAGCTGCTCGCCGCCCGCGCACGGACGTCGAGCATCTGCCCGTCCGAGGTCGCGCGGTCCCTCGAGCCCGACGACTGGCGCCCCCTGATGGAGCCCGCCCGACGGGCAGCACGTCGCATGGTCGCGCGGGGTGAGGTCGAGATCACCCAGCACGGCAGCGTGGTCGACCCGTCCACGGCGAAGGGTCCGATCCGGATCCGACGCCCCCGGTAGGGAACACCTGTCGTCGGCGCGCGTTGCACCCGACGATGACGACCACCACAGAACCGACCCCCGCCCGCCCCGAAGCCCTCGTCGTGGGTGCCAGCGGCATCACCGGCTCCGCCCTCGTCGACCACCTGCTCGGTCTCGGGTGGGACGTGACCGCACTCTCCCGCCGCCCGCTCGCGCGCGACGGTGTCCGGACCGTCGCCGCCGACCTCCGCGACCCGGACTCGCTGACGGCGGCCCTCGCCGACGAGCGGCCCACGCACGTGTTCTTCACCGCGTGGCAGCGCCAGGACACCGAGGCCGAGAACATCCGCGTGAACGGCGGCATGGTCCGCGACCTGCTCGCCGCGCTGTCCCACGCGCCGCTCGCCCACGTCGCCCTGGTGACCGGGCTGAAGCACTACCTCGGCCCGTTCGAGGCGTACGCGGCGGGCGAGATGCCGGACACGCCCTTCCACGAGGAGGAGCCGCGGCTCGACACCCCGAACTTCTACTACGCGCAGGAGGACGAGCTCTTCGCCGCAGCCGAGCGCCAGGGGTTCACGTGGTCGGTGCACCGCTCGCACACCGTCATCGGGTACGCCGTCGGCAACGCCATGAACATGGGCCTGACCATCGCCGTGCAGGCCACCCTCGCCAAGGAGCTCGGCCTGGACTTCGTGTTCCCGGGCAGCGAGGCGCAGTGGAACGGGCTGACCGACATGACCGACGCCGGCATCCTCGCCGAGCACATGGTCTGGGCAGCCACCAGCCCCGAGGGTGCGGACGAGCCGTTCAACGTCGTGAACGGTGACGTGTTCCGGTGGCGGTGGATGTGGCCGCGTCTCGCCGCACACCTCGGCGTCGACCCGGCTCGGGTCGTCGGCTACCAGGACCGTCCTCGGCCGCTCGAGGACCAGATGGCTCCGCACGAGGGCGCGTGGGCCGGCATCGCCGAGCGGTACGGACTGGCCGAGCCGGACGTCACACGGCTGGCCTCGTGGTGGCACACCGACGCCGACCTCGGCCGGGCGATGGAGGTCGTGACCGACATGGGCAAGAGCCGCGAGGCGGGCTTCACCGCCTTCCGCCGGACCGAGCGGGCCTTCACCGACCTGTTCGACCGCTACCGCGCCGAGCGCCTCGTCCCGTAGGCGTACCCCGGCCGACCCGGTCGGGGTACACGAACCTCCGACCGGGCCGCGAGTCGGCGCCGACGCCCTGGTTGTCTCGGTTCCACAGACGCCGGGAGCCCTCGGCGGTTCCCGGAGGAAGGAAGACACCATGTCGCTCGGAGACAAGGCCAAGGACGTCACCCAGAAGGTCGCCGGCAAGGTCGAGGAGGCCGTCGGCAAGAAGACCGACGACGCCGAGCTCACGCACCAGGGCCAGAAGGACCAGGTCATGGGCGAGGGTCGCCTCGACAAGGAGAAGGCCAAGGACGCGTTCGACGGCAAGTGAGCCTCGCGCTCTGACGCCCGTACCGCTCGAGCGGTGCGGGCGTTCGTCGTTCCGGGGCGAGGTGCCTAGAAGGCGTACCGGATGCGGCAGGACGGCAGGTGTTCCGCCACCAGCTCACGGAACCGCTCGACGAGCTGCCCCTTCATGCCCGACCGGTAGCGCACGTTGACCGCACCGTTCTGCGACACCTTCTGCTCCTGCAGGTCGGGACGCCAGAGCAGGTCCTCGGCCTTCGGGTGCCAGCCGAGGTTGACCTCGTGCAGGGGCTGGTTGTGCGTCAGGAAGATCACCTCGGCCGCGAGCTGCGCCTTGGCCGCGGGGGACAGCACGTCGTCGACCTGGCGCAGCAGCTCGGCCCAGTCCGACTCCCACGTCGGCGTCAGGATCACGGGCGAGAAGTTGAGGTGCACCTCGTACCCGGCGTCCACGAAGTCGTTGACCGCGGCGATCCGCTCGGCGATCGGGCTCGTGCGGATGTCGGTGACCTTCGCGGTCTCGTGCGGCATGAGCGAGAACCGGATGCGCGTGCGGCCCATCGGGTCCCAGTCGAGCAGCTCGCGGTTGACGTACTTCGTCGCGAAGGACGCCTTCGCCGTGGGCGTCATCCGGAAGAGGTCGCAGAGGTCGCGCACGTTGTCGCTGATCACCGCGTCGACCGAGCAGTCGCTGTTCTCGCCGATGTCGTAGACCCAGGCGTCCGGGTCGCACTGGTTCGGCTCGGTCTTCGGCCCCTGCTTCGCGATGTTCCGCGCCACGTGCTTCGTGATCTGCTCGATGTTCGCGAACACCGTCACCGGGTTCGAGTACCCCTTGCGCCGCGGCACGTAGCAGTAGGCGCACGCCATCGCGCACCCGTTCGCCGTCGACGGGGCGATGAAGTCGGCGGAGCGCCCGTTCGGCCGGGTGACGAGCGACTTCTTCACGCCGAGCACGAGCGCCTCGGTCTTGATCCGCACCCAGCGCTGCACGTTGCGCTCGTCGCCGTGGACCTCGGGGATGTTCCAGTGCGAGGCGACCGGCACGATCTCGGCGTCCGGCCAGCGCCCGAGGACCTCCTGCCCGCGCGGGAGCTCGAGGGCAGCATCCTCGGCGTAGATCCGCTTGACGTCGAGCATGGGTCGCACGCGTGGTTCCGTCATCGGCACCTGTCTACCGCCGACCACCGACGGTGCAGACTCGGGAGCATGACCGCCGAGCCCGACGACCACTTCTTCGTCGTGGACGGCCGCCGGTGGCGTCGCACCGACCCTGCGCTGCCCGACGACGTCGCCGCGGCACTGCGCTCGCACCTCGGCCGCGGGCGCAACGCCGTGCGGCCGGCGAAGCGCGCCGGCGACGAGGACGCCCTCGCCGCCGCCCGGCACCGGAACGGCCTGGCGAAGCACGGGCTCGGCGAGCGGGGCCCCGAGTGGTGGACGCGACCCGAAGCCGACCGGATCGCCGACGCCGAGCGCGCCCTGGCCGCCCTCGACGCCCTCGACGCCCTCGACGCCCTCGACGCCCTCGACGCCTGACCCTTCCCGCTACGCCTCGGTGTGTCCCAGGTCGGGCTCGAGCAGCATGCAGACCGTGCGGGACGCCGAGGCGTGCAGCTCGAACACGACGACCTCGTTCCGACCGGCACGGAGCACCGGCCCCGGCACGGCCAGCGTCTGCTGCGGCCCGCGCGACCAGTACCGCCCGAGGCAGAACCCGTTCACCCAGGCGACACCCTTGCGGAAGCCGTCGAGCGACAGGTAGCGGTCCTCGGTGGACGTCAGGTCGAACGACCCGGCGGCGAGCACGGGCCCGGCCAGCACGTCACCGTCGGTGGGTACCAGCGCCGCGAGCTGGTCGACGGCCGCCGGTGCGATCGGGTCGAGCGCGAGCGGTGACGCCGACCACCGGGCGAGCGGCACACCGTCGACGGCCACGCCGCCGATCAGGCCCTTCGGCTCGCCGATGCGGGGGCCGTAGTCGACGCGCCCCTGGTCCTCGACGAGGAGCTCGAGCGTGCCGGTGACCGGCGGGAGCGCGATCGCCCGGTCGTGGTGCTCGCGCTCGAGGACGCCGACGACGACCCCGTCCACCGAGACGACCGCACGGTCGCGGACCTCGGTGCCGACGGTCAGGACGCCGCCGTCCGGCAGGTCGACCTCGGTGCGGTACAGCACGAAGCCGCTCGCGGCGCCGAGGGCGTCGAAGGTCGGCGGCTCGTCGTGCGTCGACCAGTCGGTGAGCGTGGGCAGCAGGGAGCGGAGCGACGCGACGCGGTCCACGCGGACCGCGAGGTCCGTGGCGGGGGTGACCCGCGCCTCCCGGCCGCTCGAACGATCATACGATTCAAGGCGGCCCGACCCACCCTCCCGCATCGACTCGGGCAGCGGCGGGACGGGTGCGTAGCGCTCGATGACCGCGCGGAACGCGTGGAACTTCGCCGTCGGGCGACCGGCCTCGTCGAGCGGGGCGTCGTAGTCGTACGACGTCGCGATCGGCCGGTACACGCCCTTGTCGTTCGCGCCGTTGGTGAAGCCGAAGTTCGAGCCGCCGTGGAACATGTAGATGTTGACGGAGCCGCCGGCGGCGAGCAGGTCGTCGAGGTCCGACGCCGACGCGGACGCCGGGGTGGTGTGGTGGTGCTCGCCCCAGCTGTCGAACCAGCCGTCCCAGAACTCCGAGCACATGAGCGGGCCGGTCGGCTGCGCCTGGCGGAGGCGCGCGAGACGCTCCGTGGAGCGGGACCCGAAGGAGCCGGTCTTGTGCAGCGAGGGCAGCGAGCCGTCCTCGAGCATCGAGGCCATCGGCTGGTCGACGCTCGTGAACGGGACGGTCAGACCGATGGCCCGGTGCATCTCCTCGAGCGCCCGCAGGTAGGACGCGTCCGAGCCGTAGGCGCCGTACTCGTTCTCGACCTGCACGAGCACGATCGGGCCGCCCTGGTCGATCTGGCGCGGAACGAGCACCGGCGCGAGGTGCTCGAGGTACTCCTGCACGGCGGCGAGGAAGCCCGGCTCGTTCCGCCGGACGCCGACGGTGCCGTCGGCGAAGAGCCAGTAGGGCAGGCCGCCGTTCGACCACTCGGCGCAGATGTAGGGCCCGGGGCGGACGATGGCGTGCATGCCCTCGGCGGCGACCAGGTCGAGGAACCGGCCCAGGTCGAGGCCGCCGGTCAGGTCGAACACACCGGGACGCGGCGCGTGGGCGTTCCAGGCGACGTAGGTCTCGATGGTGTTGAGGCCCATCAGCTTCGCCTTGCGGATCCGGTCCTGCCAGAGGTCCGGGTGCACGCGGAAGTAGTGGATCGCGCCGGACAGGACCCGGTGCGGCTCGCCGTCGAGCAGGAAGTCGGAGTCGCCGATGGCGAAGCGCATGGTGTGTCTCTCTCGTACGACGGGGCCGTGCGGACGTGGTGTCCGCACGGCCCCGGGGTGTGGGGAACGCGGGTGTTACTTGCTCTCGACCGTGAAGCCCTGGTCCTTGCCGTACTTCACGAGCGCCTTCTGCCAGGCCTCCAGACCGCCCTCGAGCGAGGTGCCGTTCTGGTAGGACTGCCCGACGGTGTCGGCGTAGACGCTGTTCGCGTAGACCTGGTACGGCAGGTAGGTGAAGTCGTTCGCCGAGGACTTCGAGGCGTCGACGAGGACCTTGTTGATCTCCTGGCCACCGAAGTACTCCGGCTTCTCGTCCAGGAACGAGCTCGAGTTCAGGTCAGCGGTCGTCGACGGGAAGCCGCCGGACTGCATGAAGACCTTCGTGGACTCCTCCGACGAGTTCAGCCACTTCAGGAAGCCGGCGGCGAGGGCCGGGTTCTTCGACTGCTTCATGACGACCTGCGAGCTGCCGCCGTTGCTGGCGGTCTGGGCCTGGCCGCCGTCGTAGGTCGGCATCGGGGCGACGCGCCAGTCACCCTTTGCGTCCGGCACGCTGGCCATCAGGTTGCCGGGCATCCAGGCGCCGGTCACCATCGTGGCGATCTGGCCGTTGCCGAGCTGCTTGTACCAGTCGTCGGTCCAGCCGGTGGTCTTCGACAGCAGGCCCTGCTCGACGAGCTGGTCCCAGGTCTTCGCCCACTTCTGCGTGCCGGCGTCGTGCAGGTCGATGGTGATCTTGTCGCCGTCGGTCGTGAACGGGGTGCCACCGGCCTGGGCGATCATGCTCGTGGTGAAGCCGGCGTCGCCGGAGTCCGCCGCGATGTACTTCGACGAGTCCGCCTCGTGCAGCTTCTTGCCCGCGGCGATGTACTCGTCCCACGTCTTCGGCACCTCGATGCCGTACTCGTCGAAGACCTTCTTGTTGTAGAACAGCGCCATGGGGCCGGAGTCCTGGGGCAGGCCGTAGACCTTGCCGTCCATGGCGACGTTGCTCCAGGTGCCCTTCGAGAACTTGCTCTCGAGGTCGCCGAAGCCGTACGACGACAGGTCGACGAGCGAGTCGGACAGGGCGAACTGCGGCAGCGCGTAGTACTCGACCTGCGCGACGTCGGGAGCACCCGAGCCGGCCTTGATCGTGTTCTGCAGCTTGGTGTACTGGTCGGCACCGGTGCCGGCGTTGACCAGCTTGACCTTGACCTTCGGGTACTGCTTCTCGAACGCGGCGACCTGGTCCTTGGCCGAGGGGGTCCAGGACCAGTAGGTCAGCGTGCCGCCGTCCTTGAGAGCCTTGTCGATGTCGTCCGCCGAGCCGCCGGCGGAGCTGCCGGAGGCGCAGGCGGTCATCGCGATGGCGGCGGTGACGCCGATGGCGAGGGCGCTGAGCCCGCGCCGGAGACGCTTGTTCATGGGTTGCCTTCCACTTCTTCGTGATCTGGGGCTGGGGTGGTGCTGCTGTGTCCCGGTCGGGAGGCGCGTGGCGGGCTGCCGGCGCGCCTCCCGTCCGGTGGGTCAGGCCTTGACGGACCCGGCCGCGAGGCCGGACTGCCAGAAGCGCTGGAGGAAGAGGAACGCGACCACGATCGGGATGATCGTGAGGAGCGATCCGGTGACGACGAGGTTGTAGATCGGCTGCGCGCCGGAGCCGGTGGCCTGGGCGTTCCACTGGTTGAGGCCGACCGTGAGCGGGTACCACTTCGGGTCGCTCAGCATGATGAGCGGCAGGAAGTAGTTGTTCCAGGTGGCGACGACTGCGAAGAGCAGGACGGTGACGACACCGGGCGTGAGGAGCTTCAGCGCGATGGTGAAGAAGATCCGGAACTCGCCGGCGCCGTCCATGCGGGCGGCCTCGATGAGCTCGGTCGGGATCGCGTCGATCGCGTAGGTCCAGATGAGGTACATGCCGAACGGGCTGATGAGCGACGGCAGGATGATCGCCCAGGGGGTGTTCGTCAGGCCGAACTGCGAGAAGAGCAGGAAGGTCGGGACGGCGAGGGCGGTGCCGGGGACGGCGATCGCCCCGAGGACGACGGCGAAGACCGCGCGACGGCCGGGGAACTGGAACTTCGCCATGCCGTAGCCGGCGACCGTGGCGAGCAGGGTCGCGCCACCGGCACCGACGACCACGTACAGCAGCGTGTTGCCGAGCCACTGCAGGAAGATGCCGTCGTTGTAGGTCAGGGTGTCGACGATGTTCTGCCAGAGGTTGAAGTCGCCGCCGAACCACAGGCCGAACGTCGACAGCAGGGACGCCTGGGTCTTGGTGCTGTTCACCAGCAGGTAGAACAGCGGTGCGAACGAGTAGACGACGAAGACGACCATCACGGCGGTCAGGAGACCGGAGCGCTTCACCTTGCGTCCGTCGACCGGCTTGCCGGCGCGGCGCGACCGGGAGGCGCGGGTCGCCCGGTCCCCCGGGTCGCGCTGGGTGGTGGTCGCCTCGGTGACCGTGGCCGGGCTGGTCGCGCCGGCGGCGGGCTGCTGCAGGGTGCTCATCGGTTCTCCTGGCGGGTTCCGCGGACCTGGACGACGTAGGCGATCACGGCGGTGATGACACCCATGACGATGGCGACGGTGGCGGAGTAGTTGAACTGCTGGCCGCTGAAGGACAGCGAGTAGGCGTACATGTTCGGGGTGAAGGCGCTGCCGATGACGTTCGGCGCGAGCGTCTTCAGCAGGTTCGGCTCGTTGAAGAGCTGGAAGCTGCCGATGATCGAGAAGATCGTCGCGATGACCATCGGGCCGCGCAGGGCGGGCAGCTTGATCGAGAAGACGGTGCGCAGCGGGCCGGCGCCGTCGAGCTCGGCAGCCTCGTAGAGCTCACCGGGCACGACGCGCAGGGCGGCGTAGAAGATCAGCATGTTGTAGCCGAGGAACTCCCACGTGACCACGTTGCCGATCGACGTGAGGACCCAGGTCGGGCTGAACGGCTGGAGCAGGTCGATGCCGAGCGCGCTGTTCGCGGCGCCGGTGAGGCCGAACTGGTTGCCGTAGATGAAGCCCCAGATGAGGGCGGCGACCACGCCGGGCACGGCGTACGGCAGGAACACGGCGATGCGGAAGAACCCGGTGCCCCAGAGCCGTGCGCTGTCGAGCGCGAGGGCCGCCACGAGCGCGAGGCCGAGCATGATCGGGACCTGCACGACCAGGAAGAGTGCCACGCGACCGAGGCCCTCCCAGAACTGGGCGTCCTGGAACAGCTGCACGTAGTTGGCGAACCACACGAACTGGTTGCCGCCGATGAGCTGGTCGCGGAACAGGCTGAGCCAGAGCGCGTAGCCGATCGGCACGATGAGCATCGCCACGAGGACGACGACGAAGGGGCCGACGAACAGCCAGCCGGTGTACCGCCCCCGGACCTTCGGGCGGCGAGCGGTCGGCCGCGCCGGCGGTGCCGCCTCGGCCGGGCGCGCTGCGAGCGTGCTCATGTGACTCCCTTGTCTGCTGCGTTCGGGTTCCGGACCGGGCACCTGACGGCGCCCACGGGTCGTGCCCTGCCTGCGCTGGCACGGATCCGGAGGACGTCGATGTTGACGTCAACATCGAACGACGTCACCGTAGCATGGCAACGTCAACATGCACTAGCGTTCGGGGAAGTCGAACGGAGGGAACAGCGTTGTCGACCGATCTGACCGCACCGCGCCGTGCGCCGTCGCTGGCCGCCGTGGCCGACGCCGCCGGCGTCTCGATGCAGACCGTGTCGCGCGTCGCCCGTGGCTTCGACAACGTCAGCCCGGACACCCGGGACCGGGTCCAGCGCGCCATGGACGACCTCGGCTACCGGCCGAACCGTGCGGCGCGTGCGCTGCGGTCCGGGCGATTCCGGACCATCGGCGTGATCATGTTCACGCTCGCGTCGTTCGGCAACATGCGCACGCTCGAGGCCATCTCGGCCGCTGCGGCCGCCGCGGACTTCACCATCACCCTGCTGCCCATGGCGTCGCGCACCGGCGAGGGCGTCCGCACCGCGCTCTCCCGGCTGCACGAGCAGGCGGTCGACGGCGTCGTGATCGTCATCGAGTCGCACATCATCGACACCGCCGAGGTCGTGCTGCCGAGCGGTGTCCCGCTCGTGGTCGTCGACTCCGCGGGCACGACCGACCGGCCCTCCATCGACATCGACCAGGCCGAGGGCGCACGGCTCGCCACGCAGCACCTGCTCGACCTCGGGCACGAGACCGTCTGGCACGTCGCCGGACCCGCCGCCTCGTACTCCGCCGAACGCCGCCTCGTCGCGTGGCGCGAGACGCTCGAGCACGCGGGCCGCAGCGTCCCCCGGGTCCTCCCCGCAGGGTGGTCGACGGCCGACGGGCACCGCGCCGGGCAGGAGATCGCGGCGCGGCCCGAGATCACCGCCGTCTTCGCGGTGAACGACCAGACCGCGCTCGGGGTCCTCCGGGCGGCGCACGAGGCCGGTCGATCGGTGCCGGAGAGCCTCAGCGTGGTCGGCTTCGACGACTTCCCCGAGTCGGAGTCGTTCTGGCCGCCGTTGACCACCGTGCACCAGTCCTTCGACGAGGTCGGGCGGCGGGCGGTCGCGACGCTGCTGGCGCAGATCGAGGGCACCCCCGTCCGCACGTCGACCGACCTCGTGCCGGTGCGCCTGGTCGAACGAGCGAGCACGGCACCGCCGCCGCGGGCCTAGGCGCCCGCGTCGGGTCAGGCGCTCGCCCGCGCACTCCCACGGGTCGGGAGCACACTGGGCAGCATGACCACCTTCAGCTCCGTCACCGTGCTCGGCGCCGGCGTCCTCGGCACCCAGATCGCCCTCCAGACCGCCCGACACGGCATCCCCGTCGTCGTGTACGACATCAGCGAGGACGCGGTCGCCGCCGGTCGTGAGCGACTCGCGGGCATCGTCGAGCAGTACCTCGGCGACGTCGGGCAGGACGCCCGACCGGACGCCGACGCCGCCGTCGCGCGGATCACCTTCGACACCGACCTCGCCCGGGCCGTCGGTGGGGCCGAGCTCGTCGTCGAGGCGGTCCCCGAGCGACTCGAGACCAAGCGCGACGTCTACGGCCGGCTCGCCGAGGTGGCACCGGCGGAGACCGTCTTCGCGACGAACTCGTCGACCCTGCTGCCGAGCGCGATCGCGGACGCGACCGGCCGCCCTGACCGCTTCCTCGCGCTGCACTTCGCCAACCACGTCTGGCGGCAGAACACCGCCGAGGTGATGGGGACCGAGCAGACCGACCCCGAGGTGTTCGAGCGCGTCGCGACGTTCGCCGAGGAGATCGGCATGGTCCCGATCCGCCTGCACAAGGAGCAGCCGGGCTACGTGCTCAACTCCCTGCTCGTGCCGCTCCTCGACGCCGCCGCGGGCCTGGTGCTCCGCGGGGTGGCCGACCCCGCCACGATCGACACCACGTGGCAGATCGGGACCGGCAGCCCGGTCGGGCCGTTCCGCATGTACGACGTCATCGGGCTCCGCACCGCGCACGCGGTCGCGAGCGCGTCCCCCGAGCCCGGCGCGCAGGCCTGGGCCGCGTACCTGCAGTCGGAGTACCTCGACCAGGGCAAGTACGGCGTCGAGTCGGGTGAGGGGTTCTACCGCTACCGCTGACGCGAGCAGGCCTGACGCGAGCAGGCCTGCCGTTGCGCACGCCGGACGTGAGCACCCCTAGGATCTCGGGATGGAACTCGTCGCCCCCTCCCCCGAGTACTACCCGTCCTTCCGCCGCGCCCTCCAGGAGTGGGACGGTGCCCACCAGGACGGCGCCGGGATCCGGGACGCCGCGGCGCTGCAGGACCGAGCGGGCTTCGAGCGCTGGGTCGACCAGCTCCTGGCCGAGGAGACGACCCCGGCCAGCCCCGACCACGTGACGTGCACCTACCGCTGGATCGTCGAGGGCGACGAGTACCTCGGCAGCATCGCGCTGCGGCACGAGCTCAACGACTTCCTCCGGTCGTACGGCGGGCACGTCGGGTACGGCGTCCGGCCCTCCGCCCGGGGCCGGGGCCTGGCGTCCGCGGCGCTCGCCGAGGTCGTCCGCGCGGCTGCCGAGCGCGGGCTGCCCGAGGTCATGCTGACGTGCGACGCGACGAACCCCGCGTCCCGCCGGGTCATCGAGCACGCCGGCGGCCGGTACGAGCGCAGCGTGGTCGACCCGGACGGGCACACCCTGCTCCACCACTGGATCCGCACCGGTGCGCACGCGCACCCCGACGTCACCGAGGTGGACATCGTCGGCGGCCCCGAACCGCTGACCGTCGGGCTCCGGGACCACGATCCCGCCTGGTCCGCCCGCTACGAGGAGCACCGTGCACGGATCGCCCACGCCCTGGACGGCCAGCACGTCACGATCGAGCACATCGGCTCGACGTCCGTGCCGGGACTCGCCGCGAAGCCGATCGTCGACGTCGCGGTCGCCGTGCCGGACGTCACCGACGAGGCCGCGTACCTCACCCCACTGCTCGGCGCCGGCTACGAGCTCCGGGTACGCGAGCCCGGGCACCGCCTCGTCCGCACGCCCGAGCGCGACGCGCACGTGCACGTGTACGAGCACGGCGCTGCCGAGCTCGACGACTACCTGCTGCTCCGCGACCAGCTCCGCCGCGACGACACCGACCGGCAGCGGTACGAGGACACCAAGCGTGCGCTGATGGAGCGGTCGTGGGACGACACGAACGCCTACGCCGACGCGAAGACCGCCGTGATCACGGACATCCGGTCCCGAGCGCGCGCCGCGGTCGTGCGCATCCGTCCGGTGCGGTCGACGGACGCCGCTGCGTGGCAGGCCCTGTACGCCGGCTACCGCGCGTTCTACCGACTGCCGGAGGACACCGAGGCCGTCCGGACCACCTGGCAGTGGGTGTCGACGGGTGCACACGGGCTGACCGGCCTGGTCGCCGAGGACGCCGACGGCCACCTGCTCGGGCTCGCCGACCTCCGACGGTTCGCCCGCCCGTCGTCGGCGACGACCGGCCTGTACCTCGACGACCTGTTCACGGCTCCCGACGCCAGGGGGCGCGGCGTCGCGACGGCACTGCTGCACGAGGCGGCGGCCACCGCCGCTGCCGAGGGCGCGAGCGTCGTCCGCTGGATCACCGCCGAGGACAACGCGACCGCGCGGGCGGTCTACGACCGCGTCGCCGCGGCGACCCCGTGGGTCACCTACGACATGCGGCCGTCCGCGGACTGACCGAGCGGCGGACGGGAGGCTCGCGGCCGGACCGCACCGCGCCTCCCGTCCGGCACGTCCCGGGTCGGGAGGTCCGTGGCGGTACCGCACCGCGCCTCCCGTCCGGCCCGCGCCGGCAGGCTCCGGCCCGCTCCGGCCCGCTCCGGCATGCTCCGGCACGAGCGAAGGGCACCGGTCCGCTCGCGCGGGCCGGTGCCCTCCGTGCTCACTCGACGCTCACCGGAGCGCTCGCCGAGGCGTTCGTGCGCCGACCGTGGTCGGCGGTCGGGTCAGCCGATCGACAGCGCGGTCCAGGAGACCGGGGGCAGCTCGATCGTGATCGTGTCGCCGTCGCGACGGACGGTCTCGTTCGTGCGGAGTCCGACGCGCTCGCGGCCCTCGAGGTCGTTGACGGCGTGCACGTCGTCGTCCCAGATGCCCTCCGCGCGGACGTCACCGTCGGCGCCGATGCCGGCCAGGTCGATCGTGACGGTCGTCGACTCGGTCTGGTGACGGTTCACCAGGAAGACCGCTGCCCTGCCGTCCTCGACCGTCGCGGCGGAGTCGACCACGGGGACCTCGCCGTACTTGCCGCCGTCGACCGTGTCACCCGAGGCCTTGACCTGCAGCGACGTGCCGTTCGCGAGCTTCGAGGTGAGCGAGAACGGGAAGAACGTCGTCTGGCGCCAGGCCGGGCCGCCGGGCTCGGTCATGATCGGGCCGATGACGTTGACGAGCTGCGCGAGACTCGCCGACGCGACGCGGTCGGCGTGCCGGAGCAGCGAGATGAGGAGCCCACCGACGACGACGGCGTCCGCGACGGTGTAGACGTCCTCGAGCAGGCGCGGCGCGACCGGCCAGTCCTGCAGCTCGAAGGTCTTCTGCTGCTCGTTCCACTTGCTGATCGACCAGACGTTCCACTCGTCGAACGAGATGTCGATGCGCTTGTCCGACTTCTTGTGCGCCTTGACGTGGTCCGCCGCGGTGGTGACGGTGTCGATGAAGTGGTCCATGTTGACGCCCGAGGCGAGGAACGTCGACATGTCGCCGTCCTCCTCGTAGTAGGCGTGCGCCGAGATGTAGTCGACGTCGTCGTAGGTGTGCTCGAGGACCGTGCGCTCCCACTCGCCGAACGTCGGCATCGAGGCGCCGGACGAACCGCAGGCGACCAGCTCGAGGTCGGGCTGGATCTGTCGCATGGCCTTCGCGGTCATGGCGGCGAGCTTGCCGTAGTCCTCGGCGTTCTTGTGGCCGAGCTGCCACGGGCCGTCCATCTCGTTGCCGAGGCACCACATCGTGATGGCGAAGGGCTCCTGGCGGCCGTTCGAGCGGCGGTACTCGCTGAGCGCGGTGCCGGCGTCGATGTTCGCGTACTCGAGGAGCTCGATGGCCTCCTGCGTGCCGCGGGTGCCGAGGTTCACGGCGAGCATGAGCTCGGAGTCGACCGCGTCGAGCCAGTGCTGGAACTCGTGCAGGCCGACCTCGTTGGTCTCGGTCGAGTGCCAGGCGAGGTCGAGGCGACGGGGGCGCTGCTCGACGGGCCCGACGCCGTCCTCCCACTTGTAGCCGGAGACGAAGTTGCCACCGGGGTAGCGGATCGCGGAGACGTTCAGCTCCTTGACGAGGTCGATGACGTCCTTGCGGAAGCCGTGCTCGTCGGCGGTCTCGTGTGCCGGCTCGTGGATGCCGTCGTAGACGTGGCGCCCGAGGTGCTCGACGAACCCACCGAACAGGCGACGGCGCACCGGCCCCACGGTGAACGCGGCGTCGAGGACGAGGTGTGTGCGAGGCATGGATCTCCTTTGATCAGCGTGGGGGCTCGTGGTGCGACGTGATCGGCCCGGAACGAAAGTGAGCGCTCACGTCCTCATGAACGCTAGCGGGTTCCGGGCGGATGGGGAAGCGGGGACGCGCCCCGGTCGTGACCTTCACGAAAGGGGTGGCGCACCCCCGGACCTGCCGCTACTGTGAGCGCTCACGGAGCAACGACCGCTCCGCTCGGCCCGTCCCGATGGAGTGATGCCATGCCGATCCGACCAGCCGTACCCACCCCGCAGTCCCGCGGCGGTGCCTTCACCCGCAGGACCCTGCTCGCCGGTGCAGCCGCCGGCGCCGCGGTCCTCCCCCTCGCCGCGTGCTCGAGCCCGCTCGCCGCCGGCGTCGCCGGTGCCCCGCTGAACCCCGAGACCCTCGTCTTCTGGAACCTCTTCGGCGGTGGCGACGGTGTCCGTATGCAGACGATGGAGGCCGGCTACGCGAAGCAGCACGGCGGGCCGTCCTCGCTGCAGGCGACGACGTTCGCCTGGGGCAACCCGTACTACTCGAAGGTCACACTGGCCACCGTCGGGAACAAGCCGCCGGACGTCGCGATCGCCCACCTGACCCGTGCGAAGCCGCTCTGGGACGGCGGGCTGCTCGACCCGATCACCGAGGACGACTTGGCGAGCGTCGGCCTGAGCGCCAGCGACTTCAACCAGAAGGCCTGGACCGCGCAGAAGACCGACGGCAAGAACATCTGCGTGCCGCTCGACACGCACCCCTTCGTGCTCTTCTACAACGTTGACGTGTGCCAGAAGGCCGGGCTCATCGACTCCGACGGCAACCTGAAGGACCTCAACGGGCTCGAGAACTTCGAGGCCGCGCTGGCCGCCGTCGCGAAGGTCACCGGCGGCACCGCGCTCAACGTCGCGAACGTCAGCGAGGTCGCGACCCCGTGGCGCTTCTTCTGGTCGATGTACAACCAGATCGACGGCGCGACGCCGTTCATCAGCGACGGGGGCGCGAAGCTCACCGTCAACGAGGACGCGTACACGAAGGTCACCGACATGACCCAGAAGTGGGTGAAGGAGGGCTGGCTGAACAAGGGGCTCGACTACGCCACCGCCCAGACGCTGATGTTCACCGGCAAGGCGGGCTTCTTCATGCAGGGCGAGTGGGAGATCAGCACCGCGCAGTCCATCAAGGGGCTGAAGTTCGGCATGGTCCCCGTCCCGCAGCTGTTCGACAAGCCGGCGACGCAGGCCGACTCGCACACGTTCATCCTGCCGCGGAAGGACCGGACGCCCGAGCAGCGCAAGGCGCACATGCTCTTCATCAAGCAGATGCTCGAGCAGAGCCTGACCTGGGCCGAGGGCGGGCACGTCCCCGCGTACATGCCCACGTTCGACAGCACCGCGTTCAAGGACCTCAAGCCGCAGTCCAACTACGCCTCGGCAGCCGAGTCCGCCGTCTTCGACGACCCCGCCTGGTACGGCGGATCGGGCTCGACCTTCGAGAACACCGTCGGCGCCCAGCTCGCACTGGTGCAGCAGGGCAGCAGCTCGCCCGCCCAGGCGCTCGCGGCCATCAAGGACCAGCTCGCCACCTACCTCAACACCCCGAGCCCGCTGTGACCGGGCACGCCTCCCCGACGACCGACGTGAACACCGCGCGAAAGGCACGATGACGTGACCGCTGCACCAGTTCTCACCCGACCCACGGACGCCGCCGCGGTCACCCGTGGCACGCGCCCCCGCGTGAACTCCACCAACCGGGGACAGGGCCGCACCGGCTGGCTCTTCCTCGCGCCCTTCGGCCTGTTCTACCTGGCCTTCCTGCTCGGTCCGACGGTCTGGATGATCGTCACGAGCTTCTTCAACACCTCGACCGTCCGCACCGGGCTCGGCAGCTTCGCGGGCTTCGCGAACTACGCCGAGATGCTCGGTCGCGCCGACTTCTGGTCGTCGCTCTGGCACACCCTGCAGTTCACGCTCTACACGACGCCGCCGCTGGTGATCCTGGCCTTCGTCTTCGCCGTGCTGACGAACCGGATGAACCGCGGGCAGTGGTTCTTCCGCCTGGCGTTCTTCCTGCCGTTCATCCTGCCGTCGGCGACGATCTCGCTCATCTGGGTGTTCATCTTCACCCCGGCGACGGGCCTCTTCGCCTCGATCCAGCAGGCGATCGGCCTGACCCCGGGTGCGGGTGTGCTCGCGAGCCCGAACACGGCCATGATCGGCGTCGCGATCGCCACCGTGTGGTGGACCCTCGGCTTCAACTTCGTGCTGTACCTGGCCGGCCTGCAGGAGATCCCCCGCGAGCTGTACGAGGCCGCCGCGGTCGACGGTGCGTCCAGCTGGCAGCAGATCAAGTCGATCACGCTGCCGCTGCTCGGCCGCACGACGACGCTGGTCATCCTGCTGCAGATCATCGCGAGCCTGAAGATCTTCGACCAGGTGTACCTGATGACGAACGGCGGCCCGGGCATCTCGACCCAGGTCTCGCTGCAGCTCATCACCGGCGTCGGCTTCACCGACAACCGTCTCGGCGCCGCGTCCGCCGCGTCGGTGCTCCTGTTCATCGTGATCGTCGCGATCGCGGTCATCCGGCAGCTCGTCGAGCGCGCTGCCGCCAAGCGAGAGATCGGGGCCTGACATGACCGCCACCGAGAGCATCACCACGTCGCGTCCGCGGAAGCTGCGCTCCGGCGTCTCGGCAGCCGCTCCCGCCAACGCCGCGAAGATCGGCGTCTCCGGTAAGGGCTTCAACACCGCCGCCGCGATCATCCTGACGGTGTTCGCGATCATCTGGCTCATCCCGAGCCTGTTCGCCCTGAAGACGTCACTGTCCGACAACGGGGTCGCGGCCCTGGGCGCGAACGCGATCCTGTCGAACTGGAACCCGACGCTGCACTCCTACGCGTCGCTGTTCCGGTCCGGCGACATCTGGAACTGGTACCTCGCCAGCGGCGTGACGAGCCTCGTCACCACGGCGCTGACGGTGCTGTTCGCCTCGATGGCGGCCTTCGCGCTGTCCCGTCTGGCGTTCCGCGGCCGGAACGTCGCGTTCCTGCTCATCATCCTGGGCATCATGATCCCGACGCAGGTCCTGATCATCCCGATCTTCCAGGAGCTCAACGCGGTCAACCTGCTCAACACGTACTGGTCGGTGATCTTCCCGCAGGTGCCGGCCGTGATCGCGGTCTTCATCTTCAAGCAGTTCTTCGACGGCATCCCGAAGGAGCTCGAGGAGGCGGCGCGCATCGACGGTGCGGGCATGTGGAAGATCTACTGGTCGGTGATCATGCCGCTGTCCCGTCCGGTGATCGCCGCGGTCGCGATCCTGACCTTCGTCGGGGTGTGGAACAACCTGCTCCTGCCGCTGTTCGTCCTGTCGAACCCGGACCTCATGACGATCCCGGTCGGGCTCGCCACGGTGCAGGGCAGCTTCGGGCAGCGCTACGCCGACATCCAGGCGGGCGCGATCCTCGCGGCACTGCCGCTGATCATCCTCTACCTGGTCTTCCAGCGGCAGATCGTGGAGGGCGTGACGGGCTCGGGCCTCAAGGGCTAGACGCTCCGCGTCGACGGAAGGGAGGCACGGTGCCAGCTGGCACCGTGCCTCCCGTCCGTCGTGCGCGTGGTCGGACCGGGCGTCCCTGGTGGACGCGGGCGTGCCTGGTCGAAGCGGGCGTCCCTGGTCGAAGCGGGCGTGCCTGGTGCTCCTGAACGACCAGGTACGCCCGAGATCGCATTGCATCGCGCCTGTCTTGGGAAGGAACGGGCGGCGCGAGGGCAGGTCAGAGCGGGTCGAGCCGCGTCCGCAGCAGGCAGAACTCGTTCCCCTCGGGGTCCTGCAGCACGTGCCAGGACTCCTCGCCGGTCTGTCCGACGTCTGCGGGTCGGGCACCGAGCGCGAGCAGCCGCTCGAGTTCGGCCTCTTGGTCGCGATCGACCGGCGAGAGGTCGAGGTGGAGCCGCAGGGTCTGGGTCGGCGCGTGCTCGACCCGGTTGAGGATGATCGTCGGGGTCGCGCCGCCGAAGCCCGATGCGGGCCCGATCTCGATGCCGTCGTCGTCCTTCCCGAGTTCGACGTAGTCCAGGACCGCGCACCAGAAGCGCGACAACGCCTCGGGGTCGCGGCAGTTCAGCACGAGTTCGCTCAGTCGACTGCTCATGCCCGCACGCTACGCGGGGACGTTCAGGCGGGGACGACCTGGCGCGCGTCGTGCTTCCAGAACCCGGAGAAGGTGATCCGGGTCTTCGGCAGACCGGCACGGTGCAGGTGTCGCCGGCCCTCGGTCGCGAGCCGCGACTCCCCGACCACGAAGGCGTACCCACGGTCGTCGGCGGGCACGTACCGCTGCAGTTCGGCGAGCGCCGCGCGTCCGGGGACGTCGTGCTCGGTGTCCGCCCGGACGATCCACGTCACCGTGACACCGACCGGGGCGTCGAGCACGCGGACGTCGGCGGCGGTCGGGACCTCCTGGATGATGCGGCCGACGGCGTCGCGCGGCAGCGACGCCGCGATGCCGACGACGGCGGGCAGGCCGGTCTCCTCGGCGGCGACGACGACCTCGCCGGCGTCATCCGGGCAGTCGAAGATGCAGCCCTGGTCGAGCATCGCGAGCTCGTCGCCGGGACGGGCACCGCAGGCCCAGATCGCCGCGCGGCCCTCGGGCTCGCCGTCGGCGTCGCAGTGCACGACGAAGTCGACGTCGAGCTCGCCGACCTCGGGACGGAAGGCCGCGACCGTGTAGTTCGCGCAGTGGGGACGGACGTCCTCGGGGATGGCGAGGAACGACGGCCACCAGCGGCGACCGTCCAGGTCGGGCATCCGGAAGGCGTCCTGGTCGGGGCGCGGCACGAACAGGCGGAACCAGTGGTCGAAGCCGAGGAACGGGAACTCGTGCAGGTCGTCGCCCGTCACGGTGACCCGCTGCACCGACGGGGTGTGCCGGACGGAGCGGAGCACCCGAGCACGGAAGAGCCGGGGTGCCTCGGGCATGAGCCGCGGGATCTTCGCCATGAAGGGAAGGCTACCCTAAGCTGGCCTGCGTGCCATCCCCCGAAACCGTCCTGACGCCCGACCGGGCCGCCCGGAGCGAGGCCCCGCCGCGTGCCGACGGCGTGCACCGCCGGGCCGTCCGTCGTCGGCTGCTGGTGGTCGTGGCCCTGGTCGTCGCGCTCGTCGTCGCCGCGGTCGCGAGCATGCTCCTCGGGAGCAACCGGCTCGGCGTCGACCAGGTGCTCGCGGGGCTGACGCGCAGCGGATCGAGCACCGCCGAGGCCGTCGTCTGGGGTTCCCGCATCCCGCGCACCCTGATCGGGGCGGCCGTCGGCGCAGCGCTCGGCATCGCCGGGCTCCTCATGCAGGGCCACACCCGGAACCCGCTCGCCGACCCCGGGCTGTTCGGCGTCTCCTCCGGCGCCGGGCTCGCGGTCGTGCTCGGCGTGTACGTCTTCGGGGTGACGAGCACCGGGGCCACCGTCTGGTTCGCCCTCGTCGGGGCCGTCGTCGCGAGCGTCGTCGTGTTCTCGGTGACCGTCGCCGGCAGCGGCACCGCGAGCCCCGTGCCCCTCGCCCTGGCCGGGGCCGCCGTCTCCGCCCTGCTCGGGGCGATCACGTCGTTCATCGTCCTGACCGACCAGGACTCCCTCGACGCCTACCGCCTGTGGGTGGTCGGGTCGCTCGCCTCCCGGCAGCTCGACGTGCTCGTGGCCGCGGCACCGTTCCTGCTCGTCGGCGCCGTGCTCGCGGTCTGGAACACCCGCGCCCTCGACGCCCTGGGGCTCGGCGCCGAGCTGGCGAAGGGCCTCGGCGAGAACGTGCTCGTCGCCCGGCTCGTCGGGCTCGGCGGCATCACGCTCCTGGCGGCCGGTGCCACCGCCGCCGCCGGACCGATCGGCTTCGTCGGCCTCACGGTGCCGCACGTCGCCCGCGCCCTGGTCGGGACCGGGCACCGCTGGACGCTCCCCGTGTCGGCACTCGTCGGCGCTGCACTCGTGCTCGTCGCCGACGTGGTGGGCCGACTGGTCGGCGGGTTCTCCGAGGTCGAGGTCGGCATCGTGCTCGCCGTGCTCGGCGGTCCGGTCTTCGTCGCCGTCGCCCGTCGCCGATCGCTGGTGTCCCTGTGAGCGCCGCCACGGACGGACGGCTCGAGGCCGAGCGCGCGGTACCGTCCGGCACGGACCGTCCGCCCGCCGGTCGCCGTGGTGTCCGGATCGGCCCGGTCGGACTCGCCTGGCGTCCGCGGGTGCTCGGCTGGACGGTCGGTTCGCTCGCCGTCGCCCTGGCCCTGGTGGTGCTCGGCGTCGCGGTCGGCAGCACGTTCATCGCGCCGGGCACCGTCGTCCGCGCACTGCTCGGCGCCGAGGACGGCCCCGAGGGCTTCATCGTCACCACGCTCCGACTCCCCCGCGTGCTCACCGGCGCCCTGGTCGGCCTGGTGCTCGGGACGGCCGGCGCGCTGACCCAGACGGTGACCCGGAACCCGCTCGGCACGCCGGACATCATCGGCGTGACCTCGGGAGCGAGCGTCGGCGCGGTCGCCGCGATCGTGCTCGGCGGTGGCACCTACTCGGTGTCGGCGGTCGTCCTGAGCGGCGGCATCCCGGTGGCGGCGACGATCGGCGCACTCGTCGCCGCGGCCGCCGTGTACGGCCTCGGCTGGCGGGGCGGCGTGCAGAGCTACCGGTTGGTGCTCGTCGGCATCGGGGTGAGCGCGACGCTCGACGCCGTGACCAGCTACCTGCTCGTCCGCGCGAAGATCACCGTCGCCACGGCGGCGTCGCAGTGGCTCGTCGGCAGCCTGTCGAGCACCTCGTGGACGACGGTCTGGCCGCTCCTGCTCGTCGCAGCGGTCTGCGTCCCGATCGCCCTCGCCACCAGCGCCGCGCTCGGCATCGGGCAGCTCGGCGACGAGGTCGCGACCGGCGTCGGACTCGGCGTGCAGCGTCACCGGCTGCTCGTCCTCGCCCTCGCGGTCGTCCTCACCGCCGCCGCCGTCGCCGCCGCCGGACCGATCGGCTTCGTCGCGTTCGTCGTCCCCCAGGTGGCCCTGCGGCTGGCCGGGACGAACCGTCCGCCACTGCTGCTCGCGGGGGCGCTCGGGACGGTCCTCGTCCTCGGCGCCGACCTGCTCGCGCGCTCCGCCTTCCCGTGGCAGGTGCCCGTCGGCATCGTGACCACCGTCGTCGGGGCCCCGTACCTGATCTGGCTCCTCGTCCGCCACCGCAAGGAGATGTCCCGATGACCGCCACCACGACCGACGGCAGGACCGCGGGCGCACCGGACGCGACCACCCACCGGAGCGCGGGCGGCGCCTCGACCGGCACCGTGCCTCCCGTCCTCGAGGCCCGCGGACTGTCCGTCGGCTACGACCGCGACCCCGTCCTCCGCGACCTGGACCTGCGGATCGAGCGCGGGACGGTGACGACGTTCCTCGGCGCGAACGGGTGCGGGAAGTCGACGCTCCTCAAGGCGTTCGGCCGCGTGCTGAAGCCACAGTCGGGCGAGGTGCTGCTGGACGGCTCCCCCATCCGCCGGGAGCCGAACCGCGCCGTCGCCCGGCGGCTCGCGATCCTGCCGCAGACGCCGGTGGCTCCCGCCGGCACGAGTGTCCTCGACCTCGTGATGCGCGGACGGAACCCGCACCAGTCGTGGGCGAAGCCGTGGACGGCCGACGACGCCGACGTCGCCGAGCAGGCCATCGCGGCGACCGGGCTGACCGACGTCGCGCACCGCGACGTCGCGAGCCTGTCCGGCGGCCAGCGGCAGCGCGCCTGGATCGCCCTCGTGGTGGCGCAGCAGGCGGAGACCCTGCTGCTCGACGAACCGACGACGTACCTGGACCTCGCGCACCAGCTCGACGTGCTCCGGCTCGTGCGGCGCCTGAACCGCGAGCAGGGGTCGACCGTCGTGATGGTGCTGCACGACCTGACGCTCGCGGCGCGGTACTCGGACCGGCTCGTCGTGCTGCACGACGGCGGTGTCGTCGCCGACGGCACGCCGCAGGACGTCCTGACACCCGCCGTGCTGCAGACCGCCTTCGGGCTGCACGCCCGCGTCGTGCCGGACCCGGTCACCGGCGCGCCGATGATCGTGCCCGAAGCGGACGAGCACGAGGCGGACGAGCACGAGGCACCACGCGCCTGACCGCCGCCGGTCCGGGTCCGTGTTCGCGTCCGATGCTGGCGGGTCTCTCAGAGTTAGGTTAGGCTCTCCTAACGTGAAGATCCCCCGCCGCGGCTCCCTGCGCGCCGCCCTCGTGACCTCCGTGGCCGTCTCGGCCCTCCTCCTCACCGGCTGCTCCGGTGCGAACGACGAAGCCGGCTCCGGCGACACCGCCGGCACAGGTTCGGCCGCCTCGGGCCCCTGGTCGTACGAGGACGCCACCGGCACGACCGTCAAGACCGACAGCACGCCGAAGCGCGTCGTCGTCCTCAACGACGTCGCCATCTCGTTCATCGAGTACGGGCTGCGCCCGGTCGGCACCTTCGGCCAGCTGACGATGGCGAAGGACAAGCGGTTCGCCGACCTCGACACCGACGGCATCACCCAGCTCGGCGAGGCGTACGGCGACATCGACCTCGAGGAACTCGCGGCCCTGAAGCCCGACCTCGTCGTCACGTCGGTGTACCCGAAGGACGAGCAGGGCACGCTCGACACGACCCAGCCCGGCTACGGCTTCAAGGACAAGGAGCAGCAGCAGCAGGTCGAGGCGATCGCACCCGTCGTCCAGGTGAAGTGGGGCGGCAAGGGCGAGGACGTCATCGAGACCATCGCCGACCTGGCCGAGTCGCTCGGCGCCCCCGAGGCGAAGGTCCAGGCCGCCGAGGACCGCTTCGACGCGGCCGAGAACGAGCTCGAGCAGGCCGCGAAGTCGAGCGACGTCTCCGTCGTGTCGATGTTCGCCGACGGCTCCGGCGCGTACGTCACCCGCCCGACCGACGAACCGAGCCTGCAGATGTACTCGTCGTTCGGTGTCGACTTCGTGGACCCGAAGCCGAAGGGCTTCTACTGGGGCGTCTACTCGTGGGAGAACGCGGGGCAGATCACCGGTGACGTGCTCCTGCTGTCGCAGCAGGGCTACCAGGTCGCGGACCTCGAGAAGCAGCCGACCTTCGCCGACAACGCCGCGCTCGAGGCGGGCCAGGTCCACAGCTGGACCTTCCCGGCGCTCGACTACGCGTCGCAGGCGGACTACATGACGAAGCTCGCGGGCTGGCTCGAGGACAGCAAGAAGGTCTCGTAGCGACCCACGTGCGGACGGGAGGCGCGGTGCCGGCTGGCACCGCGCCTCCCGTCCGTCACGGGGTCGCTCCGCAGCGGACGATCAGCCGGCGGGCAGCGCCGCGTTCACCGCCGTCTGCGCCTGCCGCCACACGTTCGCCCGGGACCCGGCGTAGGTGCCGCCCTGGCCGCTCCCGACGTACCGCAGGTTCGTCTTCCCGCCGTCGGTGTTGCCCTGCCAGTACGCCGTCACCGCCCGCGAGGTCCCGCCGACGAGCCAGATCTGGTCCGCCGCGTCGGTCGTGCCCGTCTTGCCGAACAGCGTCGCCCCGTCGAGGGTCTGCCCACCCGACGCCGTGCCGCCGCGGAACGCACCCTGCATCACCGCGAACGCCTCAGCCGCGACCGACGCCGACACCGCCTGCGTGCAGGACCGCGGCTGCCCACCGAGGGCCGTCCCGTCCGGCCCGGTGACCTGGTCGACGACGACCGGGGCGCAGTACACGCCGCCGTTCGCGATCCCGGCGTAGGCGGCCGCCATCGTCAGCGGTGCGATGCTCGTCGTCCCGAGGATCGCCGCCGGGTTCGCCGGCAGCTCCCCACCCGTCGCCGGGTGGACACCCAGTCGCGCGGCGGTGTCGCGGATGTCGCAGAGATCGAGCTGCGACGCCATGTCCGCGTAGGCCGCGTTCACCGACTGGGCCGTCGCCGCGCGGACCGAGTACGGCCCGGTCTGCCCCGGCGAGTCGTTCTTCGGGTCGTACGGGGTGTCCAGCGTGACCCGCTGCCCGCACTGCGTCCACGTGGCGCGAGCCTTCCGCGTCCCGTCCACCACCGTGTCGGGGCTCCGGCCGGACTCGAGCCACTGCAGCAGCGTGAACATCTTGTAGGTCGAGCCGACCTGGAACCCCTTCGAGCCGCCGTTCGACTCGTCGGTGGCGTAGTTGAGCGAGGTCGCCGTCGCCGGTGCGTCGGCCGACCGGTCGAAGTCCTTGTTCTGCGCCATCGTCAGCACGCGACCGGTGCCCGCCTCGACGGTGTCGAGCGTCGCACCGAGGGCGAGCCGGCTCTCGGTCGCCGGGTCGTGCAGAGCGAGCAGGTCCTTCTGCTGGGTGTTGAGGTCGAGGTCGAGGGTGGTCTGCACCCGGTACCCGCCCGTGCGCCACGCGGCGGCGCGGGCACCGGGGTCGGCGCCGAGCTGCGGCAGCTCCTTCGCCACCTGTTCGGCGTACGCGCAGAAGAACTCCGCGCCGCGCACCGCCGACTCGCACCCCTGCTGCGGCGCCGTGAGGCGGACGTAGTCGGCGGGACGGGACGCGAGCGCCGTCGCGAGGTCCGCGTCGCTCAGGTGCCCCTGCTCGTGCATCGAGCGGAGGATGACGTCCCGCCGCGCCTGGTTGTCGGCGTGGTGCTCGGGCGTCGACAGGTCGCGGCGCTCGGGCCACTGCACGATGGCGATCAGCGACGCGGCCTCGGCCGGGGTCAGGTCGGAGGCGTCCTTGCCGTAGTACCGCTGCGCGGCTGCCTGCACACCGTAGGTCTGGTCGCCGAAGTACGCGATGTTCAGGTAGGCGGCGAGGATCTCGTCCTTCGAGTACTCCTTCGCGAGTCCGATCGCCAGCTTCACCTCGGCGAGCTTGCGCTCCGGGCTCTTCTTCGTCGCCTCGCGGTAGCCGGCCTCGCGCTCCTCGGCGGTCGGCAGTTCGCTCGCCTGCTGGATCTTGATGTTCCGCACGAGCTGCATCGTGATGGTCGAGCCACCGGACCCGCCCTGCCCGCCGGAGGCGATGACGCTCGCGACCGACCGCACCAGGCTCGTCGGGTCGACGCCGCCCGTCTCGCGGAAGCGCTTGTCCTCGCCGTCGATCGCGGCGTGCTCGAGGGTGTCGCTGATCTGGTCGAGCGACAGCTCCTGGCGGTTCTGGTCCCACACGTCGACCAGGTGCACGGGCTGTCCGCCCTGGTACGCCCAGATCTCGTTGCGCTCGGGCAGGTCACCGATCTCGATGTACTCCGGCATCGAGTCGAACAGGTCGATCGCCGAGGTCGTCCCCACGCCGGCCACCGCGAGCACCGGTGTCACCCCGACCCCGACCAGCAGCCCCGCCAGCACGCTGCCGCCCACGAAGCCCAGGGCTGCCCCGGTCGCACGTCGCATCGCCATGTCTCCCCCTCGTCGTCCCGCCCCTTTCGTCCGGAGGCGTCGGGTGACCCTCCCAACGCTGTTCGGACGTCTGCCCGGGGTTCCCCGGGCAGAACCGGCACGACCGCTGGGAAAGGACCGAGTCGGTACGGATCGTTACCGCAGGGGCTCCCGCCGTCACCGTCCCGTGACCCGACCGTGACCGCGTCGTGACCGTGCGCTCGTCGGTACGCTCGGGGGATGGGGACCGGACGGTGGCACGAGGACGTGCTGGGGGCCTCCTTCGAGCGCCTCGAGCTCCCGCTCGGCGAGGACGGTGAGGGACCGGTCGTCGCGACCCTGGTGCGGCGCCGGCGGTCACCGAACGACCTGCTGCTGCACGCCCGCGGCCCCCTGCACGGCGTGGACGTGCTGTACGTGCACGGCTGGTCCGACTACTTCTTCCAGGTGGAGCTGGCGGAGCACCTCGAGCGGCTCGGAGCGCGCTTCCACGCCCTCGACCTGCGGAAGTACGGCCGAAGCCTCCGCCCGCACCAGACGCCCGGGTTCGTCGACGACCTGGCCGTGTACGACGAGGACATCGGCGCCGCCCTCGACGCGATCGCCGCCGAGCACCACGGCGGTCCGCGCCGACGACTCGTCCCGATGGGGCACTCCACCGGCGGGCTGACCCTGGCGCTCTGGGCCGCGCGGCACCCCGACCTCGTCGACGGCCTCGTGCTGAACAGCCCGTGGCTCGAGTTCCAGGCGAGTGCACTCGGCCGGGCGATCGTCACGCCGGTGATCAAGCTCGGGGCACGGCGGAACCCGCTCGCGCCGATGCCCGCGGTCGACCCGGGCTTCTCCACCCGCACGGTGTCCGCCACGGGCGAGGGGTCGTGGACCTACGACCAGCGCTGGCGGCCCGAACGGGGCTTCGCCCTGCACCCCGGGTGGCTCGCCGCGGTGTTCGCCGGGCAGGAACGGGTCGCGCAGGGGCTCGGCATCGCGGTGCCGACCCTCGTGCTGCTCAGCGACAAGAGCATGCTGCAGCCGCGGTGGGACGACGCGATGACGCGCGCCGACGTCGCGCTCAACGTGGACGTGGTCGCGCACCGGGCCCTGTCGCTCGGCGCCGAGGTGACCGTCCGGCGCCTGCACGGGGCCCTGCACGACGTGGTGCTCTCCGCGCCCGAGGTCCGCGACCAGGTGTGGGACGTGCTCGGGCGCTGGGCCACGACGCTCCCGCGCTGAGCACCGCCCGGGGGTGTCCCTCAGCCGATCCGCTGGACCGCCAATCGGGTCGCCGCGGCCACCAGGGCGTCCGACGGCTCCGCGTCCGCCCGCTCGTGCGCCGTGAACACGACGAGCACGACGGGGTCCCGGCCCGGCGGCCGGACGACGGCGATGTCGTTGCGCACCCCGTACGAGGCGGTCCCGGTCTTGTCCGCGACCGTCCAGCCCGCGGGGACGCCCGCCCGGATCGTGCCGTCGCCGGTCGTCGTCCCCGCCATCGACGACCGCAGCAGCTCGCGGTCCCCGGCGTCCAGCGCGTCGCCCACGAGCACCGCCCGCAGGTCGCTCGCCGACTGCGCCGGGGTCGTCGTGTCCCGCGGGTCACCCGGGACCGCCGTGTTGAGGTCGGGCTCGACGCGGTCCACCCGGGTCACGTCGTCCCCGATCCCCCGCAGCCACCGCGACACACCGCCCACCCCGCCGAGCCGCTCCACGAGCAGGTTCGCAGCCGTGTTGTCACTCTCGCGCACCGCCGCGTCGACGAGCGCCCGGACCGTCATGCCCTCGTCGACGTGCCGGCTCGTGACGGGTGCGTACTCGAGCAGGTCGCCCCGTCCGTAGTGCACGACCTCGTCGAGGTCCTCGCCGCTCGACGCGTCGAGGACCGCCGCGGCGATGAACGCCTTGTTCGTCGAGGCGAAGGCGAACCGCTCGTCCGCCCGGTACCCGACGCTGCTGCCGTCCGCCGTGTCGATCGCGACGACGCCGATCCGGGCGTCGTCCCGCTCCTCGAGCGCGGCGAACGCGCGGGACGTCGCCGCGTCCGCGGTCGCGGTCGGTGTCGGTGTCGGTACCGGCGTCGTGGTCGCCGTCGGAGCGCCGCCCGCCGTGCCCGAGGGGTCGCCACCACCACTGCCGCTGCACCCGGCGAGCGTCAGCGCGGCCACCGCCGCGATCGTGGCCAGGGTCGTCCTCGTCGTCCGCACGCGGACGAGCATGCCGACCCCGCCCGCGATCCACCTGCACGTCGCGTCCCGCCGTGCGAGCGACGCGGCCACGGTCGGACGGGAGGCACGTGGCGGTGCCACCACGCGCCTCCCGTCCGGTGGTGGCGGAGCCGGGACGCATGGTCGGGGTCCGCACGCGCCTCCCGTCCGGCGGGCGACGTGTCAGGAGCGCGACAGGCGCGTGACCGTCGCGTGTGCGCCGTCCTGCAGGAGCCCGTCGAGCGCGTCGCGGTACGCCGCGACGAACCGGTCGTCGTCGACCAGGTCGCCGAACACCTGGCGGTCCTGCAGGAAGGCGAGCCGGTCCTCGTCCTGCCGCCGCGCGGCCGCCGTCAGCCGGTCGGCGAGACGGTCCACGACCTGGATCGGCTGCCCGTCCTCGTCGGTGCCCTCCGCGTAACGCGCCCACGAGGCGACGATGCCGGCCGAGAGCGCGACGGGACCTCCGGATGCGAGGTTCTCGCGGACCACCGGGAGCAGCCACTTCGGGATGCGGTCGCTCGACTCGGCGCAGAGCCGGGCGAGGGTGTCGCGGACCTCGGGGTTCCGGAAGCGCTCGATGAGCGTCGCCGTGTAGTCGTCGAGGTCGATCCCGGGGACCGCGTGGAGCGTCGGGGTCGCCTCCTCGGCCATGTAGCGGCGGAGGAAGGTCGCGATCGCCTCGTCCTGCGTGGCCTCGTGGGCGTAGCGGTACCCGGACAGGTACCCGAAGTAGCAGAGCCCCTGGTGGCTGGCGTTGAGGAGCCGGAGCTTCATCAGCTCGTACGGCTCGACGTCGTCGACGAGCTGCACGTCGGCGTCCTCGTACCGGGGGCGGCCGGCGGGGTGGTCGTCCTCGAGCACCCACTGGAAGAACGGCTCGGCGACGACCGGCCAGGCGTCCTCGATGCCGAGCTCGTCACGGACCCAGGCCCGGTCCTCGTCGGTCGTGACCGGGGTGATCCGGTCGACCATCGAGTTCGGGAACGACACGTGCTCGCCCATCCACGCCGCGAAGGCCGGGTCCTGCAGGCGGGCGTAGGCGGTGAACATCTGCCGAGCGACGTGCCCGTTGCCCTGGATGTTGTCGCACGACATCACCGTGAACGGCTCGAGACCCCGGTCGCGACGACGCCGGAGCGCCTCGACCACGAGGCCGAAGACCCTCCGCGGCGGGGCGTCCCCGCGCAGGTCCGCTGCGACACCCGGTTCGTCCGCGACGAACTCCCCCGTGACGTGGTCGAAGTTGTAGCCGCCCTCGGTGATGGTCAGGCTGACGATCCTGGTGTCCGGGTGCGCCATCTTCTCGACGACCGCGTCCGGGTCGTCCACCGCGAGCAGGTACTCGACGATGCTGCCCACGACCCGCGACTCCCGCGTACCGTCCGGGTGCTTGAGCACGAGCGTGTAGAGGCCGCCCTGCTCCGCCATCGCGGCGGCCATGCGACGGTCCTGCTCGAGCACACCGACACCGCAGATGCCGTACTCGCGGGCCTCGCCCTGCTGCAGGAGCCGGTCCACCACCATCGCCTGGTGCGCACGGTGGAAGCCGCCGACGCCGAAGTGCACGATCCCCGGGGTGATCCCGTCGCGGTCGTAGCTCGGCACGGCGACGCCGCTCGCGGCGATCCGGTCCAGGGTCTCCGGGCTCAGGCGGACGGTCATGGGTACTCCTTCGTACAGCGGTCGCGAGCCCCCAGTCTGGCAGCCGGAACCGGTGTGCGGAACCGGTGTTCTGCTCCGACGCACCCGGATCGACCCGCGACCCTCGGTGCCCGGGGGACGAACCTGAGGGAGCGCTCGGAGAAGGTGCACCGAGTGCATCGATGCACCTAGTGTTGGCACACGTGACCACCACCGACCGTCGTGCCGCGCTCAAGGCGAAGCACCGTGCCGCGATCCTGCAGGCAGCGCGGGACCTGGTCGACGAACGCGGCGGACGCGGTTTCGGCGTCGACGACCTGGCGTCGCGTGCCGACATCGCGCGACGGACCGTCTTCAACCACTTCGCGTCGCTCGACGAGGTCCTGCTCGCGGTCTGCGAGCAGGAGCTCTCGGTGATCATCGACCGGTTCCTTGCCGACATGGCCCGGACCCCGATCGGCGACGGCAGCCGCGCGTCGATGTTCGAGGAGCTCGAGTCGGCCGCACGCGGGGCCGACCTGGCGCCGGCGATCTCCGGGATGTACCGGATCATCGGTGAACCGGGGAAGGAGGACCCGAAGGCCGCGGTCCTCACCCAGACCGCGTTCTCGCGGGTCACCGACCGGCTGCGCGACGAGGTCGCCCGGCGACACCCGGGTGCCGACCCGCTCGACACCGCGCTGCTCGTCGACTCGCTCATGAGCGGGATCGTCGTCATCGCCGACCACTGGCTCACCAACGACGGCCCCGAGCTCACCCCGGCGTCACTGACCGCCTGGGACGCCCTGCTGAGCAGACTCGTGCACAGCGTCCGCTCCGGCTACATGCCGGCCTCCTGACCACTCCCCCCGGGGTCCACCGGCGCACCCCGCACCACCACAGCACCTGACACGAAAGGACGGGGCAACCGCATGGCCGGTCTCCTCTACCGTCTCGGACGGTTCTCCGCACGACGCCACTGGCTGGTGATCATCGCCTGGATCGTCATCATGGGCATCGCGGGGCTCACCTACAGCCTGTTCGCGGGCACGATCTCCTCGTCCATCACGATCCCGAACACCAAGACGAGCCAGGTGCAGGACGAGCTGGCGGACAAGTTCCCGTCGGCGAACGGCGGCAACGGTACGCTGGTCTTCGAGACGACCGACGGCAAGGCGTTCACCGCGACGCAGAAGGCCGACGTCAAGGACTTCCTGGACGGCATCGCCGACCTCGACGGGGTGAAGGAGGTCCGTGACGGCTTCACCACGCAGGACCAGCTCGACGAGCAGCGGCAGAAGATCGTCGACGGGCGCCAGCAGATCGAGGACGGTCGCAAGCAGATCGAGGACGGCCAGGCCCAGCTCGACCAGCAGAAGGACCAGCTGGAGTCGGGCAAGCAGCAGATCGAGCAGGCGCAGGCGCAGCTCGACCAGCAGAAGGCCCAGGCCGAGGCGCAGGCCCAGGCCGCCGGGGCCGCCGCCGCGAACAGTGCGGCCGCGCAGGCCGGTCAGCAGCAGCTCGAGCAGGCCCAGGCGCAGATCGACGCCCAGCAGCAGCAGATCACCGCGGGCGAGCAGCAGATCGCCGACGCCCAGCAGGAGATCGACGACAACACGAAGAAGCTCGAGGACAACGAGCGCGAGCTGGAGCAGGGGTCCGACCTGCTCGACCTGTCGAAGGACATCCGCTTCGTGTCGTCGAACGGCGCTGCCTCGATCGGCACCGTGCAGTTCACGAAGTCGACCTTCGAGGTGCCGCAGGAGACCAAGCAGGAGATCTCCGACCGGGCCGAGAGCGCGAAGATCGACGGCGTCGAGGTGTACGTATCGAACGACATCGCGCAGGGTGTCCCGTCGATCCTCGGTCCCGGCGAGATCGTCGGTGTCATCATCGCCGCGCTCGTGCTCTTCCTGATGCTCCGCACGGTCATCGGCGCCGCCATCCCGCTGCTGTCCGCCGTGCTCGGCGTCGGCGTCGCGACCCTCGCGTCGCTCTCGTTCTCGAGCCTGGTCGAGTTCATCTCGGTCACGCCGGTGCTGGGGGTGATGCTCGGCCTGGCGGTCGGCATCGACTACTCGCTGTTCATCCTCAACCGACACCGGACGCAGCTGAAGGCCGGCATGGGCGTCCACGAGTCCATCGGTCTCGCCAACGGCACCTCCGGCAACGCGGTGGTCTTCGCGGGCACGACCGTCATCGTGGCCCTGCTCGCGCTCAACATCACCGGGATCCCGTTCCTCGGCCTGATGGGCACCGTCGGCGCCGTCGCCGTGCTGTTCGCGATCCTCATCGCGACGTCGTTCACCCCGGCGCTGCTGTCCCTGCTCGGCATGCGCATCCTCCGGAAGAAGGAGCGGCAGCAGATCGGGCACACCGGGTCCGTCCGGGTGCCGAACAAGCCGATGTCGACCTGGCGCGCGGTCGTCACGCTCGTCGCCGGCGTCGCGGTGCTCGGCACGATCGCCCTCCCCGCCACGCAGATGCGCCTCGGCCTGCCGACCGGTGCCTCCGAGGCCACCGACTCGTCGCAGTACAAGGCGTACAAGGCGCTCGAGGACGAGTTCGGCGCCGGCCAGAACGGTCCGCTGCTCGTCGTGGCCGACCTGCCAGAGGCGATCGCGAAGGACGACGTCACCGCGACCGAGGTCACCATCGGCCAGGCACTCGCGAAGAACGACGACGTCGAGGCCGTCCTGCCGATCGGCGCGTCGTCCGACCGCGACATCATCGCCTTCCAGGTCAAGCCCGCGGGCGGCCCGGACAGCGTCTCGACCGAGACCCTGGTCAAGGACCTGCGCGAGCAGACCGTGCAGACCGACGACGGCACGGTGACGCTCGGGGTCGCGGGCAACGCCAGCGCGAACATCGACGTGTCGGAGAAGCTCGCGAACGTGCTGCCGCTCTACCTCGTCGTGGTCGTCGGCCTGTCGCTGATCATCCTCATCGTCGTGTTCCGGTCGTTCCTCGTGCCGATCACCGCGACGGCCGGGTTCATCCTGTCCGTGCTCGCGTCCTTCGGTGGTCTGACGGCCATCTACCAGTTCGGCTGGCTGGGCTCCGTGTTCGGCGTGCACGACCCTGCGCCGATCCTGAGCTTCCTGCCCATCATCGAGATCGGCATCCTGTTCGGGCTCGCGATGGACTACCAGCTCTTCCTGGTGTCCGGCATGCGTGAGGCGTACGCGCACGGCGCCTCGGCCAAGGTCGCGGTGCAACGCGGTCTGCACGCCGGTCGCGCGGTCGTCACGGCAGCTGCGATCATCATGATCTCGGTGTTCGCGGGCTTCATCTTCTCGGAGTCCTCGACCATCAAGCCGATCGGCTTCGGCCTGGCGTTCGGTGTGCTGGTCGACGCCTTCGTCGTCCGGATGCTGCTCATCCCGGCGGTCATGCACCTGCTCGGGAAGAGCGCCTGGTGGATCCCGAAGTGGCTCGACCGGATCCTGCCGGACGTCGACGTCGAGGGCGCCAAGCTCGAGCGCTCGCACCCCGGTGACGACCGCGGCCACGGCGCCGAGCCCGCCGTCGCCGGTGCCACCGCCGGGGCCGGAGCCGGAGCGCACCGCGGGTCGCACGCCGCCGACGTGGAGCCCGATGCGAACCCGCACGAGGGGCACACGCCGACGCACCGCGCCTAGGCGTCGAGCGTCCGCGGGGGCGCCAGCCCCACTGCACCGCCGGGAGGCCCGGTGCCGGTCCACGAGACCGGCACCGGGCCTCCCGTCCGTGTGCCGCGCACGATCGCGCGTGCCGGGCGTACCCGGGCGTACCCGGTGGGGTCGGGCGCACCCGGTGGAGACGGGCGTACCGGGTGGAAACGTGCGTACCTGGTCGTCCCGAAGGACCAGGTACGCCCGTTCACGCCTCCCATCGCGGGTGTCATGGGAAGGAACGGGCACGGCCACGGGCACGGGCACGGGCACGGGCACGGGCACGGGCACGGCACGGCACAGTGGAACGCGCACGACCGCAGCACCGGGCGCCCGATCCGTTCGTGGACGAAGTACCGTGGAGGCATGACCGCGACCGACGTCGACCCCCTCGCCCTCGACCGGCAGCTCTGCTTCGCCCTGGCCGCCACGAGCCGCAGCGTCATCGGCCTGTACCGCGACCTGCTCGACCCGCTGGGCCTGACGCACCCGCAGTACCTCGTCATGCTCGCCCTGTGGGAGCACGACCCGCGATCGGTGCGCGAGATCGCCGCGGAACTCCGCCTCGACTCCGCCACGCTGAGCCCCCTGCTCAAGCGCCTCGAGGCATCCGGCTACGTCCGACGCCAGCGCAGCGCGGCCGACGAACGCCAGCTCGAGGTGTCGCTCACCACCGCCGGTCGGGCACTCCGCGAGCGGGCGAGCACCGTCCCGGTCGCGGTGGCCGACCGGCTCGGCTGGCCGCTCGACCGGCTCGAGCGACTGAAGGACGACCTGACGGAGCTGCTCGGACGCGTCGACGCACTCGACTGAGCAGGTACTTCGTGGCAGAATGATTCGTGTACGAACGAAAGGACGGACCATGGGTCGCTTCGGCAGCTGGTACGACCGCTGGAACCGCACGCTCATCGAGAAGATGGGTCCGTCGCAGATCGGTGCCGGACGCGTCGAGGGCGTCGACGACCGTACCGTCGACCGTCCCTGCCCGATCTGCCACCAGCCACTCTCGCAGCACACCGTGATCCGCCCCGAGGGCCAGGTCCGCTCGAGCACGCTGGTGTGCCCCGGTCGCTGAGGATCCGCCGTGCCGGGGGAATTGCCCCGCGCAACACGTGGTTGAACGGACACGTGAAGCTCTTCGAAGCCGCCGACCTCGGCGCACTCCACCTCCGCAACCGCATCGTCATGGCACCCCTCACCCGGACGCGCGCCGGTGAGCAGGGCATCCCCAACGACCTCCTCGTCGAGCACTACGCGCAGCGCGCCGGCCTCGGCATGATCATCACCGAGGGCACCTGGCCCGTGCAGGAGGGCCGCTCCTACCCCGGGCAGCCCGGCATCGAGACCGACGAGCAGGTCGCCGGGTGGCGCCGCGTGACGGACGCCGTGCACGAGCGCGGCGGCACGATCGTCATGCAGCTCATGCACGGCGGTCGCGTCTCGCACACCGACATCTCGCAGACCCCGCGCATCGTCGGCCCCTCGGCGATCGCCGCTCCGGGGCAGACGCACCTGGCCGACGGCTCGAAGGCCGACATGCCCGTGCCGCACGAGCTCACCACCGACGAGGTCCGCGAGGCCGTCCAGGGCTTCGTCCGCGCCGCTCGCAACGCGATCGCGGCCGGGCTCGACGGCGTCGAGGTGCACGGTGCGAACGGGTACCTCGTGCACGAGTTCCTCTCGCCCGTCTCGAACACCCGCACCGACGAGTACGGCGGCTCGCCCGAGAACCGGGCGCGCTTCGCCGTCGAGGTCACCACGGCGATCGCGGAGGCCGTCGGCGCCGACCGCGTGGGCATCCGTCTGTCGCCGCAGCACAACATCCAGGGCGTGCTCGAGGAGGACGACGCCGACGTCCGTGCGACCTACACCGCCGTCGCCGAGGGCCTCGCGCCGCTCGGACTGGCCTTCGTGGACGTCCTGCACGCCGAGCCGGCCAGCGAGCTCGTGCAGCACGTGCGCCGCACCGCCGGTGCCCCGTTCATCGCGAACTCGGGCTTCTCCTCCATGACCACCCGCGACGAGGCGATCACGCTGCTCGACGGCGACCTCGCCGACGCCGTCGCGGTGGGTCGGGCCGCCATCGCGAACCCGGACCTCGCCGAGCGCTGGGAGCAGGACGCGCCGCTCAACGAGCCGCGTCCCGAGCTCTTCTACGGTGCGAGCGCCGAGGGCTACACCGACTACCCGACGCTCGACCAGGTGCGCGAGCCCGTCGCGTAGTCGACGCGACCAGCGACGGACGGGAGGCGCGGTGCCGGCTGGCACCGCGCCTCCCGTCCGTCCGTCCGTCATCCGTGTCGCACCGGTGCCGGGCCGGAGGCTCCCGGCCCACCTAGGATCTTCCGGTGAGCACCGCGACCGCGCCGCCGACGCCCCTCGACCGCCCCGACCACCTCGTCGGCGAGTCGACGCACGACCCCTCCGGAGCGCTGCACGACCGCGGTCGACGGGCGCTGCGCGGGACGCTCGCGGCGCTGGCGATCTGGGCGGCGGCCCGGGTGCTGCTCGAGGGAGCCGCCCTCGTCGCCTGGCTCGTCGAGCGACCGGGACAGCTCGGCCTGCGGACGCTGCCGACGGTCCTGAACCACTGGGACGCGGAGAACTACCTGCACGTCGCCCTGGCCGGCTACCCGACCTTCGGCGTCGTGCCGTTCGACGAGGCGTTCCTGCCCGGGTACCCCTTCCTCTCCCGCTTCGTCGCCGAGGGTGTGTTCTTCACCGTCACCCCGAACCCGACCCAGGTCGCCGCGGCCATGTGGCTCGTGACCGGCCTCTCCGCCGCCGTCGCCGCGGTGCTGCTGTGGAAGGTCGTCCGCGACCGCTTCGACGCGCGCGTCGCGGCCGGCGCCGTCGCGCTCCTGGTCGCGGGGCCCTACGCCCACTTCATGGTCGCGCCGTACGCCGGGTCGCCCTACCTGGCCTTCGCGATCGCCGCCTGGCTGCTCGTCCAGCGCGGCCGCTGGCTCACCGGGGCGCTGCTCTGCATCCCGGCGGGACTGATCCGTGTGGAGACGGTCTACCTCGTGGCGGCCCTGGTCGTCGCGCAGCTGCTCGGCCCGCGGATCCGGCCGTTCTGGTCGCGCCTGTGGCGAGCCGCCGCCTTCGGTGCGGTGGGGTCGCTCGGCCTGGGCTACTACCTCGCCTGGCTCTGGCACCAGACGGGCAACCCCACGCACTGGTTCCTCGTGCAGAAGCTCGGGTGGCACCGCGAGACACAGTGGCCGTGGGAGACGTTCCGCACGACGCTCCGGATCGCGACCGGGACGACCGGGTCGGGGCAGTTCCAGGAGTGGTCGGACATCGTCATGGTCGCGGTCTACCTGGTCGCGGTCGGCTTCCTCATCGCGAAGCGGTGGTGGCCCGAGCTGGTGTACACGGGCCTCATGGTGGTGTCCATGGGGACGAGCTACGCGTGGACCTCGATGGCCCGCGAGAGCTCGGTGCAGTTCCCGCTCATGGTGCTCGTGGCCTCCACGCTGGCCGGCCGTCGTCGCTCACGGTGGGTCTTCTGGGTGGTGCTCGGCATCGGGATCGTGGACGCGACCTACCAGTCGTACCGGTTCGCACTCGGCGACTGGGGCGACTGAGCCGTCAGCGGCCTGCTCGACGGGCGGTCCGGGCGTCGGGCGGTCCCGGTCCTCGCCGTCCCACAGGTCCGCGCAGTCGACCGCGGAGGCCCCCGCCCGCCGGAGCCAGGCACCGGCGACCCGGTCCCCCGGGTCGGCCGTGACCGCCGCGACGAGCGCCCCGCGGTGCGCCGGACCGACCAGCACCGGGTGACCCGGTCGGCCGTCGAACGCGGCACGCCGCAGGACGTCCGCACCCGCAGACGCCCCGATGACGCGGCGCACGACCGTCGGTGGCATCGTCGGCAGGTCGACGAGCGCGACGCACGCGACGACCTCGTCGTCGAGCACCTGCAGCCCCGCCGCCAGCGACGCACCGGGTCCCTCGGCCCAGTGCTCGGCGACCACCGTGCGGACGGACGGCAGGTCCGGCACGAGCACTCGGGCGTCCCCGGCCGCGGCGCCGAGGACCACGACCACCGAGGCGCAGCCGCCGTCGAGCAGTGCCCGGCTCACGGACCCGAGCCACGGCGTCCCGTCCGTCGTCCGCACCAGCGCCTTCGGCATGCCCATGCGCGTCCCGGCACCGGCGGCGAGCAGGACCCCGGTCACCGGCAGCGGGCCGTGCGGGGCGACCGGCAGCGGGTCGTGCGGGGCGACCGGCAGCGGGTCGTCCGGTCGCGGCACGCGCGGGCCGCCGCTCAGACGAACGCCGGGACGGACGTCCAGGCTGCCGGGGCGTCCTCGACCCCGTCACGCACGACCGTGCCCGAGATGAGTCCGTAGGGACGGTCGGCGGCGAAGAACACCTCGCCCGGGTTCTCGAGCCCGAACGGGGACAGGTCGACCAGGAAGTGGTGCTTGTTCGGCATCGAGAAGCGCACTTCGGCGATCTCGGGGAACGACTCGATCGCCGCGCGCCCCATCGCGAACAGGGTCTGCTGCAGGGCGAGCGAGTGCAGGTCCGCGAAGGTCGCGAGCATCCGGTCGAGCACGCCGGTCCACACCCCGTCGTAGTCGATGCCGTCGGCGACCGCCTCGGGTGTGTAGCGCCACCGCGCGGTGACCGACGTCGCGAGGATCCGGTCGTCGGTCTCGGCGAGCGTCGTGTACGCGTCACGCGGGAAGCCGTGGAACTCGCTGCCCGTCGACTTCAGGACCGTCAGGTCGGTCACGCCGGCGAGCACGTGGACGTCGTCGCCGTCGACCTGCACCACGGCGGTGCGGGTGCCGCGGCCGGACCGGACGAACGCGTGGTCGTGCGCCCGACCGTCGACCGCGATCCGCTCCCAGGCGTGCTGCTCGGCGGACAGCGTCGACCCGTCGTACCAGTCGAACGCCGTCGCGAAGTGCCGGCCGAGGCGGAGGAGGAACTCCTCCGGGGCGCCCACACCGTGCTCCTTCGCGAACGCGTAGACGGTGTTCTTCTGCGTGTCCGTCGCGACGACCTTCGCGTTGTCGCCCTCGGTGTAGGACTCGGCGAGCGCCGCACCGCGCAGCTGGGTCGTGACCGTCAGGTCCTCGATCTCGTGGCGGTCGGTGTCGCGGGTGACCCGGACGAGGCGGACCTCGGCCTTGCCGTACTGGTTCGCACCGAGGCGGACGGACGTGCTGACGGGGGCTGCGGTGGCGGTGGTGTCCATGCGGCGACGATGACAGCCGCGTGTTTCGGTGGTGCGTCGATCAGGTCACGAGCTCCGTCCGCCGAGCCGGCCCGGTCGTGACGCGGCCGTCGTTCCCCCGTAACGGTGCCGAAACACCCGTTCCCTAGCGTTGCCGCCACGAACCGATCCGACCGAGGAGGCACCGTGGCGCGCAGCACCGCACCCCGAGCGTCCTCGGCGTGGAACCGCGGGATGATCGCGCACGGCCGACGACCGGGCGACACCGTCGTCACCCGTCCCGCCACCCCGATCGGACCCCTGCATGGACCTCGTCACCGTCCGCACCCTGCGGACACCGTCGCACCGCGACGACCTCGCGCTCGCACCCGGTGAGCAGCCGCTCGCCGGCGGCACCTGGCTGTACTCCGAGGAGCAACCGGGAACCACCGGCCTCGTCGACCTGACCGGCCTGGGCTGGCCGGACGCCGAGCACACGCCGGAGGGTCTGCGGCTCGGTGCGACGTGCACCATCGCGACGCTGCTGCGGCTCGACCCCGAGCCGGGGTGGCGTGCGTGGCCCCTCGTCGAGCGGTGCGCGAACGCCCTGCTCGCGTCGTTCAAGGTGTGGAACGCGGCGACGGTCGGCGGGAACGTGGCGACCGCGCTGCCCGCGGGAGCGATCACGGCGTTGCTGGTGACCCTGGACGCGACGGCGGTCGTCTGGACGCCGGACGGCGGGGACCGCCGCCTGCCCGTCGCCGACCTCGTCACCGGGGTCCGCGCCACGGCACTGGCGTCCGGCGAGGTGGTCCGCGCGTTCGACGTGCCGGAGTCGGCGCTCAGGAGCACCACCGGGTACCGCCGTGTGTCGCTCAGCCCCCACGGTCGGACCGGCGCGCTCGTGACCGCGCGCTGGGACGCCGACGGCTTCGTCCTCGTCGTCACCGGCGGGACCCGGCGACCGGTCGTGCTGCGGTGGGACGCGGTGCCCACGGCGGCCGAGGTCGACACGGTGCTCGCCGCCCACGACGACTGGTACGACGACCCGCACGGCTCCCCCGACTGGCGTCGGGCGGTGTCCCGCCGCTTCGCCGCCGAACTCGTCGCCGAGGCCGGCGGCTCGGGTCTCGCTGCTGCGGAGGGGGACGCCCGATGAGGTTCGAGGTCGACGGGACGACCCTGGACGCCGCCCCGCAGCCGGGCCAGGTCCTCCGCACCCTGCTCCGCGAGCACGGGGTCACCAGCGTCAAGAAGGGCTGTGACGCCGGCGACTGCGGTGCCTGCTCGGTCCTGCTCGACGGGGTGCCCGTGCACTCCTGCATCACACCGGCGCACCGGCTCGAGGGTCGCGTGGTGACGACGGCCGCGGGCCTCGGCACGCCGGAGCAGCCCCACCCCGTGCAGCGGGCGTTCGCCGAGGCCCCCGGGTTCCAGTGCGGGTTCTGCACCGCCGGGTACGTCGTCACCGCGTCCGCCCTCGACGACGACCAGCTCGCCGACCGACACCGGGCGCTCAAGGGCAACCTCTGCCGGTGCACGGGGTACCGCGCGATCGAGGACGCCCTCGACGGCGTGCGCAACACGGCGTGCCCGGGTGCCGGGGCCGCCGTCGGCACGTCCGTCGCGGCCCCGGCGGCGATGCGGATCGTGACCGGGGGCGAGGAGTACACGCTCGACGTCCGCTCGACCGAGGCGCTCCTGCACGTGGCGGTCCTCGGCAGCCCCCACCCGCACGCCCGCGTCGTGTCGATCGACGCGAGCGCGGCCGAGGCCCTGCCCGGTGTGCACCTCGTGCTCAGCCACCACGACGACCCCGGCGTGCTCTTCTCGACCGGGCGGCACGACTCGCGGCTCGACGACCCCGACGACACCCGCGTGTTCGACCGGGTGCTGCGGTTCCGTGGGCAGCGCGTGGCGGCCGTCGTCGCCGACAGCGTCCGGATCGCGGAGCAGGCGTGCGCCGTGCTTCGGGTCGAGTACGAGCTGCTGCCGAGCGTGCACGACGTCGACGCCGCGCGCGGCCCGGGCGCTCCCCTGCTGCACGGCGACAAGACGACCGCCGAGCACCGCATCGCCGACCCCGGCCGCAACGTGGTCGCGGCCCTGCACGGCGAGACCGGCGACGTCGAGGCCGCGCTGGCGTCCGCCGTCGCGTCGGTCGACGGCACCTGGAGCACCGGTCGTGTCTCCCACGCGGCGCTCGAGACGCACGCGACCCGCGGTTCGCTGGACCGGGACGGGAGGCTCGTGCTGCGGACCGCCACGCAGGTCCCGTTCCTGGTCCGCGACGAGATCGCGCACGTCTTCGGCCTCGACGCGTCGCGTGTGCGGGTGGTCGCCAAGCGCGTCGGCGGTGGGTTCGGCGGGAAGCAGGAGATGCTCACCGAGGACCTCGTCACCCTCGCCGTGCTGCGCACGGGTCGGAGCGTGCAGTACGAGTTCAGCCGCCGGGACGAGTTCACGATCGCGCCCACGCGGCACCCGATGCGGGTGCGTGTCCGGCTCGGTGCGGACGCGTCCGGCCGCCTGACCGCGATGCACGTCGACCAGGTGATGGACACGGGCGCCTACGGGAACCACGGCGTCGGCGTCATGTTCCACTCGGTCAGCGAGTCGGTCGCCGTCTACCGCTGCCCGGCGAAGCGGGTCGACGCCGAGTCCGTCTACACGAACAACCTGCCGTCGGGGGCGTTCCGCGGGTACGGCCTGGGCCAGGTGGTGTTCGCGATCGAGTCGGCGATGGACGAGCTCGCGCGTCGGCTCGACCTCGACCCGTTCGAGCTCCGGCGGCGCAACGTCGTCGTGCCGGGCGACCCCCTCGTCGTGACCGATCCCGACGAGGAGGACGACCTGCGCTGGGAGGGCAGCTACGGCCTCGACCAGTGCCTCGACCTGGTGGAGGACGCGCTGCGCGCGCCGCTGCCCGAGGTCCCGGCGATGGACGGTCCACCGCTCGACCCGCCCACGGCGGACGGTTCCGGGGACTGGGCGTACGGCACCGGCATCGCGCTGGCGGCCATCGCGACGATGCCGCCCCGTGGGCACCACGCGCACGCGACCGTCGAGGCCACCACGGACGGCCGCTACCGGATCGGGGTCGGCACGGCGGAGTTCGGCAACGGCACGACGACCGTGCACACCCAGCTCGTCGCGACCGCCCTCGGCACCACGCCGGACCGGGTCGACGTGCACCAGTCCGACACCGACGCCGCGCAGTACGACACCGGTGCGTTCGGCTCCGCCGGGGTGGTCGTGGCGGGCAAGGCGCTGTTCGCGGCGGCCGAGGACCTCCGCGAGCAGCTGACCGCCCGGGCGCTCCGGATCGTCGCCGCGCGCACACCCCGTGCCGCCTCCGGGCCGCTCGGCCCCGCCGTCGAGGTCCTGCCCGGCGGCGTCCGCGTCGGTGACGAGGTCGTCGGACACGCCGAGCTCCTCGCCGAGGGACCACTGGTCGCACACGGCAGCCACGACGGCACCCCGCGGTCGCTCGCGTTCACGGTGCACGGTGCCCGTGTCGCGGTGCACCGACCGACCGGCGAGGTCCGGGTGCTCCACAGCGTGCAGGCCGTCGATGCCGGGACCGTCCTGAACCCCGAGCAGCTGCGCGGACAGGTCGAGGGCGGCGCAGCACAGGCGATGGGATCGACCCTGTACGAGGAGGTCGTGCTCGACGACACCGGTCGCGTGACCACCGACGCCTTCCGGTCGTACCGGGTGCCGAAGATCTCCGACGTGCCCCGCACCGAGGTCCGCTTCGCCGACACGCACGACCCGCTCGGACCGCTCGGGGCGAAGTCGATGAGCGAGGCCCCGTACAACCCCGTCGCCCCGGCTTTGGCGAACGCCGTCCGCGACGCGATCGGCGTGCGTCCGTACCGCCTCCCGATGACGCGCGACCGTGTCTGGGCACTGCTGCAGGGCGACGCGACCGACGCCGGAGGTGCGTGATGTTCGAACTGGCACCGCGCCTCCTGGCCGTCCTCGACACGGGTGCACCGGTCGTCGTCGCGACGGCGGTCTCGATGACCGGCAGCGCGCCGAGCGGCGTCGGGACCTCGATGGCGGTGCTGCCGGGCGGACAGGTCGTCGGCGCCATCTCCGGAGGCTGCGTCGAGGGCTCGCTGTTCCTCACCGCCGAGCAGGTGCTCGAGACCGGCGAGGCGGTGTTCGAGCGGTTCGGCTTCGACGACGACCCCGACGCCGTGTGGGCCCCCGCGCTCCGGTGCGGTGGTCGCGTGGAGGTGCTCGTCCACCGGGTCACGTCCGACGACGCCCTGCTCGTGAGCGCGCTCCGTGACGCCGCGGCCGGTCTGCCGACCTCGCTCGCCGTCTCGCTGGAGCCGGGGACGCTCGGGGTGGTCGTCACCGCTCCGGACGGGTGCCGCGACCGGGTCTTCGTCGAGCGCAGTGACCACCGCCCCCGCTGCGTCGTCGTCGGCGCCGTCGAGACCGCCGTCGCCGTGACGAACGCCGCCGCGGTGCTCGGCTACGCCGTGACCGTGGTCGACCCGCGGCCGGTGTTCCTGACGGACGAGCGCTTCCCGGCCGCGGACGAGCGGATCGTGGGCTGGCCGACGCGCGTGCTCGAGGGGTTGCCCGTGGACCGGACGACCGCCGTCGTGGTGCTCTCGCACGACGACCGGTTCGACGCCGAGGTGATCGACCAGGCGCTCCGCCGCGGAGCCGGGTACGTCGGCGCGATGGGCTCCCGATCGACCCACGAGCGGCGGCTCGCGGAACTGCACGCGCTCGGCACGCCGGACCTCGATCGGCTCCGCTCCCCGATCGGTCTCGACATCGGCGCGCGGACCCCGGCCGAGACGGCCGTCGCGATCATGGCCGAGGTCGTCGCCGTGCGGACGGGCTCCTCGGGAGGGGCGCTGACCGGCGGGTCCGGCCCGATCCACCGCGTCCCCGCGCGGGTCCCCTGACGCACGATCGCCCGTCGCGGTGTGCACGGGCGCGTCGAGGGCGTCGCGGCCCTCCTCCTCGGCCGGCGTGCGGGTCGAGGAGGGACCAGACCGGGACGGCGCGCCCCTCCCCAGCTCGGTGGCTCGCGTTCAGACCGCGGCGGGGGTCCGGGCGAGGCGCTCGCCGAGCCGGGCGGTGATCTCGCGCTCGTCGCCCGTCACGAGTCGGAAGTCCCGGACGACCACCCGCCCTCCGACGACCACGTGCCGCGGCCGACGACCCGGGGACGCCCAGAGGAGCCCCGCGACCGGGTCCGCGACGCCGGCATCGGCGACACCCGAGACGTCCCACACGCACAGGTCGCCCGCGGTGCCCTCGCCGAGGTGCCCGAGCTCCGGCCGCCCCAGTCCCGCCGCCGACCCCTCCGTCATCATCCCGAGCACCTGGCGCGCGGGCAGCTGCGGCCCGACGAGCGCGGACACCTGCATCGCCAGACGCCCGTCCGCGAGCAGGTGTCCGGCGTCGTTGCTGCCCCCACCGCTCGTGCCGAGGCCGACCGGGATCCCGGCCGCCGCGAGCTTCGCGACGGGAGCGACCCCCCACCCCATCGGAACATCGCATCCCGGCGCGTGCGTCGCCGTGACGCCTGTGGTCGCCAGTCGTGCGATCTCGTCGTCGGTGACGTCGCAGAGGTGCGCGATCGTGACGTCGGGCGCGAGCCAGCCCCACTCGTCGAGCAGGTCGAGGGGCCGACGGCCGTACCGCTCGAGCGCGGTCGCGGTGTCGACCTGCTCGTTCGCCTGGGTCCGGCGCCGGAGACCGTGCCGTTCCGCGACCTCGCCGAGCGCGCGGAACGTGGCCTCGCCGTCGGAGTGCACGCCGGCCGGACCGACGGCGAACTGGAGACCGCCGTCCGGGTCGACGCCGCCCACTGCACGTTCGTGCAGCAGACCGGTCGCGATCGCGTCTGCCGAGGCCGCGGCGCGCTCCGGGTCGTCCCGCGCCGACCCGCGCACGAACACGAGCCGTCCGCCGAGACCACGCACCCCGTCGACCGTCGCCGCGGCGAGCGCCACGGTGTCGTCCGTGCTCACGCCGGACGGCCAGTTCAGGTGGTGGTCGGCGATCGTCGTGACGCCGGACAGGAGGCCCTCCGCGGCTCCGGCAGCCGCCGCCAGTCCGTACAGCTCGGGATCGTGCCCGGCCCGGCCGTACGCCGCCGCCATGGTCCGCAACCAGTCGGCCATCGGCACACCGCGGGTGCCGGGCAGGGTGCGGAAGGCGGTCTGGAGCAGGTGGTGGTGCGCGTTCACGAGACCGGGTGTGACCACGCAGCCGGACACGTCGAGGGTGGTCACGACCTCGCTGCCGTCGTCGATCACGACGTCGCCGTCCCGTTCGGTCCGGGGGTCGACGAGGACACGGTGTGCACCGGTGACGGTCAGCATGCGACGGTTCTAGCAGCCGCCTGTTTCCGGGGCGTGACGACGGGTCGCACGGTCTCGCCGACCCCGCCCGTTCCGGTCGACCGCGCCGCGCGGTCCGGGAAACCCGGCGGTGACACCCGCGAAACACGGGCACCCTAGGTTCGCCCCATGACGCAGACCCTGATCCGCGCCGGCTGGGTGCTCACCGCCGCACCGGACGGCTCCTCCACACCCGCAGCGATCCGCGACGGCGCCGTCCTGCTCGACGGGGACCGCATCGCCGCCGTCGGCACCTTCGCCGAGCTGTCCGCTGCGCATCCCGACGCACCCGTCCGCGGCGGCGCGTACGACATCGTGACCCCGGGCTTCGTGAACACACACGGCCACTTCAGCGAGGGGCTCATCACGGGCATCGGCTCGCAGTACACGCTGTGGGAGTGGCTCACCGCACTGATCGGCCGCGTCAACCCGGTGATGACCCGCGAGAAGGCGTACGCCGGCACGGTGCTCCAGGGCATCCAGCTCCTCCGGAGCGGTGTGACGACCGCGAACGACATGTTCTGCTCCGACCCGGTGCCCGACGAGCCGGCGACCCCGGGTGTCGTGCAGGCACTCGAGGACCTCGGGCTCCGCGGTGTCGTGTCGTTCGGCTCCGGTGACGTCGACCGCGACTTCGGCGCGACCCCGATCCTCGACGAGTTCGAGGCCCTGCGCGAGGCCGCCGACGCCAGCCGCTACAGCACCTTCCGCGTGGGCGTCTCGTCGATCGGCCGGTACACCGACGACACCTGGCAGGAGCACGTCGACTACGCGGTCGCGGGCGGCCACGGGGTGCACGTGCACTTCCACGAGGTGCGCGAGGAGGTCACCGCCGCCCGGCAGCGCACCGGTCGGACGGCGATCGGCCACGCCGAGGCGACGGGCATGTTCCAGGTCCCGGTGATCGCCGCGCACAGCGTCTGGGTCGACCGCGAGGACCGCGAGCGCTACGCCACGCACGGCGTCGGGGTCGCGCACAACCCCGTCGCGAACGGCATCCTGGCGAGCGGCATCGCGCCGGTCGCCGAACTGCGAGCGCTCGGCGTCCCGGTCGGGATCGGGGTCGACGGTCCGGCGTCGAACGACTCGCAGGACTTCCTGCAGGCGATGAAGACCGCGGCCCTGCTCGCCCGCGTCCGCGACCTGCAGGCAACCGCGATGAGTGCACGCGAAGCCCTCGAGATGGGCACGATCGGCGGCGCCCGGGCCCTGCGGATGGAGCAGGAGATCGGGTCGCTCGAGCCCGGCAAGCGCGCTGACCTGGTGGTGTTCGACGGCGACTCCCCCACGCTGGCGAACGTGCACGACCCCTACCAGGCGGTCGTCTTCGTCGCGGGCAGCCGTGAGGTGCGCGACGTCTGGGTCGACGGCGAGCTGAGCCTCGCCGACGGCGACGTCACGAAGGTCGACGTGCGCGAGGCGGTGGACCGCGCCCGCCCCCTCGCCCGCCAGCTCGTCGCCGAGGCAGGGCTGGAGCGCCTGTCGGCGCTCACCGGTGGCGCGCTCGACGACACCGAGCGTCCCTGACGGCGCACACGGACCGGGTGGGGGACGGGACCGGACGGGAGGCGGTGCGCACGTCGTGTGCACCGCCTCCCGTCCGTCTCGTCACCGGCGACGGCCCGTCACAGTTCCAGGACCAGGCGCGGGCAGCCGCGCCGGGCGCGTGAGACGCACACCATCATCGTGCGGTCGTCCGCCTGCTCCTCGGGGCTGAGCACGGTGTCCCGGTGCTCGACCGAGCCCTCGAGGACCGGGGTCTCGCAGGTGCCGCACGTGCCCTCGCGGCACGAGGACAGGACGAAGGCGCCGGCCTCCTCGGCGACCTCGAGCAGCGTGCGGTCGGCGGGGACGGTGACGGTGACGCCGGTGACGGCGAGGTCGACCTCGAAGGGTTCCCCGGGGGCGTCGACATCGTCGGCCGGTTCGAACCGCTCGATCCGGACGCTCCCGGCGGGCCAGTGCGCGGCGGCTGTCTCGACCGCGTCCATGAGTCCGCGCGGACCGCAGCAGTAGACGACGGCGTCCCGCGGTTCGGCGAGGAGGCCGATCACGTTCAACCGCGGGTGCTCGTCCGCCGCGGCGACGACGACCCGCTCGGGGTGTGCCGCCACGAGCTCGTCGACGAAGGCCATCCGGCTGCGGCTGCCGCCGGCGTAGTGGAGCTCCCAGGGCGTGCCGGCGCCTTCGGCGGCGACGATCATCGCCACGAGCGGCGTGATCCCGATGCCGCCGGCGACGAAGACCGCGGGCCTGGTCGGGTCGAAGCCGAAGTGGTTGCGCGGTCCGGCGACCACGATCTCGTGCCCGACCGCGAACCCGTCGTGCACGGCGCGGGATCCCCCGCGGCCGTCCGGTTCCCGGAGCACCGCGATGCGCCAGTGCCCCTCGGGCGTGGTCGTGACGAGCGAGTACTGCCGCTCGGTGCCCGGCGCGACCTCGAGGTCGACGTGCGCCCCGGGCTCCCAGTCGGGCAGTGGTGCGCCGTCGATCGGTGCGAGGTCGAGCGCGACGACGTCGGTCGCGACCGCGCGGCGGGCGGCGACCCGCACGCGGCGACGCTCCGGCGCGGCGGTCACGCGACGACTCCGGTGCTCGGGGCCGCTCCGGCGCGTGGGGTCTCCTTGACCACGATCATGTGGAAGCGGCTGCCGTCCGCGCTGCACCAGCGGTGCCCGGTCCCGCCGCGGTAGTACGCGGAGTCACCCGGCCCGAGGCGCAGGGGCTCGTGGCCGCGGAGGTCGAGCAGGACGTCACCGGCGAGCACGGTGAGGAACTCGTCCTCGCGGTGCTCGAACCAGTCGCCGAGGTCGGTGTTCTCACCCGTCCACTCGAGCGGCTCGAAGGCGTGCGGGCCGGCGTGCACGAGGAGTCGTGCCTCGCCGCTCGAGAACGGTCCGCGTGCGCCCTCGCCCGCACGGATGACCTCGGGGCCCCGGTCGTCGTGGTCCGGCCGTTCCGGGGCGCCGGCGGCGAGCAGTCCGACCTGGGTGGTCCCCAGCGCGGCGGCGATCTTCTCGAGGGACACCATGCTCGCGCGGGAGTGCCCTCGTTCGACCTGGCTGAGGAACGGGTGCGACAGCCCGGTCAGCTCGGCGACCTGCACGAGGGTCAGTCGTGCAGCGCGTCTGCGGGCGCGGATGTGCTCCCCGATCCGCTGGGTCTGGTCGTCGACGACGCGGTCGGTCTCGGTGGTGGTGCCGGTGCTCACGCGCACTCCTCTCGGCCTGGTGGCGGCGCTCCGGTGCGGTGGTGGGCGGGTCGGACGAGTCCCCCGGTCGGAACCGTCGTTCCGGCCGCCCGGTCCGGCCGGGACGGGTGTCACACACGGCAACCGCCTCGAAACGAGAGGGAAACACTGCCGCCCTAGCATCGGAGATGTTGATGCGATCAACATTCTCACACACGATCGGGAGGCACCGGATGGACGCCGCAGCACCCCGCCAGGTCGGACTCCTCCGGTCCGCGCTGCTGCCGGACGGGCGCCTGGTCGACGTCGCGATCGACGGCGAGACCGTGACCGACGTCGCCTCCGCCGGCACGCTCTCGGCTCCCGCCGACGCCGTGCTCGACCTCGACGGACGCCTGCTGCTCACCGCACCGGCCGAGCCGCACGCGCACCTCGACAAGGCCCTGAGCGCCGACGCGATCCACCCCCCGCTCGGCGACCTCGGTGCCGCGATCGCCTCGTGGTCCGCGCACGCCGCCACGATGACCGTCGAGGACGTCACCGACCGGGCACGGACCGCCGCACTGGCACTGCTCGCCACCGGCACCACGTCCGTCCGCACCCACGTCGACGTGCTGAGCGGCCGACGCACCGCCGAGGACGCCCCTGCCCCGGTCGAGTCGGCCACCCGCGGCGCCCGAGCCCTCGTGCAGGTCCGCGATGAGCTCGCCGGCCTGATGGACATCGAGCTCGTCGCACTCGCCGGGCCGCTCGTACCCGACCACCACGTCGAGGCCGTCCTCGACTGCGGCGTCGACCTGGTCGGCGGCGCCCCGCACCTGGCCGAGGACCCGCTGGCCGACGTCGACCGACTGCTCGCGATCGCGGAGCGGTACGGGGTCGGAGTGGACCTGCACACCGACGAGAGCCTCGACGGGCCGGTCACCCTCGACCACTACGCCCGCGCCGTCCTGCGGATGCCGCGCACCGGCCGGCAGTACTCGGCCGGGCACTGCGTCCGGCTCGGCACGCTCGGCCACGAGCGCCTGGCCGAGGTCGTCGCCGACGTCGCCGCCGCGGACCTCGGCATCATCACGCTGCCGATCACGAACCTGTACCTGCAGGGGTGGCAGCACCCGGTGTCCACGCCCCGGGGGCTCACCGCGATCCGCGCCCTGACCGAGGCCGGTGTGCGCGTCGCCGCGGGCGCGGACAACGTCCGCGACCCGTTCAACCCGGTCGGGCGGAGCGACGCCCTCGAGACCGCGAGCCTGCTCGTGTCGGCCGGCCACGTCACGCCGGACCAGGCGTACGCGATGGTGAGCGACACCGCCCGGAGCGTGATGGGCCTCCCGGCCGCCGGCCCCGTCCCCGGACGGCGGGCCGACCTGCTCGCGATCGCCGCGACGAGCGTCACCGACGCGGTGGCGAACGCTCCGGCCGACCGCATCGTCCTGTCCCGCGGGCGCCTCGTCGCACGCACCGAGGTCCGCACGACCGTCGCCGCCCCGATGTCCGTGCGCGCGACCGCACCCGTCCCCGCCTGACCCCCTCGCCCCACCACCGCGAACCCGTGACCCGAGAACCCGAGGTGCCCGTGACCACCACCGCCCCGCCGCCCGTCACCACGACGGACACGCTGCTCGACTTCCGGAACGTCGAGATGACCTTCCCGAACGGCACCATCGCCCTGCAGGGGGTCGACCTGACCGTCGACCGCGGGCAGTTCGTGTCCGTCGTCGGGCCCTCCGGCTGCGGCAAGTCGACGCTGCTGCGCATCGCCTCCGGACTCGAGTCGGCGTCCGACGGGTCCGCCGACGTCGCCGCCGACCGCATCGGCTACGTGTTCCAGGACGCGACCCTGCTGCCGTGGCGCACCGTGCAGGGCAACGTCGAGCTGCTCGCCGAGCTCGCGCACGTGCCGAAGGCCGAACGGGCTGCCGAGGCTGCTCGTGCGATCGACCTGGTCGGGCTGAACGGCTTCGAGACGAACCTGCCGAAGCAGCTGTCCGGCGGCATGCGGATGCGCGTCTCGCTCGCCCGGTCGCTGACGCTCGACCCCGAGCTGTTCCTGTTCGACGAACCGTTCGGCGCCCTCGACGAGATCACCCGCGAGCGCCTGAACGACGAGCTCCTCCGGCTCTTCGTGGAGCAGCAGTTCGCCGGACTGTTCATCACCCACTCGGTGTCCGAGGCCGTGTACCTGTCCACCGAGGTCGTCGTCATGTCCGGCCGTCCGGGCAGCATCGTCGGCCGGTTCGAGGTGCCGTTCCCGATGCCCCGCGACCCCGACATCCGCTTCACCCCCGAGTTCGCCGAACTGGTCGGCGAGGTCTCGCACGCGCTCCGGGAAGGACACCGCTGATGGTCACCCTGCAGGAGGTCGCCGAGACCCGAGCCGTCCGAGCGGCAGCACGCCGCACCGCACCGCGCGCCCGCCGGACCGTGTCGTGGTGGCAGCCCGTCGTCGTCCTCGCCGTGCTCGTCGGCATCTGGTACGCCGCGGCCGCCTACTACGACCACGTCCGTGGCCTCGCGTTCCTGGTGCCGTACCCGCACCTCGTGGCGAAGGCGATCGTCGCCCCGACGATGCCCGACGGCTCGCCCTCGACCTTCGGCACCGACCTGTGGGCCGCGCTCGGTCGCACCACCGTGGTGTCCCTCGTCGGCCTCGGCTTCGCGATCGTCATCGGTGTCGTCTGGGCGATGGCGATGGCGCAGGCGAAGTGGCTCGAGCGCTCGCTCTACCCGTACGCGGTGGTGCTGCAGTGCGTACCGATCCTGGCGCTCGTGCCGCTCATCGGCGCCCTGTTCGGCTACGAGTTCGCCAGCCGGGTCATCGTCACCGTGATGATCGCCCTGTTCCCGATGGTGTCGAACACCCTGTTCGGCCTGCAGTCCGCCGACCGCGGGCAGCGCGAGCTCTTCCGGCTGCAGCGGGCGAGCCGGTTCGCCCAGCTCGTGAAGCTGCAGTTCCCCGCCGCCCTGCCGTCGATCTTCGTCGGTCTGCGGACCTCGGCCGGCCTGAGCGTCATCGGCGCGATCGTCGGCGACCAGTTCTTCCAGCGCGGCAACCCCGGGCTCGGCGTCCTCATCCAGGTGACCGCCTCGCGCCTCATGGGGCCGGAGCTCTACGCGACCATCATCATCGCCTCGCTCTACGGCGTCGCCGTCTTCCTCGTGTTCGGACTGATCGGCCGCCTGGCCGTCGGTCGCTGGCACGACTTCAGCTGACCCGCGTCGCGGCGCTCTCCCCCGACCGCCGCGGCGCGGGTCGCCCCGACTCCCCTTCGCTTCCCGTCCCCCTCACCGACCCACAGCACCACGAGACCCGCACCACGAACGGAGCCTCCATGCGCATCACCCGAACCACGACGCGGATCGGCGTCGCGACCGCAGCCCTCGCCGCGACCGCCCTCACCCTGACCGGATGCGCCGCCGGCTCGTCCGCCGGCACCGCGGCGTCGAGCGCCAGCGCGAAGGCCGCGACCGGCCCCGCGATCGACCTGTCGGGCGTCTGCCCGGCGACCGTCGTCGTCCAGACCGACTGGAACCCCGAGGGCGAGCACGGCCACCTGTACGAGATGCTCGGTCCGAACCCGTCGATCGACGCGTCGGGCAAGACCGTCACCGGCGACCTGTACGCCAACGGCAAGAGCACCGGCGTGCAGCTCGAGATCCGCGCCGGCGGCCCCGCGATCGGCTACACGAAGGTCGCATCGCAGATGTACCAGGACAAGGACATCACCCTCGGCTACATGTCCACCGACGAGCAGGTGCAGTTCTCCGGCAACCTGCCCACCACGGCCGTCTTCGCCGAGAACGACTCGTCCCCGATGTCGATCATGTGGGACCCGAAGACCTACCCCGACGTCGACTCCATCGAGGACCTCGGCAAGGAGCTCGAGAAGAACGGCGGCGTCGTCCGCTACTTCAACGGTGCCGCGTACATGACGTACCTCGAGCAGTCCGGCATCCTGCCGAAGCAGGTGCTCGACGGCAGCTACGACGGCACCCCGTCGAAGTTCGTCTCCGCCGGCGGCAAGGACGCGCAGCAGGGCTTCGCCACCGCCGAGCCGTACATCTACCAGAACCAGGTCGCCGCCTGGGGCAAGAAGGTCGCGTACAAGCCCATCTCGAGCACCGGGTGGAACCCCTACCCCGAGGCCGTGTCCGTCCGCACCGGCGACCTGTCGAAGCTCGAGCCGTGCCTGCAGAAGCTCGTGCCCGTGATGCAGCAGGCCGACGTGGACTACCTGAAGGCGCCCGAGGCCACGAACGACCTCATCACGCAGCTCGTGCAGCAGTACAACAACGGCTGGACGTACGACTCGAAGGTCGGAGCGTTCGCGGCGAAGCAGATGGTGGACCTCGGTCTGGCGAAGGACACGGACGGCTACATCGGCTCGATGGACGAGCAGCGCATGCAGGACTTCATCGACAAGGCAAAGCCCGTCTTCGCCGGCACCGGTGACGTGAAGAGCGACCTCGCACCGTCCGACCTGTACACGAACGAGTTCCTCGACAAGTCCATCGGACTGGGCAACTGACAGCCGGTCGGCCGCGCACGTCGTGTCGGCCGACCACCCGTCGGACGGGAGGCGCGGGGCACGCCCGCCCCGTGCCTCCCGTCCGCTGTTCCCGCACCACCCACCCACAGGAGTGAGCATGACCACCGTCACCCCCGCCTCCACCACCCCCGCCACCGCCGTGTCCGCCGAGGCGCTCGAGGCGCTCCGCGCCGACCTCGTCGGCCTCCTCGGCGAGCGCGGCGTCAGCGCCGACGAGCGCACCCGCGCCCGCGCCTCCGTCGACGAGGCGACCATGAGCCCGATCCTCAGCGCGCAGCTGCCGCTCGGGCTGGCCGACCTCGTCGCGTGCCCGGCGTCGGCGGACGACGTCGCGGCCACCCTGCAGGCCGCCGTCCGGCACGGCGTCCCCGTCACGACCCGCGGCAAGGGCACCGGCAACTACGGCCAGGGCATCCCGCTGCACGGCGGACTCGTCCTCGACACCTCGCGGGCACGCGCCGTCGTCGAGGTCGGCGACGGGTGGATCACCGCCGAGGCCGGCGCCTCGATGGTCGCCCTCGAGCAGGCCGCGGCCGCCGCCGGGCAGCAGCTCTGGATGTACCCGTCCACCGCGCAGTCCACCATCGGCGGGTTCCTGTCCGGTGGCTCCGGCGGCACCGGTTCGATCGCGCACGGTTCGAACTGGCAGGGGTTCGTCACCGCGCTCGACGTCGCACTGCCCGGCTCGGACGAACTGCTGCACGTCGAGGGTGACGAGGCTCAGCCGTTCGTGCACACCTACGGCACCGCCGGTGTGATCGCCCGGGCGACCGTCCGCCTCGAGCCGCTGCAGGAGTGGCGTGCGGTCTACGCGTCGTTCCCGACCTTCGAGGACGCGCTCGTCGCCGTCCGGACCCTGCGCGGGCTCGACCCGGTGCCGCGGCTCGTCAGCGCCGACCGACCCGAGGTCGCGGCCACGCTGCCGTCCGACACCGCGATCCCGGACGACCGGGCGAGCCTCCGCGCGATCATCGACGACGTCGTGCTCGACGAGGCCCGCGCGCTGGTCGAGCAGGCCGGCGGCACCGTGTCCGACGTCCGCGAGGGCCTGCAGCAGACCACCAAGGTGTCGATGCTGTCCTACAACCACCCGATCTGGTGGCTCAAGCGGAACACCCCCGACACCGAGTACTTCCACGTCGAGGTCGGCGGCGAGGCGCTCATCGACCGGATCGCCGAGGTCGAGGCCGTCTACCCGGGCGGGATGCTGCACATCGAGGCGGCACACGTCGGCCCGATCGGCATGCTCACCGCGCCGTACACCGGGGCCGAGGACGTCTACGCGGGCTACCCGGTGCTCCGTGAGCTGGGCGTCCGGGTGCACAGCCCGCACCAGTACTACGTCGACCACGGGGTCGAGGAACTCGTGGCACTGAAACAGCGCACCGACCCCGAGGGGCTGCTCAACCCGGGGCACGTCATCGACCCGTCGCTCGTGGTCAGCGGTGGCTCGACCGCGTCGGCGCAGCCCGTCGTGCCGGGGTTCGGCAAGTGAGCGGCGCCGTGCGCTCGCGTCGCCTGGCGGAGCTGTCGGGGCCGGCGGTCGCCGCCGGCTTCGGTCCGGAGACGATCGTCGTGCAGCCGACCGGGGCCGTCGAGCACCACGGGCCGCACCTGCCGCTCGTCACCGACTTCCTGCTCGCCGACCACATCGGCGGCGCGGCCGTCGAGCGGGCCGCTGCCGAGGGCCTCGACGTCTGGCAGCTGCCGACGCTGGCGTTCACGAAGTCCGACGAGCACAGCTGGGCGCCGGGCACGGTGTGGCTGGACGAGTCGACGATGTTCGACACCGCCGTGCAGATCGGCCGTGCCGTGGCGCTGACGGGTGCCGGGTCGCTGGTCTTCGCGAACGGGCACGGCGGGAACGTCGCCCTGCTCCAGGTCGCCCTGCGCGAGATCCGGAAGCGGTACGGACTGAAGACGTTCCTCATGCCGACGCTCGCCCGTATGCCCGGTCCCGCCGGCGAGGACGCCGACGAGCGCGGGTTCGGCATCCACGGTGGGGCGGCGGAGACGTCGATGATCCTGCACCTGCGGCCCGACCTGGTCGACATGTCGCTCGCGGAGCGGTGGGTGCCGGACCACCTGGCAGCGTTCGAGAAGATCCGGTTCAACGGTGGGCCGGTGTCCTTCGGGTGGTTGTCGAACGACTTCGGCACGCCCGGGGTCGTCGGGGACGCGAGCCGGGCGACCGCGACCTACGGGCAGGTGCTGTGGGACCTGTCCCTGGACGAAGCCGTGGCGTCCCTGCACGAGATCGCCCGCTTCGACCCGGCGGTCGCGAAGCCCGCCGCCGCTCCACTCGTGTCCGACGTGGTGACGGTGCCGTGACCGTCCTGCCGGGGCAGGCGGCGGCCGCGCAGGACGACGCTGCCGCCACCCCGGCCGACCCGCTCGAGCTGGCCGCCGCGTGGCTCCCGGCCGCCGAGGACGGACCCGGCCCCACCATGACCCTGTCCACACTCGGCCTCGACGGCTACCCGTCCGCCCGGACCGTGCTGCTCTCGCGGTTCGACGGAGCGCGCCTGCACTTCCACACCGACAGCCGGAGCCGCAAGGCCGCCGAGCTCGCCGCACTCCCCCGCGCCGCCGTCACCCTCGTCTGGCCCGAGGCGGCGCGGCAGCTCGTGGTCGTCGGGGACGTGGCACCCGTCACCGACGCCGAGGCCCGCGCCGCCTACGCCGCCAGGACCCGGTACCTGCAGGTGCTCGCGTGGGTGAACGACCACGAGGCCGCCGCCGACACCCACGGGCGACGACGGGAGCTCTGGGCGGCGTTCGAGCGTCAGCGACCGGGTGCCGGGCTCGAGCCACCGGGCACCTGGACGGGCTACGCGCTCACGCCGGTGCGGATGCTGTTCTGGCGCGGTGCGACCGATGCGGCGAGCAACCGGCTCGCGTACGAGCGCCACGCCGACGGCTCGTGGGCGCAGGAGTCCTGGCCCGGCTGACCCGCCGGTCACGGCCCGGCGCCGATGCCGATGCCGATGCCGATGCCGAACCACGTGCCCGACACCGAACCAGGTCGCACGGCTGGTTCGACGTCGGCCCCGTGGTTCGACGAGCCCACTCGCGAGGACCGACCGCGGCGTCCGTCGGCGTCAGCCCGGAGTGATCTCCCTGATCGTCGCCGACACCGACGACGGATCGTCGGCCGTGGTGCGCGCGGAGCACGACCAGACGACCGGTTCCGCCGCCTTCCCGTGTTCCTCGCGCTGGACCGATGACCTTCCGGTGACGGTGACCGCGGTCGCTCCGGGCGAGTCCCCCCGGCCCTGCTCGATGGCCGTCGACCGGGTGTCGACGACCTTCCACGGGGTCGTCCCGTACTGGTCACGCCACCAGGCGACGATCGCCGGCCCGACCCTCGTCTCGCACGCCGCGCGCGCGACCCCGTCGAAGGAGGTCTGCTGCTGCGTGCAGCCGGTGAGCGCGACGAGCACGACCACGACGGCCGTGGCCGCGACGGTGCGGGTCCTCATGCACCCATCGTGCCGAACGCCGTGCGGCGCGTACAGCCCGGGGACGCCGGAGCGCGCGACGCGGCGAGCGATCGCGACGGCGACGACGGCGACGGCGACGACGACGGCGACGGCGACGAACCACGTTCCCGACGTCGTACCAGGTCGTGCGCCTGGTTCGATGTCGGGATCGTGGTCCGATCCGCTGCGCGGTGCACCGCCACCCCCGCGCTACGCCCCGCCGAGCGCCCGCGTCGCCAGGTGCAGCGCGAGCCGGGTCTCCGGGTCGCCGAGGTCCACGCCGAGCAGCCGCTGCACCCGGTCGATGCGATCGGCCACGGTGTTGCGGTGCACCCCGAGCACCGCGGCCGTCTCCGCCACCGAGGACTCCGCGTCGAGGTACGCCGCCAGGGTCGAGCGGAGCGCCCCGCCCCCGCGCTCCAGGGGCGCGAGGAGCTGCTCCGCCGCCGGCAGGAACGTGTCGGTCTGCGTCCACGCGAGCAGCAGCTGCGCGAGGCCGAGCCGGTCGACGTGCACGAAGAAGCCCGACTCCGGTCGCGCGGCGGCGAGCCGGACGGCGTCACCCGCTTCGCCGAGCGTCCGCACGAGCCCCGCCGGACCGGCGTGCACGCTGCCCACGCCGGCGTTCGTGTCGACCGCGGAGCGCAGGGCGTTCTGGGCGGCGCGCACCGAGGCGGCGAGCGCGGCGACCGCGGCACGGTCGGGTTCGTCGGACGACGAGCACCAGAGTGCCCACCCGTCGGTCTGCTCGACCACCACCACGTCGAGCCCGTGCGCGTCGAACGCCGTCTCGACCTCGCGTCGCAGGGCCACCGCGTCGACCGGCTCCCGCGCGACGAGCCGGACGCCGACGTGCCAGGCGTCGAGCTCCCAGCCGGCGGCGATGGTCCGCTGCACCAGGGGCGGCGCCGGTGCCCCGTCGGCGCTCCGGAGGTCGTCGAGCATCGCCATCCGGTACCGGGCGTCGCGCTCGTCGTCGAGCCGGGTGAGCACGAGCCGGTGTCCGGCCGCGACCGCCGCGACCCGCAGTGCGGTCGCGAGCACGACCCGCTCGGCACGCACGGGCGTGGTGGTGCCGACCGCGAGCCAGGCCCGCGGTCCGATGCCGGTCGGGACGGGCACGGCCACGACCGTCTCCCGGTCGTCGGTCGCCCAGACCGGCTCGCTCGTCCCGACCGTACGCGCGAGCAGTGCCGCGGTCGCCGGCGCGACCCCCGCACCGCGCAGGGGACGTCCCGACGCGTCGAGGAACCGGATCGCGTGTCCGAGCTCGTGCTCGAGCCGGGTGAACAGCTCGTCCAGGGCGGGCCCGGCGTCGAGTCCGACCCGCGCCGCGACGACGGCGGCACGGGCAGCGGGAGCGTCCCCGGACCCGATGAGCTCGTGCACCCGCACGGAGGCGGCCCACGGGTCCGGGGTCACGACCACCGCGACGCCGAGTCGATCGGCGAGCGCGGCGGTCCCGGCGCCGGGCAGCGGTGCCCCGTCGGCGAGCCCGACGACGAGCACCGCGACGCCGGCGGTCGCCGCCCGGCGGAGCAGCACGTCGAACCGGGCGTCGAAGTGCTCGACCGGGGTGAGCAGGACGACCGCGGAGTCGTCCGTCCCGAGCAGCCGACCGACGTGCTCGGGCGGGCCGACGAGTCCGCGCACGGTCGCGACCGTGCCCGTCGCCGGTCCGACGAGCAACGTCGTGCCCTCGGGCAGCAGGGGCTGGAAGTCCGAGACGGGGATCACGCTGCGGCCTCCGGCACGGCGTCGGCGTCGATCCCGAACGCGCGGGGCGCCACGCGTGCCGTGCGCTCCGGCGACGCCCACCACCACGGCGCACCGGGCAGCACGAGCACCGCGAGCTCGTCCCCGACCCGGGCTCGCTCGGTGCTGACGGGCCGCAGGGACCTGGCGTCGACGACGACGATGCAGCTCGGGGTGCTCGCGACCGGTTCACCGTCCACCAGGCAGTGCACCCACTCGCTGCCCGCCTCGACCCGGACGACGGCGCCGGTGGCCGCGTCGCGGATCGCCATCGACCCGTGCACGAACGCGACCGCGTCCCCGCCGCGCTGCACGTCGAGCACGCGGCCGCGGGCGACGGCACGAGCGCCGTCGAGCCCGACCACGAGGTCCTCGACGCCGGCCGCGGCTGCAGCGACGCGTCCGGTGCGCAGGGCCCGGTCGACACTGCCCGTGATGCAGCGTGCGGCGAGCACCTCGGCGTCGACGGGGCCGACCGCGAACGCCGCCCACCCGCCGCTGTGCGAGACCGCCTCGCGCCAGACCGTCTCGAGGTCCCGTGGGTCCGACGAGTCGACCACGATCCGCAGGCCGCTGGACGTCACCGCAGCGGCGGTGACCGAGGGCGACGACCCGACGAACAGGGAGAGCTGGTCGATGCGCGGCGTCGCCCGACCGACCAGGTCGGCGTCGACGAGCGGCAGGCCGACCGCGTGCGCCGTGAGCGCCGCGGCCGGTCCGGTGACGCCGCCGATCTGCGCTGCGACGACGGCGTCCGCCCGACGGCCGGTCCAGCGTTCCACCGCGGCGAGCGCGTCGGGCAGCTCTCGCCCGCTCGGCGTCTTCTCCTCGAGCACGGTGGTCGACCCGACGAGCCCCACCGCCATCACCGCGCGGACACCGCCGCCGACCGGCACGACCGGCACCCGGGCGTCGCCGAGCGCCCGCCGCAGGGCGTGGGCCATGTGGTCCACCTGGCCGCCACCGCCGCACCCGAGGAGCGCGGTGCCGCGTGCGAAGTCGTCGACGTCGTCGGCCCGGAGGCCGGTCACGACCCCGTCACGCTGCTCGCCCTGGTGCACACCTGCGATCCTCGCGCATCGGCGCCGCTCAGCGCGCCCCCACCGGCGCGCGATCGTGCAGCTGCTCGACCGGGACGAAGTCGTCGTCCAGGCCGAAGCACGACGGCCCGAACACCGCGAGGGCCTCCGGTGTGCGCATGAGGTCGGGCGTCGACACCCCGATCACCCGGACGCGCTGGCCGTAGCGCAGGCGCTCCGTGGTGATCGGTTCCGCCGTCTCGGCGTCGAGCACACAGATCAGGTCCGGCACCACCGCGACGAGGCGACCGTCCCGTCGGGCGACGAGGTTCTCGTTCTGGAAGGCGATCTCGAGCTCCGACCCGTCGGCGCCCTGGACGACGGCCCGGCCCTTCGCGAACCCGTCGACCGTCCGGCGCTCGACGTCGACGACCTTGCCGTCGAACAGCTCGCGCAGGTGCGTGTAGATCGTCTGCCCGAACGCCTCGGCGAGCCCCTCGACGGGGTCGCGGTGCTCCTCGCGTGCCCGTCGGATCGCCCGACCGACCGCCAGCGCGAGCGAGAGCGTCCGCGGGACGGCGGTCTCCCGGACCTGGCGGCCGCTCATCGCGTACTCGGCGATGTACGCCACCCCGCCGAGGCGGATCGTGACGCCGCGGGCGAGCCACTCCATCTGCCGGTTGTCGTGCCCGGTGTCGATGACGACGCCGTGGCCGTTCTCGTCGCTGATCGCCAGCGGGGACCCGGGCACCCCGTACACCGAGAAGGTCTCCATCTGCAGCTCCGGGAACGCGCGCCCCATGCCGTCCGCGTCGACGACGGGCAGGCCGCCGGTCGCGCCGACGAGCAGCGGGATCATCGAGTTGATGCCGCCGCACTCGATCGGCATCGTGGCGGTGGCGGTCCGGCCGAGGTGCGCCTCGAGTCGGCGGAGGGCACCGAGCGGCTCCGGGCCGGCGGGCAGCCGCTCGAGCACCACGGTCGGGGCGCCCATCTGCGCGGTGGGGATGACGAGGGCGTCGTCCGGCACCTCGGACGGGTCGAGGACCGTCACCGGTCCGTGCTCCTCGATCGCCGCCTTGACGAGCAGCATGCCGATGAGCGGGTCGCCCCCGCCCCCGGTGCCGAGCAGTGCGGCGCCGCGCGCGAGGTCGGGCAGGTCGTCGACGTCGATGGTCCAGCTCATGCGTGTTCTCCCTCGCTGACGGTGCCGTCGTGGCGGACCGCCGGGGTGTCGTAGCCGAAGTACCGGGGTCCGGCGAGCGCGAGGCCCGCCGGGGTGTGCCAGCGCGGGTCGGCCGGTGCGGTGACGATCCGGACGCGAGCGCCGAAGCGCAGCCCCTCGGTGGTGATCGGTTCACCGGTCTCGGCGTCCAGGGTGACGATCAGGTCGGGGGTGGTGGTGCGGACCGACCCGGCCACCTCGACCAGCAGGTGCTCGTTCTGGAACCGGAGCACGGCCTCCAGGCCGGTGTCGCTGCCGGAGCCGGCGATGCGGGCGGTCCCGCGGGCGAAGCCGGTGACGGTCTTCCGCTCCACGTCGGCGACCTTGCCCTCGAACACGACGGTCCCACCGAGCACCGCGGCGACGGCGTCCACGGGGTCCTCGTTCGCGGTGCGGGCGGCGACGAGTGCCTCGCCGATCGCGACGCTGAGCGAGAGGCTGCCGCGGACGTACGACTGCTTGAGCTCGGCGCCGGACATCGCGTACTGCGCGGTGATCGCGGAGCACCCCATCTCGACCGTCGCGGTGCGGGCGAGCCGTTCCGCCCAGCGGTTGTCGACGGTGTCGAAGACGGCGGTGTTGCCCTTCTCGTCGGCGAGTGCCATCGGCGTGGCGCTGATCCCCGACAGGGTCGGCAGGACCATCTGCACCTCGGGGAAGGCGCGGCCCATGCCGTCGCCGTCGACGAGCGGCAGGCCGAGTTCAGCCGCGGCGACGATCGGGCTGGTCGAGTTGACGCCGCCGACCTCGATGCACGCGACGTGCGTCGGGGTGACGCCGAGGTGGGTGGCGAGGCTGCGGATCGCCTCGGCGAACTGCGCGCCGGACGGCAGCTTCTCGACCATGACGGTCGGTGCGCCGATCATCGCGACGTTGAGCACGACGGCGTCGTCGGGCAGGTCCTCGACCTGCACGACCGGCACGGGGCCGTGCTCGCGGACCGCGGCCTCGGCCAGCAGTCGGCCGATGTAGGGGTCGCCACCACCGCCGGTACCGAGGACGGCGGCGCCGCGGGCGAGCGCGGAGCAGTCCTCGCCGATCTCGGTGAGGAGACGGACGGTGGTCGCCGACGGACGCGTGTCCGCGCCGGGTGCCGTCGCCGTCGTCGTCATCGGACCAGCGCCCCGAGTGCGAGGTCGCCGACCGCCTTGGCGCGGATGCGCGTGGCGTTGCCGGGCAGGTACGGGATCGGGACCTCGTCGAAGTCGACGATCGCGACACTGGACGGATCGGCTCCGGCGGCGACGGCTCGGTCGACGGCCTCCTGGCGGGCCTCGTCGACCACGGCGGAACGCCTGCCGTCGCTGATCGCGTAGACCTTGTCGACCTCGCCGGACACCTGCGCGATGGCGGCGCCGATCGCGTTGGCGACCGAGTGGTGCTCCGGCCGGTGCACCGTGCCGAGCCCGGGCAGGGTGTCGGGCAGCAGGACGGACCCGCCACCGACGGCGACCACGGGCAGCGGGTCCGACGAGGTGCGCATGCGCTCCACGACGTCGGCGACGCGCTCGGCGATCACCGCGAGGGCCCGTTCGGCGACCTCGGCCGGCACCCCGGCGACACGGGAGACGTCCCCGATGGCGCCACGGCCACCGCGGACGGCCACGTCGGTCGCGGTGAGGGTGTCGCCGCCGAAGACCAGGCCCTCCTGGGTGAGCCGGTAGCCGACCGAGTCCGGGCCGACCAGGGCGCCGTCCTCGCGGATGCGGGAGCCGCCCCCGATGCCGATCGACAGCACGTCGGGCATCCGGAAGTTCGTGCGGATGCCCGCGACCGCGACCTCACCGGTGGCCTCGCGCGGGAAGCCACCGGTCAGCACGCCGACGTCGCTCGTGGTGCCGCCGACGTCGACGACCGCGCAGGTGTCGAAGCCGGAGAGCACCGCGGCACCGCGCATCGAGTTCGTCGGGCCCGAGGCGAACGTCGCGACCGGGTAGCGCCGGGCGTACTCGACGTCCATGAGCGTGCCGTCGTTCTGGCTGAGGAACAGGGGCGCGTCGATCCCGCTGCCGGCGACGGAGCCGGACAGACCGTCGACGATGCGGTCGGCGAGCTCGCGGAGCGCCGCGTTGATGATGGTGGCGTTCTCGCGCTCGAGCAGCCCGATGCGACCGATCTCGCTCGACAGCGAGAACGCGACGTCCGGTCCGAGCTCGGCGGCCATGATCGCCTGCGCCCGCTGCTCGAACTCGTCGTTGATCGGGGAGAACACCGACGAGATCGCGATCGAGCGGATCCCGGCGGCACCGATGGCCTCGGCGTGCCGCTTCAGCTCGTCCGGGTCCAGCTCGGAGATGACCCGGCCGTCGAACTCGTGGCCGCCGTGCGCCAGGAACGCCCGTCCCTGCACGGCGCCGACGAGGTGTGCGGCCCAGTCGGTGAAGGGCGGCAGGGACGCGGTCGCCGGCAGGCCGAGACGGACGGCCGCGGTCGGGGCGAGCCCCCGGGCCTCGACGAGCGCGTTGATGAAGTGCGTCGTACCGATCATCACGCCGTCGATGTCCGCCGAGGTGAAGTCGCGCTGCTCGCGCAGGCCGGCCAGGGCGGCGACGATACCGGACGTGACGTCCTGGGTCGTCGACCGCTTCACGGCCGCGGCGACCGTGCTGCCGTCCATCAGGACGGCGTCCGTGTTCGTGCCGCCGACGTCGATGCCGATGCGCATGGGGTTCCCTTCGGGGTGGTGCTGTCGTGGTGCTGACGGAGTGCCGGTGGTGGTGCTGTCGTGGTGCTGTCGTGGTGCTGTGGTGGTGCCGGTGGTGGTGCTGACGACGGCGGTGCTGTCGTGGTGGTGGTGCTGACGGAGTGTCGGGCCGACCGTGCCGTGTCCGGGTCAGGGGGCCACGGCACGGCCGGCGACGAGGTGGCGGTCGGCAGGGGGCGCCGACCGCCGGCTTCAGGGCGCCGGTGCCGGCGCGGGTGCCGCCGTCGCGGCGTCGCTCGTCGTGCCGTCGCCGACCGCTGCCGGCGCGTCCTCGGTGCGGCTCACGCCGACCCCGCGGACCCATCCGGCCTTGCCGGCGATCACGTAGAGCACGAAGGCGATGACGACGGAGTTGATCGACGGGATGCCGATCGCGACGAAGTAGCCGACCAGTGCCGCGACCGCCCAGATGACGAGCGTCGCCGGGACCCACGTCGGACTCGTGGCCGGCAGGCCCTCGCTCTCGCTGAGCTCACGGCGCCAGCGCTGCACCACGAAGTACTCGGCGATCATGATCCCCGCGATCGGCGGGAACACGACACCCAGCACGATGAGGAACGGGGTGAACGCGTCGAGGAACCCGACGGCGGCCAGCACCGACCCGACGATGCCGAGCACGAGGGTGACGACACCACGGTTCACCTTCCTGCCGAACACCACGTCGATGAAGTTCGTGACGCCGAGGCTCGAGCTGTAGATGTTCCAGTCGTTGATCTTGAACGTGCCGAGCAGGATCACGAGGATGCCGACCCAGCCGACGCTCGACGTGATGACGCGGGTGATGTCGGACGACCCGACGGCGTGGGCGAGCAGGACGCCCGCGAGCCCGATGACGTACTCCCCCAGCGTGACGCCGAGCGCGGTCTGCTTGACGACGTCGCCGACCGAGCGGTTGAAGCGCGTCATGTCGGGCGTGATGACCGCGCCGACGATGAAGCCTCCGGCGACGAGGGTGGTGCCCGCGACGAAGCTCAGCTCCGGGCCGGCCGGGGCCTTCGCGGCGAGCTCGGCGATCGAGTGCTGGCTCAGCTCGACGACGACCGCCCAGCCCACCAGGATCAGGAACAGCGGCACCGTGATGTTGGCGAGCCACTGCATGGAGTGGAAGCCGCGGAGCACGATCGCGGTGACGAGCAGGCCGAACACGAGCGACCACGCCCACGCCGGCAGGACCGGCAGGATCGCGACGAGCCCGGCGGCGGAGACGCCGGACTGGATGCCGAACCACCCGATCAGGCTCAGGCCGATCGCCAGGCCCACCAGTGCGGAGCCGGCCTTGCCGAACCCGGTCCACCGCGCGATCACGGAGGTGTTGAGGCCCTCGCGCATGCCGATGATGCCGACGAAGACCGACACGATCTCCAGGATCACGGCACCGAGGGTGATCGCCCAGAACGCCTCCCAGAAGCCCATGCCGAAGCCGAGCGTGGCGCCGAGCAGGAACTGGGACAGGGCGGAGATCTGCCCGAACCGCTGCACCGCGACCTGGAACCAGCCGTAGCGGGCGGAGGCGGGGACGCGGGACAGGGAGTGGTCGTCGACGACGACGGACGGGGCTGGTGGTGCTGACGCTGCACTGGCCATCGGGTGCTCCTGGGGGACGGGGAGCCGGTCGGGGCGACCGGGTTGCGGCAACCGTAGTGACGTGACGGGAGCGGGTACACGTGCACGATGTCGTTACCGGCAGGTGAACCGGTGCACTCTGCACAGCGTCGTCCCTGGGAGCGTCGGCTGGCGCTGTCCGGCGCCGAACCCCGAACACGACGGAGGCCCGGGAACGACATGGCCCCGGGAATGACATGGGCCCGGGAACGACGAAGGCCCCGTCGCAGTGCGACGGGGCCTTCTCAGATGTGCGCTCGAAGGGACTCGAACCCCCAACCTTCTGATCCGTAGTCAGATGCTCTATCCATTGAGCTACGAGCGCATCCGGTCTTGCGACCGATGCTGGCCTTGCGGCCGTGGAAGACTCTACAACAGGTGCGGCGCGGAACGCCAATCGAGCCGCGCCGCACCGAGCCCTCGGCGTGTCGCGCCGTTCAGACCACGGTCGGCTCCTCGTCGAACACCTCGGCGAGGAACACCTGCAACGCCTGCCACGAGCGGCGGTCGGCGCGCTCCTGGTACTGCGCCCCGTGGTCCGGCGCATCGGTGCCCGGCACCGCGAACGCGTGCATCGCGCCGGCGTAGGTGGTGACCTGCCAGTCGACCGACGGCACCGCGCGCATCTCGTCCTGCCACTCGGCGACCGTCGTGTCCGGCACCATCGGGTCCGCTCCCCCGGTGAGCACGAGGAGCTTCGCCCGGATCGCGGACGCGTCCGAGGGCTCGTGCACGATCAGGCCACCGTGGAAGGACACTGCGCCGGCGAGGTCCGCACCGGTGCGCGCGAGTTCGATCGCGCCGGAGCCGCCGAAGCAGTACCCCATCACGACGATGCGGGAGTGGTCGACGTCGGGGTCGTCGCGCAGCCGGTCGAGCCCCGCGGTCAGCCGGGCGCGGAACATCGGCAGGTCCTGGTAGAACGAGCCCGCGACCTCGCCGGCGGTGTCGTCGCCGGGACGGACGCCCTCGCCGTAGACGTCCGCACCGAAGGCGACGTAGCCGAGACGGGCGAGCATCGTCACCCGGGCCTCGACGTGCTCGTTGACGCCGTGCCAGTCGTGGATCACGAGGACGGCGGGGCGGGGCCCCGACACGGCGTGGTCCTTCGCCAGCACACCGAGGAGCGCGGTGCCCTCGTGGTCGTAGCGGACGGGCTCGACGCGGACGTCGGAGCCGGCGGGGACGGGGACGGTGGACAGGACGTCGTCGGTGGTCTTCACGTCACCGGACGCTACGCCGCGCGACCGGCAGACGGACGGGAGGCGCGTGGCGGCCCCGCCACGCGCCTCCCGTCCGGCACCGCGCCTCCCGCCGACGCGACGTCAGCAGTCGATGTTGTCCCAGCTGTCGGGACCGGCCGACCCGGCCGCGTACTCGTCGAGCGGCGCCTTCCCGTCGCGCCACGCACGCAGGAACGGCTCGACCACCTTCCACCCCTGCACCGCGCTGTCACCGCGCACCGACAGCGTCGCGTCGCCCTCGAGCACGCCGGCCAGGACCTCGCCGTAGGCGCTGAGCCGACCGGGGTTGAAGTTCACGGACAGCGCCGTGTGGTCGATCGTGTACGGGTCGCCGGGACCGTTGACGTTGAGCTCGAGCTGCATCTCGTCCGGGGCGATCCAGATCCGCAGCTTGTCCGGACGCTCGGCGCCGCTCAGCCCGTTCGGCACGTGCGGCGAGTCCTTGAAGGTGATGACGATCTCGCGACGCTGCTGCTCCAGCGCCTTGCCGGACCGCAGCGTGAAGGGCACGCCGGCCCAGCGCCAGTTCGCGACCTCGAGGGTGAGCTGCGCGAGGGTCTCGGTGCCGAGCGACGGGTCGACGCCGTCCTCGTCGACGTAGGACGGCAGCTCACGGTCGCCGATCGTGCCGGCGGTGTAGCGCGCACGCTTGCCGGCGGCGACGACGTCCTCGCCCCACGGCCGGACGGCGCGGAGGACGAGCTCCTTCTGCGTGCGGAGGTCGTCGGCGTCGATGGATGCAGGCGCCTCCATCGCGACGACGGCCATCACCTGCAGCAGGTGGCTCTGGATCATGTCGACCAGTGCACCGGCCTTGTCGTAGTAGCGCGCGCGGCCCTCCAGCCCGAGGGTCTCGTCGTAGACGATGTCGACGCGGTCGACGTGCGCCGACGACAGCAGCGGCTCGATGATGCGGTTCGCGAAGCGCAGCCCGAGCAGGTTGAGGACCGTGGAGCGGCCGAGGAAGTGGTCGACGCGGTGGATGCGCTCCTCGGGCAGGAACGAGTGCAGCAGGTCGTTGAGGTGCTCGGCGCTCTCGGCGTCGGTGCCGAACGGCTTCTCGAGCGCGAGCCGCGTGCCACCGGGCAGGTCGAGGTCCTTGAGGACGGCGCAGCTCTTCTCGGTCACGGCCGGCGGCAGCGCGAAGTAGATCGCCGGGTCGTGGTGGCACGCGTCGAGCAGGGCCCCCAGGTCGTCGGCGTCGGTGACGTCGGCCTTGCGGTAGGTCGAGGCCTCGATGACCTCGACGAGCCGCCGGCTGAGCTTCTCGCCGCCGTCGTGCGCGCCCTCGTCCTCCTCGTTCTTCGACGCCTGCGCGTTCTCGAAGGACGTGCGCACCTGCGCCTTCCAGTCGTCGTCCGAGATGTCCTCCACGCCGGCCCCGACGAGCTGGACGTCCCAGTCGTCCTTGACCTCGAGGAGGGTGGCGAGACCGGGCAGCAGCAGTCGCTTGGACAGGTCGCCGCTGGCTCCGAGGATGAGCAGGCTGGTCTGGAGGCTCGACATGCCCCCGACCGTACTCACGCGTTCCGGCGCGTGGCCGGGTTGCGTCGGTACGGTGGGGCGAGTCCGGCGCGAGGGAGCACCATGAGCAGTGGGTACGGAGGGCGACGCATCCGCGTCGCCGTGGTCGGCACCGGGATGATCGCGGGGGTGCACGCCCGTGCGGCACGGGCCGCGGGCGCCGAGGTCGTCGGGGTGCTCGGCCGGACGCCGGCCCGGTCGGAGCAGGTCGCCGCACAGCTCGACGTGCCCCGCGGCTACGCCTCGCTCGACGAGGTGATCGCCGACGCCCCCGACGTCGTCCACGTCTGCACGCCGAACGACCAGCACCACCCGCAGTCGCTCGCGGTCGTCCGCGCCGGGATCAACGTCGTGTGCGAGAAGCCGCTCGCGATCAGCGCCGAGCAGGCCGCCGAGCTGGTCGCCGCAGCCGACGAGGCCGGCGTCGTCGCGACCGTGCCGTTCGTCTACCGGTACCACCCGGTCGTCCGGGAGATCCGTGCCCGCATCGCCGCCGGGGAGCTCGGCCGGTTGCTCGCCGTGCACGGCCACTACCTGCAGGACTGGATGCTCGACGAGGACGCCTCGAGCTGGCGGGTGGACGCCGGTGCCGGCGGGGTGTCCCGGGCCTTCGCGGACATCGGCTCGCACTGGTGCGACCTGGTCGAGTTCGTGACCGGCGACCCGTTCGCCGCGGTGAGCGCCGCGACCGACATCGTCTACCCGACCCGTCCGGCTGCCTCCGGCCCGTCGTTCTCCGGCTCGCCGGACCCCGACCCGGTGGCGGACGCCGGGCAGCGGGCCGAGGTCACCACGGAGGACACGGCCGTCGCGACCTTCCGCACCGGCACCGGGCGCATCGGCAACGTCGTCGTCTCGCAGGTCGCGGCCGGGCGGAAGAACCGGCTGTGGTTCGAGGTCGACGGCACCCTCGGGTCGGCGGCCTTCGACCAGGAGCAGCCCGAGGCGGCGTGGTTCGGCAACGAGCGCGGCGCCCAGATCGTGGTGCGCGACCCCTCGCTCGGGTTCCCCGACCAGCGTCGGCTGGCGGTCGTGCCGGCCGGGCACCCGCAGGGGTACCTCGACGCCTTCGCGGCGTTCGTCGCCGACACCTACGCGGCGGTCCGGGCGGAGGGCGACCGTTCGGCGTGGCCCGAGGGGCTCCCCACGTTCGCCGACGGTGCTCGTGCGGCGTCGGTCATCGAGGCCGTCGTCGCCAGCGCGGCCGACGGGACGTGGCGTCCCGTCGCCTGACGACCTCCGGGCGACCTGAGCGCGTACAGGAACCGCCGAGCACGGTGGGTGCATGAGCACGACCGTGAGCGACTTCGTCATCGACCGCATCAAGGCATGGGGCGTCTCGCGCGTCTTCGGCTACCCCGGGGACGGGATCGGTGCGTTCGACGGGGCGCTCGGCAAGGCCGACGGCAGCGAGCGCGAGCTCGAGTACGTCCGCCCGACGCACGAGGAGATCGCCGCGCTGATGGCGACCGCGCACGCCAAGTTCACCGGCGAGGTCGGGGTCTGCGTCGCGACCTCGAGCCCCGGCGCGTTCCACCTGCTCAACGGGCTGTACGACGCGCAGATGGACAACCAGCCGGTCGTCGCGATCGTCGGGCAGCAGGGCCTGGCGTCGATCGGCACGTTCACGCAGCAGGAGTCGAACCTCGAGCGCGTGTTCGCCGACGTCGCCTGCTACGTGGAGACCGTCGCCACGCCGGACGCGGTCGGCGTCGTGGTCGACACGGCGTTCCGCACCGCGATGCTCCGCAAGCAGCCGGCGGTCGTCGTGCTCCCTCACGACGTCCAGGCGATGGCGTACGAGGCCCCGGCCGCCGAGCACTGGGTGTCCCGGTCGAGCGACGTCGCCCCCTCGACCCGGATCGTGCCGCCGCAGGACCAGATCGCCCGCTTCGCCGAGATCCTGAACGCCGGGGAGCGCGTGACGTTCCTGGTGGGTGCCGGCGCGCGCGGCGCCACGGACCTGGTGCTCGAGGCCGCCCAGAAGACCGGCGCCGGCATCATCACCGCCCTGCGCGGGAAGGACGTCGTCCCCTCCGACGTGCCGTACCACACGCAGCAGGTCGGGCTCCTCGGCTCGCGCCCGAGCCTGACCCAGGTCAAGGAGTGCGACACGATCGTGCTCCTCGGCTCGAACTACCCCTACGGCGAGTACCTGCCCGCCTCCGGTCAGGCCCGCGGCGTGCAGGTCGACATCAAGCCCGAGCAGATGGGCCTGCGGTACCCGACCGAGCTCAACCTGTGGGGCGACGTCGGTGCGACGCTGCAGGCGGTCATGCCGCTGCTGCGCGACAAGCAGGACACCGCGTGGCAGGACAAGCTCGCCGGCGAGATGCGCGAGTGGGAAGCGGAGATGCACCGCCAGGCCGAGGTCGCGTACGACGACGGCGTCAACCCACGACGCGTCATCCGGGCCGTGAACGAGCGCCTGCCCGAGGGCGTCACGGTCACCTGCGACGCCGGGACCACCGCCGACTGGTACGGCCACCACATCCGGCTGCGCCGCGGCATGCACGGCGACATGTCCGGACGGCTCGCGACGATGCTCGCGGCGATGCCGTACGCCGTCACGGCGAAGTTCGCCTTCCCGGACGCCCCGGCGGTCTGCACCATCGGCGACGGGGCCTTCCAGATGCTCGGCATGAACGAGCTCATCACGGTGAAGAAGTACATGGCCCAGTGGCCGAACCAGCAGCTCGTGATCGTGGTCATGCACAACGACGACCTCGGCCAGGTGTCGTGGGAGATGCGGACCGAGGACGGCAACCCGATGTGGTCCGGGTCGCAGGACGTCGAGTCGATGGACTACGCCGGGTACGCCCGGCTGCTCGGCTTCGAGGGCATCGCGGTGCACGGTGACGACGAGGTCGAGGCAGCCGTGGAGCGGGCGTTCGCCAACCCCGGGGTCACGCTCATCGACGCCTACGTCAGCCGCAACGTGCCGCCGCTGCCGCCGCACATCACCGCCGAGTACGCGGTGAACACTGCGAAGAGCCTGCTCAAGGGCGACCCGGCGGAGATCGGCGTCATCAAGGACTCGGCGAAGGCCATGGCCGCCGAGGCCGTCGAGCGGGTGAAGGGCGCGCTGGGCCGGGACTGACGCCGATCCCGCCGTGGTTGTCCCCCGAACGGGAGGAACGTCCCCCGTGGTGTGAACACCACGTGACGTGTTGCGGCAACCCCTGGCGCGTCGGCTGTGGGAGTTCATAGGTTCTTGCGGTGATGAACGCTCACACTCCCCCGCGTCGCCGGCGCCTGGCCGGGGCCTCCGCCCTGGTCGCCGCCGGCGTCCTCACCGCCCTGACCGTCCCGTCCGCCGCCCTCGCCGCCGAGGGCGACACCACGATCGACCTCTACAACGTCAACGACTTCCACGGCCGCATCGCGCAGTCGATCTCGAAGGACTCCGCCGGTGCTCCGGCACCGCGGGACGGCGACGCCGCCGGTGCCGCGACCCTCGCCGGTGCACTCGAGCAGCTCCGGGGTGCCGATCCCTCGACGTCCGCCTTCGTCAGCTCCGGCGACAACATCGGCGGCTCGACGTTCGAGTCCTTCATCCAGGACGACCAGCCCACCATCGACGTCCTCAACCAGATGGACCTGTCGGTCAGCGCCATCGGCAACCACGAGCTCGACAAGGGCCAGGACGACCTGCGCGACCGCGTGATCGGCGGCCAGGGCGAGGGCGTCCGCGCGGCGCAGTGGGACTACGTCTCCGCGAACATCCTCGACTCGACCACGGGCGAACCTGCGTTCCAGCCGTACTCGATCCAGGAGATCAGCGGCAAGCGCGTCGGGTTCATCGGCGCGACGGTCGACCTCGTCGGCCAGGGACTCGTCGCTCCGGACGGCATCGCCGGACTGGAGATGGGCGACATCACGACCGAGGTGAACAAGGTCGCGGCGCAGCTCACCGACGGTGACACGGCGAACGACGAGGCCGACGTGCTCGTCCTCCTCGTGCACGACGGCGCCGAGTCCCCCGCCGAGGTCGCGCCCGGCGACGACTCCGACTTCGCGCGCGCGGTCCACGGCGTCACGCCGAAGGTCTCGGCGATCCTGTCCGCCCACACGCACCAGACGTACGCCTACTCGGTCGTCCCGACCGGCGGTACCGTGGCCCGCCCCGTGATCCAGACCGGCTCGTACGGCTTCAACCTCGGTCACGTCGAGCTCACGGTCGCCGCGGACGGCACGGTGACCGCGGCGACGCCCGAGAACCTGCGCCTGGTCGACGGCACGTACACGCCCGACCCCGCCGTGCAGACCACGGTCGACGCCGCCGTGCAGGAAGCCGACCGCCTCGGCGCCGTCGAGCTGGGCACGGTGGACCGCGACCTGCAGCGCGCCGTGCAGTCGAACGGGTCGGAGAACCGCGGCGGCGAGTCCACCCTCGGCAACTTCGTCGCCGAGGTGCAGCGTGACCAGACGCAGCGCCAGGGCTCGCAGATCGCCTTCATGAACCCGGGCGGTCTCCGCGCGGACATCGCCTCCGGCGCGGTGACGTACAAGGAAGCGGCGGTCGTCCAGCCCTTCGCGAACACGCTCGTCGTGCTCGACCTGACCGGCGACCAGATCCGGCGGGCGCTCGAGCAGCAGTGGCAGCCGTCGACCGCGAGCCGCCCCTTCCTCAAGCTCGGCGTCTCCGAGGGCTTCAGCTACACCTACGACCCGCTGGCCACGGCCGGCGAGCGCATCACGGGCATGACCCTCGACGGTGACCCGATCGCGTCCGACCGCACCTACAAGGTCACGGTGAACTCGTTCCTCGCGACCGGCGGAGACAACTTCGCCGCCTTCAAGGACGCCGCCGCGAAGCAGGACAGCGGCACGGTCGACCTCGAGGCGCAGGTCCAGTACTTCCGAGCACACCCGACCGTCGCGGTCCAGGAGGACCAGCGGGCCGTCGGCGTCCGGGTCTCCGAGGCACCTGCCGGCGGCTTCGGCCCCGGCGACGACGTCCGCATCGACCTGTCGTCCCTGACCTTCAGCAACGCGGCCGACCAGGGCGGCACCGTCTCGGTCAGCGCCGGTGGTCAGGAGCTCGCGTCCGCCGAGGTCGACACGACGGTCGTCGACACCACCGACGAGCAGGGTCGCGCGACCCTCGCGTTCACCGTGCCGGGCACGCCTGCCGCGGACACGGAGCCGACGGCCGTTCCGACCGCTGCTGCCCGCGCCGCCGCCCCGACCGCGACGACCGACCAGCCGCTCGTCCTCACCCTGCCGAACGGGCAGACCGTGACCCTCGCCGTGACGGTCCCGGTCGAGACGGCCGTCGAGCCGGAGCCGGGCACCGGCGAGCCGACCGACCCGGGTACCCCCGGTCCCGGCCTGCCGGGCAGCGGCGACACCGACGGCGACGGCAGCGCGGGCGGTGCCGACGGCGCGGGCACCGGTGTCGTGGACGCCGACCGACCGGACGCCGCTCGCGGCGACCTGGCGTTCACCGGCGCCGACCTGGTGTTCCCGGGCATCGCCGCCGGCGTCCTGCTGCTCGCCGGCGCCGTGGCGCTGGTGCTCGCACGCCGGAAGCGCGCCGTCGAGGACGGGCCGGTCCTGACGGACTGACACCGCGCCTCCCGGCCGACGACGCGACGGGCCGTCCCACCTGGTGGGGCGGCCCGTTCCGCTGTCCGATCCCAGAACGGGACTGCTCAGGGGCAGTCCCGCGAGGTACGCTCCCCCTGTCGCATCGCGATGCGTCGCGCCGGGTCGTCCCCCCAGGGGGCGGGCGGTGGTTCCGTCCGCCGGACTCCGCGGCGCGGGTGCTCTCCGTCTCCAGGGAAACGACGGAGGGCACCCACCTCGACTCCCGCCGGGGTCAGTGGAAGAGCTGCTCCCCGATGTACGAGCCCTTGCGGGGTGCCGGCGGCACGGCGAACACCCCGGACCCGATGTGCGACACGTACTCGTTCAGGCGGTCGGACGCACCGAGCTTCCGCTGCAGCCGCGTGACGTGCTCCGGGTCGTTCACGTACGCCGCGAAGAGCAGGCCGGCGTCGAGCTGCCCGTACTGGTTCAGCCCGTCGGTGTAGTTGTACCCGCGGCGCAGGATCTTCACGCCGCCGTTGTTCTCGTGCGCCGCGAGGGCGACGTGGGAGCGCGGGTCGATCGCGGTCCCGCCGTCCGCGTCGGTGCCGTGCGGCGCCCGGGCGTGGAAGTCCGGCGTCGTGTGCTCCGACCCGCCGGAGAGCGGCGCGCCCTCGACCTTCGTCCGGCCGAACACCCGCTGCTGGTCGGAGACGACGTCGGCGTCCCAGGTCTCCAGGTTCATGCGGATCTTCCGCACCACCTGGTACGTGCCACCGGCCATCCAGTCGGCTCCGCGGTCGAGCCACACGAACCGGTCGTACTCGTCGTCCGTCGTGACGTTCCGCGTCCCGTCCTTGAACCCCATCAGGTTGCGCGGCGTCGACTGCGTCGGACCGGCCGAGGCGCGGCCGAACCCGATCACGGTCCACCGCACGGTCGCGGTGCCGCGGGCCATCCGGGCCAGGTCGCGGACCGCGTGGTACGCCACCTGCGGGTCGTCGGCGCAGGCCTGCAGCGACAGGTCGCCGCCGGTCAGCTGCGCGTCCAGGTCGTCGCTCGGCAGCGGCGGGATCGCGGCCAGGTGCGCCGGACGCTTCGCGGCGAGGCCGAAGCGCTCGTCGAAGACGCCGGGCCCGAGCCCGACGGTGACGGTCAGTGACGCCGGGCCGAGGTCGAGCGCCTCGCCCGTGTCCGCTCCCACACCGTCGCCGTGGACGGGTTCGACGCTGCCGATCGTCCGGCCGGCCTGCAGCTGCGCGATCGCGGCCGACCAGCGGGCGAGCAGGACCTGGAGTTCGGTCGCGGTGGACGCCGTCAGGTCGAACACCATGAAGACGCAGTGCCGCTGCGGCGTCGTGCGGATCCCGCCCTGCGGCTGCCGGGCGGCGGTCGCGTAGAACGGGACCGACTGCGACAGGTCGACGGACTCGTCGCCGTTCGCGGCCGCGGTGAACGGGTCGACGCCGGTGGCGGCGGCCGACCCGGCGACACCCGCGACGGCACCCACGCCCGCACCGGCGGCCGCGAGCCCGGCACCGATCAGCCCGCGGCGGGAGAAGCGGGAGTCGTTCACGCCGTCGCGACCTTCTCGGCCAGGCGCGAGAGCGGGTCCTGCAGCGCCTGGACCTGCTGCGAGATGCGGTTGGCGTCCTTCGCCTTCGCGGCGGTGTCCCACGTGGCGAAGCCGCCGAGGGAGTCCGCGTCGCGGAAGCCGTCCATCAGTGTGTTCGTCGTGTCGAACTGCGTGGCGATCTGCTTCGTCAGCGCCGGGTCGACCTTCGTCAGGCCGGGCTTGAGGTACGCGAAGGCCTGTCGGGCACCCTCGACGTTCGCGGCGAGGTCGACGAGGTCGATGTGGCTGTACGCCTCCTCCTCGCCCGTGATCTTGTTCGACTGGACCTCCTCGAGCAGCCCGGCCGCGCCGTTCGCCAGGTCCTCGGGCTTGTACTCGATCGACGGCACGCGCTTCGCGAGGAGCTCGACGTCGGCGGTCAGTGCGGCCGCGGTCTCCTTCGTCGACGCGGTGATCGCGCCGGCCTGGAACAGGTCCTTCTCGACGGCGTGGAAGCCGCTCCAGCCGACGGCGTCGTCGAGGTTCGACGCGCGCATGTCGATCAGGTAGTCGAGGTTGCCGGCGTTGTCGGTGGCCGAGAACCCCTTCTTGACGAAGCCGTCGACGTCGCTCTCGACGTGCTCGTAGAACGGACGGGCCGCCGCGTAGTCGCGCTTCGCCGCGTCGAGGTCGCCGGCGTCCACGTCGTGCTGCAGCTGCTGCACGGCCGCCACCATGTCGGTGACCTGGCCGTCGACGTAGGTCGCGTAGCCCTTCGCTCCGTCGGCGAGCAGGGTGGCCGCGCTGCTGTTCGCGGTCGACGCAGCCTTGCCGGTCACGGTGAGGTCGGTGAGCTCGTGCTCGGCACCCGGGCAGTAGACCTGGTACTCCCCACCGCTCAGCGTGGCGGTGAAGCGGACGGCGTCGAGCCCCGGGGCGAGGTTCTCCTTCTCGCCGAGGATGCGCTGGTCCTGCAGGAGCTCCACCTCGGTGATGGCGGTGGACGACTCGTTGTGCACCGTGAACGTGACGGGGCCCGCGGGGACCTTCGTGGTCGACACGGCGCAGGCGTCGGAGCCGTCGTTCGTCAGGGTGATGGTGACACGGGAGAGCTTCCCGGTGCTGCTCGAGCTGTCGTCGGCGGGCGACCCCGTCGAGCAGCCGGACAGGGCGAGGGCGGTGACGGTGCCGAGCGCACCGAGGACGATCAGGGGGCGGGCGGCCAGGGGGCGGGCGGCCAGGGGGTGGGCGGCGCGAGGGCGGGCGGTCCTACCGAACGGCATGGTCGAGGCTCCTTGCAGGGACGTCGGCGGGCGGTCCGCGCGACGGGTCGGTTCCGGGGGTGGTGGTCGGTGGGGCGACGGCGCGCCGACGGTCGCGGAGGGCGAGCAACGCCTGTGCGGCGGCGGCGACGGCGAGCGCGATCGGCAGCCAGGTGCTCCAGAGCCGCAGCTCGGCAGCGCGGGTGTGCGCCGCGGCCAGGTCCGCGGCCGCGCGGTCGACGCGGTCGGTCGGCACCGCCCACACCGTGCGTTCCAGCGTGGTGGTCCGGGCGGCCGGGAGGCCCCCACCGCGCAGTGTGAGCACGTCGCGTTCCGAGCGGGTCGCGTCCAGGACACCCCCACCGACGGTGGTCAGGGTGACGGTCTCGCGGACGGACCAGCGGGCCGTGAACGGCCCGGGGTCCGTGCTCGGCGAGATGCCGACGGGGACCCGGCCGAAGAGGCCGACGAGGTCGTCGACCGTCAGCGAGGTGGGGCGGCCGGCGACCGGGACGTCCTCGGTGACCTGCCAGCGGTCGGCGGCGACGCCGGAGCGGGTCACGCGGCGGTGGGCCGACGCGGGGAGGGTGCGTCGTGCCTCCCGGCCGGTGCCGGAGACGCGCAGGACTGCTGCCGGACCGTCGACGTCCGCCGTGACGGACCGTGCGTCACCGGTGACCGCCGTCGTGCGCGGCAGGTCGACGTCCGTGCTCGGGACGACCAGGGCGAGGACGACGGCCGTGGCCGCGAGCCCGGCGGCGACCGCCGCGCGGACCACCGGGACGCGGGCCGGCGACGGACGCCAGCGGCGCGGCCAGACCGCGACGGCGAGGACGGGCACGACGTAGAGGAACCAGCCGAGCACCTCGATGACGCGCGGATCGGCGGGGATCCCGAGGACGCCGGTGACGAGGGCGCCGCGGAGCGACCCGTTGGGGGCGAGCCACCCGAGGTCGACCGTGCGCTGCTGGCCGATGACGAGCCACCCGGCCTCGTGCGCGTGCCGCAGTGCGGTGAGCACGAGGCCGCCGGCGACGAAGACGAGGAAGACGCCGGTACCGGTGAAGAACCGGCCGAGGTCGAGGCGGACCCCGCCGGTGTAGATGCCGTACCCGACCGCCACCGCGACCGCGATGCCGATCACGGCACCGACGGCTGCCGTGCCGGTGTCCGACGACGCCTGGAAGGTCGCGAGGAGGAAGACCGAGGTCTCGAACCCCTCCTTGAGGACCGCGAGGAACGCCATGCCCGCCAGCGCCCAGGCGGTCCCCCGTCCGAGCGCCGCCGACGCACTGGCCTGCAGGTCCCGCGACAGCGTGCGCGCGTGCGTGCGCATCCAGACGATCATCCCGGTGACGAAGACCACGGCGACGGCTCCGATGACCGTCTCCATGCCCTCCTGCTGGGCCTGGGGCAGTGCCTGCTCGACGAGCTGCAGGCCGAAGCCGACGGCGATGCTCAGCGCGACGGCGAGCCCGACGCCGGCCCACATCGGGGCGAGAGGCGCGCGGTTGCGACGGAGGAACGCGGCGATGATGCCGACGATGAGCGTCGCTTCGAGGCCTTCGCGGAGGCCGATGACGAGGGTGGCGATCATGGCGAAGGTGAGGCTAACCTAACCAGCGCTCGGCCCGCCACTCCGGCGACGTGGGGTTTGATTGTTCTCATGAACGTGCTGACCCCGGAGGCCCTGGCGTCGGTCACCAACGTGCTCGACCTCGCCGGCGTGTTCGCCTCGGCACTGCTGGGCGGCTCGCTCGCACGCACGATGGACTTCGACCTGTTCGGCTTCCTCGTCGTCGGCTTCGTCTCCGGCCTCGGCGGCGGCATGCTCCGCGACACCCTGCTGCAGAACGGGCCGCCCGTCGCGCTCGTCGACCCGCTCTACCTGCCCGTGGCGATCGCCGGCGCACTGGTCGCATTCTTCGTGTCGTTCTCGGAGCTCACCTGGGACCGACTGTTCACCGTGCTGGACGCCGCCGTCATCGGCTTCTGGTCCGTGGTCGGGGTCCAGCGGACCTTCGACGCCGGTCTCGGCTGGCCCGCCGCGATCATCATGGGCACCATCACCGCGGTCGGCGGCGGGGCGATGCGCGACCTGCTGCTCCGTCGCGTGCCCGCGGTGTTCGGCGGGAACGCGCTCTACGCCACCGTGGCCGTCGCCGCGTCCGCGGTGATGGTGGTCGCCTCGTACCTCGGATCGCCGTCGATCGGCATCATCGCCGCGATCGTGCTGTCGCTCGGGCTCCGGTACGGGGCCGTCAAGCGCGGCTGGGGGCTGCCGAACGGTCGCGAGTGGCAGCCGAAGTCGACGCTCGGCGCACTGCTGCAGCGCGGGCGACGGCTGCGCCCCGACGCGATCCGGCTGCTCCGTCGACCCGGACGCCGAACCGGCGACGGGGCCGTCCGCAGCGACCGGGACACACCCGACGGCGTCTGACGAGCCGCGGTCGGCGTTCCGTCAGCGCCCGTCAGCACCCCGGCCGGTGCCTCGGTCAGCGCCTCGGTCAGCGCCTCTGCCCGGGCTCCGGTCGGTACCCGGGCACGGCGGTGGCCCACCGTCCGGACGACGCACGACCCCGTCGCTGCAGCGGCCTGCCGCGGTACGATCGCTCCCGCCGGGTACCGACCCGGTGACCACCGTCCTCGACGCACCGACACGACCCGAACGTGGCGGTCCACCGAGCGACGGGGCCGGGGGCTTCGCTGGTGCCGCGCGTGATCACGACGCGCGGCGCGGCAGGTCTCCGAGGGTCGCACCGGACCGGGTGCGGCACGGCCCGTGCGCCACCGACGCGCGGGGATCGACAGGACGGCGCACCACCGTCCACGACGACGATCACGGACCAGGACCCATGCGCGACGACGCTTCCTCCCCCAACCCCCGGACACCCCGCGCCGAGGTGCGCGAACGACTGCTCGTCGCCGGAGCCGACGTCTTCGCCGAGTCCGGCGTGCACGGCGCCCGGCTCGACGACGTGGCCGCTCGCGCCGGCTTCAGCAAGGGCGCCGTCTACTCGAACTTCACGTCGAAGCAGGACCTCGTCGCCCAGGTCATGCAGCGCTCGACGAACCGGATCCTCGCCGCGCTCCAGGAGGTCGTCCACGAGGACGTCGCCGCCGCGAGCATCGCCGAGGTCGTCCGAGCGGCGTTCGGGCGGTACGACCAGGGTCGGCAGTTCGCCCTCGTCTCGGAGCTCCGGGGGTACGCACTCCGCGACCCGGAGTTCATGCCCGAGTTCGTCCGGCAGCGGCGCGAGCTGCAGGACGGCGTGCTCGACCTGGTCCGGTCGTGGTTCGGGGCGCACCCCGAGGTCGAGCCGGGCATGCCGCTCGAGGACTTCGCCACGCTGCTCATCGGCGCGAACACCGGGATCGTGTTCGACGGTCCCGCCCTGCCCGGGGTGAACCCCGGCGACGTCATCGCGAGCCTGGTCGACGCGGTCGTGCGCCCGCGGCGCTGACGCGGCCGCGGCCGCGGCCGCGGCCGCATGCGCGCCGGCGTGGCAGGGCGCATGCGCCCGGCGCGGCGGGGCGCGAGCAGCCGTCCGCACAACCGGAAGCACGTCGCGCCACGCGATTCCGCGGCGCGACGTGCTCGCCGTTGTGCGCGAGCACGCCACACCACGCCCGGCCCGGCGAGGCCGCACCAGGCCCGGGCCGGCACGGCCGGCACGACCGGCCCAGCCGCCGCGGTCGTGCGCCCGCGGCGCTGACTCGACCGCGGCGGCCGCGGCCGAGTCCCGCCGCGGCCGTCCGCACAACCGGAAGCACGTCGCGCCACGCGATTCCGCGGTGCGACGTGCTCCCCGTTGTGCGCGAGCACGCCGCACGCCGCACCACGCCCGGGCCCGGCCGGCACGGCCGGCCCAGCCGGCCCGGCACGGCCGCACCAGGCCCGGGCCGGCACGGCCGGCGCCGGCAGCGCGCCGCGCCGCGCGGCGGCTAGGCCGTGCGCCGGCGCTGCCGGCCCTCGTGGGACCACGCGGACGAGGGCAGCAGGCTCGGCGGGAACAGCCGCGCCCGGACCACGCGCGCCCGCGGGACGGACGCGTCGAGGGCGACACGAGCCTCCAGGACGGCCCGCCGGAGTGCTGACGTGTCCACGCCCGCCGCACCGTCCGCGGCGAAGCGCTCCAGGTCGACCGCATCGACGATGCTCGTCAGGTGCGGGAGCACGCTCGCGGGGACGGTCCCGACGAGCCGACCGCGCACCGCGCGCGCCGTCCGCGCTGCTGCGGCGGCGTCACCCGGCGGCGCGAGCCCCGGTGCGTACCCGTGGTCGGCGACGTCGTCGAGCACCTCGCGCCAGGCCTGCAGTGCGGGCGAACGTCCCGCCTGCACCGCGGCGAGCCGTCGGCGGCGACGCACCACACGGACGACCCCGGGTGCGACGAGCACCGCCAGCAGGAGCAGCAGCCCGACCACCAGGCCGGCGGCACCGGGTGGGGTGCCTCCGCCCGTCGTGGCCGCCGCGCCCGCTCCGGTCGAGGCGGAGGGTGTCGGGGTGGGCGAGGCTTCGGCGGGAGCGGTCTCCCCCGGGGCCGGCAGCGGCGTCTCCGACGGGGCCGGAGCCGGCGTCGCCGACGACTCGGTCCCCGCCTGCGCTGCGGCGTCGGAGCTCGGGGTCGGCTCGAACGACACCCAACCGGCGCCACGGATGTACAGCTCGGGCCACGAGTGCAGCTGTCGGTTCGAGACGGTGTACTCGCCGTCCTCCGTCTGGTCGCTGCTCGCCCGGTACCCGACTGCGATGCGCGACGGGATCCCGAGCGTCCGCGCCATCACGGCCATCGACGACGCGAAGTGCACGCAGTAGCCCTGGCGCACGCGCAGGAACGTGTCGATCACGTCCATGCTGTCGCCGTCGTAGCCCTGCTCGACGGGGGCCGTCTCGGAGTAGGTGAAGAGGTCGCTCCGGAACCACTGCTCCAGGGCACGCGCCCGCGCGTAGTCGTTCGGCAGCCCGCCGGCCACCCGCTGGGCCGCCGCCCGGATGTCGCGTGGCAGGTCATCCGGCAGTGCCAGGTCGGTGCGGAGCTGCGTCTCGCTCGGCGCCGTGAACCCGCGGCCGTCGGTGCGCCCGAGGATCCCGCTCGCGGCGATCGCGTCGAGGTACTCTCCCGACCAGGTCGAGGCGCCGAAGACCTGGTAGGTCGAACCGCGCTGGGTCACGGGACCGGTCGACCGGACCGTGCTCGAGTCCCCCATCCAGCGCCACTGCGACAGGTCCAGGTTCGTCGACTGCGACTCGAGCGACACGGCGCCGCCGGGCACGGGCAGGTAGTTGCTCGACAGCCCGGTGATCCGCACGGTCAGGTCGCCGCGGCTCGCCAGACGGGGGTTGATCCCGACCGCCCACTGCTGCTGGTCCGCGGTCTCCGCGGTGCTGGCGTCGGTCACGGTCGGCACCCAGTCGCCGGTGCCGAACTCGTCGAGGTCGGCGAGCTTGAGGTACTCCGGCTGCCCGTCGGCGGTGCGGTAGCGGAACACCTCGAGCTCGTTCGGCTGGCGGAGGTCGCGGCCGAGCTCGAGCAGCGTGCCGGGACGACCGGGCTGGATCGGGGCCTGCAGCGCGCCCGTCACGCCGGACAGCCAGCTGGCGTTGATCGGGACGAGCACCGGGAGCCCCACGGCGACGACGAGCCCGATCGCGCCCACCACGGCGGCCGGGAACGCCCGTTGCACCGGTCGGACGGACAGCCAGAGGAGCCCGAGGAACGCCGCCCCCACCAGGACGACGAGCACCGGCGAGGCGGGCTCGCCCGTGACGACACCGGGGACGATGAGCACGACCAGCGCGGGCACGGCCGCGAGCGCGACGGTCGGCGCGATCGCGGCGAGGAACAGGGTCACCCCGGCGACCCAGGCGATCGCGACGGTGACGATCAAGCGGATCGCGTCGCTCTGCGGCAGCGGCGCGGGGTTGAGCCGGATCGCAGCGAGCGCCTCGCCGAGGGCTCCCTCGCGGTCGAGCCAGCCGAGGGGGTGCACGTCGTTGACGACCGCGGCGACGCACGACCCGACCACCAGCGTGGCGACGAGGGCGATGAAGCGCACGCCCGGAGCGCGACGGCGGACGGCGAGGACGACGGCGACGAGCACCGCCGTGAAGACGACGCCGGACAGCCACCAGGCGGTGCCCTGCACGAGCGGACGCATCGCGAGCGCCGCGATGAGGACCGGCAGCGGTGCCAGGGCGACGACCCACGGTCCCGGGGCGTCGTCGCGTTCGGCCGGACGCTCGGGGCGGCCGCTGCGCGTGGGCGTCCTGACGCGGTCGGCCGTCGAGGTCCCGCTCACCGGGTGCTCCCGGGCGCCTGCGCGCCCGCGACGGGCACGACCAGGGTCCGCCAGCCGGCACGGTCGAGGATGCCGCGCACCACGGGGTCGGGCGGGACGATGGTCGCGAGGATGCCGCGACTGGAGCCGCTCGTCGCGGCGACGAGCTCGGCGGCCTGCTCGGCGGTGCACCGGCCGGTGACGACGGCGGTCATGCCGTGGACGTCGCGACCGTGCACGTCGGACAGGACCTCGGTGACCGGGCGGGCGTCCGAACGGACCCGGACGTCGGCGAGCCCGACGAGCAGGTCCGTCAGGCTCCCGACGTCGCCGGTGTGCCGTCCCGCGCCCGGAGTGTCGTCGCTCACGAGCACCACGCGCGACGTCCGCGCGCTGAGGGCACGGGCGACGCTCGCGGCGACGACGACGGCGTGCTCGAACGCGGCGTCGCCACCGAGGTCGCTCAGTTCCGCGAGGTCGTCGCGGCCGAGCGCCTGGTAGGACTCTCGGCGGAGGTCGATGGCGATGACGGCCTCCGGCGGCTGCGCCTGCGTGGTCTGGCGGACGTGGAGTTCGCCGCGTCGGGCGCTCTGTGCCCAGTGCACGCGGCGGATCGGGTCACCCTGCCGGTACGGCCGGAGCTCGCTGTCGTCGGCGGAACCGCCCTGACCCACACGGCCCTCGTCCGCCGAGACGGCACCCGCGAGCGCTCCGGTGTCGATGGCACCGAGGGTGGTGGATGCGGGGACGATCACGACCTCCTCGGCGGGGACGACCGGCCGGTCGATGCGCAGCAGGCCGAAGGGGTCCTCGACGCGGATGGTCACGGGGCCGACCAGCGTGCGGCCCCGGTGCATCGCGAGGGCCTCGACGTCGAGCACCGCCGGGGGCTCGTTCGGGCCGACCAGGGCGTAGGTCTGCGCGTCGGACACGCTCGCGAGGGCGTCCTCGAGCTGCTCCCGCACCAGCAGGGTCGTCCGCGGCCCGATCGGCAGCGACGTCCCCCGCAGGGTGATCCGCTCGCGGTGGACCTCACCGACTTGCACGACCGAGCGGGCGGTCGACCGGGTCGCACGCAGCGGCGCCGCGACGACGAGTGCCATGACGATCCCGAGCACGAGCAGCACGAGCAGCAGGAGCCCGGCGGAGACGGCGATGCTCGTCGTGGCGACGAGACCACCGCCGACGAGGGCGATCCCCGACCCGAGCACCGTCCACCCCCTGGCCGTCGGCCGCGGGAACGGGGTCCGGCGGAGCATGGCCGCGCCGCGTCGCCCGGTGCGGAGCACCCACGACCGCACCGCGCCCGCACGCAGCGCGGACGTCGAGGGTCCGCTGCCGTCGGGCATCAGGAGCGGACGGCGGCCGAGGCGAACGGCACGGCGGTGTCGGACACGATCCGGACGACCACGTCGCGCGCGGTGTCCTCGGCGGCCCCGCCGAGCCCGCGGGCGACCGGGACGAGACGGTGGGACAGGATCACCGGTGCGAGGTGGGCGACGTCGTCGGGGGTGACGAACGGGCGACCGAGCAGCGCGGCGTGGGCACGAGCGGCCTGCGCCAGGTGCAGGGTGGCGCGGGGGCTCGCGCCCAGCACGAGGTCCGGGTGCGTGCGGGTGGCACGGACGATCGCGACGATGTACGCCTCGACGTCCTGCGCCAGGTGCACCCCGCGCACGGCGTGCACGATCGCCCGCAGCGTCTGCACGTCGACGATCGGTCGGAGCGCGGACAGCGGGTCGCGGGACCCGCGCGCCGCGAGCATCTGGCGCTCGGCGTCCGCGCTGGGGTACCCCATCGCGATGCGGGCCATGAACCGGTCGCGCTGAGCCTCGGGCAGCGGGTACGTGCCCTCCATGTCGATCGGGTTCTGGGTCGCGACGATCATGAACGGCGACTCCAGTGGCCGGGTCACGCTGTCGACGGTCACCTGCGCCTCGGCCATCGCCTCGAGCAGGGCCGACTGGGTCTTCGGGCTCGTGCGGTTGATCTCGTCACCGATGACGACGTTCGCGAACACCGGGCCCGGCGAGAACCGGAACGTGCCGGACGACTGGTCGTAGATGTTCACACCGGTGACGTCGGACGGCAGCATGTCCGAGGTGAACTGGATGCGGTTCACGGACCCGCCGACCGAGGCACCGAGCGCCTTCGCGAGCACGGTCTTGCCGACGCCGGGGACGTCCTCGACGAGCAGGTGCCCCTCGGCGAGCATCACGGTGAAGGCCGTGCGGATGGCGTCGACCTTGCCGTCCACCACGGTGGAGACGGCTGCGACGACGTCGTCGCCCACCGCTCGCACGTGCTCGATCGGGAAGGCTTGGTCGGTCTGGTCCGGCACGCAGGCCTCCTCGTCTCGGGACAGGTGTCGTGCATGCTACAACGGCGCGGTGACAGGCACCGGAGGATGCGTCACCGATCATCCGGAAGGCACACACGGGTCGTGCCCCGCGACGGACGGGAGGCGCGGTGCGGGGCCGCCACGCGCCTCCCGTCCGCCTCCTGGTCACGGTCCGGTCGGTGCGGGCGTCAGCGCGGCAGGGCCTCGGTCGTCAGCGACCAGAGCGCGACGCCGTGCAGCCCGAGTCGCCGCGCCAGCGCGACACGTGCCCGGTAGGAGCGGGCGTCCGACCAGTGCAGCTCGTGTCCGTCGCGGAGGGTCGCCGACCACTCCCCCGTGCGGTCCGACCAGCGTGCGGCACCGCCGGCCAGCGCACGGGCCCGCGCCGGCGACACCTGCCCGGCGTCCGGTCCACCCCAGCGGTACCCGTACCCGGCGACGCCGAGGTCGGTGCGGTCGGCCGGCAGTCCCTCGTGCTCGGCCACCTCGACGACGCGCTGCGCCCACGGCAGGGCACCGATCGTGCCCGGTCCGCTCCACGGGCCGTGCTGGTCGTAGGTCATCAGCACGAAGCGGTCGACGTGCTCCGCCAGACGACGGAGGTCGTACCCGGTGTCCCGGAAGCCCGCGGCCGAGGTGGACGCCATCACGGCCATCGACACCGGGGCGTCGGCACCGAGCTCGTCGTGCACCGCGTCCTCGAGCGCGGCCGCGAAGGCGACGAGACCCGCGCGGTCGCGGTCGCGCAGTGATTCGAGGTCGATCTGCACGCCCGTGCAGTGGTGGTCGTGCGCCAGGGCCGCCAGCTCCCGGGCGACCCGTTCGCGGGCGACCGGGTCGGCCAGCAGCGCCGAGGCGGTCTCCGGCGAGAAGTCACCGAGCGTCTCGGAGAAGTTGCTGACGAGGAGCTCCGGTCGCGCGCCCCCGCGGGCTGCGGCGCGGGCGAGTCGGTCGACGCCGTCGGGCAGCGGCGCGAGGCCCCTGCCGTCCGCGGTGAGCGTGACACCGTCGATCCCGATGGTGTCCGCCCGCTCGGTGGCGGCTCGCACCCGGGCGACCGCCGTCGGGGCTCCTGGCTCGACGTACGCCTCGACGGCGACGCCGCGGGCAGCGGACGCGTCGGCGCAGCCGGCGACCGTGGTGACGATCACGACGAGCGCGACGGCGAGGGCGGATGAGCGGAGCACGGGCCAACGGTAGTGGGCGGGGCCAGGGCGCCCGTGCCGGGCCGGCCCGTGCCTCCCGACCGTCGAGCACGGCCGCACCGTCGAGATCGTGAGCGCACCCTGCCGGAACGACGAAATCCCCGCCGGTGGCAGGGGTTTCGTCGACTGCGGAGACGGAGGGATTTGAACCCTCGGTCCCCTCAAAGGGGACTCCACCTTAGCAGGGTGGTGCACTCGGCCGGACTATGCGACGTCTCCGTGCGCTCTCACGAGCGCGAGACCCACCATACAGGAGGACGAGCCTCCTCTCGACCTCCCGCCACGACACGATCACCTCAGGTCGGGCGCCGGGTCCCCTGAAGTGGGGACAGGTGGGGCTTGTCCGCTCGTACCCCGACGCCTAGCATCGTCGGGACGCGGACATCACGTTCCGGGGGCATCACCTCCCCCGTCGCCGCGACACAGCACCAGACGTCGTCCCCCCTTCTGCCGAGCCCGACGCACCCGACCGCGGCGGCCCGGACGGGGACGACCAGGGGGCGCGGACCCGGTCCGCGCCCCCGCTCTGGGTGCTCTCCGGTGGGCGCTGCCCCCACCGTGCCTCACGCGGCGGAGCGGAACCGGTCGGGCAACGCGATGAGGTCCTCCGCCAACCCCACGAGCGCTGCGGCGCACTCGTCGAGCTGTCCACGCTCCGCCGCAGCAGCCGCCCGTTCGACCTGCTGCACGCGAGCACGCCGCCCGACGACGGCGTCGATGCCGTTCGCCACGGCGACGTCGTCCGTGAAGAAGGTGTCGAGCACGGCCCGCTGCGCCGTGAGCCAGTCGGCACTGACGATCGCACCGCGCCGACGGAGGTACCAGGCACCGAGCTCGACGAGCGCCCCGGCCTCGGTCAGGCAGGACCTGAGCACGAGCGCGTCGAACTGCTCATCCGCCCCCTGGCAGCCGGGAGCGGGATCGGCGATCATCGCCCGGGCGACCCGGAGTCGCTCGACCATCTGGCCGACGGACCAGTGGGCGACGACGACGCCGACGTACCGCTGCACGCTGACGAGCCGCAGCGCCTCGAGCGGGACGAGGGCTTCGCGGACGGGTGTGCGCGAGACCTGCATGTCCCGGGCGATGTCGTCGAGCCGGAGCCGTTGCCCTCGCCGGTAGACCCCGCGCAGGACGTTCTCGAGCAGCTTGAGGAAGACGGCGTCACGCAACAGGCTGCGGCGGATGCCGTTCGGGTCGGGGACCCGGTCGTTCCCCGAGGACGATGACCGATCCATCGCCCCAGGGTCACGCACGACGACCACCCGGTGCTCCGGGGGCGGGCGACCAGGGGAACGATCCGGTCGGGGTCGGGATGTGGAGGAGTGCCATGCCGAGACCCTCCCAGCGGGAGGGTCTCGGCGCTAAACATCACGTATACGAAATCCTACTTCTTGGACGCGTCGGTGAGGACGGACAAGGGTTGGGTGATGTCCTCCAGACCCTTGCGCGCCGCGTCGACCCCGAACACCAACGCCACGATCCCGCCGGCGATCATCACCGCCGACCCGAGCAGGTACCCCCAGAAGAGCGGTTCACGTGACGACCCGTCCCCGATGAACGCACCGTAGATCGCCGGGGCGACCGCACCGAAGATCTGCGCGAGGGCGAAGAAGTACGAGATCGCCTGCGACCGCAGCTCGAGCGGGAAGATCTCGCTCACGGTCAGGTAGGCGCTCGAGGCACCGGCCGAGGCGAAGAAGAACGAGACGCACCAGAACACGACCTGCACGGTGGCGCTGATGGCGTCGGCTCGGAACAGGAACGCCGAGGTGGCGAGCACCAGACCCGACACCAGGTAGGTCAGGAAGATCATCTGCCGACGACCCCAGGTGTCGAAGAACCGGCCGAGCACGATCGGCCCCAGCAGGTTGCCGATCGCGAACGGGAAGAAGTACACGGCCGTCTCGGCGGTCTTCAGCCCGAAGAAGTTCGTGAGCACCAGGGCGTAGGTGAAGAAGATCGCGTTGTAGAGGAACGCCTGGGTGATCATCATGGTCGCGCCCACCAGGGTGCGGGTCGGGTACTGCTTCAGCAGCACCTTGGCGATCGTCAGGAACCCCACCTTGTCCAGCGGCGTGACGGTCATGGCCTTCGACTCGTCGACGTCCTGCAGCCGGTGTCCGGTGGACTTCTCGACGGAGGCCTCGATCTCGGAGACCGTGCGCTCGGCCTCCTCCTCGCGTCCGTGGGTCATCAGCCACCGCGGGCTCTCCGGGATGTGTCGCCGCAGGAAGATGATCGCGATGCCGAGCACCGGGCCGAGGAAGAACCCGATGCGCCACCCGATGTTCTCGGCGAAGATCGACGTGTCGAGCAGGTAGATGTTGGCGAAGGCGCCGAGCGCCGCACCGCCCCAGTACGTGCCGTTGATGGCGATGTCGACGTGCCCGCGGTACTTCGACGGGATGAGTTCGTCGATCGCCGAGTTGATCGCCGCGTACTCACCGCCGATGCCGAGGCCCGCCACGAAGCGGAACGCCGCCAGGAACCAGAAGTCCTGGGCGAGTCCGGCGATGCCCGAACCGATGAGGTAGATTGCGAGCGTCAGGATGAAGAGCTTGCGGCGGCCGAGCCGGTCGGACATCCGTCCGAAGACCAGGGCGCCGACGACCTGTCCCACCAGGTAGATGGTGCCGAGCAGGGTGACCTGCTGCGTCGACAGGTCGAGGTCGGCCTGGAAGCCGGCGTTCGAGACGATCTGGATCTCGAGGCCGTCGAGGATCCAGGACACCCCCAGACCCACCACCACGCTCCAGTGGAAGCGCGTCCACGGCAGTCTGTCCATCCTGGCGGGGACCAGGCTCTTGATCGCCCCGTTCGTCGTGCTGCTCACGAGAGCGGACCGTACTCCGGAGATTCCAGGCTGGTTCCCAGTACCAGCGCAGCTTTACGTCCTCACAGATTCAGGAACTCGTGCGACGCGGACGGGAGGCGCGGGGCGGGCCCGCACCGTGCCTCCCTTCTGCGTCGGGTCGCGGTGACGCGCGACGTCACGACCGCACGCGGCCGCAGCCTGCGTCGGTAGCGTGACGACGTGCCCACCCAGAACTCGATCGACCGCATCCTGACCACGCACACCGGGTCGCTCCCCCGTTCGCCCGAGCTGACCGCGCTCCTGGTGGCCCGCGACCAGGGGAAGCCGCACGACGAACAGGCACTCCGCGAGGAGACCGCCGCCGTGCTCGCGCGCACCGTCGACGCGCAGCTCGACGCGGGCCTCGACGTCGTCAACGACGGCGAGGTCCCGCGCGTCGGCTTCTCGACCTACATCCGCGACCGGCTGTCGGGGTTCGGGGGCTCCGGTCACCGCAAGCCGACGCTCGACAGCGTGAAGTTCCCCGAGTACGCGGCGTTCCAGGCCCGGCAGATCGACGAGGGCACGGAGTTCGCCCGGGTGTGGGACACCCCGCTCGCCCAGGGGCTGCTCGAGTACGACCAGGAGCGCGCCGGCATCCGCGAGGACCTCGACGGCTTCGAACGCGAGCTCGCCCGGAACGCCGCCGCCGGCCGCACCCCGGCCGGCACCTTCATCTCCGCCGCGACGCCGGGCATCGTCGCCACGACCCTGCTGCTCGACGACGAGAACCCGCACTACCGCGACCACCGGGAGTACGTGTTCGCGCTGGCCGAGCAGCTCCGCGTCGAGTACGAGGAGATCGTCGCCCGCGGGCACGTCCTGCAGCTCGACGCCCCGGACCTCGCCATGGAGCGCGTCATCCACTTCGGCGACGCGTCGCTCGACGAGTTCCTGGCCGCCGTGGACCTGCACGTCGACGCGCTCAACCACGCGCTGCGGAACATCCCGAAGGAGCAGACGCGGCTGCACGTCTGCTACGGCAACTGGCAGGGCCCGCACCAGGACGACGTCCCGGTCGACGTGCTGCTCCCCCACCTGTACCGCGCCGAGGTCGGGTCCTTCAGCATCCCGTTCGGCAACCCGCGGCACGCGCACGAGTTCCCGGCCTTCCGCGACCTGCCGCTCCCCGACGACGCGGTGCTCGTGCCGGGCGTCATCGACGTCACGACCAACTACCTGGAGCACCCGCAGCTCGTGGCGAACCGGATCGTCGAGGCCGCCGAGGCCGTCGGCGACCCCACCCGCATCGTCGCCGGGACCGACTGCGGCCTGGCGACCTTCGCGAGCTACGAGTTCGTCGCCGCGGACGTCGCGTGGGCGAAGCTCCGAGCACTCGTCGAGGGTGCGGAGATCGCGTCGCGCCGCCTGTTCGGCTGACGCTCCCGCCGCGCTGCTCCCGCACGACGCAACGTCGGCGGGTCCTCGCAGCGGTGCAGCGCTGCGAGGTGTCGCCGAGGTTGTGTCTTCCGGAGCCGAGCGCCGCCACGCGCCTCCCGTCCGCATGTCGGTGCGCGGGCGTAGCGTGCGGACCGTGACCCGACCTGACATCCACACGGTCGGCGAGCTCCGCGCTGCTGGGCACGTCCAGAAGTCGGTCCGCGCCGAGATCCGCGACAACCTCCTCCAGGCCCTGCGCGAGGGCCGCGACCCCTGGCCCGGCCTGCACGGGTTCGAGACGACCGTCATCCCCCAGCTCGAGCGTGCGCTCATCGCCGGGCACGACGTCGTGCTGCTCGGCGAGCGCGGGCAGGGCAAGACCCGCCTGCTCCGCACGCTGCAGGGGCTGCTCGACGAGTGGACCCCGGTGATCACCGGGTCCGAGCTCGGCGAGCACCCGTTCGAGCCGATCACCACCGCGAGCACCCGCCGCGCCGAGGAGCTCGGCGACGCCCTGCCGATCTCGTGGGTGCACCGCGACGAGCGCTACGTCGAGAAGCTCGCGACCCCCGACACCAGCGTGGCGGACCTCATCGGTGACGTCGACCCGATGAAGGTGGCCGAGGGCCGAAGTCTCGGCGACCCCGAGACCATCCACTTCGGGCTGATCCCCCGCGGGCACCGCGGCATCGTCGCGATCAACGAGCTCCCCGACCTCGCGGAGCGCATCCAGGTCGCGATGCTCAACGTGATGGAGGAGCGCGACGTGCAGATCCGCGGCTACGTGCTGCGCCTGCCCCTCGACGTGCTCGTCGTCGCCAGCGCCAACCCCGAGGACTACACGAACCGCGGCCGCATCATCACGCCGCTGAAGGACCGCTTCGGCGCCGAGATCCGGACGCTCTACCCCATCGAGCTCGCCGACGAGGTCGCCGTCATCCGGCAGGAGGCCCAGCTCACCGCCGAGGTCCCCGACGCCCTGATCGAGATCCTCGCCCGGTTCACACGTGCCCTGCGCCAGTCCAGCGCCGTCGACCAGCGGAGCGGCGTCAGCGCCCGCTTCGCCATCGCCGGCGCCGAGACGATCTCCGCCGCCGCCGTGCACCGCGCTGCGCGGCAGGGCGAGGAGCACCCGGTCGCGCGGCCGATCGACCTCGAGACCGCGGTCGACGTCCTCGGCGGCAAGATCGAGTTCGAGAACGGGGAGGAGGACCGCGCCGACGAGGTCCTCGAGCACCTGCTCCGCACCGCCACGGCCGAGACCGTCCGCTCGCGGTTCCGCGGGATCGACTTCGGCGTCCTCGTCGAGGCACTCGACGGCGGCACGATGGTGACGACGGGCGAGCAGGTCAGCGCCCGTGCCTTCCTCGAAGGGCTCCCGTCGATCGGCGAGTCGGACGTCTACGACCAGGTGTGCGAGCGACTCGGGGCGACCGACGACGGCGAGCGGGCCGGCGCGATCGAACTCGCGCTCGAGGGGCTCTTCCTGGCCCGACGCATCAGCAAGGAGTCGGGGGGCGGCGAGGCCGTCTATGGCTAGCCGGCAGAACCGCCGCCTGACCCGCGACGCCCGCTACGGGAAGTACGAGGGCGGTCCGGATCCCCTCGCTCCCCCGGTCGACCTGGCCGAGGCGCTCGACGCCATCGGCGAGGACGTCATGGGCGGCACCTCCCCCGAGCGCGCCCTCCGCGAGTTCCTCCGGCGCGGCGGCCAGACCCAGCGCGGGCTCGACGACCTCATGCGTCGCGTCGCCGAACGGCGGCGCGAGCTCACCAGCCGGAACAACCTCGACGGCACCCTGCAGCAGGTCAGGGAGCTCCTGGACCAGGCCCTGCTCGCCGAACGCGGTGAGCTCGCCCGGAACGTCGACCTCGACGACGGCGACCGCGCCCTGGCCGAGCTGCAGCTCGACAGCCTGCCGCCGTCGCCCGCGAGCGCCGTGCAGGAGCTGAACGGCTACGACTGGACGAGTCCGACGGCCCGGCAGAAGTACGACGAGATCAAGGACCTGCTCGGGCGCGAGGTGCTCGACCAGCGCTTCGCCGGCATGAAGCAGGCGCTCGAGAACGCGAGCGACGAGGACCGCGCAGCCGTGTCCGCGATGATGCGGGACCTCAACCAGCTGCTCGACGACCACCGCCGCGGCACGGACACGCAGGAGCAGTTCGACGCGTTCACGGCGCAGCACGGGCAGTACTTCCCGTCCGGCCCGCAGAACGTCGAGGAGCTGCTCGACGACCTCGCCGCACGAGCCGCGGCCGCGCAGCGGATGCGGAACTCGATGACGCAGGAGCAGCGCGACGAGCTCGACGCGCTCGCCCAGCAGGCGTTCGGCTCACCGGACCTGATGGGTCAGCTCGGGCAGCTCGACGACACCCTCCGCGCGCTCCGCCCCGGCGAGGACTGGGGCAGCTCCGAGCGGATGGACGGCGAGCAGGGCCTCGGACTCGGCGACGGGACCGGCGCCTTCCAGGACATCGCCGACCTCGACGCCCTGGCCGAGCAGCTGGCGCAGTCCGGGCCCGGGTCCGACCTCGCCGACCTCGACCTCGACGCCCTGCAGCGTCAGCTGGGCGACGAGGCCACCGTCGACGCCCGGACCCTGCAGCGGTTGGAGCAGGCCCTGCGGAACTCGGGCGCGGTGCAGCGCGGCACCGACGGACACCTCCGGCTGACCCCGAAGGCGATGCGGCAGCTCGGCAAGAGCCTGCTCAGGGACGTGGCCGAGCGGATGTCGGGGCGCCAGGGCGCGCGTGACCTCCGTCGCGCCGGGGCGTCGGGCGAGCACTCCGGGGCGACCCGACCGTGGGCGTTCGGTGACACCGAGCCGTGGGACCTCCCCCGGTCGATCACGAACGCCCTGGTCCGGACCGCGGCGGACGGACGCACCGGACCGGGTGTCCGCCTGACGATCGACGACGTCGAGGTGCAGGAGACCGAGGCGCGGACCCAGGCGTGCGTGGCGCTCCTCGTCGACACGTCGTTCTCGATGGCGATGGAGGACCGCTGGGTCCCGATGAAGCGGACGGCCCTCGCGCTGCACACCCTCGTCAGCACGAGGTTCCGCGGCGACGACCTGCAGCTCATCGCCTTCGGGCGCGAGGCGGAGGTCATGGACGTCGAACGACTCGTCGGCCTCGACGCCCAGTGGGACAAGGGCACGAACCTGCACCACGCACTGCTGCTGGCCAACCGGCACTTCCGGAAGCACCCGACGGCGCAGCCCGTGCTCCTGGTCGTGACCGACGGCGAGCCGACCTCGCACCTCGAGCCGAACGGCCAGGTGTGGTTCGGCTACCCGCCCGATCCCGTGACGATCGCGCTGACGGTCCGCGAGCTCGAGAACGCCGGCCGGCTCGGGGCGCAGACGACGTTCTTCCGACTCGGTGACGACCCCGGGCTGGCGCGGTTCATCGATGCCATGGCCCGACGGGTGGACGGCTCGGTCGTCGCGCCCGAGAACGACGACCTCGGTGTCGCCGTGGTCGGGTCGTACCTCGGTTCCCGTCGCGGAGGCGCGTCCCTGTTCGGCGACGACCGGGCGGGCTGACCGGGCCAGCCGACAGACGGGAGGCTCCCCACCGGGCACGGCCCGGCAGCCGCTGGCGCGTCTGCCGGGAACCGGCCGGCGTGGGCCCCGGTGCCGGCGGGCGCCGCGCCTCCCGTCCGTCAGAAGAGGGGCCAGGGGACGGCGGGTCCGTGTCCGGGCGGCGGCGGGAACATCCCGACCGCGCGCAGCGCGGCGCACCGGGCCCGCAGGTTGTCGATCTCCCCGCGGGTCAGGTGCTCGGCGAGCGCGACGCCGAGGTCCCCGCGGAGCGCCTCGGACACCCGGTCGAGCCCCTCGAGCTCGTCGGGGTCGAGCGGCTCCCCGATCCAGCCCCACAGGACCGTGCGGAGCTTGTGGTCCACGTGGAAGGTCAGCCCGTGGTCGACGCCGTGGCGGTGCCCGTCCGGCATGGCGAGCACGTGCCCGCCCTTGCGGTCGGCGTTGTTCACCACCACGTCGAACACCGCCATCCGGCGGAGCGCCGCGGTGTCCTCGTGCACGAGCGTGACGGGCTGGTCGTGCTCGTCGATGGCCTCGAGCACGGGCAACCACGGGGTGCCCTCGGCGTCGGCCTCCTCGGTCGGCACCAGGTCGACGGGGTCCTGCTCCGGGTCGACGTCCTGCCAGCGCTGGACCATGCCGGGGCCGAACGGGCCGTCGCCGAGCCGGGTGGGCGGCACGATGCCCCAGCCGAAGGCCTCGGAGACCAGGTGTGCCGCGACCTCCCGGCCGGCGAGCGTGCCGTCCGGGAAGTCCCACAGCGGACGCTCCCCCTCGACGGGCTTGTACACGACGGACTCGCCGTCGAGGTCGGCGAGGAAGGTGGCGTTCGACGCCTCGCGGATGCGCGCCCGGATCGTCAGCGGGCCGTCGTACCGGGGTGCGTCGTCGCTCATGCGTCGCCGGGGCGCCGACCGGCAGCGACGACCTCGCGCGTGCGTTCGACGAAGGCCCGGGCGCTGCCGACGGGGATCTTCACCTGGAAGACCTCGGCGGGCTCGGGCATCTCGACGACGGCCTCGACCTCGTCGCCGTCCTCGTCCGTCTCGGTGACGATCTCGAGCTCGTCCTCGATCGGGTACGCCTCGATCACCACCTGCGCCGTCGCCGGGTCGAACCCCAGGCTCAGGGCACCCGCGCGGAACTCGGGCTCCACCGGCTGGTCGAGCGGCGCGGCGTCCCGGAGCTCGGACGGTGCCGCCGGCGGGACGCTGAAGCGGTTGTCCTCGACGGTCGCGACCTCGTCGAGGAGCTCGGCGACCTTGTCCGCGAGCACCGCGGACTGCTCCTTCTCGAGCGCGACGCTGGTCACCCGCTTGCCGTCGCGTGCCTGCAGGTAGAAGGCGCGTTCACCCGGGCGGCCGACCGTCCCGACGACGAGACGTTCCGGCCAGTCGAAGCCGTGCACGATGGTGGGCATGACCCGATTGTAGGAGCGTGCGGCTCCGTCCGTTCAGGGTCGAGCGGTCCCCGGCTCACTGCTGCCGACCGCTCCGTCCGCCGAGCCGGTCCCGTCGTGTCCTGCTCCGCCGCCGACCGCCGCGTCGCCCGAGGGGGCCGGTGCCGCGGCGAGCCACGACAGGTCGCCGGAGTCGGTGTTGGTGGCAACGACCTCGGGCCGGTGTTCCCCGTAGCGGACGACCGAGACGGACGCCGGACCGACCGCGATGCGCTGGAACAGGTCGAGGTGCATGCCGAGCGCGTCGGCGAGGACGGACTTCACGATGTCGCCGTGGCTCACGGCGACCCACACCGCCGTCGGGCCGTGCTGCGCCTCGACCTCGGCGTCGATGCGGCGGATCGCGGCGACCGCACGGGACTGCATCGTCTGCATGGACTCGCCGCCGGGGAACACCACGGCGCTCGGGTTCGCCTGCACCGTGCGCCACAGCGGTTCCTTCGCGAGTTCCGCGAGCTTCCGGCCCTGCCAGTCGCCGTAGTCGGCCTCGGTGATCGCCCGTTCGACCCGCACGTCGGGGCTGCCCTGCTGGCGGGCGAGCAGGGCGCGTGCGGTCTGCCGGCAGCGCTCGAGCGGGCTCGTGACGAGCGCGACGAGCGGGATCGGCGCGATGCGCTCGGCGGCCCGGTCGGCCTGCTCGCGGCCGACGCGGTCGAGTGCCACCCCGGCGGTGCGACCCGCCAGGACCCCGGTCGCGTTCGCGGTGGTGCGTCCGTGCCGGACGAGGAGGACGGTCGCCATGCGGTCGATCCTAGGCACCAGGGCGACCAGGACGCGAAGCGGATGGTGGACAGTGGTGGGCGTGCGCCGCACCATGCACGAAGATGGTGCGGTGCTCGTCTCCATCGTCTACATGAGCCGCTCGGCCGTGCCCTTCGACGACGACGCGCTCGCCGAGCTCCTGCGCGAGTCACGGCTCCGGAACGAGGCACTCGGGGTCTCCGGTCTGCTCGTGGCGAAGGGCGGCCGGTTCATGCAGCTGCTCGAGGGCCCGTCGTGGAGCGTCGACGACCGCTTCGGCGCCATCGCGCGCGACCCTCGGCACGACGGGGTGAAGTCGCTGATCCGCGAGGACATCGAGCGCCGGCGGTTCGACGGCTGGTCGATGGCCTACCGGTCGCTCGACGAGTCCGACGTGGCGACCGAGGACGGGTTCAGCCCGTTCCTCTCCGGCACGATGGACTTCGCCCCGGAGTTCGACGGCACGAGCGCCGCATGGCTGCTCAAGTGGTTCCGCGACCGGGAGCTCACCGACCGCTGACGCGGACCTCCGCCCGTCGACGGTCCACGAGGTCAGCCTGCCGCGCCGAAGGTGTCGGCGACCACCCCGAGCAGACGCGCCCGGTGCGCCGGCGCGGCCGTCGCCTGCAGGAGCACCCGCCACATCACCGCGACCGCGGGGTCGAGGTCCGCGCGACCGCTCCGCACCTCGGCGACCAGCTGCACCCCGGTGAAGTAGGGCACGACCGAACCGCCGAGCTCCTCCGGGGTGAGGTCGGTCTCGAGCTCACCGCTGCCGATCGCGACGCAGAACACGTCCACGATGCCGCCGATCCACTGCTCGTAGAACGACGACGTCGCTCCGGAGAACTCGCCGCGTTCGAGCGAGAGCCGGATGCCGGCACGCACGATCGGGTCGGTGCGGAGCAGGTCCGCGATCTGCTTCGACGCCCCGATCAGGGCGGCCGTCGGCGACGCGGCGTCGTGACTCACCTCCGCGAAGGTCCGCGCGTTCTGCTCGTCGATCACGCCGAGGGCGAGCGCGAGCTTCGTCGGGAAGTGGAAGTGCAGCGTGCCCTGCGCCACGTCGGCGCGGCGCGCGACGGCGGCGATCGACGTGGCGGCGAAGCCGACCCGGTCGAACTCCTCCGCCGCGGCCACCAAGATCTGCTCACGTTTCCCCACGTGACCAGTGTCTCGAACTGGAGGCACGGTGCGGGCCCGCACCGTGCCTCCAGTCCGAGGGGGTCCCGTCAGGTCGTCACGCGGCGTGGCGGGCCAGGGTCATGCGCTCCTCGGGCACGTCCTGCAGGTCGCGTCCGCGGAACCAGCGGAGCAGCCAGTCGGCCGGCGAGCCGGCCAGCTCGGCCGGCAGGCCGGAGCGCTCGGTGAGGAAGGTGTTGAAGCCGGGCTCGTCGCGGACCTCGAGGTCCGACGGGTTGCCGAACGCCATCGACCAGCCGTCGAAGCGGCGGGTGTCGATGTCCTCGCGGGAGAGCGACTTCACGCCCTCGTGGCGGGTGTCGCGCTCGATCGCGGCGAAGCGGTCCTCGACGCTCCAGGAGGGACCCTCGAGCACCTGCATGAAGCGGCCGCCCTTGGCGAGCAGGAGTCCGGAGACACCGAGCGCCTCGTTGCGCAGGCGGGCTTCACGGAGCATGGCGACCAGGTGGTCGTCGGTCATCTCGTCGACGGCGACGGACATGTACACGAGGGAGGTGAGTTGCGTCATCGGCGCCAGTCTGTGTGCTGCTCCGGTGGAGGGTCAATGCGGTCGTCCGCACACCGCAGTCGGGTGCGGTGTGCGGACGACCGGTGGGGGTGGCCGTGCTCGATCCAGCGGGGCTCAGGTCAGCGCGAGGAGCGTGTTGACCTGCTCGTTCACGCCGGTGAGCGTCGACACGGGCTTGCCGTTCGCGTAGATGCCGTCGAACGCCGGCTGCACGAGCGCCTGGACGTCGGCGGGGTTCCGGGTGACGGGGAACAGGAACGTCGTGCCGTCCGCCACCTGCTCGGTGAACGCGGAGACGTCGAGCCCGCGCTCCCGGAAGGCGGCGACCGCGGCGTCCGTGCCCGACCGGCGGGCGGGGAAGACGATGCCCGCGCGGCCGACGATCTCCTGCGCGGCGGCACTGCCGAGGAACGCGACCCACTTCGCCGCGGCCTCCGGGTTCCGCGCCTGCTTCGTGATCGAGTCACCCAGGCCGTTGAACATCGACGCGCGGTGCCCGATCGGCCCCTTCGGTGTCGGGGCGATGGCGACGTCGATGCCCTGCAGGTCGGCGTAGGCGCCGATCATCCACGACCCGTTGAACGAGAGCGCGACCTTCTTCGACCCGAGCTGCACGTCCGGACCGGTCGTCGTGGAGAACACTCCGTACTTCGGCATGTAGCCCTTCTCGGCGAGCCCGAAGTACCAGGAGATCGTCTTCTGGAACGCGGGGTCGTCGTAGCGGAACGCGTTCCCCCACGGGTTCCGATTCGTGTAGGACCAGTCGATCGAGCCGGTGAACGGCGACCACTGCGTCTGCCCGAACCCGTCGCCACCGCTGCCGTTGGCGCTGATGCCGTAGACCGCCACGTCCGACCTGTCGAAGCCGGGCTCGTCCCCGCGGCGCCCCTTGCCGTCGATGGTCAGGTGCGCGACCGCCCGTTCGAAGGTCCCACCGTCGTCCGGGTTCCACTCGAGCGCGGCGAGGTCCTCGGCCGAGTAGCCGGCCTTCGCGATCACGTTCCGGTCGTAGAACATCGCGACCGTGTCCCAGTCCTTCGGCGACCCGTAGCGGTGCCCGTCGCGCCCCTTCCAGAGCTGCGCGAGGCCGGACTGGTAGTCGTCGTCGCGGATCGCACTCGTCGCCTCGAGCTCGTCGAGCCGGTGGAGCACGTCGAGGTCGGCGAACTGCGGGAACTTCGACAGGTGGTCGGTGAACACGTCGGGCGCGGTACCGGCGATGAACCCGGCGGTGAGCTTCGTCCAGTAGTCGCTCCACCCGAGCTGGGTGATGCGGATCCGGATGTCGGGGTTCTCACGCTCGAAGGCCTTCGCGACGGCCTGGTACGCCGGGAGCTGGTTCGCGTCCCACAGCCAGTAGGACACGGTGCCGGTCGCGCCGCTGCGGGGGTCCGGCGTGCTCGGGGACGAGCAGGCGGCGAGGGCGCCGAGCGCGAGGGCCGAGGCACCGCCCGCGAACAGTGCGCGTCGGGAGATGGAGTGCGTCATGTGCGGGGTTCCCTACTTGATCCCGGAGAAGCCGATGGAGTTGACGATGCGCTTGGCGAAGACGCCGAACAGCACGATCATCGGGAGCGCGGCGACGAGGGTCGCCGCCATGAGGCCCGCCCAGTCGGTGCCGGACTGCGGCGTCTGCGACTTGAACACCCCGAGCGCGACCGTGAGGACGCGGGAGCTGTCCGTGTACGACACCATGAGCGGCCAGAAGTAGTCGTTCCACGCCGTGATGTAGGTGAGGACCGCCAGCGTCGCGATCGGCGCCGATGCCATCGGCAGGACGAGCCGGAAGAACACGCGGACCTTCCCGGCGCCGTCGATGAGTGCGGCCTCCTCGACCTCGCGGGAGATGCCGAGGAAGAACTGCCGGAGGAAGAACACCGCGAACGGGGTCATCAGCATCGAGGGCAGGGCGATCCCGAGCAGGGTGTCGACCAGGCCGAGCGACTTGATCAGGGTGAAGTTCGGCAGGAGCGTGAAGATCGTGGGGACCATGAGCCCGGCGAGGAACACCCCGAACACCCGGTCGCGTCCCGGCCAGCGCAGGCGGGCGAAGGCGTAGGCGGCTCCGGCGGAGAAGAACACCTGCCCGACCGTGATCATCGTCGCGGTGACGACCGAGTTGAGCAGGTACTGCCAGAAGTTGATCGCCGCGCCGGAGCCGCCCTGCGCCAGGGCCTCCTCGGTGGACTGCAGGCCGAACACCCGCTCGAACCCGCCCATGCTGAAGCCGGTCGGCAGCAGTGAGGTGGGGTCGGCGGAGATCGCGCCGTTCGACGACAGCGCGGTCCGGAGGATCCAGTAGAAGGGGAACAGGGTCACGACGATCACGGCGATCATCGCGGTCCAGGCGAGGACCCGTCCGACGGACGGCTTCGGACGCGGGGGCTTCGCGCCGCGGGTGGTGAGGGCGCGCGTGGTGGTGGGTTCGACCACCGGGGGCAGGGTGCTGGTCATCGTCGACTCGCTTCCGGTTGCTTCGGTGGCCGTCAGTCCAGGTCGCTCTCGCCGGAGCGCGAGAGTCGGTACTGGACGATCGTGATGATGCTCAGGACGACGAGGAGTGCCACCGAGACGGCGGACGCGTACCCGAACTGGAACCGGCCGAACGCCAGGTTGTAGATGTAGTTCTGCACGACGTTCGTGGCGTTGGCGGGGCCGCCCTGGGTGGTGATCGCGACCGTGTCGAACACCTGGAACGAGCCGATGATCGTGATGATGAGCACCAGTGACAGGATCGGGCGCAGCAGCGGGACCGTGATCCGCCAGAACATCTTCCACTCGCTCGCACCGTCGATGCGGCCGGCCTCGTAGACGCTCTCCGGCAGCGCCTGCAGGCCCGCGAAGATGAGCAGTGCGGTGTAACCGACGTTCCGCCAGACGTTGATGAAGGCGATCGTGGGGATGCCCCAGACGTCGCTCTGCAGGAACGGGATGCGCCCGACACCGATCGCGGACAGGACCTCGTTGCCGATGCCGAGCTGCGTGTCGAGGATCCAGAGCCAGATGAGTGCCGCGACGACGTTCGACACCAGGTAGGGCGCGAGCACGATGCCCCGGACGAAGGTCGACTGCGTGAGCCGGTGCATCATGACGGCGATGAAGAGCGCCAGGACCGTCTGGAAGCCGATGTTCAGCACGACGTACTCGACGGTGACGAGCATCGAGTTCCAGAAGATCGAGTCCTGCACCAGGCGCTCGTAGTTCTGCAGGCCCGTGAACACCGGCGGGGTGAGCAGGTTGTACGTGGTGAAGCTGAGCCAGATGCCCCGGATCGTCGGCCAGAGCAGGAACACCGCGAACCCGACCGACGCGGGGGCGATGAACACGAGCGCGAGCCACAGGTCGTTCCGTCGTCGGCGGCGTGGTGTGGTGGTCCGGGCACGTGCCGTGTCGGCACTCCGCGCGGTCCGTGGTGGTGCCGTCACCAGGGGTGACGACAAGGGGCTCTCGGTTGCCATCGCGACTCCTTCGTCTGCGGTGGACTGACGTCGGCAGTCCGTGGCGGGGAATCTACACGTGGGGACTCGGCGTCACAAGGAGCGATTTGTGGCGCGCTCCAAGGGGTTGTCACGTGTAGACCGCTGTGCAATGCTTGGCGGCGATCGCGACGGAGCGACCTGCTCGGCGACACGTCCCCCACCTCGGAAGGTCACTGATGATCAGCATCGGAATGGTCGGAGCCGGCCAGTTCGCGCCCCAGTTCGCCAAGCTCTTCAAGATCCACCCGGACGTCGACCGGGTGTTCGTCACCGACGTGGTCGAGGGCCGCGCCGAGGACCTCGTCGCCGCCCAGCACCTCGACGGCACGCTCGAGGACTTCGACGCCGTGCTCGCCTCGGACGTCGACGCCGTCGCGATCTTCACCCAGCGGTGGACGCACGGTCCGCTCGTCGTCCGCGCTCTCCGGGCCGGCAAGCACGTGTACTCCGCCGTGCCGATGGCGGTCACCGAGGACGAGATCGCCGCGATCATCGAAGCCGTCCGCGAGACGGGGCTCACCTACATGATGGGCGAGACGAGCCACTACAACCCGGCGACGGTCTTCGCGCGGAAGCAGGTGGCCGAGGGCGCCTTCGGCCGGGTGTTCTACGCCGAGGGCGACTACGTCCACGACATGGACCTCGGCTTCTACGCCGCCTACCAGTACAGCGGCGGCGAGCAGTGGAAGCGCACTGCGAGCTACCCGCCCATGCTCTACCCGACGCACTCGGTCGGTGGCGTCCTCGGCGCGATCCCCGGACACGCGGTCAGCGTCAGCTGCATCGGCGTCAAGGACGACCGCGACGACGGCGTCTTCGACAAGGAGGTCAGCCAGTTCGACAACGACTTCTCGAACGCGACCGCCCTGTTCGAGCTCGACAACGGCGGTGTCGTCCGGATCAACGAGATGCGACGGGTCGGCTACCCGTCGCACCTCCGCGAGTCCCGCTTCCGGTACTTCGGCACCGAGGCCAGCTTCGAGCAGCTCGCGACGGTCAGCGTGTGGCAGGACAAGGAGGCCGTGCACGACGTCAGCGACCAGATCGACACCCGCCCGACGATGGAGCTCGACGACCCGCGTCTCGCCGACGTCGACCCGGCCCTCCGGGACGCCTTCGTGTCCGGCTACGCCCCCGTGCACGACGTCGACCGCCTGCCCGCCGAGTTCGACGGGGTGCCGACCGGGCACGAGGGCAGCCACCACTTCCTGGTCGACGACTTCGTCCGCGCGGTCGTCGACGGGACGCTCCCCCCGGTGAACGCCTGGGTCGCCGCCCGGTACACGCTGCCCGGCATCGTCGCGCACCGGTCGGCCCTGCAGGGCGGCGTGCGGCTGCCCGTCCCCGACCACGGCGACGCACCCGAGCCCGCCACCAGCACCGTCTCGTCTAGGATCGCGAGCGAGTAGCCCGCCGCTCGGCGACGGACGGCGCCCGACCACGGTCGTCACCCGACGTCGGACGGCGCCCGACGACGACCGTCACCCGACGACGTCGAGGAGTCCGCGCGGGCATCCCGTGCGACCAGTGCGGCCCGGCCCCGTCCCGTGACGGCGCCGGGCCGCTCCCCGTCGGCCCGAGCGGCCGACGGACCGACCGACGAAGGTGATCCCGTGACCGTGCCGACCAACCCGAGGGCGGTCACCCGTGCGGACGTCGCCCGGTACGCAGGGGTGAGCACGTCGGTCGTCAGCTACGTCGTGCACGACGGACCGCGCCCGGTCGCCGCGGAGACGGCAGCGCGGGTCCGCGAGGCCATCCGGGTGCTCGGCTACCGCCCGAACGCGAGCGCCCAGGCACTCCGCACGGGCTCCTCGAAGATGCTCGGCCTGATCGTGCCCGAGCTCGACAACCCGTTCTGGTCGGAGCTCGCGGTGGCCGTCACGCACGCCGCGGCGGCCCGGGGGTACGACCTCCTCATCGCGAACAGCGACGGGGACGCCCAGCAGGAGCGGGAGCGGCTCCGCACGCTGTCCGCCCGGCAGGTCGACGGGATCATCGTGACGAGCATCATGACGCACCCCGACCTGTCGTCGACGACCGACCCCGGCATCCCGATGGTGCTGCTCAACACCTTCTTCGAGGTACCCGAGTACGCGAGCATCGGCGTCGACGCCCTGCGCGGCGCCCGCGAGGGCACGCAGCACCTCGTCGACCACGGCTACCGGGAGATCGGGCTCGTCATGGGGCACACCGGGTCGATGGAGCTCCGCGAGCAGGGGTGGATGCAGGCCCTGCGCGCGGCCGGGCTGCCGGACGGACCGATCGTGCGCTGCTCGTTCGACCGCGCCGGCGGGTACGAAGCGGGCCTCCGGATGTTCGGCGGCGGCACCGGACCGCGCGCCGTCTTCGTCAGCTCCGACCTGCAGGCCGTCGGGCTCCTGCGCGCCCTGTACGAGCTCGGGCTCCGCTCCCCGGACGACGTCGCCGTGGTCTCGTTCGACGGCGTGGCGGAGGCCGACTACACGAACCCCCAGCTCACCGTCGTCCGGCAACCCGTCGAGGCGATGGCCGCGGCCGCGGTCGACCGGGTGCTCGCGCGGGAAGACCCCGACGACCACCACCTCGACCTGGTGCCGGCGGAACTCGTGCTCGGGGCGAGCTGCGGCTGCGACGTGCGACGCTGACGTTCTACGTCTTGTAGAGTGAGCGCTCGTGCGGCACGGTGCCGCACCTCAGCCCGACAGCCCGACAGGACCCTGCGCTCCGATGCCCGTCACCGCCCCGCCTCCGTCCCGCGGCTGGTTCGCCCAACTCCTCCTCCGCCTGCACTTCACCGCCGGGCTCTTCGTCGGCCCGTTCGTCCTGGTGGCGGCGCTCTCCGGCGCCGTGTACGCCGTCGCACCGACCGTCGAGCAGGGCGTGTACCGGCAGGAGCTCACGGCGCCGTCGTCCGCGCCTGCGCTCCCCCTCGCCGACCAGGTCGCGGCCGCCGAGCGCTACGTGGCCCGCCACCACCCGGACGACACCGTCGCCGAGGTCCGCCCGGCCCCCACGCCCGGCACCACCACGCGCGTGATGTTCACGGAGGAGGGCCTGCTCGAGTCCCAGACCCGTGCGGTGTTCGTCGACCCGGGCGACGCCGCGGTGCGCGGGGACCTGCCGGTGTACGGCACGTCGGGGTCGCTCCCCTTCCGCACCTGGATCAGCACCGTGCACCGCAGCCTGTTCCTCGGCGACGTCGGGCGGCTCTACAGCGAGACCGCGGCGTCGTGGCTCGGCATCGTGTCGCTCGCCGGCATCGGCCTCTGGGCGTTCCGCATCCGGCGCGCACGGCGGAAGCGCGACCTCGTGCTGCCGGACAACCGTGCGACCGGGTACCGGAGGACGTTCTCCTGGCACGCCGCGACGGGCGCGTGGGTGCTCCTCGGCGCGCTCTTCCTGTCGGCCACCGGCATCACCTGGTCGCACTTCGCGGGCGACAACGTCAGCGCGCTCCGCTCGACGCTCAGCTGGCAGGCGCCGACGGTCGACACCGCACTCGACGGCTCGTCGGCGACGTCGGGCGGGGGGCACGCCGGGCACCACGGCGGTGGCTCGATGCCGATGGGCTCCCCGACGACGACGCCCGAGCAGTTCGACGAGGTGCTCGCGGTCGCCCGCGACTCCGGTGTCCGCGCGGCCGAGGTCCGGATCCGTCCGCCGGCGGCCGCCGACACGGCGTGGACCGTCGAGGAGATCAAGCTCAGCTGGCCGGTCGCGATGGACGCGGTCGCGGTGGACCCGGGCACGATGACGGCGGTGTCGCGGGTCACCTGGGCCGACTACCCGCTCATGGCGAAGGCCGCCAAGCTCGGCATCAACACGCACATGGGCGCGCTGTTCGGCCTGGCGAACCAGGTCGTGCTGCTGCTCGCGGCGCTCGGGATCGCGGCGATGGTCGTGTTCGGCTACCTCATGTGGTGGCAGCGGCGTCCCACCGGCGCGCGTGCGGGTCGCGCGCCCGCCGCGGGTGCGCTGGCCAGGGCTCCGTGGTGGGGCACCACCGCGGTCGTCGTCGCCGCCGTCGGCCTCGCGCTGCTGCTGCCCGTCGTCGGGGTCACCCTGCTCGGGTTCCTGCTGGTCGACGCACTGGTCACGACGTTCCGTCGCCGCGCCCGGTGACGGACGGGAGGCCCGTGGCGGTGTCGCCACGGGCCTCCCGTCCGTCAGGTGGTCCGGATCAGGCGGAGGCGGGCTCCGAGATCGCGTCGCGGAGCGCGGACGCGGCGGCGGCCACGTCGTCGGCGCTGTAGATCGCGCTGCCGGCGACCGCGATGCGGGCGCCCGAGGCCTGCACGGCCTCGATCGTGTCGGTGGTGATGCCGCCGGCGACCGAGAACGGGACGCCCGAGGCCTCGCCGTCGCGCAGCAGCGTCTCGAAGGTGAAGCCCTCCTCGGCCTGCTCGTCGAGGCCGGCGTGCATCTCGACGAACTCGGCACCGAGCGCGACGACCTCCTTCGCGCGGGCGGCCTTGTCGGGCACGCCGATCAGGTCGACGACGATGCCCTTGCCGTGCGCCTTCGCGGCCTTCACGGCACCGGCGATGGTGGAGTCACCCGCGACGCCGAGCACGGTGACGAGGTCGGCACCGGCCGTGAAGGCGATGTCGGCCTCGAGCTCGCCGGCGTCCATCGTCTTGAGGTCGGCGAAGACGACCTTGTCCGGGTGCGCCTCCTTGATCGCGGTGATCGCGGAGAGGCCGGCGCTCTTGATCAGCGGGGTGCCGAGCTCGATGACGTCGACGTACGGCGCGGCCTTGCCGGCGAGGTCGAGGGCGGCCTCGGTGGTCAGGGTGTCCATGGCGAACTGGAGCTGCATGGTGGTGTCCTTCCGGTGGTGGTTCGTGGGGGTCTCGGTGGCGCGCTCGGGCCGCATGGGCGGCGTCACGGTCGCTTCACTCGAGGTTCGCGTGCCGCGGCCACAGGTCGTCGGCGGAGTGCCCGCTGCGCTGCCAGAGCGCGTGGAACAGGGCGTCCCCGAGGAGCGCGACGCCCTGCTCGAACAGGCCGCCCGCGTACTGCGCCGAGGCCGTGCCGGAGCGGTCCGTCTTCGTGGCGGCGGGCAGGACGAGCGTGGTGTCGGCGACCTCGGACAGCGGGGAGTCGTCCGTCGTGCTGACGGCGAGCACCTGCGCCCCGACCTCGGTCGCGGTGCGTGCTGCCTGCACGATGCCGCCGGTGGTGCCCGAGCCGCTCGCGACGAGCAGCAGGTCGCCCCGCCGGATCGCGGGCGTCGTGACCTCGCCGACGACGTGCACGTCGAGCCCGAGGTGCATGAGGCGCATGGCGGTCATCCGGAGCGCGAGTCCGGACCGTCCGGCGCCGTGCACGAAGACACGCTCGGCGTCGGCGAGCAGGTCGAGGGCACGCGCGAACGGTGCCTGGTCGGCGCGGCGGACGGTCGCGATCAGCTCCTGGAGCTCGTCGCCGATCACTCCGAGGGCGTCGGCGGTCGTCGTGGTGGCCATGACTCCGATGCTCCTCGCGCGGGGTCGATCGCGCCGCTGCCCGGGCAGGCGGTCCACCCACCCGATCGGGTGGGACCGTCCGTCCGGGTGGGAAGGGTACGTTCGGTCCTCGTGGAGACGGAACCGGACGCATCAGCCAGCCGGATCGCGGCGTCGGAGCACGCCCGGACGGTGGCGGAGCAGGCCGACCGTCACGCGTTGACCCTCGAGTCGGTGCTCGCCGCCCTGCGCGCGAACCGCCTGTCCGACGCCGCCGCCCGTGCCGAGGCCGTCGAGATCGCCTCGGCCGCACTCGTCGAGCTCCGGACCGTGACCGACCGGCAGCGGAGCACCCTGCTCGAACCCGTCACCGGGGCGTTCTCACGGCTGCGGGCCGACCTCCGCCCGCTGGTCCGGTTCGGTGACCTCGACGTGCAGTTCGTCGAGCCGCCGACGACCGGCAGGGCCCTGCCCGGGGACGTCGCGCACAGCGCACGAGCGATCGTCCGCACGGCCGTGCTCGCCCTGGTCGACGGCGGGGTCGCCCGACGCGTCCGGATCCAGTGGGACTGCGACGGGCGCAACCTGCTCATGCAGCTCCGGGACGACGGTGCCGGCACCCTCGACACGCACGACGATGCCGTCCGCCCGATCGCCGAGCGGGTCGTCGCCCTCGACGGCACGATGCACGTCGACTCCACGCCGGGCTGGGGCTCGACCCTGGACATCTCGCTCCCCCTCGACCCGGCGCCGGGCGCGGCCGACCTGCCGGAGGACACCGACCTGACCGAGCGGGAGCGCGACGTGCTGCGGCTCGTGGTGACCGGCGTCGGGAACCGGGAGATCGCCGAGGGGCTCGGGATCAGTCCGAACACGGTCAAGTACCACGTGGCGAACCTGCTCCGGAAGCACGGTGCCCGCACCCGCGCGGAGCTCGCCGCGCTCGGCGCCCGCCCCTGAGCGGCGGGCGTGGGGCGTGGGGCGCCTCCGTGTCGAACCACGTTCCCGACATCGAACCAGCTGCCCGGGCTGGTTCGACGTCGGGATCGTGGTTCGACCGCGGGATCGTGGTTCGACGTGCGCGCGCACAACCGGGAGCACGTCGCGCCACGTCGTTCCACGGCGCGACGTGCTCCCCGTTGTGCAGCGTGCGGCGTGCAGCGTGCAGCGCGAGGCGTGCGGCGTGCAGCGTGCAGCGCGAGGCGGCGCGCTAGGCTGCCCCGATGACAGCGGGGGCGACGGTCGGTACGGACGAACGGTCGGGGTGGACGCGACCGGGCTGGGTCGCGCTCTACTGGGCGACCGTGGGGCTCGGCGTCCTCGGCGGGGCCTGCTCGTGGCTGTGGCTGTTCCTGGCATCGGAGGAGGCCACCCGCGGCGCGACCCCCGACCGATCGGGAGCGAACCCCGGCATCCCCCTCGGACTCGTCGGACTCGTCGTCGGCCACGTGGTGGGGTTCCTCCTGCTGCTGATGGTGGCGCGCCTCGCTCGCCACGGCGGGGCGTCGGCGGCTGGGTTCGCGGTCCTCGGGCTCGTGATCGGTTCCGGGGTCGGGCTCGCGTGCTCGCTCGCGCTCACCGGCGGTGCGCTCGTCGTGCCGTGGCCGGACGCCCCGTACACCCCCTGACGACCGCGCACTGGCTCGACGTCGGGGTCGTGGTTCGACACGCCCGCGCACAACGGGGAGCACGTCGCGCCACGTCGTTCCACGGCGCGAGGTGCTCCGCGTTGTGCAGCGGGCAGCGGGCAGCGGGCAGCGAGCAGCGAGCAGCGGGCAGCGGGCACCGCGCGCGTTCGGCTCGGGCGTCCGCGCGTCAGGCGTCCGGCGCGAGCACCTGGAACATGACGTGGTCCCGCCACTCCCCGGCGATCCGGATGTACTTCGGCGCGAACCCGTACCGCTCGAAGCCGTTCCGCTCGAGCGCCCGCTGCGAGCCGGTGTTCTCCGGGAGGGTCTCTGCCTGGACCCGGTGCAGCCCGAGCTCCCGGAACGCGTGGTCCACCGCGAGCCCGACCGCACGGGTCGCGTGCCCCTGCCGCGTTCGGTCGGCACGGACCCAGTACCCGAGCGCACACGACTGCAGGGCGCCCCGGGTCACACCGCTCAGGGTGATCCGTCCGAGCAACTCGTCGTCATCTCCCACGATCACGAAGGGCACCGAGCCGTTCTGCGCGGCGGCGAGCAGGACACCGATGGTCGCGCGCTGCCCGGCCTCGGTGAAGTAGCTGTCCGGCCGCGTCGGCTCGAACGGTCGCAGGTGATCGGCGCTCGCGCGGACGATCCCGGCGAGCTCGGCTGCATCGGACAGCTCGATCAGTCGGAGGCGGGTCCCGGTGCTCATGTGCGGAGGGTGTGGGATTCGAACCCACGAGACATTGCTGCCCACCTGTTTTCAAGACAGGCTCCATCGGCCGCTCGGACAACCCTCCGTGACGCGACCACGTGGCGAGACGTGATCGCGTCCCGGGCAGTCTAGCGAACCTGCCGTCCGTCAGCGCGGCAGCGCGTCGAGTGCCGCGGCGAGCCCGTCGTCGGTGACCCCGCCGGTCAGCTCGTTGCCCGCGTCGACGACGTCGTCCGGGGCCTGCCCCATGACGACACCGCGGCCCGAGGTCGACGCCCAGCGCAGCATGTCGATGTCGTTCCGCCCGTCACCCGCCGCCATGACGCGGGAGCGTGGGATGTCGAGCCACTCGCGGACGCGCTCCATCGCGGTGGCCTTCGTCACGCCCTCGGGAGCGATGTCGAGCCACGACGTCCAGCCGACCGAGTACGACACCTTCTGCAGCCCCATGCGCTCGACGACCTGCAGGAAGTCCTCGGTGTCGTGTCCCGGCGAGATGACGACGACGCGGGTGGCCTCGGTCCCGAGCAACTGCTCGAACGGCACGTGCTCGCCGGCGACGGTCATCGTGTCGTCGGGGAAGTTGCCGGAGAGCAGGAAGTGGCCGGTCTCGTCCTCGACGCCGAACGCCGCGTTCGCGAGCGCACCGTGGATGACCTGCAGGACCTCGGTCGGGTCGAACCGCTCGACGTGGACCCGGCGGTAGGACCCGTCGTCCTGGCGGGCGAGGGTCAGCGCGCCGTTGGCGCACACGACGTACTTCGAGCGCAGGCCCAGGCGTTCGAGCAGCGGGATCGTCATGCCCTCGCTGCGTCCGGTGGAGAGCATGACCTCGTGCCCGGCGGCCTCGGCGTCGCGGACGGCGTCGATCACCGTGTCCGTGATGACACCGTCCTCGCGCATCGTCGTGCCGTCCACGTCGAGCGCGACGAGCCAGCGCTTCGTCCGCGGAGACGTGGCAGCACCATCGGCAGCACCACCGGTGGCACCACCGGTGGCACCAGCGACAGCGCCGCCGGCAGCGACCGAGCCCGAGCCGGACGCACCGGCGCCGGAGCCGCCGCCCTGCGCCGACCCGTCGACGAACCGCTCGTGCGCGCTCATCGGGGCTCGATGACCTCGACGCCGCCCAGGTACGGCCGCAGCACCTCGGGCACGACCACCGACCCGTCGGCCTGCTGGTGGGTCTCGAGGATCGCGACGATCCAGCGGGTGGTCGCGAGCGTGCCGTTCAGCGTGGCGACCGGCGCCGTCTTCCCGGTCGACGTGCGGTAGCGGGTGTCGAGGCGACGGGCCTGGAACGTCGTGCAGTTCGAGGTCGACGTGAGCTCGCGGAAGGTGCCCTGCGTCGGGACCCACGCCTCGATGTCGTACTTGCGTGCGGCGCTCGTGCCGAGGTCACCGCCGGCGACGTCGATCACGCGGTAGTGCAGGCCGAGGTCCTGCATCATCGACTCCTGCATCGCGACCAGGCGCTGGTGCTCCGCCTCGGCCTGCTCCGGGAGCACGTACGAGAACATCTCGAGCTTGTTGAACTGGTGCACGCGGAGGATGCCCCGGTTGTCCTTGCCCGCGGACCCGGCCTCGCGCCGGTAGCAGGTCGACCAGCCGGCGTAGCGGATCGGGTCGCCCGACTCCGGGAACGACAGGATCTCGTCGGCGTGGAACCCGGCGAGGGCGACCTCGCTCGTGCCGGTCAGGTAGAGGTCGTCGGCCTCGAGCCGGTAGACCTCGGCCGCGTGCTCGCCGAGGAACCCGGTGCCCGCCATCGTCTCCGGACGCACGAGCGTCGGCGTGATGAGCGGCTCGAACCCGTGCTCCACGGCGCGGTCGAGCCCGAGGTGCATGAGAGCGATCTCGAGCCGGGCGCCCAGGCCGCGGAGGAAGTAGAAGCGCGATCCGGAGACCTTCACGCCGCGCGGGATGTCGATGATGCCGAGTTGCTCGCCGAGGTCGGCGTGGTCCTTCGGCTCGAAGGCGAACTCGGGCTTCGTGCCGACGGTGCGCAGCGTGACGAAGTCGTCCTCGCCGCCCTTCGGCACGTCCGGCAGCACGACGTTCGGGATCGTACGGACCACCCGGTCGAAGGTCTCCTCGGCTGCGGCGACCTCGGCCTGGGCCTCCTTCACGCGTGCGGCGAGCGCCTGCGCCTGCTGCACGAGCGCGGGCTTCTCGTCCTTCGGGGCCTTCGCGACGGTCTTGCCGAACGCGTTCTGCTCGGCGCGCAGCGCCTCGAACGACGTGATCGCAGCGCGGCGGGCGGTGTCGGCGGACACCGCGTCGTCGACGACGGAGACGGAGGCGCCGCGCGCCTCCTGCGAGGCCTTGATGAGGTCAGGGTTGTCGCGCAGGAGCTGCAGATCGATCACCGGATCATCCTAGAGGGAGCGTGTGACCGCCGGACGGGAGGCCCGTGGCGGCCCCGCCACGGGCCTCCCGTCCGTCAGTCGGTCACGGCACCCGACGGGACGTCACGCAGGGCGGCGACCATCCCGCGCAGCAGGCGGAAGGCCGCTGCGCGGCCCGCCTCGTCGAGGTCCCGGGTCATCCGGAGCTCGACCTGCCGGACCGCCGCACTCGCCGCCTCGCGCTGTCGCCGTCCGGCTGCGGTGAGCGTGGCGGGGAGCACCTTGCCCGTGGTCGGGGTGGCCGGCCGGGTGACGATGCCGTCGCGCTCGAGCTGCTGCAGGAGCGTGTTCATCGACTGCCGGGTGACGAAGGTGCCGCGCGCGAGGTCGGAGTTCGACATGCCGGGGCGCTGGGCGAGCAGTTCGAGGCACGAGTAGTGCGTGACCGTCATGCCGAGGGGACGGAGGGCGTCCTCCATGGCGGCGCGCAGGGCACTGGCGGCCTCCTTCAGGACGTAGCCGACCGAGCTGTCGAGGTCGATCCGCGCTTGACGCATGTCAGGAGTCTGACACATACTGCTCGTGTCAGGCATCTGACACAGACGAAGGAGCACACCATGCCCGCCACCGGGATCGACTTCACCTCGCTGCAGGTCCGCGACCTCGACGCCTCGCAGGCGTTCTACGAGCGGTACCTCGGACTCGTCCGCTCTCCCGCCGGCCCGCCGCACGCCGTGGTCTTCCAGACCGAGCCGATCGCGTTCGCGCTCCGCGACCTCGTACCCGGGACGGACCTGTCCGCCGGGCAGCCCGCGCTCGGCGTCGCACTGTGGTTCCACGCGACCGACGTCCAGGCGATCCACGACGCGCTCGTCGCCGACGGGCACACGATCGTGACCCCGCCGTTCGACGGCCCGTTCGGTCGGACGTTCACCTTCGCGGACCCGGACGGCTACCCGGTCACGCTGCACGACCGGCGCTGAGCCGGACGGGCGGGCCACCGACTCGGGCGGTCGCCGATCATCGATGCGCGCGGTCGTGCGCCGGTACGGCCGGTCGGGTCGCCGACCCGGGCGGTCGCGCGCCGACCCGGCCGGTCGCTCGCAGGCGTCCGTCGGTAACGTCGGCAGCATGTCGACACCATCGGAGACCGCGCCCGCGGGCCAGGACGCCCTCCCCACCGAGCAGAAGACGGCCGCGGTCGTCTACAACCCGGTGAAGGTGGACCTCGAGACCCTGCAGCGCACCGTCGCGGAGCACGAGCAGGAGGCCGGCTGGGCCGAGACCCTCTGGTTCGAGACCTCGGAGGAGGACCCGGGCGGCGGCATGGCGAAGGCCGCGCTCGACGCCGGAGCCGACGTCGTCGCAGCGGCCGGCGGTGACGGCACCGTCCGTGCCGTGGCCGAGATCGTGCACGGGTCCGACGCTGTGCTCGCCCTGCTGCCGAGCGGCACCGGCAACCTGCTCGCCCGGAACATCCCGGCGCCGATCGACGACCTCGGTGCGAGCGTCCGGACGATCTTCCGCGGCGAGGACCGCCCGATCGACTTCGGTGAGCTCGAGGTCGAGCGCGAGGGCGGTGAGCGCGAGCAGTTCGGCTTCGTCGTCATGGCCGGGCTCGGGCTCGACGCCCGGATGCTCGCCAACACGAACGACGACCTGAAGAAGAAGGTCGGCTGGCTCGCCTACGTCGACTCGCTCTTCCGGTCGCTCCGCGACGCCGACGCCTTCGAGTTCCGGTACCGGCTCGACGGCGAGGGCAACCAGTCCGTGCGCGCGCACTCGCTCATCGTCGGGAACTGCGGGATGCTGCAGGCCGGCGCGACGCTCCTGCCGGACGCCGAGATCGACGACGGTGTGTTCGACATCGTCGTGATGCGGCCCCGCGGGTTCTTCGGGTGGGTCCGGATCGGCGCCCGGGTGTTCTGGGAGAACGCGATCCTGCGCTCGTTCCGCCGCTCGAAGATCGGGCAGACCCAGGTCGGCAAGCGCATCGCCACCGCGGCCCGCGACGAACGACCGCTGCGCTACATCCGCGGTCAGGAGTTCGTGGCGCGGCTCGAGCGTCCGGACGAGTTCGAGATCGACGGCGACCCGGTCGGCGAGGTCGTGGCGTTCAAGGCGCGCATCGACACCGGTGGGCTGCGGGTGCGCGTCGCCGGACCGCAGGACCAGACCCGCAACACGCGCCGGGTCGAGAACGCCCACAGCTGACGCGGGCACCCTTCCGGCGGGCGTGCGCCTGCTGGGACGGAGAGCGGCCCGCACAACCGGAGGCACGTCGAACCACCGAAGAGCGTGGGGCGACGTGCCTCCGGTTGTTCGGCGGCACGTCGCGCCACTGCCGGACCAGCCGCTCCGCCGGGCTCGGCCGCGCGCGCCAGGCTCGGGCTCGACGTCGGGCTCGGCCGGGCTCGGGCTCGGGCTCGGGCTCGGGCTCAGCCGGCCTCGGGCTCGGGCTCGACGTCGGGCTCGCCGGAGACGATCGCGCGGAGCCAGTCCCGCGCCTCGACGAACGCCTCGTCCGAGTAGCGCGCGGAGACCTCCGGGCGGAAGCCGTCGGCGCGCGGGTACGACCCGAGGAACGTCACGCGGGGGCTGAACCGGCGCAGGCCGAGCAGGGCGTCGGCCACCCGCTCGTCGTGCACGTGGCCGTCGAGGTCGATCACGAACCGGTAGCGCCCGAGCTCGTCGCCGATCGGCCGCGAGGACAGCAGCCCCATGTTGATGCCCCGCGTCGCGAACTGCTCGAGCATGTCGACCAGGGCGCCGGGGTGCTCGCTCGGCAGCTCGACGATGACGCTCGTCTTGTCCGTTCCCGTGCGCTCCGGGATCGCGAGCGTGCGTGACACGAGCACGAAGCGGGTGACCGCCGAGGCGTTGTCGCCGATGGACGACGCGAGCACCGCCAGGTCGTGGTGGTCGGTGATCCCCGGCGGGGCCACGGCGGCATCGGCGACGGGGTGCTCGTCGAGCAGCGCGGTCGCGGCGGCGACGTTCGACGACGCCGGGATGTGGCCGTGGCCGCGCAGGTTGGTCTCGAGCCAGCGGTGCGTCTGCGCGTACGCGACCGGGTGCGCGTTCACGGTCCGCACGTCCGACAGGGCGGTGCCGTGCCGGGCCACGAGCACGAAGTCGACGGGCACGAGGTACTCGCCCACGATCCGCACGCCGGGGATCCGCGCCAGGGCGTCCTGCGTGGCGCTGACGCCGCCGTCGACGCTGTTCTCGATCGCGATCACCGCTCCGACCGACCGTCCCGTCACGACGTCGTCGAGCGCCTCGCCGACGTTGTTCACGCTGCGCCAGGGCTTGCCGGCGGCGGCCTCGACGAGCTTGAGTGCCGCCTCGGTGAACGTGCCGGCGGGTCCGAGGTAGGAGTACGTGTCGGACGGCGTGGCACGGTCGGTCATGCGCCAGATCCTACTGGTGTACCAGTCACCCGCGACGCGAGCAGACCGACCAGACCGACCGAACCGACCAGGCCGACCAGGGCGCCGGCCCGGACGTCAGGACCGGACGAGCATCGTGTCCGAGTCCCCGTTCCGCCCGACCGTCCGGAACCCGGCCCGCTCGTACGCGATCCGCGCCCCGGTGTTGCCGTCCTCGACGCTCAGGCTGACACCCGGCCAGCCCGCGGCCCGGCCGGCGTCGAGCAACCGCGCGAGCAGCGCCGTGCCGATCCCCCGACCCCGCCCGCGCGGCTCGACGGCCATCGTGAGTTCCGGGACGTCCTCGGCCACGAACCCGTACCCGGGGTCGTCCGCCGGCAGGAACCGCGCCCACGCCACCCCGACCGGTCCCTCGCCGTCCACCGCCACGACGCCGTGGTCGCGGGCGGGGTCGAAACCGACGAAGTAGTGCGCGAACTCGGGGCGGTCGAGGTCGGCGTCCACGAAGGACGGGGCCTTCCAGTTCATCGCCGCGAGCGTCGCGTGCCGGAGCAGCCCGGTGTCGTCCGCAGTCGCGTCCCGGAAGAGCACGCCCGCCGGTGCCGCAGGCGACGCACCCGTCAGACGCTCCTCGCACAGCACCTCGCCGTCGGACCGCGGGTAGGTCAGCGCCGCGAACCGCCCCTCGGGGTCGAGCCGCCCGAGCAGCGCCCGCGTGATGCCGTCGAGCTGCCGGACCTGCTCGTCGCTCAGCGCGTCGATGACGAAGCGTCGGGCGGTCCGGACGTGGTCGGGCGCCGCCGCGACGATGGCCGCGAACCCGTCGTCGGTCAGTCGGACGTCGGTGGCTCGGCGGTCGTCGACCGAGGGGCACCGGGTGACGAGCCCGCGCTTCTCGAGCCGCGACACCACGTGCGACAGGCGCGGCAGGGACGCGTTCGTCGCCGCGGCGAGCGCCGACATCCGGAGCGTGCGCGACTCGGTCTCCGACAGCATCGCGACGACCATGTAGTCGAAGTGGGTCAGATCGGCGTCCCGCTGGAGCTGCTGGTCGAGCGCGGCCGGGAGGAGTTCCATGACGGCGACCAGCTTCATCCACGCGCGGAGCTGGTCGCGCGTGAGCCAGGGCGTCTCGTCCGTCATGCACTCATGCTAGCCATTGGTTGTCGATGCAACCAGTGGTCGCGGGGATCGTCGGGCACGGACGACGCCCACCACGAGTGCGACCACGACGACCGCGAGCAGCAGCCCCTCGACGACGAGCAACCGCGTGGTGTAATCGAACGGCAGCACGGTCGGGTTCTTCTGTCCGTGCTGCTTCGCGGCGATCTCCGGGAGCACCACCAGGGCGAGCACGCTCCCGAGCACCACCGCGGTCTGCACGACGACGAGCACCCCGGCGCCGAGCGTCCTGCCGGTCCGACGGAGCAGGAGTCCCGCTCCGACCACGAACGGCGACAGCACGACGTCGTGCAGCACGACCGCGCCGAGCAGCCACGTCGCCAGGCCCCAGATGCGGTTCGGTCGGACGGTCGTGACGAGCACGTACGCACCGAACGCCATCACGAGCACGCCCACGACGACGAGCACGATCCTCGCGGCCCTCATCGGATCACCTCGATCTTCCCGATCCACTTCGTCTGCAGCACGCCGGGTCGTCCCGGCGCGATGACCCGGGCGGGGAACCCGTGGTCCAGGTCGAGCGTCTTCCCGTTCACCTCGAGCGCGAGGAGCGTCGTCGGGTCGGACGCGTACTCCGGGCCCATCTCGGTGACCCGGTACCCGCCGCTCTTCTCGAGGCTCGTGATCCGCAGCGCCGACGCCGGGTCGGCCTGCACGGAGGCGAGCAGGTCCCGCATCCGGACACCCCGCCACGACGCCATCTGGCTCCACCCCTCGACGCACGAGATCGGCAGGTCCGCGGTGGCGGTGCCGAGCGCGACGAGCTCGGCACGCGAGAACGTCCGTGTGACGTCCGGACCGACCACGGTCAGCGTCCAGTCCGCCGCGGTCGCCGTCGCCAGGACCCCGGCGGCGCGAGCGGTGCGGTTGACCGGCAGGTCGTCCGGTCCGATGTACCGCTGGCGGGCACCGAAGACGTTGAGCGGTTCGAGGAGCCGGTTCGACTGTCCCGCGGTGAGCGCGACGACGCCGACGGTCGCCGCCGTCACACCCGCCACGAACCCGCGGCGGGCGATCCGCTGACGGGGTCCGGGGAGCGCGTCGTCGTGCTCCGGCCGGGAGGCGCGACCCGCCTCCGCCCCGCCGGCACCGTCCCCGAGACTCGGCTCCGCGGACAGGTTCGCGGTCCCGAGACCGCGAACCTGTCCGCCAGGGCGAGTCTCGGCAGCGCCCGCCGGCGCAGCCGGCGCAGCCGGCGCAGCCGGCGCAGCCGGCGCAGCCGGCGCAGCCGGCGCAGCCGGCGCAGCCGGCGCAGCCGGCGCAGCCGGCGCAGCCGGCGCAGCCGGCGCAGCCGCGCCGTCCACCCACCGCAGCAGGCGGCCGGTCAGGCCACGGGGGTACCCGCCGGCCGTCTGCTCGGCCGCGGGGCGTCCACCCACGGCGGGGCGGGCCTCCCGGCCGTCCGGCAGCAGCTCGCTGCCCACCGTCGGGTCCGCGACGAACCGACCCTCGGCGTCGTAGGCGTCCCGCGCCCGCCAGTAGCGCACGATCACGGGCAGCTTCGACGCGATGTGCACGACGAGCGAACCGATGATCAGGTACGACATGGCGTAGTGGACCTGGCGGAACGGGAACGGCCACGGGTACCACTGGTACGTGTTCAGCAGGCCGGTGCCGACCTGCACGATCGACGCCGACACGAGCACCGCGATCGACAGCCGCTCGAGCAGGTGCAGGACCCCGCGCACCGGCGGGACCTGGGCCAGCGCGGGCATGACGACGTTCAGCTTGGCGAGCAGCAGCGGGATGATCGCGATGCCCGCGGTGATGTGCAGGCCCTGCGTGAACTGGTAGAGCTGCGTCGGCCGGGTCGGGAAGCGCATCCACGGCAGGGGGTCCTGCAGCAGGTGGCTGTAGACGCCGGTCCCGAAGCAGACGACGAACGCGATGCCGAGCAGGCGACCCCAGACGACGGCCGAGCGGGCGTTGCGGTTCGGGGACGCCATGGTCGCGCGTGCATCCAGCAGGACCCGGCGCACGATCGGTAGCCTCGGGGAACCATGAGCAGACGACCGCGCGCCGCCTCCGTCCCGACGACCGCGGTCGTGTCGACCGTCCTGTCCGTCGTCGGCGTGCTGGCGCTGGCGGGTGTCATCGCCTTCGGCATCACGCATCTGGGGTTCCTCCGTGCCGGTCATCGTGCACCATTCGTTGCCTGGACGCTCATCGCTTGGGCGGTCTTCGCGGGAGCAGTGGTCGCCGTGCGGTTCGTGCCCCGCGAGTGGACGACCCGGATCGTCCTCGGTGGGGCGGTCGTGGTCGGCATCGCGGCGCTCGTCGGCCCGCCGAACACCAGTACCGACTCTGCCCGGTACGCCTGGGACGGCATCGTGCAACACGCCGGCATTTCACCGTACGCCCACACGCCGCAGTCGAACGCGCTGGCCGACCTGCGCCCGGACTGGCTGTTCCCGGACAAGATCGACGGCACCTGCAAGCCGCTCGAGCCGCGGATGCGCGGGCTCGGCGACGGAGCCGACGGGCACTGCGTCGCCATCAACCGGCCGGACGTGACCACGATCTACCCGCCGATGGCGCAGCTGTGGTTCGCCGGTGTGCGCGCCTTCGTGCCCGCGACCGCGCAGTACATGCCGTTCCAGGTCGCGGGACTCCTCGTCTCCCTCGGCGTCACGATCGGTCTGGTCGCGGTGCTCCGTCGCGTCGGCCGCCCGACCTGGTGGGCCGCGCTGTGGGCCTGGTCGCCGCTCGTCGCGTCCGAGGCGGTCACGAACTCGCACGTCGACGTCGTCGGTGCCGCCCTCGCCACGGCGGGCGTCGTGCTCGTCGCCTTCGGTCGGCCGATCTGGGGCGGGATCGCCCTCGGTGCGGCGACGGCCACCAAGCTCATCCCGGCGATCGTCTACCCGCCCCTGCTCGGCCGGTGGCGGTACTGGTGGGCGGTCCCCGTCGGCATCGCCACGTTCGCGCTGCTCTACGTGCCCTACGTGCTCACCACCGGCGTGAAGGTCCTCGGGTACCTGCCCGGCTACCTGTCCGAGGAGGGCTACGAGGACGGCTCCCGGTTCGCCCTGGTCTCGTCCGTGATCGAGGGCGATGCGGCGACGATCGTCGTCGGGCTCGTGGTGCTCCTGGCCGCCGTGGTGTCCTGGCGCCTCGCGGACCCCGCACGGCCGTGGTCCGCCGAGGTGTTCATGATCGGTGTGACCTTCCTCGCCGTGACCCCGCGGTACCCCTGGTACGCGCTGCTCCTCATCCCCTTCGTGGTCCTCTCGGGTCGGTGGGAGTGGATGGCCCTGAACCTCGCCATCGCCCTGCGCGGGGTCTGGCCCTCGGCGCCCGCGTTCCGGTGGTGGCTCCTCGCCGCGGTGCTCGTGATCGTGGTCGTCACGCTCGTCCGCACCCGGCGCGAGGACTGGGTGCGCTGGGGACGACGACTCGACCCCCGTGGGTGGCGGTCCGTGGACCCCCGCACCCGCGACCGCATCGACGCGGGGTAGCATCACGGGGATGACGGCGCGGATCCTGCCCTCGACCGGCCTGCTGCGCCGGGTGCGCAGCGAGTCGCCGGCCATCCCTCCTCGACCCGTCGACGACCCCGGGCTCGTCGACCGGTTCGCCCGGCGCGCCGTCGACCTGCGGGTCTCGCTCACCGAGCGCTGCAACCTCCGATGCACGTACTGCATGCCGGCGGAGGGGCTGCCCGTGATCCCGTCGGACGCACTCATGACGGCGGCGGAGATCGACCGTCTGGTCGGCCTCGCCGCCGGCACCCTCGGCGTGCGCAAGGTCCGCTTCACCGGTGGTGAGCCGCTCCTGCGCGCCGACCTCGTCGACATCGTCCGTCGGTGCTCGGCCCACGACGTCGAACTGTCGATCACCACGAACGCGATCGGCCTGGCGAACCGCGCGCAGGCCCTGGCGGACGCCGGACTGCGCCGCGTCAACGTCTCGCTCGACACCGTCGACCCGGACGTCTTCGCCGAGGTCACCCGGCGCCCGTTCCTCGACCGCGTGCTCGAGGGCATCGCCGCCGCGGCGGACGCGGGCCTCGGGGTCAAGGTCAACGCCGTGCTGCTCCGCGGGGTGAACGACCACCTCGCCGTCGACCTGCTCGCCTGGTGCCTCGAGCGCGGGCACGAGCTGCGCTTCATCGAGCAGATGCCGCTCGACCCCGGGCACGCCTGGGACGGCGCCACCATGGTCACGGCGGAGGAAACCCGCGCCCTGCTCGGCGAGCACTACCGCCTCGAGCCCGACGAGGCGCCGCGTGACGGCGCCCCCGCCGAGCGGTACCGCGTGTCGACGCTCGACGGCGAAGCGCTCGGCACCGTCGGTGTGATCGCGAGCATCACCGAGTCGTTCTGCGCCGACTGCACCCGCACGCGCCTGACCGCCGAGGGACACGTGCGCTCCTGCCTGTTCTCGGACGACGAGGTCGACCTGCTCGGCCCCCTGCGCGCCGGCGCCGACGACGACGTCCTGCTCGACACCTGGCGACGCGCGATGTGGGCGAAGCCGCGGGACCACGGCGACGACGCGGACGGGATCGTGCACCCGTCCCGCGGCATGAGTGCGATCGGAGGCTGACCGGTGACGACGATGCGGTTCTTCGCCGCGGCCCGCGCGGCCGTCGGCCAGGACGAGACCACGGTGGCCGCGACGACGCTCGATGCGGCACTGCGGGGCGTCACGGCGGCCGATCCGGACCGGTGGACGGCGTTGCAGGAGCGGTGCTCGTACCTCGTCGACGGGGTCACGACGCGCGACCGCTCGACGTCGCTCGACGGCGTCGCGACCGTCGACGTGATGCCCCCGTTCGCCGGCGGCTAGGCCACCGTCACGCGGGCGCGGCGACGCTGACCTCGTCCGGGTCGACAGCGATCCGCACGGCCACGCCCGGCTCCAGACCGAGGGCCGCGGCCGACGCGACGGTCACGTCGGCCACCAGGTCACCCGCGTGCACCCGCACCAGCCCGTCACGCGGTTCCACCGCGGTCACCGTCCGTGCCAGCCCCGGCCCGTCACGGCGCACGCGCGCCGCGGTCGGGTGCAGGGCCGCGACCGCGGGTCGGCCGGGAGGCACGGTGTGCGTCGCGGACGCCAGCTCACCGCCGCCGTCGAGCGCGATCCCGGTCGGCGTGGCCGTCCCGGGGACGAGCACCAGTCCGGAGAAGGACGCCGAGAACGGCGTGCGCGGTTGCCGGAGGACGGCCTCGGTGCGCCCCTCCTCGACGACGCGGCCGTCCTGCAGCACGACGACGCGGTCGGCGAGCGTGACGGCCTCGAGCGGGTCGTGCGTGACGAGGAGGGTCGGGCGGCCGCGCAGGGCGGCGCGCAGCGCCGCGCGGACCTCGGTGCGGGCGTCGACGTCGAGCGCCGTGGTCGGCTCGTCGAGGAGCAGCAGCGCGGGCTCCGTCGCGAGGGCACGGGCGACCGCGACACGCTGCGCCTGCCCGCCGGACAGCGTGGTCGGAGACCGGTCGGCGAGTACGGACGCACCGACGGCGGCGAGGGCCGTGGCGGCGCGGTGTCGTGCCTCCCGGCGGCCGGCCCCGGTGGCACGCGGGCCGAAGGCGACGTTGCCGGCGACCGTGCGGTGGGCGAAGAGGTCCGGGCGTTGTGCGACCAGGCCGACCCGGCGGCGGTGCGTCGGCACGGACGTCAGGTCGCGGCCTGCGAGCACGACACTGCCGTCGCGCGTGCGGAGGAGGCCGGCGAGGGCCTCGACGACGGTCGACTTGCCGGCGCCGTTCGGCCCGACCAGCGCGACGCACTCGTCGGGGCCGATCGTCAGGCGCACGTCGACGTCCCGCTCGGGCACGAGCACGTGAGCGACGAGCCCCGCTCCACCGCCCGTCACGTCGTCACCGGGCGGGTGCGCACCGTCGTCGTCCCGATCACGACGAGGGCGACCACGACGAGGACGAGCGCGAGCGCGACGGCGGTGTCCGGGTCGATCTCGCGCTGCAGGTAGACCTCGAGCGGGAGCGTCCGGGTGACCCCCTGCAGGCTGCCGGCGAAGGTGAGGGTGGCGCCGAACTCGCCGAGCGCCCGCGCCCCGCAGAGCACCAGGCCGGAGGTGATGCCCGGGAGCACGCACGGCGTCGTGACGGTGAGGAACGTCCGGGTCGGTCCGGCGCCGAGCGTGGCGGCGACCCGTTCGGCGCGACCGCCGCCGGTGCGGAGCGAGCCCTCGATCGACGACACCAGGAACGGCATCGACACGAAGACCTGCGCCGTCACGACCGCCGTCGTGGTGAAGGCGATCCGGAGCCCGTGCTCGTCGAGGAACGCGCCGAGCACGCCGAGCCGCCCGAAGGCCGCGAGCAGGGCGAGACCGCCGACCACGGGCGGGAGCACGAGCGGCAGGAGGACGAGCGCACGGAGGACCCCGACCCAGCGGGAGGTCGAGCGGGCGAACAGCACCGCCAGCGGGTAGCCGAGGACGAACGCGACCCCGGTGGCGGCGGCCGCGGTGCCGAGGCTCAGCCCGAGCGCGGTGGTCGACGCGGGTGCCGTGACCAGGGCGACGAACGACGACCAGTCGACCCGACCGACCATCGCGGCCACGGGCACGACGACGAACAGTCCGCCGAGGACCGCGGGGACCGGGAGCCACCACGGCACGGGGGTCCGCTGGTGGCGCTGGGGCGGCCTGCTCGTCATCGTCCTGGTCGTCCGGTGCATCGCGGTCGTCGTCAGGGTGCGCCGAAGCCGGCGTCCGTGAGCACCTTGCGTCCGGCGTCGGAGCGGACGAACGCGGCGAACGACGCGGCGGTCACCGGGTTCGCGGACTCCTTGAGGACACCGATCGGGTACGTGTTCACGGCCTCCGACGACTCCGCGAACGGGACGCCCTCGACCTTCCCCCCGGAGCCCTCGACGTCGGTGACGTAGACGAGCCCGGCGTCGGCCTGCCCGGACTCGACCTTCCCGAGGACGTCGGTGACCGACTGCTCCTCGCTCACCGGTCGGAGCTCGACGCCCGCGGCCCGCTCGACCTCCGCCGTCGCCGCACCGCACGGCACGGGGGCGGCGCAGGTGACGACCTGCAGGTCGGACGCAGTGAGGTCGCGGAGGTCCGCGACCTGCTCGGGGTTGCCGGGTGCGACGGCGATCTCGAGGGTGTTCGTCGCGAAGTCGCGGGGCCACCCCGTCGCCAGGTCGGTCGTCGCGAGCTTCGCCATGGTCGCCTCGTCGGCGGAGGCGAACACGTCGGCGGGGGCGCCGTTGCGGATCTGCGAGACGAGGTCGCTCGAACCGGCGAACGAGAACCTGACCGTGGTCCCCGGGTGCCGCCGCTCGTACTGCTCCCCGAGCTCCGTGAAGGTTCGCTGGAGCGAGGCGGCCGCGAAGACCGTGATCGACCCGGTCGGGCCCGTGCTGCCCGTGGCGGTGCCGCTCGCCGAGGTGCCCGTCGCGCTGCTCCCCGTCGCGCCGCCGGTGACGGGCCGGGCCGTGCACGCGGCGAGGCTCGTCCCGACGACGACGACGAGCGCGATCGCGGCAGAGGTTCGCAGGAGCGTCTTCACGGGGAGATCCTAGCCGCATCTGCGGTCAGGAGGTGATCGGGTGGCCCTCCTGGCCCCACGCGGTGATCCCGCCGTCGAGGACGGTGACGGGCGACGCCCCCGCCGGACGGTCCGCGATGGCCTGTCGTGCCCAGGCGGTGGCGCGCTTCCCGGACGCGCACACGACGACCAGTTCGTCGACCGCCCCGGAGCCGCCGAGGTCGTCCGGGGTCCGCGAGCCCGGGATCACCCCGGTCGCGCGCTCCGCCTCGGTCCGGACGTCGACGAGGACGATCCGGTCGCCCGCGACGGCCGCACCGTCGTCACCGAGTCGTCGTGCCAGCTCGGCGGGGGCGATCCGCGGCGGCTCCGCGACCGCCGACGCCGCGGGACGGACCGATCCCGGGCCGCGACGCACGACGCTCTCGGTCCAGCGCCACCGACGGGCGTCCACCGTGAGCACCCGGCCGAGCAGCGGGTCGCCGAGCCCGGCGACCAGGGCGGTGACCTGCGCCGCCATCACCGCGCCCACCGCGCCGCACAGGGCGGGCAGCACGCCGTCCGCGGCGCAGGAGCCCTCGTCCGGCAGCGCCTCGGGGTGGAGGTCGTGGAAGTCGACCGGGTCGGCGGCGGCATCGTGGAAGACCGAGACCTGTCCGTCGTAGCCGAGCGCGGTGCCCCAGACGAAGGGCACGCCCGCCGCGGCGCACGCGTCGGAGACGGCACGGGTGACCTCGACGCTGTCCGCCGCGTCGACCACCACGTCGTGGTCGGCGACGTGCTCGGGGCGGAAGCGCTCGGTCAGGGCGACGACCTCGACGACGGCGTCGACGCCGCGCACCCGGTCGGCTGCGCACGCCGCCTTCGAGCGCCCCACGTCGGCGGCGGCGAACAGCGTCTGCCGCGCCAGGTTCGACGTGTCCACCGTGTCGTGGTCGACGATCGTGATCCGGCCGAGCCCGGAGCCGGCCAGGTACGTCAGGACGGGTGCGCCGAGCCCGCCCGCTCCGACGACGAGGACCCGGGCGCCGGCGAGCGCGTCGAGCGCCGCCTGCCCGGCACCGTCGAGCGCGGCCGTGCGCGAGGTGCTCCGCCGCCGGGCGGCGAGCGCTGCGGGGTCGGGCGTGGCCGGGTCGGGCGTGGCTGGGTCGGACACGGCGGGGTCGGGCGTGGCGGGGTCGGGCGTGGTCACCGTGCGCGCTCCGGCTGCTCCGGCACCTCGACGGTGACCATCGTGGCCTTGACGGACGCGACCGCGACGGAACCGACCTCGAGCCCGAGGTCGCGGACGGCCTCGGCGGTCATCAGGGACACCACGCGGTTCGGGCCGGCCTGCAGCTCCACCTGGGCGACCACCCCCTCGACGACCAGGTCGGTGACGATGCCGACGAAGCGGTTCCGCGCCGAGCTGCGGACACCGGACGGGTCGTCGAGCCCGGCGTCACGACCGCGGACGTACGCGGCGAGGTCCCGCCCCTCGACCACCGTGCGGCCGGACGGGTCCTCGGAACGGGGCAGCGTGCCGGCGTCGACCAGGCGCCGGACGGTGTCGTCGCTGACGCCCAGGTACCGCGCGGCGTCTCGGATGCGGAGTGTCGTCATGGTGTCCGTGACCCTACGGCATGGCGAACTCTCACGGAGGGGACAGCGGTACGGGGCACGCGCCCAGCCGTGCGCGCTACCGTCGCGGGCGTGACTGCACCACAGACCGGCACCATCCACGTCCCCGCCTCCGCCGGGGTCGCGCCGGTCCGTACCCGCCTGCGGTCCGCGTCCACGGCCCTGCGTGTCGCAGCAGTCCGGACCCCCGAACTCACCGTGGGTGCGCTCGGCGTCGTCACGGGCGCGCTCTTCGCCTGGGTCCCCTCGCTCTGGTACGACGAGGCCGCGACGGTCACCAGCGCCACGCGCAGCTGGCCGCAGCTCTGGGCCGAACTCCACAACGTGGACGCCGTGCACGGCCTGTACTACGCACTCATCCACGCCTGGTTCTGGCTCGTGGGGTACACGCCGTTCACCCTCCGCTTCCCGAGCGCACTCGCCATCGGCGTCACCGCCGGGCTCGTCGTCGCACTCGGACGCCGCCTGGGTGGTCGTCGGCTCGGCATCGTCGCCGGTCTCGTGTTCCTCGCGATCCCCCGCGTGCAGTGGGCCGGGTCCGAGGGCCGCCCCTACGCGACCGTCACGACCCTGGCCGTCGCACTGACGCTCGTCGGCATCACGGCCGTCCGACGCACCCGGTCCGGGGCGACGCGGGCGTCGAGCATCCGCTGGTGGGTCGCCTACGGGCTGCTCGCGCTCCTGGCCGTCTGCTTCAACGTGTACCTCGCGCTCGCCGTGGTCGCACACGCGGCGGCCCTGGCCTGGACGTGGCTGGCCGAGCGCCGGTCGCGTACGTGGACCCGGCGGTCGGACGCCGGTGACCCGCTCGTGGGCCGTGTCGTCCTCGTCCGCTGGGTCGTCGCCGCCGCAGCTGCCGCGCTCCTCGCGTCGCCGCTCGTGCTCGAGGTCACGGAGCAGTCCAAGCAGGTCGCGTGGATCTCGGGCATCACGCAGCGCACCCCGCGCCAGGTGTTCGCCACCTCGTGGTTCGGCGGGATCGACTCGTACGCCGCGGTCGCGTGGACGCTCCTCGTCATCGGTGTCGTCGTGTCCCTGGTCGCCGCACACCGCCGCGTCCCCACCGTCCGCGCGCTCCTCCGGGCACAGGCGGTCCGGATCGCCCTGCCGCTGGCACTGCTGCCGACCGGGGCACTGCTCGCCGCGACGGCACTCGGCAAGCACCTCTACTCCCCCAAGTACGCATCGCTGAGCATGCCGTTCGTCGCGCTCCTCATCGCGCTCGCGATCACCGCCCTGCGGCGGAAGGCCCTGATCGCCGCGCTGCTCGCGGTCTTCCTCGTCATCAGCGTCCCGAGCGCGATCGACGTCAAGACGCCCCGGTCGAAGCAGGAGTCGACCTGGGCGAACGCCGCGTCGATCATCGCCGCCGAGCGTGGGGCGAACACCGGCGCCAACGAGGGCGTCGTCTTCGGCAGCGTCTACGGGCACCCGACGTCCACCGCGGAGATCATCCGCGTCTCCTACCCCTGGGCGTTCACCGGGATGACCGACCTGGGCATCCGGAAGAACGGCGCCGAGACGGGCGTGCTCTGGAACGAGAACGGCGACCTGGCGTCGACGATCCCGGCACGCCTCGGTGACATCGACACCGTGTGGTTCGTCGGCGGCACCCCGAAGGCCCGCAACATCCAGCCGGAGACGACCGAGGTGCTCGCCGAGCACGGCTTCCACGTCGAGCAGAAGTGGCGGACCGGTCGGGTCGTCATCACGGAGTTCGTCCGCGACTGAGCCCCGACGGCACCGTAGGTCCGGTGGTCAGTCGGCACCGCGGGTCCGGTGGTCAGTGCACGACGCGGGCACCGTGCACCGGGCCGGTCGCCCGGAGCGCGACGAGCCCGGAGGCGCTGAGCTCGACCTGCACCTCGAGCGCAGCATCGCGGTCGGCGACCAGGAACGCGACCGTCGGGCCGCTCCCCGAGACGATGCCCGCGAGCGCGCCGGCCTTCTCCCCCACCTCGATCGTCGCCGCGAGCCCCGGCTGCAGCCGCATCGCGGGTGCCTGCAGGTCGTTGTGCAGGCAGTCCGCGAGCAGGTCCGCGTCGCCGGCACGGAGCGCCTGGAGCACGTTCGCCTCGACGACGGGGGTCGTGGGAGCCGGGCGGATGTCGGCCCGGTAGCGCTCCCGGTGCTCGTCGAGCGCCCGGTAGACAGCAGGGGTGGAGAGACCGTCCTCGCTGAGCGCGAGGACCCAGTGGAACTCCCCCTTGGCGAGCGCCGGGCTCAGCTCGTCACCGCGACCCGTCCCCACGGCGGTGCCGCCGGCGAAGGCGAACGGGACGTCCGCGCCGAGTCGGGCCGCGAGCCGCAGCAGCTCGTCCCGCCCGAGGGCGGTGCCCCAGAGGGTGTCGCACGCGAGCAGGGTCGCCGCGGCGTCGGCCGATCCCCCGCCCATCCCGCCGGCGACGGGGACCTGCTTGTCGATGGTGAGCCGGACGCCGCCCCGGTGCCCGGCGGCCTCGGCCACGAGACGCGCGGCGCGGATCGCCAGGTTCGAGTCGTCGGTCGGGACCGCACTGGTGTCGATCGGTCCCGTGAAGCGCACGGAGAAGTCGTCGGCCGCTTCCGCGGTGACGTCCTCGTACAGCGACACCGCCTGGTACGCGGTCGCCACGTCGTGGTAGCCGTCGTCCTGCAGCGCGCCGACGGACAGGAACACGTTGATCTTGCCGGGAGCGCGCACCCGCACGCGGGTCGGTGCGGCCAGCGAGGTCATGCGTCCAACCTATCCTCCCCGCGCCGGGCCGCGGACTACGCCGAGGTCCCCGCCGCCGCGAACCCGCGAGCCAGGTCGGCCAGGATGTCGTCCACGTGCTCCAGACCGATCGACAGGCGGATCATGCCCTCCCCGACGCCGGCGGCCGCGCGTTGCTGCGGGGTCATCTGCACGTGGGTCGTCGACGCGGGGTGCACGACGAGCGACCGGACGTCGCCCAGGTTCGACACGTGGTCGAAGAGCTCGAGCGCGGCGACGAACCGGCGACCGGCAGCGACCCCACCGGCGAGGTCGAACGCCAGCACGGCCGACGGCCCCTTCGGCACGTAGCGCTGCTGCAGGTGGTGCCACGGCGACGAGGGCAGCCCGGCGTAGTGCACGTGCTCGACCTGCGCGTGTCCGTCCAACCACGAGGCGACCGCGGCCGCGTTCGCCACGTGCCGGTCCATGCGCAGCGACAGCGTCTGGATGCCCTGCAGGACGAGGAAGGCGTTGAACGGGGCGATCGCGGGGCCGAGGTCGGCGGACAGCTTCGACCGGGTGCGCTGGATGAACGCGCGGCGGCCGAACTTCTCGGCGAAGGCCGTCCCGGCGAACCCGGACTGCTCGACCGTCGTGAGCTGCGGGTACTTCTCCGCCTGCGCCGCCCAGTCGAAGTTCCCGCCGTCGACGATGATCCCGGCGACGGCGCTGCCGTGGCCGGCGAGGTACTTCGTCGCCGAGTGCACGACGATGTCCGCGCCGTGCTCGATCGGTCGCACGAGGTACGGCGTCGCGATGGTGTTGTCGACGATGAGCGGCACCCCGGCGTTGTGCGCGACACCGGCGACCCCCGCGAAGTCGAGCACGTCGCCACGCGGGTTCGGGATGCTCTCGCCGAAGAACGCCCGCGTCTCCGGACGGACCGCGGCGCGCCACTCGTCGAGGTCCGTCGGGTCCTGCACGAAGGTGAACGTGATGCCGAGGTCGCTCAGCGTCGAGTGGAAGAGCGTGTAGGTCGCACCGTAGAGCGACGCCGACGAGACGACGTGGGCGCCCGCCCGCGCGACGCCGAGCACCGCCAGCGAGGTCGCCGCCTGACCGGACGCCAGCGCCAGTGCTCCGACCCCGCCCTCGAGGTCCGCGACGCGTCGCTCCAGGGCCGCCGCCGACGGGTTGTTGACGCGTGTGTAGGTGTGTCCAGGTGCGTCGAGCATGAAGCGCGCCGCCGCGTCCTCGCCCGAGGGGTACACGAAGGCCGCGCTCTGCGCGATCGGGGGCACGTTCGCCCCGAAGCCCGGGTCGGCCGTGAAGCCGGCCCGGATCTGCCGCGTCTCGAACGCCCAGTCGTCCTCGGCCGCCATCAGGCGACCGGCTCGGCGGGGACGGCGGCGCGGACGAGTGGGATGACCTGCTCGCCGAAGCGCTCCATCTCCTCGGCCTGCGGCGAGAACTGCAGCAGGAGCGTGTCGACCCCGGCGTCCTCGAACTCGCGGATCCGGTCGGCGACCTGCTGCGGCGTACCGACGAACCCGGGGCGCAGACCGCGGTTCGACACCGAGTAGTCCTCGAGCGACGGGACGTGCTCGAGCTGCGACTTCGAGATGAAGTCCTGGTACGACTCGTACGCCTTCCCGTGGCGGACGTCGGTGATGCGGGCGAGCTCGGCCTGCGCCTCCTCCTCGGTCTCGCGGACGATCACGTACGCGGCCATGCCGAACGCCTCGAACGGCGCGGCGCCGGCGTCCTCGCGGCGACGCTTCATCTCGTCGATCTTCGTGCGGAGCTCGTCGACGGTGCCGCCGTGTGTCAGGTACGCGTCGGCGAAGCGGGTGATCGAGCTCTTGCCCGCCTCGCTCTCGCCGCCGGCGTAGATGCGCGGCGTGACCCGCGGCTTCGGCTCGAGGTGCGTGTTCTGCACGTCGTAGTACTCGCCCGTGAACGAGAACGGCGTCTCGGCCCAGAGGCCCTTGAGGATCGCGACGAACTCCTCGGTGCGCGCGTACCGGTCGTCGTGCTCGGAGAAGATGCCACCGTACTGGCGGGCTTCCTCGGCCCACCACGCGCTCACGACGTTGAACGTGAAGCGACCACAGGAGATCTCGTCGATGGTCGCGGCCTGCTTCGCCGTCACCGCCGGCAGGTGGTAGCCCGGACGCATCGCGGCCATGATCTCGAGCCGCTCGGTCGTCGCGGCCAGCGCGGCCGCGAGCGCCCACGCCTCGAGGCTCGGCGCGGCCGTCCCCTTGATGTCGTTGAGGTTGAGCTCCGGCACGAGCGTCAGGTCGAAGCCGATCCGCTCGGCACGCTGCGCCAGCCGCTTCACGTAGTCGAAGGTGACGGGCATGTCCTCGTCCTCGACGTTGCGCAGCCAGCCGCCGAAGAGCGGGGTCCAGTATCCGAATCGCACGAGTGGTTCCTCAGGTGTGTCGTGACGGCCGGGAGGCGCGGGGCGGGCCCGCCACGAGCCTCCAGGCCGGTGGGTGGTGTCGTCTCAGGCCGTGGTCGCCGACGTGGCGTACGCCCGCTCGAGGAGCGCGCCGGTGAAGCGCGCGATCGCGCGCGGACCGGAGACCGGCGCGACCGCCTCGACGGCGGGGTTGTAGTTCGTGTTCGTGTTCACGTCGTAGACGACCGTGCGGCCGTCCGTGGTCTCCATGAACTCGACACCCGCGACCTGGATGCGCTGGTCGGCGAGGAACGTCCGGAGCTGCTGCACGAGCGGGTGGTCGGCCGTGACCTCGTCACGGATGCTGAAGGCGGCCGGTGCGCCCGGTGCCCCGGCGCCGGTCGTCTCGGCGCCGGGCACGTCGCAGACGGCGCCGGCGATGACCTGGGGCACCTCGCACGCGTCGGCCGGGCAGAGCTCGAAGCTGCCGGCGCTCGTGTCGACACGGACCGCGTAGACGAACTCGCCGCCGACGAACTCGGCTCGGGTGATGAACGGCTCGCGGGCGGTCAGGAGCTCCTGGAGCAGCGTGATGCCGTCGACGGGGGCCTCGAACTCGGGGCTGTCGACGTACGCGTCGAACTCGGCGAGGGTGTCGAAACGGCGGACGCCGAGGCCCTTGCCGCCCTGGTTGTGCTTCGTGATGAACGGGACGTCCTGCCCTCCCGTGAAGGTCCGCGCGGCGCCCTTGAGGGCGGCCGACCCGAAGACCGCGGTCGTGCGGGGCACGTCGAAGCCGGCGTCCCGGAGGAGCCCGTGCTGGGCGACCTTCGACACCTCGAGCTCGAGCACGTGGCTGCCGTTCACGACCGTCGCACCGGAGCGCTCGAGCCAGCCGAGCAGCGCGCGGGCGTACTCCTTGCTGTGCTCGTTGCCGCGGGTGTGGCTCGACGCGGACATCCGCGACCAGTAGACGCCCGGAGCCGGCTCGGCGGTCAGGTCGATGCTGCCCAGGGCACCGCCGTCGGTGAGCAGGAGTTCCTCGACCGGCACCCCTTCTGCCGCGAAGGCAGCGGCGAACGGCGGGAACCACTCGGGGTTCTCGTGGATGACGTACACGCGCGGAGTTGTCACCGGGCCACCCTAGGCACGCTCCCCCTGGGGGTGCCAGGTGTGTGACGCGCCGTTGCGAACGCGGGACGAGCATGTGGAACATCAGTACGGTGCCCCGGTGCGACTCATCTTCATCGACGAATCCGCGAGGGACGACGCCTTCTACTTCTTCGGAGGTCTCGTCGCTGACGCCAGCGCCGTGCAGTCGATCGAGCAAGGGTTCGACGGGATCGGACGCCTGCTCGCTGCGAACGTGGCCGGCTTCGACGCGGCCACCGAGTTCCACGCGGTCGAGATGTTCCACGGTCGAGGGCGGTGGAAACGGGTACCCCTCGGGTGGAGGGTCAAGGCGTGCACACTCGCGGCCAAGGTCCTGTCTCGATCCACGGCATCCTTCGTCTTCCGGGGTGTCGACCTGTACGCTCACCGACGCCGGTACGGCTCGCGCGCGTTCCCCGCGCATCTCCTCACGCTCGCTCATCTACTCGAGTGTGTGCACGAACGGCTCGGATGGTTGGACCGGAACGATCAGCTCGGTCTCGTGCTGGCCGACGAACACCACTCTGCTGCAGGCGCGCGTCGGAGTCTCCGCAGCTTCAAGGTCGAGAGCGTTCCCGGGTACACGCGGAAACCGCTCACCCGGATAGCGGACACGATCTACTTCGGCCCCTCCCACGAGAGCAGGATGCTGCAGGCCGCTGATCTCGCCACCTTCTTCTTGAACCGGTCCCGCACGATCGAGGAGAAGGACCCACGCGCCGCCGATGCCGTTGCGAAGATCGTTGCTCTGGTGAAGGAGATCACCATCGTCGAGTACGTCTGGTCCCCCTGAGCGCGACGGCGCCGTCAGGGCGGGACAAGACACAACGCCCCGCGTCAGCGGGGCGTTGGCTGGGTGCGGGAGGCCGAAGCGTCCTGCCTGACCGAGGGTACCAGCGGCGAGTAGGGACCACAACGTTCCGGACCGCCGACGCGCCTGACGCCGGTGGAGGGAACCGACCGGAGGAGGATCGTCCCGTACGGCTGACACCGAGCAGTTCGAGCTCCTGCGCGGGGTCACCTCGTGCCGGAGCGCCGGGTGTGCGAGGGTGGAACGCATGTCCTACCCCGCGTACGAGGAGACCGTCCGTCCCGGCCGTGTGATGACCGTCGTGGGGTGGGCCGTGATCGCGACCGCCGTCGGGATCACGACGCTCGTGCTCGCGGTGCCGGCGGGGTGGCAGGACCAGCCGCCGTCGGCGTCGGACGTCGGCGTGCTGGTGGTCACCCTCGCCGTCACGGTCGCGCTCGGCATCGGGATGATGACCATGCGGATGACGGTGCGGGTCGACGAGGTGCTCGAGGTCCGTGTCCGCCCCTGGTGGTACCGGCGGCGCGTCGCCCCCGAGCAGATCACGTCGGCCGAGGTCGTGCACATGACGGGCGGCAACTCCGGCGGGCTCGGCATCCGGCTCGTCCCCGGCGGCACGGCGGTGCTGCTCGACGGCGGACCCGGCGTGCAGGTCGCGATCCGCGGGGCGCGGTCGCTGCGGTTCCGGTGCAACGACCCCGAAGCCGTCGTCGAGGCCCTGCGGGCACGGGGTGCGTCGGCGGACTGAGGATCAGCGCGCGACGCGGTCGGCGCCGAACTGCTGCGTGCCGACGACGCCGAGGAGCTCGAGCTTCTGCGCGTCCTCGCTCCCCGCGGGCGCGGTGAACAACAGGAGCGCCTGCGCCTGGTCGTCGGTGTGGAGCACCTGGCAGTCGACGGTGATCCGGCCGAGCTCGGGCTGCACGATGGTCTTGTCGTCCGACCAGCGGGTCGCGACCTCGTGGCGTTCCCAGAGCTCCCGGAACTGCGGGCTGCGGCGCTGCAGTTCGGCGACGAGCTCCGTCGCCCGACGGTCGCTCGGCCCCGCGAGCCCGACGGCCGCGCGGAGCGACGCGACCACCACCCGACCGAGTCGTTCGTGCTGTTCGGGCGCGTACTTCGCCTGCTCCGTCCCCGAGACGAACCAGCGCCACGCCTGGTAGCGCTCGTTGCCGGGCAGGTCGACGGATCCGCCGAGCAGTGCCCGAGCGAGCCGGTTCTCGACGAGCGTCTCACCGAGGTGGCTCACGACGATCGCCGGGGTGTCCTCGAGCCGGTCGAGCACACGCAGGATCGCGGGGTCCACGTGGTCCGCGCGGTGCATCCGGACCGGCGCCGTGTGCCCGGCGAGGTGGAACAGGTGGTCGCGTTCGTCGAGGCTGCACCGGAGGGCCCGGGCGATCGCCGCGACCATCTGCTCCGACGGCTGCGGGCCCCGCTGCTGCTCGAGCCGCGTGTAGTAGTCGACGCTCATCCCGGCGAGTGCGGCGACCTCCTCTCGACGGAGTCCGGGGGTCCGCCGACGGGGACCGCTGCCGAGGCCGACGTCCTCGGGGCGCAGCAGCTCGCGGCGGCGGCGCAGGAAGTCGGCGAGCGCGGGGCGGTCCATGCCCCCATCGTGCCGTCTCGGCCGGAGCGGAGCCAGGGACCGCCGGTCCCCCGATGCCCGCGCCCTGGAGGAGCCCCGTGCGCAGGAGCATCGTGGTCGGCATGGACACCACGAACAGCACCGTCTTCATCTCCGGCGCGACCTCGGGCCTCGGGCTCGCCCTCGCGCAGCGCCTGCAGGCCGCCGGCAGCAGCGTCGTCATCGGCGGCCGCCGCCAGGACCGCCTGGACGCCCTCGCCGCCGAGCACGGCTTCGGTACCGTCGCGATCGACGTCGCCGACGCGGACTCCATCGCGAGCGCGGCAGCGGACGTGACGGCCCGCTGGCCGGAGCTCGACACCGTCGTCACGATGTCGGGCATCATGCGCAACGAGGACCTGCGCGACCCCGGACACATCGACGACGCACTCGCGACCGTCCAGACCAACCTGGTCGGGACGATCCGGCTCATCGACGCCTTCCTGCCGCACCTGCTCTCCCGGCCGGCGGCGACGCTGATCACGGTGTCGTCCGGTCTGGCCTTCGTCCCGCTGACCGCGACCCCGACCTACAGCGCCACGAAGGCCGCGGTGCACTCGTACACGCAGGCGCTCCGGCAGCAGCTCGTCGGCAGCTCGGTGGCGGTGCTGGAGCTCGCCCCGCCGGCCGTGCAGACGGACCTGATGGGTGGCGCCGACTTCGGCGGGATGCCCCTCGACGCCTTCACGGACGAGGTGATGGGTCTGCTCGACTCCGGTGCCGCGCCGGAGATCCTCGTGCAGGACGTCCAGCCGCTGCGCTGGGCCGAGCGCGACGGGACGCACCAGCAGATCCTCGAGGCGATGGCCGGCCGCGGTCACTGAGCCACGCACCACGGGCGGATCAGCCCCGGGCGAGGAGACCTGTGCACGTCGACCGTCAGGCCGGGGTCGGGGTCGGGGCCGGTGCTGGTACCGGTGCCGGCGCCGACGCCGGCGGGAGCACGCTGCTCCGTCAGTCGACCTCGCCGGCGGCGCGCCGACGCCGGATCCGCGCGTCGAGACCCCGGTTCAACGCCCAGAGCCCCAGCACGATGGCGGTGACGAGGAGCGACTCGGCCAGCGTCCTGTCCAGCGGCCCACGGAGCACCCAGAAGGCACCCCCGGCCAGGACGGCGACCATCGCCAGGGTGCCGATGGAGCTCCTCGCAGCCCGCGGCTCGGCCCCGGTGGACGCCCCGTCCTCGTCCTCGTCCGCGAGCTGGTTGAACCAGAGCCCCCACGCCGCCAGGCCTGCTCCGAACAGGGCGGCTGCCCAGGCAGCATCGTCGCCGGCGTCACGGACGAGGGCGACGACGGCGACGACCACGACGAGTGCACCGCCCGCGAGGAAGAAGAGCGTGATCGCCAGGGCGAGACGGGAGGTCGGAGCGTGCACGCGGTCAGCCTAGGGCTCCGTCGCCGACACGACGACCACCGGGCCGGAGCGGTGACACGACCGCCTGCCGTCAGGCGGCGGCGAGGACCGTCCGTCCGAGGCGCACGAAGTCGTCCGGCGACAGCGCCTCACCCCGAGCGGTCGGGTCGAGACCGGCCGCGGTCAGCAGCTCCGACGCACGGGCGCTGGAACCCAGGACCCCGGACAGGCTCTGCCGGAGCATCTTCCGGCGCTGCTGGAACGCTCCGTCGACGAGCTCGAAGACCTGCGCCCGCAGCGTCTCGTCCCCCGGGCGCTCACGACGGTCGAAGCCGACGAGCACGCTGTCGACGTTCGGCACCGGCCAGAAGACCTGGCGGCTGATCTGCCCGGCGGTCGACCACGACCCGTACCAGGCGGCCTTGACGCTCGGCGCCCCGTAGACCTTGCTGCCCGGCCCGGCGGCGATGCGGTGGCCGACCTCGGCCTGCACCATGACGAGCACCCGCTCGATGGTCGGGAAGGTCGCGAGCAGGTGCAGCAGCACGGGGACGGAGACGTTGTACGGCAGGTTCGCCACGACGTGCGTCGGAGCCTCGGGCAGGTCGTCCGCGGTCACCGCGAGCGCGTCCTGGTGCACGACCCGCAGGCGCGCGTCCGGCTGCATCGCCACGACGGTCGCGGGCAGCTGGGCTGCGAGCCGACCGTCGATCTCCACCGCCGTGACGGACGCGCCGGTCTCGGTCAGCCCGAGGGTCAGGGAGCCCAGCCCCGGTCCGATCTCGAGCACCCGGGAGTCCGGCGTGACCCGGCCGGCCGAGACGATGCGGCGCACGGTGTTGGCGTCGTGCACGAAGTTCTGGCCGAGCTTCTTCGTCGGGGTGACGTCGAGCTTGGCGGCGAGGTCCCGGATCTCCGCCGGGCCGAGCAGTGCGCCCACGACTACTGGTCCACCGTGACGGGCTCGGCGTCCCACGCACCGTAGACGAGCTCGGTCGTCGAGGCGATCTGCGCCGCGAGCATCGACGGGTCGGTACCGAGGGTCTCGGCCATCGACCGGAGCGTGAGCGGGATCAGGTACGGCGCGTTCGGCCGGCCGCGGTACGGCGTCGGCGTGAGGAACGGGGCGTCCGTCTCGATCATGACCAGGTGCCGCGGCGCGACCTGCAGGGCGTCTCGGAGCGACTGGGCGTTCTTGAACGTGACGGTGCCGGCGAAGGACATGTACCAGCCGCGCTCGGCGCAGAGCCGGGCGAGGTCGGGACCGCCGGAGAAGCAGTGGAAGACGGTCTTCTCGGGAGCGCCGACGCGGTCGAGCACCTCGACCACGGCCTCGTGCGCGTCACGATCGTGGATCGTCAGCGCGAGGTCGTGCTCCTTCGCGATGCGGATGTGCTCCTCGAACGAGCGGACCTGTGCCGCGCGGCCGCCCTCGCCGGTGCGGAAGAAGTCGAGACCGGTCTCGCCGATCGCCCGGACGCGGGGCAGCGCCGCGAGCCGCTCGATGCCGGCGAGGTGCTCGTCGAGCAGCCCCTGCTCGTCGAGCACGGGCGCCTCGTTCGGGTGCAGCGCGACGGCGGCGAGCACGCGGGGCTCCCGCGCGGCGATCTGCGCCGACCACTCCGACGTCGCCAGGTCGGTGCCGACCTGCACGACGCCGCGGACCCCGACGCTCGACGCACGGTCGAGGTGCTCGCGGTAGTCGAGCGGACCGTCGCCGCCCTCGCCGACGCCGTCGGCGATCTCCATGTGCGTGTGGTTGTCGTACACCGGCACCACGAGCGCCTGCGGCAGCGGTGGGTAGCTCAGGTCGCGCTTCGAGCCGCCGGACGCCCCCTCGCCACGCGCCCGGACGTGCGAGCCGTCCGCCGCGTCGGTCACGCTGCGCCCTGCTCGGGCTGCTGCTCGATGCGCGGGAACAGGCCGGACCCGAGCGGCACGACGGTTGCGGCGCCCTGCCACTCGTAGGCGCGGTCGACACGCTGCTCGGTCACCGATCCGCCGGCACCGATCGACGCCCAGAGCTTCTCCGTCGCCTTCGGCATCACCGGGGACACGAGGACGTTCACGGTGCCGAGGCCGCGGAGGGCCGTCGCCAGGACGGTGCCGAGACGCTCGCGCGCCGACTCGTCCTTCGCCAGCGCCCAGGGCTCCTGCTCGGTGATGTACCCGTTCAGCGCGTCGACGAGCTCCCACACGGCGGCGATCGCCTCGTGCGGCGCGAAGGCCTCGACCGCGGCGTCCGCACGCTCGGTGACGGACACCGCGAGCGCGTCGATCGCCTCGTCCGACGGGGTCAGCTCGCCGCGCGACGGCACGGCACCGTCGAAGTACTTCTGCAGCATCGCGACGAGACGCGAGGCGAGGTTGCCGAAGCCGTTGGCGAGGTCGGCCGAGTACCGGGCGGAGATGTCCTCCCAGCTGAAGTTGCCGTCCTGCCCGAAGGTGATGGCGCGGAGGAAGTAGTAGCGGAAGGCATCCGAGCCGAAGGTGTCGGTGATCTCCGACGGCGCGATGCCGGTGAGCTTCGACTTCGACATCTTCTCGCCGCCGACGAGCAGCCAGCCGTGACCGAACACGCGCTCCGGCACGGGGAGGCCCGCCGCCATGAGCATGGCGGGCCAGATCACCGCGTGGAAGCGGGCGATGTCCTTGCCCACGACGTGCACGCTCGGCCAGAGGCGCTGGAACGCCTCGTCGTCGTCCGACCCGTAGCCGAGGGCGGTGACGTAGTTGAGCAGGGCGTCGAACCACACGTAGAGCACGTGGTCGTGGTCCCAGGGGATCGTGATGCCCCAGTCGAAGCTCGAGCGCGAGATCGACAGGTCGCGCAGGCCCTGCTTCACGAAGGAGACGATCTCGTTGCGGACGCTCTCGGGCTGGATGAACTGCGGGTTCGACTCGTACAGGTCGAGCAGGCGCTGCTCGAAGTCGCTCATCCGGAAGAAGTAGTTGCGCTCGGCGAGGACCTCGACGGGGATCGAGTGGATCGCGCAGACCTGCTGGCCCTCGTAGGGACCGGTGCCGGGCACGAGGTCGCTCGGCTGCTTGTACTCCTCGCACCCGACGCAGTAGAAGCCCTCGAACTCGCCGGCGTAGATGTAGCCGTCGTCGTACAGCTTCTGCAGGAACGCGGTCACGCCGCGCTCGTGCCGTTCGTCGGTCGTGCGGATGAAGTCGTCGTTCGCCACGTCGACCGTGTCGAGCAGGGGCTTCCACGCGTCGGTGACGAGCCGGTCGGCCCACTCCTTCGGGGACACGTCGTTCGCGCTGGCGGTCCGGAGGATCTTCTGGCCGTGCTCGTCGGTCCCGGTGAGCAGCCAGGCGTCGTCGCCCCGCTGCCGGTGCCACCGTGCCATGAAGTCCGCGGCGACCTCGGTGTAGGCGTGCCCGATGTGGGGCACGTCGTTCACGTAGAAGATCGGCGTGGTGATGCTGAACGAGGACCCGTCGGACATGCGGACCATCCTACGGGCGGGCCGGAGCCGCGTGACGCGCCCCGCGCGCCGCCTGTGGAGAACCGGACGGGAGGCGCGTGTCGGGCACGCCCCGCGCCTCCAGACCGACGATGGTCGGCCCTACCGCGCGGCGAGCGCGCCCTCGTACAGGTCGCGCTTCGACAGGCCGGTCGCGTCCGCGACCGCCGCGGCGGCCTCCTTCATGCGCGACCCGGCGGCGACCCGCTCGAGCACGAGCCGCACACCGTCCTCGATGCTCGTCACGTCGAGCGCGCCGGTCGAGCCCTCGACGACCACGCAGATCTCACCGCGCACCCCGTCGGCGGCCCAGGCGGCGAGCGCGGCGAGCGAGTCGCGGCGGACCTCCTCGTGCAGCTTCGTGAGCTCGCGGCACACGACCGCGCGGCGGTCGTCCCCGAAGCCCGCGGCCATGTCGGCGAGCGTGTCGGCGAGCCGGTGCGGTGACTCGAAGAACACCATCGTCCGCTGCTCACCGGCCAGGGACGCGAAGAGACGACGGCGCTCCCCCGCCTTGCGGGTCGGGAAGCCCTCGAAGCTGAACCGGTCGGTCGGCAGGCCCGACACGGCGAGCGCCATGAGCACCGCGGACGGCCCGGGCAGGGCGGTGACGGTCACCCCGGCGGCCGCCGCGGCCTCCACGAGGGGGAAGCCGGGGTCGCTGATCGCGGGCATGCCCGCGTCGGTGAGGACCACCACGTCCTCGTCGCGGGCGAGCTCGACCACCTCGGCGGCCTTCGCGCGCTCGTTGTGCTCGTGGAGGGCGATCAGGCGCGGGCGGTTCTCGATGCCGAGCGCACGCATCAGGTGGATCGCGGTCCGGGTGTCCTCGGCGGCCACCACGCTCGCGTTCGAGAGGGTCTCGACGAGACGACGAGACGCGTCGCCGAGGTTGCCGATGGGCGTTGCTGCGAGGACGATCACCTCCCCATTCTGGTGCCAGGTCCGCCGTGGCGGCGATCCGTAGGATGCAGGCGATGACCAGCGAGCTGACCGACGACCGCACCGCCCTCGTCGACGGACCGGCCGGCTCCCGCCTCGACGACTGGTGGGGTCGGGTCCTCTCGACGTCGCGGCGGGTCGCCGTGTGGCGCTGGACGGGTCCGATCGCGGTGACGCTGCTGGCGGCCGTGCTCCGTCTGGTGGGACTCGGACACCCGCACTCGCTCGTGTTCGACGAGACGTACTACGTCAAGGACGGCTGGTCGATCGTGCACCTCGGCTACGAGGGCACCTGGCCGGCGAACTCCTCCGACGACGGCGCCCCGACGACCGACCAGCGCTTCGCGGACGGCGAGACCGACCTGTACTCGAGGGCGGCGGAGTTCATCGCGCACCCGCCGCTCGGGAAGTACCTGATCGGCCTCGGGATGCTGCTGTTCGGCGCCGACAGCTCGTTCGGGTGGCGGTTCACGGTCGCCGTGCTCGGCACCGCGACCGTGTTCCTGACCGCGGTCATCGCCCGCTCGCTGTTCCGCTCGACCGCGATCGGGACGCTCGCAGGCTTCCTGCTCGCGATCGACGGCCAGGCGATCGTGCTGTCGCGCGTGACGCTGCTCGACGGCATCCTGACCTTCTTCGTCGTGCTCGGCGCGGGTGCGCTGCTGCTCGACCGGCGGTGGACACAGCGGCGGCTCGACGACTGGGTCCGACGCCGGGCGGACGGCGGCGGCGACACGCTCTGGGGGCCGGTGCTGGTCTGGCGACCGTGGCTCGTCGCGATGGGCGTCGCCCTCGGTCTGGCGTCCGCGACGAAGTGGTCCGGCCTGTACTTCCTGGCGTTCTTCGCCCTGTACTCCGTGCTGAGCGACATGGTGATGCGCCGCCGGGCGGGCGTGACGTTCTGGTCCTCGAGCGCCTTCCTGCAGCAGGCGCCGGTGACGTTCCTGCTCACCGTGCCGGTCGCTGCCGTGACCTACCTGGCGTCGTGGACGGGGTGGTTCCGGACCTCCGGTGGGTGGGACCGGAACTGGATCGCCTCCGGCGGCGAGCGGTGGACGGGACTGCTCGCGTGGGTGCCGGACCCGTTCCAGAACTGGTGGCACTACCAGTCGGAGATCTACGGCTTCAACATCGGCCTGCACACCCCGCACTCGTACCAGGCGAACCCGCTGCTGTGGCTCGTCATGCAGCGCCCCACGTCGATGTACTACGTCGGGACGAACCGCGGCCAGGACGGCTGCTGGGCGGACCGCTGCGGCGAGGCGATCACCGGCATCGCGAACCCGTTCGTCTGGTACGCCTCGGTGATCGCGGCGGTCGCGCTGCTCGTGCTCTTCGTGCTGCGGCGCCGGTGGGAGTACGGCTTCGTGCTCATCGGTGTCGCGGGCGGGTACCTGCCCTGGCTGCTGTACACCGACCGCACGGTGTTCCAGTTCTACACGGTGGCGTTCGAGCCGTTCCTCGTCATGGCCCTGGCTGCCGCGATCGGACTCGTCGCCGGGTCCCGGACCGACCCGCGGCCGCGGCGGACCCGGGCGTTGGTCTGGGTCGGCGTGTACCTCGGTGTCGTCGTGCTCGCGTCGGCCTACTGGTACCCGATGTGGACCGGCTTGCAGATGCCGTGGGACTTCGTCCGGTCGCACTACTGGTTGCCGAGCTGGCTGTAGCGGTGCTGCCGAGCTGGCTGAAGCGGTGCTGCCGAGCTGGCTGGAGCGGTCCGGCCCTGGGGACGTGACCGCGCGGGACGCCGGTGACCGCCGACCCGCTGTCGGCACGGAGGCGCGGTGCCCGGCCGCCACGCGCCTCCCGTCCGGCGGGTGTCGCGTCCGGCGACCGTCAGGGCTGGCCGTGCAGGGCGCGCTCGATGGCGGCGCGGTCGAGCGGGGCGCCGACCATGGGGTCGGTGGTGCCGCCGGGCAGCACGCCCTCGAGCACGACCTCGGCGTAGCGGCGCCAGGCGTCGGGGTCGTGGGCGCGGGTGGCGTCCGCGACGGCACCGACCATCGTGGTGAGCATCGGGAGGTCGGCGTAGCTGAACCCGGCCCGCACCACCCCGGACGCCGCAGCCCGCTCGATGATGGTCGCGACCTGGCGCTCGAGCCGGTCCCGCTCGTGCACGATCGACGGCCGCGCCTTCCCCGCGCGGACGATGGCGTCCGCCAGGGCACGGTCGCGCGCGCGGAACTCGAACACGCCCGTCAGGTAGACGCGGAGGGCCTCGCGCGGATCGGTCTCCTGCGCGGCTCGGGCGGCGGCGGCGTTCATCGCCTCGAACTTGGTGGCGAGCAACGCCTCGATCAAGGCGTCCTTGTCGGCGAACCGGCGGTAGACGGTGCCGACGCCGACCCCGGCCTCGTGCGCGATGTCGTTCAACGTGACCGACAGACCCCGCTCGGCGAAGCACCTGCGCGCGGTCTGGAGGATCAGCTCGCGGTTGCGCGCGGCGTCGGCGCGCAGGGGGCGCTCGAGGTCGTGCGCGGTGTCGGTGGTGCTCACGACGTCGACGGTAGTTGACGATTCTGGGAACAAACGGATGCAGTGGATCCGTTTCGGTCTACACTCGACGCAAACGGATGCACCACATCCGGTTCCACCTCCTCGCGAAGCGCTCGACGGCGCGTGCTCCGCCACCTCCACCCTTCTCCGAAGGAGGCTGCCGTGACGGCAGAACAGACCGTGCCGACCCCGACCGGGTCGGCACCCACGACGACCGGCCGTGCTGCCGGCACCACGACCGGCACCACGACCGGCTCCGGCTCCGGCTCCGACAGGCCGAACCACCGCTGGATCGCACTGGCGGTCATCGCCCTCGCCCAGCTCATGGTCGTGCTGGACGCGACCATCGTGAACATCGCCCTCCCCTCGGCGCAGGCCGATCTCGGCTTCGGCACCGACCAGCGGCAGTGGATCGTCACCGCGTACTCGCTCGCGTTCGGCTCCCTGCTCCTGCTCGGCGGTCGCCTCGGTGACCTGTTCGGCCGGAAGACCACCTTCATCGTCGGCCTGGTCGGGTTCGCCCTGGCCTCGGTGCTCGGTGGTCTCGCCGACTCGTTCGGCCTGCTCGTCGCCGCCCGCGCACTGCAGGGCGTCTTCGGTGCCCTGCTCGCCCCCTCGGCGCTCGGCATGCTCACCACGACCTTCCGCGATCCGAAGGAACGCGGCCGGGCGTTCGGCATCTTCGGGTCCATCGCCGGCTCGGGTGCCGCGATCGGCCTGCTGCTCGGCGGCGTGCTCACCGAGTACGCGTCCTGGCGCTGGTGCCTCTACGTGAACGTCGTGTTCGCGGTCCTCGGGGTCATCGGTGCGCTCGTGTTCATGGCGAAGCCGCCGAAGGTCGAGCGTCCGCGCATCGACGTGGCCGGTGTGCTGACGATCACCGCGGGCCTGGTCGGCATCGTCTACGGCTTCTCGAACGCCGAGTCGAACGGTTGGGACGCCCCGCTCACCATCGTCATGCTCGCCGCGGGCGTCCTGCTCGTCGCCGCGTTCGTGGTCATCGAGACCCGCGTCGCGCACCCGCTCCTGCCGCTGCGCGTCGTCCTCGACCGCGACCGCGGCGGTGCCTTCATCGCGATCGGCCTCGTGGCGATCGGCATGTTCGGCATCTTCCTGTTCCTGACGTACTACCTCGAGCAGACCCTCGGCTTCAGTTCGCTGCAGACCGGTCTGGCGTTCCTGCCGATGCCGCTGTCGATCATGGTGTCGGCGACGCAGATCGGCGGGCGGCTGCTCCCCCGCGTCGGCCCGAAGGTCCTGATCTTCGCGGGCGGTCTCGTCGCGGCGACCGGGCTCCTGCTGCTGCTCCGCACCGACGTCGACAGCACCTACGCGGGCACCGTCCTGCCGGCGCTGATCGTCATCGGTCTCGGCATGGGCACGATCTTCTCGTCCGCGATGAACACCGCGACGACCGGTGTCGCACGGGCGGACGCCGGCGTGGCCTCGGCGACGGTCAACACGATGCAGCAGATCGGCGGCTCGATCGGCACTGCCCTGCTCTCGACGATCTTCGCCGACGTCGTGAAGGACAGCCTGTCGGGCCTCTCGGCAGCACCGACGAAGCTGCAGCAGGCCCAGGCGGTGATCGACGGGTACCACGTCGCCTTCGGCATCTCGGCCGGGGTGCTCGTGCTCGTCGCCCTCGCAGGCGGGCTGCTCATCAACCGGCAGTCGGTGCGACTCGCGAAGCTCGAGCGCGCGGCGTCCGCGACCACGGGCAGCATCCCGGCAGCGGCGCACTAGCCGCTCCGCTCCCGCTACCCGAGCCGCTCCGCTCCGCGCCCGGTCCGCCCCCGGTCCGCCCTGCCCTGCTCTGCCCCCGCTCTGCGACATCCCACGCGTCGATCGGCGCGTGGGATGTCGCGTCCCCGGGGCTGGCCGAAGGAACGACCGACCCCGGCCGTTCCGGTGCGCACGGATTCGGCACACCCCGTGGTCGGAACGGCGGCGTTGCGCACTGTGTCGGTCCTCCTGCGGCACATCAGTGGCCCCGGTTACCCTGAGCGCCATGGCCCCCGTCCTGACCTCGCCGCTCGTGTCGACGCAGTGGCTCGCCGACCACATCGGTGCCGACGATCTCGTCGTCCTCGATGCCTCGGTGCACACCACCGGGGTCGGCACGGCGATGCACTGGCAGGCCGCCCGCGACGCGTACGAGCAGCACGGGCACGTACCGGGCGCCCGGTACGCCGACCTGGTCGACGACTTCTCGACGCCCGACGCGGACGTGCCCTTCACCCGCCCGACGGCGGAGCGTTTCGAGTCCGCCGCGCGTGGACTGGGCGTGACCAACGGCTCGACCGTGGTGGTCTACGACGACAGCGTCGGTGAGTGGGCGGCACGGCTCTGGTGGATCTTCCGCGCGTTCGGCTTCGACGACGTCGCGGTGCTCGACGGTGGGTTCACCAAGTGGCGGGACGAGGGACGGCCCGTCCGCGTCGGACCGCTCCGTGGCAGCACCCGGTCGCCGTCCGCCGAGCCGTTCCTGGCCGGCGAGGAACGTCCCGTGTGGGCCGACCACGACCGTGTCCTGCGCGCCGTCCGCGGCGAGGAGCCGGCGGCGGTCGTCCTGGCGGCTCCCCCGTCGGCGCTGGGATCCGACCACCCCGGCGTGGTCCCCGGCAGCACGGCGATCACCACGGACGACGTGGTCGACCCCGACACCAACACCCTCCGCCGCGGGCCGGCACTCGCCGAGGTGTTCGCGCCGGTTCTCGACGCCGACGAGATCGTGACGTACTGCGGCGTCGGCAGCGCGGCCTGCGTCGACGCGCTCGCCCTGACGGTGCTCGGGCACGACCAGGTGAAGGTCTACGACGGCTCGCTCGCCGAGTGGTGGCGCCTCGAGCCGGAGCTGCTCGCGTCCTGACGCCACAACGTCGGCCACGCCGACCGCGCTGGCCGGGCCGACCGGGCTGACCGGGCTGGCCGGGCTGGCCGGGCGGCCGGGCCGTCCCCGCGGCACTAGCGTTGGCGCATGAGCACCAGACGCGCGGTCGTCCTCGGCGGTACCGGCGGGATCGGGTCGGCGGTGGTCCGAGACCTCCTCGACGTCTCCGGCCGCGGTGGCGACGACTGGCAGATCGACGTCGTGGCACGACACGGCGGTCCCGCAGCCGATGCGCTGACGGCAGCCGGCGCCTCCTTCGTGGCCGGTGACCGCCGCGACACGAGCGTGCTCCGCGAACTCCTGCGCCCCGGCGCCGACCTGCTCGTCGACACCGTGGGCGCGACCCGCGACGACGCCCTGCAGCTGCGACCGTTCCTCGACGACGTCGGCTCGACGGTGTTCGTTTCCTCGAAGGCGGTCTACGTCGACGACCGAGGGCGGCACGCGAACTCGGTCGGACGGCCGGTGTTCGGCGGCGCGGTCACGGAGCTCCAGCCGACCGTCGTCGCGGGCGACGGCGACCCGACCTCGCGCGAGGGCTACGGCGCCGCGAAGGTCGCCGCCGAACAGGTCCTGCTCGACCACGGCGCTCCCGTCACCGTGCTGCGCCCCTCGAAGGTGTACGGCGTCGGGATCGGCCGCCCCCGGGAGTGGTTCGTGGTGCGTCGCGCGCTCGACGGCCGGGAGCGGATCCTGCTCGCGGACCACGGACGGGGCGTCGACCACACGACGGCGGCGAGTGGGATCGCGTCACTCGTGCGCCTCGTCGCCGACGCTCCGGACCGCCGGATCCTCAACGTGGCCGACGAGACCGCGCCCGACGTGCTGGAGATCGTGCGGACCGTGGCCGGGCTCGTCGACCACCGCTTCGACGAGGTCCTGCTCGACGAGGACGCCCCCGCCTTCGTCGGGACGACCCCGTGGAGCTCGCCGTCGCCGTTCGTCCTCGACACGACGGCGGCACGGGCGCTCGGCTGGCAGCCCCCGCGGTACGCCGAGGCGGTGCGGCCCGAGCTTGACTGGCTGCTCGAGACCGCGCACGCCGTGCCGGCCGGCGGCGACGTCCCCTGGGCGGAGGACCCGTTCTGGGAGCGGATGTTCGACTACGGCCCGGAGGACGCCGCCCTCGTGCTGCTCTCGCTCGGCAGGGGCTGAGCCGGTGCCCCGCTCGGAGGTCCTGTTCGTCGGCGGACGTTCGGGCGTCGGCAAGTCGACCGCGGCCGAGGCACTCCACGACCTGCTGGTGGCTGCCGACGTCCCGCACGCGGTCATCGAGGGCGACCTCCTGGACCTCGCGGACCCGGCTCCGCACGTGGCGCACCCCGCCGTCCGGCTCGCCGAGCGGAACCTGCGCGCGATGTGGGCGGCGTACCGCGAACTCGGGCACCACCGGCTCGTCTTCACGAACACCGTGTCCGTGCTCGAGCACGAGCGGCTCGCCGCCGCGATGGGCGACGACCCGGTCGTCACCGCGGTCCTGCTCCGCGCCTCCGACGCCACCACCGCCGCGCGTCTGGCCCGGCGGGTGGGCGGCACGGTCCCGCATGCGCAGCTCGCCCACAGCACGGCGACGGCCGGGAGGCTCGACTCGGCCGTCGCGGACACGGTCGCCCGGGTGGACACCGACGGCAGGTCCCCGCTCGAGATCGCGCGACGGCTCGCGTCGCTCACGGGCTGGCTGCCCGGCTGACCGCCGGCCCGGGCACGGTGTCCCGGACTCCCCGCCTGCGCCTGTGGACGAGCACGACCTGTCCACCGGTCACCGGATCGTCAGCACCGTCCAGCGCCCGCGGGGCAGGCTGGACGCATGAACGACAACCGGCTCGGGACCGCCGTCAGCCCGTACCTCCGTCTGCACGCCGACAACCCGGTGGACTGGCGGGAGTGGGGACCCGACGCGTTCGCCGAGGCACGGGAGCGCGACGTCCCGGTGCTCGTCTCGGTCGGGTACGCCACGTGCCACTGGTGTCACGTGATGGCGCGCGAGAGCTTCTCCGACCCCGAGATCGGCGAGCTGCTCCGTCGCGACTTCGTCGCCGTCAAGGTCGACCGAGAAGAGCGGCCCGACGTGGACGCCAGCCTCATGGCTTCCGCGAGCGCCTTCACGCAGCAGCTCGGGTGGCCGCTGACCGCGTTCGCGACGCCCGAGGGGCGGGTGTTCTTCGCGGGGACCTACTACCCGCCGACCCCGGTCGGCCAGGTCGGGTCGTTCCGCCAGGTCCTCACGGCGGTGCTCGATGCCTGGACCCAGCGGCGGCACGAGGTGGACGCGAACGCGAGCGCGATCGCCGCGGCGATCGCGCAGGGGGCGCAGGGGGCGCAGGGGGCGCAGGCCGACGCCACCGCCCAGGGTGGCGAGCGGTCCGACGCAGACACGCCGCGCCTCCCGTCCGTCGACGCGATCCGCTCCGTGACCGCGCAGCTCGTCTCGGCGGAGGACACCACGTACGGCGGCTTCGGCGGTGCGCCGAAGTTCCCGAGCGCGCCGCTCCTCGAGTTCCTCTCCGACGTCGCGGCCGACGGTGACGCCGCCGCACGCGGGTTGCTCGAGCGGAGCCTCCGGGCGATCCGGACGACCGAGCTGACGGACGCAGACGGCGGCGTGTTCCGGTACGCGACCAAGCGCGACTGGAGCGTGCCGCACTACGAACGGATGCTCTACGACAACGCGGGGCTGCTCGCGATCGCCGGGGCCGAGCAGGCACGGGGCATCGCCGACTTCCTGCGCGACACGCTGCGACGGCCCGACGGCGCGTTCGTCGCGGCGCAGGACAGCGAGTCGACCATCGACGGGCGACGCGTCGAGGGCGACTGGTACCGGCTGCCACTCGACGAGCGCGGGCGGTTCGACGCACCGCCCCTCGACGACCAGGTGCTGACGGGGTGGAACGGCCTCGCGATCCGCGGGCTCGCGCGTGCTGCGGCCCGGAGCGGTGACGACGAGTGCACCGCCCTCGCGCAGGGTGCCGCCGACGCGGTCCTGGCCGCCCACGTGCGCGACGGGCACGTGGTGGTCCGGTCGAGCACCGCCCACGGCACGTCCGCGGCGCCTCCCACGATCGAGGACGTCGGACTGCTCGCCGAGGGGCTGCTCGAACTCGCGCTGCTCAGCGGCGAGGTCCGGTACGCCGAGACGGCACGCGCGCTCGTCGACGACGGCCTCGCCGGTCGCTTCGAGGCTGATCCGGTCCTGCGGGCAGCCGGAACGACGACGGGTGAGCAGCCGCAGACGGCACTGCGGTCCGGCACCGTCGCACTGGCTGCGACCGCGGCGACACTGGCCGCACTCACCGGTGACCGGGCACTCCGGGACGCCGCGACGCGGCTCGTCGCCGACCGTGCACGCGCCGGTACCGAGCGGCCGCTCGGCCACGCCGACGCCCTCGGGGTCGCGCTCGCCCTGCAGCGTCCCTCGCGTGAGGTCGTCGTCGTGTCCGGCCGCGACGACCCGATGCGGCGGACCGGCCTCGCCGCCCGCCGGCCGGGCACCGTGGTCGCGACCGTGACCCCGGACCAGGCACGGGCGTGGGCCGCCGCCGGGTTCTCGCTGTTCGCCGGGCGGGACAGCGCAGCGCCAGCCGCATACGTCTGCCACGACCACGTCTGTGCGTTGCCGGCCCGGAGCGACGCCGCGCTCGCCGAGCAGCTCCGCTGACGACAGCCGCCGCACGGACCGCTATCCTGGAATGCTCATGTCTGCCACGCCCGTCATCACGTACCCGCCCGAACTGCCGGTGTCGCAGCGGCGGGACGACATCGCCGCCGCGATCCGTGACCACCAGGTCGTCATCGTCGCCGGTGCCACGGGCTCGGGCAAGACGACGCAGCTGCCGAAGATCTGCCTGGAGCTCGGCCGCGAGTCGATCGGGCACACCCAGCCCCGCCGGATCGCCGCCCGCACCATCGCCGAGCGCGTGTCCGAGGAGCTCGGCAGCGAACTGGGCGACCTGGTCGGCTACCAGGTGCGCTTCACCGACAAGGTGAGCGGGAACACCCGGATCAAGCTCATGACCGACGGGATCCTCCTCAACGAGATCCACTTCGACCGTGACCTGGAGCGCTACGACACGATCATCATCGACGAGGCCCACGAGCGCTCGCTGACGATCGACTTCCTGCTCGGGTACCTGAAGCGGCTGCTCCCCCGGCGCCCCGACCTCAAGGTCATCATCACGAGTGCGACGATCGACCCGGAGTCGTTCTCGCAGCACTTCGGCGGCGCACCGATCATCGAGGTGTCCGGCCGGACGTACCCGGTCGAGGTCCGCTACCGGCCGCTCGTCGCCGACGACGCGGCGGACGGTGACACCGGTGCGGACGAGGGCGACGACACCGACCCGCGGACCGACGACAGCGGTGGCCGCGGTGGGAGCGCGGACGACCGCGACGTGCTCCAGGGCATCACCGACGCGCTCGACGAACTCGCGCGCGAGGACCCGGGCGACGTCCTCGTGTTCCTGTCGGGCGAGAACGAGATCCGCGACGCGCAGGAGGCGATCGAGGGCAAGCGCTACCCGGGCACCGAGGTCCTGCCGCTCTACGGCCGACTCTCCGCCGCCGACCAGCACCGCGTGTTCGAGCGCCGGACCACCCCGGGTGTCCGTCGCCGCGTCGTCCTCGCCACGAACGTGGCGGAGACCTCCCTGACGGTGCCGGGCATCAAGTACGTGATCGACACCGGTACCGCCCGCATCTCCCGGTACTCCCCGCGGGCGAAGGTGCAGCGGCTGCCGATCGAGGCGATCAGCCAGGCGAGCGCGAACCAGCGCTCCGGACGCGCGGGTCGCACCAGCGCGGGCATCGCGGTCCGGCTCTACTCCGAGGACGACTTCACGCGCCGTCCGGAGTTCACCGACCCCGAGATCCTCCGCACGAACCTCGCGGCGGTCATCCTGCAGATGATCTCCCTCGGCTTCGGCGACATCGAACGCTTCCCGTTCCTGCAGCCGCCGGACTCCCGGGGCGTCAAGGACGGCCTCGACCTGCTGCGGGAGCTCCGCGCGGTCGACCGCGACGGCCGGATCACCAGGTCGGGCCGACAGCTCACCCGGTTGCCGATCGACCCGCGGCTCGGCCGGATGGTGCTCGAGGCCGGCCGCCAGGGCGTCGGGCGCGAGGTCATCGCGATCGTCAGCGCCCTGAGCATCCAGGACCCACGTGAACGACCGCTCGAGAAGCGTGCCCACGCCGACCAGCTGCACGCCCGGTTCGCCGATCCGACGAGCGACTTCCTCACCCTGCTCAACCTCTGGAACCACATCGAGGACAAGCAGGAGGAGCTGTCGTCGAGCGCGTTCCGCCGCCTGTGCAAGGCCGAGTTCCTCAACTACTTGCGGATCCGCGAGTGGCAGGACCTGTACCGGCAGCTGTCCCGCGCCGCGAAGCAGGTCGACGTGCGGGTGGGCCAGTCGCGCTCCGAGGACGGCGACGCGGTGCACCGTTCGCTGCTCGCCGGGCTCCTCAGCCAGATCGGGCTGCGGGACAAGGAGAAGCGCGACTACCTCGGCGCGCGCAACGTCCGGTTCGTGGTGTTCCCGGGCAGCGTCCTGGCGAAGAAGCAGCCCGACGCCGTGATGGCCGCCGAGCTCGTCGAGACGAGTCGGCTGTTCGCCCGGACCGTCGGCCGGATCGACCCCGCGTGGGTCGAGCCGCTCGCCGGTGACCTGCTCAAGCGCACCTACGGCGAGCCGCACTGGGAGAAGAAGCAGGGTGCGGTCGTCGCGTACGAGCGCGTGACGCTGTTCGGTGTCCCGATCGTGCAGCGTCGCCGCGTGCAGTACGGGCGCGTCGACCCCGAGCACTCGCGCGAGCTGTTCATCCGCCACGCCCTGGTCGAGGGCGAGTGGGACGCGCAGCAGGCCTTCGACCGCGCGAACCGGAAGCTCCGTCGCGAGCTCGAGCAGCTCGAGGAGCGCACCCGCCGTCGCGACATCCTGTTCGACGACGAGCGTGTGTACGAGTTCTACGACGCACGGATCCCTGCGGACGTCGCCACCACCCGCGACTTCGAGGGGTGGTGGCGGACGACCCGTCGCGAGCAGCCGGACCTGCTCACGATGCGGCGGCAGGACCTGCTCGACGAGGACGCCGCCGAGGCCGCCCAGGACGAGCAGGAGTACCCGACGCAGTGGCGTTCCGGTGACCAGCGCCTGGCGATCAAGTACCGCTTCGAGCCGGGCGCGCAGGACGACGGCGTCAGCGTGCAGGTGCCGCTCGCGCTGCTCCCCCGCATGCGCGAGGAGGGCTTCGACTGGCAGGTCCGTGGCCTGCGGAAGGAACTCGTCACCGCACTCATCAAGTCGCTGCCGAAGCAGATCCGGAAGAACGTCGTCCCCGCTGCCGACTGGGCCGAGAAGATCGTCGCCGAACTGCCCGACGACGCTCCGACCGAGCCGACGGAGTCCTTCCGCGCGACCCTCGCCGCGGCGATCCAACGGATGACGTACGTGCCGGTGACCGAGGCCGACTTCGACCTGTCCCGGGTGCCGGCGCACCTGCTGCCCACCTGGGCGGTCGTCGACGAGCGCGGCCGTCGGGTCGAGTCCGGCAAGGACCTCGCGGCCCTCCAGACGAAGCTGAAGGACCGGACGCAGCAGAGCGTCGCCTCCGCGACGGCGAGGGCAGCGGCCCGGCCGGGAGGCGCGGCGCGCGTCGCCGGGGCCTCCCCCGGCACGCAGGTGGAACGCTCCGGCCTCACCGCCTGGCCGTCCGACGACCTGCCGCAGGTCCTCGACACGAAGCAGGCCGGTGGCGTGATCCGTGCCTACCCGTCGCTGGTCGAGGAGGGCGACGGTCCGAAGGCGACGGTCGGTGTCCGCCTCCTGGCGACCCCCGGTGACCGCGCTGTGAACATGCCGGCCGGCGTCCGTCGGCTCGTCATGCACGCCGTGCCCTCGCCGGTGTCGTACGTGCAGTCGCACCTCACGGCGCAGGAGAAGCTCGCGCTGGCCGCGAGCCCGTACGCGTCGACCGCGGCGCTGTTCGACGACGTGCTGGCCGCAGTCGTGGACGCGGGCATCCGACGCACCCACCCCGACGGTCTGGTCTTCACGAAGGCCGACTTCGAGGCGGTCCGCGATGCCGTGTCCGCCACCGTCGTCGACACGATGTTCACCGCCGTGTCCGAGGTCGCCGCCGTGCTCACCGCGCAGCGTGCGGCCGACAAGGCGATGAAGCAGGCGAACTCGATGGCGCTCCTGCCGGCGCTGACCGACATGCGCCAGCAGGTGGAGCGCCTGGTCTTCCCGGGCTTCGTCGCCGTCGCCGGGCTCGACCGGCTCCGGCGGATCCGGGTGTACCTGCGGGGTGTCGAGGCCCGCGTGCAGAAGCTCCTGCAGAACCCCGGACGTGACGCCACGTGGATGCGTGAGGTCACGGTCGCCACCGACCGCTACACCGACGCCGGTGGCGTGTTCCCGCCGTCGGTCGGTGCGCATCCCGAGCTCGTGCACGCACGGTGGATGCTCGAGGAGTTCCGCCTGAGCCTGTTCGCCCAGGAGCTCGGCACCGCCGAGACGGTCTCGCTGCAGCGGATCACGAAGACCCTGGCCGCCGCCCGCTGACGGGGCTCAGCCGAGGTCGGTGGGGTCGGCGGCTCCGGTGGCCGGATCCTCGACGGAGGGCCCCTCGACGGCCAGCCCCTCGACCACGGTGACGTTCGGCAGCGCCGCCAGGGTCCGCCCGGGCAGGAACACCTTCGCCCCGCGGAGCCCGGCGCCCACGACGACCTCCGGAGCACCGAGCACGCGGGCGTCGACGTACACCGGCCAGTCCGCTGGCAACCCGATCGGGGTGATCCCGCCGTACTCCACGCCGGTCAGCTCGACCGCCTGGTCCATCGGCGCGAAGCTCGCCTTGCGGACGTCCAGCAGCTTCTTCACGACCCGGTTCACGTCGAGCTTCGTCGACGCGAGCACCACGCACGCCGCGTGGCGGACCTCGTCGCCGCGCTTCCCCACGACGACGATGCAGTTCGCGCCGCCCTCGAGCGGGTAGCCGTACGCCTCGGAGAACGCTGCGGTGTCGGCGAGGGCCGGGTCGATCGGCGCCGCCTGGATCGTCGACAGCAGGTCGCTCGGCAGTGCGACGAGCGCCTGGGCGACGGGGATCGCGAGGAACCCGGTGGCGACGAGGGCAGGGGAACGATCGAGCGTCGGCATGCCCCGAGCCTAGGGAGCAGCCGACGGACGGGCGATCAGGCGGTCAGGCGCGCTCGTCGATCGACCGGGCTCCCGGCACGGGCGGCGCCGGGTCGTCCGAAGCCTCCGGGTCGTCCGCCCGTGCCCACTTCACCGTCCACCGGACCAGCGGCTGCACGCGGTCCCACGCCGCGGTGATGTCGTCGAGGGAGCTCTCCAGCGGCAGGTGCACGAGCGCCGCGTAGTGCTGCATCCGGAGCAGGTCGATCCGCGGGTGGTCCACGTCGTACCCGCGCGGGGCGGTCTTCAGCGGCGGTCCGGCCAGCTCGTACCCGGCATCGGTCAGTTCGTCGAGCTCACGCTGCAGCGCGGCCGCGGCCTGCGGGTGCTCGTCGATGGTGGTGCGCGCTGCCCGCAGCTGTGCGCGGGACGGTTCGTAGAGTCCACCGCCGACCTGCAACCCGTCCGCTCCGGCACTGAGGTACGTGCCGCCCGCGGTGAGACCGGTGTCCTCGCGGTAGGGCCGCTCGTCCGGCGTGAAGCGCAGGTCGCGGTGCTGCCGGAGCACCCGTCCGGCACCGTAGCGGCGCTCGGCCTCGTGCAGGAGCGCCTCCATCGGCTCCTGCACGTGCCGTTCCCAGTCGTCGCGGTGCTCCTCGAACCACGACTTCTCGTTGTGCGCGGCGAGCCCGCGGAAGAACGTCGCGAGCGCTGGTGAGAACGGCGTCGAGGGCATGCACCACTGAACCGCCGTCCGGTGCACGCGCGTCGGGAGTCCGGGGGACGAGACTGGCCGGGTGGACCGACTCCGACCGATCGACCTCGACCAGTGGCCCCGCGCCGAGCACTTCGCGCACTACCGGCGGGAGCCCTGTGCGTGGGAGATGACCGTGGAGGTCGACGTCACCGCCTTCGTCGACGCCGCCCGGGCCGCCGGCGCGAAGACGTACCCGTCCCAGATCTGGGTGCTCGCGACGGTCGTGAACCGGCACGACGAGTTCCGGATGCAGCTCACCGAGGAGGGCCGGCCCGCGGTGTGGGACGTGGTGCACCCGACCTTCACCGTCTTCCACCCCGACACCGAGACCTTCTCGGTGCTCGTCACCGAGTACGACCCCGACGCACGGGCGTTCCACGACGCCGTGGTCGCCACGACCGAGCGGTACCGCGACGACCACCGCATGTTCCCGCAGGGCACCGGTCGCACCGACCTCTTCGACGTCTCGACGCTCCCCCGCACGTCGTTCACCGGCTTCGCGCTGCACCTGACGGGCGCCGAGGACCACCTGACGCCCGTGATCACGCTCGGGCGGTACCGGCAGGTGGACGGGCGCACCCTCATGCCGATGGCGCTCCGGATCAACCACGCGGCGGTGGACGGCTTCCACGCCTCGCGCTTCGTCACCGAGGTCGAGGAGCTCTTCGCCGACCCGTCCTGGCTCGGCTGACCAGCACCGCGATCCGATCGTCCCCGTCCCCCGGACGCACACCCGGCGAGCACCGACCGGGAGCACCGTGGCCGGCATGCACGACGACGAACTCACCGCCCTCGCGGTCGCCCGCGCCCTCGACAACGTCCACGACGGTGGCAAGCCCTTCGCCTGCCTGATCGTCCGCGACGGCGAGGTCGTGGTCGAGGCCGTCAACCACGTCGCCCAGACCGGCGACCCGACCGCGCATGCCGAGATCCGCGCGATCCGCGCCGCCGCCGAGCAGGGCATCACCGACCTCACCGGCCACGAGGTGTTCGTCACCGCGTACCCGTGCCCGATGTGCCTCGGCGCGCTGTACTACGCCCAGCCGGACCGCGTGGTCTTCGCCGCGACGCGGGAGCAGGAGGGCGAGCACTACGAGGACGGCAACCGCCTGATGACGCTCGCCACCTTCTACGACGAGTACGCGAAGCCCGTCGCGGAGCGCGCCCTGCCGAGCGAGCAGGGCCGGGTCGACGACCCGACGGCCCCGTTCCGCGAGTGGACCGCCCGCCACCCGTCCTGACCGAGGTGACGTCTGTCTCCGAGCCGGGAACCGCGCCGACGGTTCCTGGCGACCGAGCGAACTACCGAACCAGGAGTGCAGCGGCTACGGTCATCCTGACCATCACTCATTCAGGAGTCTCCAATGTCCGCACCGTACGCCCCGGGTACGCCGCAACCGCCCTTCGCACCGCAATCCGGAGACCCGAGAAATCGGACCGTCCCGCTCGCAACCGCGTCCCTGGTGCTCGGGATCATCGGCCTCGCCATCGCCTTCATCCCGGTTCTGCTCCACTTCGGGTTCATCCTCGGGGTTCTGGCCCTGGTCTTCGGCCTCGTCACACTGCGTCACCGCCTGCAGAAGTCGTTGGCTGGCGTCATCCTGGGCGGTGCTGCTGTTGTCGTCTCCCTCCTCTTCGGGACCATCTACGGGGTGGCGTCGCTCGGTGCTGCCAGCGAGACGGCGGCTTCGTTGACCTCCGCGACCGAGGCCGCCGAGGTCGCGGAAGTTGCGCCAGTGGAGGTGCCTGACGTCGTCGGGAAGACCTTCGACGAGGCAACCGACCTGCTCAAGGCCGCTGGTTTCAACGTCGGTGGGGGCGGCGAAGCTGCCGACACGGTCGCTTCACAGGCACCCGACGCCGGAGCGAGCGTAAAGCCGGGTACCACCGTCCTCTTGACGCCGGCAGCCGATGACGGTTCGAGCGCCGCCAACCCCGCTCCGGCCGGAACCAAGTTCGAGATGACGAGCACGAACCGCCTCGACGGGTCGTCCGCCGACTACACGCAGTGGGTCGACGGCTACAACGACAACTTCACGTCGTCCAACCAGTTCGAGCAGCCGGACGCCGGGATGAAGTACGTGCTCCTGATCGTGCACGTCACGGCCACGACCGCGGGAGTCGAAGCGGGATCTGTCGCCTACGACCTCGCGCTTGCTGGCACGGACGGCTCCGTTTACGACTCCGAGTTCATCACCGGCGCGAAGTCGATGCCGAGCGTCACACTCGGTGCCGGCCAGAGCGCGAGCGGAGAGGTCGTCTTCCAGGTCCCGAACACCTTCCACGGCGGAATCGTTTCCTTCGGTGACGGCAGCGTGTTCGCAAAGACGAACTGAGCTGCGCCGCCTCATTCCGCGAGTGGACCGCCCGCCACCCGTCCTGACCGGACGCCCGCCCGCCACGGATGCGTCCGTACGGCGGGGCGGCACCACGCGACGCGCGTGACCCGGTGACGGACGGGAGGCCCGTGGCGACGCCGCCACGGGCCTTCCCTCCGTCACGGATCGCGACCCGGCTGCCGTGGCCGGGCCTTCAGGGAGCCGGCGTCAGCCGGTAGAGCACCTGCGGACGGCCTCGACGGCCGTACCGGTGCGCCAGGTCGATGGCGCCCGTCGCGACGAGGTGGTCGAGGTACCGGCGGGCGGTGGCCCGCGAGGTGCCCGTCGCTGCCGCGACCTCGTCGACCGAGCGGGCGACCACGGGGTCGAGCGCCGTCACGACCCGACCGAGCGTGGTGGCGCTGACGCCCTTCGGGAGGGCGTCCTCGGGCGCTCTCGTCGCCGTGCGGTCGGGTCCGACCACGCGCACCGATCCGGTGGCGAGCAGCCGGTCGACGTCGCCCTGCCCCATCGGGACGTCGCGCTGCGCGTCCTCGCGGGACCGACGTTCGGCCGCGTAGGCGCGGAGCCGGTCCTGCAGGGCCTCGCGGTCGAACGGCTTCAGCAGGTACCCGACCGGGTGCGCGGCGAGCGCCTGCCGGACGGTGACCTGGTCGCGGGACGAGCTGACGACCAGCACGTCGGTGTCGTCGACGCCGGCGACGTGCATGCGGTGCAGGACCTCGATGCCGCTGATGTCGGGCAGGCGCATGTCGAGCAGCACGAGGTCGACCCCGCGCTCCACGGATGCCAGCGCGGCGCCGCCGGACGCGACCGCCCCGACGACGGCGAACCCCTCGGTCGCGGCCACCCACCGGGTGTGGAGTGCGCGAGCGCCGGCGTCGTCGTCGACCACGAGCACGCGGAGCGCCGCCGTCACGATCCCGCCGCCATCTCGACGTCGAGCCGGGCACCGCCGAGCGCTGCCGACCGTCCGACGACCACGGATCCGCCGCGGTCGGTGGCGGTGCGTCGGACGAGTGCCAGGCCGATGCCGCGCCCGAGGCCGCTCTCGTCGGTCTTCGACGACCACCCGCGGGTCAGCACGCGGTGCGCGTCGGCCGGGTCGATGCCCGGTCCGTCGTCCTCGACCGTCACCGTCACACGCCCGTCATGCGAGCCGATGGTGCAGCTGACGGTGGCCGCCCCGGCCTCGGCGGCGTTCCGGCACAGGTTGGCGACGACCAGCAGCACCGCGTCGTCGAGCACGACGTCGTCGGCGATCCGGAGGTCGAGCGTGGTCCCGGCCACGGCGAGTTCCGAGCGCACCGCCGCGACCGACGCCGTCGCCACCGCACCGCGGCGCGGCGACCCGGCACCGCCGCCGCTGGTCAACCCGGGTGCCACGGCGTCGATGTAGGCCATCGCGTCCTCGTCGTCCCCCTGTTCGACCAGTCCGCGCACCACGTGCAGACGGGTGCCGAACTCGTGTGCCTGCTCGCGCAGCGCCTCGGTCGTCCACCGGACCTGCCGGCTCTCCGCGTCGACCGCGTCGGCTCGGCGGAGCCGTCGGGCGATCACGAGTGACAGGAGCACGCTCGCGAGCGTCGCCGCGACGAGCGCGCCGGTGCTCCACGGGAGCAGGGTGCCGAGGGCCCGTTCCCGGTCCGCCGCGATGGTGGACTCGAGTACGCCGACCGCCACGACGCCGACGACCTCGCCCTCCTCGCCGACGACGGGCACCTTCGCACGCAGGGTCGTCCCGGTCGGGCCGGTCTCGGTGCCGACGAACTCCGCACCGCGGAGCACGGGCGCGATCGTCGTCTCGACGGGCTCACCGCGTTCCGCCGGGTCCGGGTGGGTGATCCGCACGCCGTCGTCGTCGGTGACCACGACGTACGAGACGCCGGCGGCACCCTCGACGAGCGTCGCGATCGGTTGCAGTGCCGCGGTGGCGGAGGCGAGGTCGTCGGCGTCGGCGAGCGCGCCGGGTGCGCCCCGGTCGGCGACCGACGCCACCGCGTCCCGCACCTCGGGCAGGTCGGCCAGGCTCGACGCGACGCCGGACACCTGGTCGACCACGGACGTGCGGATGGCGCGCTCCTGCACCACGGCCGCGACCCCGGTCGTGACACCCGTCGCCGCGAGCACGATGACGCTCGGCAGCGCGAGCACCGCGGTCCGCCGCAACCGCCCGAGACGAGCCCTGGTCACCGTGGCGTCCCCCTTCGGCCGCGACGCCGTGAGCGTCAATGAGCACATCTCCGCCGCCGGGTGCTCGCCCGGTCGGCGGCTGCCATCGTACTTCTCGACCTGCGGCACGACGACGTGCGCAGGAGGGAGCCAGCAATGCCAGAGCAACCAGTGCAGCCGGAGCAACCCGTGCCCGCGGAGCAACCAGTGCCGGAGCAGCCGACGACGGGGACGCCGGGTCCGCCGCGTGCCCGTCGCCCCGTCGCACGCGTGGTCGGGACAGCCGTCGCCGCGGTGTCCATCGCGGTCGCGGCCTTCGGCTCGGTGACGTCGGCAGCGGCCGGAGGTGACCCGACCCGGTCGGTGACCCTCGTGGCGCCGGCGGCGGCCGGCGGCGGTTGGGACGGCGTCGCACGGTCCATGCAGCAGGCGCAGCGCGCGAACGGCATCGTCAACTCGGTCCAGGTGGTCAACATGCCGGGCGCCGGTGGCACCATCGCGCTCGGGAACGTCGCTCGGCTCGCCGGACAGACGGACACGCTGCTCGTCGGCGGGACGGGGCTCCTCGCGGCCGCGATCCAGTTCGGTTCCGCGGTCACCCACGACGACATCACGCCGCTCGCGGTCACCGTCGAGGAGTACGACGTCATCGTCGTCCCCGCCGACTCGCCGTACGAGACGCTCGACGACCTCGTCAGCGCCTGGCGCGAGCGCCCCGGCTCGGTGCCGTGGACGGGCGGCGGCTCGTTCGACCAGCTCGTCGTCACCGACCTCGCCGTCTCGGCCGGGATCGACCCGAAGGACACGAACTACATCCCGTCGGACGGCGGTGGCGAGGCCATCCAGGCGCTCCTCAACGGCACGGCGGCGGCGGCCTCGGGCGGGTACCCGGACAACATCGACCAGATCGAGTCCGGTCGTCTGCGCGCACTCGCGCTCGTCGCGGCGGAGCCGGTCGAGGGCATCGACATCCCCACCGCGGTCGAGCAGGGGCACGACGTCACGCTGACGAACTGGCGCGAGATCGCTGCACCGGGCGGACTCGACGACGAGCAGCGGGCGCAGCTGACCGACATCGTGCTGGACACGCTCGACACCCCCGAGTGGGCGGACGCCGTGGAGCGGTACCACTGGACCGAGCGGATCATCACGGGTGACGAGCTCGACGCGTTCATCGACGAGGAGCGCGAGCGCATCACCGGGCTGTACGAGGAGCTGGGCCGATGACCCGTCCGAGCAACCCCACGTCGTCCTCCGCGGTCGTCGGACAGCGGCTCACGCTGCGGGCCGACCCCGGCCGCGTCGCCGCGGTGGCGAAGGAGCTGACCACCCCGGCGCTCTTCACCGCCTTCGCGGTCTACCTCGTCGTCGGCATCGTCACGATGGAGGTCCCCGACGGAACCGCGTTCCCCGGGCCCGCGGTGTTCCCCGGCATCGTCGCCGCCGCACTCCTGCTGCTGGCCGCCCTGCTGGTCGTCCGGGCTGCGCGCGGCCGACGGGTCGGGTCCGACGGCACACCGTCGGAGGCCCGCACCGACACCGCCGTCCGCGCCGACGCGCACACCGCCGCCGACACCGACACGACCGGCACCTCGGTCGAGCAGCGCTCGGTCCGCGTCGACTGGCGCTCCCTGGCCTGGGTGGTCCTGTCCTTCGCCGCCTTCGCCCTGCTGCTCGGCGTGCTCGGGTGGATCGTCGGTGCCGGACTGCTCTTCCTCGGTGTCGCGAAGGGGCTCGGCGCCCCGGGGTGGCTGCGTCCGCTCGTCGTCGGTCTGACGGTGAGCGCGATCAGCTACATCGCCTTCGACATGCTGCTCGACCTGTCGCTGCCCTCGGGCATCGTCGGATGGGAGTTCTGACGTGGACGTGCTCGGTCTCCTCGGTGACGGCTTCGCTGGCGCCCTGACCCCCGCCAACCTGCTCTGGGTCGTCGTCGGGTGCCTCCTCGGCACCGCGGTCGGCGTCCTCCCCGGCCTCGGCTCGTCGATGGCGGTGGCGCTGCTGCTGCCCGTGACGTTCTCGCTCGACCCGACCGCGGCGTTCATCATGTTCGCCGGCGTCTACTTCGGCGGGCTCTTCGGTGACTCCACCATGGGCATCCTGATGAACACGCCGGGCCAGGCCTCGGCCATCGCCTCGACGTTCGAGGGCCACAAGATGGCGCTGAACGGACGAGCGGCCCAGGCGCTCGCGACGGCCGCGATCGGCGCGTTCGTCGGCGGCATGATCGCCTCGGTCCTGGTCGTGTTCCTCGCACCGGCACTCGCGTCGTTCTCGTCGAGCTTCGGACCGGCGGAGTTCTTCGCCCTCGCACTGTTCGCGTTCGTCACGACGTCGTCGGTCGTCACCGACGACGCGCTGAAGGGCCTCGGCTCGCTGTGCCTCGGTCTCGGCATCGCGGTGATCGGCGTCGACGGCATCTCGGGTGCACCGCGCTTCACGATGGGCGTGCCCGAGCTCTTCGACGGCATCTCGCTCGTCACGGTGACGGTCGCGGTCCTCGCGCTCGGCGAGGTCATCTACGTCGCGTGCCTGGCCCGACACCTGAAGGACGGCCGGATGGTGCAGGCGACCGGACGCCCGTGGCTCTCGAAGCGGGAACTGCGCGAGGCGGCCCCCGCCTGGCTGCGGGGCACCGCGATCGGGCTGCCCTTCGGCGTCGTGCCCGCCGGCGGATCGGAGATCCCGACCTTCCTGGCGTTCGGGCTCGAGAAGCGTCTCGACGCCCGCCGGAAGGACCCGCAGTTCGGCACGGGTGCGATCCGCGGCCTGGCGGCACCCGAGGCCGCCGGCAACTCCACGACCGGCATGGCGATGGGTGCGCTGCTGTCCCTCGGTCTGCCGGTGTCGGCGACCGCCGCGATCATGCTCGCCGCGTTCCGCCAGTACGGCCTGCAGCCGGGTCCGCTGCTCTTCGACCGGTCCCCCGACCTGGTCTGGGCGCTGCTGGCGTCGTTCTTCATCGCGATGGTGGTGCTGCTCGTCATCAACCTCCCGTTCGCGATGCTGTGGGCGAAGCTGCTCCGGATCCCGCGGGCGTACCTCTACGCGGGCATCGCCGTCTTCTGCGGGCTCGGCATCTACGCGACGAGCGGTTCGGTCTTCGACCTGCTCATGCTGCTCGGCATCGGTCTCGTCGGGTTCCTCATGCGGGCCCTCGACATCCCGCTCGCACCGCTCATCATCGGGATGGTGCTCGGTCCGCTCGCCGAGACGAGCCTGCGGGACGCGGCGCTGAGCGCCGACGGGGACTTCTCGGTGCTGGTGGCCGGCCCCATCCCGATCGTGCTCTACGCGGTGCTGGCGGTCGTGGTCGCGGTCACGGTGACCGGCCGCGTCCGCGCCCGCCGAGCGGCACGGCGCGAGCTGGTCGACGCGTAGCCACGACCGAGCGTCGCCGGCCCGCGGCACGCGGTCCGGGTCGGACCCGCCCCGTGTCGGACGGGAGGCACGGGGCGGTCCTGCACCGCACCTCCCGTCCGTCACCGCGACGGACGGGAGGCACGTGGCGGCACCGCACCGCGCCTCCCGTCCGCCGGGTGGCGCGCTACGCTCGTCCCGATGCGCGCGACCGTGCGGGACGTGGCGGCCCTCGCCGGGGTCTCCCCGAAGACCGTCTCCAACGTGGTGAACGGCGGCGTGCCCGTGCGGCCGGCGACACGGGAGCGGGTCGAGCGCGCGGTCGCCGAGCTCGGCTACGTGCCGAACCTGTCCGCGCGCGGCCTGCGCAACGGACGCTCCGGCGCGATCGCCCTGACGCTGCCCGAGCTCGGCAGCGCCTACTCGGCCGAGCTCGCCCAGTGGTTCGTCGAACTCGCCCGCGAGCGCGGCTGGACGGTGCAGCTCGACCAGACCGGACACGACCCGGGACGTGAGCGGGACCTCGTCTCCCGGGCCCGGGCCCACCTGGTGGACGGCCTCGTGCTCAACCCGGTGTCGCTCAGCGCGAGCGTCCTGGCCGAGACCGAGGGGCTCCCGCCGACCGTCGTCATCGGCGAGGTCGAACCGGAACACGTCGACCAGGTGCACGTGGACAGCCGCCGCGCCGCACGCGAGGTCACGACCCACCTGCTCGACCGCGGGCACCGTCGGATCGCGGTCGTCGGAGCCGCCCGTCCGACGGACGCCACCGCCACGAGCGAGCTGCGCGACCAGGGTCACGCGGATGCGCTCGGCGCGGTCGGCCTCGAGGTCGACCCCGCCCTGCGCGTGCCGCTGCCGACGTGGTCGACGAGTGCGGCGGCGGCGGGGTTCGCGACCTGGCTGGACGCGCACCCGCTGCCGGACGCGGTGTTCGCGTACACGGACTCGATCGCCTTCGGCGTGCTGCACGTCCTGGCGGCACGGGGTGTCCACGTGCCGGAGCAGGTCAGCGTCGTGGGGTTCGACGACGTCGACGCCGCAGCCTTCGCGATCCCGGCGCTGACGACGGTGTCGTTCGACCGGCGGGCCTTCGCCACGGCGGCGCTCGACCTGCTCACCCGACGCATCGCCGACCCGACGGCCGCTCCGGAGACCGTCGTCGTGCCGCACCGGATCGTCGAGCGCGCGAGCGTCGCCGCCCGCTGACCAGCCGGCAGCCGTCGCGCGTCCGTCGCGCGGCCGTCGCGGTGCTGGACCGTCCTGTCGACAGGCCCGGGTACCGTGCGCCGCATGAGTGCCGACGACCCCGCGATGCCCGTGCTGACCGCGACCGTCCTGCAGTCCCCCGACCCGGTGCGCCTCGCGCGGTTCTGGGGTGCGCTGACCGGGTGGACCGTGCACGAGGACGGTCCGACCTGGCTGCGGGTGCGCCCGGCCGACGGCGGGGTCGGGCTCTCGGTGCAGTACGACGACGCCTACGAGGCACCGACCTGGCCCCCGGTCACGGGGACGCAGGGCATGCAGCTGCACCTCGACCTGCAGGTGGAGGACCTCCACGCCGCGACCGCCCGCGCGCTCGAGCTCGGTGCGACCGAGGCGGACTTCCAGCCCCAGGACGACGTGCGGGTGCTCCTCGACCCCGACGGGCACCCCTTCTGCCTGTTCCTGCCCGGCGCCTGACCGCGGCGGCAGCGGCGCGGCACAGCACGGCCCCGAGACTCGGCCAGGCGGACGAGACTCGCGGGCCCCGGGGACGAAAGTGTCCGTCAGCGCGAGTCTCGCGCACGGCCGCCGCACGGCCTCTCGCGGCTCAGCCCGCTGAGCCCGGGCCCGCGGCCGCGTCGAGCACGACCTCGCGGGTCTGCTGCGCGCCGAGGATCCGGAAGTGCCCGCCGACGGGCACGCGCACGTTCGTGGCCCCGGCGAGCTCGCTGCCTCCCGGGATGAGCGTGTCGAAGACCCCGTAGACGGACGTGATCCGGGCGTTCACGGCGAGGTCGCGTCCGAGCGCTGCGAGCACCGGGTCCGCCGCACGGAAGGCCCGCAGGTGCGGCACGGGCGCCAGCCGGGCGTACACGGACCCGCCGAACGGCGTCGACACCGCCACCATCCGGTCGATGCGCTCCCCCTCGGGCAGGGTCATCGCGTACTTGCCGATCAGACCGCCCTTGCTGTGCGCGACGACCAGCACCCCACGGAGGTCGTGCTCGTCGAGGTACGCCAGGACCTCGCGCGCCGACTCCGGCACGGGACGCAGATTGTGCCGCAGGACGGGCAGCACGTGCACCGGGTGTCCGGCGTCGTGCAGGGCGTCCATCAGCGGGCGCATGAAGTGCCAGGTCTCGTAGACGCCGGGCACGACGACGACCGGCTGGCCGTCACCGGTCCGGTAGTCATCGGCGGTCGTCGGTCCGGTGCTCCGCAGCTGCCACCGCGCGGCGTACCACCAGTCGAGGGCGGCCCACCAGGCACGACGCAGCAGCGGCACACGGCCGGGAGGCACGGCCGCCGTCCCCGACGCCGCTCCCGTCCCCGGGGTGGTCCGGTCCGTCACCGTGCCGGCCCCGTCGTGGTGTCACCGGTCGACGGGCCACCGGCCGCGAGGTCCTCGACGGTCTGCACCCGCCGGAACTCGTCGACCAGCCGCGCGAACGCGACGGGCTGCCGGTCCTGCACGTGGTGACCGCCGGGGAGCTCGACCAGGACACCCCGACGCGCTGCGACCGCGAGCGCAGCAGCCCAGTCCCGTCGCCCGATCGGGTCGCGGTCGCCGCGCACGACGAGCACCGGCTGCGGGAGCTCCGGGACGGTGTCCTCGAGCCGGTAACGGAGCATCGGTCGGAGCTGCCGGACGTACTGCCGCAGGCTCCGCAGGTAGTCGGTGAGCACGACGAGGTTCATCCGCGGGTCCTCGACGAGGCAGTCGCGTCCGAGGTCCGTCGCCTGCTGCAGCAGCGTCCGCCGCGCCGGGTCCACGACGGGCCCGACCAGGACGACCGCGGTCACCGTCTCGGCGTGCCGACGGGCTGCCTCGACGACGACCTGGGTGCCCATCGACTGGCCGACGAGCACGAGGTCCCCGACGCCCCGCGACCGGACGGCTTCGACCACCAGGTCGCCGAGCTCCTGCAGGTCGAGCGGGCGGCCTGCCGGGGGGAGCCCGCCGAAACCCGGCAGGTCGACCGCGACCGTGCGGTGGGTGCGGGCGAGGTGGCGCTGCGTCCGGTCGAAGGAGCGGTGCGACATGCCGATGCCGTGCACGAGGACGACCGTCGGCGCGAGCGTGTCGTGCAACCGCCCGGCCGGCGCGAGGGTCCGGAGCCGCACGGACAGCCCACCGACCTCGAAGGACTCCACCCGTGCGCGCACGGTGCGAACCTACCCGGCGCTCCCCGGCGCGGGATCAGCCTGATCGGCACGCACCTCTCGACGCGGGGTCGCGGCGGCCCTGTGCTCCGCAGCATGCGCAAGGTGACCTCGGGGCTGTTCGCATCGATCGACGGTGTGGTGCAGGACCCGTACGAGTTCCAGTACGACTCGTTCGACGCCGAGCTCGGGACCGCCATGACGGCGTGGATGGAGCGGACCGAGACTGTGCTGCTCGGCAAGCAGAGCTACCTGGAGTGGTCCGAGTGGTGGCCCCGGCACGAGGACGACCCGTTCGGCCGGTGGATCAACCCGATCGAGAAGCACGTCGCGTCGACCACCCTCGGTGACGACCTGACGTGGCAGAACGCGCACCGGATCCAGGGCGACGTCGACGCCTTCGTCCGCGACCTCGAGGCCGGCGAGGGCGGCGACGTCGCGGTCACCGGCAGCGTCACGCTGGTGCGCCACCTGCTGTTCGCCGGACTCCTCGACGAGCTGCAGCTCATGGTGCACCCGGCGATCGCCGGAGCCGGGCGGCGGCTCTTCGAACCGACGGACCCGCCCACCCGCCTGCGCCTGGTGCAGAGCGTGGTGACCAGCAAGGGGAACGTGCTGAGCACCTACGCGCCGTTCGACGCCTGACGGCGCCGGGGCGTGCCTCCAGGCCGGACCGCGGGACCGCTCCATCGGCAGCCGGACGGGCAGGTGGACGGACGGGTGCCGAGACCGGCGTACCCTTCTGGGTGGCCGTCGACCGCACCACCCTGGAGAACACCATGTCCGAGGACACCCGCCCGCACGTCGTCATCGTCGGGGGTGGCTTCGCGGGGATCGCGGCCATGCGTGAACTCGCCGACGCGGACGTCCGGGTGACGCTCGTCGACCGCCACGTCTACAACATGTTCCAGCCGCTCATGTACCAGGTCGCCACCGGCGGCCTGAACGCGGGCGACGTGACGTACTTCCTGCGGAGCCTGCGGGCGAAGCAGTCGAACGCCGACTTCCGGCACGGACTGCTCACCGGCATCGACACCGAGCACCGCATCGCCGAGATGTCGGACGGCGAGCACCTGCACTACGACTGGCTGATCCTGGCGAACGGCGTCAACACGAGCTACTTCGGCACCCCCGGTGCGTACGAGTACGCCTACTCGATGTACTCCCGCTCGCAGGCACTCCGCATCCGCGACGAGCTGTTCACCCGCCTCGAGCAGGCCGCGGCCCAGCAGGGTCCCGACGAGATCCGCGTGGTCATCGTCGGCGGCGGCGCGACCGGCGTCGAGATGGCCGGTGCCCTCGCCGAGCTCCGCGATCAGGCCCTCGTCGGTGCCTACCCGGAGATCGAGCGCGGCAACATCTCCATCACGCTGGTGCACCGCAGCGGTGAGCTGCTCAAGCCGTTCGCCCCGCGCCTCCGTCGGTACGCGGCCAAGGTCCTCCGGAAGCGAGGGGTCGTGCTCCGCCTGGACACGGGCGTCGCCGAGGTCAAGGAGGACGGGGTCGTCACCGCCTCGGGCGAGTTCATCCCCGCGTCGCAGGTCATCTGGGCCACCGGGGTCGCGGCGCACAAGGAGGTCTCCGGCTGGGGCCTGCCCCAGACCCACGGCGGTCGCATCCAGGTGAACGACGACCTGAGCGTGAAGGGCGTGGAGCGGATCTTCTCGGCCGGCGACATCGCGGCGCAGGACGACGCGCTCGCGCAGCTCGCCCAGCCCGCACTGCAGGGGGGCAAGCACGTCGCGCGCCAGGTGGTGCGGCTGCTCGACGGGAAGCCGACCGAGCACTTCAAGTACTTCGACAAGGGCACGATGGCGACCATCGGGACGAACGCCGCGGTGGCGCAGCTGCGCGGCGGCATCACGATGGTCGGCCCCGTGGCGTGGCTGGCGTGGGTCGCGGTGCACATCGCCTCGCTGCTCGGCAACGGCAACCGGCTGTCGACGCTCTCGCACTTCTTCGTCCGCTACCTGTGGTTCATGCGGAAGCGCTCGATCCCGATCGTCGGCGACGTCCGGCCGGTGCGCCCGAACGGCGACCGCGAGCCCGAGCCCTGGCAGATGCAGAAGGCCGAGTAGCCGGCCGGGTCGGCCGCGGCCCGGCCGGGCCGGGCCGGCCGCCGGCCCGGCGCCGGCCCGAGCCGAGACTCGGCCATGCGGACAGATTCGCGGCGGTTGCGTCGCGAAACTGTCCGCTGTGCCGAGTCTCGCAACCGTGGTGACGAGCGTGACGAGCGCGGCGGGCGCGGCCGTCAGCGCGCGGCGGCGTGTGCGTACGCCCCCGCGGCGATGTCCTCGAGCAGGGACGGCCCGACGGGCTCCCACCCGAGCAGCTCCTGCGTCGCGGTCGACGACGCCGACATCTCCGCGCCGAAGAACCCGCCGATGAACCCGAAGTGCGCCGACGCGTCCGACGGGTCGATGCTCGTGACCGGCAGCCCGAGCGCGTCGCCGATCGCTGCGGCGATGTCCCGCGTGGGGATCCCCTCCTCGGCGACGGCGTGCAACCGTGCGCCCGCGGGGGCCTGCTCGAGACCGAGTCGCACCATGCGGGCGGCGTCGTCCACGTGCACGGCCGCCCAGCGGTTGCTGCCGTCACCGACGTAGCCGGACACCCCGCGCTCGAGCGCGACCCCGGCCAGGTACGCGACGAAGCCGTGATCGCCGACGCCGTGCGTGGTCGGGCTGAACCGCGCAGCGATCGTGCGGACCCCCTGGTCCACGAAGTCGAGTGCCCGGTTCTCGCTGCCACCGCGGGGGCTGTCCACACCGGTGAAGGGAGACGGGTCCCGCTCCTCGGCGGGACGACCCGGAGCCAGGGCGGCGACCCCGGATGCCACCACGAACGGGCGGTCCGTGCCGACGAGGGCGTTCGCGAGGGACTCGACGGCGGCGCGCTCGGTGGCGTTCGTCGCAGCCTGGTCGGACCAGTCGTGCTTGTTCGCGAGGTGCAGGACCCCCTCGGCGCCGGCCGCACCCCGGGCGAGCGCCCCGAGGCCGTCGAGGTCGCCGCGCAGGACCGTGACGCCCTTCGTCTCGAGCGCCGCCGCCGCCGCGTCGGAGCGCGCGAGGCCGGTGACGTCGTGCCCGGCGGCGAGCAGGTCGTCGACGGTGTGGGAGCCGATCCATCCGGAGGCTCCGGTGACGAACACGTGCATGAGTGGTCCCTTCGTGGGGTGTCCGCGGCTTGATGTCACGAACTGACATCACCGTAGCACTCGATGTCAGCGACTGTCATCAGTAGGATCGTCCCATGGCACGATGGCGATCGGGCACCCGGGAACGACTGCAGGCGACCGCACTGCAGCGCTTCGCCGAGCACGGCTACGACGAGACGACCGTCGCCGAGATCGCCGCGGCAGCCGAGGTCACCGAGCGCACCTTCTACCGGCACTTCGCCGACAAGCGCGAGGTGCTGTTCGCCGGGCAGGACGACTTCACCGGCATGTTCACCGACCCGATCGCCCAGGCTCCCGGGGGGACACCCGCCCTCGCCCTGGTCGGTCGCGCGCTCGACTCCGCAGCCACGTTCTTCCCCGACGACCGTCGCGCGTGGTCCCGGGCACGGCAGCAGGTCATCGACGCCGTCCCCGCCCTGGGCGAGCGGGAGCTCGGCAAGCTCGCGACCCTGAAGGTCCACCTGGGCGGCGCACTGCGCGCACACGGGATCGACGAGCCGGCGGCCACGATCGCCGCAGAGACGGCGGTCACGGTGTTCCACCTGTCCTTCACGCAGTGGATCGCGGACGGCGAGGACCGCGACTTCGCGACGATCGTGCACGAGCGGCTGGACGCACTGACCCGGATCCTGCACCCCGGATCTTGAGCGTGCTCTTACCCGGACAGGGCAAGCTCGTCGTCATCCGTTCGAACGATCCTCACAGGGAGGAACCGTGGCGACGAACACCCTCGCCCCCGAGCACGCCCACGCGATCGACCGCAGCACACCGGTCGGCCGTGGGATCCGTGCTGCCCGGCCGACGCCGCCAACGCCGCTGACCCGCCGCGCTCCGGCCCTCGACGGCCTGCGCACGGTCGCCATCGCGATGGTGATCCTCTACCATCTGCACGTCCCGCAGTTCGAAGGCGGCTTCATCGGCGTCACCGTCTTCTTCGCCCTGTCCGGCTTCCTCATCACGACGCTGCTGCTCGGCGAGCACCGGAGGACCGGCCGCATCCGTCTCGGGTCCTTCTGGCTGAAGCGTCTGCTCCGCCTGTACCCGGCGCTGCTCGCGCTCGTCGTCGTCGGCCTGCTCCTCTGGAACTGGGTCGGTGACTACAAGGGCGCGTCGTTCGGGCCCGGCGAGGCCGCGTTCATCGCCCTCACCTACACGGGCAACCTCTTCCGGTCGTTCTGGGACACCACGCAGGGCGTCTTCGCGCACACCTGGTCCCTGTCCATGGAGGAGCAGTTCTACCTGGTCTGGCCGCCCGTCCTCGTGCTGCTGTTCCTGGTGCGGTCGCGTCGGCGGTGGCTGCTCGCCGGCCTCGGCGCGGTGATCGTCGGGTGCTCGGTGGCCGCGGGGCTGGTCTACCGGACGCCGAACAGCGGTGCGACGCCCGACGTCTACTTCTCCCCCGTGCTCGGCGTCGTTCCCCTCGCCACCGGGTGCCTGCTCGCCCTGCTGCTCGACGACGAGCGGATCCGGACGTGGGCCGCGGGTCTCGCCGGACACGTCGCCACCTGGGCCGGGCTCGCCCTGCTCGTCGGGACGATGCTGTGGATCGGCGACGACTGGGCGCAGCACGCGTGGACCTTCAGCGTCGTCCTCCCGCTGACCGGGGTCGTCTCCGCCCTGCTCATCGCCGGACTCGTCTCGGTCCGCAGTCCGCTCTCGGTCGCGTTCGCGTGGACACCGGTGTCGTGGTTCGGCCGCCGGGTCTCGTACGCCGCGTACCTCTGGCACCCCCTCGTCATCGCGCTGCTCGACCCGTTCGCGGTCGGAGCGTGGGGGAAGGTCGGGCTGGTCGGCGCCTCGGTCCTCGTGGCGATCGGTGCCGCCTACGCCGTCGAGGTGCCGGTCGAGAAGGCCCAGCGTCGCTTCCGCGAGGCGCGGCGCCTGGTCGCCGCCGACCGCGCGGCCCGCGACTCCGCCACGACCTGACGCGACGGGTCCCGTGGTCGGGCCACCGATCCGGTCACCGGCCCCGTACCGGACGGGAGGCGCGTGGCGGCTCCGCCACGCGCCTCCCGTCCGGTGGGCGGCCGGTTCGATCCGTCTCCTGGGCCGGACGTCGTGACCGTTCCGTAGGCTCGCCTGCGTGACCACGGAACGCGTCGACGTCCTCGTCGTCGGCGGTGGCCCCGTCGGCCTGTTCGCTGCCGCCCTCCTCGCCGCGCGGGGTGTCCGTGTCGCCGTCTGGGAACGGCGTGACGCGCCGCCCGTCGGCTCGCGCGCGATCGGCATCCACCCGCCGTCGCTCGACGCCTTCGCAGCGGTCGGACTCGACACCGCGGTGCTCGCCGAGGCCGTGCTCGTCCGGACCGGCGTGGCCCGGAGCCGCGGGCGAACCCTCGGGACGCTGTCGTTCGACCGCGCGTCGGCGACGCACCCGTACGTCGCCACCCTCGACCAGCACCGCACCGAGACGCTCCTGCGCGAGCGGCTCGCGCCGGGCGTCCTGCGGACCGGGACGAGCGTGACCGGTCTGGACCAGCAGCGGACGCACGTCCGCGCCCACGGCACCGGACCGGGCGGTGAACCCGTCGCCCTCGAGGCCGCGTTCGTCGTCGGCGCCGACGGTGCTCGGAGCGCCGTGCGCGACCTGCTCGGCGTCGGCACGACCGGGCGGGACTACCGCGACCGCTACGTGATGGGCGACTTCGCCGACCCGGAGCCGGCCGACGCCCGCTCGGCGGCGCTCGTCGACGTCGGGCCGGGCGGCGTGGTCGAGTCGTTCCCGCTCCCCCACGGTCGACGGCGGTACGTCGCCCTCGTGCCGGAGGACGTCGCGCCGGCGGCGGCCGGAGGTGCACCGGACCCGGCGACGGCCGCGCGGCTCGCCGCGATCGTCGCGGAGCGCACGGGCGCGACCCCCGACCCCGCGACCTGCACGATGACGAGCGGGTTCCGCGTCCGGCGCCGGGCGGCCACACGGGTCGGCGTCGGCCGCGTGGTGCTCGTCGGCGACGCCGCCCACGAGATCAGCCCCATCGGCGGGCAGGGCATGAACCTCGGGTGGCTCGACGTCGCCGACCTCGCGCCGGTGCTCGCCGACGCGGTCGCCTCGGGGTCCGCCGGGCCCTGGCCGGGCTACGCACGTCGGCGCCAGCGGGCCGCGCGGCGGGCGGGGCGACAGGCCGAGGCGAACATGGCGCTCGGTCGGCCGACGGGAGCCCTCGGCGCCTCGGGGCGGGAGGCGCTGCTCCGCGCGGTGCTGGCGCTCCCGACAGCCGAGGGGCTGGCGGGCGTCTACGCCATGCGCTGGGCCTGAGGGCGGTCGGGTCGCGCGGGCGATCGGGTCGCGGTCCTCCGGCGGTCGCTCCTGCGGTCGGCGCGCGTGGCTCCCGGGTCAGGCGACGAGTCGGGCGCCCGCCACGCCCAGCTCGACGACGAGCACGAGCGAGGACGCGATGACGAGCCGGAACAGTGCCCGGGTGGGCCGCCCGGCGAACACGAGCCGGATGCCGACCACGGCGAGCACGACCACCACGGCGGCCCCGACGACCGCGAGCACCACCCCGGCTCCCCGCGCCGGGTCGTCGCCGCCCAGCTGACCGCCGAGCACCAGGGTCGCGGCCACCACGAGCGCCGCGAACGCGAGCGTGCCGGCGCCCCGGAGCCCCAGACGGTGCGGGAAGCCCCGCACCCCGGTGGCCGCGTCGTCGAGCAGGTCGGGCAGCACGTTGGTGCAGTGGATCGCGACGCCGAACACCGCGCCCGTGGCGATCGCCCACCACGTCGGCCACGCACCGCCACCGGCCGCCACCGCCACGACCGGCAGCAGACCGAACGCCACGACGAAGGGCGCGACCGACCAGACCGTTCGCTTCAGCCCGGCGTCGTACGCCCAACCCGCGGCCACGAGCGCGACGTGCGCGACCGCGGCGACCGGGCCGAGGAACAGGCTGACGAGGACCGCCACCGCCGCGGTGACGAACGCCGCGGTCCGGACGGTCGACACCGCGACCAGCCCGCGGGCGACCGGCTTGTCGCTCCGGCCGACGGCGCGGTCGCGGTCGGCGTCGATCCAGTCGTTCGCCAGGCCGATCGAGAGCTGCCCGGCCACGACGGCGAGCGCGACGACGGCCACGAGCCACCACTGGTGCCCGACGGCGGCGGCGATCACGGCGGCGAGGACGGTGACCGTCACGGTCGGGCCGGGGTGCGACGACACGAACAGCAGGCGGAGGGTCGAGGGCCGTCGGGTGTCGCTCACACCCGTGAGCGTACGGACGGGCGACTGCGCGGGTGCGACAGCAACGGCCCGCGCCGCGTCGGAGACGACGCGGCGCGGGCCGGCGTGCTGCGGTGGTCAGGCCGCGGGGATGAGACCGTTCGGGTTGAGGACGTACTTCGTCGCCGCGCCCTTGTCGAACTCCTCGTAACCGCGCGGGGCCTCGTCGAGCCCGATGGGCTTCGCGTTGACGTTCTTCGCGATGCTCGTGCGGTCGTGCAGGATCGCCATCATGAGCTGCCGGTTGTACTTCATCACCGGGCACTGCCCCGTGGTGAAGGACAGCGACTTGGCCCACCCGGTGCCGAGGCTGAGCGACAGGGCGCCCTTCTTCGCGGCCTCGTCGACGCCGCCCGGGTCACCCGTGACGTAGAGCCCGGGGATGCCGAGTGCGCCGCCGGCGGCCGTGACGTCCATCAGGGAGTTGAGCACGGTGGCCGGGGCCTCGTGCCCGGCACCGGAGCCGTGCCCCTTCGCCTCGAAGCCCACGGCGTCGATGCCGCAGTCCACGAGGGGTTCACCGAGGATCTGGTCGATCTGGTCGGCCGGGTCGCCCTTCGTCAGGTCGACCGTCTCGCACCCGAAGCTGCGTGCCTGCGCCAGCCGGTCGGCGTTCATGTCCCCGACGATCACCACGCTCGCTCCGAGCAGGAACGCGCCCGTCGCGGCGGCGAGACCCACGGGCCCGGCGCCGGCGACGTAGACCGTCGAGCCGACCTCGACCCCGGCGGTCACCGCACCGTGGAAGCCGGTCGGGAAGATGTCCGACAGCATCGCGAGGTCGAGGATCTTCTCGAGGGCTTGGTCGCGGTCCGGGAACTTCAGCAGGTTCCAGTCGGCGTAGGGCACGAGCACGTACTCGGCCTGCCCGCCGACCCAGCCGCCCATGTCGACGTAGCCGTAGGCGCTGCCCGGGCGGTCCGGGTTGACGTTGAGGCAGATGCCGGTCTTGCGCTCCTTGCAGTTGCGACAGCGGCCACACGCGATGTTGAAGGGCACGGAGACGATGTCGCCGACCTTGATGAACTCGACGTCCGACCCGACCTCGACGACCTCGCCGGTGATCTCGTGCCCGAGCACGAGGTCGGTCGGTGCCGTCGTGCGCCCGCGGACCATGTGCTGGTCGCTGCCGCAGATGTTCGTCGCCACGGTGCGCAGGATCGCGCCGTGGTTCACCTTGCGTCCGACGTTCGCCGGGTTGACGCCGGGTCCGTCCTTGAGCTCGAACGTCGGGTAGTCGGTCTCGATGACCTCGACCTTCCCCGGTCCCTGGTACGCGACTGCGTGGTTGCTCGCCATGTGATCCTCCTCGATCGTCGGCGGCTGGACGCCCGCGGTCGCGGGCGTCAGGTGTGGGTGGCGGGTCGGCCGGTCGGCGGGCGGGATGGTGCCCGCCGAGCGGCCGCCGCTCAGAACGCCGCGGCTCCGGCCTCGGCGACTTCCTGATCCTGCTCGATGGTTCCGGTCGAGACGCCGATCGCGCCGACGACGCGGCCGTCGCGGACGAGGGGGATGCCCCCGGCGAAGACGACGAGCCGACCGCCGTGGGCGTCGCTCAACCCGAACAGGTCACCGGTGGGACGGGTGATGTCGTTCAGGTCCTTCGTCTGCGTCTGGAACGCGATCGACGTGTACGCCTTGTTGATCGCGATGTGGATGCTGCCGATGTTCGCGGTGTCCATGCGCACGTGTGCCTTCAGGTTGCCGCCGGCGTCCACGACGGCGACGTCCTGCGGCTGACCGATCTCCTCGGCCTTCGCGACGGCGGCGTCGATGACGCGCCGGGCGTCGTCGAGGGTGAGGCTGTCCTGGATCTTCTCGTTCGCCACGGTGTCGTCTCCGGCGTCAGAAGGTGCGGATCGGGATCTCGGCGGGTGCCGCGAGCAGTTCCTCGACCTCGTCGTCGAGCTTGACGAGGGTGATGGAGGCCCCGGCCATGTCGAGCGAGGTGCAGTACTCGCCGACGTAGCTGCGGACGGGGGTGATCCCCCGGGCCACGAGCTTCTCGTGGGCGATGCCGTAGAGCAGGTAGAGCTCGCTGATCGGGGTACCGCCGAGGCCGTTCACCATGAGCGCGACCCGGTCGCCGTCCGCGAACGGCAGGTCCGAGACGATCGGGTCGAGGAGGATGTCGACGATCTCGTCGGCGGAGACGATCTTCTGCCGTGCCCGCCCGGGCTCCCCGTGGATGCCGACGCCGACCTCGATCTCGTCGTCGCCGAGCTCGAACAGCGGGGAGCCCTTCGCCGGCGGGGTGCAGGCGGTGAGCGCGACACCCATCGTCCGGGTGACGGAGTTCACCTTCTGGCCGATGCGGACGACCTCGTCCAGGTCGGCGCCCGCCTCGGACGCGGCTCCGACGGCCTTGATGACGAAGAAGTTGCCCGCGACCCCTCGGCGACCGATCGTGTACGTGGAGTCCTTCACGGCGACGTCGTCGTCGATGAACAGGGTCTTCACCTTGATGCCCTCGGCGTCGGCGAACTCCTCGGCCATCTCGAACGCCATCTTGTCGCCCGTGTAGTTGTTCACCAGGAGCAGCACGCCCTTCGGGCTGTTCACCCGGCGAGCGGCGGCGACGACGTAGTCGGTGGGTGGTGCGGCGAAGACGTCGCCGGGACAGGCGGCGTCGAGCATGCCCTTCCCGACCACCATGACGTGCGCGGGCTCGTGCCCCGAGCCGGAGCCCTGCACGATCGAGACCTTGTCGTCGCGCGGAGCGTCGGCGCGGGCGATCAGGTTGGCTTCCGGGTCGTAGGTCAGGGTGTCCGGGTTGGCGAGGGCGAGGCCCTTGAGCATCTCCGGGACGAACTGCTTCGGGTCGTTGACGAACTTCTTCACTGCGGTTGCCTCACTTCATCGTGGTGGTCGGGTACTGCGAAGGATCGTGCGGTGGTGGTGGTCAGGTCGTGCGGTGGTGTCCCGCGTCACCAGTCGTCAGCGACGCGCTCGGCGAGCACGGCCACGGCGACCGCGCCGGGATCGGGCGAGCCGATGCTGCGCTCGCCGGTGTACGAGGCCCGGCCGCGGCGTGCCTCGAGCGCCGAGGTCGCGTCGGCGGCCTGCCGTGCGACCTCGGCCGCGTGGCGCGCGATCGCCGTACCGGCCGCACCGGCGGCGGCGTCGGCCTCGATGGCGTCGGTCATCGGCACGATCGCGTCGAGGAGGGTCTTGTCGCCGAGGTCGGCCCCGCCGCGCTTCTTGATCCCCTCGACCGCGGCTCGGAGCATCGCGACGACGTCGTCGGCCCCCAGGTCCTCACGGCCCTTCACGACCCCGGCCGCCCGGAGGAACGCGGTCCCCCAGATCGGCCCCGACGTGCCGCCGATCCTGCTGCTCATCGTCATCGCGACCTGCTGGAGGAAGGTGCCGGGATCGGAACGGTCGTAGCCGTCGAACCCCTCGAGCACGTTCTCGAACCCGCGGGCGAGCGAGTACCCGAAGTCGCCGTCGCCGGCCACCGCGTCGAGGTCGCTGAAGTACGTCTCGTTCTCGACGCAGGTGGTGGCGATGAGCCGGACGGTCTGTTCGAGGTGCGTGGTGGCGGCGGTGGTCATCGTGGTCCTCCGGTCGGGTTCGGGAGCTGGGTGAGGGTGTCGAGCGTGACCTGGCCGTCCGGTTCGACGTGGGCCGGATCGGCGATGACGTGGGCGGGGGTGTCGGGCAGGTCGCCGAGTCGGTCGACGACGAGCGCGGCACCGGTGAAGTCCTCGCCGGCGGTGTAGCTGCTGACGGTGACGACGGTGGTCAGGCCGGCGCCCAGCGCTGCACGGAGCCCGTTGGCGCTGTCCTCGACGACGACCGCGTCGGCCGGGTCGACGCCGAGCTCGCGGACGGTCAGCTCGTAGACGTCCGGTGCCGGCTTCTTGCGCGGTACGACGTCGCCGGCGAACACGCGGAACCAGGTCGCGGCGTCGTCGCCGACCGCGTGCTCGAGGACGGCGCGGACGGATGCCTCGGCCGAGGTGGACGCCACCGCGAGCAGCCACCCGGCGTCGTGGGCCTCGTGCACGATCCGGGCGATGCCCGGTCGAGCGGGCATCACGCCGTCGCGCACCATCGCCGTGTACCGCCGGGTCTTCTCGGCGTGCCACTCGGCGACGAGCGCGCGCTGTCCGTCGGGATCGGCGGGGAGCCCGGCACGGTCGACGAACTCCGGCGTCAGCAGGGACGCCAGCCGCTCCTTCCCGCCGCCGATGCGCAGCACCTCGGCGTAGTCCTCCTCGCTCCACCGGACGGGCAGGTCGAAGTGTGCGAAGGTCGCGTTGAACGCCGGCAGGTGCCCGTCGCGCTCCGTGTCGGCCAGGACCCCGTCGCAGTCGAAGACCAGCGCGCGGGTCACGGCCGACCCGCCGTGCTGTCGTCGGCCTTGCCGTCCGCGCCGAACCACGCGACGTGCTCGGCGATGACGTCGGTCACGGCGGACTCGATCGCGGCGACGAGCTTCGGCGGGTCCCAGGAGTCGGTATCACGGGCGTGCTCCAGGTGGGCGAGCGATGCCCGCATGTAGGCGTGCTTCACCGCCGTCGAGATGTTCACCTTCGAGACGCCGGCGTCGATGAACGCCCGGAAGTCCTGCTCGCCGAGACCCGTGCCGCCGTGCAGGACGATCGGGCGGTCGGTCAGTCGCGCGAGCTCGGCCGCGCGGTCGGGGAGCAGGACCGGATCCGCCTTGTACAGTCCGTGGCTCGTCCCCAACTGGGGCGCCAGGAGGTCGGCACCGGTCTGCTCGGCAACCTCGGCGAGCTGCTCGACCGAGTACGCGTGCCGCGACTCGTCGCTGCCGACCCCGTCCTCGACACCGAGGATGTTCTCGATCTCCGACTCCACGTCGACACCGGCGGCATGGGCGGCCGCCGTGACCTCGCCGGTCTCGCGCACCGCGTCGTCGAGGCCCCGGTCGGAGGCGTCGAACAGGACGCTCGACCACCCGGCGGCGATCACGTCGTCGAGCACCGCCCGGTCGGGACAGTGGTCGAGGTGCAGGGCGACCGGCACGGCGACGTCGCGGGTGAGCGCTCGGAAGAGGTCGGTCGTGAAGGCGGTCCCCGAGCTGCGGACGGTCTTCACGGAGATCTGCACGATCAGCGGAGCGCTCGTGCGGACCGCCGCGGCGACCACCGCCCGCATGCTCAGTTCGTCGAACACGTTCACGGCCGGTACCGCGTACCCGCCGTCCCGTGCGGTCCTGGTCAACGTCTTGGTGGACACGTCCATGCCTGGGTCCTCACTTGCGTCGTTGCGTCGTGGGATGTCGTCTCCGTCGACGACTGCTCGGACTGTACCTGTCTATACCGGACTCGACAAGTATCATGAGCGGCTACCGGATGTGCATCCGCGCAGGGAACGAGGTGGACCGTGCTCGACGAGGTGGACCGCGATTCCGCCGTGCCCATCTACCAGCAGCTCGAGGACATCTTCACCGCGAAGATCACCGGCGGCGAGTGGGCACCGAGCCAGCGGATCCCGTCCGAGAACGAGTTGAACCGGTACTACGGCACCAGCCGGATGACGGTGCGGGGTGTGCTCACCAAGCTCACCACCGACGGCCTGCTCACACGGGTCCCGGGCAAGGGGACGTTCGTCGCGCCGGAGAAGATCAACGCGGTGTCCCCCGCGTACCGCGGCATCCGCGAGCAACTCGAGGTCCTCGGGTACGACATCAGCACCGACCTCGTGTCGATCGACCGGGGCCCGGCGCCGGCCCGCGTGCGCGACCGTCTGGGACTCGGCCGCGACGACGACGTGTTCGCGATCGTCCGCCTGCGCTCGGTCGACGGCAAGCCGCTGAGCGTGCACAGATCGTTCGTGCCAGCCGCCCTGGCGCCGACGCTCGACACGCTCGACGTGGTCGGCGAGCAGCTCTGCGTGGTCCTCGAGGACGCCTTCGACCTGGCGATGCACGACGTCGCGGAGGGGCTCGAGGCCGTGGCGGTCGCGGATGCGGACGCATCGCTGCTCGGACTCCGACACGGCGATCCCGCACTGCAGCTCACCGACGTGATCTCGGACCGCGCCGGCACGACGTTCGAGTACTCGACGATCGTCTTCCGCGGCGACCGGATGCGCCTGCAGTTCGACTACACACGCCCCTGACCCGACCACTCCGCAGCGCCCGCGAGCGCTACCGGTCCACCTGCTTCGCGTACCAGCGGTCGGAGTACGGCTCGGCGTTGAAGGGTCCGACCCGCCGGTAGCCGAGCCGCTCGTACAGGGCGCACGCCTCGGCGAGCTCCCCGCGGGTGTCGAGACGGACCACGTCGATGCCCAGTTCCACGCACGCCCGCTCGACGGCCTGGACCAGCTGCCTGCCGACGCCCCGTCCTCGAGCCTCGCCGCGGGTGAACACCTTGGTCAGTTCTGCGACGTCCCCGAGGAAGCGCGCACCGGCGCACCCGACCGGCTCGCCGTCGTCGAGTGCGACCAGGAGCACGCCGGTCGTGCCCGTCAGGTCGTCGGACGGCTCGTCGCGGAGGGCCTGGTCGACCTCGTCCTCGGTCGCGGGCCGTCCGTACCACCGGGAGGCGACGTCGGTGGTGTACCGGCGGAGGATGCTCTCGGCGACGGGCTCGTCGGGATGCACGGTCTCGATCGTCAGCACGGGGCGAGCGTAGTGCTGGGTACCCGGTCCGTGTGGGGCACAGGACGGTGCGACGATGGCGGGGTGGACGACCTCACCGAACCGGCACTCGTGCCCGAGCTGCTCGTGCGCGACCTCGACCGCAGCATCGCCTTCTGGTGCGGTCTCTGCGACTTCGCCGTGCGGTACGACCGCCCGCAGGAGCGCTTCGCCTACCTCGTGCAGGGAACGGCGCACGTGATGCTCGAGCAGGCCGGGGTCGGTCGCAACTGGCTGACGGGCCCGCTCGACGCCCCGCTGGGCCGCGGCGTGAACTTCCAGGTCGCGGTCCCGGACAGCGCCGCCCTCGCCCGGCGGCTCACCGCTGCCGGGGTCCCGCTCTTCATGCAGCCGGAGACGACCTGGTACGGCGTCGGCGACGAGCAGGCGGGCGTCCACCAGTTCCTCGTGCAGGACCCGGACGGCTACCTGCTGCGCTTCCAGTCCTCGATCGGCCGGCGACCCGGCGGATCGGCCTCGACGCCGACACCGTGATCGGCGGCAGCACCTGCAAGGATGTTGCCGTGCGGTGGGGTGACAGCGGACTGGACGCGGCGCAGGTCGCGTTCGTCGAGCGGGTGCTGCCCGGCTCCGTGGTCCTGTCGGACGAATCGTGGGGTCTGCTCGACACCCGGGTGCTGCACGTCCGGAGCTCCCACGGGGACCACACGGTCAAGGCATGCGGTCCGGACAACACGCACTTCCCCCGTGAACTGGCCGCCCACCGCTCGTGGACCGGCGAGCTGGTCCGGCACGGCGACACCGCTCCGCTGGCGCACGCCGACGTCGAGACCCGTGTCCTCGTCATCGACCGCATCCCCGGTCGCCTCGCCCTCGGCAACGACGACGAGACGTCGACGGAGCTCCATCGTCAGGCGGGCAGGATCCTCCGTCGGTTCCACGACCAGGCGGCGATCACCGACCCGGACCACCTGGGCGTCGAGACCGCGAAGGCGCTCCGCCTGCTCGATGCCCCGCACCGGATCGACCCCGCGACGGTCCGACGCGTCCGGTCCCTGCTCCGGTCGGCCGAGCCGCACCCGGTCACGGTGGTACCGACGCACGGCGACTGGCACCCCCGGAACTGGATCGTGCACGAGGACCGCCTGCACGTGATCGACTTCGGGCGCTTCGCCCTCCGCCCGGCGGCGACGGACCTCACCCGGCTCGCCGTCCTGTACTGGGAGCGGAAGCCCCGGCTCGAACAGGCGTTCATCGAGGGCTACGGGGACGATCCGCGCGAGGCCGACGACTGGCGGTGGCTGCAACTGCGGGAGGCGGTGGGGACGGCCGCGTGGGCGTTCGCCGTCGGTGACCCGGCGTTCGAGGCGCAGGGCCAGCGGATGCTGCGGGCCGCCCTCAGCGCGTTCTGACGATCGGGTCCGTCGCCGCCACGGACGACACGACCCGCCGCCGCCCGCGCAGCACCCCGGACGCCAGCGCGATCCCGAGCAGCACCACCAGCCCACCCACGGGCTCGTTCCACCGCAGCGGCTCCCCGAGCACGAGGACCCCGAGCGCCACCCCGACCACCGGCGTCAGGTAGGTCACGGTCGAGGCACGCCCCGCGCCCCACGCGCCGACCAGGCGCGTGTTCCACGCGTAGGCCAGCCCCGTGCCCACCGCACCGAGCGCCACCATCGCGGCCACGATCCTCCAGTCCAGGTCCACCGGCCCGGTCGCGATGACCGGCGCGACCAGCAGCATGAGCAGCGCCGCCAGGGTGAGCTGCACCGTCGCGACCGTCGTCGGGTCCTGCCCGCTGCCGACGCCGAAACGCCGGAGCCACGCCAGTCCGATGCCGTAGGACGCGGTCATGCCGAGCAGTGCGACCTGGCCGGGGACGGTGGCGAGCACGGCGGGGTCGCCGACCAGGTCCCACGGACCGACGAGCACGAGGACACCCACGATCCCCAGCACGACGCCGCCGAGCTGGCGGCGGCTGAGCCGTTCGGACGGCACCAGCACCGCGAGCGCGAGGAGCGTCATGATCGGCGTCGTGGCGTTGTAGATGCTCGCCAGACCCGACGGCACGGTCTGCTCGGCCCACGCCATCAGCGAGGACGGCACGGCGTTGAGGAACACCGCGACGACGAACAGGTGTCCCCAGACACGCCGTTCGCCCGGCCACCGTCGACGGGTCGCGAGCAGCACCACGACGAGCGTGAGGGCTCCGAGGACCGTGCGGACGGTGGCGACCTGCTGCGGGGCGAGCCCCTCGAGCCCGATCTTCGCGAAGAAGAAGCTCGAACCCCAGGTGAGGGCGACCAGGACGTAGAGGAGGGCGTTCACGAGCGCTAGCATCGGCCACGTCCGGCACATGTGTCGAACGACTGACCTGCATGACGGCATGAAGGACACGCATGACCCTCTCGATCCCGCAGCTCCGCGCCTTCGTCGCCACCGTGGACGCCGGCTCCTTCACGGGCGCGGCCACCACCCTCGGCGTCGGTCAGTCCGCCGTCTCGCACGCCGTCGCAGGGCTCGAGCGCGAGGTCGGCGGGCCCGTGGTCCGGCGCGGCGGCGCCGCGGTCGCCACCCCGCTCGGCGACCGCATGCTGGCCCACGCCCGCAGCGTGCTCGCCTCGGTCGACGCCCTGGAGGCCGTGGTGCGGCCCGCCACGATCCGCGGCACCGTGCGCCTCGCCGCAGTCCCGACGGTCTGCCAGGGCCTGCTGCCGCGGCTCCGCGAGCTGTGGGCGGTGACGCTGCCGGACGTCGACGTGCAGGTCTACGAGGGTGACGACGACGAGATGGCCGAGTGGCTCGAGGGCGGCACCGTGGACGCCGCCGTGCTCGTCGACCCGGTGCCGGCACCCGACGGGAGCGTGGTCGTCGCGCGGGACGAGATGGGCGCGGTCGTCCGGCGCGACCACCCGCTCGCGTCGAGTGCCGCGCTGACGCTCGACGACCTGCACGAGGACGGGCTGGTCGCCGGCGGCGGAGGCTGCGAGCACCAGATCCAGCGGATGCACGAGCTCGCCGGGCAACCGTTCCGCTGGGCACACCGCGTGCGGGAGATGAGCACGATGTTCGGGATGATCCAGCGGGGCGAGGGGGTGTCGATCGTCCCGACGCTCGGGCGGGTGATGCTGCCGGACGACCTGGTGATGCTGCCCGTGGAGCCGCGGTACGTGCGGACACTGGTGCTCAGCGGACCGGACTCGCGGCCGTGGCACCCGTTGGCCCGGGCCCTCGTCGACGCAGTGTGACCCCGGCCGCCGCCGCTTCTCCGACCTTCGGCCGATCCGGCGCGGGTGCCGGGGTTCCTAGGCTCGGAGCCGTGACCTCGACCGTGCTCCGTCCCGTGCCCCTCGGCCGACGCGTGTGGGCGCAGTCGTGGCGACTCGTGCTCGCGGCACTCGTCGGGCTCACCGCGTTCAGCGCGATCTGGTCGACCCTCGACACCACACGGTGGAGCGAGGCCCGGCTCGGTGCGGCGTTGCTCGTCGACCTCGCGGTCGGGCTCACCGCGCTCGTCCTGGTCCCCTTCCGGCACCGGGCGCCACTGCTCGTCGGCGTGCTCGTCATCGCCGGCAGCACCGTGTCCACCTTCGCGGTCGGCGCGGCCGTCCTCGCGCTGGTCTCGCTCGTCACCCGGCGGCGCCCGGCCGAGATCGCGATCGGGAGTGCGGCGTTCGTGGCCGCCTCGATGTTCGGTGAGGGGCTGTACCCGGTCGAGGACGCCACGCCCCTGTGGCAGGTGCTCGTCGCGGCCGTCGTGCTCACCGCCCTGCTCGTCGCGATCGGCATCGCGATCGGGCAGCGGCGGGCCCTGCTCGACGGGTTGCGCGAACGGGCCGCCCTGCTCGAACGCGACCAGCAGCTCCGCGAGGACCGCGCCCGGGAGCAGGAGCGGGCGCACCTGGCCCGCGAGATGCACGACGTGCTGGGACACCGGCTGTCGCTCGTCGCCCTGCACGCCGGGGCGCTCGAGTACCGCGGCCGGTCGCTGTCATCCGACGAGACGGTCGAGGCCGCCGGGGTCGTCCGGGCCGAGGCGCACGCCGCACTCACCGAGCTCCGCGACGTGCTCGGCGTGCTGCGGGAACCCGGGGACACCGCCGCGCTCGCCGGAGCCGCTCCCCCGCAGCCGACCCTGCGCGACCTCCCCGCGCTGCTCGACGAGGCGCGCTCTTCGGGCGCCGTGGTGTCGGCGACCGTCGACGAGGCCGTCACCGCCGCGCCGGACACCGTCGGGCGGCACGCCTACCGGGTGGTGCAGGAAGCGCTCACGAACGCCCGCCGACACGCTCCGGGGCAGCCCGTCACCGTCACGGTCGACGTGCTCCACGGCCCGGCGCTGCGCGTGCGGGTGGGCAACCCGACGGTGGGCCCCGCGAGCACCGGCGACGGCGCTCCCGGCGGTCACGGCCTGCGGGGCCTGGCGGAACGGGCCCGGCTCGTCGGTGGGACCTTCACGGCCGGTCGCGACGACGACGGCACCCACGTGGTCGAGGCGGTGCTCCCGTGGACGGCGTGAGCGCACCGATCCGGGTCGTCCTCGTCGACGACGACCACCTCGTCCGGGCCGGGCTCCGACTGCTCCTGAGCGGCGACGACGGCATCGAGGTCGTCGGCGAGGCCGGCGACGGACTCGAGGCCGAGGGCGTGATCGCCTCCGCAGCACCCGACGTCGTGCTGATGGACATCCGGATGCCCCGCTGCGACGGCCTCGTCGCCACCGAACGAGAGCTCCGGAAGCAGCCGGAGCTGGCCGTGCTCGTCCTGACCACCTTCCAGGACGACGACCTCGTGCTCGGAGCGCTGCAGCGGGGCGCCCGGGGCTTCCTGCTCAAGGACACCCCGCCGCACGACCTCGTCCACGCGGTCCGGACGGTCGCCGCCGGGCGGTCGATCCTGTCGCCGTCGGTGCTCGACCGCGTCATCGCCGTCGCGGCGAGCGCCCCGACCGGAACGGGACGTGGGACGGCCGCCGTCGCGACCGCCGCGGCCGACGGAGCCGCCGAGCGCGCGCTCCTGGCGAGCCTGACCGACCGCGAGACCGAGGTCGCCCTCGCCGTGGCCGCCGGAGCCTCGAACGCACAGGTCGCCGCCGACCTGTTCGTGAGCCTGGCCACCGTGAAGACCCACGTGGGGCACGTGTACGAGAAGTTCGGCGTCGACAACCGGGTGCAGCTCGCCCTGGTCGTGCACGCCGCCCGCCGCGGAGCCTGAACACCCGTCGGGCACCGTCGGCAGGATGGACCGGTGCCCGAGATCCACGTGAAGACGTTCCGCGACCCCGACGAGGCGACCGCCGAGGCCGCCGGACTGGCCTGGCTCGCCGAGGCCGAGGAGACCGGCGGCACCCGGATCGCCCGCGTGCTCGACCACCCGGAGCCGACCGTGCTCCACCTCGAGCAGATCCGCGACGGCAGCCCGACGCGTGCACAGGCCGAGCGCTTCGGTCGCTCGCTCGCACGCACCCACGCCGCCGGTGCCGATCACTGGGGTGCGCCCTCGCCCGGGTTCCCGACCCGCGGCGGCCTGCGGATGGGCCGGTCGCGGACGCCGTTCACGAGTGCCGCCGACGCACCGGCCACCTGGGGCGCGTTCTTCGCCGAGTACCGCATCCGGGACTTCGTGCAGCGCATCGTCGACCGCGGTGGCTTCGACGCTGCCGAGGCCGCGGTGTTCGACCGCGTGGCCGACCGGCTCGAGGACGGCACGCTCGGCTCCCCGCAGCCCCGGCTCGTCGGCGACGCTCCGGCGCGCATCCACGGCGACCTCTGGGCGGGGAACGTCCTGTGGCCCACGGACTCCTCGGAACCGACCGGTGCGGTGCTCATCGACGCAACGCCGCACGGCGGGCACGCGGAGACCGACCTGGCACTGCTGGCGCTGTTCGGACTCCCCCGGCTCGAGACGGTGCTCGCCGGGTACGACGCCGAGTCCCGCTTGGCGGACGGCTGGCAGGAGCGCGTCGAGCTCCACCAGCTCGCGCCGCTGCTCCTGCACGTGTACCTGTTCGGCGGCTCGTACACCGACCACGCGTTGCGCGCCGCCCGCCGCTACGCCTGACGCCGCGGGGCGTCCACAGCGGCGGGGACGCAGGTGTGTCACCTACGCTGGCGCGATGGCGGTGGAGCAGACGGGTGGCCCGGTCCTCGCGTTGTTCGACGTGGACAACACGCTCGTGCACGGCGCGAGCGCCTTCCACCTGGTCCGTGGCCTCCGGGCCGCCGGACTGATCACCCTGCGCGACATCGTCAGCGCCGGGTGGAAGCACGCGCGGTTCAAGGTGCGCGGGGAGGACGACCGGCACCTCGCCGCGGCGCAGACCCGCGGGCTCGAGGTCATCACCGGCATCACCGTCACCGACATGGCCCGGTTGGCCGACGACGTGTGGGAGCGCCACACGGAACCGAGCGTCTGGCCGGAGACCGCCGCGCTCGCGCGGGAGCACCTCGCGAAGGGCCACCAGGTCTGGCTCGTCACCGCGACGCCGACGTTCCTCGCCGACGTGATCGCGCGGAGCCTCGGCCTGACCGGTGCCCTGGGCAGCGTGTTCGAGGTGCAGGACGGCGTGTACACGGGCCGCCTCGACGGCGCGTTCCTGCACGGCGAACAGAAGGCCGTCGCCGCCCGGGCGCTCCTGGCGAGGACCGGTGCCGACCCCGCGATCTGCTGGGCCTACTCGGACTCGCGGCACGACATCCCGCTCCTCTCGCTCGTCGGGAACCCCGTCGTGGTGAACCCGGACCAACAGCTCGCGACACACGCGCGCACCGCTGGGTGGCCGTCGATGCGGCTGCAGCGCGCAAGCATCCGCCAGGCCCGCCGACGGGTCCGCCGCGAGGCCGCCTCCGGCACCGGTACCGCTACCGGCACCGGCACCGGCACCGGCACCGTGCAGCGCTCTTAGGGAGCACCGAGGGAACACATCGGATCGGCCGACCCGGACCGGCGATCGTCGTCGACATGACCACCTACCCGACCCCCGCGACCGACCGTCCGGGCCGCGCCCACCCCGGTGGGAGCACCGCCGCCCGGGTCCGTCGACGCCAGCCCCTCGTCCGCCTGCTCGCCGGCGAACGCGAGGACGCCCGCTGGCTCCGCCCGGCGTTCTGGGCGCTCCTCGTCCTGACCGCCGTCGTGTACCTGTGGGACCTCAGCATCTCCGGGTACGCGAACAGCTTCTACGCTGCCGCCGTGCAGGCCGGCACGAAGTCCTGGGAGGCGTTCTTCTTCGGCTCCCTCGACTCGTCGAACTTCATCACCGTCGACAAGCCCCCGGCCTCGCTGTGGGTGATGGTGCTGTCCGCCCGGGTGTTCGGCTTCTCGTCGACCAGCCTGCTGCTCCCCCAGGCGCTCATGGCCGTCGGCTCCGTCGCCCTGGTGTGGGGCACGGTCCGGCGGACCCTCGCCCGCCTCGGTGCGACGACCGCGAACGTCGGTGCGCTGCTCGCCGGCTTCGTCGTCGCCGCGACCCCGGCCGCCGCGCTGATGTTCCGCTTCGACAACCCGGACGCGCTCCTCGTCCTGCTCATGACCGCGGGCGCGTACTGCACCGTCCGGGCGCTCCCGAGGGGCAGCTGGCGGTGGATCGCCCTCGCCGGTGTCGCCCTCGGCTTCGCGTTCCTGACGAAGATGCTGCAGGGCCTGCTCGTCCTGCCGGCGTTCGGCCTCGTGTACCTGTTCGCCGCACGCACGAGCTGGGGCCGGCGCGCGATCGGCCTCGGCATCGCCGCGGTCTCGCTCGTCGTGTCCGCGGGGTGGTGGGTGGTCGCCGTGGCGCTGTGGCCCGCGGAGTCGCGCCCGTACATCGGTGGGTCGACGGACAACACGGTCCTCGACCTGGTGTTCGGCTACAACGGCCTCGGTCGCATCTTCGGCGGCTCGGGCAACGGCGGCGGCGGGGGCGGCTTGGGCGGAGGCGGCACCGCGGGCTCGTCGTTCGGCGGTGCGACCGGGTTGGACCGCCTGTTCTCGTCCGAGATGGGCCTCGAGATCTCCTGGCTCCTGCCCGCCGCGCTCGTCGCGCTCGTCCTCGGCCTGGTGGTCGTCGGTCGTCGGCACCTCGCCGATCCGGCACGCGCCGGTCTGGTGCTGTGGGGCGGCTGGCTGATCGTCACCGGTCTGGTCTTCTCGTTCATGTCCGGCACGATCCACCCGTACTACACGGTCGCGCTCGCCCCGGCGATCGCCGGCCTGGTCGGCACCGGTGGTGCGCTCCTCTGGCACGCCCGCGAGCGTGTCACCGGTCGCCTCGGCCTCGCCGCGATGGTCGGCGGGACGGCGTTCTGGAGCTGGTGCCTGCTGAACCAGGACCCGACCTGGCTGCCCTGGCTCCGATGGGTGGTGCTCGCCGGTGGGCTCCTGTCCGCCGCGGCGATCGTCGTCGGCAGCGTGCCCACCCTCCGGAAGGCCGTCACCGTCGGCGTCCTCGCCGGCACCCTGTTCGGGCTGACCGGCACGACCGCGTACGCGCTCGCCACGACGACCGTCGCGCACTCCGGGTCCATCCCGAGCGTCGGCCCGGCGGGCAGCGGCTCCGGTGGGACGGGCGGCGCAGCAGGATTCCCCGGCGGCGGTGGCGGTGGACAGCCGGGAGGCGCGGGAGGCCCCGGCGGGTCGACTGACGGCACGCAGACGGACGGCTCCCAGGACGGTGGCGGCCCGGGCGGGCAGGGCACGCAGCAGGACGGGACGGACGGCTCCCGGCAGGGCCCGGACAGCGGCGGGCAAGCGCCGACCGGCTCGGCTCCTGCGGGGACGGGCGACGGCGTCCCGACGATGCCGGGCAGTTCCGGCTCCGGCTCCGGCTCCGCGACCTCGGAGGACGGTGCCCCGACCGGCGGCGGCGGGATGGGTGGTGGCGGTGTGACGACGTCGTCGGCACTGACGAAGCTGCTCGCCGCCTCGGACGCGAAGTGGTCGGCCGCGGTGAACGGCTCGCAGTCGGCCGCGCAGCTCGAGCTCGACACCGACACCGCCGTGATGGCCATCGGCGGCTGGTCGAGCGACCCCGCGCCGACCCTGGCCGAGTTCCAGGCCTGGGTCGCGGCCGGTGACGTCGGCTACTACGTGTCCTCGGGCTCCGGCGGCGGGATGGGTGGCGGCTCGTCGACCGCGAGCGCGATCCAGGAGTGGGTCGCCGCGCACTACGAGGCGACCACGGTCGGCGGCCAGACCGTCTACGACCTGAGCGCATCGAAGTGACGGCATCGACGTGACCGACGACGAGGACACGGCGGTGGCTAGGCTCCGGTGCATGGCGGACCGACCACTCCGACGCACCGACGGCAGCCCCGTCCGGGTCCTCGTCGTCGACGACGAGCACGCGCTCGCCGATGCCGTCACCCTCGCGTTCGAGGGCGACGGCTGGGCCGTACGGGCGGTGCACCGCGGACGGGACGTGCTCTTCGCGGCGCGGGAGTTCCTGCCCGACGTGGTCGTGCTCGACGTGATGCTGCCGGACATCGACGGCTTCGAGGTGCTCGAGCGGCTCCGGGACGCCCGGGACCCCGTGCGGGTGCTGTTCCTCACCGCCCGGGACGCCCCCGAGGACCGGCTCGCCGGACTCACCGGCGGCGGCGACGACTACCTGACGAAGCCCTTCGGCATCGACGAGCTGCTCGTCCGTGCCCGCATCCTGGCCCGGACCGCACCGCAGGTGGTCGCGGCACCGGGGTCGTCCGCGGTCGTGGTCGGCGACCTCCGGCTCGACGAGGAGGACCGCTCGGTGCTGCGCGACGGCGAGCCGATCGAGCTCACACCGACCGAGTACGAGCTCCTCCGCCACCTCGCCCGGAACGCGAACCGGGTGCTGTCCCGCGAGCAGATCCTGGCGAGCGTGTGGGGCATGGACTTCGGCACGTCGTCGAACCTCGTCGACATGTACGTCTCGTACCTGCGGCGGAAGCTCGACGCCGGACGCGAGCCGATGCTGCAGACGGTCCGGGGCGCCGGTTACGTGCTGCGGCCGACGACGTGAGCCGTCCCGACGGGGCGGGGCGTGCCTCCCGGCCGGTGCGCACCCCGTCGCTGCGCTGGCGGATCGTCGGAGCCGTGGCGCTGCTGCTCGTCGCGACGAACGTCGTCGTCGGCGCGGTGACCGTGATCGCGTACCGCGAGTACCTTGTCGGACGGCTCGATGCGGAGCTGGCGACGGCGGCGGGCCGGACCCCGGGCGGGCAGCCGCCGTCCGGACCGCCCCCGGAGTCCTCCGGCGGTCAGCAGGACCCGGACAACCGGTTCATCGGGGCGCCGGGGCAGGCGGCCGACACCGTCGTGGCGGTCCTGCGCGACGGTGACGCCGTGCTCGCCGGGTACACGGACGGTGCCGGTGCGCAGCACGGTCTCAGCCGAGCGCAGGAGACCGTGCTCGCGGACGTCGCACCGGATGCGACCCCCACGACGGTCTCGCTGGGGTCGCTCGGGGCGTACCGGGCGCAGGCGGTCACCCGCGGCGGCGACGTCTTCGTGACGGCGCTGCCCCTCGGGGACCTGCGCGCGTCGGTCGTCCGACTCGTCGTCGTCATCGGGAGCACCACGCTGCTCGCACTCCTCGTCGCGGCGTGGGCGCTGACCCTGGCCGTCCGACGATCGCTGCGTCCGCTCGAGCGGGTCGCCTCCGTCGCGTCGAGCGTCACCGCGCTGGACCTCGAACGCGGCGACGCCGACATCGCCGCCCGGGTGCCCTCCGCGGACCTCGTGGTCAGCCGCGAGGTCGGACAGGTCGGCACCGCGCTCAACCGGCTGCTCGGCCACGTCGGCCGCGCACTGACCGTCCGACGGGACGCCGAGCGGGGCATGCGCACCTTCGTCGCCGACGCCTCGCACGAGCTGCGCACGCCGATCGCGACCGTCCGCGCCTACGCCGAGCTGTCGGCCGGTTCGCAGGACGTCGCTGCGCTGCAGCGGAACGCCGAACGGATCGGCCGCGAGGCGGTGCGGATGGGCGACCTGGTCGAGGAGCTCCTGCTGCTCGCCCGGCTCGACGCCGCGACACACGACGGCGCGGCACCCGACGCAGCGACACACGACGGTGCGGCGCCCGACGGCCCGGCGCCCGACGCCGCCGCCCTCGCCGCCCGGCCCGGGACGGTGCACGAGGAGGTCGACCTCACCGCCACGGTGGTCGAGGCCGTGATGGACGCACGAGCCACCGCACCCGACCACCGGTGGATGCTGCAGCTCGCCGACGACCACCCGCTGACGGTGTCCGGCGACCCGGGGCAGCTGCGGCGCGCCGTCACGAACCTGCTCGCGAACGCGCGGACGCACACCCCGGCGGGGACGACCGTCGTGGTGTCGCTGCAACGGGTCCCGCGTACCGGGGGCGACGAGGCCGCGACGGGCGGGCTCGCACGGCTGGTCGTGGCGAACGACGGACCCCCGATCGACGCCGAGGTCCTGCCGGTGCTGTTCGACCGCTTCACCCGGGGCTCGTCGTCCCGCTCGCGGGAGCACGGGACGAGCGGCCTCGGACTGGCGATCGTCCGCGCGGTCGTGACCGCACACGGTGGGAGCGTCCGGGTCGTGTCGGAGCCGGGACGGACCGCGTTCACGGTCGACCTGCCGGAGGTCGGCAACCGATCCGACGCCTGACGATCCCGGTGCACGATCCCCGCGGACCGCGAACCAGGATCGCACGCGTACCCGCTCCCGCTTCCTCGTCTGCCACGGGTACGCTGCGGGCACCGGCGGAAGGGGAACGCGATGGACCAGCGACACGGCGACCTGCGGGACGGCGACCTGCGCAGCGGCGACCAGCGGGACGGTGACCCGCGCGGGACGGAGCAGCGGTTCACCCGCCTGCCGGAGCGTGCCCGACCCGAGGACCTGGTCGTCGAGGTCCCGGCGTTCGAGGACGACCGACCCCAGCCCGAACCCGAGCCGCCGGCCGCCGCCCCCGAGCTCGTCGCCGCGACCCGCTTCGCGCAGACCTCGCACGCGATGCCGACGATCCGGCGGACGCAGACGCGCGCGGGGCTCTGGATCGCGGGCGTGCCGATCGCGGCGCTCGCCGTCATCGCGATCGTGCAGATCGTGCTCGGCGTCACCGGCTGACCCCTCCGACCGCTTCTTAGGGGCACCACAGGGTGCTGCTGCGGTCCGCATCGACGCGCTGCCGAGCCTGGGCGGCATGACGGAAGCAGCCACCCCCCACGACAGCAGCACCCCGCTCGACAGCAGCACCGCGCTCGACATCGACATCGTCGTGCCCTGCCACGACGAGCAGGGCACGCTCGCCGCCCACGTCCGACGTCTGCACCACTTCTGCCGGACGTCGTTGCCGCACACCTGGCGCATCACGATCGCCGACAACGCCTCGACCGACGACACCGGGCGCATCGCCGACGACCTCGCCGCGATGCTGCCCGAGGTGCACGCCGTCCACCTGCCGCTCAAGGGTCGCGGCCGCGCCCTCAAGGCGGTCTGGGCAGCGTCCCCGGCCGCCGTGCTCGTCTACGTGGACGAGGACCTGTCGACCGACCTCGCGGCGCTCGAACCGCTCGTCGCACCGCTGCTCTCCGGCCACTCCGACGTGGCGATCGGCACGCGGCTCGCGGGGTCCTCCCGGGTCGTGCGCGGCGGCAAGCGCGAGTTCATCTCCCGCTCGTACAACCTGCTCCTCCGCAGCACGATGGGCGTGTCGTTCTCCGACGCCCAGTGCGGGTTCAAGGCGATCACCCGCCAGGCCGCCGACCACCTGCTGCCCCTCTGCGAGGACGACGCGTGGTTCTTCGACACCGAGCTCCTGGTGCTCGCCGAGCACGCGGGGCTGCGCGTCCACGAGGTCCCGGTCGACTGGGTCGACGACGTGGACTCCTCGGTGCACATCGCGTCGACCGCAGCCGAGGACCTCAAGGGCATGTGGCGGGTCTCCCGGGGGCTCGCGACCGGGCGCATCCCGATCGACCCGGTGTACGACGCCATCGGCCGGCAGCCCTTCACGACACCGCACGTGGGGATCGTCGGTCAGCTCCTGCGCTTCGGGACCATCGGCGTACTGTCCACGGTCGCCTTCGCGCTGCTCTACGCACTGTTCCGTCCCGCGATCGGAGCGCAGACGGCGGACTTCCTCGCGCTGCTCATCACGGCGATCGGCAACACCGCACTGAACCGCCGCTTCACCTTCGGAGTCCGAGGGCGGGCGGGGGCCGGTGTCCACCACGTGCAGGGACTCGTCGTGTTCGGCATCGCCTGGGCGATCACCGCCGGGTCGCTCGTCCTGCTGCACACGACCGTGCCCGGGGCGTCGCACGGCGCCGAGGTCCTGGTGCTCACCGGCGCGAACCTCGTCGCGACCCTGGTGCGCTTCGTCCTCTTCAAGGCGTGGGTGTTCCGCACGCGTCGGCGTCCCGTGCTCGTGCGCCCCGGCGGCCCCACCGCTCCCACGGCCGACGCTGCCGGCCCGATCGCGACGACGGCGACCGCCGCGTCGGCGGCCCGGCGGGTCGACGAGCCGGCGGCCTGACCCGCCGCAGCAGGCGGCGCGCCGCGAAGCCCGCGGCGCGGCGCTCGCGGCACGGCGCTCGCGGCACAACCGGAAGCACGTCTCGCCACGGGATCCCGTGGCGCGAGGTGCTTCCGGTTGTGCGCAAGCAGACACAACCGCGGGAGCAGAACGGCACCGGCACCGAGACCGGCACCGGCACCGGCACCCGCACCGGAACCGGCCGCACACCGGACGGGAGGCGCGTGGCCGGACCGCCCCGCGCCTCCCGTCCGGCCGGTCTGTTGCACCCGCGGTATACCAAGCCGTAGCATCGGCTCACCGCACCACCCCCACACAGGGCCACGACCGCCACCACCGGTCCGCCCGCGGCGAGCGCTCCACCGATGCAGCCCTGGCCGTCCGCTGCCGGCTGAGCCCCACTGGACCCGCACGTGAACCCCTCCCCCTTCGGTCTGTACGACCCTGCCCGCGAGTCGAGCGACTGCGGCGTCGGCTTCATCACCCGCCTCGACGGGGTGCCGACCCACGACGTCATCGTCCGCGGTGACGAAGCGCTCTGCTCGATCCCGCACCGGGGCGGCAAGTCCGCCGAGGGCGTCGGTGACGGCGCCGGCGTGAGCATCGACCTGTCGGTGGAGTTCTTCAGCGCGGTCACCGGCGAGGAGCTCGTCGCCGGGCACTTCGGCGTCGCGAACTGCTTCGTGCCGGCCGACCCCGACGAGCGTGCCGCCGCCGTGCAGACCGTGACCGACGCGATCGAGCACGAGGGCTTCGCGCTGCTGCTCGTCCGCGACGTCCCCGTCGACCACTCGGTCGCCCGTCCCGAGGCCGAGCAGTACCAGCTGCCGATCGTGCAGTGGGTGTTCCGCGCGCCCGAGGGGTGGTCCCGCACCGACGTCGACGCCGCGGCGAACCGCGCCCTGCTCGCCGTCGAGCGCGTGTCCTACACGCAGGCGGCCGAGGCCCGAGCCCCGCACGCCGCGCTCTACCCGCTGTCGCTCAGTGCCCGCACGCAGATCCTCAAGGGCCGACTGAACTCGGGCGAGGTGATCTCGTACTTCCGCGACCTCACGGACCCGCGGCACTCGGTGCGCACGCTCTACTTCCACACGCGGTTCTCGACGAACACCGAGCCGCACCCGACCATGGCGCAGCCGTTCAGGTTGATGGCGCACAACGGTGAGCTCAACACCGACCGGAAGAACCGCCTGTCGGACGAGGCACTCGCCGCCGCCCGCACCCGCAGCATCGTCCGGCCTCCCGGACAGTCGGACTCGAGCCGGCTCGACCAGACCCTGCAGAGCCGCGTGTTCGACGACGGGCTCGAGATCGTCGAGGCCGTCGTCACGCTCATGCCGCCGGCGTGGGAGAACGACCGCACCCTGACGGCCGACGTCCGGGACATGCTCGAGTACTTCTCGCTGTACGAGGAGAAGAACGACGGCCCGGCCGCGGTGATCTTCAGCGACGGCGACGTCGTCGGCGCACGGCTCGACCGACTGGGGCTCCGTCCCCTGCGGACCGTGCAGACGGACGAGTACCTCATGGTGGCGTCCGAGTCCGGCCAGGTGACGTTCCCGGCCGACGAGGTCGTGCACCGCGGTCGCATCGAGGCCGGCGGCATGCTCGTCGTCGACCACCGCACCGGGTCGGTGATGCGCACGGACGAGGTCCTGCGGATGCTCGCCGCCCGTCGCGACTACGGGACGCTGCTCGACGCCGCCCGCGTGCACCTCGACGACCTGCCGGCGCCGGCGTACGACCGCGGCACCAGCACGCTCGGCTACGACGGCGACCTGTCGCTCGCGGGCCGCTACGTGGCGTACTCGCTGAACCAGGAGAGCTTCCGGTTCATGCTCGACCCGATGCTCGCCACCGGCTCGGAGCGCATCTCGGCGATGGGCTACGGCAACGCCATCAACGCGCTGAGCGACACCGAGGGCGGCATGGCGAAGTACTTCTCGCAGCGCTTCGCCCAGGTGACGAACCCGCCGCTCGACTCGATCCGCGAGGCCGACGGCATGTCGATGCGGGTCGCCCTCGGCAGCAAGCCGGACGGTACGGGCAGCGCGTCCGGCACGTCGAGCCGGCAGATCGTCGTGGACTCCCCCGTCCTCGGGCACCTCGACATGGTCCGCCTGCGCGACCAGACGATCGTGCCGCTCGAACGGTTCGACATGCTCTACGTGCCGGTCGTCGACGACGAGCAGGCGAACGCGGACGCCGTCCGCACCGCGACCGAGCGGCTCGCCGGTGCCGTCGTGGCCTTCGCCGAGCGCCAGGGCGGGATCGCGGTCCTGACCGACCGCTCGGTGTCGTCGACGCACGCACCCCTCCCCGTGATCCTCGCCGTCGCCGCCGTCAACCAGCGGCTCATCGAGACCGGTCTGCGCCTGCGGGTGTCCGTGGTCGCCGAGTCCGGCCAGCTGCCGTCGTCGCACCACGTGGCCACCGCCCTGGGCTTCGGGGCCTCGGCCGTGTACAGCCTGTCCGCCCGACTCCGCGCGGAGGAGAAGTACCCCGCCGCCCCCGCACCTGCCGGCCAGCTCACCGAGACGGACGCGGCCCTGAAGCGCTTCCGCAAGGCGGCCGAGAAGGCGCTGGCGAAGACGATGGGCCGCGTCGGCCTGTGCACCGCCGAGAGCTACATCGGCGGCGAGTTCTTCGAGCCGAACTACCTCGACACCGGCGACGACCTGTTCGCCCGGGTCTTCCCGCACATGGCCGCTCCGGTCGGCGGTGTCGGCTTCGCCCGCATCGCCCAGGCGTCGACCGAGTGGCACGAGCGCGCCCGCTCGGTCGCCACCGAGGGCCAGGTCCCCCTGCTCGGCCTGTTCAAGGAGCGGTCGGACGGCGCCGGACACTCGTTCGGCGTCGCGAGCGTCCGCGGCTTCGGCGGCATGACCGAGGAGCGCCCGGCCTTCGAGCGCTCCGGTGACTCCGACGCGCTGCGGCTGCTCACGCTCCGGCAGCTCGACGACTCGTTCGGCATCTCGGACACGGCGTACCGGAACACCGGCTACGACCGGCTGAGCGACGCCGAGATCGACGCGCACCGCGTCACGCCGGGCTACGTCACGTTCCTGCAGACCACGCACGACGAGCGTTCCCGCCGCCCGGCGGCCCTGCGCGACGTGCTCGCCCTGCCCGCGGACGTCACCGGCATCGACGAGGCGTCGGACTTCGCGCGCGAGCTCGGCCGCTTCTCGACCACCGGGAACGCGAGCATCACGGTGCGCGGGCTGTCCGGCTCGCGGTCTTCCTCGGAGGACGCCCTGCCGGGAGGCACGACCCGCTTCACCCTGCGGCTCACCTCGACGGGGCCCACGGGCGCACTGCGCCACCGGGCCCTCGCGGACGGGCTCGCCCTGCTGCACCCCGGCACGGTCGACGTCGACGTCGTCGCCGACGATCGGGTGACGCTGCGCGCCACCGGTGCGGCCGCCGACCTGCTCGGCCTGCTGCAGCAGGCACCGGCGAGCGTCGACGTGGCCGAGGTCCAGCCCGCGCACGAGATCACCCGGACCCTGGCGTCCGGTGCGATGAGCCACGGCGCCCTCGTCGCGACCGCACACGAGGCCGTCGCCCACGGCACGAACATGGTCGGCGGCATGTCGAACTCGGGCGAGGGCGGCGAGCACCACTCCCGCTACGGCACGATCCGCGGCTCGCGCATCAAGCAGTTCGCCTCGGGTCGGTTCGGCATCTGGGCGGGCTACCTGGCCGACCCGATGCTCGAGGAGCTCGAGATCAAGATCGGCCAGGGCGCGAAGCCCGGCGAGGGCGGGCAGCTCCCCGCACCCAAGGTCACGGTGGACATCGCCGCGGCCCGGGGTGGAACGCCCGGCGTCGAGCTCATCTCGCCGCCGCCGCACCACGACACGTACTCGATCGAGGACCTCGCGCAGCTCATCCACGACTGCAAGGCCGCCCGGGTCCGCGTGGTCGTGAAGCTCGTGTCCTCCGAGGGCATCGGCACGATCGCGGTCGGCGTCGCGAAGGCCGGCGCGGACGTCATCAACGTCGCGGGCAACACCGGCGGCACCGGCGCCGCGGCCGTCACGAGCCTGAAGTACGCCGGACGCTCCGCGGAGATCGGTGTGGCCGAGGTGCACCAGGCCCTCGTCGCGAACGGCCTGCGCCAGAAGGTCACGCTCCGCTGCTCCGGTGCGCACCAGACCGGCTCGGACGTCGTCACGAGTGCGCTGCTCGGCGGGGACTCGTTCGAGTTCGGCACGACCGCGCTCATGATGCTCGGCTGCGTGATGGCGAAGAACTGCAACGTGAAGTGCCCGGCGGGCCTGACCACGAACGCCGAGGCCTTCGAGGGCGACCCCCGAGCGCTCGCGCAGTACCTGCTCAACATCGCGCACGACGTCCGGCAGATCCTCGCGCGACTCGGCCTGCAGTCCCTCCGCGAGGCCCGGGGTCGCACCGACCTGCTGCAGCTCCTCGACCACCCGGCGTCCGTCGGCCGGCTGGACGTGCGGAACCTGCTCGCGCAGGTGCCCGAGAAGGTCGTCACCGACCCCGAGTACCTCGAGAAGGACTACCGCACCGACGACGCCCTGATCGACCAGGTGCGGGCCGCGCTCGTCGACGGGCACGAGCACGCCCTGACCGTGGACGGCATCGGCCTGGGCAACGCCGACAAGTCGGTCGGCGGGCAGCTCGGGATCGACGTCGAGCGCCTCCTCAACCACGAGCTGCGGGACGTCGACCTGTCGGGCCACCCGGCGGTCACCACCGACGACCGCGGTCGCCGTCGCCTGGTCGACGGCGCGGTGACGGTCCGCACCCACGGCGCTGCCGGGCAGTCGTACGGCGTCTTCACGAACGACGGCACGACGCTCGAGCACACCGGCACGGCGAACGACGGTGTCGGCAAGAGCCAGTCCGGCGGACGCATCGTCGTCCGTGCCCCGGGCGGCGGGAGCGCCGAGCGCGGCGGCAACGTCCTCGTCGGCAACTTCGCGCTGTTCGGCGCCACCGGCGGACGCACGTTCGTCGAGGGCGAGGCCGGCGACCGGTTCGCCGTCCGGAACTCGGGCGCGACGGCGGTGGTGGAGGGCCTCGGCGACTTCGGCTGCGAGTACATGACCGGCGGCGCCGTGCTCAACCTCGGCGGCCACGGCAAGGGCCTCGGCAACGGCATGTCCGGCGGGTTCCTGTACCAGTACGACCCGTCGGGAGCGGTGGCCGAGCGCGCGAGCACCGACTCGCTCCTCGTCTTCCCCGTCACGGAGACCGAGCGCGGTGCGTTCCACGAGGCCGCGGCGAAGCTGCTGCTCGAGTGGCACCTCGAGGCCACCGGGTCCGCCCTCGCCGAGCGGCTGCTCGCGGACTGGGCGACCACTCGCGAGCACGTGTTCGTCGGGATGCCGCGCGCGCTCCTGCTCAGCCAGGACGCCGACGAGATCCTCGCCGCCGCGACGCGGAACGAGCTCCTCGACGAGCTCGCGACCTCGGTGGCGACGGACAAGCTCCGGGCGTTCAAGGTGGACTACCGCGACCAGCGGACGGTGCTCGACGGCCGCGCTCCGGCGCTGGGTGACCAGGGCGAGGACACGTTCTCGCTGCTGTCGTCGTACACGGTGCTCGGGGTGGCGCAGGACGTCGCGCAGGAACGTGTGCCCGGTGCCGCGCCGAGCGACCCCCGGGTGACCGAGGCGGTGCGGAACCTCGTCCTGACCGAGGACTTCCAGGTGAAGCAGCGCGTCGTGAAGTACCTCCGCGGCACGTTCGACCGGTTCGCCGACGACGAGCTCGCGACCCTCATCGCCGTCAAGCGGCTCGACGACGCCAAGCGTGCCCTCGCACAGCGGAACAACCGCAGCGCGGACATGCCCGGTACCACGGGGTGGATCATGCACCAGAACGCCAAGAACGCCGGCCGTGTCCGCGCCGCCCGCTTCGACGAGCTGCTCGCGACCGCGGCGCTCGAGGACATCGCCGCCCGCGCCCCGCAGGCCCCCGTCGAGGCGGTGTCGGCATGAGCACGCTTCCCCCCACCGGGCAGCTGATCCCGGTCGACGCCCCGTTCTCGGCAGCGCAGGAGTCGTGGCTCGCCGGGTTCATCGCCGGCATCGCGGCCGCGGGCAAGCGTGCCACCGGCGGTGCCCCGACCACGACGGTGGACGTGCTCTTCGGGACGCAGACCGGCAACGCCGAGTTCCTCGCCGACGAGCTCGTCGCCGGCGCGAAGGCGCGCGGGCTCGGCGGACGGGCGACACCGCTCGACGCCGTGACGCCGGAGCAGCTCGCCGGCATGTCGCACGTGCTCGTCGTCACCTCGACGTACGGCGAGGGCGAGATGCCCGACAACGCCGGCCTGTTCTGGGACGCGGTCCAGGCCTCGACGGTCCCCCGGCTCGAGGGGCTGCAGTACGCGGTGCTCGGGCTCGGCGACACGAGCTACGACGAGTTCTGCCAGGCCGGGAAGCTCCTGGACCTGCGGTTCGAGCAGCTCGGCGCGACCCGCATCCACGACCGCGTCGACTGCGACGTCGACTTCGAGGACCCCGCGGCGCTCTGGAGCGCGGCGGTCCTCGACCGGCTGGCGGCCGAGGCCGGAGCGCAGCCCGGGGCGGACGGCCCCGCCGCAGCCGCGACCACGTCGTCCGCCGCAGCGGGCGCGTCGGAGGCGGGCCGCGCCTCCCGGCCGGGGTCGCAGTGGAACAAGCGCAACCCGTACCGAGCCCCGCTCGTCGTGAACCGGCTGCTCTCCTCGCCGCGCAGCGCGAAGGAGATCCGGCACGTCGAGTTCGACCTCGGCACCTCGGGCATCGAGTACCGCGCCGGCGACGCCCTCGCGGTGGTGCCGCACAACGACCCCGCGCTCGTCGACCAGCTGCTCGAGCACCTCGGGGCCGACGGGGCCGCCGCGTTCGACGGACGGCCGCTCGCCGAGGTCCTGCGCACCGAGCGCGAGATCCGGACGCCGTCGAAGGACCTCGTGGCCGACCTCGTGCAGCGCGCACCGGCGTCGGAGCTCGCGGCGGTCGTGTCGCACGGGGACAAGCACGAGCTCGACCGGTGGCTCTGGGGCCGCGACGTCCTCGACCTGCTCCGGGACGCCGGTACCGCGGCGCCGTCGATGGATGAGCTGCTCCCGAACCTCCGCGGGCTGCAGGCGCGGCAGTACTCGATCTCGTCGAGCCCGCTGGCGCACCCGGACCGCATCCACCTGACGATCGCGTCCGTCCGCTACGGCGACGCGCACCGGTCCCACGCCGGCGTCGCGTCGACGTACCTGGCCGACCGGGTGCAGGCGGACGGTGAGGTCGACGTGTACCTCCAGCCGAACGCCGCGTTCGGGGTCCCCGCCGACGGCGACGCCCCGATGGTGATGATCGGCCCCGGCACCGGCATCGCCCCGTTCCGCGGGTTCCTGCACGAGCGGGCAGCGGCCGGTGCGACCGGGCGGAACTGGCTGTTCTTCGGCGACCAGCACCGCGAGACCGACTTCGTGTACGAGGACGAGCTCACCGCGATGCAGGCGTCGGGCGTGCTCACCCGGCTCGACCTGGCGTTCTCGCGCGACCAGGCCGAGAAGGTCTACGTGCAGACGCGGATGCGCGAGCAGGCGGCGGAGCTCTTCCGGTGGCTCGAGGACGGGGCGCACGTGTACGTGTGCGGCGATGCCTCGCGCATGGCGAAGGACGTCGAGCAGGCGCTCCTGGAGGTCATCGCGACCGGTCGGGGCCGCGGGGACGACGACGCGCAGGCGTACCTGGCGGACCTGCGGCGCGCGAAGCGCTACGTCCGCGACGTGTACTGAGCGGCGCCGCCGCCGAGGCGTGCCCCGGCCGCCGAGGGACCGACGGCCGGGGCACCCGAGGGACGGTCACCCGGTGACGGCGACCGACTCCGCATCCCGCACGACGAAGAAGTCCGAGTACAGCGCGCACCCGTCCGGCTCGACCAGGAGACCCCTGATCCAGATCTCGTGTCGACACTCCACCTCGACGACCGTCCCGGCGCGGTCGTCGACCGTGTCCTCCGTCGCGGACATGCGGTTCCCTCCGTCCGCGGTCGCAGCCGGCCGGCTCCCTGACGCCGGCCGTGGGGACTGTGCGTCCCGCGGCACCCGTACCCTACGGACGCGCCCGCGACGGCCGGAACCCGTTGACCCGGCTCGGCCGCTGTGCTACTCCGTGTCGCCGGCGGACGCGGACTCCGCCGCCCCCGGGACGACCGCCCGGGACCACGCGGAGTCCGCCGCGGTGCTCGTGTCCGGTGGCTCGGGCACGAGCACGAGCCCGGCGCCGGAGGTCGCCGCCGCGTAGAGCTCCTCGAGCCAGCTGCGGTTGATCGCGGGCACCCGGCTGCCCGCGAAGGTGAACCGCAGGCTGACGTTCGGGTGCAGCCAGACGGAGCTGCGCCCGTCGCCGTGGAGCACGTCGTCCTTCCACGAGAACACGAAGCGGTGGTCGCGCCGCAGCATGTTCACGATGACGATCTGCAGGTGCGTGAGCGCGCGGTCGTCGACCCGCAGGTCGAGCACCTCACCGTCGTAGACGATCTGACCCATGAGGATCCTTCTACACCGTGCGGGCGAGGGACGGGTGCGGGACGGACGGGAGGCGCGGTGCCGGCCGGCACCGCGCCTCCCGTCCGTCGTGGGGTCGCGTCAGTCCTGCGCGGTCGCCTCGTAGTGCCGCGCACCGCCGCGTACACCCGCGAAGCGGTACGGCGCAGCCGTGACGCGGGGCCGCTCGACGTCCTCGCTCGTGGCGGCACCGGCAGCGTGCAGCTCCCGGTACGCGTCGACCGTCAGCGGGGTGCGCGCCGCGAGCAGTGCGCGGACCCGGCCCTCGCGGCGGTGGGAGCGGTAGTCGGGCCGGACGATCCCGGTGATGAGCTCCCCGACGCTGCCCGAGCCGTAGCTGAACAGGGCGATCCGCTCGCCGCCCAGGTCGTCGTCGAGGTCGAGCAGCGCCGCGAGCCCGATCCAGAGCGACGCCGTGTAGGTGTTGCCGGTCTGCTTGTTGTAGGTGAAGCCGATCGCGAGCTCGGACTCGTCGAAGGGCACCCCGACGTGCTGCGTGAGCTTCCGGTGCGCCTTGAGCGCCATCTTCGTGAACGGCTGGTGGTGGACGAAGCGCACGATGTCCTCGTACGCCGGGCCGCCCTGCGACGCCAGGTCGTCCCACGCCCCGACGAACGCGTCGACGTACGCGCTGACCGACAGCCGGCCGTCGACGAGCGCCGTCGAGCGGTCGTTCGGTCGCCAGAAGTCGTCGACGTCGGCGGTGAAGACGCCCGCGGCGGGCTCGATCTCGATGAGGTCGGGGTCCGCGGACACCAGGATCGCGGCGGCCCCGGCGCCCTGGGTGGGCTCGGCGGCGGTGTCGACGTCGTACCGGGCGACGTCGGCGGCGATGACGAGGACCCGCTCGTGGGGTGCGCGCGCGATGATGCCCAGGGCGAGCTGCACGGCCGCGGTCCCGCCGTAGCAGGCCTGCTTCAGCTCGACCACGCGGACGTTCTGCGGGAGGCCGAGGAGCCCGTGCACGTAGACACCGGCGGCCTTGGACTGGTCGACGCCCGACTCGGTCGCGAACAGCACCGTGCGGATGCCCTCGACGCCGTGGCGGTCGATGACCTCCTTCGCGGCGGCGGCACCCATGGTGACGATGTCCTCGTCGGGTGCGGGCACGCTGAACGCGTCCTGCCCGATGCCGACGTGGTACTTCGCCGGGTCGACGCCGAGCCGTTCGGCCAGGTCGTCGAGCTCGAGCACGTGGTGGCCGGTCGCGATCGCGATGTCGTGGATGCCGACGGACAGCGGCTGCCGTGCGTCGCGCTGCTGGGCGCTCATGCTGCACCTCCTGCGGGCTTCGACCCGCGACGTTCCATGGCGACGTGCGCCGCCATCAGTTCGCCCGGGTTGGTCTGGGCGGCGAGCAGGGACAGCTCACCGCAGAGCACCGTCGCCGCGCACAGGGCGGCCAGGCGGCGGGCGTTGGCACCGGGCTCCCGGTCCTCACGGCAGCCGAGGCGCACCAGGGCGTCCTCGACGACGGGCAGGTCCCCGCCCTTGCCGTTGCCGACCGTGCCGACGATGAGGTGCGGCAGCGCCGTGGAGAAGTAGAGGTCGTCACCGCGGGCCTCGGCGTAGGTGATGCCCTGCGAGCCCTCGACGATGTTGGCGGCGTCCTGCCCGGTGGCCAGGTAGAAGCCGAGGAGCATGTTCGCGTAGTGCGCGTTCGCGGAGCGCAGGGCCCCGGCGATGGTCGAGCCGACCAGGTTCTTCGCCACGTTGAGCTCCGCGATCCGCGCAGCGCTCGACCGCAGCCGCTTCTCGACGATCTCCCCCGGGATCACGATCTCGGCGATCGTGTTCCGGCCGCGACCGCGGATGCCGTTCACCGCGGTGGCCTTCTTGTCCGTGCAGAAGTTGCCCGAGACGCTGACGTAGCGCAGGCCCGGCTCCCACGCGAGGATCGCGGGCAGGAGCTTGTCCGCCGCCTGCGTCACCATGTTGTGGCCGGAGGCGTCGCCCGTGGTGAACGCGAAGCGCAGGAACAGCAGGTCGCCGACGATCTCGGGGTGCACCTCGATGAGCTTCGCGAAGCGGCTCTGCCCGGCGACGATCTGCTCGAGTTCGTCCTGGCGCGCGAGGATGCGGCCCGCCGCGATGTGCGCAGCGGCGGCGCTGTCGGCCTTCACGACGACCGAGCGGGTCATGCGCTCGTCGACGACGGTCGCGACGATGCCGCCCTCGACCATGCGCGAGATGCGGGCACCGCGACCGACGGACGGCCACAGCGGCGACTCGTACGTGGCGAGGGGCACCTCGTGCTCGCCCTCGACGGCGTTGCCGCTCACGCGGATCGGCCCCACCCACTTCGTGGGGATCGGGGTCAGCAGGTCGGTCATTCGACGCTCCCTTCGGGCGCTTGCACCGCGACGCTGAGGTGTCTGATGTCGTGCGCCTCCCAGGCGCGGTGGATGCCGGCGAGGTCGGTGTCCGCCGGGACGAGCGCGATGCCGCAGTCGCCGCCGCCGGCACCGGACGGCTTCGCCGCCCCGCCGGCCGACTCGACGACGTCGCACAGGGTCGCGAGCCGCTCGGTCTCGATCTGCGAGCCGACGGACGCGCCGAGTCGCTGCATGAGCACGCGGGCGCGCCGCAGGGCGTCGAGCGTCACCGCGGCGTCGCCGGTCCGGAGGCCCGTGGTCAGGTCGTCGACGCAGGCGCGGCTGTCGTCGAGGAACGCCTGGTACCCGCCGTTGCGGTGCTTCCGGACCACGCTGACGAGCTTCGTCGTCGACGCCGGCGAGCCCGTCCAGCCGACGAGGAGTTCGAGGTCCGCCGGCGCGGGCAGGCGCTGCACGTCGAAGCCGGTCCAGGCGTCGGTGTCGTCGAGGATCGCGGTCACGGAGCGGCTGTCGAGCATGGCCACCAGGCGCTCGCGGTCCGGTGCGCTGTAGCGGAGCCAGCCGCCGAACGTGCTCGCGGCGAGGTCGCCGCCGGACGCGCGCGGGTTGACCCGGACGGTCGCGAGCAGCGCGACCCGGAAGCGGTCCCGCTGCGAGAGGCCGATGCCGTAGAACCGGTCGAGTGCGCCGACCGTGGCCACGGTGACCGCGGCCGAGGATCCGAGTCCGAACTTCCGACCGCTGGCGTCGTCGAGCTGGCTCTCGATGCGGAGGTCGTGGAACCGCGGTGCGATCCCACGCTCGGCCCGGAGCTTCTCGACCAGGTCGATCGTCGCCATGACGTAGTCGTAGGGGTGGTGCTCGCGGTCCAGCGCCAGGCCGTCCTCGTCGCGGGTCCACGTCAGCGGGAGGTGCCCGTACTCCTCGGAGTGCACGCTCCCGGAACCGTGGCCCTCGCGCACCCGGGCGGTGATGGCCCGGTCGAGGGCGATGAGCACGGACGGCTGCCCGGGCTCGACGACGGCGTACTCGCCCGCGACGAACAGCTTGCCGTGGGCGCGGAACTCGATCACTCGGCGGTCTCCTCCGGTCGGACGGCACCCACTCCGGGTGCCTCCGTCCCTTCGGAGCGGACGACCCGTGCGCCTGGTCCGGTGCCCGACTCGATGACGTCTCCCAGACCGGCGAGCGCCGTGGCGACGGCACCGCGGTCCTCGGGCTTCGTGAGCACCACGACGTTCGGGCCGGCGTCGGCGGTCGCGTACGCCTCGGTCCCGGCGGCACGGAGCTCGGCGACGGCATCGAACACGGCGACGCTGCGGGCGTTCAGGTACCGGATGGGCGGGAAGGCGCCCTCGATCGTCGCGTGCATGCGGAGCGCGTTGCTCTCGGTGAGCTCCCCGATCCGGGTGAAGTCACCGGCGGCGCAGGCGTCGAGCATCTCCCCCACGGTCTCGGTCGTCGACGTCACCCACGCCGGGTAGAACGGCGAGGTCGCGATCGTCCGGCGCATCGCCTCACGCGAGCCGATCGCCTTCTCGCCGGCGGAGATCGTCACCACGACCATGGCCATCGGCGGGGCGGGGACGCGCTCGGCGTAGGAGCCCTGGTCGTCGCCGGCGTGCCAGACCGCGACGCCGCCGGGGATCGAGCGCGTGGCGGACCCCGAACCGCGTCGGGCGAGCCGGGAGAGGTCGCGCTCGGACAGGTCGAGCCCGTAGGCCGCTGACGCGGCGGTCGCGAGGGCCGCGAAGCCGGACGCGCTGGAGGCCAGCCCGGCGCCGGTCGGCACGGTGTTCTCGGAGACGACGGCCGCGCGGTCCGACGACCCGGCGAGCTCGCGCACGATGTCGAGGAACTGCTGCACGCGGAGCAGCGCACCCTCGGGGGCCGCGCCGCCGTTGAGCACGAGCGAGTCGGCGGCCGCCGCGGCGTCGAGCGTCACGGTCGTCGTGGTCGGGAAGACGTCGAGGCCCATCGACACGCTGCCGGTGGCGGGCAGGGCGAGCTGCGCGTCGGCCTTGCCCCAGTACTTCACGAGCGCGATGTTGGGGTGCGCGACGGCGGTGGCGGTCATCAAGCGCGGGCTCCGATCGTGGTGGTCCAGGTCTCCGTCGCGCCCGCGGCACGGAGTGCGGCGGACACGCGGTCGGCGTGCTCCCCGTCCGCGACGAGCGCGAGGACGCATCCGCCGCGCCCACCGCCGGTGAGCTTCGCGCCGAGGGCGTCCGCACGGCGTGCGGCGTCGACGAGCCGGTCGAGGTCCGCGCTCGACACGTCGAGTTCGGTGAGCAGTTCGTGCGCGGCGTCCATCGTGGCACCGAGGGCCTGGGCATCGCCATCCTCGAGTGTCCCCCGTGCGCGTCGCGCGAGGGCGCCGATGGCATCGACGACGCCGTCGACCGTGGCGGGGTCGGCGTCGTGCCGTTCCCGGACGGCCGCGACTGCCTCGCGCGTGTGCCCCGGGACACCGGTGTCCGCGACGACGAAGGTGAACACCGCGCCGAGCGGGACGGGCTCGACCACGCCGCCCTCGAACCACACGGGCACCTCGGCGACGACCCCTCGGGCGTCGAGTCCGGAGGGGCGGCCGTGGGCGACGCGCTCGCACTCCTGCACGAGTTCGTGGTGCTCCTCGGGGTCGAGGGTCCGACCGAAGACGTCGGCCACGGCGGCGGTCACGGCGGCGGCGACGGCGGCGCTCGAACCCATGCCCCGGGCGGTCGGCACGGCACTGTCGACCCGGACGTGCACGTGCTGCTCCTCGGCGCCGAGGTGCCGGAGCGTCGCGGTCACGGCGGTCACCGTCGGCAGCACGGCCGCCGGTGCGGTGTCGAGGGGTCCGGTGTGCACGGTCGACTCGAGCCGGCTGCCGTCGCCGGGTGCCACCGGGGTCACCGTCGCGGTCACCCGCACGTCGAGCACGGGGAGCACGAGCGCGGGTACGCCGTACACCACGGCGTGCTCGCCGATCAGGATCGTCTTGCCGTGGGACGACGCTGACCCGGTGCGGAGGCTGGGTCCTGCTCCCGGGGTCGCGGTGCTGTCGGTGTCGTTGCTGGTCATCGTGGCTCAGGTCAGCCTAACCGGCCGTGCGCGCGACCGCCCGGTGCCCGGCTGTGAACAACTTGGTTGTGCACAACCGAGTTGCGTGCCACACTGGTGGGCATGCCGGTGACCGACGAGATGGTGTGCTTCTCGCTCTACGCGGCGTCCCGGGCGACCACCCAGGCGTACCGCGCACTGCTGGAGCCCTGGGGACTGACGTACCCCCAGTACCTCGTCCTCGTGACCCTGTGGATCGAGGGCGACCAGACCGTCTCCACGCTCGGCGAGCACCTGCAGCTCGACTCGGGCACCCTGTCGCCGCTGCTCCGGCGCATGGAGCAGGCCGACCTGGTCCGCCGTGAGCGCCGCAGCACCGACGAGCGCGTCGTGACCGTCACGCTCGGCGACCGCGGTCGCTCGATCCGCCCGGAGCTCGCGCACGTCCCCGCGCGCATCGCCGCCGGGATGGGCCTGTCCGACGAGCAGGCCGCCCTCGAGCTCATCGCGACGCTCCAGCGCCTGACGGCGACCATGCACGCCGCGGCCGACGACACCGGCACCACGACCCCCGACGCCCCCACAGCGTCGGACGACTGACCCCACGAAGGAAGGAAGGACCCCCATGGACGTCCTCTACACCGCCGAGGCGCTCGCCACCGGCGAGGGCCGCAACGGCCACGTCGCCACCAGCGACGGCCGCGTCGAGCACGACCTCGCCATCCCGAAGGAGATGGGTGGCTCCGGCAACGGCGCCAACCCCGAGCAGCTCTTCGCAGCCGGCTACGCCGCGTGCTTCCACTCCGCGCTGCAGGGCGTCGCCCGCGCGCAGAAGGTGAAGATCACCGACTCGACCGTCGGTGGCCGCGTCTCCATCGGCCCGAACGGCCAGGGCGGCTACCAGCTCGCCGTCATGCTCGAGGTCGTCATCCCCGGCCTGGAGCACGACCAGGCCCAGGCCCTCGCGGACGCCGCGCACCAGGTCTGCCCGTACTCGAACGCCACCCGCGGCAACATCGACGTCACCATCGTCGTCTCGGAGGACTGACCCATGACCGACACCACGCCCACCACCATGCGCGCCGTCGTCCACGAGACCTTCGGCGAGCCGGCCGACGTCCTGACCGTCGCCGAGCGCCCCGTCCCGCAGCCCGGCCCCGGCCAGGTGCTCGTCCGCACGGTGCTCTCCCCGATCCACAACCACGACCTGTGGACGATCCGCGGCACCTACGGGTTCAAGCCCGAGCTCCCCGCGGCCAGCGGCACCGAGGCGCTCGGCGTCGTCGAGGCCCTGGGCGAGGGCGTCGACCGCCTGCAGGTCGGCCAGCGCGTCGCGGGCGGCACCTTCGGCGTCTGGGCCGAGTACTACGTCGCCGACGCCGCTGGGCTCGTCCCCGTGCCGGACGCCATGCCCGACGAGTCCGCCGCGCAGCTCGTCTCGATGCCGTTCAGCGCGATCAGCCTGCTGCACTCGCTCGACCTGCACGAGGGCGACTGGATCATCCAGAACGCCGCGAACGGCGCCGTCGGCCGCATGGTCGCCCAGCTCGGCAAGGCCCGCGGCATCAACGTGATCGGTCTGGTCCGTCGCGCCGAGGGCGTCGAGGAACTGCGGGAGCAGGGCATCGACCGCATCGTCGCCACCGACTCCGAGGGCTGGCAGGACCAGGTCCGCGAGCTCACCGGCGGCGCCCCGATCGTCGCGGGCGTCGAGTCCGTCGGCGGGAAGGCCGCGGGCGACATCGCCTCGGTCATGGGCGAGAACGGCACGCTCGTCGTCTTCGGCGCCATGGCGTCGCCGACGCTCGAGATCCCGTCCGGCAAGGTCATCTTCGGCCAGCTCACCGTCAAGGGGTTCTGGGGCGCCGTCGTCAGCAGGACCATGCCGGCCGAGCTCAAGGGCCAGCTCTTCGGCGAGCTCATCACCCGCGTGCTCGACGGATCGCTGACGCTTCCCGTCTCCGAGACCTTCGTCTTCGAGGACGCCCGCGACGCGGCGCGTGCCAGCGACACCGCCGGCCGTGTCGGCAAGGTGCTGCTGCGCCCGTAGCGGTCCAGCACCCCGGGACGGACGGGAGGCGCGGTGCCAGCTGGCACCGCGCCTCCCGTCCGTCGCGGTGTGCGCCGGAGGTCACATCGCCTCCTTCAGCCCCTTCCGCACCAGGAGCGCGTTCATCGGGTACGAGCAGACGAACCCGGCGACCATCGCAACCTGCATCGCGACCCAGAACTCGGGTGTCAGCACGCCGACGCGGCCACCGAGCACTGCCGGCAGCAGCGCGAGCTGCAGCACCGCCATCGCGCCGTACATGCCGACCTGCCAGGCGGTGATGCTGAGGGTGTCGGCCTTCAGCGCGGCGACGAGTCCGTCGCGCCACCCGAGTCCGCGCATGGGCGCGATCGCCGCGTACTGGAACGCGATACCGACGACGAACGCGATGACGAAGTCGATGATCCACCCGGCGAACATGCGGTCCTGGTAGAGCGTACCGAGCCCGACGAGGGTGCCGAGGGCCGGGAAGGCGACGAGCCCGAACTCGCCGACGAGGTCACCGAGCGCACACCCGGCGCCGCAGTGGCTCGTGTCGATCGCCGTGCCCGCCCACCGGCCGTGACCGCCCACCGTCGCACGGCCCCGGCGGAGGTAGAAGACCAGCCACACCACGCTGCCGAAGAGCATCGTCAGCGGCCAGACGAGCGCCATCACCCGCATGTGCGGTGGGTGTCGGACGACGTCGACCGCGACGACGAGCGCGCAGCCGACCGCCACCACGAGGAGCACCGCGCAGACCGCGGTCAGCGTCGTCGGCAGGTCGCCCACCTGCAGTTCGGTCATCGCGTGCGCCTCCCGTGATCGTTGTCGCCCGACAACGGTGCACCGTACACACCCGTGCCGGAGCCCCGGTCGAGCAGGCGTCCCCCGGCGTCGGTCCGCGTGGCAGCGCGGGCTACCGCTGCGCCTGCTCCGCGGCGACGGCGGAGACGTCACGGGTGGGGAGCCCCTGCTCGACCTCCTCCAGGGTGCGGCCCCGGCTCTCCGGCACGAACCTCCGGATGAAGAGCAGGGCCAGGACGCCGACCACGGCGAACCCGAAGAAGGTGCCGGTGATGCCGGTCGCCGCGACGATCGTGGGGAAGGTCAGCCCGAGGAACGCGTTCGCGGTCCAGAGGCAGAAGACGGCGATCCCCATGCCGAGCGCGCGGATCTGCGTGGGGAAGATCTCCGACAGGATCACCCACGTCGCGATGTTGAGGAACGTCTGCATCGAGCCGACGAACGCGACGACGAGGACCAGGATCACCCAGGGTCGAGCGGGGTTGCCCTCGACCAGGGTCATCGACGCGATGCCGATCAGGAAGTGGCACACCGTCGTCAGCGAGTACCCGATGACGAGCGTCGTGCGGCGGTCGATGCGCTCCATGTTGGTGAGGGCGACCACCCCGCCGACCACCGCGATGACCCCGGGAGCGATGTTCGCGATGAGGGCCGCCGACTCCTGGAAGCCGGACTCGACCAGGACGGTCTGCCCGTAGTACATGATCGAGTTGATGCCGGTGAGCTGCTGCGCGACACCGATGCCGGACCCGACGAGCACGGTCCGGACCAGCCACCCGCTGCCGAGCAGCGTGCGCCACCCGCCGCCGTGCCGGGCCTCCGCCTCGCGCTCGTTCGCGCGCTCGATCTCCTCGAGTTCGGCCGTGGCGCGCTCCTCGGAGCGGACCTGCACGAGCACCGCACGGGCCTCCCCGTACCGGCCCTTCGACGCGAGCCACCGCGGCGACTCCGGCACGCGCAGCATGCCGACGAAGAGCGCCACCGCAGGCAGGGCGCAGACGGCGAGCATGACGCGCCAGACGCCGTCGCCCTCGCCCCAGAGGGTGCCGATGACGGCGTTCACCACGAAGGCGGCGAGCTGGCCGATCACGATCATGAGCTCGTTGCGGCCCGACAGCGATCCACGGATCTCGTACGGTGCGAGCTCGGCGAGGAAGACGGGCACGACGGTCGACGCCCCACCGACCGCGAGCCCGAGCAGGACCCGGCCGACGACCATGACCCCGAACGTCGGGGCGAGGACGCAGGTCAGCGTGCCGACGAAGAAGGCCACGGCGAGCAGGACGATCGTCCTCCGACGTCCCCAGCCGTCCGCGATCCGACCGCCGAGCACCGCACCGACCGCAGCGCCGAAGAGCAGCGAGCTCGTGACGACGCCCACGGTCAGGTCCGTCAGGCCGAGCTCCTGCTGCATCGGGAGCAGCGCCCCGTTGATCACACCGGTGTCGTAGCCGAAGAGGAGGCCGCCGAGGGTCGCGACGAGGGCCAGGACACCGAGACGGCGGCGGTGGGGGCCCTCCCCCACCGGGGGGAGAGCGACCTTCGGTGCTGTCGGCGCGGTGTCGACCATTGCGTGGCTCCTTCGTCGGGGGACCTCGCGACGGTGCGCGCGGCGATCGTGTCCCGTTCCGTGTCCCGTCGACCGGACCGCTCACCCGTGCGGCCGGCCGATCCTCCGACCGGTCGGCGGAGGCCGGTGCTGCTCAGTCGGAGTCGGCCGGACCGTCGCCGAGCACGTCGCCGAGCGAAGCCATGCCGGCCCCGTGGTCGGTGTAGCGGCGGACGGTCCGTCGGGCCGCTGCACTCGCGGCCCCGCCGAGCGCCGGGTTGCGCCGAGCCGCGTCCGCCACCCGACCCGCGTGCCCGGCGGTGGACAGCAGGACGTTCGCCAGTGCGCGTGCGGCGCCGGACTCCGGGACCCCGGTGACCGTCCAGGCGCTCCGGAGCTGCTCGTCCGGTGTGACCCCGCGACGGGTGCCCATCCGGTGCCAGTCGGAGAGGGCGCCCTCGGTGCGCTCAGCGGCCCGCTCGACCTCTCCTGCACGCCGGCGCTGGACCGCGCGGACGGCCTCGGCCGAAGCATCGTCCGTCCCGTGCTCGCGCCCCTCGACGGCGGCGGCACGCTGCCGGGCGGCCGTGTCGTCACCGCCCGCCTCGGCGATGCGAGCGGCGTGGGCGGCGGCTGCGGCGGCGAGGATGTCGTGGCGGTCCATGCCTCGACGGTAGCCGCTCGCGCCGACAGCTACGTCCCTCGACACATCCGCTCGCCGCCGCTCCCTGCCGCGCCGGGTCCGCCGGTAGCATCTCGAACCGAGGGGGAATCATGAACCGAACCGTTGCGACCGGTGCCACCGCTCTGGTCGTCGCCGTCGCGCTGTCCGGTTGCTCGCTGCTCGGCGGGTCCGACGGAGCGCTCCCGGCGCCCTCGGCCCCGCCGACGACGAGCCGGACGTCCACCCCGTCGCCGACGGCGACCGAGGACCCGGACGCCGCCCGGCTCGAGGCCTCGGCGACCCCGCGCGCGCCCAGCCCGGTCGCGTCCGAGGCCGCCGTCCCCGACCCCGTGCTCACCCCGATCCCGGCCGGGACGGTGCTGGCCGAGGGCGACGTCGCCTCACCGAAGGGCAGCATCCACTTCCACTACCGCGTCGTGGCGGACGGCGACGACACCTTCACCGCGCAGTTCAGCGGCGTGACCTCGTCGCTGCCCGTCCCGATCGGGGCCGGGTTCTTCGAACGCGAGCGGACGGTGGGCGACGGCCTGACCTACCCCGGCGTGGGCGACACCGTGCTCGGCGGTCCGACCCCCGCGCCGGTCGCGAAGGACGTGCCGCTCGACGGCTCGGGTGTCGACCCGTCGGGGCTCGTGACGCTCGTGGTGTCCTCGGCGGCCGACCCCGGCCAGGCCGACCTGCCGATCGAGATCGCGGCCGGCAAGGTGCTCGCGGTCGCGCCGGTGCGTTGGTCGGTGCCCGAGCGGCAGACGAACGTGCACCCGGTCGACGGCGGAGCACGGTCGAACGCCTCCGGTCCGGTCACGGCGACGACGGCGTCCGGTGCGCCGCGCTCCTACACGGTCGCGCCGGACGACCTGATCGGCGACGTCGCGGCACGCTTCGGCATCAGCGTGAAGGCGCTCGTCTGGTTGAACGCCGACGTGCAGGTGTTCGGCGACGACCAGTACCTGTACGAGGGGACGACCCTCAACCTCGACCCGCTCGCGCGCTGACGCCGGCTGGTCGCACGCCCGCCGAGTCTCGCGCAGGCGGACGTGTTCGCGGCCCGCGAGCCGCGAAGGTGTCCGCGGGGCCGAGTCTCGGGGCCGGGCCGCCCCGCGGCAAGCGCGACCACGCAACGGACGGGAGGCGCGGGGGCCCCGGGGCCCCCCCCCCCCCGGCCGCGGGCGGGGGGGGGGGGGCGCGCCCCCCCCCGCCCCGGGCGGGGCGGGGGGGGCCCGCGGCGGGG